>Ga0308159_1000054_pt1 | contig 523939 bp, 457 predicted proteins | sample PhyCR1_FD_201040 | JGI IMG/M metagenome (GOLD analysis project Ga0308159, IMG submission 201040) | Phyllosphere microbial communities from UC Gill Tract Community Farm, Albany, California, United States - DLSLC.R1 | ecosystem: Host-associated > Plants > Phyllosphere > Unclassified | place... | reverse complement strand
AGAAGCAGAGCTTCGGGCGCTGGCGCAGAGAGAAAATGCCGACGTCGAGTTCCTCGGCTATCTCAGCGGCCAAGCGCTCCATGAAACGGTGGCCGGTGCCAAGGCGCTCGTTCTTCCCTCCGAGTGGTATGAAAATGCGCCAGTCAGTATTCTTGAGGCCTATGCCTTGGGTCGTCCGGTGATCGGAACGGATATCGGGGGTATTCCGGAACTGATAAAACCAGGAGAGACAGGGCTTATCGCTGCACCCGGCGATCCGGATGATCTCGCAGGAGCACTCAACGCGATGAACCAATTCTCTGCAAGCGAGCGCAAGGAGATGGGCGAGCGTGGTCGCGCCTGGGTTAACCAAGAATTCTCTCGCGGCGCTTTTTTCAAAAGAACGCTGGACCTTTATCGAGGTTTAGGGATTTCGTCTCTCGGGTAGGTCTTTAGTATTTTAGATAATTATAATTTACCTGTTATGTGAAGGGTTTCGTCAATAAAATGGCGCTACGGTGCAGAGTAGGTGAGGCAGCGTGAAAGCTGTCCGCCGGTTGCTGGTATCATGACTGTACCGTAGGAGTGGGTAGGATGCCCGGGAGGAAGCGAGTAGTGGACTATACGGCGTCGAAACAGACGACGGCACTTCGGGCGCGCAGGAATGCCGACGAGGTCCACTTTCCCGACCTTGATGCGGTTCGCATTTGTGTGATTGGGTTGCGCGGTGTACCGGGTGTACCGGGCGGTATCGAAACCCATGTTGAGCAACTTGTTCCAGGGCTGGCCGAAAGAGGCGCCGACGTTCACGTCTATGCGCGTCAGAATTACGTCGCCGGCGAAGTGCCTTATGTCTGGCGCGGTGTCACCGTTCATCCGACTTGGGCGCCGAGCAACACGCGACTGGAAGCCATCGTCCACACGCTTCTTGCACTCTTCAAAGCCAGAAGGCTAAAACCTGACATCGTCCACATTCACGCGGTCGGTCCCTCGCTGGTGGCACCCTTGGCGCGCCTGATGGGGATGAAGGTCGTCTTCACCCATCACGGCTATGATTACGACCGCGAAAAGTGGAACACGCTGGAGAAGAAGGTTCTGCGTCTCGGCGAATGGGCAGGCATGCGCTTCGCCCACGGCCGTATCGTCGTTGCCAAACATATTGCCGATGCCATGCAGGCAAAGTTCCATCGCAACGTCCATTTCATCCCCAATGGCGTGCAGATCGATATCGAAGCCGCAGATGACACCGTCCTCGATGAATTCGGGCTGACCAAAGGCCGCTATGTCCTGCTAGTGGCACGCCTTGTCGTCGAGAAGCGCCAGATGGATTTGATCGAGGCCTTTCTGCATGCGGATATGCCGGACACCAAGCTGGTTCTGGTCGGCGGCGGGGACGCCCGAAGCGACTACGCAGAAAAATTGAGAGCACGGGCGAAATCACATTCGAACATCGTGCTGACAGGATCGCAATCGGGCGCAAGGCTTGGTGGGCTGTTTGCCAATGCCGGACTTTTCGTTCTGCCTTCCAGTCATGAGGGGATGCCTATAGCGCTTCTCGAGGCGCTGGCTTACGGCCTTCCCATATTGGCAAGCAACATCGAGGCGAATCTGGCGCTGGAACTGGATGCCGAATCCTATTTCCCCTTGGGCGATGTCCCGGCACTTTCCCAAGCAATGCAGAAAAAGCTCTCGGACCGCAAGATGCCTTCACACGCCTCCGTCGATGTGGGCGAGATGGGCAGCAAGATCATGGCGCGCTATAACTGGACGACCATCTGCGAGCAGACAGCCTCACTTTACCTCTCCGTCCTAAAGCGTAACTGACATCAGACCTTCGGGTATTTGCGTAGTGTTACAGAACCGGCCTGAAATAGGAACCGATCGACGCCAACCCGATGCCAAGCCCCAAATGACATATGCGCGTCATAATAAGGCATTCCCGTTGAACGATCAGCGTCTTTAAACGTTGCTTTTCAAATGCAATGGTGAGGAGCGCTGAGTTGGTTTTCGATGCGAGCGAGGCAATGAGCCGGTTTGGAGAGAGCCATACAACTGTTGTTTTGTGGCAGCGTTTCGAAGTTTCTCACAGGGAGATGTTCGACTCCCTCTGGAGTGCGATCGAGTTTGTTCGGAACACCGCGTTTCGACCGAGCCGTGTTGAACTGCATGTTCACCGCGGAGGGCACGATGTGTTGATCGCCGGCGACGAACTTGCACTGCTTCTCGCGGAACACGAAGAGCAGAAGGCCTGATGAAACAGGGTCAACTCCACGCGTGTGACGATCACTAAGAGGTGTACTTCTCAGCTTCGAAGGTCTTTGGTTTTCTGACCCTGTCGAGGCGTGTCGTAAGCATTTAGACTCGCTTCTCACGCTTTAAGTCGTTGATTTGACGCATGTCATTATGGCAAAGCCACCGCATCTTTGCGCGGACGATAGTTTAGCCGCTGAGCGTGCTTTCCTGCGTTCCGACGGTCATCATGTTGCCGCGCCACGAAACAGAGGAACCCATCCAGCTTCTTGCCCAGATAAGCGGGAGCAGCGCATCGCGCATGATCATGGCTGGGAAGCTGGTCCATGAGACATGCCAGCCTTTGAGTTTTGCGAGTGCCAGTTCTGGAAGGTAGTAGAGCCCGAGCACGGCGACCATAACCGCTACCAGCGTCTTGCCGTCTGCGCCGGCGAGCAGGGCTGCGGCGAGGGCCAGAAACAGAGGTGGAATTCCGCCGACCAGGATTTCAGGCGCGAAGAATTGCGGGAAGGTCACGCGTCGCAACCGAGCCCAGCGGGCCTGCCGCGACCAGACCTCGGCAAAGCTGCGCGTGCCAAGCGGCTGCTCGAAAGGGGCAGGCGCAAGGTGAACGTTGCGTCCACTTGCACGAACGAGTTTCGTCGCGGCAGCATCCTCCGCAATTTCCGCTCCAAGAGCCTCTATACCGCCGAGTGAGTCGAGAAGCGGTTTGTTCCACAGCATCGTCTTGCCCTGCGCAAAGCCCTGGCCCAACGTTTCTGCGGCATATTGGTAGCGGCACTGAAACGTATTGAGGAAGGTGCATTCAAGCTCCGATCCAAGATCGGCGGGGCGTGAGCCAAGCGGCGGCGAGCAGACGAGGCCGCTATCCTTACGCCATGCGCTCATCAGTGTCGCAATATAATGATCGGGCATCAGCACGTTGGAATCAGCAAGGATCACCCATTCGCTGGTCGCCGCACGCCAGCCCTTGACGCAATTGTTCAGTTTGGGATTGGCGCTGATCCGATCATCACCCACCAGCAAGCTTGCCCCAATGTGAGGGAAGGCGGCAATGTTGGATTTGACGTGCGGGATGACAGGATCTGCGCTATCTGCAACACAAAAGATGATTTCGTAGTTTGGCCAGTCTAGCTGAAAGGCCCGAGGAATCGTCAGTGCGGTAAAATTCTCCACACCCCGAAGCGGAATGACCAGGGAGACGGGCGGTTGAGTTTGTGGCTCTACGCCGCGCTTCGTCGTCGGTTTCACGCGGATCGCGGTGAGAGCTATGCTCAACAGGTGAACGAAAATCAGCGCGAGGGCGAGAACGGCGAGAGCGATGTCCATGTGCAACTCCACACATCCGGATCTGCCCGGCGTTTAGGTTTCTATCGCAACTATAACGCTTTCATGACAGACGGATGTCATATGGCTCCGCCTGTCACATGGTTTTCATTCTACTGTGGATGAGCGATATTGCACGCATCCATCCGCAAATGCTGTGACGTTTGAGACTATCGCACCGGTCCGAAAATCGGAACCGATTTTCGGACCGGTGCGATAGGTCGGTTCAATGGGCGAAACGCGTCTCTTATGCGTCCGAAACAACCTGCGCCATCTAGCGCGTCATGCCCCAGACGTAGCCGAGCAATGCGGCCAAGCCTAAAGCCTGAAGAGGGTGCCTTCGGACTTGGCGGATCACCGTGTTCTGAACGGAATCGATTTCACTCTTCGCGACGCGCGCCGATCCGGAAATCATTTCCTGAGCAGATCCCGTGATACGCCCTAGTTCAGAGCGCAGTGCTCTGATCTCTTCCATCGCGCGACCAGTTTCCGGATCGTCGTGGCGCGCTCTGACAGCCGCAAGAGCCTCGTCCACCTTTGGTGTGTCCTCCGTTTCCTGTTCCTCCGCGGGTTCGGTTGTCGCGGTTGCTGTCGTTGGACTCGTTTGAGAAACAGGGTCGGAGGCAGGGAACGTGTCTTCGAGCCCCGTCTGAAGATCTTCTTTTCCGGTGCGCTGTCTTGCCTGCTCATCATGCAGTGAGGCAACGGCAGGTGACATAGAATTTTTGTCGGACATGGTTTTGTCTCCGTAAGGGTTCGTCGTCTCAACTTCTCAGACGCGGGAGGGTTCCGGTTCGATCGATGATGGACTACGGCGGGCTCAAGATGACGCCGCGTTGCCGGTGCGTGCGGTCATGCTCCTCCGCGATGATGGTGTAGAGGTTCTCGTCGCGAAAGATACTGGTAGCGCGGGTGGAGACATCCTCGTCCGGCAGCGCATTGGCCGTTGGGAAGTCGGGCTGCGCCTCCGCGGTGACGATACTCGCATCGCCCGACGACTTGGATTTCTCCGTAAGAAGCATCATCGCCCCAACGTGGGGCGCACCTGCAACTGCTACAGGAACCAGCTTGTCGATGGTCAGGCTTTCGGATGGCTGGGGTCGGATGACAGAAGTGGTCTCATTGAAGCCATATGTGCGGTGCGGGCCGGCCATGGGAATCTCCTCCCTATTCTTCTGACCGAACCGCAGATGGGCAAGACGGTTCCGCACGGCCCCGCCCACATTTCCTCTTTTGACCGTCGGTCTCAGATCATGATTTCGCCACCGGTGACGGGAATGACGGCAGCGGTCATGTAGCTGCCGCGGTCCGACGCCAACAGAACATAGGCGCCAGCTAGCTCCGCTGGCTGTCCAGCGCGACCGATCAATGTCTGCTCACCGAACTTTTTGGTCTTCTCCACGCCCATGGTGGAGGGAATGAGCGGTGTCCAGATCGGGCCAGGCGCAACCGCGTTTACGCGGATACCTTTTTCGGCGACCATCCCGGCGAGTCCGGCCGTAAAGTTCAGGATTGCACCTTTGGTGGAGGCATAGGCAAGCAGGTGTGGCGAGGGCTGTTTCGACTGGATCGAAGCGGTATTGATGATCGAGCTTCCGGATTGCATGTGAGGCACGGCGGCTTTCGACAGGAAAAATGGCGCATAGATGTTGGTCTTGAATGTCTGATCCCACTCGGCTGACTCAATGTCACCAATGTCCGCATAGGTGCGCTGGAATGCGGCGTTGTTGACGAGGATATCGATCTTGCCGAATTCCTCGACGGTGCGCTGCACCAGTGCCTTGCAGTGCTCTTCAGAGGTGATGTCGCCAGGAACGGCGACCGCCTTGCGACCGGCGTCTTCCACCCATTTGACTGTGTCGCGCGCGTCCTCCTCCTCATCGAGATAGGAGATGACGAGGTCGGCGCCTTCACGTGCGAAAGCGATTGCAACGGCCTTGCCGATGCCGGAATCCGCGCCGGTGATCAGAGCGACCTTGCCGCTTAGAAGGCCGCTGCCCTTATAGGACTTCTCGCCGTGATCCGGCTTCGGCTCCATCTGGCCGGTGGTGCCTGGTGGCGCCTGCTGCTGTTCAGGATAGGGCGGGGAAGGGCGGCGAATATCGGAATCCATGTCTGTGCTCCACAATTGTTACGAAGCCCAAACACGGTTCAGCAGTTGCAGTTCCCTGTAAGTTTTAGCGGGCGCTTAAGGATTTTGCGCATCGTAGGTGTCTGAGGTTCCCGTTCCGCGGCGTAGGAGACCAACCTTAGCAAACTGCTGCGGCAACTGTTGCGTGCTGGATTGCCTGCCTCGCAAGGGCGTCCGCTCGTTCATTCCATGGCAGGCCGACATGGCCCTTGCACCAGGCAATCTCGATCCTATCGCAGCGTGTCAGGCACGTGTCGAGCGCCTTCCAATGATCGATATTGGGGACGTCTCGGCGACGACCCTTGCCGTTCGGGGCGCGCTTGCGCCAATGGTTTGTTCTCCAGATGTGGCGCCACCTATTGCATCCCGTCACTGCGTAGGTGGAATCGGACCAGATGGTCGCAGCTTCGCAAGGCGTGTTCTCGTCCAGCCAGTGGAGGGCTTCAAGAATGGCGAAGAGTTCCGGCGCGCTGCTATCAGCGCAGCCTATACAGCCGGACCGCGACGCCACTTCGACGTTGTTGCGAAGCACGACCACGCCCCACCCGCCGATGCGCTTGATCGGGTCATATGAACCATCAACATAGAACTGAAGGTCGTGGGGAGCAGAGGATGCCATCATGGGCGAGGTTCTTTCGGCGATCGATCGGCGGCTGAGTTGATGACGCGGTTGAGTTGGACAGGGTTCACCGCTGGAGATGAGCTTCTTGAAGACAAAACACACCCGCGTGCCTATTTCCACAGCACCGTTTCTGGCTCTCCCTACTTCAAGACGCGGAGCTATGCGTCTATGCATATCTCACCTGCGATAAAGGTCATTTATTGTGCCGAGAATTAGGGGTAGTTTCTAATCATCGAAGCGATGCACCTCCTCCCGCAAAGCTTCGAGTTGCAAATGTCCTTATCCTCCTCCCAAAGGGCATTTGTTAGAACAGCAGCACTCCTCCTCCCAGTTGCTGTTCGGTTCTTTTCGAAAGCCTGCCGCACCTCCTCCCGCGGCAGGCTTTTTCGTTTTCAGCGTTTTTGTTTGCGGCGCAGGGTGACGAAGGTCACGACAGCAGCCACCAGGCCATACATCGTCCATTTGAAGGGAAGAGCATCCGCGGTTTCACTGCGGATCGGCAGAACGGTCACGGTGCCGGGAGAGGATTCGTATCCGGCTTTGCCTTCTGCTTTCGCCTGTTCGATTTGCTGAGGCGAGACGGCCCATTCCGCGCCTCGCGACTTGTCCAACATCATGAAAGCCGCTCCGACAGCGATGCCGACGATGATGGCCACGACCAAGCTTCTGATATTTTGCATGTTTTACTCCTGATTTGCAGGAGTGTCTCTACAGCATCGACGGGAAAATCGGAATCGATTTTCGGAAAGTACGATGCGTCGATTCAGGAAAGGCAAAGCATGCTTTGTGCGTCCAACAGGACGTACAGCGCTTTAGCTGGTGCGTGCCGGTTGGCCCTCGCTTACTGCTGCAGGAAGTCCAGCAGGTCTGAGGTGAGGCGTGGGCCGTCCGTCTCAAATTCAAAGGATCAATATATCTTGATCGCTTTTAAACTATCGCAATTTCGCCCAAGAATAAGATAAGACGGAGATATTGAGTAATAAGGAACATGTCGGGATGCGCTTGAAGCCCCTTTTCTTCAGCCTTGTCATCGGAATTGCCACCGTCGCGCAAGCGCGCGAGCCCGCGCAGATGCCGGTGCTGGAAGCCACTGCACCCGAGGCAGAAGCGGCCGCTCTCAGCGCACAGTTCCTGGAGCGTTATGCATACCGTCCTGTTCCGTTGGACGATGCTCTCTCCGTCAAGGTCATGAACAAGTATATAAAGTCGCTCGATCCCGACCGGATGCTGTTTACGCAGAGCGATATTGACGGCTTTGCCAAGGACAGCAAAAAGATCGACGACGCGATCCAGAACAAGAACCTCGACATCCCCTTCTCGATGTTCAAGATCTACAACCAGCGTGTGGTCGAGCGGATGACCTATGCGCGCAGCCTGTTGAAGAACGGCTTCGATTTTACGGTGCAGGAAGACTATCCGCTGTCGCGCGAGGACGCGCCTTGGGCCAAGACGGAAGAGCAGGCCAACGAACTCTGGCGCAAGCGCGTGAAGAGCGACTGGCTCAGACTGAAGCTTGCCGATCAGGACGAAGCAAAGATCCGCGATACGCTCGACAAGCGTTATAAGAACATTCTGGACCGTGTCGAAACCTATAAGGCCGACGACGTTTTCCAGTCCTTCATGGCGGCTTTCACCACGGCGGTCGATCCCCACACCGACTATTTCAGCGCCAAGGCTTCAGCTGAATTCGATATCTCGATGAAGCTTTCTCTGGTCGGCATTGGTGCCGTGCTGCAGGAGCGCGACGGGTACACGACGATCCGCGAGCTTGTAGCCGGTGGACCGGCGCAACTCTCGAACAAACTCGCCGTTGGCGACCGCATCATTGGTGTCGGTCAGGGCGAAGAAGGCCCGATCAAGGAAGTTGTCGGGACGCGTCTCGACGAGGTTGTGCAGATGATCCGCGGCGAAGCGGGATCTGTGGTGCGCCTGGACATTCTGCCGGCCGATGCCGGAAATGCCAGCGGTCACCGGGTGATCAACCTGGTGCGCGATAAGGTCAGCCTCGAGAAGCAGGCGGCCAAGAAGTCCGTCGTACCTGTCAAGCTTGGCGACCAGACATTGAAGATTGGCGTCATTGCGCTGCCGACGTTCTACGAGGATTTTGAGGCGCGCCGCGCTGGCGACAAGAACTACAGAAGCGCCAGCCGCGACGTCGAAAAGCTTCTTGGCGAATTGAAGCAGGAGAAGGTCGACGGTGTCGTCATCGATCTGCGCGACAATGGTGGCGGCTCGCTGGCCGAGGCCATCGATCTCACCGGTCTCTTCACCGGCAAGGGGCCTGTGGTTCAACAGCGCAATGCAGCTGGCAAGGTTGAAGTCGAGAATGATGATCGCTCCGCGCCGGCCTGGGATGGTCCGCTCGGCGTTCTCATAAATCGTGGCTCCGCTTCGGCGTCGGAGATTTTCGCGGCCGCCATTCAAGATTATGGCCGCGGCGTGATCGTCGGTGACCCGAGCTTCGGCAAGGGCACCGTGCAGACGGTCGTCGATCTGGACAGGGTGGCCGGCAAGCAGGAGCCGGAACTGGGTCAGCTCAAGTTGACGATTGCCCAGTTCTTCAGGATCGACGGCGGCACGACGCAGCTGCGCGGTGTCACGCCTGACATCAACACGCCAAGCGTTCAGGACCCCAAAACGCTCGGCGAGTCCAGCTACGACAATGCATTGCCGTGGACGACGATCAAGCCCGCCAAATACAAGAAGCAGGGCGATATGACGGCACTTGTGCCTGAATTGGAAAGCCGTCATGAAGCGCGCATCAAAGACGACAAGGACTATCAGCGCTTCGTTGAAGATGCCGCAGAGCTGAAGGCCCAGCGCGAAAAGAAGACGATCTCCCTCAACGAGGCAGAGCGTCGCAAGGAAATGGCCGCGGTGGCTGCTAAGCTCAAGGCGCGCCAGGAAGCCGGCGTCGTCGTTCCAGAACTCGATGACGGGCTGCAGGCCAACGAGCGAAGCCTCAGTGCCAACCTTGCTCTGGAGAACGCTCGCAAGAACGCGAAAGATGTGCTCCAGACCGAGGCGGCTGCCATCGTAGCAGACATGGCTGATATCTTGCCGGGCAAGGACAAGGCTTCCCGTTAAAACAGGAAGTAGTGCGAATAGATCTGTAGCTTCGGCCTGAAAATCGATTTGGATTTCGGGCCGAAGCATTAATTCAAGGTCTCGCTCGTTTGTGACGATTTAGTTTTGATCGTATGGGTCGTGCTGGCGGTTAGGAGCTTTGATGTTGCTGTCTGCCGCTTGAGATAAGGCGGCCGATGCGGCGTCTTCACTCGTGAGAAAACCATTAACCTTGCCAAGGTAATTGTTTGCCCTGATAACTGTGAGTGCATTATTGCTGATGTAGAGTATCTGCGTATTGCCAACGGAACTCACCATGACGGCGCGCCTTAATCACTTCAAGCTTGTTGGCCCTGTTGCCGTCATTGTCGGGCTTTTGTTGCTCGGGCTGGCCGCCGTACTGTTCTTTGGTGCTGCCCGCTTGGACGAAGAGGCGAAAGTGCGCCAGGAGACGTTGGTCAAGCGCAATGTCGCGATCTGGATTTCGGACATGGAAGTCGTTTTGACATCCTGGACGATCTGGGACGAGGCGATCGATAAGCTCAACAACAATTTTGATCTGAGCTGGGCCGAGCGAAATCTCGGCCAGTCTATCATCGGCACGTCGAACGTGCGCTCGCTTGCCGTAATCGACGGCAACGACAAGATTATCTACGCCAAGACGGCGGATGATTTCGCCAACCATTCGTTCCTGAAACAGGAACCAAGCGCGCTTGTCGCGGCAGCCCAACCGTTGATCGACTCGGTGCGAGCGCGTGAGCATCAGCCGAAGAAGAGCGGCATTCCGGACAGGGTCTCATCGAGCAAAATCGAAGTGGTGGGGAACGACGCGCTCTTGCTGACGGCGAGCCTCTTCCAGGCCGATATCGGGACAGTCGTCCCCAACACCGACCGCGCGCCAATCCTTGTTTCGGCCATTCCAATCGCAGGCAGCCTTCAGGCGTTTTTCGGCGAGCGCTTCATGCTTGACGATGCAGCCGTCGAGCCGTCTGAGCAGGTCAAGCCCGGTCGCGCGTCTGTTGACATTGCCGCTGCCCCGCATGGGCAGGTACAGGTTCTGTCGTGGCAGGCGAACACGCCAGCCCATGATCTGCTGCGGCAGTCACTGCCCTTTGCCGCGGCCACACTCTGCATCTTCATCGCGAGCTGTGTCCTCGCAATCTCGACGTCGCGTCAGGCGCTCAGGATGCTTGTCGATGCGGAAAAGCACATGCGGCATGCGGCAACACATGATTTCCTCACGGGGCTTGCCAACAGAACACTGGTATCGACCAGGTTTACGCAGCTGTCGGCGCAGGGGCCGTTGACGGTTGTCTGCATCGATCTCGATGGGTTCAAGGCAATCAACGATCGCTTCGGTCACGCCGATGGAGACGATCTTCTGAAGCAGGTTGCCGAGCGGTTGCGTGCCGGATGCGCCGCGGACGATGTTTGCTTCCGTCTTGGAGGCGACGAGTTTGCGGTGATGATGCCGAAGGTTTCCGAAGAGGAAGCGGAGGCGCGGTGCCGTCAACTGGCTGCGGTGATTTCCAAGCCTTATGAAGTGAACGGCACCATCATGGCGGTTGGCGCGTCCTATGGCATGAGCAGGGTTCTGGCAGAGGAGACCTCACCAGATCCCGTCTTCAGACGTGCAGACGAGGCGCTCTATATTGCAAAACGTCTCAACCGCGGTGGAGGCAATCCATTCAGAGGCGAAGTTGATCTGGCAGCGTCCTCCTCTTGATCACTAGCGCGTCCTTTATCGACGCATCGTGCTTTCCGAAAATCGATTCCGATTTTCGGGCCGATGCTGTAGCGACGCCGCCTTGCGCGTTAGCCAAATCAGACTTCAAGAACAATCGTCTTCAACGCGCGAATAACCTGCGGGCTGGTTTGTCTACGCTGCTCGGGCGCAAAACCGAATTCCACAAGAGAATGGTCCTCTTTCGAAGAGGCACTGCCCGAGGCATGGATTTCGTGGATGCCAGTTGCGACCAGAAGCTCGGGCACGAGATCGGCCGTTACGCCACCGCCCGGCATGATGCTGATACGGCCATCCGCCTGATGCGACAGTCGCTTCAGCATCTCCATTCCAAGCGATACGTTCTTTGCGCAGCCGGAGGTCAGGATGCGGGAAATGCCGAGATCGATCGCGGTCTCGAGCGCTTCGATTGGATCGCGCACCATATCAAAAGCGCGGTGGAGGCTGATGTCCAGGCCGGATGCGGCTTCAATCAACCTCTCTACAACCTGCCGGTCGAGGCGTCCGTCTGTGGTCGTCGCACCGATGACGACGCCGGGTAGCCCAAGCTCCCGTGCCTGCGCAATATCCGCCTCCATGATGGCGACATCGGCCTCGTCATAGATGAAGTTTCCGGCTCTTGGGCGGATTAGCGGGTAGACGGGGATTGGGCTCGTTCGTTTCGCGTGCTGCATCAGGCCGTAGGACGGCATCAATCCACCGACGCCCAGTGCGGAGCAAAGCTCGATGCGGTCTGCCCCGCCCTCGATCGCTGCCGCGAGACCCTCTGCGCTATCGACGCAAATCTCCAGCAACCGCCCGGTATGATCAGCCATGATGTTCGCTTCCTTGTTGGGTGTGGAGATCGTCCTTAACAGCCGGCCGCTTGTGAAGGAAGCCGAGCAATGCCACACCGCACAGACCTGCAAATGCGCCGAGCATCGCCGTGTGGGAATAATCACTGACAGCCGTTCCGACCGAGAAGAGCAGGGAGCTCAAGCCGCCGCCCAAGAAGATGTTGACGGCGATGAGCGAGCTTCCAAGACCGGCGCGCCTGGCGATCAGGTTTTGCAGATAGGTGATGGGCAGGGAAATGATGCCGGCTGCGCCGAGACCCGAAAGAGGTGTCAGCAGGTAGACTGTCATCGGGTCTTTCGCCAAGCCGAGACCGAGCATGTAAGCGCAATAGATAAGCGCACTGGCAGCGATGGCGAATGCGGCCGATGTCTTGGTTTCCACCCATCCCCAGAAGAAGATGAAGACGATCTCGAGAAGAGCAACGATGCCGACGATCGCGCCGACATCGGCCGGTTGCCCGCCCGCCTTTCCAGTTACCACGAGCGGCAACACGATGCCGTTGACATGCAGGGTGCATGAGATCAGCGCGATCGCAAGCACGAAGGGCCAGATCTGGCGTGAGCCGAGATGGCGAATGGATGCCAGGAACGCATAAGCCGGCTCCTGCCGTTCGGCATGGGCAATGGTTTCTTCACGCATGAAGCGGGCAAAGAGAATGAAACAGAAGGCGCACGCGATCGCCGCCAGCAGAAAAGCCGGGAGCATGCTTGTTCTGCCCGCAAGCGCGTAACCGACAATACCGGGCACAAGGACCCAGGAGAGCGAGATCGCGGCACGAACCGCGGAGTTGACGGCAATGAGATCACGCGGCGGCATGCCGGCACAGCTTGCGCGGACATAAGCAAAAATCAGCGAGTTGAGCGCTCCGTAAACCGGAACGGGAATGAGCAGCGCAAGTGCGAAGGTCCAGATGGTCGGAAAGGCATAAACCACGCCATAACCCAACGCCCCGGATATACATGCTCCGAGAATGGGAAGCTTATAGTGGCCGAGCCGGTCCGAGAGGATGCCCATGCTGATGCTGGCCGACACGTTGACCAGCGCTGCGACGAAACTCAGGATCGAGAAACCGGCATCTGTCAGGCCGAGTTCGCGAATGCCGATCAGCGACATATAGGGCGCGGTCGCCGCACCGGTGAAACCAAAGACGAAAATACCGGCAGCAGAAAGCCGCAACTGGTCATGTCGATAAACAAAGGGCAGCGCCGACAGCATGGATCGTCCACTTAAAGCATGGTCCAAGCAAAAGTGTGGAGTGATTTTGCAATGACGACATGCGGTAAAAACAGGACCCGAAGCGTATGAGCGAATCTGAAAGATCGCGCTACGTCAGGAGAGACAGCCTGCGATCACGCAGGATGGGAAAGTTGAAGGGGCGCTCGGAAGGTATCCCGAGCGCCCGCGAGTAATTTAGCAGTCAGCGGCTTGGCCGAAAGCCTCAACGCCATCGTGCGGATGGTTTCGCAGACGGGGTATAGTCGAAGTCTTTGACGAAAGGAAATATCGGTTGCACCCGTCGCTTCGATGGCAACGTCTCGATGTCCTGATTGATAACGCCATCCGTCAGCGCCATCAGGTTGGGATTGGACAGCGGCCGAAGCTCTGGCGAGAGATAACCGGATTTCACCACCAGCAATCTTACTTTGGCAGGATCGATGCCGTGACGCGTGAAGTCTGCGATATTGTGGTAGGGGCGACGGCGGGCTGCCAGAATGAGCGTGATGCCGCCGATCTTGACGACAGCCTGTCGTTCATCCGCTGCGCCTGGATCATCGAGGCTGATAATCTCGGCACCGACTTCGACAAAGGGGCTGGACGGATCAAGTGAACCGCCGATCTTGAGGCTGAGCGTCTTGCCGATGCCAGCGGCAAAACAAGCCTCCACCGCCGCACGGTCGGTAATGCCGCCAATGACGGCACCTTCGAAGCCGCGCAGGATCAGCGCCTTCAACACGTCCGCACGATCGCCGACGCCACCACCAGTGGGATTGTCACCGGAATCGGCGAGAATGATCGGCTGCGTTTCGGCCTTCTCGGCCAGGTCAAGCATATCGTCGAGATCGCCGGTGACGGGACCAAAGCTAAAGTCTTCTCTCGCTTGCCAATAGGACAGAGCGATCTCTTCCGCGGCGCGTTTTGCCGCTTCGGGATTTGACCCCGTCACCACAGCGCAGGCGGTTGCTCGCGGCTCATCTGCCCAGACATAGCCGACCATCAGATTGGCATCCCAGACGCCGTCGATCCGATCATGCTCCGGCAGGCGGTGGTAGAGCGATTTGGCAGGCTCATCTTCCGTTGAGGTTTTCTCGCCCGGCAGCAGAACCGGAACCGGAGCCCAGGCGACACCTGGCTTTTCGCCGGTTTTCAGCGTCCTGAACAGCATCGACCAAGTCCGCACCATCGTCTCGCGCACATCGATATGGGGCGCGGTGCGATAGGCAGCGAAGATGTCGATCTGATCGACGATCTTCTGGGTCACGTTGCCGTGCAGATCGTAGCTGACAGCCATCGGAATATCCGGACCGATGATCGAGCGGGCATTGGCAATCCAGTCGCCTTCGGCATCGTCCATGCCTTCGACATTCATTGCGCCGTGCATGGCAAGATAAAGACCGTCGAGCGGCAGGGTCGCCCGCAGCTTGTCGGAAAATTCTTGCCTGAATCCTTCATAGGTCGCCCTAGAGACCGGGCCGCCTGGAATGGCGCGGGCGTGAAGGAGAGGAAAGATTTCCACACCCTCGGTCGGCAGGAAGCTGAAATACTCAGCACCCGTCAGATCGTCACCGCGCAACACGCGAAAATCTTCCGGCTGCATGAGAACCGGCGAATAGGTGGAGCACTCCGTATGAATGCCGCCAACTGCAATGCGTAACACCATGGCACTGTCTCCGATCAAAGCGTGGGGCTGAGGCGCACGAGCACCGAGAAGCGATCCCAATCCTTGCGCTCACGCGGCGTCCAAGCGGCTTCTGCCACGGCGGGGAGACGCGGGAAGACCAGATGATTGAAGTAGTCGCGGTTGAGAAAGTGTTCGGTCCAGATGCAGGCCTGCACGCCACGAAGACGCGGCTTCAGGTCCTCTGGAAAATCACCCACTGCCTCATAGTGATAGGTATGATGCGGCGGCACGGTGCCGGCCCAGCTGGCGCCCGGCTCCTGCCAGGCTTCGTCCTGCACCATGTCGAGATAATAGGCCTGTCCCGGCGTCATCACGACGTCGTAACCTTCTTTCGCCAGCTCGACGCCGACTTCGGGCGCGCGCCATGCCATCAGCAATGTGCCGTCCGGATCGACACCGCCGCCGTGGGAGACTTCGTCCCAGCCCGCCATGCTGCGGCCTCTCTCGGCCAGCATTTTCTGAATCCGCTTCATGAAGTGGCTCTGGAGCCCGAAGGTGCCATCCAGACCCTCTTTCTCCATCAGCTTGCGTGCCAGTGGCGAGGCCATCCAGGTGTTGTCGGCGACTTCGTCGCCACCGATATGGATGAGCTTTGACGGGAAGAGCTCGACCATTTCATCGAAGACCTTGCCGAGGAACACATAGGTCTCTTCGATGGCGGGATTGAGGGCGTTGTTGGGGAAGCCTTGAACCGAGCGATAGCTGTCCGGCGCTTCCTGACCATCGACCAGTTCGGGAAGAGCGGCCAGGATCGCAGTGCTGTGGCCGGGAATATCGACTTCCGGCACGACTTCGACATTCAGTTCGCTCGCATGGGCGATGATGGCAGCGACATCCGCCTGGGTATAGAAGCCCCCGACCGGTTCTGCGGCATTGCCAAGCTGTGGAAGCATCGGCTCATCGGGGCCACGCATAACGCCCACGGTGGTCAATTGCGGATAGGCACGAACCTCAAAGCGCCACGCCTCGTCATCGGTCAGGTGCCAGTGGAACACGTTCATCTTGTACCAGGCGAGAATATCGATGAGACGAAGCACGTCTGGTGCCGGAGCAAACTGGCGCGATACATCAAGGTGGCATCCGCGCCATCCGTAACGCGGTTCGTCCTTGATGGTGCCCGAACCTGGGAAGCGGAACACTGCCGCATTTCTGCGCGCGCCATCATGAAGCTGTGCGAGTGCTGTCAGGCCGTATTGACGGCCTGCATTGCCGCCATAGGCAAGCACGATCTCATCTTCGGCGAATGTCAGCTCATATGCTTCCGCCGCAAGAGAGCCGCTCTGTTGAAAACGAACAGCCTTACCCTGTTCGACCGCGATCAGCGAGAAAGGCTGATGGGCTGCAGAAAACAGGCGGCAATGAAGACTGAGGACCGTGTCCATCGCCTTCACGTCGGCAAGCGTGCTGCCCGCTGCCGGGTAGAGCACGACGGGTGTTTCCCCGGCTTGCAACTGCGCCTGTTTCGGCCAGGGCAGAAGCGAGAAGGGCTCAGTGACGCGTCCTTCTGGCAGGAGTGGCTTTTGCGGCTCGCTGACCCTGCCTTCCAGCATCAGATCGGCAACGTCGATGGTGTGATGGGTACCATCGGAGAATGTCAGATAGGCGGATTTCGCCCCGTCGGTTCTATGCTTGGCAGGCCGCCAGAGGCCGCGCACGGTAAAGCGCCAGCTGGCGCCGGGCTCCAGAACGAAGCCGGCAGGCGGCGCGTATTGGTGGAAGTTGGCGTTGCGCAGCAGGAACGTCGCGTTCTCGCAAGCTGGGTTATCCATGACGCGCGTCAATGCCGTATAGGCGAGTTTGAAGTCGCTGATCGGCGTGTCGGTGAGGTTGACGAGGGTAAAGACAAACCCGCCTGACGGGTCGCCCTCAATGGGATGCCATGCGTTTTCGAGGCGGAATCCGGTCTTGCTCATCGTCGTTCCCTTGATTTTTATGCGTGTTCAGTAATGTTCGGATTGAGAGAAGGTGTGGGCCAGTTCGGCTTGGCCCGCCGTCAGCCCGCAATCGACGGGCAGGCAGACACCGGTGATCGCCGCTGCCTGATCGCTTGCCAGGAATTGGACGGCATTGGCGACGTCGTGCGTGGTGGCGATACGGCGCAGCGCATACCAACGCTTGACCTCCTCGAAGACATTCGGATTGGCGTCGGCGCGCGCTTCCCAGGCTTGGGTGCGCACGGTTCCGGGTGCCACGGCGTTGGCTCTGATGCCGAATTTTCCGTATTCGACCGCAATCAACTTGGTCAGATGGATCAACCCCGCCTTGGCGGCGCTATAGGCCGGATGGCCGAAGACAGCCATGCCGTTGACGGAGGCGATGTTGACGACGGATCCTTGCATTTCCGTCAGGTCGCGCTCGACCGCGCGGAAGGTCAGGAATGCAGCCTCCAGATTGAGACTCGAATCCATGCGCCAGATTTCCGGCGTCGTGTCGTGCAGTGAAACGGCGCGTGCCGCACCGGCATTGTTGACGAGGGTTACGACCTTGCCGAGTGCCTCTAATTGGTCCGTCATGGCCTTGAGGCTATCGGCATTGGTGACATCAGCGACGATCGTCACGTAAGCGGCTCCACCGCCAAGCGCGGTAACCGCGCTTTCCAGAGCGCCCGCATCAATATCGACAAGGGCTATAAGGTCATGGCTCGCTGCGAGACGGGCAGCGATTGCGCGCCCGATATCGCCGGCAGCGCCCGTCACCACGGCGATGCGCTTATGGGTCGTCATGTCGTCAGTCTCCCAATATCTGGCGGTCGTCGCCGCCATCGCGATGCTCCAGCAACTGCTGCTTGATCTGGCGCAGCGTGATGGTGGAGTGTTTGCGGTTCTTGTAGGCCACGAGGCTGGCAATCACGTCGATCACCGCGAGATAGGCAAAGCGCGTCGAGGTGGGGCGATAAATGTTGTCGCCTTCCGGAAGGTCGATGCCGATGACATGATCTGCGAGTTTGGCCACCGGGCTTTTCACTTGAGTGAGCGCGATGGTGCGAATGCCGTTTTCTCTTGCAAGTTTGAAGCAGCGCATCAGTTCCTGATTGCGGCCCGAGAAGGACGAGCCGATGATCACATCGCCCTCCTGCGCTGCCGCCGTCAGCATGAGTTGCATATTGTGGTCATTGCTGGCGGTGATGCGGGTGCCCAGGCGAAACAGCCGGTTCTGCAATTCAAGCGCCACCATGGAGGAATTGCCGCCAGAGCCGAAGGCATAGACCATGGAGGCCGCAGCGATCCGCTCGGCCACGGTATTGAGTGCCTGCGGATCGAGCGCGCGGTGAACCATGAAGAGCGCGTTCTGGGCTTTGGTGATGATGTCTTCGGCGACATCCTCCGCCGACGTGCTTTTGGCTTCCGGGTTGAGGTAACGCACGCCGACGAAGGCGGTCTTGGCAAGACGGACCTTGAAGTCGGCGAAGTTCTGGCAGCCGAGGCGGCGGCAGAAGCGGGTCACCGTCGGCGGAGAGACATCCGCCTTTTCCGCCAGTTCGATGATCGAGGCGCCGACGGCGAAGTCGAACTCGTTCAGCAATATCTCCGCGATGCGCTGTTCGGATGGCGAAAACTGCGCTCTTTCATCCTGAATGGTCGCGAAGATATCCATCTGCCTGCCTTCAGGACTTGGGCTTGTAGGCGATGCAGTCGATCTCGACCTTGCAGTCCACCATCATCGAGGCCTGAACGCAGGCGCGCGCCGGCGGATGTTCGCCGAAATAGCTATGGTAGATGCGATTGAACGTCCAGAAATCACGCGGATCATCCAGCCACACGCCGCAACGCACGACATGCTCGACGCCGTAGCCTGCTTCATGCAGAATGGCGATGACGTTCTCGATGGTCTTGTGAGTCTGTTCGATGATGCCGCCGGAGATGATTTCACCATTTTCCATGGCGACCTGACCGGAAACATGCAGCCAGCCATCGGCCTCGACTGCGCGTGCAAAAGGAAGTGTCTGTCCACCTGCGCCGGATTTTTCAGCGCCATATCGTTTGATGCTCATGGGATGGGCCTTGCAAATTATTTTCGTTATTCATTGACAAGTGACCATAGAAAACGGATTTTTGCCAGAGATTTTTGGTCGTCATGAAAATAATTTAGATATGGAGCTTTTGATGCGTGATCCCTTCAGAAACCCGTTTCCTGCTTCGGATGCGGCGCGACACGCCATTTGGGAGATGTTGGTTCCGCGCGATATCGATGCTTTTCTGGCCGCGGACTGGTCGATGGTGGCAGATGACTTCGTGGAAGACGGTTTCATCGGCATCAGCGGCAATCGCGAACCGAATCCCGACAAGTGGACGCTGGCGTTCCCCAATCTTCCCGCCTATCGCGACGAGTGGCTGAAACAGGCACGCGAGTTTGCAGAAGGCAGTTACGGCGAAGACCCACGGACGGCAATTTTCACCACGACGACCCTGGAAGAGATCGAGATTTCTGGCGAAACGGCGTTGGTGCGCAAGAAATTCGACGGCAGTATCAAGAAGGCTGATGGCTCGACCGATGTGATGAAGTGGCAGACACTCTATTATTGCCGCCTGCATGAAGGTCGCTGGAAGATTTCCGGCTTCACCGGGTATCTGCCGAACCCAATGGGGCAGTAAACGTCCCCTTCAGCAAAAAAGGCCCAAGCCCTTGCGCATCTTTACCGCGGCTCTCGCCACAGAGACCAATACTTTCGCACCGATCTGCATCGACAGGCGAGCTTTCGAGGAATCGCTCTATGCGCCTCCGGGCCAGCATCCCGTCACACCCACGCTTTGCACCGCGCCGATCACTGTCGGTCGCGCGGTCTGTGCCGCCAAGGGCTGGACGCTGATCGAAGGAACGGCGGCATGGGCAGACCCGGCAGGCCTCATCAACCGTCAGGCCTTCGAAAGCCTGCGGGATGAAATTCTCGATCAGTTGCGCGCGGCAATGCCGGTCGATGCAGTGGTGCTTGGCCTCCATGGCGCGATGGTCGCGGATGGATACCTCGACCCGGAAGGCGATCTTTTGGCGCGCGTCAGGGAGATCGTCGGGCCCGATATTCTGGTCTGCGCCGAGCTCGATCCGCACAGCCACCTGACGAGAAAGCGCGTCGATGCCGTGAACTTCTTCGTCGTCTTCAAGGAGTTTCCGCATACGGATTTTGTCGATCGCGCCGAGGATCTGTGGCGGATCGCGGTGGATACGCTGGAGGGGCGCGTCAAACCGGTCATGTCCGTGTTCGATTGCCGCATGATCGATGTGTTTCCGACGTCCCGCGAGCCGATGCGCAGCATCGTCGATCGGATGATGGCGACAGAGAAGCAGGACCCGGAAGTACTATCGCTGTCCGTCATCCATGGCTTCATGGCGGGTGATGTGCCCGAAATGGGAACGAAGACCATCGCGGTGACCGATGGCAATGCGGCCAAGGGCGTGGCGCTGGCGCGTTCGATCGGGCTTGAGCTCTTCGACAAGCGGGGTACCTTCATGATGCCGCAGATCGGTGAGGCCGAGGCTGTGTCGCTTGCGATGAAAGCGGATGCCTCAACCGGTCCGGTGGTGATCGCAGACGTGTGGGACAATCCAGGCGGCGGTACGGCGGGCGATGCAACGGTGCTGTTGCGTGAACTGATGGCCCAGGGCGCCACAAGCGTCGCTGCCGGTCTTGTCTGGGATCCGATTGCGGTGCAAATCTGCATGGCAGCAGGCGAAGGGGCTGAAATCCCGTTGCGCTTTGGAGCAAAGTCCGCACCCAATACCGGCGATCCCATCGATGCCCTGGTCAAGGTCGTCAGGGTCGTACCCAATGCCGAGATGAAGTTTGGAGACAGCATCGCGCCATTCGGCGATGCTGCCCATATCCACTTCGACGGGATTGACGTGATTTTGGGGACGGTGCGGGTTCAAAGCTATGACCCGTCTCTCTTCACGGCCCTAGGCATCGATCCGCTGTCGAGGAAGATCCTGTTGATCAAATCGACCAACCACTTCTATGCCGCCTTTTCCAAAATCGCCTCGCAGATCCTCTATTGCTCAGCTGGAAAACCCTATCCCAACGATCCGGCAACCAATCCTTATCGCCGCGTCAGGCGGGATATCTGGCCGATCGTGCAGGACCCGCATGGACATAAGGCGGCGTGAACGGTCACCGATGGTCGTGAGAGCTCGCGGATGCTCTCTCGGCATCTATCGAATGAACACATAGTATAAGGGCGCTTCCTTCAAGCAAGGAAACGCCCTTAAACTTTATCTGCGCTTCAAGCCGCCTCGAAACGGAGGTCAGGCCAGAACGGGCAGCTCCTGTGTCTTCCAATCGATACGACGTTCCAGCGCGTTGCCATCGCCATCGAAGAGGTGGCAGTCCGCGCCGTTGATGGCAACCGAGACGGGCTGCTCGACTGCAACAGGCGCCGAGCCCGAAAGAAGAGCGCACCACTGCTGGCCCGTAGAAAGCGTCGAATAGGAAATGGTGTTGATGCCGAGACGCTCGATAACGCTTGGCACTGTCGTGATGGTCATGTCGCCGGTGCCGAGGCTCAAATGTTCCGGACGTATGCCGAGGGTCAGCGTATCGCCTGCACGCACGTTTCCACGCGCGACAGGCACGGTCAGTTGCTTGCCTTCGTAGGCGATGGTCACGCCGGTGTCGGAAGCTTCCACACAGGTCACGGGCAGGAAGTTCATCTTGGGGTTGCCGATGAAGCCTGCGACGAAGAGATTGTCCGGCTTGTGGTAAAGCTGAAGCGGCGAGCCGACCTGCGCGATGCTGCCGGCATTGAGAACCACGATACGGTCGGCCATGGTCATGGCTTCCACCTGGTCGTGGGTCACGTAAATCATCGTGGCTTTCAGCTGCCGGTGAAGCTTGGTGAGTTCGATGCGCATGTCGGAGCGAAGTGCTGCATCAAGGTTGGACAGGGGCTCGTCGAACAGGAAGATTTTCGGTTCGCGCACGATCGCGCGGCCAATAGCAACGCGCTGGCGCTGGCCACCAGACAGCATGCCGGGGCGCTGCTCGAGGCGATGCTCAAGCTGCAGGATCTTGGCGACCGCGTGGACCTTTTCGCGGAGCTTGTCTTCCGCCATCTTCTCGACGCGCAGCGGGAAGGCGATGTTCTCGAAGACGGTCATGTGAGGGTAAAGTGCGTAGGACTGGAAGACCATGGCGATGCCACGCTCGACCGGCGGCTTGTCGTTGACGCGGATACCGTCAATGACGATATCGCCGTCGCTGATCGATTCCAGGCCTGCAATCATGCGCAGCAGCGTTGATTTTCCGCAGCCGGATGGGCCGACGAAAACGACGAATTCTCCGTGCGGAACATTGAGTTGCACGCCTTTGAGGACTTCAAAGTCGCCGTAGAATTTTTGAACGTTGTTGAGATGAAGCTGACCCACGATCGTCTCCAGAGGGCCGTTTGCACCCGGTGCATTCGGCAGCGCTGTTTGGTGTACCGCAAGGTTTTTTAACGCCTGCGGTGGCGTCGAAGGGGACGTTTGAGAGAACGCCCCCTTCGGTTAGATATTACTTGTACTGCTCGAGGTCCGCAGACGCCTTCTTCAGCGCGGCTTCAGGCTCAGCCTTGCCGGTGACGACAGACTGGACCATCTCGATCATGGTGTTCTGGAAGCCCTTATAGTCGGTGAAGAGCGGCTCAGGACCACCATAGGTGATGCCTTCGATCAGAGGCTTCCAGTAAGGATCCTTTGCAACGAATTCATCGACCTTTGGAGAAGGACGCAGAGGCGTCAGGCCGGCATCGCCCTGAAGCTCATACTCGCCCTGGGGACCGGGAGAGGTGATGAACTTGGCGAATTCGATCGCCTTGTCTTCCACGCCCGAACCCTTGAAGATGGCAAGGCTGTCGGTGATGAGCAGCGTGCCCGGACCCTTGGCCGATGGGCCAAGCGGAAGCGTTGCGATGCCCCAGTTGATACCGGTCTTCTGCAGACGCGAAGCGGCACCCGAGCCAGCCTGGATCATGCCGACCTTGCCGTCGAGGAAGATCGCGCGGATTTCGTTCTGCTCGTAAGCCGTTGCGCCTTCGACGGAATAGGGAGTGATATCCTTGTAAGCCTTCAGAGCGGCCAGCACTTCAGGGCTGTCCATGACGATCTTGTCGCCATCGATGACCTTGCCGTTGTTGGTGTAAACCCAGTGCATGAACTGGTGCATGGTGTTGTCGAAGGTCTTGGCAGGCAGGCCATAACCAGCAATACCGGTCTTTTCCTTGATCTGCTTGGCAAATGCGATTTCTTCCGCCCAGGTCTTCGGTGGCGTTTCAGGATCGAGACCGGCCTTCTTGAACAGGTCTTTGTTCCAGTAGAGGGCCTTGGTGGAGAAAGCGACCGGAACGCCCCACTGTTGATCATCAATGGTGACGGTATCGACGATGTGCGGATAGTAGGACTTCTTTTCCTCGTCCGTCATCGGAACAGGAACGATCATGTCGTTTTCGGAGAACTGCTTCAGCGTGCGCGAGCCGACATAGGCCATGGCGGCTGGAGAGCCGGATGCAGCAAGCGTCGTTGCCTTGTCCTGGCACTGTTCCCAGCCCACGACTTCCGGCTTAACGGTCCAGCCTGCGTTCTTGCCTTCCCATTCCTTGATGTATTTTTCGTGGATCGGGTCGATCTTGTCGCCGCAATAGATCCAGGAAATTTCCTTGTCGGCGGCGTGTGCAGACATGGCGCCCAGTGCTGTCGAAGCAGCAAGGCTCAGCGCGTAGAGGGTAAACTTGAATTTGGTATTCACGGTCAGTCTCCCATTCTCTGGTGGTTATCTTATTGTTTCACCGCGCCTGCGGTCAGTCCGCTGACGAGATAGCGTTGCAGGAAGAAGATCACGATCATCGCCGGGGCAATGCCGACGAAACTTGCGGCCATGAGTTCGTTCCAGATGACCTCCTGGCGGCCGAAATAGGCAAACAGGCCGACCGGCAGAGGCATGTATTCCGTTTTTGAGTTGAAGGTCAGTGCGTAGATGAACTGTTGCGCGTAAGAACCGATAAACGTCGTGATCGCGACCACCACGATGCCGGGCATTGCGATTGGGATGATCACGCGGCGTAGGGTGTAAAAGTAGCTGGCACCATCGACATAGGCTGCTTCATCCAACTCACGCGGGATGCGCATCATATAGGTTCGCAGCAACCAGATAGCGGACGGGATGAGGAAGGCCACGCCCGGCACGATCATGGCGAGATATGTATTGAGAACGCCGATCGAGCGCATCAAGCGGAAGAGCGGGATGAGCAGGACCGCGCCGGAGAACATGTTGACGGCGAGAAAGGCGCCGAGCAACAGACCGCTGCCGCGAAACTCGAAGCGAGCAAAGGCATAGGCTGCAGGAATGACAAGTGCCAACACGACGGCCGTGACGATGCCGGAGATAAAGAACGAGTTGAAAATGTATCGGGCAAAACCCGGTACGCTGACCCACATCGTCCGGTAAGCTTCGAAAGAGCCATTTTCTGGCCAGAAGCGATAAGGTGACGAGAAGAGCTGGCTGAGCGGCTTTAGCGACACCAGAAAACCTTCGACAAAGGGCGACAGCACGAAGATCAGGAACAGCGCGATGCCGCAATAGATCGCGAGGATTTCGTACCACTTGTAGCGGTTGATCAATGCGGGAGGAGGTGTCATCGCTTGTCTCCGGCAGAAAGCTTGCTGACAATGCGGAAGTAGGCAAGGCAGAAGATTGACAGGAAGATGCAGATCAACACGGCGCGGGCAGCACCTTCACCATACTTGTAAGAGCCGATGGCGGTCTTGTAGGTATCGATGATCATCGTCGTTGTTTCGCCGTTCGGGCCACCGCGGGTCAAGATCCAGATGATGTCGAAGGAGTTGAAGGTCGAGATCAGCGACAGCATCGACATGGTGATCATCGAAGGCACGAGAAGCGGAAGTGTGATGCGGCGGAAACGATAGAAGCGTCCGGCACCGTCAACCCAGGCGGCTTCGTAAAGATCCTGCGGAACGGCCTGCATGGCGGCGAGAAGGTAGAGCGTCACCATCGGCACGCCGATCCACACATCGGTGATTACGGTTGCCCAGAACGCGGTGGAGCCCTGCGCCAGAAAGGCAACCGGTCCGTCGACCAGCCCGGTGCGCTGGAGCATGCCGGAAATCATGCCGAACTGGCCGTTATACATCCAGCCCCACATGAAGATGCCAATTGCCATGGGGACGATCCAAGGCGGCATTGTCAGAATGCGGAAGATTGCGCGGCCCGGTACTGCGGCATTCAGCATGGTGGCGCCGAAGGTGCCGATGATCATCTTGATGGCGACCGAGAAGAACGTCCAGATGAAGGTGCGGATAATGACTTCCGCAAAAGTAGCGTTGAAAATCTTGTCGTAGTTGGCCCAGCCAACCCAGTTGGTGGTCTTCTTCAGCGATGCGTCGGTAAAGGACAGAATAAACGTATCGACAAGCGGGTAGGCGACAATTGCGAGAACGTAGAGGAGGGCTGGCGCCAAAAGCAGCCATGCGAAGAAAACGGCGCTTCGTCTGGTGTCCATGATCACCCTTTCATCAGGCGGAGCGCTTTTGCGCGTCTTCGGTGCCGTGAAGGCAGGCGTCGTACTTTGCCCAGACTGGCGCCAGATCGACCACCTTGCGGGCAGCACGCGCTTCGTCCATGGCAATCGCCAGGATGCCGGCTTCGATGGCGTCGAGCGCTGAGACCGGAAGGGCAGCACCTGTCGTGACATGGGCAAAGACATCGGCGGCCATCTGCTCGTCAGCGCCGTAATGGTGCGACTTCACCGATGGGGCCTGATAGGTGTTGCCGATCAGCTTGGCGCTGTCATGGGCGCGATGAACGTCGAGGAAGCCGCGGACGAAATCGCCTTCCGCCATGCCTTTCGCGCCAACGACGCAGAAGCGGCGGAACTCGTCCGGCACGTTGAGGTTCGTGTGGAAGGCCAGCGACGCACCGTTTTCATATTCGACGATGGCGGTCTGGAAGTCGATGATGTCGCCGTCGCTGTCGAACACCTTGTCGGCACCCATCCAGCCGCTTGGCTTGCGGAAATAGATATCAAGATCATTGACGCCGCTATTCTGCGGGGCGTTCTTCGGCACGAAACTACGGCGTCCGCCGAAGCTCGAAACATAGCGCGGGCGCACACCCATCACGCCGTTATAAAGGTCGAGGTCGTGGCAGCACTTTTCCAGCATGAAGCCGCCGGCATACTTGTCGTAGCGGCGCCAGTCGCGCATGAAGAACGCGCCATGATAAGGGGCAATATGCTCGGAGGCTTCGATCGAGGCGATATCGCCGAGAAGACCCTGAGCCTGTGCCTGCCGCAGATCGCGGTAAAGCGGTGAGTAACGAAGCACGAGACCGACCATCAAACGGTCCTGACCGTACTGGTTCAGAAGTCGCGCGAGTTCGAAGCTTTCCTCGATGGTGGTGACGATCGGCTTTTCGGTGAACACCGTCAGGCCTGCTTCCAGACCTATGCGGATATGCTCCAGATGGAAAGTATTGGGGGAGCCGATCATGAGCAGATCGAAGGTTTCCTTCGCGATCATCTCCTCAGGGGTTTCGTAAGCGCGGCCGGCAGAAATATTCTCTGCCTCCAGCTGCTTCATGCCCGCTGGTTCGGGGTCGACATGGGCGACGATCTCAAAATCAGGATCGATTTCCGTAAAGACCTGGCCAAGATAGCCAAGGCGGAATCCGAGTCCGATTATTGCGACTTTCATGGCTTTGCAGCTCCCCTTTTCGTAATTTATTTTCGTAGCCTGTTGCAAATTTCCAGTATGGTCAACCGGAAAAACCGCAATTGAGTGTGGCTATGAAAATAATTTTCACGCGCTAAATGTTCTTCTTTGTCTCCCGCTTTTTGGGCGTGGAGGACAAACGTCTACACACTGGAGTCTTGGGTATTTCCCCCCGCCAGCCACTTTCGGTTTTCCGCAGGCCAGTCGTCGTTGTTAATAACTAATACCAAAAAAATACCTTCTGTCTACAGTGGAACAAAAATTTGTTTCGAAGCTGCCGTGGAATATATGTTCGGCATTGAAATCACTAATATTTTGGCGATTATCGATTGATTGGTCCTGCATATTGCCAATGTGGCGTTGTATTGGTATCTGTTTTGGTATGGTGTCTGAGAGACGATTTCTGCCGTAGGTGGCGGACCATCTCCCCATGCAAAGATCGGAGAGGCGCAATGGACGGTGTTTTGCCGTTTGGTGAATTGCAGGCATTACGGGGCGGGCCGCTTTACCAGAAGTTGCGCCGCTTGATCGAGGATGCCGTATCCAATGGGCGATTGAAGCACGGCGATGCCCTGCCAGCCGAACGGGATATCGCCGATGCTGCAGCGATCAGCCGGGTGACCGTGCGAAAAGCGATCGACGAACTGGTCGAGCAGGGCATTCTCGTTCGGCGCCGCGGTTCTGGAACCTTCGTCGCCAAGCCGGTGCCGAAGATGCAGCAGCCTCTCACACGATTGACGTCCTTTACCGAAGATATGCGTCGTCGTGGAATGGTAGCAGGATCGCGTTGGATCGAGCGCGGGCTTAAGTTTCCCACAGCTGAGGAAACCATGATGCTCGGCCTTTCGGGCGGGGCTCGCGTTTCACGGATCCTTCGTTTGCGCACCGCCGACGATATGCCGATTGCGCTCGAGCGGACCAGCCTTCCGGACGATATTCTGCCCGAACCTGAGACGGTCGAAGACTCGCTTTATCTCGCGCTTGCCGCCCGCGACATTCGCCCGGTGCGTGCCAATCAAAGAATCTCCGCGGTGCTGCTGCGCGATGACGAAAGCGAGTTGCTGGAGGTTCCACCCGGCTCCGCAGCGCTTTCCGTGCAGCGTATCGCCTATCTCAATACCGGGCGCGTGATGGAAGTCTCCACTGCGCTTTATCGCAGCGACGCCTACGATCTCGTCGCAGAACTCACGATCGGTGCCTGATCAAAACCTTAGAGGCCATACTGATGACGACAATGATGCGACGCGAAATCGACGAAATCCCCCAGGCCGTGGCCCGGCTTCTGGATGCTGGGAAAGACGATATTTCGCGGGCAGGACGCGCTCTTGCGGCCCATGATCCGGCCGTTGTGGTCACCGTCGCGCGCGGCTCTTCCGACCATGCTGCCTATTTCCTGAAATATGCGATAGAGCTTGAACTCGGCCTTGCGGTCGCGTCTCTCGGCCCGTCATTGGCCTCGATCTACAAGGCGCCACTGCGCTTGCAGCGGGCTGCGGCCTTCGCGGTCTCCCAGTCGGGCGCGAGCCCGGATATCGTCTCGATGTTGGAAGGTGCGAAAGCAGGCGGCGCCTTGACCTTATCTCTGGTCAATACGACACCGTCTCCTCTCGCCGACACCGCCTCGATTGCGCTCAATATCCAGGCGGGGCCGGAAATCGCGGTGGCAGCCACCAAGTCCTACGTCAATTCGATCGTCGCAGGTCTGGCGGTTCTTTCCGAATGGAGCGGCTCGGACTCCTTGAAAATGGCTGTGGCAGCGCTCCCAGACCAGCTCGATAAGGCGCTTGCGCTCGACTGGAGTGTGTTGGTGGAGCCGCTGGTCAAGGCTGAATCTCTTTACATGCTCGGCCGCGGCCCGGCACTTGCCATTGCGACGGAGGCGGCGCTGAAGTGCAAGGAAACCTGCGAGTTGCACGCCGAAGCCTATTCATCGGCTGAGGTGCTGCATGGTCCGGTTTCGCTGGTTGCCGAAAGCTTCCCGGTGATCGCCTTTGCTGCGCGTGACAAGGCGGAAGTCTCGATTGCCGAAACGGCATCGGGTCTCGTCGGCAAGAATGCCAATGTCTATCTGACGTCCGACAAGGGCAGGGGCGCCACCATTCTTCCCTTTGTAGAGACGGGTCACCCGCTGACCGATGCTCTGGCCCTGATCGTTCCTTACTATGGCATGGTCGAAATGTTGTCGCGCGCGCGCGGCTTTGATCCTGACAAGCCTGCAGCCCTCAAGAAGGTGACGGAAACACGATGATTGGCTCATTCGCGCTGTGTGGCGGCCGGATTTTCGACGGGGCTGTCTTTCTGGATGGCCAAGCGCTTGTTGTCGAAAACGGCCGGATCAAGGCCATTACGCCGGTGGCAGATCTATCGTCTTCCATCGAGCGTCGTAATGTGGCCGGTGGCCTCATCGTTCCAGGGTTCATCGATCTTCAGGTGAATGGCGGCGGCGGCGTATTGCTGAACAACCAGCCTGATCTCGACGGCATTCGCACGATCTGCTCGGCGCATGCTGCCTATGGCACGACTGCCCTTCTGCCCACCCTGATTACCGATACTGTCGATATCCGGAGCAAGGCCGTTGCAGCGGGTATTGCTGCCTTTGCGGAAAAGGTACCAGGCTATCTCGGTCTCCATCTGGAGGGCCCGCATCTCTCGGTCGCCCGCAAGGGAACCCACGATCCCTCGTTGATCCGACCACTTGAGAGCGACGATCTGCAATTCCTCGTGGAAAAAGCCGGTCACTTCGGCGAGGCTCTTATCACGCTGGCGCCCGAAAGCGTCTCGCCCGCCGACGTCACCAAACTTGTTGAGGCGGGCTATGTTGTGAGCCTTGGTCACACAAATGCCAAGGCGCGAGACATTTTGCCTTACGTTTCGGCCGGCGCATCCATGGTCACGCATCTCTTCAATGCGATGAGCCAGATGGAAAATCGCGAGCCGGGTCTGGTTGGTGTGGCACTGGCCAATGGCCGCTTGTCCTGTGGCCTGATTGCGGATGGTTTTCATGTTGATCCGATCGTCATTCAAGTGGCGCTCGCTGCCAAGCAGGGACCGGGGCGGATATTCCTGGTCACCGACGCCATGTCGACCATCGGCACTGATCAGCAGGGTTTCCTCCTCAATGATCGTGAAGTCTTCCGCCGTGGCGGACGGTTGACGCTTGCTGATGGTACGCTTGCGGGCGCCGATATCGATATGCTCTCTTGCGTGCGCTTTGCCCATGAGCATATCGGCCTGCCTTTGACGGAAGCGTTGAATATGGCCTCGCTCTATCCGGCCGAGGCGATTGGCTGCGCCACGAAGGGCAGTCTCGCCGCCGGGATGGATGCCGATCTGCTGGTACTGAAGCCGGATTTGTCTTTGATGGCGACTTTCATCGGCGGCGCTTGCGTCTTCGGCGAAGATTTTTCAAAAGGGGCTGCGGCTTGATCGTCTGTTTCGATATTGGTGGCACCGCCATCAAGGGCGCTGGCGCCTGGGCTGTCGACGACATCCGCCCGGTTGCACGCCGGCAAACGCCGATCCATGATTTCGATGCCTTTGTCGATGTGTTGAGATCCGTGATCGAAGAAATCGGAGAGAGGCCGGACTGCGTCGCTCTGTCGATTGCAGGCGTCATCGATCCCGATACCGACCGTGCCAACATTGCCAATATTCCCTGCGCTCACGGACGCCTGTTGAGAGCAGACCTTGAGGCAGCGCTTGGGATTCCCGTGCTGATTGCCAATGATGCGGATTGCTGCGCGCTTGCGGAATATGGCGCAGGCGCAGGGCGCGGACATCGCGTCGTCTTCGGGGCCATTCTCGGCACGGGTGTCGGCGGCGGTCTCGTCGTGGATGGCAAGCTGATCAACAGCGCCGGCGGTTTTGCCGGGGAGTGGGGCCATGGCCCCGTTGCTGCCACGCGCGCCGGCAATCCCCCAGTGGAACTGCCGCGCTTTGCCTGCGGCTGCGGCCTTGATGGATGTGTCGATGCCATTGGCAGCGCTCGCGGCATGGAGAAGCTCCACCGCCACCTGACCGGCATCGAAATGAAGGCGGAAGAGATCCTTGCGGCCTGGCAGGACGGCGATGAAAAAGCTGCGCGCACGATCGATATCTATATCGACATTCTCTCAGGACCCCTGTCGCTCGTCATCAACATGACCGGTGCGACCATCGTTCCGGTCGGCGGAGGGCTATCCAACTCGCTGCCGCTGATCGAGGCGCTCGACCACGCGGTGAGAGCGAGAATTCTTCGCAAATTCCAAAGACCGCTCGTGGTCAAGGCTGAGTGTGCCATTGAGCCCGGTCTTGTCGGTGCGGCCGTGCTGGGACTGGCATTCGCTTCAAGTCGGTAGAGGCTTGGTCGCGCCAACGCCTTCTGCTCTATATTACGATGTACCAGTGGCAGCCTGAGCCTGGGTCATGGTGTTGTCTCCAACCCAGCGCGCTGCCGGCTCAATTCCACCGAGAGGAAAGAGGTGGAGTTGCGATATTAGCGACGCCGGATTGTTCTCGACGTAAGCCGTCAGCGCATCCACCATCTCGGTCGGCTCATAGGGCATCAGCAATCGCGTCACGTCCAAAGCCCGCTTTTGCAGCACCTTCAATGAGGGCCCGACGCCGCAGGAGATGGCGAACTTGATCAGGGTCTGGAGTTTGGCCGGGCCCGCGATCCCCACATGGATTGGAAGACTGACGCCCGCCTCTGCAATTCGCTCCGCCCATGTTGTGATCACCCCGGGCTCGAAACCGAACTGCGTGACGATCGCCATCTCGGCATCGGTCATTCGAGAGAAGTCCGTTTTCCACTTCAAAGCGCTATCGACATTGCTGGTCGTGCCGTCCGGATCGATGTCACGGCTTCCTTCCGGATGGCCCGCCACATGCAGCCGCTGGAAACCATGCCGGTCGAAGAGACCGCTCTCCAGCAAGTGGATCGAGCTTTCGATCGTGCCGACCGGACGCGCCTCTCCGCCACCCAGCAACAGGGCCTCGGTGACATCAGCCTCATTGCGATAAAGTTCTATCCAACTCCCCAGAGTGGCGATGTCAGGAATGCTGCGTGCGGGAAAATGCGGCATGACGGCGAACCCGTCCCGGCGCAGCCTTTTCGCCGTAGCGACCATGTCCTGAATCGACGTCCCGGTGATGTGGGCAATATAGACTCGTGTTCCAGGCGGCAGGAGCCTGGAAAAGTCACTGATCTTCGCGGCGGTCTTCGGCGTCACCTCGATGGAATACGGATTGAGGAGAGAACTCAAATCTTTCGCGCCAAGCGCGCTCTTGTTCTTCGTCCGATCGGTAAACTTCAGTATTGCCATAAGCCGATTTTCTTTCCGCATGCCAAGCGCGATATTTATAGCCGCAGCGATCTTCAATCCAGACCTAAAACTGGACAACCGTGCGGTTACCCGGATCGATTTATTTGCTCTTTTTTATCCATTGCATCGAATCCTGCCGAACCATGTGAGGATATTTTTACTCTCTTGCTGAACAGTGGTGTTTCAAACTGCGACGTAACGAGACGCTAGAAGATAATTTTGACCTGATTTCTCTTTCATAAGAGGCCAAAGTGAGAGCCAGATGCTCTTGAGCACGGAAAGTGCGGATCATTTTGAGGCAGAAGCGCCAGCACGGCCGGCCAGAATTGTCTGGTATCAGTCGTTGTTCTGGAAGATCACCGTTTCGCTCGTGTCCAGTGTCGTGCTTGCCTATCTCGTTGGCGCTGCTGTCGGCTGGGTCATGGTCCAGCGGGACTCGCTTGACCAATGGCGTCGCGAGGCGGAACTGAACGCGCAGGTGACGAGTTCTGCGATCCGCACCATCTACACCTTTATCTCCATCGACAGTGATAGCAGCGGCCAGATCGTCAAGATCACCAGCGAGCGACCGCTGGGTGACGATGCCTCCATTTTGGATACCGGCTTCAACCCCGGGGACGTTCTGGCGCTTGCGGCTGCGCAAACCAAGAACAATGTCTGGATTTTTCAAAAGGACCCCGCTGGTCAGACCTTTACCAGTTCCGCAGACGCGCTGGGGGAGGTGGAGAATATCTCGCTGACATTGCCAGAAGGCACAGCGTTGGATGCGTTCTACGTCGGCTTTGCCGAGCTTGGTACGGTGCGCCACTTCATTGCTTTCGTTCCGGTGGTTGATCAGAATGGAAAGCTGCAGGGCAGTGTGGTCACGACGATCGGCGAGGCTTCCAAGCTTCTCGAAACACAAACGAAGCTTCTACAGAATTCGCTTGCGCTTCTGATCACCATTCTGCTCGTGACCGGCGGGGTCGTTGCACTTCTGATGCGCAAGGTCTTCATGCCGGTGCCGGCGTTGATCGAAGCACTCACCAAAATTGCCCATGACGACACGGCCTCGGTGACGCCGTTTCAACATCGCAAGGACGAGATCGGCCGCGTGGCCGTCGCGATCGAGAAGGTGCGCGAAGCCGTGGTCGAGCGGGAGAACCTGCGCCAGATCCGCGATGTGGCGAAACAGATGGAACATCTTGCCCATCACGATCCGCTGACCGGACTGCCAAACCGAGCCTTCTTCAGCAAGCGGCTGGAGAGCGAGATTGGGGAACTGGCGAATGGCCGGCGGTTCAATGTCATGCTTCTCGATCTCGATCGCTTCAAGGCGGTCAATGATGTGTTGGGCCACGCGAGCGGCGATGCTCTTCTCGTATCCTTCGCAGAGCGCCTGCTGCAACTGATCGGGCCGCAGGACATGGTGGCTCGACTAGGCGGTGACGAGTTTGCGATCCTGCAGATCGTCCGTAAAAATGCGGTGCGTGAGGCAAGTCGCCTGGCGAAGGGCATCATCACGTCAGCATCACACCCGTTCATGTTGTTGGGCAAAGAGGCCTCTGTCGGGGCCAGCGTCGGTATTTCGATAGCGCCCCTTCACGGTCACGAGATGTCCGAGCTGCTCAAACATGCCGATGTGGCGCTATACTGCGCCAAGTCCGGCGGCCGCGGGAATTTCCAGTTCTTCGAACATGGCATGGAAATGTCGAAAGAACAGGACCACGAACTGCAGCAGGACCTGGACCTCGCGGTTCAGCGGGACGAATTCGTGCTGCACTACCAGCCGATCTTCTCCTTCTCCAATCCCGAGCCTGTCGGCTATGAAGCGCTGGTGCGCTGGCAGCACCCGGTTCGCGGCTGGGTAACACCCGACGACTTCATTCCGCTGGCCGAAAAGACCGGCCAGATCTGTGCGATCGGCGACTGGGTGTTGAAGCGGGCCTGCCAGGAAGCCATGCGATTGCCGAACGAGGCCACAGTGGCCGTCAACATCTCGGCGATCGAGTTACAGCAGGGCGATCTTGTCGAGAAGGTGCAAAGGGCACTGAGTGAAAGCGGCTTGCCGCCATCTCGGCTCGAGATCGAGTTGACGGAAACGGTTCTGCTGTCCGGATCGGAGGCCATCGCATGTCTACAAGACATCCAGGCGCTTGGGGTCAGGATCGCGCTTGATGATTTCGGAACCGGCTATTCGAGCCTTGCCTATCTGACCAAACTGCCGATCAGCAAGATCAAGATTGACCGCAGCTTCATTGCTGACGTGATGACCAGCACGCAGAGCCTGGCAATCATTCAAGGTGTGATCCACATCGCCGCAGGACTTGGATTGAAAACGACGGCGGAGGGCGTGGAAACGCCAGAACAGCTTTCGCTGCTCCGTGCTGCCGGATGCGACCTGTTGCAGGGCTATTACCTTGGCCGCCCCATGCCACTTGCCCATATCGAGAGCCATTATCGTTCCGCACCCGCAAAGATGGTGCACCGCTAGGAGTAGAGACATGAAGCATATTTCTCTTACCCTCCGTGGGCTGATGCGCCGCTCGGTCATTCCGACTTTGTTCGCCGCGCTCGTCTCCTCACCGTTTCTCACGCTTTCTGCTGGGGCTGAGGAGTTGAAGAGCCCGACCCTCGACAAGATTGCGCGTACCAAGACGATCACGTTCGGGCACCGGCAGGACGAACTGCCGTTTTCCTATGTGACGCCGGATGGCGTCGTGCGTGGTTACTCCATCGATATATGTCAAAGGATTGCGGATCACGTTCGAGACGCGCTTAAGCTCGATACCCTGAAGACCGATTATGTGGTGGCGACGCCTGCAACCCGTTTCCTGTTGGTCAAGTCGGGCAAGATCGACATGGAATGCAGCGCGACGACCAACAATGCCGAGCGGCGAGAGCAGGTAGCATTCTCCTATCCCCACTTCATCACAGCCACCCGCTTCGTGACGAAAAAATCGAGTGGGTTGAACAGTATCAAGGATCTGGCCGGACGAACGGTGGCTTCGACCACGGGGACCATCAACATCGCGCAATTGCAAAACGTCAACAGAGAGCAAAAGCTGAACATCTCCGTGCTGATCAGCAAGGTGAATTCCGAAGCCTTCGCCATGGTCGAAAACAATCGCGCCTCCGCCTTCGTGATGGATGATGTTCTTCTGGCTGCCCACGTGGCTTTTTCAAATGCACCTGGAGACTATATGATCTCGAAAGAAACATTCGGGCCGCCTGAACCCTATGGTATTCTTCTGCCGAAGGGGGATGATGCGTTCAAGACGTTGGTGAATGAAGCTCTCTACAAGATGTTTACGGACGGCGAAATCGAGACGATCTACAACAAGTGGTTCATGTCGCCCTTGCCGCCGGACGGGCGCAATTTCAACCTTCCGCTATCCCCAGAGCTGCAGGCCGCCTTCAAGGAGCCAAAGGAGTACCTGCAATGAGAATGTACATCTTTCATTGCTTCCTGCTTGCATTCTGCGCGCTCGGCTCGATTGAAGCCAAGGCGGAGGAAAAGGTTTTCGACACGCCCACACTTGATCGAATTGCCCAGACGGGCAAGATCAGGATCGGCTATGGTTCGACAGCACCCTTCTCCTTTCTCAATGCGGACGGCCAGGTTCTTGGCTACTCGATCGACCTTTGCCGTGCTGTGGTGGAAAAATTAAAGCAGCGGCTCAAGGTGCAATCGATCGATGTCGAGTTCGTGCCGCGTACGCCGAGCAATCGCGTGCAGCTTCTCAATGATGGAACGATAGACATTGAGTGCAACGCAAGCACCAACACGGCAGAGCGGCGCAAAAGCGCAGCCTTCGCCTACCCGCACTTTTTCACCGTGACACGGTACGTTTCCCTGCGGAAAAGCGGTTTCAAGACATTGGATGATCTGAAGGGACGTTCGGTGAGCGTGGCTCTGGGCACCGTCAATGTCAATGAAATCAATGAGAGCAGCCGCAGACGGAAACTGAATATCTCAGCCGTTCCTGTTGAAAGTCTCCAGGCTGCGTTCGATATGGTCACAGAAGGACGTGTTGCGGCCTTTGCCATGGACGAGGTTTTGCTGAAAACGATGATTGCCCGCACGCAAAACCCATCCGATTATGTGCTTTCCGAGGAGCAGGTGACAGACGCCCAGCCATTTGGTTTTATGATGCGAGTGAACGACAAGGCGTTCGTCGGGGCAGTGAACGAGGCACTGAGCGAGATTTACAAGTCAGAGACTGCCAAAGAGATTTACAAGCGCTGGTTCGAGGAATCCATGCCGGGGCTCAACATCAACCTTGGTCTGCCGATGAGCAATTTCCTTGCGGAAGCTTTCCGCAATCCGAAGATCGTTGAATAAGCGCAGACGGGTGTAAGATCACCCCTCTTATTCGATCTCTAAGCATGGGGCGCAAACCCACTTCGCGGTTATGCGATCAAGGCATGCGGCAAAACAAGAACGAAAGCGTAAAGAGCAAATCTGAAAGATTGCGACCCGCTTAGGTCCATGCTGCGACTATTTCGCTAGACGTCGCGCCCGCGTGTCAAAGCCTGAAAGCCGGCGTTGCACGTCCCGTTTTGTCTCCTCCCCGAGTTGTTCCGGCCTTTGCGCCGTTAATTTTTCAGGAACCAATGCCTGAGGGGTACGTTCGATTGGCAGGAGACGCGCCGTGTCAAACGGACGTGATGGTGCCGGAGAACATCGGGATTTTTCCGTTTTCTCTCGATGGCCAACGAAAAGGCAGACGAGCTTCTTATCCATCCGGCCGTCTCCGCCCCAATCTGCCAAGACAATTTGGCTGCCAAGGAGGTTTTGACGTGGAAAAGACCGAAACGCGAAAGCTTGCGGAAGAATACATGCTCCTTGGCGGCACCCGCCAGGTCATGATCGACGACAACAAGACATTTGTTCGTCAATACGACCATGAGCCGGAAGAAGCAGAGCGCTTCTGGCAGGAGCGCATCGCAACCCTCGACAAGGCACGGATCGCCGATGTCGAATTCTTTCTACCGTCTGTCAACTCAGACGTAGAATCCTAACGAACCCACCCCAACAGAATATAGACCAGGAAGGAAACAGTCATGACTGCTATCAATTCTGCCAAGATCGTCATTCTCGCGACCGATGGATATGAGCGCTCGGAGCTTCGCGTGCCGTACGAAGAGCTGCAGCGCAAGGGCGCAGACGTCAAGATCGCCTCGATCAAGGATGGCGAGATCAAGAGCTGGGACGAGAAAGACTGGGGCGACAGCGTGAAGGTCGACCTGCTTGCCAAGGACGTGCGGATCGAAGATTTCGACGCTCTCGTCCTTCCTGGCGGCCAGATCAATCCGGACGTCCTGCGCACCAATGACGACGCAATGCGCGTGGTCAAGGAATTCGTGAAGTCCGGTAAGGTCGTGGCTGCCATCTGCCACGCACCATGGCTTTTGGTTGAAGCCGATGCGGTTCGCGGCCGTGAAGTGACGTCTTACGGCTCTATCAAAACCGACGTGAAGAATGCCGGTGGCATTTGGAAGGACGAAAAGGTCGTTTGCGACAAGGGCATCGTCACCTCCCGCAACCCCGACGATCTGGAAGCTTTCGTTGCGAAGATCGTCGAAGAGGTCGAGGAAGGCCGTCACGAACGTAAGGCAGCATAAGCTATTTTTCATAGCTTCAAGATCGATGAAGGGCTGGTGCACCATGGGTGCGCCAGCTTTTCTTTTGGGTGCGGCCATGTGAGGCGAATATGAATAAGGAGGCGCTAGTGCACGTGCCTTCAAATCGCGAGTCGGGACAGGCAACACTCCGTGAGGCGGATATTTTGCCACATTATTGCCTTATTTAAGCCACTCTTTCGTCTCGGAAACGTTTCAGAAAGCGGTTGAAATTAATTTTTCCCAACAAAAACGGTTTATTTTTAATTATTTTATATGTGCGGCGCCATAATTTTGCTGCGCTGCACATAAGAAATATTACATGTCTCTTATTTAATCGAGCCTTACAGAAGAGCTCCATCTTACCGGCAAGACCAGTAAACCAGAAGAACAGTTTTAATATAAATGGCTGCACAATACATAGAGATGGTCACCATGCATCAACTGCATGACGCGTGCCTGTCTTTGTTCCTTTTATAGGCGTTCATCAATAGTCTCAGCCAACATGATGTGAGGAATTTGGGGCGGCCGGTTTTAGGCAGCCGGGTAACGCTGCCTCACAAAAAATTCAAAAGCACCAAATTCCGACCACAGACTTCATGTCTCATGGTGACTGCATGACGCGCCCAACGGGTACCGACCTATCGCAAAACATAAATGGAGTTCTCTCTATGAAGTCCGCGACTCGATCGGCTGTTTCGCCGCTTAGTGGTTCTGAAGAGTCTGATGTGAGCTTTCCTATCGGGGGCATCGTGAAACGCAGTTTCGATGTTTCCTCGGCACTGCTCGCCCTTCTTGTCCTCAGCCCGATCTTTCTCATGATCGTGGTCTTGGTCAAACTCTCCGACAAGGGACCCGCTTTTTACGGCCACCGCCGTATCGGCCATAATGGCCGCACGTTTCATTGCCTGAAATTCCGCACGATGGTCGTGAACGGAGATGAGGTGCTGAAACAATATCTGACGTCTGACCCGCAAGCTGCGGAAGAATGGCGCCAGACGAGAAAACTGAAGAACGATCCGCGTGTCACAGCTGTCGGTAGCGTTCTTCGCAAGCTGAGCCTTGATGAACTGCCACAGCTCATCAACATCATTCGTGGTGAAATGAGTGTTGTGGGTCCTCGTCCTGTCGTGGACGAAGAGCTCAACTACTATGAAAGTGCCGCGCGCTATTATCTCAGCACGCGTCCTGGTCTTACCGGTCTCTGGCAAATCAGCGGTCGCAACGACGTCTCCTACAAGGAGCGCGTTGATTACGACACGCAATATGTTCAGAACTGGTCGATGATGAGAGACATTTCCATCATCATGAAAACCGTGCCAGCTGTCTGCATGTCCCGCGGCAGCTATTGAAGCCAGATTAGATACTCGGCGTGAACGCAGGCTCTCCCACCTGTGCCATGCCTTGCGGCTGCGACCGGACCTGAGCCGGTCGCACATTCACTTTTCAAGGCATCAACATGGAGTTTTACATGGTTGGCATTGCCGACGAAGCCCTCCCTAAAAAACGGCGCACCCAAACATGGTGCAAAGGTGCTGCTCTGGCTGTTGCCGCGGCGCTGCTCTTCACCAGTCCGCTCATCGCGCTTGCGCAGGATGGCCAATACCGCCTCGGAACCGCTGACAAGCTTCGCATCCGCGTTGCCGAATGGCAGCCGGCAGACGGCACCATCCGCAACTGGGATGTGATCAATGGCGATTACTCGGTCGGCCCGTCAGGCACGCTGGCGCTTCCCTTCATCGGCCAGTTAAATGTTGCCGGAAAGACGGCAGGCGAGGTGGGAGAGGCGATCGGGGCGCAGCTTCAAAGCAAGTTTGCTCTGCGCAACCTTCCATCAGCCTCCGTCGAAGTTGCCCAGTTCCGTCCGGTCTTCCTGACGGGTGATGTGCAAACGCCCGGCGAATATCCCTATGCGCCCAATATGACGGTTCTGAAGGCTGTCAGCCTCGCGGGCGGTTTGCGCCGTTCCGATGCAGGGCAGCGTTTCGCCCGTGATTTTATCAATGCCCGTGGTGACGCTGCCGTCTATGACGACCAGCGCGGCCGTCTTCTGGCGCGTCAGGCAAGGTTGGTTGCCGAAGTGAGCGGCGACCAGGAGATCAAGAAGACGCCTGAAATGGAAAAGGTCGTCAATATCGATGCGCTCCTGGAAAGCGAAAGTGCGCTGATGAAGTCTCGCACCGAGCGCTATACGCTTCAATTGAAAGCGTTGAAGGATTTGCGTGAACTGCTGGATGCGGAAGTGGAATCTCTGCGCAAGAAGGCAGAGAGCCAGCAGCGTCAGTTGCAATTGGCAAATGAAGACCGGGAAAAGGTCAATCGCTTGAACGAGCAGGGTCTTGCGCTTGCTCAGCGTCGTATCTCGGCGGAAGAACGCGCAGCCGAGGTGGAAGCGACGCTTCTCGACATCGATACGAATGCTTTGCGCGCCAAGCAGGATATCAACAAGGCGATCCAGGATGAGATCAACCTGCGAAACGACTGGGACGCGCAGCGCTCCAAGGAATTGCAGGATACGCAGGCCGAATTGCAGAAGCTGAACCTGCAGCTTTCCACCAGCCGCGAACTCATGTCGGAGGCCTTGGCGCAATCGGCGGAAGCTCTGCGCTTCGATCCGTCCGGCAAGTCGGCCTCGATTTCCTATGTCGTTGTGCGTGAGGACAAGGGAAAATCGAAGGAAATCAAAGTTGACGAAACCACGGCCCTTGAGCCTGGCGACGTTATCAAGGTTTCCTCGGAAGTGCTGATGCAGTGAGGCTGCCATGCGGATTGCGAAATCGGCACTGATCGATCCTGACAAAAACGTGCTCTACGGAACGGCGGCGGTGGCGCTGTCCTTCTTCGTCTTCGCCTATTCGTCGAAGTTCGGCCAGGTTTCGATCCTTGCCTATTACGCCGTCTGGCTGCCTTTGGTCATCGTGGATTATCGCCGGGTGCTCGGCAATTACGCCCGCTACTTCTGGATTTTCGCCTTCGGCATTCTAGCCTTGCTGTCGAGCTTCTGGTCGGACGCCATGTCCGTCAGCCTGCGCGCCTCCATTCAGTACATGACGCACATCGTTTGCGCGCTGATTGCCATGCGCGTCATATCGATCAACACGCTGACGCGCGGAGCGCTGATCGGCATTACCATCGTTCTTCTCTATTCACTGCTGTTTGGAACCTATCTTTTCGATGCGCTGGATGGCACGACCAGCTTCGTCGGCGCATTCTCTTCCAAGAACCAGTTGGGCTTCTATGCCTCGCTTGGCGTGCTCTTCGCCGCAGCTTCTGTGCTTGTGCTGCGCCAAAGAGGTTTGTGGTTGCCGATCGCGGGCGTTGCCGGTCTGATCTCGGCCTACAGCCTGCTTGCATCGCAATCGGCAACATCCGCGATCACCACTGCAGCCGTCGTCATAATGATGGCGGGTCTTCTGCCGCTCTGGGCCTTATCCCCTGGCAATAGGAAGATGCTGTTTTTTGCAGCCGTTGGCTTGGGCGGTCTGTTTGTCGTGGCCGCGCTACAGTTCGGCCTCTTCGACGCGATCCTCGGTGTCTTCGGCAAGGACACGACACTGACAGGACGCACCTATCTCTGGCAGCAGGGCATCGAGGCGGCCAAGCGGGCGCCAATTTTCGGTGTCGGTTATCAGGGTTTCTGGGTGCCGGGCTTCTCCGATGCCGAACGGCTCTGGGACGATTTCTTCATTTCCGGTCGCAGCGGCTTCCATTTTCACAACACCTATATCGAGGTGGTGGTGGAGAACGGTTTCGTCGGTCTCATTCTGCTTGTCATCCTGCTCTACGGCACGCTTTTAGGTCACTTGCGCTCGATCCTCATGCGCAATCAGGATCCGCAGGCACTCATCCTGTTTTCGTTGTGCGCCCTCTTTGTCGTGCGCTCTTTCGTCGAGATCGACATTATTTTCGCATACCAGATCGGCTCGTTCCTGCTGTTCTACGCGGCTGGCAAACTCTGCCTGCCGCGGCGCACCCCTGCGGTCACATCGCCCTTCTTGGCAGGTATCGCGGTACGGCCATTGGCCGGGAGATAAAGGAATCGTCCACCTCTCCACAGGAGTCCGGCGGACTCGTGTTGACTCTTTTGCGAATCTAGAACAAAAAGTGAACATTAGTTTTTTAGCGTGGAATGCTCTGAGAAGTTTCGTGTCATGCAGAAGCGCGCAGAACAGCTTGTCGTGGAGGAATTGCGAGAAAGGCTGGAGAGGATCACCCAAGGTCCTGCCAGACAGCAGGAGACTCTGCCCTTCCATATTCCTACCATGGATGAGCGCCTTCCTGGCCAAGGCTTGAAGCTTGGCAGCTTGCATGAGGTGAGCGGTGGTGGAAATGGTGCCGTGGACGGTGCAGCGTCAGCGCTCTTTTGTGCGGGCATCGCTGCCCGGTTGAAGGGCAAGATCCTTTGGTGCGTGACCCGTCCCGATCTTTTCATGCCTGCTCTCACACAGGCAGGGCTCTCGCATAACCGGCTGATCATCGTCGAATGCCGCGACGAAAAGGGCGTGCTGGATTGTTTCGAGGAGGGGCTTCGCTGCAACGGCTTTGGTGCCGTGATTGGTGAAGTGTCGAAGCTGCCGATGAACATGTCGCGGCGTCTGCAACTGACGGCGGAAGCTTCGGGCGTGGCAGCCATAGCGCTTCGCCGCTGGCGTCATGTGAGCGGTGTTGCCGATTTCGGTCAACCGACCGCAGCCGTCACCCGGTGGCGCATTTCCATGCGCCCCTCCACCCCGCTGCCGGTACGCGGGGTAGGGCGGTCACGCTGGTTTGTGGAATTACTGCGTGTCCGGGGCGGAGAACCTTTTGAACTGGAAGTGGAAGCCTGTGATGCAGAGGGTCGTCTCGCTATACCTGCCGACATGGCAGACGGATCGATACCGCAGGATGCTTGGGGACGAAGCGCCGCCGGTTGAAACTCCGGTCGTCATGATCGCCCGCCAGGGAAGCCGCCGGCTCGTGGCTGCTCTGAATAGTGCCGCGCTGAAAGCGGGCTTGCGCCCCGGCATGCCGGCCAGCAAGGCGCAGGCCATTCTACCGGGCCTGATTGTCGAAGACTTGAAGCCGATGGAGGATGCAAAAGCCCTTGAGGATCTGGCCTTCTGGTTTTTGCGCATCTATGCCCCCATCGTCGCGCCGGATACGCCCGATGGGCTGGTGCTCGATACGACCGGGGCCGATCACCTGCATGGCAATGAAAGACTGATGCTGACAGGCATGATCAATCGCCTGCATGCGCTGGGTTTTACGGCGCGTGCGGCCATTGCCGAAAGCTGGGGCGCTGCCCACGCACTTGCGCGCTTCGGGCGAGAGGCCGTCACCATTTTACCTGAAGGAGGGGCGAGGGAGGCTCTTGCACCGTTGCCGCTTGCCGCCCTGCGGTTGGATGCACATCTGGTCAATGAGTTGAAAGTTCTGGGCTTTCGCCGCATTAGAGAACTGGCAGCTGCGCCGCGCGCGCCGATCACCTTGCGGTTCGGCCCGGAAGTGGGTCGCAGGCTGGACCAAGCTTACGGTATCCTGTCGGAACCGATAGAGCCGGTCCGCGTGGCGGAACTGGTAACCGTGCGCCGCTTCTTTCCCGAACCGATTGGTGCGGCAGAAACCATTGCAAAATACACTCGAAAGCTTGTGTCCGACCTCTGTCTGGATTTGGAGAAGCGGGGTTTAGGTGCGCGTCGCGTCGATCTCGTTTTCCATCGTGTCGATAGTGGGGTGCAGGCCATTCGGGCCGGAACCTCCAAACCCGCGCGCGATAGCAAGCAATTGTCCCGCCTTCTGACCGATCGTATCGAGACGATCGATCCTGGTTTCGGCATCGAGAAGATGACGCTGACGGCGACCCATGCCGAGCCGCTTCTTGCCGGGCAGACGCGCTCCGTTCTTCTGGATGAGGCGGGAGGCGATATTGGCGAGGCTGTCGATATCATCCTCAATCGAGGCCACAAGGTCTATCGCTATGCCGCCGTTCAAAGCGATGTACCGGAGCGTTCCGTTCAAAAAATTCCAGCCGAGGCCACAGAAGATGCACCCGGCTGGCCGGAGCATTGGCCGCGACCGGTGAGGTTGTTGTTCAAGCCGGAGCCGATCCAGACGGTGGCGCTGCTTCCCGATCATCCTCCCCGAAACTTCACATGGCGCGGGGTACGTCACATCGTCAAGCGGGCCGACGGGCCGGAGCGGGTCTTTGGCGAATGGTGGAAGCGCGACCGAGAACTCTCGGCGGTGCGCGATTATTTCCGAGTGGAAAATGAGAATGGCGAGCGCTTCTGGATCTTCCGCTCCGGCGATGGCGAGCACACCGAGACCGGCTCTCTGGACTGGTTCATGCATGGATTTTTCGCATGAGTACGGGTGTTCGTTATGCCGAACTGCAGGTTACCTCGCATTTTTCGTTTCTGCGTGGTGCCAGTTCCTGTGAGGAGCTTTTTGCTCAGGCGAAAGCGCTCGGCATAGAGGCACTGGGCATTGTCGATCGGAACAGCCTCGCGGCCATTCCTCGCGCGCACAAGATTGCGAAAGAGCTTGAGCTTCGGCTGGTGGTCGGCTGCAGGCTGGATCTGGTGCAGGATGTCTCCGTGCTGGTCTATCCCACGAACAGAGAGGCTTATGGTCGGCTGTGCCGACTGCTGACATTCGGTAAGAGAGACGGCAAGGCTGGCAAGTGCTCACTCACATGGAGCGATCTGGTTGCCTATGGCGAAGGGCTGATCGTGGTCCTCCTGCCGGATGAGACGAGTGAAGGGCTTGCCAGCCATCTACGCAGGATTAAAGCGGACTTTGCCGATCGCGCCTATGTGGCGATGAGCCTGCGCCGCCGGCCCAATGATGCGCTGCGCCTGCATGAGCTTTCGCAGATGGCAGCGCGCGCCGGTGTGGCGACAGTCGTTACCAATGATATTCTTTTCCATGAGCCCGGTCGCCGCATGTTACAGGATGTTGTTACCTGCATTCGCCATAACTGCACCATCGACGATGCCGGCTTTCGCCGCGAGCGACATGCGGATCGCTATCTAAAGCCGCCGGAGGAAATGTACCGGCTTTTTTCTGCCTATCCGGATGCGTTGGAAAACACACTGAAGATCGTGAAAAAGTGCCGGTTTTCCCTCTCGGAATTGGAATATCAATATCCGGACGAGCGGCAAGTTCCGGGGATGACAGCACAGGAAGCGCTGGAAAAGTTCGTCTGGGAAGAAGCGCCGAAGCGCTATCCCGATGGCGTGCCGGAGAAGGTGGAGAAGACGCTGCGGCATGAATTGGCCATCATCGCCAAAAAGAAATACGCAGCCTATTTCCTGACCGTCAACAAGATTGTCCGGCAGGCGCGAGACATGAAAATCCTATGCCAAGGGCGGGGATCTGCGGCCAACTCCGCCGTATGCTTTGTTCTCGGCATCACCGCAATTGATCCAAAGGAAAGCGACCTTCTATTCGAACGCTTCGTCTCCGAAGACCGTGACGAGCCGCCGGATATCGATGTCGATTTCGAACACCAGCGGCGGGAAGAGATCATTCAGTGGATCTACGATCATTACGGGCATGACAAGGCAGCGCTTTGTTCTGTGGTCACCTGTTATCGCGGCAAAGGTGCGATCCGCGACGTGGGCAAGGTGCTTGGTCTTCCCGAAGACCTGACCAAGCTCATGTCCTCGCAGATCTGGTGGTGGACGGAAGGCACCGGCGAGAAGCACGCCAAGGAATTGAACATCAATCTGGAGGATCGACGCGTCAGGTTGGCCTTCGATCTCGCGCGCCAACTCATCGGCACGCCCCGCCATTTCAGTCAGCACCCCGGCGGCTTCGTCTTGACCCATGACCGGCTGGACGAACTCGTCCCCATTCTTCCAGCAGCGATGGAGGATAGGCGGATTATTGAATGGGACAAGGACGACATTGAAATCGTCGATTTCATGAAGATGGATTGCCTGGCACTCGGCATGCTCTCCTGCATGCGAAGGGCCTTCGAGATGCTGACGGTGCGCAATGGCGAGGAGTTTGGGCTGACCAGCATCAAGAACGACGACGGGCCGACCTACGACATGATCTGCAAGGCCGATACGATCGGCACGTTCCAGATCGAAAGCCGGGCGCAGATGTCGATGTTGCCCAGGCTGAGACCGAGGGAGCTTTACGATCTGGTCATTCAGGTCGCAATCGTGCGGCCGGGTCCGATACAGGGCAATATGGTCCATCCCTATCTGAAGCGGCGTCAGGAAATAGCAGAGGGTAAGACGATCGTTTACGAGCATCCCACCCTCGAAAAGGTTCTTCGCAAAACGCTTGGTGTTCCGTTGTTTCAGGAACACGCCATGCGCATTGCCATCGACTGTGCCGGCTTTACCCCCAGCGAAGCGGATAAGCTGAGAAGAGCGATGGCGACATTCAAGAATGTCGGAACCATCAAAGATTTTGAAAAGCGGCTGATCGGCGGACTGATCGAAAACGGTTTCAGCGAAGAGTTTGCCAAAAGGCTCTTCGCACAGATCCAAGGCTTCGGCAGTTACGGCTTCCCAGAAAGCCATGCTGCCTCCTTTGCCTTGATCGCCTATGCATCGGCATGGGTGAAGTGCCACCATCCCGATATCTTCTGTGCGGCGCTGTTGAACTCCCAGCCCATGGGATTTTATGCACCGGCACAGCTTGTTCGCGATGCGCGCGATCATGGGGTCGTGGTCCGGCCCGTTTGCGTAAATGCCAGCCGCTGGGATTGTACGCTCGAGGAAAAGACTGCACCGGACCGCGAAGCTGTGAGGCTGGGCATGTGCCTCGTGAAAGGCTTGTCCAACAAGCATGCAGCAGCGATTATTGCATGCCGGGAGGAGCGACCTTTCCAGTCTATAGACGATCTGTGGAGGCGAGCAGGGGTACCTGTTTCAACACTGGTATGTCTCGCGGAGGCGGATGCGTTTCTAACCGCGTTCGGACTTTCGCGCCGTGAGGCGCTTTGGGCCATCAAGGGGTTGCGGGATGAGCCACTACCGCTCTTTGCCGCTGCCGCAGCGAGAGAAAACACCTTGATCGAGGAGTTGCAGGAGCCGGACGTCAACTTGACCCCCATGACCGCAGGCGGAGAAGTGGTGCAGGACTATGGACATATGGGGCTGACACTGCGTGAACATCCCATGAGCTTTCTACGTCAGGATCTTGCCCGACGGCGGATCGTCACATGCGCTGAGGCCCATAGAACCAATGACGGTCGCTGGCTGGAAGTGGCCGGCCTCGTGCTCATCCGTCAACGGCCGGGCTCTGCGAAGGGGGTCATCTTCATGACGCTTGAAGATGAGACTGGAATTGCCAATGCCGTCGTTTGGGTCAAGACCTTCGAAAAATATCGACGTGTCGTCCTGTCGGCGAGCATGGTCGGAATTTACGGCAAGCTTCAGCGTGAAGGTGACGTCGTTCATATCGTCGCCCACCGCATCACTGATCTGTCGGACATTTTAAGAAGTGTCGGGGAAAGGGATAAGCCGTTTCCGCTGCCGCATGGTCGCGGCGATGAGTTTCATCACGGTAGCCCGCCGACACGGGATAGACGGGGGTTGCCACCGAGATCAACTCTTCAGACCAGCGATGACGACCACATCATCATCAAAGGCCGCAACTTCCATTGAGAGCCGCAGCGCGCCTTCGTTGCAAGACCGATTAATGCTCTTGAGCCTCTCAGGTGAGAGCGGCGTTTTTGATCCGGTCCTTGCCGACCTCGATCACATGCCGCATGGCTTTCACAGCGGCGTTTTCATCTCGCGCGGCAATGGCGTGCACAATGCGCAAATGGTTGGCGGCAATCTCCGCGATGGTGGCTGGAGCAGAGGCTGGCGACGAGAGCTTGAAGGAGATGGCGAGTGCCGCCTCGATCAGACCACTGGCAGAGCGCATGAAGGGATTGCCGGAAATGCTGGCAACGGCCAGATGGAATTCCAGATCGATCTTGGCAATGCTTTCGGCGGTATGGGCAGGGTTGTCGAATTTCGCCGCGATCGCGTAGAGCGCGACAATATCTTCGCTGGACGCATGCCGAGCAGCCGCTGCCGCAGCAGCCGGCTCAAGCGCCAGGCGAATTTCGGCCAGATGCTCGATGAACTCCGGATCGAGCCCTGCCTCGCAACGCCATCCCAGCACATCCGGGTCAAAGAAGTTCCAGCTCGATTTGTCGAGAACGCGTGTCCCGACTTTCGCTTTGGCTTCCACCAGCCGCTTTGCGGCCAGCGTTTTCATCGTCTCTCTGAGAACGGTCCTCGATACGCCGAAGCGAAGCGAGAGTTCGGCATCGTTGGGGAGAAGGGAACCCTCCGGTATCCGGCCCGAAACAATGGCGCTGCCAAGTTCCGCCACGACGTGCGCATGGCTGTTGCGCCGCTTTCGTCCCGATATCGTGTTTTCCAGTAGCCCCAACAACTATCTCCCTCGCTGATGTTATGCCGGGTGAGCCGCCGCCATTCTTCTGTTTGAGTACCAGATGATTGTGCGTTGCAAAACGATGAATATGAACAGAAGTATGCCGATGACGATTTTCGTCCACCAGGATGACAGTGTTCCATCAAAAACGATATAGGTCTGAATGAGGCCCTGGATCATCAGGCCGATGAAAGTGCCGGCAACGAGGCCTGTTCCACCTGTCAGCAGTGTCCCGCCGATCACCACGGCTGCAATCGCATCCAGTTCGACACCAACGGTCGCCAGAGAGTAGCCCGACGAAGTGTAGAGCGTGTAGACGATGCCCGCGAGGCCGGAGAGAAAGCCGGACAGCGCGTAGATGCCGATCGTGGTCTTGGCGACGGGTACACCCATCAGTTCCGCCGATTGCTGGTTTCCACCAAGCGCGTAGACATTGGCACCGAAGCGGGTGCGGGCTGCCACCAATATGCCGACCGCAAAAACGATCAGCATCAGGATGGCAAGCGCCGTCAATCGACCGCCACCGGGCACACGAATATAGAAGCCCTGGATGGCATCGATGACCGGATGGGAGATCGGGACGGAATCGGTCGACATGAGATAGGCGGCCCCGCGTGCCAGAAACATGCCTGCGAGGGTGACGACGAAGGGCGGGATCGCGAGAAAGCGGATCATCGCGCCCATCAGGCTGCCAAAAATCGTGGCGATGACGAGCACCGCCGCAAAGGCAACGAGCGGATGAACACCATATCCGTTGACGAGCACGGCGACGAAGACGCTGGAAAAGGCGATGACCGATCCGATCGACAGATCGATGCCGCCAGACAGGATCACGAATGTCATGCCGACGGCCGCAATGCCGAGAAAGGCATTGTCGGTCAGAAGATTGCCGATGACCCGTGTGCTGAGAATGCCCGGATATTGGGAAACGCACAGGGCATAGGCAATGATGAAGATCGCCAGCGTGGTGAAGAAGGGAAGGTTGCGTGTGTGGATCATCGCGCAGCTTCTCCTTTGTTGGTGGTGGGCGCCGGTGTCGCCGGGCTTGGTTTTTTCGGCGTCCTGGTAAAGCCGAGCAAAGTGACAAGTGCCGGCGATTGAAGGGTCAGAACCACGATGATGATGCCTGCCTTGATGATCAGGTTGAATTCGGGCGGGAAGCCTGAGACGAGAATGCCGGTATTGATCGTCTGGATGATCAGCGCGCCGATGAGCGACGCGGTGATCGAGAAGCGACCGCCATTGAGCGACGTGCCGCCGATGACGACTGCAAGGATCGCATCGAGTTCAAGCCAAAGGCCGGCATTGTTGGCATCCGCACCGCGAATGTCGGCGGTCACGATCATGCCGGCGATGGCGGCACATAATCCGGAGATTGCGTAGACGAAGAACAGCAGGAAGCGGGCGCGAACACCGGCAAGGGCGGCCGCGCGGCGATTGATGCCGGTTGCCTCGATCAGGAAGCCGAGCGCGGACTTGCGCACCAGAAGACCGATCAGAATGGCGCTTGCCACCCAGATCACCACGGGCAGAGGAACGCCTGCAAAGGATCCGGAACCGATGGCTGAAAAGCTGTCATTGTTGAAGGTCAGGATGACGCCCTCGGTGATCAACTGCGCAATGCCGCGGCCGGCAACCATGAGGATGAGGGTCGCAATGATCGGCTGGATGTCGAGGACGGCGACGAGAATGCCGTTCCAGATGCCGCACGCGATGCCGACTGCCAATGAGACGGCAATCACGACGGGAATGGAATGCCCGGCACTGATCAGCGTGGCTGCAACCGCGCCGCAAATGGCGATGACCGCGCCGATGGAGAGATCGATACCCTTGGTGGCAATGACCAGCGTCATACCGATCGTCAAAAGCGCCACGGGTGCGGCGCGCACCAGAATATCGATAAGGCTGCCATAGAGGCGTCCGTTCTGCATCGAGACGTTCAGGAAGCCGGGCGATATCACCGTGATGGCAGCCAGAATGATGAATAGCGCAATGAACTGCGGCGCCAGTCTCTTCAATTTGAACGTTACGCTCTTCATCACGCGGCCTCCGTGCGGGCGGAGGTCGCAATCGCCTTCATGATGTTTTCTGCAGTCACGTCGGATCCCTTGAGTTCTTCAACATGGCGGCGGTCCGACAGGACGATGACGCGATGGGCGACCGCCGTTAGTTCTTCCAGCTCCGAAGAAATGACGACGAGCGACATGCCCTCCTGGCAGAGCTTCTCGATCATCTTGAGGATTTCCGCGTGTGCGCCAATATCGATGCCGCGCGTCGGCTCATCAAGAATGAGGAGGCGAGGCTCGGTTGCCAGCCAGCGGGCAAGGATTGCTTTCTGCTGATTGCCGCCAGAGAGGAACTTGATCGGACGTTCACGATCGGCGGGACGAATGTCGAGCGACTTGATGAAGTCGTCGGCAAGCGCTGCCTTCTGACGCTTGGAAATCGGTCGCATCCAGCCCTGACGGGCTTGCAGGGCAAGCGCGATATTATCGGCGACGGAAAAATCGCCGATAATGCCGTCCGTCTTTCGCTCTTCAGGACAGAAGCCGAAGCCCTGGTCAATGGCCGCTTCCGGTGATTGGATGGAAACCTGCTTGCCATCGATGGTCGCTGTTCCGCTTTCCGGCTTGTCGATGCCGAAGAGAAGGAAGGCGGTTTCGCTACGTCCTGAACCGAGGAGTCCTGCAATGCCGACCACTTCACCCGGACGAATATCAAGATCGAAGGGTTCGACGCTGCCGCGCTTGCCATAGCCTCGAAAACGGATGGCAGGCGCCCCTTCGACCACATCATTGTCGGAGGGCTGGCGGTTATGCGTGACATTCTGCAATTCGCGCCCGAGCATCATGGAAATGAGCTCGCCTCTTGGAAGCTCCGAAATGGTGCGCGTGCCCACCAGCTTGCCATTGCGCAGGACCGTGACGCGGTCGGCAATGTCGTAAACCTGGTTGAGGAAGTGGGTGATGATGACGATGCCGAGACCTTCGGCGCGAAGCTGTCTCAGCACCGTGAAAAGCATCTCGACTTCATGCGCGTCAAGACTGGCTGTCGGCTCATCCAGAACGAGCACCTTGCCGGAGAGATCGACGGCGCGTGCAATCGCAATGATCTGCCGGATGGCGACCGAATAGCTGGAGAGCAGGGCATTGACGTCGATGTTCAGGCCATAGCGACCAAGCAGCTTCTGGGCCTCGTCACGCATGGTGCGCTTGTCGATGAGGCCGAAGCGGCGCGGCTGGCGGCCGAGAAAGAGATTTTCGGCAACGGTCAGGTTTTCCAGGAGATTGACCTCCTGGTAGACGGTGCCAATGCCAAGCGCCTGGGCTTCACCGACATCGGCTGGGGAAATCTCGTCGCCATCAAGGCGCACTGTTCCTTTGTCGCGGGTGTAAACGCCAGTCAGGATCTTGATGAGCGTGGATTTGCCGGCACCATTTTCGCCGAGCAGCGCGTGGACTTCACCCGCACGCAGAGTGAAATCGACATTGTCGAGAGCGGTTATGCCGAGGAAGGACTTACCGATGGCACGTGCTTCCAGAAGGGACGGTTGTTCGGACATTCTGAAGCATTCCATTGAAGAAGAAGCGTGAATGGAAACGGTGCCGAAGCACCGTTCCGATCGCCAGTTCCGATGTGAGGCATGTTCAGCAAAGAACCAGCGGCACTCTGCAATGCGCAAGAACGGAAGCGTTTGGATATCTGGGGTGAAGCGGACTTCACCCCCAAACCGGTCTTAGTAGCCGAGGCCTTTCTTTGCCTCATAGACCTTCATCGGATCGTCAGACGCCGTGTAGAGCTTGGATTCCGTCTGGATCCACTTCTTCGGCTCTTTCTTGTCCTTGAGGTAAGCGTCAAGTGCATCGAAGGCTGGACCAGCCATGTTCGGCGTCAGTTCGACCGTTGCGTTCGCTTCCCCGGCAGCCATGGCCTTGAAGATATCCGGAACGGCGTCGATGGAGACGACCTTGATGTCTGTGCCGGGCTTCAGGCCGGCTTCCTTGATCGCCTGAATCGCGCCGACAGCCATGTCATCATTGTGGGCGTAGACAGCGCAGATGTTCTTGCCGCCATTTTCAGCCTTGATGAAGCTTTCCATGACTTCCTTACCCTTGGTGCGGGTGAAGTCGCCGGTCTGCGAGCGCGTGATCTTGATGTTCTTGTGCGAAGCGATGGCTTCTTCGAAGCCCTTCTTACGGTTGATGGCAGGGGAAGAGCCGGTCGTGCCCTGAAGTTCGACGACATTGCAGTCCTTCGAACCGACATCCTTGACCAGCCAGTCGCCGGCAACCTTGCCTTCGTGAACCTGGTCGGAGGTCACAGCGGTCAGGTAGAGGCTATCTGGAGCTTCGATCTGACGGTCAAGAAGAATAACGGGAATGTTTTCTTCCTTGGCTTCTTTCAGAACGGCGTCCCAGCCGGTGGCGACGACAGGGGCAATCAGAATGGCATCGACGCCCTGGGCGATGAAGCCGCGAACGGCCTTGATCTGATTTTCCTGCTTCTGCTGCGCATCGGCAAATTTCAGAGTGATGCCACGCTTTTCAGCCTGTTGCTTGGTGACAGTGGTTTCTGCAGCGCGCCAGCCCGATTCGGAGCCGATCTGCGAAAAGCCGACGGTGAGCGACTTTGCGGATACGCCAGAAGCCAGGCATACGGAAAAAGCGACGGTAACCGCCGCGAGTGCTTTTTTCATCTTTAATCCTCCCAGAGATGATGTCGGCTGACGGGGCGATATGAGCATATAGTATTATCTTTGAAAAGCGATTTTTTGCTTCGGATCGCCACTCAGCTTGAAATAGAACGGGTCATTCTAAATAAAGATAATTAGATTCAATGGGATAATTTAGTAATATTTTTTCAGCGGCATTGCCGCGTCTGTCTTTGCGTTCCTTGACAATTGCGTTCATCCCGAAATAGTAATACGAATATAAAGAACAATCTGCGGCATTGACCGCATTCCTCAATTGCCGCAGATCAGGCAAGGGATGAAAAAGATTGAGGCGGGAGGAATCGTGCGAATCGTCAGCGAGAGTTTGGACGCAGTGGAAGGTTTGGGCAGATGTCCGCCTTGCCAGATGTCGTCGTCTCCGCTACGCGTCTGCGTGGTCCCATTGTCGACGCTTCACCATGAATTCGTCGCACTCCCGTTGACCTACCCGTTCGCCACTTCCGGCTGGAGACCATTATCATGACAGACTCGAAGAATTTGACCGCCCCACAAGGCAAGCTGCGTTCGCGCGCCTGGTTCGACAATCCCGCAAATGCCGACATGACGGCGCTCTATCTCGAGCGTTACATGAATTTCGGTCTGAGCCAGGCCGAGCTTCAGTCCGATCGCCCGATCATCGGTATCGCGCAGACAGGGTCCGACCTTTCGCCTTGCAATCGCCACCACCTCGAACTGGCGAACCGCCTTCGTGAAGGTATCCGCGAAGCGGGCGGCATTGCCATCGAGTTCCCGGTTCATCCGATTCAGGAAACCGGCAAGCGCCCGACTGCCGGTCTCGACCGTAACCTTGCCTATCTCGGCCTCGTCGAAGTGCTGTATGGCTATCCGCTCGATGGCGTCGTTCTGACGATCGGCTGCGACAAGACGACGCCTGCCTGTCTTATGGCGGCGGCCACCGTCAACATTCCGGCGATTGCTCTGTCCGTCGGCCCGATGCTGAATGGCTGGTTCCGCGGCGAGCGCACCGGCTCCGGCACCATCGTCTGGAAGGCTCGCGAACTTCTGGCGAAGGGCGAGATCGACTACCAGGGCTTCGTCAAACTCGTTGCCTCGTCCGCGCCGTCCACCGGCTATTGCAACACCATGGGCACGGCGACCACGATGAATTCGCTGGCCGAAGCGCTCGGCATGCAGCTTCCGGGCTCTGCCGCGATCCCTGCACCGTATCGCGATCGCCAGGAAATTTCCTATCTCACGGGTCTTCGTATCGTCGAGATGGTCAAGGAAGACTTGAAGCCGTCCGACATCATGACCAAGGATGCCTTCATCAACGCCATCCGCGTCAACTCGGCAATCGGTGGTTCCACCAACGCGCCGATCCATCTGAACGGTCTTGCACGCCACGTCGGCGTCGAACTCACCGTCGATGACTGGCAGACCTATGGCGAAGAAGTTCCGCTGCTTGTCAACCTGCAGCCGGCTGGCGAATATCTCGGCGAAGACTACTATCACGCCGGTGGCGTTCCGGCCGTCGTCAACCAGTTGATGGAACAGGGTCTCATCATGGAAGACGCCCTGACCGTCAACGGCAAGACGATCGGCGAGAACTGCCGTGGTGCGATCATCGAAGACGAGAAGGTCATCCGTCCTTATGATCGTCCGTTGAAGGAGCGTGCAGGCTTCCGCGTGCTGCGCGGCAACCTCTTCTCTTCCGCCATCATGAAGACCAGCGTTATCAGCCCTGAATTCCGTCAGCGCTATCTCTCCAACCCGAACGATCCCGAGGCTTTCGAAGGCCGTGCCGTGGTGTTCGACGGTCCGGAAGATTACCATCACCGCATTGACGATCCGTCGCTCGGTATCGACGCGCAGACGGTTCTGTTCATGCGCGGCGCAGGTCCGATCGGCTATCCGGGTGCGGCAGAAGTCGTGAACATGCGTGCTCCCGATTACCTGCTGAAGGAAGGTGTCAACTCGCTGCCGTGCATCGGCGACGGTCGTCAGTCAGGCACGTCGGGCAGCCCGTCGATCCTCAACGCCTCGCCGGAAGCGGCAGCAGGTGGCGGTCTTGCCATTCTGCAGACCGGCGACCGCGTTCGTATCGATGTGGGCAGAGGCACCGCCGATATCCTGATCTCGCCGGAAGAACTGGCGAAGCGTCATGAGGCGCTGAACGCTCAGGGTGGCTACAAGTATCCTGATCACCAGACGCCTTGGCAGGAAATCCAGCGCGGCATCGTTGGACAGATGGAGACGGGTGCCGTGCTCGAGCCAGCCGTGAAGTACCAGCGCATCGCCCAGACCAAGGGTCTTCCGCGCGACAACCACTAAAGCATGGTGCGATGTGCCGGAGCGATCCGGCACATCATTTCTCGCCGCAGGTTGTTACTTAGCCGGCGGCTTTTCTTTGTCTACCTGTCCGACGTCATGACGGTGATCTCGCCGCTGCGTTTGATCTTCACGCCTGAAAGTCGTCGCGTCATGAAGGCGCCGGTATCGACATTCAACCTGTTATGGACCATGGCGACGTTGCGCACCGGCGTATGACCGTGGACGGTCAGAAATGGGTTTGCCACCGAAGGTGCTCCCTGTTGGCTTGGTCGAATCCAGAGGAGGTTCTTGTCCTCCTGCTGTTCGAGGGGAACGTCGTTCAAAAGTCCGGCATGGACAAAACACAGCCCCGGCACCGCAATGAGCGAAGGAAGGCTGGCGGCAAAGCTAATGTGATGTGCCGGTATGGCCTTCTGCACGGCTGCTCGCAATTGCCGATTATCCTCTGGCAACCTGGCAATGCCATAAGACCGCAAGGTTTCAAGACCGCCGAATTCCAGCCAACGATGATCACCATGCGGATTTCGGATGAAATCCACCATCGATTCCTCGTGGTTCCCAGCGAGGCAGAAACGCCGAATTCCGTCGGGCTGGGTCGTGATCAACTCTTCGAGGACCGCAGAGGACTTCGGTCCGCGATCCACATAGTCGCCGAGCATGATGATCCACTTTTCGCCGACTTCACGTTCGGCGTCGGCCACAATCTTCTCCTGCAGAATGTGAAGAAGGTCGAGGCAGCCATGGACATCGCCTACTGCATAGATGACCTCCGGTCGTTCGGAGAAGAAGAGCTTCTGGCGCATGGATGGACCAATTGATCTGGAGAAGGGGCTAGAGCCGGGAAATCTCTACCAGCCTTAGAGCACTTCGAGTTGAAAAGGAAACCTGTCAGCGCGATCCTGCGGGATTTGAAAACTCCTCGTTCCCGACGCGCAACAACGTCGCGCTTCACCGACTGGCCGTCGGTCGTGTATCATCGCGCCAAGGCCGGCAGTCCTTCCCGCGCCCGGATGAGTTCGATCAGGTGACGCAGCGCCGGGTGGTTTTGCCGTCGGCTCGGATAATACATGTGGAAGCCGGCACCGGTCGATGACCATTGAGGCAAAACGACTTCCAGCCGTCCGTCGCGCAGCTCCGCATCGGCACGGCGTTTCAGGACGTAGCCGAGACCCAAACCATCGGCAGCGGCATCGATGGTGCTCTGCGTATCGCTGATCGTGCAGTTGCCGGGCACGTCGATCCGTATCATGGCATCGCCATTGCCCAGTTCCCATCGGAACGCCGAATTGTCACCCAGAAGAAGGCGCAGGCAGGAATGCTGCATCAGGTCGTCCGGCTTCTTCGGTCGGCCATGCGTGTCGAGGTAGCTCGGCGCGCCGACGATGACCCATTCCAAAGGTTTGGTGAGCGCGATTGCGATCATATCCTCGGGAACTGTGTCCCCGTATCGTATCCCGGCATCGAAGCCTTCGGCCACCATATCGACCGGGCGATTTTCGACGACGACGGTAAACCGCATATCTGGCAAGAGCTTCAGAAAACTCGGGAGTAAAGGGCTCACCAGAAGGCGACTGGCGTCGGCGGGAATGTTCAGGCGCAGTTCGCCGAAAGCGCCAGCATGCCCGTCCTCCATCTCGGAGAGCGCCGAGCCGATCTCATCGAACCCCGCCTCCAGGCGGGCGGCGAAGCGCAGCCCCGCTGGCGTCGGCGCAACGCTCCGGCTTGTGCGATTGAGAAGCTTTGTGCCCAAACGCTCTTCCAGCCGGCGGATTGCGTGGCTGAGAGCAGATGCCGTGATCCCCAGTTCGATTGCGGCTGCCTTGAAACTGCGGCGCCGAACGACGATTGAGAAGGCGGCAAGGTCGGGCAGCTCCGAGCGGAGAAACGGCGGCATGAATGATTTCCGTTCAGTGCATCGTTGAATGTGATGCAAGCATAAGAACTTGCTTCTGTGCCTGCAAGGCCTAGGGTCTTCCCAACCGAAGCGTGCGGAGGAGCACCCCATGTGGCACGAATTGAAGATCCCGGATTTGAACGACAGAGCCGTTCTCGTCACAGGGGCCTCAACCGGTATCGGCGCGGCAGTGGCCAAGGCCTTGGCCGTGCAAGGCGCAAAGGTTGCTGTTCATTACAATGAAAGCGCTGCGGCTGCCGAAGCGGTGCTTGCCGACATTCGCCACGCTGGGGGTGAAGCCATCCTTATCCAGGGAGATGTATCAAAGCCAGGCGGGAGTGAACGCGTGGTTGAGGCTGCAGCTGAAAAGCTCGGCGGGCTTGACGGGCTCATCAATAATGCCGGAGGCATGCTCGGTCGCGTGCCGACGGCGGATATGGACGACGCCCATTATGCCCGTGTCATGGACCTCAATGCCCGCTCGGTGTTGGCTGCGACAAAGGCGGCCGTTCCGTTCCTGAAGCGGCGGCAGGGCTTCGTCATCAACACGACCTCGATTGCGGCACGCAATGGCGGCGGCAATGGCGCAATCCTCTACGCTGCGGCCAAGGGCTTCGTCTCGACGATCACCCGCGGCCACGCAAAGGAGTTCGTCGGCGACGGTATTCGCGTCAACGCCGTCGCACCCGGCATCATCGCGACACCCTTTCATGATCGCTACACCAGCCCTGAGATGCTCGATGCCCAGCGTCAGAGCGTCCCGATGGCCCGTGTCGGCACACCGGACGAATGCGTCGGCGCCTATCTCTTTCTCGCCTCGCCACTCCTGTCCGGCTACATCACCGGACAGATTATTGAGGTCAACGGCGGACAGCTGATGCCGTAGGGCGCCTCTGGCGCCTTTGTCCCTCCCAATCTTTGCCCCCAACGTAGCCGACCGGCACACCGCCGAAGTCGTCGGCCTTTCTTACGGAGTACATTCATGACCATTCAGACACGCCGTCTCGGTCGGACGGACTGGAATATGTCGGAAATCGGTTTTGGCGCCTGGGCCATCGGCGGCTCATGGGGAGACGTGGACGAGAGTGATGCGAAGGCCAGCGTCCATGCCGCGCTTGATGCCGGTATGACATTCATCGACACGGCTGATGTTTACGGTGATGGTCGCTCCGAGCGCATCATCCGTGACGTGTTGAAGGAGCGCGGCGGCGATCGGCCGATCGTTGCGACGAAGGCCGGACGCAGGCTGAGCCCACATGTGGCCGATGGATATACCAAGGCCAATCTTGAGGCTTTCGTTGATCGGAGCCTCACGAACCTTGGCGTCGAGGCTCTTGACCTGGTCCAGCTCCATTGCCCGCCGACAGAGGTCTACTATCGCCCCGAAGTCTTCGGCGCGATGGACGACCTCGTTTCGGCCGGCAAGATCCGCTTCTATGGCGTATCGGTGGAGAAGGTGGAGGAAGCGCTCAAGGCCATCGCCTTCCCGAACGTATCGACGGTTCAGATCATCTTCAACATGTTTCGGCACCGCCCCGCCGATCTGTTCTTATCTGAGGCCAAGCGCCGCGACGTCGGCGTCATCGTGCGTGTGCCTCTGGCAAGCGGTATGCTGACGGGGAAGATGGGCAAGGACTCGACTTTCGCTGCTGACGACCACCGCAACTTCAATCGCCATGGCGAAGCATTCGATGTCGGCGAAACCTTTTCAGGAGTCCCATACGATGTCGCGCTTGAGGCGGTTGAGGAATTGCGAGCGCTGGTTCCGAGCAACGTGACCATGGCGCAGTTCGCGCTGCGCTGGATCCTGATGGAGGAGGCCGTCTCGGTCGTCATTCCTGGTGCAAAAAACCGCGATCAAGCAACTTCCAACGCTGCGGCGAGCCGTGTGGCGGCAATCCCCGCAGAAGTCATGGATAAGGTGCGGGCCCTTTACCGTGACAAAATCGCGCCACATGTCCATCAGCGTTGGTAGGTAAAGAGACGAAGAAGAAGCGCCCTGGGCCGTATCACCCACGGCGCTTCTTCTTTGAATGAATGCATCATAAGAGACTGCCCGTTGGCTCGCTTGCAATTCCTCTGGGTTTGGATTGCCGGCGCGGGTCTACTGACACTCGATCCCTAAAAACGAGCTACCTCTTCACGAGAAATATTTGTCTCATCGCCGTGTCTGACCTCAAAACTGTCCACTTTCTATAGATTGTTGTTGATGTTGCTCTGGAAGCAAGGGAGGAAGGACATGCCGCTGCAAAACCGCGTCGATCCATTCGGGGATATTCTCGACCTGCCACTGCGAGGCCTCTTCACCGGCAACCGCGGTATCATCCACGACCCGTCCTCACGTACGCTGACGACCAAGCGATGGGCTTCGAAATCCTGGTTGATTTGCAGTTGCAGCTATAAAGACGTCCGCCGTGATGTCATGGCGTCGCGAAGCTGGACGGAGCTGTTCTTTCTCGATGAGGCGACGGCACTGGCAGCCGGGCATCGCCCCTGCTTTCAATGCCGGCGTGAGGAGGCAGGCAAGTTCGTTGCGGCCTGGGTCGAAGGCAATGGTTCTCAGGCGGCTTCCATCCGCGATATAGACGCAACGCTGCACCGGGAACGCCTGCAGATGAAACGAAAGCGCGTCAATGTCCTTTTGACGCCTGTCGAGGAGCTGCCGGACGGGACGATGATTGCGGCGCAGGGCGAGGCTTATCTCGTTGCCAGAGGCAATACTTACCACTGGAGCCCTGAAGGCTATCGTCAGACGTCCACGCTGCCTTTCGTCGACGGGCTTTTGACGCCGCCATCGACGCTAAAAGCTTTGGAGGCAGGCTATCGACCGGTGCTGCACCCGTCTCTTGAAACTGCAGATCTGGATGCTGCGTGATGATGAATGACCTCTTCGCCGGGCTTGAGCCACAGCAGGCGTCCCGGCAGGATATGGCAGAGGGTGCCGTGCTCATGCGCGGCCGTGCACTTGCTGAGGCAGATCAACTGATTGCCGATATCCACCGAATTTCATCATCTGCCCCCTTTCGCCACATGGTCACGCCCGGAGGTTTTTCCATGTCGGTCGCGATGACCAATTGCGGCACCTATGGCTGGGTGACAGATCGGCGCGGTTATCGCTATGAGCGGCAGGATCCTCTGACGGGTGAGAACTGGAGCCCGATGCCGGAGAGCTTTTTGTCACTTGCGGTAAGCGCTGCCAACGAGGCCGGTTATCCCGACTTCCTGCCGAATGCCTGCCTTATCAATCGCTATGAGCCAGGCGCGAAAATGTCGCTGCATCAGGACAAGGACGAGAAGGACTTTTCCCGTCCCATCGTTTCCGTGTCGCTCGGTCTCCCCGTTGCCTTCCAGTTTGGCGGGTTGCAACGCACCGATCCTGTGACGAAGTATCCGTTGCAGCATGGCGATGTGGTGGTATGGGGCGGACCCTCCCGCCTTTTCTATCACGGTGTGCTGACACTGAATAACGGCGTCCACGAGAAAGCCGGCCCCTTCCGTTATAACCTCACCTTCCGCCACGCCGTGGTGTAATCAAGGCGTCGCTCACGCCCACGCTGTGCTGAGGTCTCGAAGATCGTCGCTGAAAGACTGGACTTTAACGAGTGTGTTAACTCTAAAAACGATCTCCGCCCTTTCCTCAGGTCGCGTTTACCTGTCGTTTCGTCATTCCTGTGTAGCGTGAAAGCACAACACGAGATCGGGAAACGACCATGGGTGCAATGCTCAAGCCGAACAGGGCCTACGATACAGACCAACAGATTGAGTTTAACAGCAAGCTGACGGCTGCGCATGCACGCATCGAGAAGCGGTTTCTTGATGGCGGCGCAGTGCTCGTTTCCGTCATGGAGATGCTCAACGATCTTATCGGCATTCTCGATGGGATCACGGGAACAATGGACCAGGGCAAGACCGAGGAGACGGTTGCCGGTCTGCGCAGGACGATGACAGATCTGGCGCATCTGCCGGAAATCGAGCGCGATCGTAAATCCGGTTTCGAAGCACTGACCACCATGTGCGCCTCGACCCGCGGCCATATTGACGATATTCACGAGACCATCCGCTACCTCAAGACCTTTGCCATAACGGTGAAGATTGCCGGTGCGGGGCTGGCGGAGTTCTCCGGTTTTGCCGACGAAATTCGCGATCGCATCCAGTCGGGTGCGGATGAGGTTGCCCGCTTTGGTGCCAATCTTGAGGCGATGCGCGCGCAACTCACCGATGCCCGCTCATTTTCATCGAAAACACTGACCGACTTCGGCTCGATCATTCCGCCCATCATCAAGGGACTGACGGAAAACTCCGCCCGCATCGTTGCCCAGCATCGGGAAATGGCGGAGATCGCCGGACAGGTCAAAAAGATTGCTCAAGGGGTGCAGGGCAAGATCGGATCCGTCCTGTCCAATCTGCAGATCGGTGACATTACCAGACAGCGCATCGAGCATATTCAGAGCATTCTCCAACTCTTGGAAGAGTTCGTCGCCTCTTCGGAAGGCGAGGCGCTGACCGAGACCGAACATGAGGTGCTGCGCGAAGCGGTGCTGCAACTCGTCAGTGCGCAGATGGACGAAACGGCTGCGGACTTCCAGCGCGATTGCAGCAAGATTTTCACCAGCATTTCCAGCTTTATCGATGATGCGGGCCGCATTCTATCCTTGCGGGACGAACTGGTCGATCGCAGCTCGAACGGCGACAACAACGTGCTTGCGCTGATGGAAAGAGATATTGTCGAGGCCTGCAAGCTGGCTGAGCGCGTTCAGGGCAGCAGCGGCGACGCGGACAAGGTCGTGTTCTCCGTTGCCGAGAGCGCCCAGGAATTGCTGCGCGGTATCGAGGTGCTGCGTTCGATCAAGATCGACATCCATTACATGGCGCTGAACTCCAACCTGCGTTGCTCCAAGCTTGGCGAAGCTGGACGTTCCGTCAACGTCGTCAGCGGCGAGATGCGGATCTTCGCAGGCAAGCTCGAAACGCCGGCCGACGCAATCGTCGAGGATCTGCGCGGCGTAGAGATTGCCACACAGGCACTGGTGGAACAGGGACAGGGGCTTTCGAAGAACTTCAGCGCGCCGCTCAATGAAGCGCTGGATTCGATCCGGAATGCCAAATCTCAGATGGAGCAAGGGACACAGGCGCTCGCCGAAGAGGGACAGGCCGTCTTCAGCCGCATCAGCGCTGTCGTCACCACCCTCGATTTCGAAAGCGAGCTCGGTGCCACCTTCAACGATTGCTGCAATATTGCAGCCCAGTTGTCGCAGGGGTTCCAGGCCGATGTGTCGGGCTTCGCCGACAAAATCGAAGGCTTTTCGTCGCGCGTCTACAAGCTCTACACCATGGCGCATGAGCGCGATATTCACGTGCGATATCTGCCGGCCAACAGCGCCAGCTCTCACGCGACGGCCACACCGTCGGCGGAAGCAGGCGATGACGATCTCTTTGCCGATGCGCTGTTCTGATCACTTGGAACCGTTTTAGCGCATGTGCGAAAGCCGTAGGATTCGCTCCGCGGCTTTTTGCTATTATGGCGAGCGTTGGTCGGAGTTAAACTGGTGAACCAGCCTGATGCATTTTGGGGTTGCAAAAGTGAGCAGGATATCCGATCCATCCTGCACTGCGTTGCCTGAGGCGGACGCATCCATGTTTGCTCGATAGTCCGGTCGCCGATCGGTATTTCAACGGGCGAGCATCGACAGCCAGTGGTGAATGAGCATGACGGGTTCTTTGGAGGCTAGGCCGCTTTTCGGCATCAGTCTCGCGGCTATGGGCTATTCCTGCTTTGCCATGCAGGATGCGTTGGTGAAGTACCTTGTGGAAACCTATTATGTTCCGCAGATCCTTTTCGTCCGCAGTGCCGTCATCGTGGCGATCACCGGAACGCTGGCTTATTTCTACCGTCACCCATCCATTTTGAAGAGCAAATATCGCGGCACGCTGGTGCTGCGCGCAACGCTGATGCTGATCGCCTGGATGCTGTTCTACAGTTCGTCCCTCTATCTTGGTCTGGCGGAACTGACGACGCTTTACTTTTCTGCGCCGATCATGGTCGTCGTCCTTTCCATCTTTGTCTTGAAGGAAAAGGTCGGCATGGGGCGCTGGATTGCATGTGCCTTCGGCTTCATCGGCGTGCTTGTCGCAGCCAATCCGACGCACTCGCCGAACTGGATTCCAGCGCTTCTATGCATCGTTGCCGGTTTCTGCTGGGCCTGGAGCACCATCCTCGTTCGTATCGTCAGCAAGAGCGAAACGACGCTGACGCAGATGTATGCGACGAGCGCATTGTTCGGCATCGCCTGCGCGCTGGCTCTGCCATGGCTGTGGAAGAACCCGGACATGCAGGGCTGGGCGCTGATGATCGGGGTCGGCCTGATCTCCACGCTCGGTCAATTTCTGCTCTATGAGGGGTTCCGGCACGCCGAAGCTTCCTCACTCGCTTCGGTCGAATATACCGGGCTGATCTGGGCGTTTCTCTATGGCTATCTCATCTGGTCGGAAATCCCGGCCGCCAACGTCTTCATCGGCGCCCTTCTGATCGTGACCGCAAGCCTTGTGCTTGTTGGCTGGGAGCGCCGCACAGTGCGATCACCGAAGGAGCGTATTCTTTAGACGTCCTGTGTCTGCGCTGCCCATGCTTTCGCTGTCAAAGCCACCTTGCTTGGGAACATCCACGCTGTCGCGACGTTTTCGAGAGCCTTTAAAAGGAGATTCTCATGGCAGTTGTTTATCATGTCGATCAACATGACGGTGGATTTGCGTATCGCGTCGATGATGTCTGGTCCGAGACCTTTCCAGACCACGATACGGCTCTGGAAGCCGCGCGGGATGCGGCGCGCCGCCAGCAGATCGGCGGAGACGAAGTTGAAATTTCCTACCAGCTTGCCGATGGGCACTGGCAATCGCAGCATGTGAAGGGTGGAGACCGGCCGGAAACGGACGTTGTCGACGACACCGCAGACCGATAAAATGACGCTTCCGCCGATCATCGTCACGGCACATGCCGCGCCAGGCGATATGGCATATTTCGAACAACTGAGGCGGAAGCATTTTCCGCCCCATCGGAACTTCCTAAACGCCCACGTCACCCTGTTTCACCACCTACCCGGACGGGTCTTTGATGAGGCGTCAAGTCTTGCTCAAGCGGTTGTGGCGCAAACGCAGCCCTTCACCGCGGAAGTATCAGGTGTCAGGCATCTGGGCGGTGGCGTCGCCTTCGAGATCAGGAGCCTTGAACTGGAAACGCTGCGCGCTAACCTTTTCAAAGCTTTCGGCTCATGGCCTGGGCCGCAGGATCGACAGAAGTTCAAACCGCATATCACTGTCCAGAACAAGGTGGAGAAGGCGTCCGCGGATAGTCTTTACGATGCGTTGCGTGCAGGCTTTGAACCGCGCCATATCACGATCCTTGGAATTGACCTGTGGGACTATCTTGGTGGACCATGGCAACACCGCGCTTTTCTGCCTTTTCCGCAGTAGGGTGCTGCTTCCGGCTTTGCGCCGACCAACACGAAAGTGATGCCTTCAGCAATGCTTCTCACGCTCTCCAATGTCAGCAAGTCCTACCGAACCGCAGAGGGGCCGATTGCTGTTTTGCGCGGCATCGACCTGTCCGTGGATGCGGCGCAAAGTGTGGCTCTGACGGGGGAATCGGGCAGCGGCAAGAGCACGCTTCTCCATCTTGCCGGCGGGCTGGATCGGGCCGACACCGGCTCGATCATAGTCAATGGCGAAGATATTACCGCGTTGGATGAGGCTGGACGCGCCAGCTACAGGCGCAAGACTGTCGGGCTGGTGTTTCAACAGTTCAACCTCATTCCGTCACTCAGCGTCGCAGACAATATTGCCTTTCATGCGAAGCTTGCCGACCGCTACGATGCGGACTGGGCACGTGAACTCACCGAGACGCTTGGCCTCGGGACGCTCCTCAATCGCTATCCCGAGCAACTGTCGGGCGGGCAGCAGCAACGTGTGGCGATCGCCCGGACGCTGGCGGCACGCCCCGCACTGGTTCTGGCCGATGAGCCAACCGGCAATCTGGATGAGACAACCAGCGAAGTGGTGCTCGACCTGATGATCTCGCTGAGCCGAAGTGCGGGCTCGGCATTGCTGCTGGTGACACATTCAAGCCGCATGGCAAGCAAGCTGGACCGGCAGGTGGTGTTGCGCGGCGGAAAGATCGTCGCATGATCTGGACGGTGTTCCACGCGCTGCTCTCGCACTGGCGCTACCGGCCGCTACAACTCGCGACGCTCGTGCTCGGGATTGGTCTTGCGACTGCACTGTGGTCCGGCGTTCAGGCCATCAATGCGGAGGCCAGGGCAAGTTACGCGCGTTCGGCGTCGATTATCGAGCAAGGCAGCCTTCCGCGCCTCATTGCCAGAGACGGAGGCTTGATCGAGCCGGAAAATTTTGGTGCGCTTCGGCGGGCGGGATGGAACGTCTCGCCCGTGATCGAGGGTGACTACCGTTTCAATACGGTGCGGATCAGGCTGATAGGTGTCGATCCGCTGACGATGACGGGTGAGGGCGGTCCGGTTCAGATCGCCGGCTCTTCCGATATTGTAGACTTCATGGCAGACAAGGGCCTGCTGATCGTATCGCCTGGGACCGCAGCGCGACTTGAAGGTCAGACGCAGCTGCCCATAAAGATTTCGCCGGATGTGCCGGATGACGCCGCTTTCGTCGATATAGGACTGGCGGACAGGTTGTTGGTCCGAGACGGGCGATTGAGCCGTATCGTGATGGCACAAAACCAGCGCTCCGGCTTGCCGGATGTGCAAACCATTGCGCCGGAGCTTCATCTCCAGCCGATGGAAGACAGGGCGGATATGGCCCGTTTGACCGACAGTTTCCACCTGAACCTCACCGCCTTCGGGTTTCTTGCTTTCATCGTCGGTCTCTTCATTGTCTATTCGGCAACCGGCTTGTCTTTCGAACAGAGGCGAGCCAGCTTTCGCACCATCCGCGGGCTTGGCGTTTCGCTGCCCATGCTGACCGTGCTGCTCCTGGTGGAAATCCTGATTCTGGCGTTGCTCGCCGGAGTTATCGGCGTTGCCCTTGGCTACGTCATCGCTTCGTCCTTGCTTCCTGGCGTGTCATCGACGCTGCGTGGTCTCTACGGCGCGTCCGTTCCGGGAAGCCTCCAATTGCGACCGGAGTGGTGGGCCACGGGAATGGGCATGGCGCTCGTTGGAACCCTGCTGTCCTCCATCCAAAGCCTTTGGCGGGTGCGTCGCATGCCGCTTCTCGCCTCCTCGCAACCGCAGGCCTGGGGCCTTTCATCGGCTCGCGCGCTCCGTCTGCAGGCCATCGCAGGTGCCGGCCTTCTCCTGATCGCGGTAATGGTGGCGCTGTTCGGCAAAGGGCTTGTCGCCGGTTTTACAGTGCTGGGCACATTGTTGTTGGGGGCAGCACTGCTTCTGCCTGCCTTCCTGTCAAGAGCGCTGACATGGGCGCAACGGCGTGCAAAGGCGGCGTTGAGCGTCTGGTTCTGGGCAGATACGCGCTTGCAATTGCCGGGACTGTCTCTGGCTTTGATGGCGCTGCTTCTGGCGCTCTCGGCCAATATCGGCGTGGGCACGATGGTGTCGAGTTTCCGAATGACCTTCATCGGTTGGCTCGATCAGCGCCTGGTCTCTGAGCTCTATGTTACCGCCAGAAACGACGAGGAAGCCGCTCGCCTCAGAGCATGGCTGCCACAACACGCCGATGCCGTGCTTCCGATCTTCAGTGCTGAAGGGGAGGTCATGGGCAAGCCGGTGCAGATATCAGGGGTCGCGGACCATGCGACCTATCGCGACCACTGGCCGCTTTTGTCCGAGCAGCCAGATGCCTGGGACGCCGTTGCATCTGGGGCCGGCGCTCTCATCAATGAGCAGCTTTGGCGCGGAGAGAGTTTGAAACTCGGAGAAACACTGCGGCTTGTGGACGGCTGGACCGTGCGGATCGTCGGCGTCTATTCCGACTATGGCAACCCGCGCAGTCAGTTGATGGTCGGCGCAAATGCTCTGACGACGCATTACCCGCAAGCCTCGAAATTGCGCTATGGCATCCGTGTCGAGCCCGCCCGCGCTGCCGAGCTGAAGAGGCGGATGGTTACGGAGCTTGGCTTGCCGGAGGGAAACATTATCGATCAGGCGGCGATCAAGCGTCAGTCCCGGGCAGTCTTTGAGCAAACCTTCACCGTAACGGCGGCCCTCAATATATTGACGCTTGGCGTTGCCGGTTTCGCCATGTTCGCCAGCCTTCTTACTCTTTCGGGCGCAAGACTCCCACAGCTCGCACCCGTTTGGGCTATGGGGATCAGGCGGCGCAATCTGGCGTTTTTCGAAGTGTGGCGAACGCTCGCTCTCTGGTTCATCACCTTCATTTTCGCTATTCCCGTTGGCCTTGCACTGGCATGGGTGCTGCTCGCGATCGTGAATGTCGAGGCCTTCGGCTGGAAGCTTCCGATGATGATCTTTCCGTTGGAGTGGCTGCGCCTTGGCGTCATCGCGCTGATTGCGGCGCTGCTCTCCATCCTCCTGCCCGTCCGCCGCCTGGCCTCCATCGATCCGGCGGATCTTCTCAGGGTGTTTGCCAATGAGCGGTAGAATACATCTCAGCCTCCTGCTTTTATGTCTCACCCTGGTGCAGCCGCTTGCAGCATCGGCGCAAGGATTTGCGGGGCTGGGCTCGGAGGCGCAAGGCTTTGCAATACCACAGCGTGGCGTGAGCTTGGTCTTTCCCAAGGATCATGGAGCGCATCCGGACTATCGTATCGAGTGGTGGTATGTAACCGCCAATCTGACGACCGAAGATGGCCGTGCTCTCGGGGCGCAGTGGACACTTTTTCGTTCCGCCCTTGCGCCCACCGACAAGCAAGGCTGGTCCAGTTCTCAGATCTGGATCGGCCACGCTGCGGTCACCACCCCGGAAAAGCATTTCGTTGCCGAGAAATTGGGACGGGGTGGTGTCGGGCAAGCCGGCGTAGAAATCGCGCCGTTCAGTGCCTGGATCGATGATTGGCAGATGACGGTCCGCCCGCAGGATTCCGGCGATGCCCTGGATCATCTAACGCTGACAGCCAACGGCACGGATTTCTCCTATCGACTGCAACTGGATGCCAAAGGACCTCTCGCGCTGCAGGGAGATCGCGGTTTTTCGGTCAAGTCGCTCGCGGGCCAGGCAAGCTATTACTACTCCCAGCCCTTCTATCAGGTCACAGGCAGTGCCGAACTTGATGGCAGATCGATCAAGGTCAGCGGGCGCGCGTGGCTTGATCGCGAGTGGTCGTCGCAGCCGCTTGCCGCAGATCAGACAGGATGGGACTGGTTCTCGCTTCATCTGGCATCGGGCGACAAGGTCATGGCCTTCCGACTGCGGGACAGCAAGGGTGGGTACACCTCTGCCAACTGGATATCCGCCGATGGCAAGACGACGCCGCTTTCGCCCGATGACGTCATTCTCGAACCGCTGCGGAGCGCCGATGTGAACGGCAAGACCATTCCAGTCGCGTGGCGGGTGAGAATTCCGGGCAAAGGTCTTGATATCACGACGCGTCCTCTCAACGAGCAGGCCTGGATGGCAACGTCCACGCCCTATTGGGAGGGGCCAATTTCCTTCGAGGGTAGCAGCAAGGGTGTGGGTTATCTGGAGATGACGGGCTATTGATACATAAGCCTATGCACAGCATCGTCTTTTCGAGACGGAGAAAGCGAGTTTTATACATGATCTCGATGCCAGGGGCGGCTGTCGCAAAGGCGATAGCCGGACAAGAGTGCGAATAGAAACGTCCGAGACGAGTGCCTTTCCCTCCGTCAATCTTTTCGAGGAAATCCATCGGTCGACCTTCGACTATTTCTGGTCGGGCGCTCACCCCGACACAGGCTTGCCCTTCGACCGGCTGAGTGCCGAGGGAAAGCCGATCAATGATATCGTCTCGATATCGGGTGCCGGCTTCGGCCTCATGGCCATTCTTGTCGGCGCCAAACAGGGATGGATCGGTCGCGGCCAAGCGCTCGAGCGCGTCTCGCGCATGCTTCAGTCGCTATCATCCGTGGAGCGGTTTCATGGTGCCCTACCGCATTTTGTCCATGCGCAGACGCTGACGATTCTCCCCTTCGGCCGCAGGGACGATGGTGCCGATCTGGTGGAAACCTCTCTATTTCTGCAGGGCCTCATCTGCACCCGGGAGTATTTCGCTGGACAGACTCCAGACGAGACGGCCTTTAGAGCTTCTGCGGATCAGATCATTCAAGGGGTCGAATGGTCTTGGTTCACCCGCAGAAAGGATGGGCCGCTTTATTGGCATTGGAGCCCGAAGTATCACTGGGCGCGCAATATGCCGATCACCGGCTGGAACGAGGCGCTGATCGCTTACGTGCTTGCAGCTGGCGCAGAGCATAATGCCATCAAGCCGGAGAGTTACCATGCCGGGTGGGCAAGGCATGGCGAGATGGTCAACGGTAAGACCTATCTCGGCACGGTCTTGCCGCTGGGCGAGCCCTTTGGTGGCCCGCTGTTCCTGTCGCAATACTCGTTCTGTGCCCTCAATCCATTCCGGCTTCGCGACCGCTATTGCGATTACGCTGAGCAGGTTACGGCCCATGCACGGATCAATCACGATTACTGCAAGGCGAAGTTTGGCGCTCGCGGTGCCTGGGGAATGACGGCCTGCGACGGGCCGAAAGGCTACCGCGCCTTCTCGCCAACCGTCGATGGCGGCATTATCGCGCCGACGGCTGCCCTTTCGAGTTTTGCGTTTCTGCCAGATGAAGCGGAGGAGGCGCTGGAGATCTTCGCGTCCCATCAAGATGGAAATCTGCTGGGACGACATGGTTTTGTCGATTCCTTCTCACCCGCCACCGCTTGGGCGGCGAAGACGCATTTGGCCACCAATCAGGGGCCAATCGTCGCGATGATGGAAAACCATCGTTCCGGTCTGCTTTGGCGGCTGTTCATGAACGCACCCGAAGTGCAGCGCGGACTGGACAGGTTGGGTTTCGAGCGACCGAAGTGAAGCCGAACGGCCGGTCCTCAGCCTTCGATGAAAACGTCAGTTCCGGCCCGCAGAACCCCGCTCTCGACCACATCGCAATAGACGCCAAGGCATCTGTGGTTCGTGCGCAGGATGGTTCTCAAGACATCCGGCTGCTCAGGCAGGTCCGGTTGCGGGATCAGTGTAACGCCGCAGCGCTTGGTCTTCTCAATGACGATGGCGCGGATGTTGCCGATATGCAGGATGGCACCGATCCAGTCGTCTTCGGGAAAGGCATCCGTTACCGCTGCCTGGAGAAGGATAGACGGTCGGAAGCGCCTGCGATCGGCCTCGCCCGAGGCCAGACGGTCTCGGATCTGCGCGACCGAGGCCGAGGAGAGAAGGTGGAGCGGGCTTGCCTGATAGGCCCTGCCGATAACGGGGAGCCTCTGTTCGAGCTCCTCCGCCGCATCGGCGTATTTGCCTATGGAGACGCCGAAGCCGAAATGCGCAGACAGTCTTCTTGGAAGATGGTGATCGTCAATGGGCAACTCATCGCCATCGGGAAACACAAGCCAGGTTTTCCCGGCACCATCGATCCGGCTGGAGAGCATGAGAGCAGGGCGCCAGCGCGCGTCCTTTTCCGGTGTGGCGATGGCGCCGGTGCTGGTCTCGAAAAGCCCAAAGCACCGATCGCCGGCTATGCCTCTTTCATGAAGGATAACGGTTTCACATCTTTCGCCTCCAGTTGAACTGACGGGGTAACGCCAGATTTCCTGGATGTGGCCGACTTTATTCATGCTGCGAATTCCAACGGTTGATCAGAGTGCTTCCCTGTTACGGGACGCGTCCTCAAGCCGTAAGACGCTCGTGCAGGTCAATTTTCGCCAAGTCCTTGATAATCGACCCTGCAACGACTTCTCCTATTTCAGCGGCACTGGTGATCCCCTGTATAAACGGATGTTTGTGCAGGAGATAGGGAATTGCAGCACAATAGAGCGCTGTCTGAAGTGCACCCCCGGAGATCACGCGATACTCCTCATCCACATCGATGCCACCAAGATGAGTAACCTCGCGCGCATTGTCATCAAAGAGTCCGCTACGCTCCAGCACGGTTGGCGCCTCCCGCACCACCTCACCGCTGACAAGGCTGGGGAAGGGGATGTCCTTGGCGGAATGGGCGCTCTGGCCCGTCGCATCAATGAAGGTGTCGAACTGGAGTGTCGTATCGTCCGTCGTCACCGTCGCGCCGCGGCGCCCGGGATCGGTCGCGATCTCATAATCGTTTCCGAGTTTCTGGATCGACAGCACGCCGGCATTGCGAAGCGCAAGGACTCGGTCAATAGAGAGATGCGGGACAGTCGCATACTCATCAATGAAGATGCTCTTGAAGGACTTTCCAAACCGCTTGAAGTCCTCAAGATCCAGATGAGGCACGATTCTCGCAACGATCTCATGGGTGATAATGATGGCGTTGCGCCACGGCACCGTGACCTCGTGGGTCATATTGCTCTTCGCTTCGGCCAGATTGAGCGCTGCCCAGGCAAAGGGGTCCGTTCCGGAGCGGTACGCATAATAGGCATCGGCAAAGGTGTCGACGTCGAGATCCGACAATCCGATCTGCATGGCATAGTCCGGATCGCGCAGCGAGAGTTCCTGACGGAAAAGCTCGAATGTCGCATCGAGAAGACCGCTCGGTCCTTGGGCAATCAGCGCATCGACCGCCTCTTCGGTACAAATGCTCGGCGTCTCGTAGGGAATGGGGAAATAGAAGTCGGCTTCCGGCAGCAGACCTTTTCGCGACATCAGGGTCGCGTGAAAATCCCCAGCGTCGCTTGCAGCCTTATAGGTCAGCGCGCCCGCCTCGTCATAGAGGAAAGAGCCGTTCGACGTCGAGACGGTCATCAGGGCGTCGATGGCGCTCAGCGACGTTCCGAGAATGCCGAGCCGTCCGCCGCGAATGCTCTCCAGAGCGGTAGCCGGCCAAGGAGAGACGAAGTATCCGGGCTTCGTCTCGGTCGTTTCAGGCCAATCGTGGCCGGTCGCCATGATCACATGACCAAAAGCGCTTCCCAACTGCTCGGCATGCTCCGTTTTCACCTGAATGGCGCCTGGACCGACGACAATGTCCGACACGCGATGGCCGGGCTTTACGGTGACCGCATGCCCTCTTTCCTCTGCCGCTGCGAGAAGGAAACGGAATTGCGTATGGAAATAGTCTCCCAGCACCACGCGGGGATAAAACTGGCGCTCATTGATCTCGCTTTTGACGATGCCGAAGCGCTGGAGATAAGCGTCCGGCTGCTGTTTCAGCCAGTCCGTCAAGATCTGGCCGATCAATGGAATTTCTATGCTCGGGATGTTGCACAGCATCACCGGGTCGTTGATGCCGGGAAGATAAGGGGTTCCCTTGCCTGCCTCGCTTTCGGCCTCGTAGATGGTGATGTCGAGAGGAGTGGCGGATTCGATCAGGTTCTTCAGCGTGTAGATGCCGGTCGGACCCGATCCGATGATGCAGATTCTGTTTTTCACGTGGATCCCGCCCAGTCCGGATGATGATGGTGACCACATTAAAGGCTAGGATCGGGATGTTGTTCCATCGCCTCTCAAAGCGTCCGCTAACGGACGGTCAGTCTAGTTCTTTTTAGCGGATTGAGTGATTTTTTCGTCGGAACGAAACGGCGCCGTGCTCATTTCCTTCGCATCCGAAACGATAAAACAGGAGGAAATACCAATGGTATCTGCAGACAACATTCGCGAGCATATGGAAGTCAAAGCCGCTGATGGCAGCCATGTCGGGACCGTCGACCATCTAGAAGGCCAGAGCCGCATCAAGCTCACCAAGAACGATGCCGATGACGGCAAGCATCACCTCATCCCGCTTGACTGGGTCGACCACGTCGATTCCCATGTTCATCTCAGCAAGTCCGCATCGGACGTGCGCCAGAACTGGGAAACACTCAACTAATCGAGTGACCCTCCTTCACGAAAAATGCGGCCTTCCAGCCGCATTTTTTTTGCTCATTTGTCTTGCTACGAGCGCCATCAGGCGGCGCGTTCCAGACCCGGCGCTTCCATGCCTGTCCGTTCGACATATTCGGTGTAGCCACCATCATATTGATGGATGCCATCCGGCGTCAGTTCAAGAACGCGGTTGGAAAGGGCGCCCAAGAAATGGCGGTCGTGCGATACGAAGAGCATGGTGCCTTCATATTCCGAAAGCGCCTTGATCAGCATTTCCTTGGTGTCGAGATCCAGATGGTTGGTCGGCTCGTCGAGGACGAGGAAGTTCGGCGGATCGAACAGCATCGCGGCCATCACCAGGCGTGCTTTCTCGCCACCGGAAAGAACGCGGCACTTCTTTTCCACATCGTCACCGGTAAAGCCGAAACAGCCGCTCAATGCGCGAAGCGGAGCCTGTCCCGCCTTCGGGAAGCGTTGTTCCAGCCATTGCAGGATGGTGGCATCACCATCCAGAAGATCCATGGAATGCTGAGCGAAATAGCCGAGCTTTACGCTCGCACCGATCGTGACGACGCCTGCATCCGGCTCGGCGCTACCCGTTACCAGTTTTAACAGCGTCGATTTGCCGGCGCCGTTGACGCCCATCAGGCACCAGCGTTCCTTGCGGCGGATCATGAAATCCAGGCCGTCATAAATGGTGCGGCTGCCATAGGCCTTCTTGACCTTTTTCAGCGACACCACGTCTTCGCCCGAGCGAGGGGCAGGAAGGAATTCGAAGGCCACTGACTGGCGACGACGCGGTGGCTCGACACGTTCGATCTTGTCGAGCTTCTTCACCCGGCTCTGGACCTGGGCGGCATGGGACGCGCGCGCCTTGAAGCGTTCGATGAACTTCAATTCTTTTGCAAGCATCGCCTGCTGGCGCTCGAATTGCGCCTGCTGCTGCTTTTCGTTCTGCGCCCGCTGCTGTTCGTAAAAGCCATAGTCGCCGGAATAGGTGGTGAGCGAGCCGCCATCAATCTCGATGATCTTGTTGACGATGCGATTCATGAACTCCCGGTCGTGAGAGGTCATCAACAAAGCGCCGTCATAGGTCTTCAGGAAGTTTTCCAGCCAGATCAGGCTTTCGATATCCAGATGGTTGCTCGGTTCGTCGAGAAGCATCACGTCCGGACGCATCAAGAGAATGCGGGCAAGGGCCACACGCATCTTCCAGCCGCCCGAAAGCTTGCCCACATCGCCATCCATCATTTCCTGGCTGAAGCTGAGGCCCGCCAGCACTTCGCGCGCACGGCCTTCCAGTGAGTAGCCATCAAGCTCCTCATAGCGGGCCTGGACCTCGCCGTAACGTTCGATGATCTCGTCCATCTGGTCAAGTTGATCGGGATCGACCATGCGGGCCTCAAGCTCGCGAAGTTCAGCGGCAATGACGCTGACGGGGCCGGCGCCTTCCATGGCTTCGGCAACCGCGCTGCGACCGGCCATCTCACCGACATCCTGATTGAAGTAGCCGATGGTGATGTTCTTCTCGGCGGCGACCTGCCCCTCATCCGGCAGCTCCTCGCCGGTGATCATGCGAAACAGCGTGGTCTTGCCAGCGCCGTTCGGTCCCACCAGACCGACCTTTTCGCCGCGGTTGAGCGCCGCGGATGCCTCGATATAGAGAATGCGATGGCTGGCGGATTTGCTGATATTTTCAATGCGGATCATGGGAAGCGGACCAAACTGTCAAAACGTTGCGCCCCTATGCCACGGCCTGCCTGCGGTGTCATCCGTTGAATGCTCGGGGTAGCCAAGAACAGTGCCAAAGCCGCTCTCAAACGGAAAAAGCGGCCGCTTATAGGGCCGCTTTTTCCTCTTCTCGCCTTGGGAGGCTGGTTATGCCTGGGGCTGCTTGGTCTTGCGCAGATAGGGCAGCACGGTATCAAACGACCCGAAACGCTTCACCGCATCTTCATTGGAAACGGCAGCGGTGATGATGACATCGTCGCCCTGCTTCCAGTTGGCGGGCGTTGCCACCTGATGCTTTGCCGTCAACTGGATGGAGTCGATCGTGCGCAGGATCTCATCGAAGTTGCGACCGGTCGTCATCGGGTAGGTCAGGATCAGCTTGATCTTCTTGTCCGGGCCGATGACGTAGACGGAGCGCACGGTCGCGTTATCCGCCGGTGTGCGTCCTTCGGAGCTGCTGCCAGCGTCTTCCGGCAGCATGTCGTAAAGCTTGGCGACCTTCAGTTCCTTGTCGCCGATCAGCGGATATTCGACATTGAAGCCAGTTGCGGTCTTGATGTCCTGCTTCCACTGCGCATGGCTTTCGACCGGATCGACGGAAATGCCGATAACCTTGACGTTGCGCTTCTTGAATTCCCCATCAAGGCCGGCCATCGCGCCGAGCTCGGTGGTGCAGACAGGAGTGAAGTTCTTTGGGTGAGAGAAGAGTACCGCCCAGCTATCGCCGATCCAGTCGTGAAAGCTGATCTGGCCCTGGGTCGTGTCCGCCGTAAAATCCGGTGCGGTCTGGTTGATGCGCAATGTCATTGTCTGCTCCCATTCACATGTTGACGGAATAGTGCCGTGAAACCCACTGCATGTCGCCGCAGATTTGTGCTTGCTGCAAAGGTTCAAAGAAAAATGAGTCTGAATTTTGTAGGAGGTGGCAAAGTTTATCCTACAAACGATCGATGGCCGAACGAGATGTTCGGCCATCGATATGTGCGCTCTTAGGAAATGACCGGATCGAGCGAACCGGAGGCGTAACGCTTTGCCATGTCGCGCAGCGGGATCGGCTTGATCTTGGATGCCTGACCAGCCGTGTTGAACAGCTCGAAACGCTCCGTGCAGAGCTTGGTCATGGCTTCGCGCGCAGGCTTCAGATACTTGCGCAGATCGAATTCAGCAGGCTCTTCGACAAGGACCTTGCGGATCTGACCGGTAATCGCCATACGGCAATCGGTGTCGATGTTAATCTTGCGAACGCCGTTCTTGATGCCGCGCTGGATTTCCTCGATCGGAACGCCGAAGGTCGGCTTGATCGCGCCGCCATAGGCATTGATGATGTCCTGCAGATCCTGCGGAACCGTCGAAGAACCGTGCATCACAAGGTGCGTGTTCGGCAGCTTGCGGTGGATTTCTTCGATGACGTTCATGGCCAGAACGCTGCCGTCCGGCTTGCGTGTGAATTTGTAGGCGCCGTGGCTGGTGCCCATGGCAACGGCCAGCGCGTCGACCTTTGTCTCGCGAACGAATTTCACCGCTTCATCCGGGTCGGTCAAAAGCTGGTCGTGCGAAAGAACGCCTTCTGCACCATGACCGTCTTCGGCTTCGCCCATGCCGGTTTCGAGAGAGCCGAGAACGCCGAGTTCGCCTTCGACCGAGATGCCGCCATAATGGGCCATGTTCGTGACCTGGCGCGTCACATCGACATTGTAATCCCAGTCGCCCGGCGTCTTGCCGTCAGCCTTCAGCGATCCGTCCATCATTACCGAGGTGAAGCCAGCCTGGATGGCCGTCATACAGTTTGCAGGCTCGTTGCCATGGTCGAGGTGAACGCAGACGGGGATGTCCGGATAGATTTCCACCACAGCGTCCATCATGTGCTTGAGCATGATGTCATGCGCATAAGCACGGGCGCCACGCGAAGCCTGCATGATGACGGGCGAGTTGGTTGCGCTGGCGGCATCCATGATGGCCAGTGCCTGTTCCATATTGTTGATGTTGAAGGCGGGCACGCCATAATCGTGTTCAGCTGCATGATCGAGCAGTTGGCGGAGCGTAATTCGAGCCAAGGTTTCTCCCCTTAATTGAGGTCGCCGTCGATTGCGGGGACCATTTGAACCGAGTGTGTGACCGATTTTTCATCACGGAAAACACTCTTGTCTTGAAGGACATAACTCGCCAAGCACTTTTTAACGGCATGAGTTTTTCAAACGATTTGGATCGAATCTTTTTTTGGAACGGCCCTTTAAACCGGTACCGCAACCGTCGTTTTCAACTTAAACGAGAATCGAATCGGTTCTTTCAATAAGTGAATTCAAAAGAAATTAACCTGTCGTAGTTGAGCGAAAACCCGTCGCTTTCTGCGCAGGCTGTCGGCGGTCTTCACGCCATCATCCACCCAAGCTTGCAAAAGACAAGAAATGAGCCTGGTGCCAGCGGCGCACTTGCGCTTTCATAGATGCCGCCAACAAAGGGAACAGATATGAAGAAACTTCTTGCATCGACCTGTCTTGTATTTGGACTGCTGGGTGGCGCCGTCGCCGCCAACGCTGCCGAATGCGGTAGCCCCACCATTGCCAGCATGAACTGGCAAAGTGCCGAAGTGCTCTCCAACATCGACAAGATCATCTTGAACGAAGGTTATGGCTGCACCGCGGAAATCACGGTTGGCGACACCGTTCCGACCATCACCTCGATGGCTGAAAAGGGCCAGCCGGATATCGCGCCGGAAGCCTGGGTGGATCTGCTTCCAGATGTCGTGAAGCGCGGCGTCGATGAAGGCAAGCTGGTCGTTGCGGCCAAGGCGCTGAAGGATGGCGGCGTTCAGAGCTGGTGGATCCCGAAATACTTTGCGGACGCGCATCCTGAAATCAAGACCTTTGCAGATGTCTTCAAGAACCCAAAGCTGTTCCCCGATCCTGAAGATCCGAGCAAGGGTGCTGTCGTCAACGGTCCGCAGGGCTGGGGTGGCACGGTCGTAACCGCGCAGCTCTTCAAGGCCTATGGCGGTGAAAAGGCTGGCTTCACCCTGGTCGACAGCGGCTCCGCCGCCGGTCTCGATGGCTCGATTGCAAAGGCTTATGAGCGCAAGCAGCCATGGGTCGGCTATTACTGGGCGCCGACCGCTATCCTCGGAAAGTACGAGATGGTGAAGCTGGCTCAGGACGTGCCGAACGATCCGGCAGAATGGAAACGCTGCAACACGGTTGCCGATTGCCCGGATCCCAAGCCGAACGCTTGGCCGGTTGACCAGGTCGTGACGCTCGTTGCCAAGCCCTTCTCCGAAAAGGCGGGCCCTGATGTTATGGCCTATCTCAACAAGCGTTCCTGGGACAACGCCACCGTCAACAAGCTGATGGCGTGGATGACCGACAACCAGGCAACCGGTGAAGACGGTGCCAAGCACTTCCTCAAGGAAAATGCCGACGTCTGGTCGACGTGGGTATCGCCAGAAGCAGCCGAGAAGATCAAAGCGTCTCTCTAAATACTCCCCCGCGCCAGGTCGTTCTTTTTCAGGAACGCTTGGCACGCGAAACGACATGCGGCGCCCATCTGCCGCATGTCAACGCCGTGGGTGACGATACGTCACTGTTCGACCGTTCCCCCTGTCGGGGCGACGCTCACAGGGGATGACTATGGATTGGTTTTACACATTTCCGCATATGAATGATGAGGCTCTTCGGAACCTCAAGAAGGTGATCGACGACGGCTTCCGCGGCTTTACCCGAGAATGGGGCGGCACGATCGAAACGTTCTTTTCGCCGCTTCAGCATTTCCTGATCTCGGCCGAACGCTTCATGACACAGACACCGTGGCCGATCATCATCCTGATCATCATGGCAATCGCCTGGTTTGCCAGCCGCAGCATCAAGATCGTTTTCGGCTGTCTGATCACACTCCTCCTCATCGGTTACTTCGACATGTGGACCGATACGATGCGAACGATCTCGATGATCTTCGTCTGTACGGTGCTGTCCATTGCCATCGGCCTTCCACTGGGCATTGCCATGTCGCGGTCCGATCGCTTTCAGCGGATCGTCAATCCGGTGCTGGACGTGATGCAGACGATGCCGAGCTTCGTCTATCTGATCCCGGTTGTCATGCTGCTCGGCATCGGCAAGGTGCCAGGTCTCATCGCTGTCGTCATCTACGCCATCCCGCCGATGATCCGCCTGACCGATCTCGGTATCCGCCTCGTCGACAAGGATGTGCTGGAAGCGGCAGATGCATTCGGTTCCTCCGGTTGGCAGAAGCTCTTCAAGGTGCAGCTACCGCTCGCCTTGCCGACAATCATGGCCGGTATTAACCAGACGATCATGATGGCACTTGCCATGGTGGTGGTCGCATCCATGATCGGCGTGCAGGGGCTGGGTCAGCCGGTGCTCAAGGCCATCGCCAACCAGTACTTCACGCTCGGCATCTTCAACGGTCTTGCCATTGTTGGCATCGCCATCATCTTCGACCGGATCAGCCAGGCCTATGGCAAGCGGCTCCAGAAGCACCAGGAGGTCGCCCATGGCTGATGGTTTTGGCGGTATTGAAATCCGCAATCTCTACAAGATTTTCGGTTCCAACCCTGCGACCCATGTGGAGGCCGTGCGCAACGGTCTGACGAAGCAAGAGTTGAACGAGAAGTATGGCCATGTGCTCGGGCTTCGCGATATCAACATCACCATTCCGTCCGGCTGCATTCAGGTCATTATGGGCCTGTCGGGTTCCGGCAAGTCCACACTGATCCGCCACATCAACCGGCTGATCGATCCGACCGCCGGTGAGGTGCTGGTGGATGGCGTGGATGTGGTGAAGATGTCTCCGACGGAGCTTCGCGAGTTCCGTCGTCATCAGACGGCCATGGTGTTTCAGAAGTTCGCACTTCTGCCGCATCGCAACGTGCTGGACAACACGATCTACGGTCTCGAGGTTCAGGGTGTCGCCCGTAACAAGAGCATCGATATTGCCATGCGGTGGCTGGAGCGCGTCGGCCTGAAGGGTTTCGAGCAGCGTTATCCGAACCAGTTGTCGGGGGGCATGCAGCAGCGCGTGGGCCTTGCGCGTGCGCTTTCCAACGACGCGCCGGTGCTGTTGATGGACGAGGCCTATTCCGCGCTCGATCCACTGATCCGCACGGACATGCAGACGGTGCTTCTCGATATTCAGAGCGAAATCAAGAAGACCATCGTCTTCATTACCCATGACCTGGATGAGGCGCTTTGTCTCGGCGACCAGATTGCAATCCTTCGGGATGGCGAAGTCATTCAGCAGGGAACGAGCCAGGATATCGTCTTGCGCCCTGCGGATGCTTACATCGAAAGCTTCGTCAAGGAAGTGAACCGCGGCCGGGTTGTCCATGTGGAAGCCATCATGACGCCGGTACGAAGCGGTGTCGTTGCGGATGCTCCGCCAATCCCCGCGGGCACCAACATCGAAGACGCCATGCGACTGCTTTCTATAAGCGGACATGAAGTTGCTACGGTGGTGGGCAAGAAGGCAGAGCCGCTCGGTATCATCACCTTCCGTCAGCTGGCAGGTGCCATGGTCAATGCGCCGGGCTCCGGACCAGTGGAAACCTCTCACGGAGATCATGTCGTGCGTGCACAGGCCTGAACGCACTGTTCACCAATCGCTTCGGTACATCCTGCTGGCGGCGCACTATATGTGGGACAACCACATCAATTAAGCCAGCAGGTTTGACCTCATGAAAAAGATCGGTTTTCTGTCCTTCGGCCATTGGAGCCCTGGATCCCATTCACAAGCGCGTTCCGCCAAGGACGTTCTGCAACAATCCATTGAACTCTCCGTCGCCGCCGAGGAAATCGGCGTTGATGGCGCCTATTTCCGCGTTCATCATTTTGCACGCCAGCTTGCTTCTCCCTTTCCATTGCTTGCCGCAGTCGGTGCGCGCACCAAATCGATCGAGATCGGCACGGCCGTCATCGATATGCGCTACGAGAACCCGCTCTACATGGCGGAAGATGCCGGCTCTGCCGATCTGATTTCGAACGGACGCCTGCAATTGGGCTTGAGCCGCGGATCGCCGGAACAAGTGATCGACGGCTGGCGCTACTTCGGTCATCGCCCCGCTGAGGGCGAGAGCGACGCCGATATGGGTCGGCGCAACACCGAGATCCTGTTGGAGGTCCTGAAAGGCCAGGGCTTTGCCGAGCCCAATCCGCAGCCAATGTTCCCAAATCCGCCCGGTCTCTTGCGACTGGAACCCCATTCGGAAGGCTTGCGCGAGCGCCTATGGTGGGGTGCCGGCTCCAATGCCACGGCCCGATGGGCGGCAAAGCTCGGCATGAACCTGCAAAGCTCCACCTTGAAAGACGACGAGACGGGTGAGCCCTTTCATGTCCAGCAGGCGGCGCAGATCCGTGCCTATCGCGAGGCATGGAAAGAGGCCGGCCATGAACGGACGCCCCGTGTATCGGTCAGCCGCAGCATCTTCGCGCTGGTGGATGATCGCGACCGCGCCTATTTCGGTCGCGGTTCGAAGGAAAGCGATAGCATCGGTTACCTCGACGCCAATACGCGCGCCATCTTCGGCCGATCCTATGCCGCCGAACCGGATGTGCTGGTCAAGGAGCTGGCGAAGGATGAAGCGGTTGCGGAAGCCGATACGCTGTTGCTGACCATTCCGAACCAACTTGGCGTCGACTACAACGTCCATGCGCTGGAGGCGATCTTGAAATATGTAGCGCCGGAACTCGGCTGGCGCTGACTTCAGGGGGCTCTAACTCTTTGAGTTTTTGCGTAGCGCTTACCGAGAACAGATTTCCGTTTTCGATAAGTGGCAGTCATAAAAAAGCCGGAGCGAATGTCGCCCCGGCTTTCTTTTTATCGGACAAGCAGGCTTACTTCTGCCAGCTCTTCACCAGTTCGTCGTAGTTCACCGTGACCGGCTTTTCCTTCTCGTTCTCGACCTTCAGCTGCGGTGCCAGGTTGCCCTTGGCGACGGCATCCTTGTGCCAGTATTCGAGATCGTGCTCTTCCGCCAACTTCGGGCCCTTGTCTCCCTGAACGCCTGCACGTTCCAGGCGCTGCATGACCTTTTCCTGCTCGGCGCAAAGCGAGTCCATGGCTTCCTGTGCGGTCTTCGCACCGGAAGAAGCATCACCGACAGCCTGCCACCACAGCTGAGCCAGCTTCGGATAGTCAGGAACGTTGGTGCCGGTCGGAGACCACTGAACGCGAGCAGGCGAACGGTAGAATTCGATCAGACCGCCAAGGTCCTTGGCGCGCTTGGTGAAGCTCTCGTGGTTGATAGTCGATTCACGGATGAGGGTAAGACCCACATGTGCCTTCTTCACGTCCACCGTCTTGGAGGTGACGAACTGCGCATAGAGCCAGGCGGCCTTGGCGCGGTCGGTCGGAGTGGACTTCATCAGCGTCCAGGAACCCACGTCCTGATAGCCGAGCTTCATGCCGTCTTTCCAGTACACACCATGAGGGGAGGGGGCCATACGCCACTTTGGCGTGCCATCCTCGTTGACGACCGGCAGACCCTTCTTGACGGCATCCGCGGTAAAGGCGGTGTACCAGAAGATCTGCTGCGCCACTTCGCCCTGCGCCGGCACGGGACCGGATTCGGAGAAGTTCATGCCCTGCGCTGCCGGAGGAGCGTATGCCTTCAGCCAGTCAAGGTATTTCTGGATGGCGTAAACAGAGGCCGGGCCGTTGGTGTCGCCGCCACGCGCTACGCAGGAGCCGACCGGCTGGGACTTTTCGTTGACCTTGATACCCCATTCGTCGACCGGCAGACCGTTTGGCAGTCCCTTGTCGCCGTTGCCAGCCATGGAGAGCCAGGCATCGGTGAAGCGCCAGCCGAGCGACGGGTCCTTCTTGCCGTAGTCCATATGGCCGTAGACCTTCTTGCCGTCGATTTCTCGACCGGTGAAGAACGCGGCGATATCCTCGTAGGCAGACCAGTTGACCGGAACGCCGAGGTCATAGCCGTACTTCGCCTTGAAGTCGGCCTTGTTCTTGGCATCGTTGAACCAGTCGTAGCGAAACCAGTAAAGGTTCGCGAACTGCTGATCAGGCAACTGGTAAAGCTTGCCGTCGGGAGCGGTGGTGAATTTGGTGCCGATGAAATCGGGGAGGTCGAGACCTGGATTGGTCACGTCCTTGCCTTCGCCCGCCATCCAGTCTGTCAGGTTGCGAACCTGCTGGTAGCGCCAATGCGTGCCGATGAGGTCGCTGTCGTTGACGAAGGCATCATAGATGTTTTCGCCCGACTGCATCTGCGTCTGCAGCTTTTCAACCACATCACCTTCGCCGATCAGGTCGTGGGTGATCTTGATGCCGGTGATTTCCGAGAACGCCTTGGCGAGAACCTTAGATTCATACTCGTGCGTCGTCAGCGTTTCGGAGACGACCTTGATGTCCATGCCTGCAAATGGCTTTGCAGCGTCGATGAACCATTGCATTTCCTTTTCCTGGTCCGCACGGGAAAGGGACGAAAGGTCGCCGACTTCCTTGTCCAGGAAGGCTCTTGCCTCGTTCATGCCGGCGTGAGCCACGCCGGTGATTGCCAGCAGCGCCGCTGCCGTGGTGGTAAGAAGATGCATTCGCATAAGAGGTCCTCCCAAGGTTTTGCGATTGCGTCATGCGTAGAACTGCCGGGCCGTCCTCCGCCCCGGTATGTTGTCGGCAGCTATACGAAGCGGAACACGCCGATCGCATAGACAACCGAAAGAGCGAGCGCCCACCAAAGGCCTGTGCCGACGAAGCCGAGCCAGGCGAGGTTGATGAAGGCGGAGCCAAGCAGCGAGACGAAGAGCCTATCCCCCCGTGTCGTCTCGAAGCGGAGAATGCCGACGCGCGGATTGCCGCCGGGCGAAAAATACTCCCACACCGCCATGCCGATCATCAGGGTCAGGATCGTCAGGAAAAACAGTGCCGTCGGTAACGTCCACGCCATCCAGGAAAAGTTCATTTCTGTTCTCCTTCTCAGACGCGACCGAGGGCGAAGCCCTTGGCGATGTAGTTGCGGACGAAGTAGATGACGAGCGCGCCGGGAATGATGGTCAGTACGCCGGCTGCAGCCAGAACGCCCCAGTCCATCCCCGATGCGGAAACCGTGCGCGTCATGGTCGCGGCAATCGGCTTGGCTGCTGTCGTCGTGAGTGTTCTGGCGAGCAGTAGCTCAACCCATGAGAACATGAAGCAGAAGAAGGCCGCGACACCGATGCCGCTTGCGATGAGGGGCATGAAGATCTTCACGAAAAAGCGCGGGAAGGAGTATCCGTCGATATAGGCGGTCTCGTCGATTTCCTTCGGAACGCCGGACATGAAGCCTTCCAGAATCCACACCGCCAGCGGCACGTTGAACAGGCAGTGGGCGATCGCCACTGCGATATGCGTATCGATCAGGCCGAATGCCGAATAGAGCTGGAAGAACGGCAGGGCGAAGACGGCGGGCGGAGCCATTCGGTTTGTGAGCAGCCAGAAGAACAGATGCTTATCGCCAAGGAAGCGATAGCGAGAGAAGGCATAGGCCGCTGGAAGTGCCGCCGCGACCGAAATGACGGTGTTCAGCGCCACGTAGATGATCGAGTTTATGTAGCCATTATACCAGGCCGGATCGGTAAAAATGATCGTGTAGTTACGCAGTGTCGGGTTTTGCGGCCACAGCGAGAAGGCGCCGAGGATTTCGGCATTCTCCTTGAAGCTCATATTCACCAGCCAGTAGATCGGCAGCAGCAGGAAGATGATGTAGATCGTCGGGATCAAGAAGGAGAAGCGGCTCATGGTGGAATTGCTCATATCGATCTCCTTTCTCACGCATCCGCGTCGCTGTTGGTCATGACGGTGTAGAAGATCCAGGACAGCGCCAGGATGATCAGGAAGTAGATGATCGACATGGCCGCTGCCGGACCAAGGTCGAATTGACCGATGGCCATCTTCACGAGATCGATGGAGAGGAAGGTCGTGGAATTGCCGGGGCCGCCGCCCGTGACGACGAAGGGCTCGGTATAGATCATGAAACTGTCCATGAAGCGCAGCAACACGGCAATCAGCAGCACGCGTTTCATCTTAGGCAGTTGAATGAAGCGGAAGACGGACCACCGCGATGCACCATCGATGCGAGCCGCTTGATAATAGGCGTCCGGTATGGAGACGAGGCCTGCATAGCAGAGCAGCACGACGAGGCTTGTCCAGTGCCAGACATCCATGATGATGACGGTTGCCCAGGCGTCCACCGGGTCCTGCGTGTAGTTGTAATCGATGCCGAGCTTCGAAAGGTAGTGGCCAAGAAAGCCAATATCGACGCGACCGAAAACCTGCCAGATGGTACCGACGACATTCCAAGGGATGAGAAGCGGTAGCGCCATCAGAACGAGGCAGACGGGAACGCCAAGCCCCTTCTTCGGCATGTTCAGTGCGATCAGAATGCCAAGCGGAATTTCGATCGCCAGAATGACGAGCGAGAAGATCAGGTTGCGGATCAGCGCATCCCAAAAGCGTGGCGAGTGCAACATCTGCACGAACCAGTCGGTGCCTGCCCAGAAGAACTCATTGTTGCCGAACGTATCCTGCACAGAATAGTTGACGACCGTCATCAGCGGGATGACCGCCGAAAAAGCGACGAGCACCAGAACCGGAATGACGAGGAACCATGCCTTGTTGTTGACTGTCTTGTCCATGGCTCAGGCTCCTGTTCCCACGCGCCAGCTATCGGCATAGATGCCGATGGCCCTCGGATCGAAGGTCACGCGCGGGTCTGCGGGGATTTCACCGTCCTCAGGGACTACGATCGTTAGCGGCTGGCCGGCAAAGCTGGAGCGCACCACCTTCTGACGACCGAGGTCCTCGACCTTGGTGATCGAGACCGGCATGCCGTCGCGGCCAAGCGAGATGAATTCAGGCCTGATGCCAAGTTCCGTCTTGGCACCCACATTGACGTCTGGAGCGGAAGACAATGCAATCGTCTGGTCACCAATTTTAGCCTGCGCGCCGTTTAGAGAAACAGGCAGCACATTCATGCCGGGCGAGCCGATGAAATAACCGACGAAGGTGTGGCTTGGGCGCTCAAACAGTTCCGCCGGCGTGCCGATCTGGACGATCTGGCCATCATACATGACGACGACCTTGTCGGCGAAGGTCAATGCTTCGGTCTGATCGTGCGTGACATAGACCATGGTGAAGCCGAACTGGCGGTGCAAGCGCTTCAACTGTGAACGCAGCACCCATTTCATATGGGGATCAATGACGGTCAGCGGTTCATCGAAAAGAATGGCGTTGACGTCGTTGCGCACAAGGCCGCGACCGAGCGAGATCTTCTGTTTCTGGTCTGCGGTCAGGCGGCGAGCGCGGCGCTTAGCCATGGCACCGAGATCGATCATCTCCAGGATTTCGTTGACGCGGCGATCGACGTCGGGCTCGGAAACACCGCGGTTTCGCAACGGAAAGGCAAGATTGTCGTAAACCGTCATCGTGTCGTAGATAACAGGGAACTGGAACACCTGGGCGATATTGCGCTGTTCGGTCGGCGAATTCGTCACATCCTTGCCATTGAACAGAATGCGGCCGTCGGACGGATGGATGAGGCCGGAAATGATATTGAGCAGGGTGGTCTTGCCACAGCCGGAAGGGCCGAGCAGCGCATAGGCGCCGCCATCGCTCCAGTCGTGGTGCACCTCCTTCAAAGCGTAATCGTTGGCCGCTTTTGCTTTGGCGTTATAGGCGTGGCGGATATGGTCGAGACTGATACGTGCCATGTCTCTATCTCCTCACGCGGCAGCGAGCTTTGGGGTTGCAAGGGAGCGGCCATTCATGTCGAAGGCCATGAGATGGCGGGTGTCGAGATAGATGTCGATCTGGCGATCCGGCTCGATGTCGAGAATGCCACGGGTCAGCATGACCCAGCGATGGCCGGCAAAGTCGAGATGGATGAAACTTTCAGAGCCAGCGATTTCCGAGACCAGCGTTTTTGCCTGAAGTTTGGCCGCAGCAGCATTTGTTGGGTCAGGGTAAAGGTGATGCGGATGAAACGCCGCTGTTATCGGACCGTCGGGAATGCCGGCAAGGTGGGCCGGCACGGCGAAAGCCGGTTGGCCGTTTTGTAGAAACGAACCGCCTGATTTGGCCAGTTCGACGATGTTTAATGGCGGATCGGCAAAGGTTCTGGCAGAGACAAGATCGACCGGATTGCGATACATGTCGATGGTCGGACCGTATTGGGTAATCTGACCCTGGTTCATCGTCGCAGTGTTGCCGCCCAGAAGAAGTGCCTCCGAGGGCTCCGTCGTCGCATAGACGAAAATCGCGCCGGACGAGGCGAAGATCTTTGGCAGTTCCTCGCGCAGTTCTTCACGCAGCTTGTAATCGAGGTTGGCAAGCGGCTCATCCAGGAGAACGAGGCTGGCATTCTTGACGATGGCGCGCGCAAGTGCGGTGCGCTGCTGCTGGCCGCCGGAAAGATTAAGCGGCGTCCGCTCCAGATAGGGCGTCAATTTCAACAGGTCGGCCGCTTTTCGAACCTCGCGGTCGATCGTCGCGCTATCCTTTTTTGCAATCCGCATCGGGGAGGCGATGTTTTCGTAAACGGAAAGCGAGGGATAATTGATGAACTGCTGATAGACCATGGCAACGCTGCGATCCTGCACGCGTTTGCCGGTGACGTCGGTGCCATCAAAGACCAGCGAGCCCTCGGTCGGTTTGTCGAGGCCTGCCATCAGTCGCATCAGCGACGTCTTGCCGGACAAGGTCGGTCCAAGCAGGACATTCAGCGTGCCCCGCTTGAGTGTCAGATTGGTGGGGTAGATGTGATAATCCCCGCCCACCATCTTCGCGATGTTGCGCAATTCAAGCATTCTGTCCCGCGGCCTCCTCCACCAGCAAGATGTCTGCAATCAATACGTCTTATGCAGCGCCGTTACGGCGCGTCCAAATCAGTCGTCTCAGGCAGCCTTTGTCGTCATGTAATCGTTGAGCGCTGCAACTTCCTCCCGGGAAAAATGCAGGCCTTGCTTCGTTCTGCGCCAGAGCACGTCCTCGCTGGTTCTGGCCCATTCCTGTTCCATCAGCCAGGTAACTTCGCGCTCGTAAAGATCCCCGCCGAAATGCCTGCCCAGTGCCTCCACACCGGTCGCATCTCCCAGGAAGATGGCAGCCTTCGTTCCGTAAAGGCGGACCAGCCGACGGGCATGGCGATCCGAAAGAAAACCGTAGCGGGCCTTCAGTTTGGCCACTTCAGCTTCGTAGCCGGTCGGTGCAAAATCGCCGCCGGGCAACGAACTCTTCGCGGTCCAGGGCGAACCCTTGGTGCCGATCGCTTCGTTGATCTTTTCCAGCGCATGTTCGGCAAGACGACGATAGGTTGTGAGCTTGCCACCAAAAACGTTGAGCAGTGGTGGCTCGCCGGTGTTCTGTTCAAGCTTCAACACGTAATCGCGTGTGGCTTCCTGGGCCTTGGATGCCCCGTCATCATAGAGCGGGCGAACGGCGGAATAGGTCCAGACGATATCGTCCTTCGTCACGGGCTCGGCGAAATACTCGCTGGCCGCCTTGCAGAGATAATCCGTTTCCTCTTCGCTGATCCTCACCTGCGACGGGTCGCCGTCATAGTCCCGGTCGGTGGTGCCGATCAGGGTGAAGTCGGTTTCGTAGGGAATGGCGAAGATGATGCGGTTATCGGGGTTCTGGAAGAAATAGGCGCGCGGATCGTTGAACTTCTTCTTCACGACGATGTGGCTGCCTTGAACAAGGCGCACATTATGGACCTGGTTCTTGCCCGCCGCGTTGGACAATACCTGATCCACCCACGGACCGGCCGCATTGACCAGCATCCGCGCCTGCACGGTTTTCACGTTGCCGCTCTCGATGTCCTGCACGTCGATGGTCCAAAGACTATTCTCCCGGCGAACGGAGATGACTTTCGAGCGGTTCATGATGTCGGCGCCGCGGTCCGCCGCGTCACGCGCGTTCAGCACCACGAGGCGGGCATCATCCACCCATCCATCGGAATATTCGAACGCCTTGGTGAAGAGCGGCTTCAATGGCTTGCCGGCCGGATCACGCCGCATGTCGAGCGACTTGGTGGCAGGCAACAATTTGCGGCCGCCAAGATGATCATAGAGGAAAAGACCAAGCCGGATCAGCCAGGCGGGGCGAATGCCACCCTTGTGGAAGGGCAGAACGAAGCGCATTGGCCAAATGATGTGGGGCGCCATGGCCCACAGAACTTCGCGTTCCATCAAGGCTTCGCGCACGAGACGGAATTCGTAGTGCTCCAGATAGCGTAACCCGCCATGGATCAATTTGGTGGCTCCGGAGGACGTGCCGGAGGCAAAGTCCTTCATCTCAGCCAGCGTCACGGAATAGCCTCGACCGGCCGCATCACGCGCAATGCCGCAGCCATTGATGCCGCCGCCGACGACGAAGATGTCGCGAACCGCCTCTTGAGCCACCTGTCCCTACTCCCTGTTGTTACGCGTGCAAGCCGAACAATTTTTTTGTTGAAGGGAAAATAAAAGGAACTCAAAGCGAATGTCAAACGAAACTATCGTCTATAGTATCTGTATTCGCTGGGGCTGTTTCGATCAGCTGGACGCCTGCTTCTCTACAGATGTCTCGTATCGACTCCGATGGGCAATGGTCTGTAATAAAGGTCTGAACCTGCGAGAGATGGCCGATCCTCACCGGTGCCGTGCGCTCGAATTTGCTTGAGTCACTGGCGAGAATCACATGACGCGCATTGGCGATGATTGCCTGGGCCACTTTCACCTCGCGAAAATCGTAATCGAGCAAGGCGCCATCCGGATCGATGGCCGAGACGCCGATCACCGCATAATCCACCTTGAACTGACGGATAAAATCGACTGCCGCCTCGCCGACAATGCCACCATCGGTGCCGCGCACCACGCCACCGGCTATGATGACTTCAATGGAGGGGAAGATCCGCAGCCGGTTTGCGACGTTGATATTGTTGGTAATGACCATCAGTTCGTGGTGATCGAGAAGCGCGTCGCCGACCGCCTCCGTCGTGGTGCCGATATTGATGAAGAGGGAGGACTTGTTGGGAATAATGTTCGCTGCCGCCTTGCCTATGGCCTGCTTCTCGCTCGCTGCAATCGAACGTCGCGCCTCGTAGCGCATATTTTCGGTGCCGTTCGGGAAAATCGCGCCACCATGAATGCGGTTCAGCGTCCGGTTTTCGCAAAGCTCGTTCAAATCCTTGCGGATCGTTTGCGGGGTGACGGAAAAGCGTGCAGCGAGGTCTTCGACGAGCACGCGTCCTTCAGATTTTGCAAGCTCTATGATCTCAGTTTGACGCGCGCTGAAAAACATCGGATGGCCCCCTAAAACCTTTTCGTTTTGTTTCAGTTTAGCCAAAAACGAAAGCCGCTCAAGCGTCCTTCACGCTCTATCTGCATCAGCCTTTCAGGGCGGGATTCTCATGGGGGATCGGCCACCTTCAGCTTTGTGGTCATCTTTTTCCACAGCTAGACACGAAATTCAGCGTAAATTTGTCAGTCAGCTAGACGGATTGTGGCGCGACGTATCCTGATATTTTTTCAGCATATTTTGCATCTGCCGCATTGTTGCGCAGTCACGGTTGTGCCTGTTCAAGGGGCAGGTTTGAAGTGGCTGAAAATATTGGGGGTTGCGCGTCAAGCCAATATGCCCTTGTTTTAGGCCTCTCAAACTGTCTGGGAGCATTAAAAAAATGATTTCGTTTAAAACGACAACGCGGGCCGCATTTCTTCTTGGCTCACTTCTGATTGGCGCCAGTTCCGCTCTTGCTGAAACCGTTCTGCATCGCGGTAATCCGGGGGAACCCCAAACTCTCGATCAGGCACAGACCTCGATCAATATCGAAGCCTTCATCCTGAAGGACCTCTATGAAGGTCTGACGATTTATGACTCCGCCGGCAAGATTGTGCCCGGCACAGCCGAAAGCTGGAAGCTGTCGGATGACGGCACCATCTATACGTTCAAGCTGCGCGACAACGCGAAGTGGTCGGATGGCTCTCCGGTTACTGCAGAGGACTTCGTGTTCTCCTATCAGCGCGTTCAGGACCCGAAGACGGCTGCCAAATACGCCAATATTCTCTATCCCATCAAAAATGCCGAGAAGATCAATAAGGGCGAGTTGCCGCTCGATCAGCTTGGCGTGAAGGCGGTGGACGACAAGACGCTCGAAATTACCCTTGAGCGCCCGACACCCTTCTTTCTCGAACTTCTCGCGCATCAGACGGCACTGCCTGTCTCCAAGGCAAGCTTCGACAAGAACGGCAAGGATTTCGTCAAGCCGGGCGTCATGGTCTCGAACGGCGCCTATACGCTGCAGTCGCATGTTCCCAATGACAGCCTGACCGTGGTGAAGAACCCGAACTTCTGGGATGCTGCCAATACCAAGATCGATAAGGTGATCTTCTACCCGATCGACGACCAGGCAGCCTCGGTTCGTCGCTTCGAGGCGAAGGAAATGGATCTCGCCTACAACTTCTCGGCCGATCAGCTCGATCGCCTGCGCAAGGCCTATGGCGAGCAGGTCCATGTGTCGCCGACACTCGCGACCTACTACTACACTTTCGATACGCGCGAGGCGCCCTATAGCGACGTTCGCGTTCGCCGTGCGCTCTCCATGGCTGTCGACCGCGACTTCCTGGCCAAGGAAATTTATAGCGGATCGCAGGTTCCGGCCTATTCCATGGTGCCGCCCGGCATGGACTCCTACGGCGAGCCGGCCAAGGCCGATTTCGCAACCCTGTCCCAGCTCGATCGTGAAGACGAAGCCGTCAAGCTGATGAAGGAAGCCGGTTACGGTGAGGGGGGCAAGCCGCTCTCGATCGAAATCCGCTACAACACCAACCCGAACCACGAGCGTGTAGCAACCGCCATCGCCGATATGTGGAAGAACACGTTCGGCGCCAATGTGTCGCTGGTGAACCTCGACGTGGCGTCGCACTATGGCTACCTGCAGGAAGGCGGCAAGTACAATGTCGCGCGTGCCGGCTGGGTCGCCGACTATGCGGACGCGGAGAACTTCCTGGCGCTCTCCATCTCCTCCAACAAGACCTTCAACTATGCGAAGTTCAACAACGCGGAATACGACGCGTTGATGAAGAAGTCTTACGAGGAGAAGGACCCGGCTGCCCGCTCCAAGCTGCTGCATGAGGCTGAAACGATCCTGATGAAGGAGCAGCCGGTGGCACCGCTTCTGACCCAGGCCGATCTCTGGCTCGTATCGGATCGCGTCAAGGGTTGGCACGACAATGCTGCCAATGAACACTTGAGCCGCTTTCTGAGCGTTTCCGAATAAGCAGCGCTGGCACGGCGGCTGAATAAGCCCGCCGTGCCATGCCCCGGAGCCTGAAAAGCCATGATTTCATTTGTTCTGCGCCGTCTGGCGAGCGCGGTGCCGACGCTGTTTATCGTCGTCACCATTTCCTTTTTCCTGATGCGTTTTGCACCGGGCGGTCCGTTCAACCTTGAACGACCCCTGCCGCCACAAACGATGGAAAACCTGATGAGAACCTATCATCTGGATGAACCATTGTGGCGTCAGTATCTGATTTATCTGCGCAATGCCGTCACAGGCGATTTTGGTCCAAGCTATATTTACAAGGATAATACCGTCGCGCAGCTGATCGGAAAAGGCCTGCCTTACTCGCTGGAGCTCGGCTGCTATGCGCTGCTTCTGGCGGTGATCGGTGGCGTCATTGCCGGTACCTTCGCGGCCCTTCGGCAAAACAGCGCCTTCGATTTCTCCATCATGTCGATTTCGACGGTGGGTGTGACGGTGCCGAACTTCGTTGTCGCACCGGTGCTCACGCTCGTCTTTGCTGTGTTCCTCGGCCTTCTGCCTGCCGGCAGCTGGGGCGACGGATCGCTGCGCTATCTCATCCTGCCGATGATTGCGCTGGCCCTGCCGCAGCTTGCGGTTATCGCGCGTCTGACGCGTGGTGCGATGATCGAAGCTCTGCGCATGGACCATATTCGCACCGCCAAGGCCTACGGCCTTCCGGCAAGAAGCGTGGTCGTCTTCCATGCCATGCGCGCTGCCATGCTGCCGGTCGTATCCTATCTGGCACCTTGCGCTGCAGCGCTTTTGACCGGTTCTGCCGTCATCGAAACGATCTTCACCATTCCAGGTGTCGGCCGTTACTTCGTGCTCGGCGCCATCAATCGCGACTATACGCTGGTCATGGGAACCGTGGTTCTCGTCGCCATCTTCGTCATCCTCTTCAATCTCGTGGTCGATATTCTCTACGGCCTTCTCGATCCGAGGGTCCGACATGACTGATATTTCCACCAATCTTCCACCCCAGGCCGAGGTGCAGAGCCGAAGCCTGTTCCAGCTGGCAGCGATGCGCTTCCGCCGCAACAATGCGGCGATGGCGGGCTCCGTCATGCTGGTGCTGATCACGCTCTTCTCCTTCATCGGTCCGCATTTCCTCACCCACACCTATGATCAGGTGTTCTCCTCCTACGTCTCCGTGCCACCGAGCCTGGAGCCACGTCCGGATGTGAACAATCTGCAGGAGGTGATGGAAGGCGTTGCAAGCCGTGCCCGTGTCGATCTGAAGGAATTTGCCGTCAGCGGCCAGACCTTTACGGCAACGGTGACATCCAGCAGCGCCATCGATCCGCGCACGACACGCTATTTCGACCGTACCAACGAGTTCGAAAACACCAAGGTCGTCGCAACGGAAGACGAGGGACGGACACTGAAGCTGGAAGGCGAAGTGAACCGGGAATACTTCTTCTTCGGCACCGATACCAACGGGCGTGACATGCTGGCCCGCGTCATGCTGGGCGGGCAGATCTCGATCGCGGTCGGGGTTCTGGCAAGCCTCGTGTCGCTCGGCATCGGCGTGGTCTATGGCGCAACGGCCGGCTATATCGGCGGACGCGTCGACAATGTGATGATGCGCTTTGTCGAAATCCTATATTCGCTGCCCTTCGTCTTTCTCGTCGTCGTCCTCGTGGTCTTCTTCGGCCGAAGCTTCATCCTGATCTTTCTGGTGATCGGGGCGGTGGAGTGGCTGGATATGGCACGTATCGTCCGAGGCCAGACGCTTGCGCTCAAACGACGGGAGTTCGTCGGGGCGGCACAGGCTTTGGGATTGAGCGACTGGCAGATCATCCGCCGTCATATCATCCCCAACACCATCGGCCCGGTCGTCGTCTTCGTGACCGTAGTCGTGCCGAAGGTCATCCTTCTGGAAAGCTTCCTTTCCTTCCTCGGCCTTGGCGTGCAGGCGCCGTTGACGAGTTGGGGTGCGCTGATTTCGGAAGGCGCCAACAACATGCAGTCGGCACCCTGGCTGTTGATCTTCCCGGCTCTGTTCTTCGTGCTGACCCTGTTCTCCCTCAACTTCGTGGGCGACGGGTTGCGTGACGCACTTGATCCAAAGGATCGCTGACATGACGACATCTGAAACCATATTGACGGTTCGCAATCTCAAGGTGGACTTCACCACGCCGGACGGCATGGTCAATGCCGTCAAGGGCATTGATCTTGATGTTCGCCAGGGTGAGACGCTTGCCGTGGTCGGTGAATCCGGCTCCGGCAAAAGCCAGACGATGATGGGCATCATGGGGCTTCTCGCCTCCAATGGCGTCATCGGTGGATCGGCAAAATATCGTGGGCGCGAGTTGATCGGCCTTCCGGTCGATGAACTCAACACCATCCGCGGCGCGAAGATCACCATGATCTTCCAGGAGCCGATGACCTCGCTCGATCCGCTCTACCGGATCGGTGCGCAGATCGCCGAGCCGATCCTGCATCACCGCGGTGGCAGCAAGAGCGAGGCGCGCGCCCGTGTTCTCGAACTTCTGAAGCTCGTCGGTATTCCCGATCCGGAACGCCGCATCGACAGCTATCCGCATGAGCTTTCCGGCGGGCAGCGCCAGCGTGTCATGATTGCCATGGCGCTGGCAAACGAGCCGGACATTCTCATTGCGGACGAGCCGACGACAGCACTGGATGTCACGATCCAGGCGCAGATCCTCGATCTGTTGAAGTCGTTGCAGCAACGCTTCGGCATGGCTGTGGTGCTGATCACCCACGATCTTGGCGTGGTGCGCCACTTTGCCGACCGCGTCACGGTGATGCGGCGCGGCGAGGTGGTCGAGGCGGGCACGACGGAGGATATCTTCGAACGCCCGCAGGCGGACTACACCAAGATGCTGCTGGATGCCGAACCGAGCGGCCACAAGCCGCCAGTGGCAGACGGCACGCCCGTCGTGCTCTCAGGCCAGAATGTCACCGTCGATTACGACATTCCCGGCGGCTTCCTTTCCAAAGCGAGCGTGTTTCGCGCAGTCGATGGTGTGAACATCAATCTGCGCCAGGGCCAGACCATCGGCATCGTGGGGGAATCCGGTTCGGGCAAGTCGACGCTCGGCCGGGCGCTCCTCCGGCTCACCAATGCCAAGGGACGGATCACCTTCGAGAAGAAGGAGATCACCGGGCTGGACCGCAAGGCCATGCGGCCGCTGCGTCGTCGGCTGCAACTCGTGTTCCAGGACCCTTACGGTTCGCTCTCGCCGCGCCAGACGGTGGGGGAGATCATCACCGAAGGCCTCTTCGTCCACGAGCCGCAATTGAGCCGTGCGGAGCGTGACAAGCGCGCCATCGAAGCGCTGAAGGAAGTGGGTCTCGATCCTGCGGCCCGCAACCGCTACCCGCACGAATTCTCCGGCGGCCAGCGCCAGCGTATCGCGATTGCCAGAGCCATCATCCTGAAACCGGATGTGGTCATCCTCGACGAGCCGACCTCTGCTCTGGACCGCTCGGTGCAGGGCCAGGTGATCGATCTGCTGCGCGAATTGCAGAAGACGCATGGCCTCTCCTACATCTTCATCAGCCACGATCTCTCGGTGATCAAGGCGATCTCAGATTATGTGATCGTGATGAAGGATGGGAAAATTGTGGAGGAGGGAGAGACCGATGCGATCTTCAACGCGCCGTCTGCCGACTATACCAAGACGCTGATCAAATCCGCCTTCACGGCGGATGTCGCAGCCTGATATGTTGATCCCTCGACATGCGCAATCAATCTTCATGCCCCGCTTCGGCGGGGCATTTTATTGTGATCTGCCTGCCATCCCAAGATCATCGTGAAACAACCATGAAGGAACCAGTGAGACGTCTCGACGTTATAGCGCGGTGAACATTTATGTGTGCCGAAGTAATGGCACTGAGGAGGCAACATGCGGAAGATTATTCAAGTTGCGGGACTTGCTGTTACTATGGCAGTTTCAAGCGTCGCCGTGTCCGGCGTGGCACAGGCGCAGGATGTGGAGCTGCGGATCGGCCCCGATGGCGTCCGCCCGGTTATCCGCGATCGCGATCGTGACCGCCGCGACATGGACCGCCGTGGCCCACCACGTATGGCGGGCTGCAGCGAACGCGAAGCCCGCGCCGCTGCGCGAGCATCCGGCCTGCGCGATCCCGAGGTGGTCCGCATTACGCCACGCCGCGTGGTCGTCGAAGGCGACACCCGCCGCGGCCCCGACACCATCACCTTCGCCAACCAGCGCGGTTGCCCGGAGATTTGATTGCAGGTTTTCGGAAGAGTTGAGAAAGGTCCGCTTAAGCGGGCCTTTTTCCTTGGGATATGGCCTGATTACGAGAGATTCAATTCCGGAAGTTTGGCGGCATAGACATGGGCTAGAAATCAAAAAGTGGCAACGAGCTTACGGCCACATCACAGACACTCTTCTCACAGTGCTGTCACTAACCTCAATCTCGACGGCACTCTCAAGATCTCTAGCTTCTTTAGTATAAACCACGAGTATATTATCTGTTTCACGTATTATCTCACCTCGTAAGTAGACCAGATGGGTTTTCCCTCCAACTCCAGGTGGAATTATGTTTAGTATCCGTGAGGCTTGATCTTCATCGCCGAGGAAAAGCTCAATGTCTCTATCGTCACGGATGCGCATGAACGAAGCGTCCAACGGAATTTCAACAACACAACTCCTCATGAGGCTCCTTTAGCGACTCATCGTTTGTACTAGACGGCTGGGGACATCAATTCGTAGCTTCACGAGAAATACTGGCGCTTTTGCTTCCAGCTGAGTCTCGAATTTCAATAATGTTTGGTCTCATTGGCTTAAGAGCCTTTTGATATCGAGATAGTGAAGCGTATTCGCTGCGAACTCACCGCTGCAACCGATTTTTTGTCGTCGCAGCTCCGTTGTTCTTGGCTCTTCTGGAATAACTGATCTGTCTCCTTTAGAACAAAAAAAGCCCAAGGATGATTTCCTCGGGCTTTTCCTCGTTTTTACAACTAATCAGTCACGCCACTAAATCCAATTTTAGCTGCAACCGCTCGTCGCACCGCACGTGTCGCACTTCTCGCACGTCCCATTCCGGACCATCGTGAAGTTCTGGCATTCGGAGCACATGTTGCCCGTATAACCTTGAGCGATCGAGCGCATGCGGCGTTCGTTTTCCACCTTCTTGGCGTCGGCCTTGGCAGAGGCTGCGTCGGAAGCGGCCTTGTCCGAGAAGAGGCCGGTGGCGCTCTGTTCGGTTTCGACCACTTCTTCGGCAATCTCTTCCGCCAGTTCGCGGGCGCGTTCCTCATAGTCGCGCTTGAAGGCGACGACTTCCGATGTGGCGACTGAAACGGTTGCCTCCAGCTTGCGGGCTGCGTTGCCGGAAATGGCTGTCACATTGGCCGAGGCGCGGGCAGGGGCTGCCGTTGCCGAACCCTTGATTTCCGCCGAGCCGCGTTCGCTTCCATTGTTGGAGACGAGTGTTGGCTTGTAGCCGCGGGTCAGGCCCTTGGAGACGACATCTGCCTTGCCTTCGGACACGCCGCGACCAAGTGCGGTGTTGGAGAAGTCCGACGTATCGACATGCGCCAGATCGTGGCGGCCGAGATAGGAGATGGCGAGTTCGCGGAACACGTAGTCGAGGATCGACGTGGCGTTCTTGATCGCATCATTGCCCGTCACCATGCCGGCAGGCTCGAACTTGGTGAAGGTGAAGGCGTCGACATATTCTTCCAGCGGCACGCCATATTGCAGGCCGAGCGACACGGAAATTGCGAAGTTGTTGATGAAGGCGCGCAGTGCCGAGCCTTCCTTGTTCATATCAAGGAAGATTTCGCCAAGACGGCCGTCATCATATTCGCCGGTGCGAAGGAAGATGGTGTGACCACCGATCTTGGCCTTCTGGGTGTAGCCCTTGCGGCGGGTCGGCAGCTTTTCCTGGCTGCGAACGACGCGCTCGATGATGCGCTCGACGATCTTTTCGGTGATGGTGACGGCCTGGGCTGCCTGTGGCTGAGCCAGCAGCTCTTCCATGGCATCCTCGTCGTCCTCATCTTCCACCAGCGAAGCATTGAGCGGCTGGGAAAGCTTGGAGCCATCGCGGTAAAGGGCGTTGGCCTTCAGTGCCAGCTTCCAGGACAGCATGTAGGCTGCGCCGCAATCTTCCACCGTCGCATCGTTCGGCATGTTGATCGTCTTGGAGATCGCACCCGAGATGAAGGGCTGTGCCGCCGCCATCATGCGAATGTGGGACTCGACCGAGAGATAGCGCTTGCCGATCTTGCCACAGGGGTTGGCGCAATCGAAGACGGACAGATGCTCGTCCTTGAGGAACGGCGCGCCTTCCAGCGTCATCGCACCGCAGACGTGAACATTTGCCGCTTCAATGTCCTTCTTCGAGAAGCCGAGATGCTCCAGAAGGTTGAAGCTGATGTCGGAAAGCTGCTCGTCGGAAACCTTCAGCGTGTCCTTCAGGAAGTCCGCGCCGAGCGTCCACTGGTTGAAGACGAACTTGATGTCGAAGGCGCTTTTCAGCGCGCCATTGACGGCGTCGATCTTCTCATCGGTGAAGCCCTTGGCCTTCAGCGAGCCGGGGTTGATGCCAGGCGCCTGGTTGAGGTTGCCGTGGCCGACAGCGTAAGCTTCGATCTCGGCGATCTGGCTTTCGGAGTAGCCGAGCGAACGCAGCGATTCCGGAACCGCACGGTTGATGATCTTGAAGTAGCCGCCGCCGGCAAGCTTCTTGAACTTCACCAGAGCAAAGTCAGGCTCGATACCGGTGGTGTCGCAATCCATCACGAGGCCGATCGTGCCGGTCGGCGCGATAACGGTGGTCTGGGCGTTGCGGTAACCGTTCTGCTCGCCAAGTTCCAGCGCCTTGTCCCAGGCCGCAACGGCGTGCTTGATCAGGTCCTGATCGGTGCAATCGGCATGGATGAGCGGAACCGGGTTTACCGACAGGCCTTCGTAACCATAGGCAAGGCCCTGGGCCGCACGGCGGTGGTTGCGGATGACGCGCAGCATGTTGTCGCGGTTCGGCGCAAAGCCCGGGAAGGGGCCAAGCTCGCCTGCCATTTCAGCAGACGTGGCGTAGGACACACCGGTCATGATCGCGGTCAAGGCACCTGCAATCGCACGACCTTCATCGCTGTCATAAGGAATGCCCGACGACATCAGCAGGCCGCCGATATTGGCGTAGCCGAGGCCGAGCGTGCGGTACTCGTAGGAGCGTTCCGCAATCTGGCGCGATGGGAACTGCGCCATCATCACCGAGACTTCGAGAACGACGGTCCACAGGCGCACCGCATGTTCGTAATCGGCAATGTTGATCTTCTTGGTGGCAGCGTCCTTGAACTGGAGGAGGTTCAGCGAGGCAAGGTTGCAAGCCGTATCGTCCAGGAACATGTATTCCGAGCATGGGTTGGATGCGCGGATGGAGCCGGCGGCTGGCGAGGTGTGCCAGTCGTTCATGGTGGTGTTGAAGTGCAGACCCGGATCGGCTGAGGCCCAGGCGGCATGCGAGATCTTTTCCCACAGGTCGCGTGCCTTCAGCGTCTTCATCACTCTGCCGTCGCGGCGAGCGGTCAGGTTCCAGTCGCCGTCGCTTTCGACAGCGCGCAGGAAGTCGTCCTTCAACGACACGGAGTTGTTGGAGTTCTGGCCGGAGACCGTGAGGTAGGCTTCCGAATCCCAGTCCGTATCATAGGTCTTGAATTCGATATCCTTGTAGCCCTGCTGGGCGAACTGGATGACGCGCTTGATGTAGTTTTCTGGAACCTGATCCTTCTTGGCAGCGCGGATTTCGCGCTTCAGGGCAGGGTTCTTGGAAGGATCGAAGCAATCGCCGTTATCGCCTTCGCAGTTGAGGCAGGCCTTCATGATCGCCTTGAGATGCTTGGCGACGATCTTGGAGCCAGTGACGAGGGCGGCAACCTTCTGCTCTTCGTTCACCTTCCAGTCGATATAAGCTTCGATATCGGGGTGATCGGCATCGACGACGACCATCTTGGCCGCACGACGGGTGGTGCCGCCGGACTTGATCGCGCCGGCTGCACGGTCACCGATCTTGAGGAAGCTCATCAGGCCGGAGGACTTGCCGCCGCCGGAAAGCTTTTCGCCTTCGCCACGCAGATAGGAGAAGTTGGAACCGGTGCCGGAGCCGTATTTGAACAGACGCGCCTCACGAACCCAAAGGTCCATGATGCCGCCTTCGTTGACGAGATCGTCTTCAACGGACTGGATGAAGCAGGCATGCGGCTGCGGATGCTCGTAAGCGGACTTGGACTTGGTCAGCTTGCCGGTGAAGGGGTCGACATAGAAATGGCCCTGGCCCGGACCGTCGATGCCATAGGCCCAGTGCAGGCCAGTGTTGAACCACTGTGGCGAGTTCGGCGCGACGCGCTGGGTGGCGAGCATGTAGGCAAGCTCATCGCGGAAGGCGAGAGCATCTTCTTCGGACGAGAAATACTTGCCCTTCCAGCCCCAATAGGCCCAGGTGCCGGCGAGGCGATCGAAAACCTGACGCGCGTCGATTTCCGAGCCATAACGCTCAGCCTCAGGCAGATCCTTCATGGCAGCCGTATCGGCAACGGAGCGCCACAGGAAGGACGGGACGTCATTCTCTTCGACCTTCTTCAGAACCTTCGGAACGCCGGCCTTGCGGAAATACTTCTGCGCGAGAACGTCGGTCGCCACCTGGCTGAACTGCGCCGGCACATCAATATCCGCGAGGCGGAACACGACGGAACCATCCGGATTCTTGATTTCGCTGATTGCCTTGCGGAATTCGATTTCCGCGTAGGGCGACTGGCCGGGCTTCGTAAAGCGGCGTTCGATGCGCATCGTTGGTGTCCTTGTCCGTTGGCGCCTGATCGGGCGCAAAATATCGTTCCGGCGTCGCATGGGCCATGCGCCACCAGTTGTCTGCCGATGAATGGAAACGCTCATCCTTGGATGTCGTTCCCTTATGTCGTGGTTATGATGGCTGCAAGCATACTATATATAGTATTAACAGTTTCTTGTCGCCAGACCCCGCCTCACGTTTTGGCAGCTCCCGAACATGGACACGACCTAGCGTTCCTCACCCCTCGTGGTTGGAACGCAAGACATCGCGTGAACAGATACAGGAGAGAACCGCAGATGAACCTGCCGATTCCGTTGCCGCCGCAACATGGATCTACTTTTAGAAAACGTGCTGATTCCGTCAAGGCCTAGTTTGTAAGGGTTCATTTACCACAAGATGTGGTGTGGATAGGGTGTGGAAAACGGGGAAAGAAAAACCTTCCATAAATATCAGGCACTTGCGGCGCATTATGGCTGGCCGCTTACCTTGCGTGAAGCTTGCCTGTGGTGGTGGAAGGAGCGATATGGCGGAATTCTGGGAACGTGTCGTTGTTGCGTACAAGCAACAAGTACCGGCCTATCCACAATGTTTGCGATCCGTGGGGCAGGCGGGAGCGGTGCGGTACAAGATATAGCGGTACCTGGAAGGTTTCGGGTCCGGCGCCTACGCCAGAAACGGAACAGCCCGCCACAATCTTGAAACGATCAGCGAGCTTATCTAACCTCGGATCAACACTCATGGAAGGGATACGCGATGCAAACATCGCTGCCACAGATTTTTCTGGTTCGACACGGCGAGACTGCGTGGTCGGTGTCCGGTCGTCACACCGGAAGGTCGGATATCGATCTGACGCCCAACGGAGAAAATGCTGCAAGATTGCTCGCCGAGCGACTGAAAGGGATAACCCCTGATGTGGTGTGGTCGAGCCCGTCTTTGCGAGCGCGCAGAACATGCGAGCTTGCGGGATTTGCGTCCGCAATGTCTGTCAAGTCGGACCTCAACGAATGGGACTACGGACAATATGAAGGCGTCACCACAAAGGACATCCACCAGACGGCGCCCGGCTGGCAGCTTTTCCGTGACGGCGCTCCCGGTGGTGAGAGCATTGAGCAGGTGGGTGTGCGAGCAGATCGTATTATCCATGATGTCAGGGCCAGCGGCACGACCATCCTGATTTTCTCAAGTTCGCATTTCCTGCGCGTGCTGGCAGCCAGGTGGCTCGGGCTTCCGCCTGAACACGGCAGAAGCTTCGTCCTCGATACCGCAACTGTCAGCGTATTGGGCTACGAACACAATATGGAAGAACCAGTCATTCGAGCATGGAATACGTGATCCGTCCCGATCACTCCCGCATGTGATTGATCTCCATATTTTGCAGATCAATTCGCATGTGGCCCTTGGCACGGGCGCTGCCCAGAATAATGCGGAGCGAGAGCGTTTCGTATGTCATGGATGGATATCCCCTTTCAGCGTTGACCTCCACGTGGTAATTCCTCAAGTAAAGTTGAGGTCAACAGGCATGACGAAAAAACTTCAGCAGATTCCTCTGGTACGCGACCTCTCGGTCGGCGATGTTGCCGAGCGCGCTGGCGTGGCGGTGTCGACGCTCCACTTTTACGAGGCTGAAGGGCTGATCAAGGGCTGGCGCAACAGCTCAAACCACCGCCGCTATGGGCGAGACGTGCTGAGGCGCATCGCCATCATCAAGGTGGCGCAGAGGGCAGGCATCCCGCTGAAGGAGATACAGCAGGCTCTGAACACTTTACCGGATGGCCGCACGCCAACGGGAAAGGACTGGCAGAGGCTCGCCACCCATTGGCAAGCCGAACTCGACGACCGCATTGCGCGCCTGACGCGGCTGCGCAATCAGCTCACCGGTTGTATCGGATGTGGTTGTCTTTCGACGGATGAATGTCCGTTGCGCAATCCGGCAGATGTATTGGGGGACAAGGGTCCTGGACCGGTGCTGCTGGAACCCGGCGAATAAGCCAAGAAATCTCAGGCTTGTAAGGCGATTATCTGGCAAACAGGATCGGAGCATGTCACGCAAAACCCATCAGGATTTTGCGCGACGTGAATTTTGCATGGCGATCAGCCGGGCGCGCCCTTGGCGATCGGCTCCTGATAGGTGAAGCCCATGTCCCACGGGAAATAGATCCAGGTGTCCTGGCTCACTTCGGTGACGAAGGTGTCGATGGTCGGAACGCCGGTTGGCTTGGCATAGACGCAGGCAAAATGCGCCTTTGGCAACATCTCGCGCACTTCCAATGCGGTCTTGCCGGTATCGGTCAGATCGTCGACGACGAGAATGCCTTCGCCGGACTTTTCCAACAGTTCAGGCGAGATGCCCTTCAGCAGAACGGTATCGCCCTGATTCAAGTAATCGTGGCGGGTGGCAATGCATACCGTGTCGATCAGGCGGATGTTGAGTTCGCGGGAAATGATCGCTGCCGGAACGAGACCGCCGCGGGTGATGCAGACGATGGCCCTGAACTCCTGGTTCAGGCCGGCAAGACGCCACGCCAATGCGCGGGCATCGCGGTGAAACTGATCCCAGGAAACAGGGAAGGCTTTATCGGGAAGGGACATGGTGGGTCTGCCATCTCATTCAATTGCTGATGGCTTTGGCTAATAGCGGCAAGAAACGGCAAAAAGCAAGTCTGTGCGCTTTCGGCGATCATGATCTTGTTGACGGCGCTCGATGCAGAGCCGCCGTGGACCTTCGGGGGGGGGGCTTTCAAAGAGGCCACAAGCGGTCGTAGCCTCTCTGGTGGATGTCAGCAGCCCTTACCGCCATTCGCCCAACGCTTGATGTCGGCGGAAATGCGCGGTGCGTGGCCGTCGTTCATGACCGGGCCGAAGGCCTGGAGATTGGCCGGATTGCCTTCAGCCTGAACCACCAGCATAGGGCGTGATTCCGGGCTATTGCGCGGAACAAGCAGAATACGGGGACGACCGGAGAAGGAGTTGAGTTCCGGTGCCAGGCGATAGGCTTTGAAGGCCGGATCGCCGGACTTGAACCAGCAGGCATTGGCGCCGAGCGCAATGCGCTCCATGACCGGAAGGGCGGCCTGCGACGCGGCCCTCGGGGGCTCAGGCTTTGGCTGGCATGCGGCCAGTGCGAGGGCAGCGAGGGCCAGAGCGGCAATGCCAATGGAGCGTCCAGAAAGGATATGGTTCATTCGTCAATCCAGCATGAGCTGCAAAAATAAAGCCGGGCGGATGCGCCCGGCTGGATGTGTTCGATATCAGGCAGCGATCACGCCAAGCGCTGAGGCAAATATGCCTCGGCCATCCTTGCCGCCATGTGCCGCTTCGATCAGGTTTTCCGGATGCGGCATCATGCCCAGAACATTGCCCTTGTCGTTGATGACGCCGGCAATATCGTTCAGCGAACCATTCGGATTTGTACCTTCGGCGTAACGGAACACCACCTGGCCATTGTCTTCCATCGCCTTCAACTCGTCGGCTTCAACGAAGTAGTTGCCATCGTGATGGGCGACGGGCGATCGGATGATCTGGCCCTTGTCGTAGGTGCGGGTAAACTCCGTGTCGTTGTTGACGACCTCGAGCTTGACTTCGCGGCAGACGAATTTGAGCGAGGCATTGCGCATCAAGGCGCCTGGCAACATGCCGGCCTCGACCAAAATCTGAAAGCCGTTGCAGACACCGAGAACCTTGACGCCCTGCTCCGCCTTTTCGCGGATCGCCTGCATGACAGGCATGCGGGCGGCGATGGCACCACAGCGAAGGTAATCGCCATAGGAGAAGCCGCCGGGAATGACGATCAGATCGACATCCGGGATCTGGGTTTCCGTCTGCCAGATGGTGACGGGCGCCTGACCTGAAATCTTCGTCAAGGCCGCGATCATGTCACGGTCGCGATTGAGGCCAGGAAGCTGGACGACTGCGGATTTCATGGGCCTTGGCTCCGAAATTCAGAGCATTTCCAGCAAGAGTGCCTGCGGTTCTGCATGGAAAATGCGTCAAACAAAGAGTTAAGAGCAATGGGGGTGAACCATCGTTCACCACACTTGCCCTAGAGGATGGCGATCGCGTAGTTTTCGATGACGGTGTTGGCGAGCAGCTTCTCGCACATCGCCTTCAGGTTTTCTTCGGCTTTCGCCTTGTCGGTGGTGTTCAGTTCAAGATCGAAGACCTTGCCCTGACGGACCTGGCCCACGCCGTCAAAACCGAGGCTGCCCAGCGCGCCTTCGATTGCCTTACCCTGCGGATCGAGAACGCCGTTCTTTAGCGTAACAGTCACCCGTGCCTTGATCACCTGATGGTCTCCTGATTTCACTTGACGAGAACCGGGCCTGTGCCGCGGATCGGTTCGTTTTCATTGATGATGCCGAGACGGCGCGCGACTTCCGAATAGGCTTCCACGAGCCCACCCATATCGCGGCGAAAGCGGTCCTTGTCCATCTTTTCCTGCGTCTCGATATCCCACAGGCGGCAGCTATCCGGCGAAATCTCATCCGCAAGGATAATGCGCATCATATCGCCTTCGAACAGACGGCCGCATTCGATCTTGAAATCGACGAGCTGAATGCCGACGCCGAGGAAAAGACCGGAAAGGAAATCGTTGACGCGAATGGCGAGCGCCATGATGTCGTCGAGTTCGGCGGGATTGGCCCAGCCAAACGCAGTGATGTGCTCCTCTGACACCATCGGGTCTTCCAGCGCATCCGACTTGTAATAGAACTCGATGATCGAGCGTGGCAGCACGACGCCTTCATCGATGCCGAGGCGCTTGGAGAGCGAGCCTGCCGCAACGTTGCGCACGACAACCTCGAGCGGGATCATCTCCACTTCCTTGATCAACTGCTCGCGCATGTTCAGGCGGCGGATGAAGTGGGTGGGAATGCCGATCTTGTTCAGATGCGTGAAGACGTATTCCGAGATGCGGTTATTCAGAACGCCCTTGCCGTCGATGACTTCATGCTTCTTTTTATTGAAAGCAGTCGCATCATCCTTGAAGAACTGGATGAGCGTTCCGGGTTCCGGACCTTCATACAGGATCTTGGCCTTGCCTTCGTAGATTCGGCGGCGACGGTTCATAGTGACATATCTCTTGTTTTAGCGCCGGTGCTGATGGCGGTCGTTTCGTTTCTTGAAGCGGTCCCATAGCGGAAAAGAAGCCATTTCACAATGCGACGGCACGCGGTTGTTTGCAATTCTTCAACCCTGTTTTTGGCTGTTCCAAGGCAACATCTCAAAGTTACGCTTTTTCAATAGTTGTATTCTAGAACAGTGGTGTCCCGATCAAGAGGACGCAAATAACGACACAGTAAAACGGGGTATAATCATGGGTCTGAGACAACGCGGTAAAGCGCTCGAGAATTTGTATTTTCACGAAGAAGAACTGAGCTTCCGCCTTCACGGCATGCGTAGCAGGTTGATGGGCCTTTGGGCTGCATCCCTGATGCAGAAGGACGACGCCGATACCTATGCCAGCGAGATCGTTGCCGCGTCCATCGGCCGCGAAGGCGACGACGCGATGTTCAACAAGCTGCATGACGATTTCGTCGCCGCCGGCGTCGGCGTTACCGATGATGTCATCCATGATCAGATGACCAACCTTCTGCGCTGTGCCGCCGACGAGCTCCGCAACGGGATCGCGCAATTCGACAGCAAGCGCGCCGCGTGAACTTTCATTCCGTATTTCAAACAACTGACGAGTCTGAGTGTCGTGCCTGGAGGTCGTACATTCTCCATGCGAGCTGAGATGCGCGATGTTTGAGCATAAGTACCGAAAGGCCGGAGCCGCGCAGGGTATACTTGCGCGGCGTTTCCGTTTTACTTTCTATTCGCCAAAGCCGCCGCGAACAGCGCTGATTTTGTTCAGCTTTTATTCTCATTAATTGCAAAGCCCGACGGAGGCCTGAGCTTGCTCAGGAACTGAGCAAAGACCATGGTGCCTTCCGGCCACGGGCCATGGCCTGATTCCGCGTTGATGTGACCTGACATGCCAGCATCGATCAGAAGCGAACCCCAGGCGGCGGCTATGTCATCGGCATGCTCATACGTTCCGAATGGGTCGTTACGGCTGGCGATGGTGATGGCCGGGAATGGCAGCGGATCGCGAGGATAAGGCCCAAACGTCATCAGATGCTTCGGGCGGATTTCGGGATTGGCGACATCTGGCGGCGCGACAAGCATTGCACCGGCCACTCTGTTCGCGATCTCCGGCAAGGCGTGCAAGACCGTCGGCACCCCTAGCGAATGCGCGACGAGGACCACAGGCTTCGTCGAGGCGTTCACCTCCTCGACAAGGCGGGCGACCCAGTCTTCACGCACGGGCTTCGACCATTCCGCCTGCTCGACGCGGCGTGCTGTCGACAGCTTCTCTTGCCAACGGGTCTGCCAATGGTCGGGGCCGGAATTGGTGTAGCCGGGAACGATAAGGATATCTGCTTCTGATGCTTTCATGCCGCTTATCTTGGTGTGTTGGCTGGCGTTATCAAGGTGCAAAGCAAAGGATCGCTCACAAAGCTCCAGGGTTCTTTGGTATCAGAATATAGTAGTGCTCACCTCGGTACTGGCCGAGGTGAGCAATTCCTACCTTTGCCGGGAACTAAGGATCAAGCCTCGCCAAAGACGCGCTTGAAGATCGTGTCGACATGCTTGGTGTGGTAGCCAAGATCGAACTTTTCGCGGATCGTCTCTTCCGGAAGGGCTGAGCGCACTTCCTCATCCGACAGCAGTTCTTCGAGGAAGTCCTTGCCTTCTTCCCAGACCTTCATCGCATTGCGCTGAACGAGGCGATAGGAGTCCTCGCGCGAAACACCGGCCTGTGTCAGAGCCAGGAGCACGCGCTGCGAATGGACGAGGCCACGGAACTTGTTCATGTTCTTCAACATGTTTTCCGGGTAGATCACCAGCTTCTCGATGACGCCTGCCAGACGGTTGAGGGCAAAATCGAGCGTGATGGTGGTGTCCGGGCCGATGCCGCGCTCGACGGACGAGTGGCTGATATCGCGCTCGTGCCAGAGGGCCACGTTTTCCAAGGCCGGAACGACAGACATGCGCACCAGGCGAGCGAGACCCGTCAGGTTTTCGGTCAGAACCGGGTTGCGCTTGTGCGGCATGGCGGACGAACCCTTCTGGCCGGGTGAGAAGAATTCTTCCGCTTCCAGAACTTCGGTGCGCTGCATGTGGCGAATTTCGATGGCGACGTTCTCGATCGACGAGGCAATGACGCCGAGCGTGGCAAAGAACATGGCGTGGCGATCCCGCGGGATGACCTGCGTGGAGACGGGCTCCGGCGACAGACCAAGGGCCTTGCAGACATGTTCTTCGACGGATGGATCAATATTGGCGAAGGTGCCGACAGCACCCGAGATGGCGCCGGTGGCGATTTCGGCGCGGGCGTTGATGAGGCGGGCGCGGTTGCGGTCCATCTCGGCATAGAAGCGCGCAAATGTCAGACCCATCGTCGTCGGCTCGGCATGAATGCCGTGGCTGCGACCGATACGAACGGTGTTCTTGTGCTCGAAGGCGCGGGTCTTCAGCGCGGTCAAAACCCGGTCCATACCGGCGATCAGCAGGTCGGCAGCGCGGACAAGCTGAATGTTCAGCGTCGTGTCGAGCACGTCGGATGAGGTCATGCCCTGGTGGACGAAGCGGGAATCCGGACCAACGAATTCTGCAAGATGGGTGAGGAACGCGATGACGTCATGCTTGGTGACGGCTTCGATCTCGTCGATGCGGGCAACGTCGAACTCGGCTGCACCACCCTTTTCCCAAATGGTCTTTGCCGCTTCCTTCGGGATCACGCCAATGTCCGCCAGCGCGTCACAGGCATGCGCCTCGATTTCGAACCAGATGCGGAACTTGGTTTCCGGCGACCAGATAGCGACCATTTCCGGCCGGGAATAACGAGGGATCATGGCAAAGCCTTCTTAAACTGAGAAATCTGGTGCCCGTTTAGCAAAGTGTTTCGGCAATCTCAACGCATTCGGCGCGTCAGGGTAAACCTGGCAACACGTACGTCTGCCTGGAGATCAAGCTCTGCCGCGTTCGGCGGATGCTCTGAGAGCGGAGACGGTTTTCGTATAGTCATCCACACCATTGCCCTTGAAGACGGCAGAACCGGCAACCAGAACATTGGCGCCGGCCGCAATGGCGCTGCCTGCCGTCTCGGTGGTGATACCGCCATCCACTTCCAGTTCGATCGGGCGATTACCGATGAGCGACTTCGCCGCGCGGATCTTGTCGAGCATGGCTGGAATGAACTTCTGGCCGCCAAAGCCGGGATTGACGCTCATGATGAGGATGAGGTCCACATCGTCGAGAACGTTTTCGAGCACGGAGAGCGGGGCTGCCGGATTAAGCGTGACGCCGACCTTCTTGCCGAGCGCGCGGATGGTTTGCAGCGAGCGGTGCAAATGCGCGCCGGCTTCGGCATGAACCGTGATGCTGTCGCAACCGGCCTTGGCGAAGGCCTCAAGATAAGGATCGGCGGGGGCGATCATTAGATGGCAATCGAAGAAGGCCTTGCTGTGGGGGCGCAGTGCCTTGATCACATCCGGCCCGAAGGAAATGTTCGGCACGAAGTGACCGTCCATCACGTCCAGATGAATCCAATCGGCGCCAGCGGCCGTGACATCGGCGACTTCCTGTCCGAGCTTGGCGAAGTTGGCGGCAAGAATGGAGGGGGCGATCCGGACGGGGAGGGTCATCTACAAATGCTCCTGATTGGCAAGGCGTTGCTGGCCCTTAGCACCGCACGCATGGGTCAACAAGCGTCGATCCGAACCTCAAAAGGGACAAATCGATTAGATAGAAACCGATTTTCCGATACCACGTTTCTTGAGGGCCCTAATTCAACGCCTTGTCGACGACGACGAAGTCGGTGCCAGTCCAGCGCTGAAGCCGGTAGGAATTGTCCTGCAACTCGTGGCGTTCGTTGAAGATGACGGTGCCGATGACCGTATTGAAGGTGGTACCAACCATCACAACAGGTGTTGGTTTCGATTGTTCCGATGCCTTCTCCAGCGCCTGCGCTGAGAGTTGGGCGGCGGCATAGGCCGGAAGAACGTAGCCTTCGGGTTCGATATTGGCAGCGCGCAACTGCTGCACCGCCTCTGCCGCGGAGGGCAGTGCTGCGTAATCCGGTAAGGCGACAGCAAGCGTGCCCGGCTGCAGAGGAACAGGCGCGTTTGCCGCCCGCAGCGCATCGCTGCCCATAAGCACGAGGGAAATTTTCTCTGCGGCAGCGTCGCGTGCGATGATCGATAGGTCGTTGCGTTCTGTCGCCGCGAAGACATGTGTCACGCCGGTGCGGCTCAGGCGACGCACGAGCGCAATCTGCTGTTCCTGCGAAGGGCGTAGCGTGTCGGTGAAGGTCGGTTTCAAACCTGCCTCTTCCAATCGCGCACGTACACGGTCCACGAGTTCACGGCTATAGATCGTTCCGTCATCAAGAAGTGCGAAGGGCAAGCCCTTCCAATCGCGCAGCATGATCTCCGCAACCGCCGAGGTTTCATCGTTCTCCGAGGGTGCCATACGAAAGAGCGGCCAGCCGCGCTTCAATGCATCTTCCATCAGAATGGGCGAGCGGCTCGAGAGAGTGATGGCCGGGATGGCGGCATTCTTCAGTGTCGGCAGTGCATCCGCGAGAGTTTCCGTACACAGAAAGCCGACGACCACAGAGACTTTCGACGCCACAAGACCGTCGGCGATGGCACCACCGCTGCCGTCCTCGCAGCTTTCATGAATTTCCATGACATCGAGGCCAACCTTCGCGGCTGCTGCCTCTACACCCTGCCGGATCTGCAAGCCCAGCATCTCATATGGGCCGTTCTGCGGAGCAACGACTGCGATCGTCGCAGCATTTGCAGCGCCAGCCAGGCTGAGACTGAAGGCAAAACTGAGCAGGCGGAGTGAATTCATGGACGGCATTATCCTGTGCGATTGTCCGATGTTATCGAGGCTGAGCAGGATGCAAAAGGTTCGATGCCAAGAAAAATGCGCTTTATGACAAAGAATGCTCGTTCGTCGCGTGATTGGAGAAATGCCGACGCCGGCAAAGCGTCACCCCGTCACGATGCGAGATGGCGAAACGCATCCCGGGCGAAAACAGAGAGAGGGGAGGGCAGGTCGTCGACATCGAACCAGCCCATGTCGGATAGCTTGTCCGGCTCCGTCAATTGCGCCGTTCCCGTCACGTCGTCAGTCACGTAAATCAGTGACAGCCAGTGTTGCCTGTCGGCTGCTATGATCTGCTCGCTAATACAGAGGAAGCGGACGTCCCCGATGGTCAGCCCGCTTTCTTCCTCAGCTTCGCGACGGGCAGCCTCAAGGGCGTGCTCCATGTGGTCGACCTTGCCGCCCACAATGCTCCAGTGGCCGGCTTCGGGTGACTTCACGCGTTTATAGAGCAGGACCTTGCCGTCCCGCCTGATGACGAGACCGCATCCGACACCGGGAAAATCGATGCCTGGCTGTGCCATCAGCCTTTGGCGTTTGCGACGATCAGCATGAAGGCCGGGATGTCGTCGCCGAAGCCGACAGGTGTCGGACCATCATCATGGTCGCGGTAGTGGCGGCGGCGATCACGATTGTCGTCATTCGCATGGGAAGCACCGTGGCTCCGCTCGAAATTACGCGGTGCCTTCTCGTGCCTGCGCTCTGCCTTCACTTTGTCGCCTCCATTTGCCGCAACCTGGATGGTGTCAGCCGGTTTCACATTCGGGATTTCCGCTTCGACCTCTTGAGGCGTTTCGCGGCGGTTCCGATCGCGGCCACGACCACGATCCTTGTCTTTGTCCTTGCCGCGGCGCGGACGATCGGTGGCGAAACTTTCCATGGGTGCCGGAAGTTCCGAAAGATCTCCGCTCAGCCACTCAATCTTTTCGCCGATCAGCTTTTCGATGGCGTCGAGATACTTGGTGTCACGGCGATTGACGAGCGTGAAGGCAGCACCCGAGCGACCCGCGCGGCCGGTACGGCCGATGCGGTGGACATAGTCTTCCGCATGGATCGGGACGTCGAAGTTGAAGACGTGGCTGACATCTGGAATGTCGAGGCCACGGGCGGCAACGTCGGACGCAACAAGCAGCGTGATCTGATTGTCCTTGAAGCCCGCGAGCATCTTCGTGCGAGAGTTTTGGTCCATATCACCATGCAGGGCACCGACGGAAAAACCGTGCCGTTCGAGCGAGCGGTAAAGATCGGCTACGTCCTTCTTGCGGTTGCAGAAGATGATCGCGTTCTTGAGCTCGGTCTGCACCTTGATGAGTTCGCGAAGCACGGCGCGCTTCTCGTAATCCTTGTCGTGGGTGGCAACGATGCGCTGCGTCACCGTCTTTGCCGTCGAAGAAGGCTTGGCCACTTCGATGCGGACCGGGTTTTGCAGGAAGCGATCGGCCAGCTTCTGGATTTCCGGCGGCATGGTGGCCGAGAAGAACAGCGTCTGGCGCGTGAAGGGAATCATCTTCGCAATGCGCTCGATATCAGGGATGAAGCCCATGTCGAGCATGCGGTCGGCTTCGTCGATGACGAGAATTTCCACGCCCGTCATCAGAAGCTTGCCGCGTTCGCAGTGGTCAAGCAGACGGCCGGGGGTGCAGATCAGGACGTCCGCGCCACGCTCCAGCTTGCGATCCTGCTCTTCAAACGAAACGCCGCCGATGAGAAGCGCAACGTTCAGCTTGTGATTCTTGCCGTACTTCTCGAAGTTCTCGGCGACCTGGGCCGCGAGTTCGCGCGTCGGCTCCAGAATGAGCGTCCGCGGCATTCTTGCGCGCGCTCTGCCCTTTTCAAGCAGGGTGAGCATCGGCAGCACGAAGGAGGCCGTTTTGCCGGTTCCCGTCTGTGCAATGCCGCAAATGTCGCGTCTTTCCAGCGCCGGAGGAATAGCGCCCGCCTGGATAGGTGTTGGCGTGCTGTAGCCAGCATCGGCAATAGCGGAAAGGACTTTTTGGCTCAGGCCAAGATCAGAGAATGTTGTCAAAGGAAAAACTGTTTCCGTTCTGGTTCGAAGAACAAACGACTGTCGTAGCGTTAGTGCCGCAGATCGTGGTCCGCGACATAGGCCTAAATCGCCGAAAAGTCAAGGAAACAGGGATTTGTCTCGAAATGGCACATGAAAACTGGCCGATGGAAGAAAATCCGGCTCAAATTCTGATGCGTGACGGGTCTTTACTGCAGATAGGTCTTTAATTCGGTGCCCGCAACGAGGAAGCGCATAGGGTCAACGGCCTCGTCATTTAACCGCACTTCGTAGTGGACGTGGGGTCCCGTGGAGCGCCCAGTGCTGCCAGCCTTGCCGATGACATCGGATAGCTCGATCTTTTCGCCGGTACGAACGAGGATCTGCGACAGATGGCCATAGCGCGTCGTGACACCCTTGCCGTGATCGACCTCTACCATGTTGCCGTAACCGCCTGAATAGCCTGCAAAAGACACGGTTCCGGCACCGGTGGCTCGCACATCGGCGCCGGTTTCGGCGCGGAAGTCTATGCCGGTATGCAATGCGGGCCTGCCGAGGAACGGGTCCATGCGATTGCCGAAGCGGCTGGTAATGTCGCGACCGGGTGCCGGATTGCCGAGCGGCAGGCGCTCTGCAGTGCCACGAACGGTTTCCAGGCGGTCCAGGGCGTTGTCGAGATCTGCGAGCGAGGCCTGAAACGGATTGGTCGAGGCTTCCACAAAGGGACCGCCAACGGCATCGTCAGCCTTGTCATCGATCTTCAGGCCGGTGCTACGAATAATATCGGCCATAGCGTCTGCGCGGCTCTTTGCCCCAATCGTCAGCGAAGCGATTCGCCCGAGTTGATCCGATTCGATGCGGTTCAGCGAGACGAGCATGCGTGTCAGCGCGCGACCGGATACGGCGTCTCTGTTGTCGCTATAGGTCAAGCTGCCTTTGAGCGTCGATCCTTTTTCCGCACCACGCAGTGCACGGTCGATGGCGGACGCGCCGCCGGAAAGGCTGGCCTTCTTCTGGGGAGCGAAAGCGTTGGCCGACGGCGTGACACTCTGTTCATCCGGCGCCGATCGAGTGTCTTCCTCATTGAGGAGTTCGTTGGCGCGGCCGTGGCGGGAGGAAAGGGCATTCTGCTGGGCAAGAAGCGTTTCAACCTTCTTTTCAACAGCTTGCTGGTCAAGGAGCTGACGCGAAGTAATCTGATCCACCTGCGAGCGTAGCGCTGCGATGCGGTCCTCATAATCCTTTTGCATGCGCGATTGCCGTGCGATCATTGCGCCCAGCATATCGTCCCGGAAGACGAGATAAGCCGTCGAACCGATAAAGCCGAGGCTCATGACGAGGATAATCACCAGTGTGGGGATGACGAGCAAGGGTCTGATGGTGACATGGCGAACCTTTTCGCCGCTCGCCAGAATGAGGACGTGCTGCTTGCGCTTCTTGCCAAAGGCCAGGTTTGTCCTCGCTTCCGTCATTTCTGCTCCAGCGGTTCGTCGTCCACTGAGGAAGATAATTTGTTAAGGTTAACGAAGCTTTTACAAACGCGCTCAGCTTTGGCTGACGGCGGTGAGCGAACGATAGAAGGACGGAGTCAAACCCGCCTCGGCGCGGGCGAGATCGTTGAAGGGCGGCTTCAATGGTCCACGGAAGTTGATCCTGACGAGTTGCTTGAACGTTTCCGCAGGGTCCTTCTTTTCCCGCGCGCACAGGAAGCGGAACCATTTCGCGCCGATCGCGACGTGACCCTTTTCGTCATTATAAATGACGTCGAGAACAGCAGCGCTCTCAAGATCGCCAGTCTCGCGCATCTTGGCCTGGAGAGAGGGTGTGACATCGAGACCGCGTGCTTCGAGGATGAGCGGCACGACCGCAAGCCTTGCGGTCAGGTCGTTGCGCGTCTGGTGCGCGGCCTGCCAAAGCCCGTCATGGGCAGGAAGGTCGCCGTAATCGGCGCCCATCGCCCGCAGGCGATCTCGCACCAGCCGGAAGTGCTTCGCCTCTTCGAAGGCGACCTGCATCCAGCCATCGAAAAAGGAATGCGGAACAGGCTCCCTGGCGTAGCGGGCAACGATGTCGAGTGCGAGATCCACCGCGTTGAGTTCGATATGGGCAATGGCATGCAACAGAGCGATCCGGCCCTTCACACTGTGAAGCGACCGTCGCTTGACCGCGGTTGGTGGAACAAGTTCCGGCTTCTCAGGTCGTCCCGGGCGATCCGGCAGCTTGGGATCGAGCGGTGACCGCAAGGAGATACGCCGCTCGAACCAGCGGGTTGCGGCTTCCTGCGCCAATGCCGTCTTTCGGTCGAGATCGGCTGTGGCGATGGCCTCGGTTGCCGCGCCGCGGAGTGATGTCATCGTGAATGGCATGATTACCGGATCAGGTTCGGCCGGTCAAAGCGCCTTTGCCTCATCGAGAACTGCCTGCGCATGGCCTGGGACCTTCACCTTGCTCCAGATTTTTGCGACCTTGCCGTCCGGAGAAATGAGGAAGGTGGTGCGTTCGACGCCCATGTACTTCTTGCCGTACATGCTTTTTTCCTTCCAGACGCCATAGGCTTCCAGCGCGCTCTTGTCCTCGTCGGCAGCCAGCATCACGGTGAGCGAATGCTTGGCTGCAAACTTGTCGTGGCTTTTCACCGAATCGGGCGAAATCCCAATGACGACCGTATTTGCCGCTTCGAACTGTGCGCCCAGTGCACTGAAGTCGATTGCCTCTGCCGTGCAGCCGGATGTGTCATCCTTGGGGTAAAAATAGAGGACGACCGCTTTGCCCTTCAAATCGGAAATAGAAATGTCGCCACCGCCGTTTCTGGGAAGACGGAAATCGGGTGCTTCGTCGCCAATCGTCAGTTCTGCCATGGTTCACCTTTCTTTTGCCCGGATTGTTGAGCATGGGGGCAGGTATTCGATATATACCGAAAAACAGCTTCGTCCAGTCTTGTGGCGAGTCAAGCGGGATGGCAGGGTGAAACCGCCAAACTGAAGAGGCCCTGGCTTGGGGTTCAGGATATTTCCGGGAGCGGGCAGGGTACGGATGGCGGAAATTCGCGGGGAGAAGGTCAGTTTCAGCAAGCGAGACATCGTGCCTTTGCACGATTTACCGTCTGCGCAAGCGGAAGACCCGATCATCGTTCACTGCCCGGCGCCGCGCTCCATGCTGCGCGCCTTCGCAAAGGTCTTTGTCGCCCTCTTTATCCTCGCCTTCCTGTCCATCGGCGGGATCATTCTGTCCGTCGAAACCGGTTCAGTAGACAGTGTTCTCTCAAGCCAGGCGCAGCAGGCTTTGGAGCGGGCACTCGGTCCCCGCTACCAAGCGCGCATAGGCTCCACGGCCATTCGCTTTTCCTCTGGCCTCCGGCTCTCGCTGGTTGCCCAGGATGTCGATATTACCGATAGCGAATCGGGGCAGCACCTAAGCCGGGCGCGGTCCATCGGCATGGCGCTTGATCCTGTCGCGTTGCTGACCGGACGTGTGTCAATTGCCACGCTGGAAGCCAACGGAATGGAACTCGACACCGCGCTGTTGCCGAAGGGGCAGGCCTTCGATATCGCGCAGCTGCGCATCGATGCGATTCCTGCGCTCTTGGAAAATGCCTTCGGCGATCTCGATCGCCTGTCGCAAACTTTCCAGCGCAGCGGAACGGAGGAAATCGATCTTTCCGATATCGCCATCCGCTTGCCGCCGCGCGACGACGGCAAGCCGCGCACGATCAATCTCAGCGAGTTGTCTCTCGTTCCCGATGGCGAGGGAGGCTATACGCTTGATGGCGATGTGGCATTCAACGGCCAGGTTGCGGAACTGACGCTCGCCGCCACCGCTCTCGATGGCCGCATCAACAATTTCTCCGCTCGGCTCGATGGGTTCGATATCGGTCCCCTTCTCGAACAGTTCGATAACGAAGGGCTGATGCACCAGGGGCTCAACGTCAAGACCGGCATCAACATCGCTGCGGCCCGCGGTGCCGAGAATGAGAAGCCTGCCCTCGATTTATCTTTCGCGCTTGGAAACGGTGAGCTCTATATCGGTGGGGAAGCACAGCCTGTCAGCGGTGGCGTGGTCAATGCGCATTACGATTTCGACGGCAAGGCTGTTCTGGTCGACAATTCGAACCTCCAATTTGGCCGCACGACGCTGCCCATCCAGGCTAAAATCCTCGACAACGACAAGGGGTTCGATCTTTCCGTTCATCTGCCGAATGCGACGGCCGTTGCCGATGCAGGTGGAGAGGAGCCTGTGACATTCGATCTGAAGGCGGACGGCACCTTCGACCGCACGACACGAGAGATCAATGTGCCGTCCCTTTATGTTTCAAGCCAGCTCGGCAACATGGCGGGCTCGCTGAAGGTCCATTTTGGCCAAGGGTCTCCGGAAATCAGCTTTGGCGGACAAATTCCGAAAATGGAGGCCACGGCCGTCAAGCAGCTTTGGCCGTTCTGGATGGCGCACAAGGCGCGGCCATGGGTTATCGCCAACCTGTTTGGCGGTACGGTGCGCAACGGCTCCATTGCCGTGTTCATCCCGGCAGGTCGAATGTGTGGGCCGAACTGCCCGCTGGAGCTGTCCGCCAGCGAATTGCAGATCAAATTCGACGTCGAGAACACCCGCTTGAATGTCGCCGGCGACATTCCGCCGCTTCGCGATGCCTACGCTCATTTCGAACTCGTGGGCGAAAAGATCGACGTGACCGTGTCGAAAGCAACCTCCTTCTTCCCATCGAACCGCAGTCTCGAGCTCGAAAATAGTCGCTTCTCGATCGCCGATGTCTACGACAAGCCGCTGATGGCGGACCTCGATCTCAATGTCAAAGGATCGGCCGACAGCATCGCGGAACTGGCGTCCTTCCAGCCGATCAATGCGTTGAGGGACACCGAATTTCAGCCCGGCGATTTCTCCGGAAGTGTGACCGCCCATGCCAAACTGCGGGTCGGCCTGTTGAAAAGCCAGTCTCCGCCCGATCCGGTATGGACAGCGGATCTGGCGCTCAACGACGTTTCGCTGGCGCGGCCAATCTCCAACCGCAAGGTTTCCTCGGTCAATGGCAGCCTGAAGCTCAACAATGAGACGCTGCATCTTCTCGGCAAGGGGCGGATCGACGATGTCGCGATGAACATCGATTTCACCCAGCCCATTCGCAAGACCAGCACGGCGGGCCGAAAGCTGGTGCTGAACGCGGTGCTGGAGCCGGGCCAGATTGCCAAGCTGGCACCCGAACTTTCCAGCGTGCTGGGCGGAACGACGTTGCTTGAAATCGACAGCACCGATCCCGACCGGCAGGATGTGAAACTTGATCTTTCCAATGCTTCCATGGTTCTGCCGGGGCTTGGTTGGACGAAGGGTGTGGGCGTCAAGGCGAATGCGTCCTTCAGCATGGAGACCGTCAACGGTCGTACCAGCATTCATGATCTGGCGTTCAAGGGCGATGGCTTTGGCGCCGCTGGGGATCTCGCCTTTGATAAGAGCGGTCTGATCTCCGCCAATTTCTCCCGGTTTCAATTGTCGCCTCAAGATGATTATGCCATCTCCGTTTCCGCGGCAAAAAGAAGCTACACGGTCAATATCAACGGCAAGTCGGCTGATCTCAGGCCGATCATCGCCAAGCTGCGCAATTCCGATAGCGGACCCTCTGGCGCGTCCGCCGGTACGGCCCAAAGCGGCGAACTCGGCTCGCTCAACATCAAGGCAGATCTCGACCGGGTCTATGGCTTCAATGACGAGGCGCTATCCAATGTTACCGCCAGCGTTGGGGTCAGGGATGGCAAGGTGCGCTCGGTGGATTTCAAGGGCGTGTCCGGTCGTGGTCAGGCCGTGGTGGCGCAGACCACGAACCAGGGCGATGGCGGCACGATCAATCTGACCAGTAGCGATGCCGGCGCCTTTGCGCGCTTCACCAATCTCTACACCCGCATCCGAGGTGGTCTGTTAAATCTGGTCATGACCACGTCCAATGGCACGTCGTGGAGCGGTTCGCTCGATCTACGTAACTTCGCCGTTCTCAATGAAGCCAAGCTGCAGGATATTGTTGCGACCCCTTCCGGTCAGGATGGACGCAGTCTGAATGCGGCGGTACGGCGCAACATCGATGTCAGTTCGGAGAAGTTCCAGCGCGGCTTTGCTCGCGTTGTCGTTGTCAACGGCGTCGTGGCACTGGAGAACGGCGTGGTCCGTGGCGAGCAGATTGGCGCCACCTTCCAGGGCGTTTTGAAGGACCAGAACGGCAATATCGATATGACCGGGACCTTCATGCCTGCCTATGGCCTCAACCGTCTCTTCGGCGAGTTGCCGTTCATCGGCATCTTTTTGGGCAATGGTCGTGACCGTGGTCTTCTCGGCATCACCTTCAAACTGACGGGTCCGACGGCCACGCCGCGGTTGCAGATCAATCCTTTGTCGCTGATTGCGCCTGGCGTTTTCCGGCAGATATTCGAATTCCAATGATAAAGCGGTTACGCATACGCCTGATGCCGCGTCGGCAGCTGTTGACTCTCAACCTGCCATCCTTATTTAAAAACCAAAAATAGAACTCCAGATTTCAGGCCAGGAAATGCTCGATAAGACCTACGATTCCGCTTCCGTAGAACCCAAAATTGCCAAGGCCTGGGATGAGGCCGATGCATTTCGCGCTGGCGCGAATGCCAAGCCGGGTGCCGAGACCTTCACGATCGTCATTCCGCCGCCGAATGTCACCGGCTCTCTGCATATGGGCCACGCGCTGAACAACACGCTCCAGGACATCTTGGTTCGTTTCGAGCGCATGCGCGGCAAGGATGTTTTGTGGCAGCCGGGCATGGACCATGCGGGCATCGCCACGCAGATGGTCGTCGAGCGCAAGCTGATGGAGAACCAGCTTCCGGGCCGTCGCGCCATGGGCCGCGAAGCCTTCATCGATAAGGTCTGGGAGTGGAAGGCCGAATCCGGCGGTTTGATCTTCAACCAGCTGAAGCGCCTTGGTGCGTCCTGCGACTGGTCGCGCGAACGCTTCACCATGGATGAGGGTCTGTCGAAGGCGGTTCTCGAAGTCTTCGTTACGCTTTACAAGCAGGACCTGATCTATCGCGGCAAGCGTCTGGTCAACTGGGACCCGCATTTCGAGACGGCCATTTCCGACATCGAGGTCGAAAACCGCGAAGCCGACGGCCATATGTGGCACTTCAAATATCCGCTGGCGGGCGGCGAAACCTACACCTATGTCGAGAAGGATGCCGATGGCAACATCGTCTTCCAGGAAGAGCGCGACTATATCGCGATCGCAACCACCCGTCCGGAAACCATGCTGGGCGACGGCGCCGTTGCCGTTCATCCGTCCGATGAACGCTATGCGCCCATCATTGGCAAGCTGTGCGAAATTCCTGTCGGCCCGAAGGAAAGCCGCCGCTTGATCCCCATTATCACCGACGAGTATCCTGATCCGACCTTCGGTTCCGGTGCCGTCAAGATCACCGGCGCGCATGACTTCAACGACTATCAAGTCGCCCGTCGCAACAACATCCCGCTCTATCGCCTGATGGATACGCAGGCGCAGATGCGCGATGATGGCGAACCCTATGCGCGCTGCGCGGAACTTGCCGGCGAAATCACCCGCTCCGGCAAGCTGCCGTCCGAAGCCGATGTCGACGCCATCAACCTCGTACCCGACGAGTATCGTGGTCTTGATCGCTATGAGGCGCGCAAGCGCGTTGTCGCGGCTATCAACGCCGATGGTCTTGCCGTCACGGTGAAGGATGCTGAAGGCAACGACGTCCCTTACGTCGAAAGCAAGAAGATCATGCAACCCTTCGGTGACCGTTCCAACGTCGTCATCGAGCCGATGCTGACGGACCAATGGTTCGTCGATGCAAAGACGCTGGCCGAACCTGCCATGGAGTCGGTTCGCGAAGGACGCACGAACTTCGTACCGAAGAACTGGGACAAGACCTACTTCGAATGGATGGAAAACATTCAGCCATGGTGCATCTCGCGCCAGCTCTGGTGGGGCCACCAGATTCCTGCCTGGTATGGTCCCGATGGCCAGGTCTTCGTCGAAAAGACCGAGGAAGAAGCGCTTGACGCTGCCGTTCAGCATTATCTTGCCCATGAAGGCCCTTGGAAGGCCTGGGTGCAGGAGAAGCTTGAGAACTTCAAGCCGGGCGACATCCTGACGCGTGACGAAGACGTTCTCGACACATGGTTCTCCTCCGCGCTTTGGCCGTTCTCCACTCTCGGCTGGCCGGACAAGACGCCGGAGCTTGCGCGCTATTACCCGACCAACGTTCTCGTCACCGGCTTCGATATCATCTTCTTCTGGGTCGCGCGGATGATGATGATGGGTCTTCATTTCATGAAAGACGATGCCGGTCACGCCGTTGAGCCGTTCAACACCGTCTATGTCCACGCGCTGGTTCGCGACAAGAACGGCCAGAAGATGTCGAAGTCCAAGGGCAACGTCATCGATCCGCTAGAACTGATCGACCAGTATGGTGCCGACGCGCTGCGCTTTACGCTTGCCATCATGGCGGCGCAGGGGCGTGACGTGAAGCTCGATCCGGCACGTATTGCCGGTTACCGCAACTTCGGCACCAAGCTGTGGAATGCCACGCGTTTTGCCGAAATGAACGGCGTAAAGCGTGATCCGCACTTCCTGCCGGAAGCTGCAACGCAGACGATCAACCGCTGGATCCTGACCGAACTTGCCAACACGGCAAAGGAAGTGACAGCGTCCATCGAGAACTACCGCTTCAATGATGCGTCCAGCACGCTTTACCGCTTCGTCTGGAACCAGTTCTGCGATTGGTATCTCGAACTCCTGAAGCCTGTCTTCAACGGCGAGGACGAGGCAGCCAAGGCAGAAGCGCAGGGCTGTGCGGCCTATGTTCTGGAGGAAATCTACAAGCTGCTGCATCCCTTCATGCCGTTCATGACGGAAGAACTGTGGGCGCATACGGCCGGCGAGGGTGCGAGCCGCGATCAGCTGCTTTGCCACGCCGACTGGCCGGCGCCAGAGTTTACGGATGAGGCGGCTGCCGCTGAAATCAACTGGCTGATTGATCTCGTCTCCGGCATTCGCTCGACGCGCGCGGAAATGAACGTGCCGCCAGGTGCCACCGCACCTCTGGTCGTCGTTGCGGCCAACCCGACGACCGAAATGCGTCTCGACCGCCACTCCGCCGCGATCCGTCGTTTGGCTCGCGCTGACGAAATCCTAGCTGCCGACACAGCACCGAAGGGCTCGGCACAGATCGTCGTCGGCGAGGCGACCGTATGCATCCCGCTCGGCAATCTCATCGATGTCTCTGCCGAACGGGGCCGTCTCGAGAAGGCAATTGGCAAGTCGGAGGCCGAATTGGAGCGTATCGACAAGAAGCTCTCGAATGAGAAGTTCGTGGCCAATGCCGATCCGGAAGTGGTCGCAGCCGACCGTGACCGCAAGGCTGAACTCGAGCTCCAGATCAAGAGCTTGAAGATCGCATTGCAGCGTGTCAACGAAGCCGGTTGATCTGACGTCGACACAAGCTAAAAGGCGCCTTCTCAACGGAGGCGCTTTTTTTTATTCTCGTGGCAGGCCAGCTTAGTTGAGTCGTCGAGAAGCGGCTGACGTCATAGGCTCCCAACCAAGTTCCTCAGAACGTGACAGAAATCGGACTTTTTTGAGCGAAAACTATGAATGTTGTGTCGCGGTCACACATGTGACGCGCGGGGCAAATATTTTCTTAAATTGGGCGTTTTGTGGTCTCGGATTGGAAGAATATTTCGATTAGGCGCTGATTTTCGCGTGACTTCGATTATTCACGTAAAGCTTTCATCAAAGACACTCGGATGCTGAGGCCAGGGGTGCATTGTCATTTTCTCCAAAGCATTTCAATTTCTAGTCATTGCATTGCCTTTGATTGGGGAGAGAGATGGCAAAACGAGTTTCAATTATACACGGTGCGGTGTGCCTTGCTGTCGGCATCACTTCTGTCACGCCTGCATTTGCTGGTGGCCTTGAGCGTGGCGGTTATAACATTGACCAGTTGTTCGACGCATCGCCCTTCACGTTTCAGTCCGGCGTCACTTTTGTTGCGCCTCAAAGAAAGCTCAAAAACGTTCAGGATGGGCCAGCTGGTGGCGCCTTTGTTGGCGGCACGACGACGGCGGATGATACTGAGAATTACGCCATTCCATACGTAGGCTTTAAAGGCAGCTATAACGATGTAGATTGCTTGATTGACTATTCTCAGCCATTCGGGGCTCACCTCAACCCAGGCGCTAATTGGGCTGGCGCCCAAAGCAACATCGAGACGAAGCTACGAACGGATAATTACGGGCTGACTTGTTCCTACAAGTTCGACATGGGTCCCGGTCAGTTTCGAGTCATAGGCGGTGGTTTCTACCAAGAGATCGAAGGCTTTAAAACCAGGAACGTGGCGCAGATTCCTGCTGGCCTAGGAACTGGTGTGGGCAGGCTTGATCTTGGTGATGAGTCGTGGGGCTGGCGCGCAGGTGTGGCCTATGAAATTCCTGAGTACGCACTCCGGGCTAGCTTGGTCTACAACAGCAGGGTCAAGTACGATCTGACGGGCACTCTCGACCTTACGCAGATTGCGTCGGCAGTTAATCCCTTAAACCCCTATCTTGGTAGGCGCTTCAACGTTCTAGGCTCTGCGGAAGCGCCTGATTCCCTAGAGCTGAAAGTCCAGAGTGGCATCGCTCCGGACTGGCTGGCATTTGGTTCGGTAAAGTGGACTAACTGGAGCTTGATCCAGTCTATTCGCTTCTGTGAAGAGAATGGTGCGTTTGGCTGCCCTGCTACGGGTGTCACGTCGCTTGATCTGCTCTACCGGGACGGCTGGACTGTAAGCGGCGGCATCGGCCATAAGTTCAACGATAAGCTTTCAGGTGCTGTTAGCGTGACCTGGGACCGGGGTACAAGCACCGGCATTGGCGCGTCGTCTGACACATGGACACTTGGTGCAGGCGTTCAGTATGCCGTTACAGATAATATTGAATGGCGTCTGGGCGCGGCTGTCGGTGTGCTGACTAGCGGTAGTTCTGGTCAGGTCACGCGCGGCGGTGTCACGTACGGTACCGACGCGACGTACGACTACGGCAATGACGTTGTTGCTGCGATTAATACATCAGTAAAAGTGAAGTTTTAACTCTCTAAAAACACTCAATTGAAACCCGGTCGTTCGCGGCCGGGTTTTTTTGTTGCCGATCGGCAATATTGTGACGATTTGGCAACAAATTTCTGCAACCTTCACGTAGCGTAAGAATGTGGTCGTATTTGTCCATTTCCCGCCACAAAGCATGTGCTTGAGTGCTTTCGACGGCGCGGGAATGTAAGAATATGCAGACATCAAAAGTGGTGCTGCGGAAGTGGTGGAAGTGAAAACAGGTGCGGATTCAGGCTTTAAGCAAGTAAAGATGGGTTGTTCCCGTCAAAGCTTGTTTGGTGGAGTCCAGACGGCGAACAGACGCCGTGATGTTGCCGGAAACGGTGCTTATACCTGTGCTCATGAGATTGCTGATTTATTACCGCTCAGGACCACCGGCAGCACATTGAAAGCTGTTGCCGGAACGACGCAGTGTGTTGAGAGATCGCGGCCCGCTATGGACGTAAGGTTCGCCTTCGCCGTGTGCGGGAAGAGTGAGAGAAGTTCGTTGAAATGCTGAGATGTGACATCAACGTTTTGAAACCGCTATGTCTGGGGCTGATGCTCGCATCGCTCTCAGTGCCGGTTCTGGCATTCGATATCAATTCAGGCGTTACCAAGGAATCGGGCCCTTTCGATCTCTTCAAGTTCGGCTTCAAATCCTATAAGAATGGCAAGAAGGAAGATGCTGTCGAGGCGTATCGCTACGCGGCTGAAAAGGGTCATACCGGCTCTCGCTGGGCTCTTGCCAACATGTACGCCTATGGTGATGGCGTCGCCAAGAACGACTTCGAAGCCTTCAAGATTTACAGTGAGATTGCCAGCCAGGGCGTAGAGCCCGGTTCGGAAGACACGGGCTTTTTCGTCAATGCGTTGCTGTCTCTCGCCGATTATTACCGGCACGGCATTCCCGGCAGCCCCGTGAAGATGGATCTTGGCCAGGCACGCCAGCTTTACTTCCAGGTCGCATCGACCTTCGGTGTGGCCGAGGCGCAGTTTCAACTGGCCCAGATGATCCTCGCAGGCGAGGGCGGTCGTGCGGACGCACAACAGGCCAAGAAGTGGCTGAACCAAGCTCGCAAGCACGGTCATGCAGGCGCCATGTCGATCTTCGGCAATCTGCTGTTCCAGGAAGGACAGACGGTTCGCGGACTGGCCTTTATGACCGCCGCGCTGGACAAATGCGCTGCCGCCAACTGTGTGTGGATACAAAACCTTCAGGAGCAGGCTTTCTCTGTCGCCGCTGAAGATGACCGTCGCGTCGCAATTCAACTCGCACGCAACATTTCCTCCGGTGATGCGGATTAAGCAGACCTCCATCTAATTTCCAGGCTTTCGATTTCAGCAAACTCTCAGTCGTTCACAATAACGTTATATTAATTATAGAGGGCGACCATAGGTTGCTTTCGTGTCTCCTTCTACTCTTGCGGGCTGAATGAATCGCGCCCGCGTTGCTCCACAAAGCATGTCCTGTTCATTGTGAATTTTCGTCAATGGGATGCTGCTATGGCGTTGGATTTTTCCCGCATTCGTACCAAACTCGCCCTCATGTCAGGTGCGGGCGTTGTCCTTGTTCTGACTGCTTCGGTGACGGGCTGGTTTCTCTCTCAATCCGTGGACGCCGCTGTCTCAAAGGGCCGCGTTCAGGCTGACCTCGCCCGCAACATGGTGGACATGAAGGCCTCGCTGCGAGGCATGGAAATCGGTGTGGGCGACATAAGGTTAGCGTCTACGCCTGCTGAACTCAAAGAGGCGCAGACATACACAACGAAGCGCCATGAGTCGGCGGTCAAATATCTCGAGCTTGGAACAGCCGCGATGGTGGCTTCCAGCAACAAAGACCGCGCTCAGAAAATTTCCGACGTGCTCGCAAAGTACAGCGCTGACGTCGGTAAGCTCGCGACCGATCGTGCCGCAAACGCCGATATCTCTCAGCAGCTTCCTCCCTTGAAAAATGCGAGCGCTGAACTGGCATCGCTGGCTGATGAGATCGTCAATGACGCGAAAGCGAGATCGGAGGCAGCCAATCAAGAACGCCGGCAGCTTCAGGCGCTTGCCTCAACGATTACCATCATTCTCTCAGGCCTCATGGTTCTGCTGATGATCGTTTCCGCCTTCTTTGGCCGCCGGGCCATTGCGACGCCGATTACGAGAACCACGGATTGCATGAAGACGCTGGCGGACGGCGATTTGTCCGTCGCGATCCCCTACACCGACAATAAGGACGAGGTCGGTGATATGGCCAGAGCTGTTCTGGTGTTCAAAGATAATGCGGTGCGGGTTCGTGATCTTGCGGCTCAGGAGGCCGCACTCCAGGAGCAGAATGCCGATCTACAGAGCAATATCGCCCAGGTCGTCTCCTCTGCGGTTGCGGGTGATTTTTCGGCTCGCATCAGCAAGCGTTATGAGAACCCGGACCTCAATCGCTTCGCGCTCAGCGTCAACGAACTGGTCACATCGGTCGACCGCGGCGTAGCAGAGACCAATCGCGTGGTCGCGGCGCTTGCGGATGGCGACCTGACAGAATCGATGCAGGGTGATTTCCGCGGTGTATTTCTCGAACTGCAGCGCAACGTCAACGCAACGATGGACAGCCTCCGTTCGGTGATGATGGAGGTTCGGTCCGCAATCGATATGATCAGGAGCGGGGCGGGCGAGCTGCGCATCGCCTCTGACGACTTGTCGAAACGCACCGAACAGCAGGCCGCTTCGCTTGAGGAAACGGCAGCGGCACTCGAGGAAATCACGTCGGCCGTGAAGAACTCCACCGCCCGCTCGACCGAAGCCTCTGAAATGGTTGCGCAGGCCCGCCAGAGTACCGAACAATCCAGCGATGTCGTCAGAAACGCCGTTTCGGCCATGGGGCGCATCGAGCAGGCGTCCAATGAGATCGGCAACATCATCAATGTCATTGACGAGATCGCCTTCCAGACAAATCTTCTGGCATTGAATGCGGGTGTGGAAGCTGCCCGTGCCGGCGAGGCTGGTAAGGGCTTTGCGGTCGTGGCGCAGGAAGTGCGGGAGCTTGCCCAACGGTCAGCAACAGCGGCGAAGGACATCAAGACGCTGATCGTCAGATCCCGCAATGAGGTGACTGCCGGTGTGTCGCTCGTGACGGAGACCGGTGGAGCGCTGGAAGCGATCCGAGACCATGTCGGGAAAATCGATGAACATGTTCACTCGATTGCCACCGCCTCGAAAGAACAGTCCACCGGCCTCAGTGAAGTGAACGGCGCCGTCAACCAGATGGACCAGACGACCCAGCAGAACGCGGCGATGGTGGAGCAATCCACGGCGGCGACCAGCAAGCTTGCCGACGAGGCAGTCAATCTCAGCAATCTCGTGGCCCGCTTCAAGACGGGAAGCAGTCCAGCCGCACCGGCGCAGACAGCAGCGAATTCCCAGCATCATGCGCCGGTGAGAAGATCAACCGTATCGCAATACCGCGGCAATGCAGCGGTGGCCATGAAGAGCGAGTGGGAAGAGTTCTGATCTGCAGCCTCATTCGAGACCAATGAGGCGAGTGGCCGGGCGTGAAATGATCGCGTCCGGCCTCATCCCATTTTGTCCACCGCGATGTCAGGCTGCTTCGAAGTCAAAGTAGCCGGAGACCGGCACGTGGTCGGATGGCTTTTCCCAGGCGCGGACATGTTTCTCGATGGAGACGGAATGCAGCCTGTCTGCTGCTTCCGATGACAGCATCAGGTGGTCAATGCGGATGCCGTTGTTCTTCTGCCAGGCGCCTGCCTGATAGTCCCAGAACGTGTAAAGCCCGGCCTCGTCGGAGGTGGCGCGGGTGGCATCGGTGAGGCCGAGATTTTCGAACCTTCTGAAAGCCGCGCGTGTCTGCGGCAGGAACAGGGCGTCGCCGGCCCACACCCTTGGGTCATGGCAGTCGAAAGGCTCAGGAATGACGTTGTAGTCGCCGGCCAGAATCAACGGCTCTTCCAGTTGCATCCGCTCTTCGGCAAAGCGGCGCAGCCTCTCCATCCAGGCCAGCTTGTAAGGATACTTCACCGGATCATCCGGCGGGTTGCCGTTCGGCAGATAGAGCGAGCAGACGCGGATGACACCGCCCTGCACGGAAAACACACCTTCGATGAAGCGCGCCTGTTCATCAGCGTCATCACCCGGCAGGCCGCGATTGACCTCATCGGGGCGTATCTTGGAGAGAAGCGCGACCCCATTGAAGCCTTTCTGGCCGTGGGTTTCCACATGGTAGCCCAGCGCTTCGATCTCGAGGCGTGGGAAGTTTTCATCGACGGATTTGATTTCCTGAAGGCAGGCGATATCCGGGCTCGAATCCTTCAGCCATTCGCAAAGGTTTTCGATGCGCGCCTTGACGCCGTTGATGTTCCAGGTGGCAATCTTCATCGCAGGGTTCCATTCCGTTTGGACCCTGTTTTACCCGATGAGGCGGCGAAAGCCACCGGTTTTCACTGTTTCAACAGGAAGCGCTCTAAATCGAAAAGCTGGTGCCGCAACCGCAGCTGGCAACCGCGTTGGGGTTCTTGATCTGGAAAGACTGGCCGAGCAGGTTATCGACAAAATCGATTTCGGAACCGGCCATGTAGACGATCGACATGCTGTCAATCAGCACCTTTGCCTCCCCGCGCGATATGACAATATCGTCGTCGGTCGGTGCGCCGTCGAGGTCGAACTTATAGGAAAAGCCGGAACAGCCGCCGCCTTCGACGGATACGCGGAGCGCGTGCTTGCCTGCCTCGGCGGAGACGATCTGGGCGATTCGTTTCGCAGCGGATTCAGAGAGTGTAACGTCTGTGGTCATGTCATTTCTCCAACCGGGGTCAAGAACCGGAGAGCAAAGTTCTGTGTAAGACCGATTATAAACCAGTCAAATTCACAGTCTATAGCGTTACCACCAGCAAACGCGCTTTGCGGCAACCTTCGCGATAGGTATGAAGGGCAGTGTAAAAGGTCAATGGGCCGATGGCAGGACAGAGATGATTATCGATCAGCGTGCGTTGGGTTTTGGTAGCGGAGAGAGAGCGGTCTATGCCGCCGATCCATGGACGACGCGCGGGCGCCTGTTTCCCGAGACCTCCAGCCTGACGCGCTCCGAGTTCCAGCGCGATCGCGACCGTATCGTCCACACCACCGCCTTCAGGCGCCTCAAGCACAAGACGCAGGTGTTTATCAGTCCGGATGGTGACCACTACCGCACGCGTTTGACCCACACGATTGAGGTAGCGCAGATTGCCCGCGCTCTTGCCCGTGCCCTGAAGCTGGATGAAGATCTGGCGGAAGGCGTGGCGCTCGTGCATGACTTCGGCCACACGCCCTTCGGTCATACCGGTGAAGATGCGCTGGATGCGGTGCTGAAACCTTATGGCGGCTTCGATCACAACGCCCAGTCACTGCGCATCGTCACCAAGCTCGAGCGGCGCTACGCCGAATATGACGGCATCAACCTGACCTGGGAAACACTGGAAGGTCTGGTCAAGCATAATGGCCCGTTGTTGAATGCGGCGGGTGAGGGGACGCATGGTCCTGTGCCGCTGCCGATCCTCGAATATTGCCAGCTGCAGGATTTGGAGATCGGCACATTTGCCAGCCTGGAGGCGCAAGTCGCAGCCATTGCCGATGACATTGCCTATAATACTCATGACATCGACGATGGTCTGCGTGCAGGTTATCTGACCTTCGATATGCTGGAGGAAGTGCCTTTTCTCTCAAGCCTTATGGCCGAAGTTCGGGCAAAATACCCGTCGCTCGACGACGATCGCTTTGCGCATGAGATCATGCGCCGTCAGATCACAAGGATGGTTGAAGATGTGATCGGCGTCGCGCAACAAAATCTTGGCCTCCTAAAGCCGAAAAGTGCGGCCGACATTCGCGCCGGCGACCGCACCATCGCGACCTTTTCGCCGCCGATGGCTGAGACCGACAAGCAGATCAAGAAGCTGCTCTTTGGACATATCTATCGCCACCCGGACATTATGCGCATACGCGCAGGCGCGACAAAGATCGTCACCGATCTTTTCCATCGCTACATGGAAACGCCAGCGGAGATGCAAAGCCACTACTGGGTGGACAGCATTCCCGGCATGACCGAGGCTGCCAGAGCCCGCCATGTGGGCGATTATCTGGCCGGTATGACAGACAGTTATGCCCTGAGAACACACCAGCGGCTGTTTGACCATACACCCGATTTGCGATAGGCAGCGCGCAATTGCGAAGCCAATACTAAATGAATGAAAGCCCTTCGCGCAGGTAGATGACCATGAACCTTTTTGCCGATTTTGACGCACGAATCAAAAAAGCTCTCGAGACGATCGATCTCGTCAAAGCCCATCGCGATGCTGTCGATTTTGGCCGTGTCACCGTGGAATCGCCACGCGATCCAAGCCATGGCGATGTCGCGACCAACGCGGCCATGGTGCTGGCAAAGCCACTCGGCACCAATCCGCGCGCGCTGGCTGAACTGATCGTTCCAGCCCTTGAGCAGGATGCCGATGTCGATAGCGTCAATGTTGCCGGTCCCGGTTTCATCAACATTCGCGTATCGGTCGGCTACTGGCAGCGGCTGCTGGCCGGCATGATTTCGCAAGGTCTTGATTTTGGCCGGTCCACGCTAGGCACGGGTAAGAAGATCAACGTCGAATATGTGTCCGCCAATCCGACAGGGCCGATGCATGTCGGTCACTGCCGCGGCGCTGTCGTCGGCGACACGCTGGCGAACGTGCTCTCCTTTGCCGGCTATGACGTGACCAAGGAATACTACATCAACGATGCCGGGTCGCAGATCGACGTGCTGGCGAAGTCGGTGTTCCTGCGTTACCGCGAAGCGCTCGGCGAAGATGTCGGCACGATCCCGCCCGGTCTTTACCCCGGCGACTATCTCGTTCCCGTCGGAAAGGCACTGGCGGATGAGTACGGCATGAAGCTTAGGACCATGCCGGAAGAACAGTGGCTGCCGATCGTCAAGGACAAGGCAATCGATGCGATGATGGCGATGATCCGTGAGGATCTCGCGGCATTGAACGTCAAGCACGATGTGTTCTATTCCGAGCGGACTCTGCATGCTGGCAATGCCGGCCCGATTCTTTCTGCCATCAACGACCTGACCTTCAAGGGTCATGTGTACAAGGGCACGCTGCCGCCGCCGAAGGGCGAGGTTTCGGAAGATTGGGAAGACCGCGAACAGACGCTCTTCCGCTCGACGGAAGTCGGTGACGATATGGATCGCCCGCTGATGAAGTCGGACGGCACCTATACCTACTTTGCAGCCGACGTCGCCTACTTCAAGGACAAGTACGATCGTGGCTTCTCCGAGATGATCTATGTGCTCGGTGCCGACCATGGCGGTTACGTCAAGCGTCTGGAGGCGGTTGCGCGCGCCGTTTCCGAAGGCAAGTCGAAGCTCACCGTGCTGCTCTGCCAGCTCGTCAAACTTTTCCGTGATGGCGAGCCCGTCAAGATGTCGAAACGCTCCGGCGATTTTGTCACATTGCGGGACGTCGTCGACGAAGTCGGACGCGATCCGGTGCGATTCATGATGCTCTACCGGAAGAATTCGGAGCCTCTGGACTTCGATTTTGCCAAGGTAACCGAGCAATCTAAAGACAATCCGGTATTTTATGTGCAATATGCTCATGCCCGTTGCAAGTCGGTTTTCCGGCAGGCTAACGAGGCGTTTCCGGGGCTGGATTTGGATGTTTCCGCTCTTTCTTCCGGATCGGTTTTGATTAACGATGTCAATGAGTTGCAGTTGATCGCAAAGCTGGCGGAATATCCGCGTCTGATCGAGTCAGCGGCACAGAATCATGAGCCGCATCGCTTGGCATTTTACCTCTACGATCTGGCCAGTTCCTTCCATGGACACTGGAACAAAGGTAAAGATCAGCCGGAATTACGTTTTGTTAACGATAAAAACCGAGAATTGAGCGTTGCCAGACTAGGGCTGGTGAGTGCTGTCGCAAATGTGCTGAAGTCCGGATTGACGCTTTTGGGAGCGGATGCGCCTGACGAGATGCGATGACATCCCTCACCATTATTTGCTCACAATACGCTGGCAAGTGCTGTGATGCGTAGATGGTGGAACACGTAATGGTCGAAAAAAATGTCGCGTATAACCGAGACTCTCGGTCGCAGGAATTCGCTGACAACGATCCCCTGGCTCAATTGGCGCAACTCGTCGCGCAAGAGGATCGTCCTCCCCATGTCGCTCCCCTGGTTGCGCAGAACGCTGCGCCGCCTGCCACGCGCCGGGAGCCGGAATTCAACCTCGAGGATGAGCTGCTTCGCGAGTTCGCCGTCTATGACGCGCCGCGCCACGAGCCCATCGCGCTAGATCCCGCCAACGATGTGCGCGCGCCTGTTCCGGTCAACGAGTTCATGCAGCGGGTTGAATCGGTGTTCTCCCGCCGCGAGCCCGAGCTCGAGCCGGTTGCGCCACAAGTCCCTGCGGGCCATGAAGACTATCTGGTCGCGGAGCACGCTGCACCAGCGCCCCGTTCCGATCTGAGAGACGATTTCAGCGACGACCCCCACTCGGTCGCTGCTGTGTTTGATGTCAATCATCGCGACCAAGCACCAGAACCTCGTGAACCGGCCTATGCCGCTGCACCCGAGGCCGTCGTAGAAGCTCCGGTCCCTGCTGCTCTTTCATCTGAGCCGCGGGCTTACGAACAGCCGGTCCAGATGCAGCAGCCGGTCGCTCCGTCGCAACCAGCCCCGCAGCACCAGCCAGCCCCTGTTCAGGAGCCGGATTGGGAGCGCATGGCGGAGACATCCGGAGAGACTGCGATCGATCTCGCCAGCGAACTGGAAATGTCGGTTGCCGATGACGCGCCCTCTCTCCAGCCGACCGCGCCATCGCTGCGCAAGTCCTCGCTCGATTTCTCCAGCCTGCGGTTGCCGCTTGCCAATTTCGGCACGACCCGGGCGACGCCTGTCGCTCCGAAGGCTCAGCCGCAGCCTGCTCCAGCGGCGATCCCAGCCGTTGAACCACGCGCGCCTGTCGCCGATGAATTGACCGCCGATGTGCTCGCAGGTCAGAAGATGTCCGCCATGGACGAACTGATCTATGACGTTGCACGCTACGAGATCAGCAACAAGAGCGTCGATGCTGCTGCTCCTGTGGCCAGAATGGAGCCGGTCGTCACGGCTGCCCCGATCTTGCCAGCCGTCGAGCAGGTGATCAAGGCCCAGGCCGTCAAGCCAGCGCCTGCACCCGTCCGCGCAGAGCCTGTTTTCGAAACGCCGGTTGCGGCACCAAAGCCAGTCGCACCGCAACCGGTTGTCTCGGCACCTGCCGCGCCTGCGCCGGTCGCTGCCGCCCCCGTCGCTCCAGCCCAGCGTATCTCTGCACCGGTCGCGCCAGCGCCTCGCGCTGAATCACCGGCGCCCATCGCAGCCCCTTCTGCTGCCGATGACTTCGACGCTTTCAACGACTCTGATTTCGAGCTTGCGCTTGAGGATATCGATTTTGACATCGATTTGTCCGAGATCGCCAATATCGAAGTGGCACCTGCACCCGTCGCCCAGGCTGAGCCTGCCCCAAAGTCCGCGCCAGTCATGCAGCCGAAGCCAACTGCAGCACCGATTATCGCCGCTGCACCTGTTGCTTCCCGCTCGCAGCCTCAGCCGGTCATTGAGCGTGCACGCTACGAGGAACGTCGTCCTGCAGCTCAGCAGCCAGTTGCGCCTGTCGCGTCGCTGGAAAGCCTGCCTTTCGATCCGAGCCAGATCGGTGAGACCGAGGATGCGCCTGAAACCATCACCGAGTTGGACGTTCCGGAATTGCCCGTTGGCGTTTTCGAGCCGAAGCCGGTTGCGCGCCGTCAGGAAGAAGATCTCGATCTCGACACCGAGCTTGCCTCGCTGTTTGCCTCGCCTGCTTCCGGTGGTCTTGACCGTCACAAGAATGCAGCGCCGCGTCAGGCGCAGCCTCAGCCGACACAGGAAGAGGTAGACGAGTTCGAGCGTGCGCTGGAACAGGACTTCCGCCGCAGCATGCAGGAGGCGGCAGAAGGCCGCCTCAATTCGCAGACACGCGAAGATGCCGCTCCAGAGCAGCAGGTTCGTTATGCCGAGGATGAGCGCGAAGGCGGTGCCCGTCGTTGGTTCGTCCCAATGGCAGCGGCTGTCGGTCTCCTTCTCGTCGGTGGCGGTACCTACGCGCTGATCGGTGGCGGTTCCTCCCACATGGGTTCAAACGGCGCGCCGGTGATTATTTCCGCCGATAGTGAGCCAACGAAAGTTGTGCCGGAAAATCCGGGTGGTCGCGTCGTACCAAACCAGGACAAGGCGGTCTATGACCGCGTTGCCGGTGCCGCACCGTCCGACCCCAAGCAGCCATCGCTTATTTCGACCAATGAAGAGCCTGTGGATGTCGTGCAGCGCACGCTTATTCCTGAGCAGCTTCCGATGGAAGACGAAGCCGACCAGATGCAGGACGGTACGTCCACACCGGTTGGCGAAACGGAAGATCCGCGTCTGCTCTCCCGTGGCGAGAACACCCAGACCGCAGAACATAACGGTCAGTCCGGCGTGAATGTTTCGCCCCGCAAGGTGCGCACCATGATCGTCAAGCCGGACGGGACGCTTGTTGCACAGGAAGTGCCGGCACCTGCGGCTGAAACACCACAGCAGGATAAGGTCGAAGAACTGGCGGCTCCGGCAACCACGGAAAAGGCACCATCGGTACTCGCCACCTCTCGTGTTCCCGTGACGCCCGAGCAGCCCGCCCAGGCAGCGCAGACCTCGGCTCGTCCGGCACCTGTCGCGGCTCAGCCGGCCCAGACCCAAACGGCTGCACCGCTTCCAGCGGCCCGTCCGTCCAGCCAGCCTGCAAACGTGGTTGCCACCGTAACCAATCAGGGTAACGTCCGTCCGGCGGCACCGGCTCAGCCTGCTCAGCAGACAGCGTCCGCTGCTCCTGCAGCGGCAACCAGCACGCCGTCTTCGGGTGGCTATTACATACAGATCGCATCTCTGCCGAGCCAGGCAGAAGCGCAGAAGTCCTATCAGAACATGTCGGCGAAGTTCGGCTCTGTCATCGGTGGACGTGGTGTAGACATCAAGGCTGCCGAAATTGCTGGCAAGGGCACGTTCTACCGTGTTCGCATCCCCGCTGGTGACAAGAACGAAGCGGCGGCATTGTGCGAACGCTTCCGCTCTGCTGGCGGCAGCTGCCTCGTCGCCCGCTGATCGCGAAACTCAAATCCAAAAGCCGGGATGGTCACGCCGTCCCGGCTTTTTTCGTAACTGATATCGATTGCACGTGCCCTCATCGACAGGACCCAAAACATGACTGAATCGAAAGCTATGATCCTTGGCTGCAGCGGCTTGACTCTGACACAGGAGGAGATCGCCCTCTACAAGGCGGAGCAGCCTTGGGGTTTCATTCTCTTCGGTCGTAATATTGGTGACGGGCAGCAGATTACCGATCTGGTGGCCTCTATGCGTAAGGCGGTCGGTCGCCCGGACGCGCCGGTTCTGATCGATCAGGAAGGTGGGAGGGTCCAACGCATCCGCCCACCGATCCTCCAGTCCTACCCGAACGCCCAGGCCTTGGGCGCAATCTATCTGCGCGATCGTGAACAGGGTCTGCGCGCCGCTTGGCTGATGTCGCGTCTGCACGCCTTCGATCTCATGCGCTTTGGCATCAATGTGGATTGCCTGCCCGTTCTCGATGTTCCGGTGGAAGGCGCGAGCAATGTCATCGGTAACCGCGCTTACGGCTTCGATCCGAAGATGGTTTCGGAAATGGGACAGGCGGCCGCTGACGGTCTGAAGGCCGGCGGGATGCTGCCGGTAATGAAGCACATTCCAGGCCATGGACGCGGCATGGTGGATTCGCATCATGAACTACCGGTGGTGGACGTGCCGCTGGATGATCTCGATGCGCATGACTTCGTCCCGTTCCGTGCCTTGAACAAGGAACTGATGGGCATGAGCGCGCATCTTGTTTTCAATGCCATCGATCCCGAGCGCCCCGCCACGACGTCCCGCAAAGTGATCGACGAGATCATTCGTGGACGCATCGGTTTTGACGGACTGCTGATGTCGGATGATAGTTCGATGAATGCATTGAAGGGGACGCTTGGCGAGCGCGCTGCCAATATTGTTGCGGGCGGTTGCGATATAGTCTTGCATTGCAACGGTGTGATGAGTGAAATGCTTCAGGTCGTGAAGGAAGTTCCCCCTCTCACCGGCCGGTCACTGGAACGCGCCAAAGCCGTAGAAGCGGGCTTCCCCGCTGCAGACGATGCCGATGAGGCAAGCTTGAGAGACGAATTCAACGCCATGCTGGCGGTTGCCTGATCCGCTGAGCGGGCAGAGCGCCAGCGAAAGGCCCGACAGACGAGACAATGGCAGCAGAGAAATCGCGCGGCGGCACGCCGATGGACAAGCTCTGGCAGGATGTGACGCCGGAGCGTGCGACAGGCGAGGCGGCATTGATGATCGATGTGGCGGGCTTTGAGGGCCCGCTTGATCTGTTGCTGCACCTGGCTCGCGTTCAGAAGGTCGATCTCTCCCGCATTTCGGTTCTGGCGCTGGCGGAGCAATATCTACAATTCGTCGAAACCGCGCGCCGGGTCCGCATCGAACTTGCCGCCGATTACCTGGTCATGGCGGCCTGGCTCGCCTTTCTCAAATCCAAGCTGCTGATCCCGCAACAGAGCAAGGATGAGGGCCCGACCGGCGAGGAAATGGCGGCGACGCTGGCCTTCCGCCTCAAGCGTCTGGAAGCCATGCGCGACGCCGCCGAAAGGCTGGTGAACCGCAATCAACTCGGCCGCGATATCTTCGCACGTGGTGCGCCGGAGCACATTCCCCATCGCAGTCGTTCCGCATTCGAGGCGAGCCTTTACGACCTGCTGAGCGCCTATGCGACGCTTCGCCAACGGCAGGCGATCACGCAGGTGACGATTGAGAAACGCCAGGTCTGGTCGCTGGTGGAAGCGCGCGAGTTGCTGACCTCTATGCTGGGCGAAATCGGTGAATGGACGGAACTCGACCGGTATCTCCTGCAATATGTTCCCGATCCCTCGATGCGCGCGACGGCCATAGCCAGTGCCTTTGCAGCGTCGCTGGAACTGGTGCGGGAAGGATCGCTGGAGATTCGCCAGGATGGAGCGTTTCAACCGATCTTCATGCGTAAAGGCTCTGGTAGAGCGCGGGAACGTTCTGGAAGGGCCGATGATGTCGAATGATGTGGATATGGACGGCGGCGTTTCTGACCAGGGTGTAGAGATCGGCGGCGGCACGGTTGCGGAGCGTCTTGAAAGAGAGGCGGAGCGCATTGCTGAAGCCCTGGTCTTCGCCTCAGCGCAGCCGGTGTCGGAAGCCTTCATCGCTGAACGCATCCCGCGCGGTGTCGATGTGCCGCCTTTGATGAACAGGCTGAAGCAGGTCTACGCAACACGCGGCGTCAATCTCGTGCAGGTCGGCGGTAACTGGGCCTTCCGCACGGCTGGCGATCTTTCCTTCGTCATCCATGTCGATGAAAAGGAACCGAAGAAGCTTTCGCGTGCCGCACTCGAGGTACTGGCGATCATCGCCTATCATCAGCCTGTGACGCGCGCCGAGATCGAGGATATACGCGGTGTTCAGACCTCGCGCGGGACTTTGGATGTGCTGATGGAGGCGGGATGGGTGCGCTTTCGAGGACGCCGCCGCACCCCTGGGCGTCCGGTGACCATGGGAACGACGGTGGAGTTTCTGGATCACTTCGGCCTTGAGGAGTTGCGCGACTTGCCGGGCCTCGATGAACTGAAGGGAGCGGGGCTGCTGTCCGGACGCATTCCGCCGAATTTCGGCATTCCCGTGCCGTCGATGAGTGACGAATTGACCGAGGACGAGGACCCGATCACGCAGCTCGATCTCGAGGAACTGGGGCTGCTTGCCCCCCGCGGTGGCGACGTAGACGATTGATTTTGTTGCGGCTGCGGGGCGATCACGTAGATGTGTCGATATGCTGCTGCATCACAGCATTTCTCGCTGGCTTACTTTGTTGAATAGCCATTTTGTTGTTTGAAAAAGCCATTCAAACGGCTTACATCGTTTCAAAGCAAAATTCAGGGAGTTTGCGTTATGGGTTCTTTTAGTGTTTGGCACTGGCTGATCGTTCTGGTGATCGTGCTGGTTCTGTTCGGTCGGGGCAAGATTCCCGAATTGATGGGCGATGTCGCAAAGGGCATCAAGAGCTTCAAGAAGGGCATGGCTGATGAGGATGCAACGCCACCGCCTGCCGACACCAATGTCAATGCCAAGACGGTCGATCACAAGGCTGACGAGATCAAGTAATTGATCCGGGGTAGGACGGTCACGTCTTTGCCCTGGTCGTCGGGACTTGAGGATCATGGCGCGTTGTTGCGCGTGTCGGGAGCTTTTTGATGTTTGATATCGGCTGGAGCGAGCTGCTGGTGATTGCGATCGTATTGATCGTGGTTGTTGGCCCGAAAGACTTGCCGCCCATGATCCGTGCCTTCGGCAAGACGATGGCCGGCTTCCGCAAGATGGCGGGTGATTTTCGCGCCCAGTTCGATGAGGCCATGAAAGAGGCCGACATGGACGACGTGCGCCAGACGATCGCCGATGTCCGCAATCTCAACCCGACAAATTCCCTGCGCGATGCGATGAACCCTTTGCGTCAGCTCGGTAATGACATCCGCTCCGATCTGCAGAAGGCGGCAACGCCTTCTGGACCGGCAACCAGCGCCCCGGTCGATGCACCGGATGTCACCCTGTCCGGTCCGGAGATGACTTTGCCCGACGCGCCGCCGCCTGCTTTGACGCCTGCGCCGATCGCCGCCGCACCGATGGCTCCAGCGCCCGTTGTTGCGCAAGCAACGCCGGTCGTAGATCCGGTTGCCGAGAAGCCGAAGCGGAGCCGCAAGGCTGCCGCGAAAACCACGCAGGAAGTCGAAGCCGAGGCGGTCGCTGCGAAGCCGAAACGCGCGCCGCGGACGATTTCGGCCAAGGCCGATGCGAAGAAGCCGAAGGTCTCTTCCGTCGCTGAAATGCAGGCGGAGCCCGCAATTTCTCCTGCGCTGACGGACGTTGCGGCCAAAGCTGCGAAACAGACGTCAGCAAAGGCGGCGGATAAGAAGGTCGCATTGGCTACCGCGCCCAAGCCGAAGGCGGCCCGCACCAAGTCCGACGCCACCATGGCTGCCGAGCCAGCCAAGAAAGCACGAACGGCCAAGGCCAAGAAGGATGAAGCATGAGTGAGGATATCGAGGATAAGCCGCAGCCGCTTATCGAACACCTCATGGAATTGCGCACGCGGCTCATCTGGTCGCTGGGGGCATTTTTCGTGGCCTTTCTGGCCTGCTTTGCCATGGCCAAGCACCTGTTTAACCTTCTCGTCATTCCTTACAAGTGGGCGGTGATCTGGGCGGGGCTGGACGTCGCCAAGTCCTCGCTGATCTATACGGCCCCCCAGGAATTCTTCTTCACCCAGATCAAGGTTGCCATGTTCGGCGCCATGGTGATCTCCTTCCCGGTGGTTGCGTCGCAGCTTTACAAATTCGTCGCGCCTGGTCTCTACAAGAACGAGCGCGCTGCCTTCCTGCCGTTCCTGATCGCATCGCCCCTGCTGTTTCTGCTTGGCGGCGCGCTGGTCTACTTCTTCTTCACGCCCATGGTCATGTGGTTCTTCCTCGCCATGCAGCAGCTGCCGGAAGACGGCGAGGTCGCAATTTCACTGATGCCGAAGGTGTCTGAGTATCTCAGCCTCATCATGACGCTGGTTCTGTCCTTCGGTCTCGTGTTCCAGCTGCCGGTCGTCACCACGCTTCTGGCGCGTGTCGGATTGCTGACCAGCGACTGGCTGAGAGAGAAGCGCAAATTCGCGATCGTCGCCGCCTTCGTCGTGGCGGCCGTTCTGACGCCACCCGATCCGATGTCCCAGATCGGTCTTGCCTTGCCAGCGATCCTTCTCTACGAGGTTTCCATCTATATGGCTCGACTCGTGGAGAAGAAACGCGCTGCCGAAAACGCTGGCCGGGAGCTTGACGGTCCCGAAGAGGCGTGACGGCTTCTTGAGTTCTCTCTTCAGACGCCGGGTCATTTGTCCCGGCGTTTTGTTTTTCAACAAGCAAAGACGTAAAACCACGGTCTGGAACCACGATGCACGATATTAAATGGATACGCGACAACCCTGAAGCTTTCGATGCGGCGCTGGCAAAGCGCGGAGCCGAACCTCAGTCCGCGAGCCTGATTGCGCTCGACGAAAAGCGCCGCTCCGTTATCCAGACCCTGCAGGACATGCAATCCCGCCGCAATACCGCCTCCAAGGAAATCGGTGCGGCGATGGCGCAGAAGAATGCTGAGCTTGCGGAGAAGCTGAAGGCAGAAGTTGCCGACATCAAGGACAGCATGCCGAAGCTGGAAGAGGAGGACCGTCAGGTTACCAGCCAGTTGAACGATGCCCTGTCGCGCATTCCCAATATCCCGCTGGACGATGTGCCGGTCGGCAAGGATGAGAACGACAACGTCGTGACCCGCGTCGTCGGCCAGAAACCCGGCTGGAACCACGAAGCCAAGGAGCATTTCGAGATCGGCGAAGCGCTTGGCTACATGGATTTCGACCGTGCGGCAAAGCTTTCCGGCTCGCGCTTCACGGTTCTCACGAGCCAGATTGCTAGACTGGAGCGTGCGCTTGGTCAGTTCATGATCGATCTACATACAAGCGAGCATGGCTATACGGAAGTGTCGTCGCCGCTGATGGTGCGCGCCGAAACGCTGTATGGAACGGGCAATCTTCCGAAGTTCGAAGAAGACCTCTTCAAGACGACGGATGGACGATACCTGATCCCGACCGCTGAAGTGACGCTGACAAACTTGGTTGGTGGCGAAATCCTCGATCAGGAGAAATTGCCGCTTCGTTTCACGGCGCTCACCCCATCGTTCCGTTCGGAAGCGGGCTCTGCCGGTCGCGATACGCGCGGCATGCTGCGCCAGCACCAGTTCTGGAAGTGCGAACTCGTCTCGATCACCGATGCGGAAAGCTCGATCGCCGAGCATGACCGCATGACGGCCTGTGCTGAAGAGGTGCTGAAGCGCCTTGGCCTGCATTTCCGCACCATGACGCTGTGCACTGGCGATATGGGCTTTGGCGCGCGCAAGACCTATGACCTCGAAGTCTGGCTTCCAGGCCAGAACACCTATCGCGAAATCTCCTCCTGCTCCGTCTGTGGCGATTTCCAGGCACGGCGCATGGATGCGCGCTATCGCGGCAAGGGCGACAAGGCCACGAAGTTCGTTCACACGCTGAACGGTTCGGGCACGGCCGTCGGACGTTGCCTGATCGCGGTCTTGGAAAACTATCTCAACGAAGATGGCTCGGTGACCATTCCGGACGTGTTGTTGCCGTACATGGGTGGCCTGACTCGGATCGAGAAGACAGCCTGAGCTTCGATATCGGCTCCTGCGTCGACGGCGCAGGAGTACTTCATCTCTGCCCGGAGGAGAGCGTCGTCCAGCAAGACATTTGGTTGAGCGGAGACGGGCGCTGTGTGTTGTAGAACGAACCGATGAGGGAGAAGACCATGCGGATTTTTCTGACCAACGATGATGGCATCCATGCCGAGGGGCTGGCAGCGCTTGAGCGCATTGCCCGCACGCTGTCGGACGATGTCTGGATCGTCGCGCCGGAAACCGACCAGAGTGGTCTTGCACATTCTCTGACGCTTTCCGAGCCGCTTCGGCTGCGCAAGATCTCCGACAAGCACTACGCGCTTCGCGGCACGCCGACAGACTGCGTGATCATGGGCATTCGTGAAGTTCTTCCCGGCAAGCCCGATCTCGTTCTCTCCGGTGTCAATTCCGGCGCCAACATGGCCGATGATGTGACCTATTCGGGGACGATTGCCGGCGCTATCGAAGGTACGCTGCAAGGCGTGCGTTCCTTTGCGCTTAGCCAGGCCTATGCCTATACGGGCAATGCCGAGCGGATCGTTCCCTGGGAGGTCGCCGAGACCTATGCGCCGGATCTCATCCGCAAGCTCAGCGAGATCGATCTGCCGGATGGCACATTCCTCAATCTCAACTTCCCCAATTGCGCACCGAAAGATGTGCAGGGCGTCAGCGTCACAGGGCAAGGCAAGCTCGATTTCGGGCTGACGGTAGAGCAGCGTCAGGACGGCCGCGGACTTCCCTATTACTGGCTGCGCTTCGGTGAGCGGCTCGGCACCTTCATGGAAGGCACGGATATTCATGCCGTCAAGAACAACAAGATTTCCGTAACACCGCTCAAGCTTGACCTTACCGACTACACAGTCAAGGATCGGATCGCCAAGGCACTTGGATTCGGAGTGAACGATTGAAATCCCCCATGGTGGAGAAAGAAGGCTTTGCCGCTCTCGTCCTGAGGCTGCGGGCCGAAGGCATTTCCGATCTCGATCTCCTGACTGCTGTCGAGCAGACGCCCCGCTCCCTCTTCGTGCCGGCACCGCTTGCGGCGGATGCCTATTCCAGCCGCACCATTCCGATCGACTGTGGAGCCTTCATGGAAGGTGCCGATATGGCGGTCAAGATCATCTCCCGGCTTCAGGTCAAGCCCGGCCAGCGCGTGCTTGAAATCGGAACCGGCAGCGGCTTCATGACGGCCGTGCTCGGGCGCAGAGTCGAGCGCGTGCTCTCGGTTGAGCGCTACAAGACGCTGGTTCAAGCGGCACAGAACCGGATGGATGATCTCAGCATTCGTAATGTTGTGATCCGTCAGGCCGACGGATCTAACGGCCTTGTCGGCGAGGGCACATTCGACCGTATCGTCTCCACCGCTGCCTTTTCCGCCATGCCGCGCTTCTTCACCGAGCAGATCGTCTCTGGTGGTATGATGATTGCACCGATCATCCTGGAAGACGGTCGCTGCGTGATGACCCGTTTCTCCAAGACCGGCAGCCGCTTCGAGCGCGAGGAACTCTTCGAGACGCCTTATTTGCCGATAGAATCCCATATCGCGACCTACCTGTAGAACGCCGGGGCAAACTGGCAAAAAAAGAGCCGACTTTCGCCGGCTCTTGATGGTCTTTGAGATCCGTCGGCAACTTACCCGAAGAGCGCGAAGCTGCTCTTCAGCGTCACCCACACGCCCCACAGAAGCGGAAGGCCGACAGCGGCCCAAGCGAGAGCGGCCTTGCCATCGAAGCCACCCTTGCCGATGCCGAAGGAACCTGTCGGGCCGGCATTGGCGGCAGCGGTCTTGGCCTGGAGCGAGGCGACTTCCTCATCCGACATGAACCACTTGTCGGAGAGCGGCTTGACGAAGGCGTTGGCGATGAGGCCAAGCGCCAGCATACCGGCAAGAATATACATCGTGCTGGTATAGAGGGCCGGCCCAGGCGCTACACCGGCGGCGATCTGCGCCTCACGGATATAGTTGACCACGACCGGACCGACGATGCCGGCCGTTGCCCAGGCTGTCAGCAGGCGACCATGGATGGCGCCAACGAATTGCGTGCCGAAGATGTCTGCCAGATAGGCCGGAATGGTGGCGAAACCGCCGCCATACATCGACAGGATGATGCCGAAGGCGAGGACGAAGAGAGCCTTCGAGCCCATTAGAGCAAGCGTAGGTGCCAGCGCATAGAGGATGATGCCGAGGATGAAGAAGCAGAAATAGGTGTTCTTTCTGCCGATCTTATCGGACATAGAAGCCCAGAAGAAACGACCACCGATGTTGAAGAGCGACAGAAGCCCGGTGAAGCCTGCGGCGATTGCGGCGATCTGTGCCTTTTGCGCGGTATCAAGATCAGCAAAGGCAACGCCTGGCTGACCGATCAAGGAACCAGCGAAGATTTCCTGCAGCATGGGCGAGGCCATGCCGATGACGCCGATACCAGCAGAGACGTTGAGGCAGAGAACTGCCCAGATCAACCAGAACTGTTTGGTCTTGTGAGCATCACGCAGATGCACATGACGCGTCGTGATCATCGCGCTTTTGGCAGCGGGCGGAGTCCAGCCTTCGGGGCGCCAGCCGGCCGGTGGTATGCGATAGCCGAAAGCACCTGCCATCATGAAGACGAAATAGATCAACGCCATAACGACGAAAGTCTGCCACACGCCGACCGTCGTGTCGGTCTTGAAATAGCCCATCAGCAGGTTGGCAAGTGGAGCGCCGATCATTGCGCCGCCACCGAAACCCATGATGGCCATGCCGGTTGCCATGCCGCGCCGGTCCGGGAACCACTTGATCAGCGTCGAGACGGGAGAGATGTAACCAAGACCAAGACCCACGCCGCCAATGACGCCAGCACCAAGCCACATCAGCCACAGCTGATGGGTCATAACGCCGAGCGCTGCAACGAGAATACCGCCGCACCAGCAGCAGGCGGAAACAAAGCCGGCCTTGCGTGGACCGACACGCTCCAGCCAGCCGCCCCAGATGGCAGCCGAGCAGCCGAGCAGAACGAAGAAGAGCGTGTAGATCCATCCAAGGTCAGCCACGCGCCAGTTGCAGGCGGTGGTGAAGAGAGCGCCGACGAGCGTCAGGCTCGAGCAGCTAGGATCGGTCGCCGGAAGGGCTCGCGACAAAGGCAGCCAGAACACGCTGAAGCCATAGGCCATTCCAATGCACAGATGGATTGCCAGTGCGGCTGGCGGAACCAGCCACCGGTTGAAACCAGGTTTGGCGATAATTCGTTCTCGATCGAGAAGACCGGTCCCCGCCATGCCTCCTCCGCTTACGCCTGCAACTGCCATCGACAATACCTCCCTCTTTGGAATGTCAGGACAACGTCAAATGCTCTCGCTCACACCTGATGAGCGGGCATCGATGAAAAAGGGGAAGCCGGGCTGATCAGAGACCCGTCTTCCAGAATGTAGGTTTCGACCTCATATTGGCGTGCGCAAAGACCGTGCGCTTTCGGTGCACCTTCACGCCGTGCCGGAAGGAACGCTGGGTTCCGACAGAGATTCTCCTGCAATTGGACCTTTGCCTCCCGGCGCACCCTTTGCGGCGTCTTCCCCCAGGCCGACCGCCTGCGTGGTTGGGTCTCCCGGCCGCTTGATCTTTGCCGATGCCGTCACGACGAGCGGCAGGAAGCCGTCTGCGCCATTGTCTATCATTTCGAAGAAGCGCCGTCGCATGCGCGGCTCCCAGAACTTGTTGATGTGCGTGGCCACCCCATCCACCTGTACCTCCTGCGGCTGCGATGTGAAGAATGTGGCGATCTGGTTCGCCATGCGGATCAGCTTCTCATCTGTGTGGCTAAGCGACATGACTGTTCTCCCCGCAAGCCAGACGGTCGGGTTTGGTAAACACTTCAAACTCATCGCCGCGCGCGATCCCGATCAAACTGATGCCAGCTTCTTCCGCTGTCTCGATGGCGAGTGCGGTCGGCGCTGAAATCGCGACGAGGATCGGGCATCCGAGAAGCGCCGTTTTCTGCACCATCTCGACGGAAAGACGGCTGGTGACGACCACGATGCCATCGGCTGCCGGACGCCCGGAGCGAAGGATTGCACCGGAGAGCTTGTCCAGAGCATTGTGCCGCCCGACATCTTCTCGCACCGCGACGATGCCGTTCTCTGGCCGGTAGAAACCCGCGCCGTGTACAGCTCGTGTTTCGCGATTGAGGCTTTGCCCATCGCCAAGCAGGCGAATGGCTTCGCTGATCTGCCTCGGCATCAGGCGGGCGGAAGGATCTTTCACCTTAGCCACAGCTCGGGTTGCCTGCTCAATTGACTCGATACCGCAGAGACCACAGCCGACTGGTCCTGCCATGCGCCGGCGGCGGGCCACCAGCGCGTCGGCTGTCGTATCCTTCAGCGTAATCTGCACGTCGATCCCACGACCGGCTTCAACAAGATCAACTTCAAGGATATCCTCCGCCGACGTCACGATCTCCTCCGCCAGCGAAAAACCATAGGCGAAATCGATGAGGTCTGCCGGCGTTGCCATCATCACCGCATGGGTGGAGCCTCCATAGGAGAAGGCGACCGGTACTTCCTCCGGGACAATGCGGTGGCCCGCCTCCATTCGCCCCTGTCGGAAGCGCCATTCGTCGATCGTTCGGCTCGGTTTCTGCTGCATTCTCCGATCCTATTCCGCCGCGTCGAGTTTCGCCACGATTCGGCGCGACTGGCGGGAGAATTCTTCATAATCTTCCTGCCACTCCGTCGGACCGTTGGACGGCGAAACCTGAACGGCCGTCACCTTGTATTCCGGACAGTTGGTCGCCCAGTCGGAGAAATCCGTGGTGATGACATTGGCCTGCGTGTCTGGATGGTGGAAGGTCGTATAGACGACGCCGGGTGCGACACGGTCGGTGATCAGCGCGCGTAGCGTCGTGTCGCCTGAACGGCTGGCGAGCTTGATCCAGTCACCGTCCTTGATGCCACGCTGTTCGGCGTCGTGAGGATGGATTTCCAGCCGGTCCTCCTCGTGCCAGACGACGTTTTCCGTCCGCCGTGTTTGCGCGCCAACATTGTACTGAGACAGGATACGGCCTGTGGTCAGCAGCAGCGGGAAGCGAGGGCCCGTGCGCTCGTCGGTCGCCACATATTCGGTGCGGATGAACTTGCCCTTGCCACGCACGAAGCCGTCGACATGCATGATGGGCGAGCCGAGCGGAAATTTCTCGTTGCAAGGCCATTGGACCGAACCGTGCTTCTCCAGATAATCGTAGGAGACGCTGGCAAAGCTTGGGGTTGTCGCTGCGATCTCGTCCATGATCTCGGATGGATGGGTGTAGTTCCAGTCGAGCCCCATCGCCTGTGCGAGCTTCTGCGTTACCTCCCAATCAGCATAGCCATTTTTCGGGCTCATGACCTTACGCACGCGATTGATGCGGCGTTCGGCATTGGTGAAGGTGCCGTCCTTTTCCAGGAAGGTCGATCCCGGCAAGAAGACATGCGCGTAGTTTGCCGTCTCGTTGAGGAAGAGGTCGTGTACCACGACGCATTCCATGGCAGCGAGTCCTGCAGACACATGCTTGGTGTCAGGATCGGACTGCAGAATGTCCTCACCCTGAATGTAGATGCCCTTGAACGACCCTTCGACTGCGGCATCCAGCATGTTGGGAATACGCAAGCCCGGCTCATTGTTGAGCGTCACGCCCCATAGCTTCTCGAAAGTCTCGCGCGTGGCGTCGTCCGAGATGTGACGATAGCCCGGCAGTTCATGGGGGAAGGAGCCCATATCGCAGGAGCCCTGCACGTTGTTTTGACCACGCAGCGGGTTCACGCCAACGCCCGGACGACCGATATTGCCGGTCGCCATGGCCAGATTGGCAATTGCCATGACTGTCGTCGAGCCCTGGCTGTGTTCGGTGACTCCAAGACCGTAATAGATGGCGCCATTGCCGCCGCGGGCATAAAGACGCGCAGCACCGCGAAGCTCTGCTGCCGGAACGCCGGTGAACTTTTCCGTCTCCTCCGGGCTGTGCTCCTCTCCCGATACGAAGGCTGCCCAGTCCTCGAATTCGGACCAATCGCAACGTTCGCGAATGAAGGCTTCGTTGAAGAGACCTTCGGTGACGATGACATGGGCAAGTGCAGTCAGCACCGCAACGTTGGTGCCGGGCTTCAGCGGCAGGTGGAAGGCAGCCTCCACATGCGGCGTGCGCACAAGATCGATGCGGCGTGGATCGATGACGATCAGCTTGGCGCCCTGGCGCAGCCGCTTCTTCAGCCGGGAGCCGAAGACCGGGTGGCCGTCCGTGGGGTTCGCGCCAATGACAAGCACGACGTCAGACTGTTCGACACTATCGAAGTTCTGCGTGCCGGCAGATGTGCCGAAGGCCTGGCCGAGGCCGTAGCCGGTTGGGGAATGGCAGACGCGAGCGCAGGTATCGACATTGTTGTTGCCGAAGCCAGCGCGGATCAGCTTCTGCACCAGATAGGTCTCTTCATTGGTGCAGCGCGAGGAAGTGATGCCGCCAATCGAGTCCTTCCCGTACTGGTTCTGGATGCGACGGAATTCGGACGCCACATGGGAGTATGCCTCTTCCCACGTCACCTCCCTCCAGGGCTCGGTGATCTTTTCGCGGATCATCGGATTGAGGATGCGGTCCTTGTGGCTTGCATAGCCATAGGCAAAGCGGCCCTTGACGCAGGAATGGCCACGGTTGGCCTGTCCATCCTTCCACGGCACCATACGGACCAGCTCTTCGCCGCGCATTTCCGCCTTGAAGGAACAGCCCACGCCACAATAGGCGCAGGTGGTAACCAGTGAATGTTCTGGCTGACCGATGGCGATCACGGATTTTTCCGTCAGTGTCGCCGTCGGACAGGCCTGAACACAGGCGCCACAGGAAACGCATTCGGAATCGAGGAAGGCTTCATGCGCACCAGCTGATACGCGGCTGTCGAAGCCACGGCCCTCGATGGTCAGTGCAAAAGTACCTTGCACGTCTTCGCAGGCGCGGACACAGCGTGAGCAGACGATGCACTTTGACGGATCGTAGGTGAAGTAGGGGTTCGACTCGTCCTTCGGCATCCACTGCGCATTGACGCCGCCATCGGTCGAACGCGCCTTGACGTGGTTGTCGCCCTCATAGCCGTAGCGCACATCGCGCAGGCCAACGGCACCTGCCATGTCCTGCAACTCGCAATCGCCATTGGCCGCACAGGTCAGACAGTCGAGCGGGTGGTCGGAGATGTAGAGCTCCATCACACCCTTGCGGATTTGCTTCAACCGTTCCGTCTGTGTATGGACGACGAGACCTGGCGCGACCGGCGTGGTGCAGGAGGCGGGGGTGCCGTTTCGACCCTCCACCTCCACCAGACAGAGGCGGCAGGAGCCGAATGCGTCGACCATATCGGTGGCGCAAAGCTTCGGAACCTGTATACCCGCTTCCATGGAGGCGCGCATGATGGAGGTGCCCGCAGGCACGGTAATCTCGCGACCATCGATGGTGAGCGTTACCACGTCCGTGGATTTGGAGGCCGGGGTGCCGTAATCGATTTCGTGAACAAGGGTCATGGTATCACTCCGCCGCTTCAACAAGTGGGGTGGGTGCGAAATCCTCCGGGAAGTGCGTCATCGCGCTCATCACCGGATAGGGGGTGAAGCCGCCCAGCGCGCAGAGCGAGCCGAACTTCATGGTGTTGCAGAGATCCGCCAGAAGCTGGCGGTTTTTCTCGGGTTCGATACCGCGCGCGATCTTGTCGGCGGTTTCGACGCCGCGTGTCGAGCCGATGCGGCAGGGCGTGCATTTGCCACAGCTTTCGACCGCACAGAATTCCATCGCAAAACGTGCCTGATTCAGCATGTCGACGGTGTCGTCGAAGACGACAATGCCCGCGTGACCGATTAGACCGCCGGCGGCGGTGAAGGCTTCATAGTCGAAGACCGTGTCGAAGAGCGATGGCGGGAAATAGGCACCGAGTGGACCGCCCACCTGCACCGCCTTGACCGGGCGACCGGAAATGGTGCCGCCGCCAATCTCATTGACCAACTGGCCGAGCGTCATGCCGAACGCGGCTTCGTAAAGACCGCCATATTTCAGGTTGCCGGCAAGCTGAATCGGGATCGTGCCATTGGAACGGCCGACGCCGTAGTCGCGATAGAACTGCGCGCCGCAATCCATGATCACTGGAATGGAAGCCAGCGACATGACGTTATTGACGACGGTCGGCTTGCCGAACAGGCCTTGGAGGGCGGGAAGTGGCGGCTTGGCCCGAACGATACCGCGCTTGCCTTCCAGGCTGTTGAGGAGGGAGGTTTCCTCGCCGCAGACATAGGCACCGGCACCCACGCGCACTTCCATATCGAAGGCGTGAGGCGAGCCCATCACTGAAGGGCCGAGGATGCCAGCAGAGCGAGCAATCTTTATCGCCTCGTCCATGACGGCGATCGCATGGGGGTATTCGGAGCGGGTGTAGATGTAGCCCTTGGTCGCACCGACCGCGATTGCGGCGATCGCCATGCCCTCGATCAGGACGAAGGGATCGCCCTCCATGATCATGCGATCTGCGAAGGTACCGCTGTCGCCCTCATCGGCGTTGCAAACGATGTATTTCTGGTCAGCGGAAGCGTCTGCGACGGTCTTCCATTTGATGCCTGTCGGGAAGCCGGCACCACCGCGCCCACGTAGACCGCTGTCGGTGACCTGCCGGACAATATCCGCAGGAGGCATCCCGATCGCCTTCTCCAGGCCGGTCAGGCCCTGATACTGGCGATAGTCATCGAGCGACAGAGGATCGGTGACGCCACAGCGCGAGAAGGTGAGGCGTGTCTGGCCTTTGAAGAATGGGATATCCTCTGTCAGGCCATGGGCGAGCGGGTGCGCGCCGCCATTGAGAAAACCCGCGTCGAAAAGTGACGGGACATCCGATGCCTTGACCGGACCATAGGCGACGCGACCCGCGTCGGTGCTGACCTCGACCAGCACTTCCAGCCAGAGCATCCCGCGCGAACCGTTGCGGACAATGTGGACATCATGGCAGCGGGAGGCGGCTTCTCGCTCGATGGCCGCTGCCACCTTGTCGGCACCCACGGCAAGTGCTGCCGCATCGCGGGGAACGAAGACGGTGGTGGTCATTTGCTGACCTCCGCCACGATGTCGTTCAGACAGTGCTCATCGACGCGTCCAAAAAGCTCACCATCCAGCATGGCGACCGGGGCAGAAGCGCAGAGGCCAAGACAGAAAACGGGCTCAAGCGTGACCGAGCCATCGGTTGCGGTTTCGTGCCAGTCGAGGCCAAGCCTCGCTTTCGCGCGTTCGGCAAGCCTGTCGCCGCCCATTGACTGACAGGCCTCGGCGCGACAGAGCTTCAGGGTATGGCGCCCGGCGGGGTGATCGCGAAAATCGTGGTAGAAGGTGATGACACCATGCACTTCGGCGCGCGAAACATTGAGCGCGGAGGCGATCAACTGCTTGGCACTTTCCGGAATATAGCCGAACTCCTCCTGCACCTGATGCAGGATAGGCAGCATCGGCCCTTCCAAGTGGCGACAGTGATCGATAATTTCGGATATCCGGCTTGCGTCGGTACTGGCAACCGCTCGAATGTTCATGGTCAGTCCTCCCAAACCGACGCCAGACAGGCAGAGACTCATCTCCGTGAAACCCGCGGTACCGAGAAGCCAAGTGCTCGTAGGTTGCGCGTGTCCCAATCTGGCTTTCGGGAAGGATGGCGAGAATGCATCGGTCAGGTCAATAAAGACGTCCCGTTGCGCGATAGAAAATTTCTATCGAAGGCCGATGCCGCCGCGCGGGATCTGGCTTCATGCAGAAGCGCTGAAACGAGAGGTGTGTGAGGCTCACGATGGGTTGCGACCAATCCCACCAAGTGTTCAGCATCTGGCTCCGAGATCGGTATCATCCGGATCTGCTCCGGAAAACCGAATGATTCCGCAACATTACGTGGCATGACGGAGGCCCAGTGACCGGTTCTTATGTGGGAAAACAGCACGATCATCGAATTGGATTCAAGCGTCGGCTTGGACTGTACCCCAGCTTCAGCCATATGCGCATTGATGATACGACGGTTTTGCATGTCCGGTGTTAATAGACAAAGCCGAAGACCGGAAACCTCCTTCCACGTCACAACTTCGCGATCGCCAAGCGGCGTTCCGGCTGCTGTAATGAGGTGGTAGCGTTCCGAATATAGAGGAACAGTCGTCACCCGGCCCAGCGGTTCATTGTCGAGGTAGGTGATTCCCGCGTCGATCTCGAGATTTTCCAACTGACTGAGAACCTGCAGGGAGGTGCGCGAGGTGACCGAGAAAGTAACATCCGGGTGACGTGCCTGAAAAGGCTCGGTCAACTTTGGCACCATGGCGAGTGCAGTGGGGATAACAGCGATCCTGATATGCCCCGCGAGACCCTTTCGGGCTGCGCGCATCTCTTCGCGCATGGTGCGAGCATCGCCGACGATCCGCCTTGCCCATTCGAGAACGCGTTGGCCTTCCGGGGTCAGCCCCTGATAGCGCGACCCGCGCACGACCAGCACGACGCCCAACTGATCCTCAAGCTGGCGGATTGCTGCCGAAAGTGTCGGCTGCGAGATGCGGCATTCTTCGGCTGCCCGACCGAAATGTTCGGCGCGGGCCAGAGCAATGAAAAATTCCAGCTTGTCGATCATCTTGGTTGCTCCCCTCTATCGAGGTTTGGCGCGGATGAGGGGTCGCGGTCAACTGGTGGAAATCAAGCAGGGCCATGCATTGGCGACGGATGAGCCCCCATGCTGGATATCGCTGAGGCCGGCATGGTTATCGAATTATCAAAAAATATGCGGAGAGCTTAACGTTTTAACGGCGTGGTAACACTAACGCGCTTTAATCATCTCATCGACGCATGGTTTTTCCGTTTCGGAAGAGGGGCCTTGCAAGTGTTTGTTCAGCCGGATCGATTCCGATGCGGCGTTTGCGTCAGTGTAGATCGAGTCATGCGTATGAGTCATTCGCCTAAAACCGGAAAATCAATCGCAAAGATGTTCGCAGCGGCATTGCTGGCAAGCGTCGCAACGGGTTGCAGCTCGGACGCGACACGCTTTAGCGGACTCTTTTCCAGCAACAATACGGACCAGATGACGACCGCGTCCATTCCTCAGCGCAACGGTGCCGGTGCCTATGGTCAGGCCCCCGTTCCCCAGGCTGACATGAATGGTGGCGGTTATGCTGCCGCCCCGCAGGGCGGTTATGGCAACCAAAACGCGGCCATGAACCAGCCTTATCCGGCTTCGAATGGCGGCTATGGTTCGGTCCAGCAATCAACGGCCCGTTCGGCATCCTCTGCTGCGCCTGTTCAGCGCGCCGAGCTCTCTGCTCCATCGCCGGTAGCAAGCCGCGATCCTGCGACGAGACGCGAAGCCATGGCACAGCCATTCCCATCTGCGACCGCAAACGGCGCGCCCTCCATGGCGTCGGCGCGGCTGCCGGCGAACAACAGCGCCGATACGCTGTCGACCGGGTCTGTCAAGCGCGACAATAATGGCTGGCACACGGAAGGCGCGTCTTCGGTCACGCTGAATTCCGGCGAGACCCTCGCAACGCTTTCCAGACGCTACGGCGTGCCGGAGAAGGCAATCCTGCAGGCAAATGGCCTGAAGAGTGCATCGGCTGCGCGTCCTGGTCAGTCGATCGTCATTCCGCGCTTTGGTCAGACACCCAATGCAGCCCGTGCTGCGTCCAACAACATAGATCTCAGCAAGAACAACGCCCCGGCTCCAACCCGTGGTCAGGAACAAAACCTCGCTGTCCTGCCGGCACAGGGCGCTGCTCGCGACAAGGTTTCGGCTGAGAACGGCAAGCTGACCCCTCCAGGTGGCAAGCCGCTGCCGCCAACCGGTGGCTACAAGGTCAAGCCGGGCGACAGCCTTGCCAAGATTGCTCGTGAAAACGGCGTCTCCGTTGCCGAGCTGAAATCTGCCAACAACATTGCAGATGGCAATATTCGCATCGGTCAGACGCTCACCATTCCAGCCGCTGGAACAGACGGCATCAAGACCGCCTCGGTCAAGCCGCATGAGACTGCTGCGCCCGCCGCTGCTGCAAAGGCTGTCGAGACACCTGTTGCCAAGACAGAAGTGCCGAAGGCGCCGACTGCCGAAGCAAGCGTGAGCGATGTCGAGAAGAAGTCCGATGTCGCATCAATCGCGCCGGAATCCACCGGCATCGGTAAATATCGCTGGCCGGTTCGCGGCGCCGTGATTTCCGGCTTCGGTGAGAATGTCGATGGCAACCGCAATGACGGCATCAACATCTCCGTTCCGGAAGGCACGCCGATCAAGGCTGCCGAAAACGGTGTGGTCATCTATGCCGGCAACGGTCTCAAGCAGCTCGGCAACACGGTCCTGGTGCGTCACGACGACGGCAAGGTCACGGTTTACGGCAACGCTGCCAACCTCGATGTTCAGCGCGGCCAGAAGGTTCAGCGCGGTCAGACAATTGCCACTTCCGGCATGACTGGCAGTGCCAAGCGTCCTCAGGTTCACTTCGAAGTCCGTAAGGACGCAACGCCGGTGAACCCATCCTCTTTCCTTGAATAGTGTTTTGCGTATCAAGGTAAAGGAAAAGCCGGGTCGGAAGGCCCGGCTTTTTCATTTTGATGGACGTTCAAGTCCGACCGTTGCTTCTATGAAGTCGGCGATACGGCCTGTGTCATCGAGATCGAAAACGGGAAGAGTACTTTCCGGGATCGAGTGATCGGCAGCGATTGCAATGATATGCGGATCGCTCGGTGCCAGCGGGTCCGTCTTTGCGGCGTGCTTCCGACGGGCCTCTATTTTCGGCACGGGTTCGTATTTATAGCCTTCGATGAGCACCAGATCGCAGGGCGCGATGCGCGCGAGGATTTCCTCGAAAGACGGTTCAGCCGCGCCGCGCAGCTCATGCATGATGGCAAAGCGCGTGCCGGATACGATCGTCACCTCATGCGCGCCGGCCTGTCTGTGCCGCCAGCTATCCGCACCCACCTTGTCGATATCGAAATCATGATGGGCGTGCTTGATCGTGGAGACCCGATAGCCGCGCGCGGTGAGCTCCGTGACGATGCGCACTGCCAGCCCAGTCTTGCCCGAGTTTTTCCAGCCGGAAATGCCAAATACTTTTTGACGCGTCATGGAGTAAGACTCTTCAGGAAGGTTTGCGCCTGCGACAGCTCTTCCGGGGTGTTGATGTTGAAAAACGGATCGATAGAACTGGTTGCGCTTTCCACTGGTGGAAAGGACACGCCGATCGTGGGGTGGCGCGCCAGAAAGCTGCGGATGCGACGGTTGTCGTCCTCCGCGAGCCAGTTCTCCAGATCCTCGACGAAAGCGAACGGCCAGAGAGCAAAGACGGGATGAACCTGTCCCTTGGATGCGGCGATGACGATGGTGTTCTCGTCCGGCAGGTGATCCAAAAGCTTCGAGGCAAGGTCGTCCGGAAAAAACGGGCTGTCTGAAGGTGCCGTCAACATGTGGCTCGCGCCAGATGGGTGGTCTCTAAAGTGCCGCAAGCCTGCGAGAACGCCGACAAGAGGTCCTGCGTGCCCCATCTTGGTATCTGGCACGAGAGGCACGTCAAAGGCCTTGCCCCATTCACCGGTAGCATTGAGCGCCAGCGTCGAAATCTGCGGCGCCAGTCTATCAATGACATGGTGCAGAAGGTGTCGCTCACCGAAGGGGCAGAGAGCCTTGTTGGAGCCCATGCGTCGCGAAAGACCGCCGGCCAGAATCAGGCCAGGAAGGAAGCGTGCAGTTTTCATCGTGCCTCACCTCTTAACAGACGCTGCGCATGGCGGCGTTCCTGTCTGCCCGCATAGGCGCTCGTCGCCACGGCAAGCACGCCATTGACCAGCATGACGAGGAGCAGATGCGTCGTCCCAGCTTCCTCCGATAGCAGAGACGAGGCGATAACGGAAAGCATCGCTCCACCGCCAATCGTCAGCGCGCCGCCAAGTCCGGAGGCGGAGCCTGCCAGATGGGGCTGAACGCTGACCATGCCGGCATTGGCGCTCGGCAGTGTCACGCCGTTGCCGACGCCGATGAGCGCGAGCGGAATGAAGAACTCATAGTGGCTGCCGAGATCAAGATGAAGGAGCAGGTATGCAACGACGATGCCGACAAGCGCGATCACATTGCCAGCCAGCATCATCACCGGGATGCCGATGCGGCTGGCGTAGCGGCCGGAAACGAAGTTGCCCAGCATATATCCTGTCGCCATGAAGAAGAACTGCATGCCCAGCACCGCTGGCGTCAGCCCGTAGAGCACGCTGCCGACGAAAGGCGCGCCGCCGAGGAAGGAGAAAAACAGGCCGGAGGAGAGCGTGCAGGTCAGTGCATAGCCCCAGAAACGGGTGGAGCGAAGAAGCTGCGGCCAGGCCCGGAACTGGGCTGCGAAACTTGCCGACTTCTGCCGGTTGGTTTCGCCCATGTCGAAAAAGACAAGCAGCAGAACCGCCACCGCCGACAGGCTAACGAAAGCGAAGCTTGCCTGCCAGCCGGCGAGATCATTGAGAAAGCCGCCGACGGTGGGCCCGACCATAGGCACCACCGACATGCCCATGGTGACGTAGCCGATCATCGAGGCCGCCTGCTCGGCAGGCACCATGTCGCGGACGATGGCTCTCGCGAGCACGAAGCCCGAGGCTATTGCCGCCTGCAGAACGCGGCCAATCATGAAAACGGTGATGTTCGGCGCGAATGTGCAGATCAGCGTGGCGACAATCATCAGCACGATGCTGACGAGCATAACCGGTCTGCGACCGAAGAGATCGGACAGCGGTCCGATCACGAGTTGAAGCACGGCAGTGGCGGCGAGATAGCCTGAGACAGCGAACTGCATGACGGCATAATCAGTGCCGAAATAGACCGACATTGCCGCAAGCGACGGCAGGAAGACATTCATGCTGAGCGCTGCGACACCGGCGACGAGCACTAGCGTCATGACATGCGGTGGGGTCGAGCGATCGAGAAAGCGCGCCTTGTTCATTCGATACCTATCGCTTGCTTGGCGATCGGCGCACGGTGACGCCGGCTTTCGCGGTAGAATGTGTAGAGACCGGAGGCGACGATGATGGCCGTGCCAGACAGTGTCCAGATATCCAGATGATCGCCGAAGAAGAAAAAGCCGATCGAGAAGGCCCAGATCATGCTTGTGTAGCGGAAGGGTGCGACGAAGGAAATGTCACCGCTGCGCATTGCCGTAATGACCGCCTGATAACCGATGACGACAAGCAAGGCGGCTGCCACCAGATGCGACCAGACATAGGTGTCCATTGGCTGCCAGCCACCAAACGGCATGATCAGCGCCGCACCGAACAAGGTGTTGACGACGGTGGTGGTCATGGTAACGGCCATGGAGGGAACATCTGCATACATGCGCCGGGTCAAGAGGTCGCGTCCGGCGGTGACGAACATAGCACCCAGCACCAGGAGTGCGCCGGAGGTAAAACCTTCCGGGCCGGGTCTGAGAATAACAAGGACTCCAAGAAAGCCGACCAAAATCGCAGTCCAGCGTCGCCAGCCCACAGGCTCCTTCAAGAAAAGTGCTGCACCGAGCGTCACCGCAAGGGGGAGGGACTGCATGATGGCCGCCACATTGGCGAACTGCATCATGCTGAGAGCCTTGAGGTAAAGGATGGAGGCCGAGATCTCGCAGAGACAACGCATCAGAATGACGGGGCGCAACATGGTCTTGAGTGGGCGCAGCGCGCCCATATGGCGCGCAATCACGTAAACCAGAACACAGGTCATAACGCCGCGAACGAAGAGAATTTGTCCGATATTGATGTAGGGCGTGACGGACTTGGTGAAGGCGTCGTTGACCGTAAAGCTTGCCATCGCCAGAGCCATGAGCAGCGCTCCGCGCGTATTGTCCGTCAATGCCATGATGCCATCCCAAGAACGAGGTCGCGATGCGGGCCTTCCGCAGCGAGGCGACTCCGTTCACTCCTCCTGTCCCAAAGTCGTGGCATGGTGAGCGGACGAATTCAATCCATTTAATGTAAGGGTATCAAATAATAAGCTAGCGGGAGAATCAGCCGCCAGTGACGCTCATGTGGCGGGCGACAGCGGGTCGCTTGCGATTCCGATCGATGATGAAGTCGTGACCCTTGGGTTTGCGTAGGATCGCGTCGTCGATCGCCTGAGACAGAAGCGCGTCGCTGTCGGAGGCGCGAAGCGGCGTTCTCAAATCCGCCGCATCGTCCTGACCGAGGCACATATAAAGCGTGCCGGTGCAGGTAATACGGACGCGGTTGCAGCTCTCGCAGAAATTATGCGTCATCGGCGTGATGAAGCCGAGCCGTCCACCAGTTTCCTTCACTTCCACGTAGCGTGCGGGTCCGCCCGTCTTGAAGGGAATATCGGTGAGCGTAAAACGCTCTTCGAGCGAGGCACGGAGGTCCGACAGCGGCAAATAGCGATCGGTGCGGTCTTCCTCGATCTCACCCATCGGCATGGTTTCAATGACCGTGAGATCCATGCCCCGCGCGTGGGCAAAACGCATGAGTTCGGGAATTTCGTGCTCGTTGAAGTCTTTCAGCGCCACTGCATTGAGCTTAATCTTGATGCCCGCCGCAAGAGCCGCGTCAATACCGGCCATCACCTTGGAGAAGTCGCCCCAGCGGGTGATCTGACGGAACTTCTCCGCATCGAGCGTATCAAGCGACACATTGATCCGGCGCACGCCGCAATCGTAAAGTTCGGCAGCATGAGCGGCAAGCTGCGAGCCATTGGTGGTCAGCGTCAACTCATCCAGTTGGCCCGCTTCAACATGGCGGCCGAGATTGCGGATGAGGTGCATGATGTTCTTGCGCACAAGGGGTTCACCGCCCGTCAGGCGCAACTTGCGCACGCCCTTGGCGATGAAGGCGGAACAGAGCCGGTCGAGTTCTTCGAGCGTCAGCAGATCCTTCTTCGGCAGAAAGGTCATGTGCTCCGACATGCAATAGGTACAGCGAAAATCACAGCGATCCGTCACCGAGACGCGCAAATAGGTGACCGCCCGGCCGAAGGGGTCGATCATGGGAGCCCTGACTTCAGAGAGCGGACTTGCCGTTGTGGGAAAACCGGTGACGCTGTTCATGTCCAGAGTCTGGGGATGCGACTGGCTAACGTCAAGTCGAAACTCCGTAATTGCGCTTGGATTGACCGTTGTTGGATCACAATCAATTGCTGTCCTGCCACGCTCAATTAGAAAAGTCCGAGCGCGCGAGCGTGACTGGGGGCACCATCACGCTCCGGCCATCCACTCGAAAGTCTGTGATCATCTAACACAGAGAGCCCGGGTGCAGTGTCCGTGGACGAATCTGCCCGTTTTGAAAGCGATCGCTGACCGACCGTCCCCGAGCCACTGTTCAATCAAAACAAGCTTCGCTCATCGCTCCTTAGATCACCTTCGATCTGGCGCGGCGCGTAAAGGTTGTTGCGAACCTGTTTCCGCCATGACCGCGCAAGACCTTCAGGGTTCGTCTGGATTTCTGTGACCGCAAAGGCAGGTTGACCATCCATGGGGCATTGAACCGCCCATTGCCCGTCCGGCGAAGCGATACCGGAGGGAGCACCGGGACTTTGAGGCACGAGCGTGGAGAAGCTGATCCAGTAGCTGTTGCTCGCAGCATGGCCTAGAGCCTCTGCCGCGAATGCGGGAGCTCCGGACGGTGTTCCTCCTGCGGTGGAGAACAGGACGCAATCGACCCCAAGGGTTTCGTACTCAACGAAGATTTCCGGGTAATGCACCTCCGTGCCCAGCGCGCACCCGATGCGCACGCCACCGATTTCAAAGGTTACGGGGTTCCTGCCGGGTGAGTACATGAAGGAGATTTTCGTGTTCGAGAGAAGGCGCTCGTCATAGCGCGTCACCAACTCTCCACGGTCGGAAACGACATATAGGCTGTTGTGTGGTCGGTGCGGCGAAGTCAGGCGATGAACGGACCCAAAAACGATCCAAAGCTTGAGTGCGCCGGCCAGTCTCCTGGTTTCCTCCAGTTCCTCGCGCAGCACGTCCCATTGGAAGCGTGTCCAATCGGAAGGCCCGATGGAGCGCGGCCCCGTTTCGGACATGATGCGCTTGCCGGGCCAGCAGGTTGTGCCCTCCGGAAAATGGAGCAGGCGAGACCCTGCTTGATGGGCATCACGCATGAGGCGACGCATCTCGGCTCCACTGGCGCGAAGTGCCGAAACATCGCGAGGGTCATCGAAGAGAGACGTTTGCGCCACAGCCAACCGCAGCGACCGGAGTTCGGGACGGTCTGGCTGCTGGCGGATATTACGAAGTGCGGCAGTGTAGGATTCGCCGGTTTTGGCGGCACGGGCACGCACGCGGCGTTTGAAATTTCCATTCTGGGTCATGATCTAGCCTTTCACGTCCCGGACAGGGTTCCCCAGCAACCGTCCGGCACGATCGGACCAAGATGTGCGACCCGAGACGAAAGTCCCTTTGCCTCGGTTGAAGACCATGCTGGGGAAGGTCTGAGAGGTTGGGCGCAGGCCACGCCGAGATCAAGATGTCCAGTGACCCTCGATTCGTCAAGCTGTCTACAAAAGTGGAAAGAGCCGGATTTATTCGCTCTGTAGATACCCAGTGGCTGTCATTTTGGATGAAGCCTAGCAACGTCTTGAGCCTTCTGCATAGTCGGGCCTGACGCAATAGCCATCGTCGCTAGGGACTGCTATGACGAACAGCCAAATCTTCACATCTCGATAGAACGATCAGAAATCATGAGCAGCAGCGACAATCAGGCATGGCCCACCGAATTGCGGGTTTCCAAAGATCGCAAACACCTGATGGTGGTGTTCGATAATGGTGTCTCTCACACGCTCCCCGCCGAAATGCTGCGCGTCCTATCCCCTTCGGCGGAAGTTCAGGGACATGGTCCCGGGCAGAAGGTCACGGTGCCGGGCAAGCGCGATGTGGCTATCCGCAACGTGGTCGCTACGGGCAACTATGCCGTGCGCATCGCATTCGATGACGGGCATGACAGCGGCATCTTTACCTGGCGCTATCTCCAGGAGTTGGGCGAAAAGGGAGACGCACTGTTCCAGACTTACGAACAGGAACTCGCGGAAAAAGGCTTGAGCAGGGAGCCGCGGTTCCGTTAGGGAAGTTGCATGTGATTTCAATGTGGAGGTGACACTTGGCCGTCGAGGGAAATGCGAATGATCTGGCCCAAGTGGTCGTCCTGCTGGCCGCCGGTGTGGTGGCAGCACCCATCTTCAAGCGCATTGGTCTCGGCTCGGTTCTTGGTTATCTCGCGGCCGGTCTTGTCATCGGCCCTTTCGGCTTAGGTGCCTTTTCCGATCCGCAGGCCATCATCCATATCGCCGAACTCGGCGTGGTGATGTTCCTCTTCATCATCGGTCTTGAGATGCAGCCCTCAAGGCTGTGGTCCATGCGCAAGGACATTTTCGGTCTCGGTGCGCTTCAGGTGATGGTCTGTATCGGCGGCCTGACGATGATCGGCGTGGCTTTCGGCTATGCTGTCATTCCCTCCTTCGTCGCGGGAACGGGTTTCGTTCTCACATCCACCGCCATCGTCATGCAGATGCTTCAAGAGCGCAACAGCCTCTCGACGTTGAAAGGGCAGCGCATCATCGCCATCCTTCTCTTCGAGGATCTGGCAATTGTGCCACTTCTGGTGCTGGTCACATTCCTCGGCAGTGGCGGCGAAGAAGTCACGATGGCGGAGCGGCTCTCCTCGATCGGTATTGCTTTGGCTGCGACCGTTGCGCTGATCTTTGCCGGTCGCTATCTACTAAATCCTCTCTTCCGGTTGCTTGCGTCTTCCGGTGCCCGAGAGGTCATGACGGCTGCGGCTCTGCTCGTCGTTCTCGGATCAGCCCTGCTGATGCAGGTCAGTGGCTTGTCCATGGCGATGGGCGCCTTTCTTGCCGGCGTGCTTCTCTCCGAGTCCGCTTTTCGCCATCAATTGGAAGCCGATATCGAGCCGTTTCGCGGCATCCTGCTTGGGCTTTTCTTCCTTGGCGTCGGCATGGCGATCGATCTTTCGGTGATTGCTGCCAACTGGAAGATCGTGGTCATCGGCGTCATTGCCTATATGTTCGTCAAGGCGCTGTTGATCTACAGCGTTGCCCGCCTCGTCGGTACCTGCCAGCGTGAGGCGATCGAGCGTGCCGTGCTGATGGCGCAGGGCGGCGAATTTGCCTTCGTCCTCTATTCCGCCGCATCCGCTGCAGGCATTCTCGATGCCGAAACCAATGCGGTGCTGACCGCGATGATCATCATCTCGATGATACTAACGCCCTTGATGGTCATTGCCCATGACCGGATCATGCCGGCAGTAAAGCCCAACACGGATGGTCTGGAGCTTCCCGAAAATGTCGAGGGCAGCATTCTGATCATTGGCTTCGGTCGTTTCGGTCAGATCGTCAGCCAGCCGCTGCTTGCGCGGGGCTACACGCTGTCGCTGATCGACAAGGACGCGGATTTTGTCCGCGATGCGGCCGATTTCGGCTTCAAGGTCTATTATGGCGATGGCGCACGTTCAGAGATCCTGCATGCAGCTGGCGCCGGAACCGCACGCGCGGTGCTGATCTGCGTCGACGATAAGGAGGCTGCGATCCGCATTGCCGAGATCGTCAAGCACGAGTTTCCACTCGTACCGGTTCTCGCCCGCGCTTTCGATCGCGGTCACGCAATCGATCTGGTCAAGGCCGGCGTCGATTATCAGATCCGCGAAACCTATGAATCGGCGCTGGATTTCTCGCAGAAGGCCCTGACCTCCGTTGGCGAAGAACGGGATACCGCCGAGCGGCTGGTGGAAGAGTTTCGAGATGTGGATGTCGAGCGCTTTGCGATCGAGGTCGTGGGCGGTATTTATGCGGGCCGGTCGCTGATACGCGGCAATGCTTCGCCCGCCGATCTCGTGGCTGCCAGGACAGCGCGCGAGCGCGCGCAACGCGAAGCACGTGAAGAGGCGGAGGCCAGCGGCTGACGGATGTGGAAAGACAGCTTAATCGGGAGTGAGGGTTTATGGGAATTATTCGTTCTGTTGAGGAGTTGAAGGCAATCTATGACGGTTGCTCCGAGGCTTCCCTGGTCAAAGTCACGTCAACTCTCACGCCCGAATACCGCAAGATGATCGAGGCGGCACCCTTTCTGGCGCTGGCAACCGTCGGGCCGGAGGGAATGGACTGTTCGCCGCGCGGCGACAAGGGCGGTGTCGTTCGGGTTCAGGATGAGAAAACCGTTCTGCTGCCAGACTGGCGCGGCAACAATCGCGTCGATTCTCTCATGAACATCGTGCGCGACCCGCGTGTAGCCCTGATGTTCCTCGTCCCCGGTTCGACAACGACGATGCGCATCAACGGCAAGGCGGTGGTATCGGCAGAACCCGCGCTGCTCGCGAGCTTCTCAATGGATGGGAAGAACCCGCGCACGGTGACTGTGGTCACCATCGACGAAGTCTACTTCCAATGTGCCCGTGCGCTGATCCGCTCTGAGCTGTGGGATCCTGAGAACTTCATCGATCCGACGTCGCTGCCGACACCCGGCGCATTGTTGAAAGCGGCAAAAGCAGATTTCGACAAGGAGACGTACGACAGGGAGTGGCCGGAGCGCGCGGCGAAAACCATGTGGTGAAAAGTGCGATTCCCATGAGCTCTGCGGCCCGCCGCTGAGCCCGATCCTTACGTCCGGTAGATCAGCCAGCTTTTCCCGGAGTAGTTTTTCTGCATCCCGTCTTCAAACATGATGGTGCGGTTTCGCCCGGACGTCTTGGCATTGTAGAGCGCGACGTCTGAACGGGCGTAGAGTTCGACAGGATTTTGCGCCTGAGAGGCCATGGCGTAACCGATGGAAACAGTAATCTGCCCGTAATCCACGCCGGTCTTCGAGTTTCGGAACGGGGTCTTCTCAAGCGAGAGGCGAATGCGCTCGCACATCTCCCGCACTTCGTCGGCATTCATGTTGTCGACGATGATCGCGAATTCCTCGCCGCCATTTCTGGCCACAAAGATATCCTTACGGACCGACTTACGGATGACCGATGCAACGCTTGCAAGAATCTTGTCTCCGACTGGGTGGCCGTAAGTATCGTTGACACGCTTGAAGTTATCGATGTCCAGCAGGATCAGGGACGACAGATGGAGCCCGAAGCTCGTATCGTAGGTCGATGCGAGCCTTTCATCAAAGGCTCGGCGGTTCGACAGACGCGTGAGCGAGTCTGTATTGGCGATGCGCTTGTATTCATCCAGTTCAAGACGAACCTGCTGCATCTCTTCAGCATGTCTGTCCAAGTCTTTGGAACTGCTCTCGCCTTGGGCGATCTTGGTGCCGGTTGCCTCTGAAAGGATCGCGATGGCCGCGCCAACGAGCGAGGTGCTTGTCGCGCTTTTGACCGTGATCCGCTCGCGCGTTTCATCCAGCAGCCGATTGTATTTCTCAAGGCTTGACTGCTCGTGCTTCAGAACAGTGAGCAAGGCGTCCAGCTCGAGATGCAGCTTCTCGTGAACCGTCTCGATGATCTTGCTGTGGCTGTGGTTGAAGTAGCGGGTGCCCAGTTCGTCCAATTCTTCCTGGGTCGCCTTGCTGCCAAGCTGCAGCAGTTCCTTGGACAGAGCGGGGTTGGAGCCGATGAAGGCTTCGTAGAAAAGATTGTAATTGCGGGGGATGGGCGAGATACCCATGCTGCGCATGGCGTGCAAGATTTGGCTCGCCACGTCTGCTCCGGGAAAATTTTGTGTCGGCCCCGTACTCATGATGTGTCCCCAGATCGTCCCGTTTTTGTTCTGACCGACACGCCTCAACGACGGTTCCCCAACCGATTGTTGATGCTGCATGGAAAGTCGGCGTGTTCTTAGGCGTAGCCTTCTCCGAGAATCGCACGTGAACACGGAATCCAGTTACAGTCTCGCAAAGATTTTATCTACGAAAATTAATGGCTGTAAATAGTATTTCAGAAAAGCCTGAGATGGGAAGGGTGGTCAGACAACGAGTGCGACCCGTTGCCTGACCTTTGTCATTACTTGGGGCCGATCATGTTTTCCGGACGGACATACTGATCGAATTCCTCGTTCGACAGATATCCGCCACCGACAGCCTCTTCGCGCAGCGTCGTGCCGTTCTTGTGCGCGGTCTTGGCAATCTTGGCGCAGGCGTCATAGCCGAGCTTGGTGTTCAGTGCAGTCACGAGCATGAGCGAGTTCTCCACGCCCTTGCGGATGTTGTCTTCGCGCGCTTCGATGCCGACCACGCAATTGTCGGTGAAGGAAACGGCTGCATCGCCAAGAAGCTGGACGGACTGCAGGAAGTTGTAGGCCATCATCGGGTTATAGACGTTGAGCTCGAAGTGGCCCTGCGATCCTGCGAAAGTAATGGCAGCCTGGTTGCCGAAGATGTGGGCGCAGACCTGGGTCAGCGCCTCGGACTGGGTCGGGTTGACCTTGCCTGGCATAATCGAGGAACCTGGTTCATTTTCCGGCAATGCAAGTTCGCCGAGACCGGCGCGTGGGCCGGAACCCAGGAAACGGATATCGTTGGCGATCTTGAAGAGCGCTGCTGCCGCCGCGTTGATCGCGCCATGGGCGAAGACCATCGAATCATGAGCGGCCAGTGCTTCGAACTTGTTCGGAGCGGTGACGAAGGGCAGGCCGGTGATGGTGGCAATCTCTTCGGCAACCTTTTCGGCAAAGCCGACAGGCGCGTTGAGGCCGGTGCCGACGGCAGTGCCGCCCTGTGCCAGTTCGCAAAGGCCGGGCAGCGTCAGTTCGATGCGCTTGATCGATGATGCTACCTGCGCCGCATAGCCGGAAAACTCCTGGCCGAGCGTCAGAGGCGTTGCATCCTGAGTATGGGTGCGGCCAATCTTGATGATGTGGGCAAAGTCCTTCGCCTTCTTGTCAAGCGCGGCATGCAGGTGCTTCAGGCTCGGCAGCAGGTGATGAACGATCTGCTCGGCGCAGGCGATATGCATGGCCGTCGGATAGGTGTCGTTGGACGACTGGCTCATGTTGACGTGATCGTTCGGGTGAACCGGCTTCTTCGAGCCCATCACGCCGCCGAGCATTTCAATGGCGCGGTTGGAGATCACTTCATTGGCATTCATGTTGGACTGGGTGCCCGAACCCGTCTGCCAGACAACGAGCGGAAAATGCTCGTTCAGCTTGCCATCGATGACTTCCTGAGCCGCCTTGACGATCGTCTCGGCGAGTTGAGCGTCGAGGCCACCGAGCGCCATATTAGCGCGTGCGGCTGCCTGCTTGACGATGCCGAGCGCACGGATGACGGATGTGGGCTGCTTTTCCCAGCCGATCTTGAAGTTGCCGAGCGAGCGCTGGGCCTGCGCGCCCCAGTAGCGATCGCTGGCGACTTCGATCGGGCCAAAAGTATCAGTTTCCGTGCGTGTGGCTGTCATCGTTGGTGCCTCTCCATTGTGTTCCGGTGGCAAGGCGGCGTTTCAAGCCCGTCTTGCGCGCGGGCCGACATATAGAGCCATCCCGCAACTCTGGAAAGCCTCACGCGCCGCAGGGCGTCAGATTTTGCCGCAGATTCGAAAGTCAATTGACGTGACTTTTGGGTAACGTTCGCAAAAGAGACAATTCCATGGCGCTTCAGGCTTAACAGATGAAAAAACATCTTTCTGCAATGCTTCGAAATTAAAGAGAAATTTAACTATTCCTGCCAAAAATTAAGGAGATTGCCAGAGCTTTTTTGACGAACGGCAGGACAATTCTGGCACGAGATCGGGCTTTGCGCGTTTCCTTTTCAAGCGAAGACCAATCAGCTAGACAGACAATGTTTTATTCGCGCTTCGATGGATGATGGCGCTGGACGCAATGAGGACCAAATTGCAGATCACTTCAGGAAAAAAATCGGCGGCGTTCATACTGGCTCTCGGTGTTTCCGTCTCAGCGGGCATTCCAGCTCCAGCCAGCGCCATCACCCTTATGGATCTGCTTCGTGGCGGTCCTGGTAAGATCGAGCGCGAACGCCAAGACCGTGGCCTTCCAGGCGTCGTCCAGCAAAACGCTCCGGTCGGTGGCGATATCGATCCCGAGCCGACACCGCGCATTTCCGGTCCTCGCTATTACACCTACAAGGCAGATGGCACCCGTGCGGTTGATACGTCGAAGTTCGGCCCGGACTATGCCGGCGTAAAAGTCTCGGCAACGCCTGAGATCGCCAAGGCGCTCGAAGCTTACTATGCGGGCGGCGCAAAACCGATCTGGGTTTCCAATGGCGATATCAACGAGCGCGCGTCTGCCGTTCTCGCCTTCTTCGAAACCGTAGGCGACAGCGGCCTGGACCCGGCCGATTACAGCATCTCGGCTCCCTCTTCCGACGTCACGGCCAGCATCGCCAGTGAGCCGCAGGCGGAAGTTCAAACGGTGAGTGCCACGGAAAACGAGGACAAGCCGGTCAACCGCGCGATGATGCAGTTCGAGCTTGCCCTCTCCGCAAAGGTTCTTGGCTATGTGCAGGACACCACCCGCGGTCGTATCGATCCAAACAAGCTTTCCGGCTATCACGATTTCAAGCGCAAGACGGTCAATCTTTCGCCGGTTCTTAAGCTTGCAGCATTGAGCCCGGATGTGACGGCCTATCTGAAGTCGCGTGAGCCTTCCAGCCCGGAATATCAGGCGCTGAAGGCCGAACTGGTCAAGCTTCTTGATGAGGACAAGTCCGGTGAAAACAAGATCGCTGTCCGCGCCGATCTGGTGCTGAAGCCTGGCGAAGATAACGCTGAACTCGCCAATGTGGTGAAGGCGATCGAGCATCGCTCGTCCGAGGCGCTGAAGTCGCAGCATGCACCGGCCCTGACAGGCTATCAGCACACGACGCAATACACGCCGGAACTGGTTGATCTGGTCAAGGCTTTCCAGAGCGAAAACGGTTTGAAGGCTGATGGCGTGATTGGTCGCGCCACCGTTCGTGCAATGACGGGGGATAGCAACGAGGCGAAGATTGCCAAGCTTGAAGTTGCTATGGAACAGGTTCGCTGGCTGCCGGCAGATCTCGGCGACCGCTATGTGTTCATCAATCAGCCGGCCTTCATGGCCTATTACCATGACCAGGGCAAAGAGCAGTTCGGCATGAAGGTGGTCATCGGTTCGAAGACCAACCAGACCTATTTCTTCCAGGATGACATCGAGACTGTCGAGTTCAACCCCTATTGGGGCGTTCCGCAGTCCATCATCGTCAACGAAATGCTGCCAAAGCTGCGCAATGATCCATCCTATCTCGATCGCCTTGGCTACGAGGTTTCGGTCAATGGCCGGGCCGTTTCGTCGTCGAGCGTAAACTGGTACGGTTCGACCAACGCGATCTCGGTTCGCCAGCCGCCAAGCAGCGACAATGCATTGGGCGATCTGAAAATCCTCTTCCCGAACAGCCATGCAATCTACATGCATGACACGCCATCGAAGAGTTTCTTCAACCGTGATATGCGCGCTCTGAGCCACGGCTGTATCCGTCTTGTCGATCCGCGCCGCATGGCAGCGGCCGTTCTCGGCACGACGATTGACAACGTCAACAAGCAGATTGCAGCCGGTGAAAACCGTGCAGTGTCCGTGCCGGTGAAGATTCCGGTCTATGTCGCCTACTTTACCGCATGGCCGGACAAGGACGGTAAGGTGCAGTATTTCGACGACGTTTATGATCGCGACAGCTATGTGATGAAGGCGTTCGCCACCACCACCAAGGCGCGCTCAACCTCCATCTGAGGCAGCTGAAACATCTGACAAAAGCGCCCTACGGGCGCTTTTGCTGTATCGGGGCAGGGCATGCAGAACATTCAGACGGTCATCGACTCCATCTATGACGAGATGAAGAACCACCTCGGAGAGGGGAAGGTCGCGGATTATATTCCCGAGCTTGCCAAGATCGATCCGAAACAGTTCGGCATTGCCGTCACCACCGTCGAAGGCGAGACTTTCGTTGCGGGCGATGCCGCCGTTCCTTTTTCGATTCAAAGTATTTCCAAAGTCTTCATGCTGACGCTTGCGCTCGGCAAAGCCGGTGAGTCCGTCTGGAAGCGTGTTGGACGCGAGCCTTCTGGCTCATCGTTCAATTCCATCGTTCAGCTCGAACATGAACACGGCATTCCCCGCAACCCTTTCGTCAATGCGGGTGCAATCGTTGTGACCGACATGGTGCTCGCGGGACACCAGCCGCGAGAGGCCATAGGCGAGTTGCTGCGTTTTGTACGGTACCTCTCCAACGATGATACGGTCTCGATCGACAACACCGTCGCCAAATCCGAGCAGGCCACCGGTTTTCGCAATTTCGCGCTCGCGAACTTCATGCGCAGCTTCGGCAATATTCACCATCCTGTCGACCATACGCTTGGTGTCTATTTCCACCAGTGCGCGCTCTCCATGAACTGCGTGCAGCTAGCACGGGCAGGGCTCTTCCTCGCCAATCGCGGACGTAATCCGCTGACGGGGCACACGGTGGTGTCGGATCGCCGGGCGCGCCGTATCAATGCTCTGATGCTGACCTGCGGCCATTATGATGGGTCGGGCGACTTTGCCTATCACGTCGGTCTTCCCGGCAAGAGCGGCGTCGGCGGGGGCATTCTGGCAGTGGCGCCGGGCAAGGCGTCGATTGCCGTCTGGTCGCCGGGCCTCAACAAGGTCGGGAACTCCGCGCTCGGGTCCGACGCGCTTGAAATGCTGGCGAACCGCATGGGCTGGTCCGTATTCGGGGCTTGATCTTACGCCTATATGAGGGCATTGCCTGTCGTTAACCGCTTTCAAGCGGATCAGACAGCGAGATGACCATGACCATTGCCGCACAGATCGATGACATTCAGAATGCCGGCGAGGTCGAAGAGGCTGGTGGCTCGCATCCTCTCTTTGCCGATGCGCCGCGCTCCGTCTCCTTCAACAAGCTGCGCAAGCGTCTGTTGCGAAACGTGCGACAGGCCTTCGACGATTTCGGCATGTTGAAGGGACAGAAGCGCTGGCTGGTGGGCCTTTCAGGCGGCAAGGACAGCTATGGTCTTCTGGCGCTGCTGCTCGATCTGAAATGGCGCGGCCTTCTGCCCGTCGAACTGATTGCCTGCAATCTCGACCAGGGTCAGCCGAACTTTCCCAAGCACATCCTGCCGGACTATCTGACGAAGATCGGCATGCCGCACCGCATCGAATACCGCGATACCTATTCCATCGTGAAGGAAAAGGTCCCGGAAGGAGCCACCTACTGCTCGCTCTGTTCGCGTCTTCGCCGTGGCAATCTCTATCGTATCGCACGCGAAGAGGGCTGCGACGCGCTACTTCTGGGCCATCACCGCGAAGACATTCTGGAAACCTTCTTCATGAATTTCTTCCATGGCGGCCGGCTTGCTGGCATGCCGGCGAAGCTGATGAATGACGAAGGCAACCTGATGGTGCTGCGCCCGCTTGCCTACTGCGCAGAAGACGACCTGGCGAAATTCGCAGCGGCAATGCAGTTCCCCATCATTCCCTGCGATCTTTGCGGTTCCCAGGACGGTTTGCAAAGGAATGCCATGAAGGACATGCTGGCCGATATCGAACGGCGTATGCCCGGTCGCAAGGATGTGATGTTGCGGGCACTCGCACACGTCAATCCCTCGCATCTGCTGGATACAAAGCTGTTCGATTTTTCCGGCCTGACTGTCACGGATCCGTCATCCTAGAGGAATAGGTGAGGCGCATTCCTCACCTATTCAGATTGTTTTCCATGACCCTTTCCGATTCAGATATCGACTTCCTCGTTGCAACCGTTGCCCATGCCGGCACCAGCGAAATCATGCCGCGCTTTCGCAATCTCAGCGCTTCGGCCATTTCCGAGAAGACATCGGCTGTCGACCTGGTCACGGAAGCGGATGTCCTTGCGGAAAAGCAGATCACTGCAGCCTTGCTGCAGCGTTTCCCCACCGCGCACATCGTTGGCGAAGAAGCCTATGATGCCGACCGCTCCGTTATTCCGGCACTTCGCGACGCGCCGCTTGCCTTCGTGATCGATCCCGTAGACGGCACATTCAACTTCGCCTCCGGTTTTCCAGCCTTTGGAACGCTGCTCGCCGTGACCGTCAAAGGTGAAACGGTCGCTGGAATCATTCATGATCCGGTGATGGGCGACAGCATCGTCTCGGTCAAAGGCGCAGGCGCCGTGCTGAAGCGCGCAAACGGCAGCGAAGCGAAACTGCGCGTCGCCGAGCCCGTCGGTCTTTCGGACATGGTGGGTATCTTCTCCTGGGGTCATAGCCATCCCGACCGCCGACCGGTGATCGCTGCAAATATGGCCAAGACGAAAATGGCGCTGTCCCTGAATTGCTCTGCGCACGAATATTGGCTGGTGGCGACAGGCAAGCTGCATTTCATCGGTCATGAGAAGCTTATGCCTTGGGACCATCTGGCAGGCGTGCTAACCCATCAGGAGGCGGGCGGCTACACGGTGAAGCTCGATGGCACGCCCTACCGCCCAGGAGATACCGAGGGTGGCATCCTTTCTGCACCAGACAAGGAAAGCTGGAAGATGCTGCGCCGGGACATTCTCGGTCTTTGATCTGAACATGTAAAGGAACCTCCCATGTCCGTCGAACTCGACATCGCCTCGCTTGCCAATGCCCTACAGGAAGCGGCGGCGGTGGAAATCCTCCCGCGGTTCCGAAATCTCGGCGAGGGTGACGTGCGGGTGAAAACCGAGGCCATCGACCTTGTGACAGAGGCAGACGAGGCGGCAGAGCGCTTGATCCGCGCCCGTGTCGCCGAGTTTATGCCGGGCGCTCTGTTCGTCGGCGAGGAAGCGGTCGCTGCAGATCCATCGCTTCTGGAGAAGCTTGGGGATGCGGACCTTGCGGTGGTCGTGGACCCAATCGACGGCACCTATAACTTTGCTGCCGGATTGCCGCTGTTTGGCGTGATGCTGAGCGTCGTCTCCAAGGGTGAGACGGTCGCAGGCATCATCTTCGACCCCATGGGCAATGACTGGGTGATCGCAGAGAAGGGCTCCGGTGCCTGGCTTTGCAGCGCCGATGGCTCCCAGACGCAGTTGCAGGTGGTTCCGGCGCCGGAACTCTCGCAGATGGTCGGCATCGCCAATACCGGCTACTTCGACGTCGAGACGCGCCGTCGCCTCTTGAACAACCTTGCCGATGTCAGGCTCTTCACCAGTTACCGTTGTGCAGCGCATGAGTACCGCATCTTCTGCGGCGGCCACATGCACTTTCTGATGTACAACAAGCTGATGCCTTGGGATCACTTGGCTGGCACGCTGATTTCACAGGAGGCGGGCGCCTACGCGGCACGCTTCGACGGATCTCCCTATCTACCAAACCAGGTGAGCGGCGGCTTGCTGCTGGCCCCTGACAAAGAGACATGGACCGTGTTGCGCGAGAAGATTTTCACGGTCTGATCAGATAAGCGACAGCACAAAAAAGGCGCGGTTGTCATGGCAGCCGCGCCTTTGCTTTATCTTCGGAGGCTTCTGTCAGTGCGTCGGCTTGTTGTGAGCCTGGAACAGTGTGCCCTTTTCGCCGATCAAAACGAACACAAGACCAATGATCGAAACGATGAAGAAGCCGCTGACCATGGGCAGCGCCGTTCCATTGAAAGCCTGACCGATGCCAGCGCCAATCAGTGAGCCGCCCACCGTTCCGAGAAAGCCGATTACGGACGATGCGGTTCCGGCCACGTGACCAAGCGGCTCCATGGCAAGTGAGTTGAAGTTCGAGCCAATCAAACCAAACTGGAACATCGACAGGCCGAACATCACGATGAAGAGCGCAAATGGCATTGGCTGGGGACCGAGGATCATCATCAGCAGCCAGATGAAGTTGATGCCGATGAAGCCCAGCAGCGAGCCGTGCGACAGCTTGCGCATGCCGTAACGCCCGACGAGCTTGGAGTTCAGGAAGGACGACAGCGACATGAACAGCGCGACAGCGGCGAAGGCGGCCGCAAACCAGGCGCCGAGATCGTAGATGCCCTTATAGACTTGTTCGGCGGAGTTGATGAAGCCGAACAGTGCCCCGAAGATGATCATGCTGGCGATCGTGTAACAGAGCGCTACACGGTTGGTCAGAACGATCTTGAAGCCGGTAAGGACGGACGAGACAGTCAGCGGGCGCACGTCCTCGGGTCGTAGCGTTTCTGGAAGCCGAATGTACATCCAGACCGTCACGACGGCAGCGATCGCGGCCATGAAGCCGAAGATCAGGTGCCAGTCACCAAAGAACAGCACGATCTGACCTGTGCCAGGTGCGATGACCGGGACCACCATGAACACCATCATGATCAGTGACATGACTTCGGCCATCTGACGCCCGCCATAAATATCGCGAACGATGGAAACGGTGATGACACGTGTCGCCGCAGAGCCGATGCCCTGGATAAACCGAAGTGCCAGAAGGCCGGCAAAGCTCGGCACAAAGATCACGGCGATGGACGACAGGATGTAGATGCCAAGGCCGAACAGCATCGGCTTGCGGCGCCCGAAGCGATCCGCGAGCGGGCCGTAGAAAAGCTGCGCGATACCGAAGCCGAGCAGGTAGGCAGAGACGACATATTGTCGATGGTTCTCGTTATCGACGCCAAGCGATGCGCCGATTTCCTGCAGGCCAGGAAGCATGATGTCGATGGCGAGAGCATTGAGCGCCATCAGCATGGCAGCGAGCCCGATGAATTCCGCGCGCCCCATGGTCCCTACGGGCGAAGCGGTCGTTTGTGGTGGATGTGTCACAGGATTGCCTCAAAAAGAACGGCAAAGGCGTTGCATGACGCAACGCCTGGCATAGTTTTCTGACAATCAGGGTGGGCCGGATGAACCGGCCGAAATCAGGCCGCGCCGCGGACGCTGATACCCTGTTCTTGGAATTGGCTTTGAAGTTCGCCGGACTGGAACATTTCTCTTACGATATCGCAGCCGCCAAGGAATTCACCCTTGACGTAGAGCTGAGGGATCGTCGGCCAGTTGGAATAGTCCTTGATGCCCTGACGGATATCGGCATCGGCAAGGACGTTGACGCCCTTATAGTCCACGCCGAGATAATCGAGAATCTGGACCACCTGTCCGGAGAAACCGCACTGCGGAAACTGGGGCGTGCCCTTCATGAAAAGAACGATGTCGTTGCTCTTCACTTCGTTGTCGATCAGGTCGTGAATGCCGCTCATGGCTGTATTCCTTTCACATGCGGGTCAAGGCCGCTGCTTCGTTCGCTCTTAAATAACATGGAATATCGTTATTTCCAGTCGCAAAGGCGAAAAAACCAAGGGCGGTCGGAATTGGAACAGACAGTCATGATGATGCCCCGAAGGTGTGGTGCCCTGATGCTTCATTCAACCAACGCCGAGGCCCGACATGCGCAAATTTGGTGTTTGGATCATCGCGCTGGTGGTGATCCTGCTCTTAGTGTTTGGGCTGTTCCAACTGAGCAAAGCGCGTGGCTATCAGCTGTTCGGAACGATCGTGCCGCGGGTGGAGACGAGCGAGCCACTCGTGGCGCTCACTCTCGATGATGGCCCCACACTTCGCTATACGCGCGACGTCTTGAACCTGCTGGATGAGAAGAACGTGAAGGCGACCTTTTTCCTCACAGGTCGGGAAATGGAGGAAACGCCAGCGCTCGCAGCCGATATCGTCCGGCGCGGTCACGAGATCGGCAATCACTCCTTCTCCCATTCCAATATGAGCCTGATGGGTTCAGACAAGGTGCGCGACGAGATCGAGCGAACGGATCGCGCCATTCGTGCGGCGGGATATCAGGGCGAAATCTATTTTCGGCCACCCTACGGCAAGAAGCTGCTGACCCTGCCGTGGTATTTATCGCAGACCGGGCGAACCTCGATCACCTGGGATGTCGAGCCGGAATCCTACCCAGACATCGCCGAGGATGCAGATGCGATCGCGGAGTATGTGATCCAGAACGCCCAGAACGGCTCGATTATTCTGCTGCATGTCATGTATCGAAGCCGCGAAGCGTCCCGCCAGGCTTTGCCTAAGATCATCGACGGTTTGCGGGAGCGTGGCTTCCAGTTTGTCACCGTGTCGGAACTGATGAAGCACCAACAGAAGTGACATGAATTGCGGCTATCTCGCGCGTTGCTTGCTGCGCGCGGCGGCGGTCCGGCGTTTGCTGACCTGCCTCTTGGCGGGCGTCCGCTTTTTCGTTCGCGCGGGTTTTTCGCCGAGGGCCGCCTCCAGAATGCCGCCAAGGATACCGCCGCCAAGCGATGTGCCGGCTTTCGCCTTTCCTCTTGCCCGTCGTGTCTTCCGAACGCCTGTCTTCGACAGGATCTCCGACATGGCGCCTTTCACGACACTCCCGATGATCTGATCAACGATTTTCGACAAGATCTTCTCCGCTCCGCAACAAAATCCTCTGGGCCGATTATGATATAAAACATAATTAAGCCACGGTGTTTACTATATGGGCGACACCCATTGTATCAAGCGATCCTTTTGGGCTCTTCGCAACCTTCAGGTTTTGAACCCTTGGCTCGTTTTATGGCGTCTGTCTCCTCACGTCTCGTTTTCTACTTCCCCGGCTTCGATCCTTTGGATGCTGCCGCCCATCACCGTCGCTATGAGCGCAGTGCTGCTCAATCCGGCAAGACCTTTGGTCTCGACTATGGGGTCGGTCCGGTTCAAGAGGTTGAAGCTGGTAGCCGAGTGGAGGCGGTCTCGATCTCCGACGGCCAGGAGACGAAGAGCACCATCTATATTCATGACCATAACAGCATCATTTCGGACTTAAGAGCGCCTCCCATCTGGAAGCAAATCCTGCTCGGCTTCAAGGCCGGCGCCGAGATCATCACCAGCGGTGCGGCATTCCGATACTTTCGTCACGCCTGGCGTTTTGGCCTGTTTTTCCTTTTTCCCTATCTACTCATCTTCACGGGCCTGATGCTCGCGGCGTTGATCGCCGTCTTGCCGCTGCTGCTCAATGTTTCGCCGTTTCTCTGTCTCTTGAGTGTGCCAGCAGCATGGCTGTTCTTCGATAAGGGCGTCATCCCGTTCTCGGGGCGATTTCACACCTTGCATCTGTTTGCCGACTGGCGGTTTGCGCTGATGGTGGGCCGCGACGAGCCGGTCGCGCGTGCCTGGATCGAGGACAAGGCGCAGAAGGTCCTGCTCGCTCTCCAAACATCCTCGGATGAGGTGCTGTTTGTATCGCATAGCATGGGCGCAAGCCTGGCGCTGGCAGTGGCGGGGCGCGTGTTGGAATTGAAACCGAATGCGTTTGATGGACGCAATGTCTCTTTCGTCACTTTGGGCGGTGCAGCACTCCAATGCGCTTTCATTGCCAAAGCCGCGCGCCTTCGCGACAGCATCGGGACGCTTGCGCGCCACGGCGAGGTGACATGGTTCGATATCCAGTGTCTGTCCGATCCAATCCATCTCTACAAATGCAATACGGCGCACCTGACGGGGCATGGCGATGCTGGCCAGCCCAAGATCGTGAGGATCAAGTTCAAGCATTCGCTTTCGGACGAGCGTTATCGCAAGAACAAGATGAACTTTCTGCGCATGCATCGTCAATATGTGCTGGGTTCGGACCGAAAGTCCGGCTTCGACTTTACGCTGCTGACAGCCGGTCCGCTGCCGGCTGCGTCCTTTGTCGGCCTGAAGTCCGACGTGCCGCCGAAGGCGTTCCAGTAAACACAATGCCGCAACAAAAGGCCCGCGTGACGAGTATCACGCGGGCCTTTTGTTGATCAGCGAAAGAGCCTTATTCAGGCGCGGAGGTCTGCAGCGCCAAAGCGTGCAGAACGCCACCCATATTGCCCTTCAACGCGTCATAGACCATCTGGTGCTGCTGCACGCGCGTCTTGCCCTTGAAGGCGTCTGCCACGACTTCAGCGGCGTAGTGATCGCCGTCACCGGCCAGATCGCGGATGGTGACCTTTGCTCCGGGAATTCCAGCCTTAATCATGTCTTCAATGTCGCCGGGCTTCATGGGCATGGTGTCTACTCCTCAATTCTTATTCTGCTGCGACGAGTGTCTCGCCGTCCATGAACTGAGGGAACCACGATTCATGGGCATTGCGCAATTCTTTAATCTCGACCGCGCGCGCCGTACCCAGCTTTACCGAAGAGCCGCCGGTCTTGCCGATAACGGCGAGCGAAACGCCTGCCGAAGCAGCCTGCGCCTTGACGGTTTCGAGATCGGACTGCTTGACGGTCAGGACATAACGGCCCTGATCTTCGCCGTAGAAAGCCAGGATCGGGTTGTTGCCGGATACCGTTTCGATCGTCGCGCCGATCTCCGATGCCATCGCCATTTCGGCAATCGCTAGAGCGAGGCCACCGGAGGAGCAATCGTGAACTGCACTCGTCAGGCCCGCTGTGATGATGGTGCGAACAAAGTCACCGGTCTTCTTTTCGTTGTCCAGATCGACATGCGGGGCAGGGCCGTCGATGCGGCCATGAATGTCGCGCATGTAAACCGACTGGGCAATGTGGGTACCAAGTCCCTCAGGCGCGCCAGCGAGCAGAATGATCTCGTCAGCTGCAGCAAAGCGAATACGCGCCATTTTCGACCAGTCCTTCAGAAGGCCCACGCCGCCGATGGTCGGGGTCGGCAGGATAGCCTGGCCGTTGGTCTCGTTATAGAGCGAGACGTTGCCCGATACGATCGGGAATTCCAGCACCTTGCAGGCTTCGCCGATACCCTTGATGGCATGGACGAGCTGGCTCATGATCTCCGGCTTTTCGGGATTGCCGAAGTTCAGGTTATCGGTTGCCGCCAGTGGCAGTGCGCCGGTAGCGGTGATGTTGCGCCAGCATTCAGCCACTGCCTGCTTGCCGCCTTCGAAGGCGTCGGCTTCCACGTAACGCGGAGTGACGTCGGAGGAGAAGGCAAGCGCTTTTGTCTCATGGCCCTCGACGCGCACAACGCCTGCGTCGCCGCCCGGCAGCTGCAGCGAGTTGCCCTGGATCAGCGTGTCATATTGTTCGTAAACCCAGCGGCGCGATGAATTGTTGGCCGAGCCGACAAGCTTGATGAGCGCATCTGCAATATCGGTCTCCGGAATGTCGTTTTCGGAAAGCGGCGCGGAGACCTTTGCCGGTGTCCACGGACGGTCATATTCCGGTGCCTGATCGCCCAGCTCCTTGATCGGCAGGTTGGCGACTTCCTCGCCATTGTGCAGAACGCGGAAGCGCAGATCGTCGGTGGTCTTGCCGACGATGGCGAAGTCCAGGCCCCACTTGACGAAGATCGCCTTGGCGACCTCTTCCTTGGAGGGCTCGAGAACCATGAGCATGCGCTCCTGGCTTTCGGACAGCATCATCTCATAGGCGGTCATACGCTCTTCGCGAACCGGAACCTGATCGAGGTTCAGCTCGATGCCAAGATCGCCCTTGGCGCCCATCTCGACGGCGGAGCAGGTGAGACCGGCGGCACCCATGTCCTGAATGGCGATGACGGCACCCGTCTTCATCAGTTCCAGGCAGGCTTCCAGCAGGCACTTCTCGGTGAAGGGATCGCCAACCTGAACGGTCGGACGCTTCTCTTCGATAGACTCGTCGAACTCCGCAGAGGCCATCGTTGCACCACCGACGCCGTCACGACCGGTCTTGGCGCCGAGATAGACGACAGGAAGACCAACGCCCTTGGCTTCCGACAGGAAGATGGCATCGGACTTTGCCAGACCGGCTGCGAAGGCGTTGACGAGGATGTTGCCGTTGTAGCGCGGATCGAACTCGACTTCGCCGCCAACCGTTGGAACGCCGAAGGAGTTGCCGTATCCGCCCACACCGGCAACGACGCCTGCCACGAGGTGGCGGGTCTTCGGGTGGTCGGGAGCGCCGAAGCGCAGCGCGTTCATGGCAGCGATCGGGCGCGCACCCATGGTGAAGACGTCACGCAGAATGCCGCCGACGCCGGTTGCCGCACCCTGATAGGGCTCGATATAGGACGGGTGGTTGTGGCTCTCCATCTTGAAGACAACGCAGTCGCCATCGTCGATGTCCACCACGCCGGCATTCTCGCCAGGACCCTGGATGACGCGCGGACCTTTGGTCGGCAGCGTCTTCAGCCACTTCTTCGACGACTTGTAGGAGCAGTGCTCGTTCCACATGGCGGAGAAGATGCCAAGTTCGGTAAAGGTCGGCTCGCGTCCGATCAGGTCGAGAATGCGCTGATATTCATCAGGCTTCAGCCCGTGGGATGCAACGAGTTCCGGGGTGATCTGAATATGATTTGGAAGTGTCATAGGTCTCACGGGGTTCGAGCCGGTACGGGAATTTCCGGTTCTTTACCCTAAGACATGCATTCTTGCGATAGGAAAATGCCTCAGCAGGCCTTCAATTCTGCGTCTTCGTCGCCTCTATTCAATGCTGTCGTAGCCCGCAGAACCGTTGTCGAGCAGCCTTCTGAGGACACCGAGCCCGCGTTTTAATTCGTCATGGGTCTTGGGCAGCGAGAAGCTGATCCGCACCCGATGGAAGATCCGGTCGGTTCTGGCTGGTTTGAATTCGTCTTCATCGTCGATCAGGACATTCTCGTTCATCGCCGCATTGCGGAAGGTGCCGGAAAGCCAGGGTTCGGGAAGCTTCACCCAGACGAAAGCGATGCCCGGTGCGCTATTGAAATCCACCCCCTTCAAGGTTTCGCTGACGATGGCTTTTCGCGCCTCGATCTCCTCGATGCATCCCTTTCGGATGCCGTCCGCATCGCCGCTGATCACCAGTCGCGCAGAAAGCTCCGCCATCAGGAAGGGAATGCCACCAGTCAGCATCTTGTGAGCCACGCGAATGCGCGTGACGAAGGCGGGCGGGCAGGCCACCCAGCCGCCACGCAAGCCCGCGCTGACCGATTTTGAAAGGCCGTTCACCAGGAACGTTCTGTCCGGCGCAAGTTCGGCGATCAGCGGCAGGGGGTTGCCGGTCATCGCACCGTAGAGATTGTCTTCGACGATCCAGACATTGTGGCGATGGGCGATCTCGACGATTGCCTTGCGGCGCTCAAGCGGGAGTGTTGAGCAGGTTGGATTTTGACCGGCAGGCATCAGAAAAACGATCTTCGGGTGCTGCTGTGCGCAGATCCGTTCGAACTCGTCCGGGATGATGCCATCGGCATCAATATCCACGATCGATATCCGCCGGCCGGAAAGCGATGCGGCGCGGCTGATTTGCGAATACGTGACGGGTTCGAAGACAATACGGTCCCCAGGCGCGGTCATGGCGGTGATGATGCTCATCACGCCCGCATGGGCGCCAAGCGTTGTGACAACATGTTCCGGTTTGGGAGACCAGCCTTGATGGGCAAGCCACCTTGCCCCCGCTTCCGCCCAGAAGGATGGGAAGGAGCGGGTGTAGTCCATGATCTCGGACGGCTTCTCCCTGACAATCTCGGTCACATGCGATGCGATGATCTCCTGCTGGCCATTGTCTGGTGCTGCGGTGCCATTGAAGGCGATCTGGCCGGGCGCGGCCAATGACACCCTTGTGCCGCCGAAGGGGCTCTCGACCGCCTTCTGCGCCGCCTCTGCAGGCTTGCGGTCATTCACATAGGTTCCACGACCAACTTCGCCGCTGACGAGGCCACGCTCGTGAATCAGCGAGTAGGCTCGGCTAATGGTGCCGATCGTAACCCCCAGATCGAAGGCGAGATTTCGTTGCGGCGGTAGTTTTGTGCCTGGAGCCAGAACGCCATCTTCAATCGCAGATTCGATATGGTCGGCAAGGCGGACATAGATTGGGCCGGAGCCCTCGGCGAGGTTTGGAAGCCAATTTGTCATGGTGACAATATATGCATTGTACCCCTATATATGTCAATTGTATTGATTGTCTCGAAGATCAAGCAGAAGGGCAGAACGCCAGGCAGGTACAATCATGCGCAGGATGGAAGAATATCTAGTAGTAGCGGAACAGGAAAGCGTTGAGCCGACACCGGCAAGGTTTGTCCGCGATCAGATGACACCCGCGAGGCTTTTTGTGCCGACGGAAACGCAAAGCGTTCTTGCCCGCGTGTTGCAGCGCCTCGCCTTCTGGTATGTCAAACGGCAAAGTCGGCTGAGCCTCTACGATCTTTCCCCTGAACAACTCGCAGATATCGGGCTGTCCCGAACGGAGGCCTATGAGGAGACCCGAAAGGCATTCACATTGAGCTGGACGCGTTTTCTCTGAGGACCTGCTTCTCGATGCGGATACGCATCGAGATGAGAAGCCCGCAGCACCTGTCCCAACCGGTGCAGCGGGCTTTTTGCTATCGAACAAGCTTTTGTTTTGAATAGGTAATCCTTGTTATTCAGGGCGTTGCGACTGCGATGTCATTTTTTTGTCAAATCCTGCATTTTACCGCTTGCGGTATCGAAAACCTCTGACTATAAGGGCGCCACAAACCAAGCGCACGCGCCCTTCGTCTATCGGTTAGGACGTCAGATTTTCATTCTGAAAAGAGGGGTTCGACTCCCCTAGGGCGTGCCACTTGGCTTTGTACTCCCCTTAAAATTGCCTTTCCCAACATCTATTCGTCGCGTTCTTGTTGCCTGCACGAATTGCACGAGGACGCTCATGACTGCCCGCTTGTTTCTCATCGGCGGATCTTCCCATGCAGGGAAGTCTACGCTGGGTGAGGCCGTCGCCAACTATCTCGGTTGTCGTTGCATTTCGACCGACAGTCTGGCGAAGCATCCTGGACGGCCCTGGCGCGATCCGCCTGAGCTACCGCCACCGCATGTCGTTGAACATTATCGCGATCTGGCGCTGGATCAGATGATGCAATCCGTGCTCGCCCATTATCGCTCCATGTGGAGCCCACTCGTGCTGCCTCTGATCGAGAGCGGAGAGCGTCTTGTCTTAGAGGGCTCAGCACTTCTGCCGGAACTCGTTTCGCAGTTGGATATACAGCATGTGCGGGCAATTTGGCTCGTTGCTGCCGAGGGCGTGCTGGAGCGCCGGATCACAGCAGAGAGCGATTACGATTCGCGCGATCCCGATCCACGGTTTCTGATCGACAAGTTTGCTCAACGGGCGGTCGCGTTCAATCGCTTCGTCGGCGAGGAGGCATCACGTCTCTCCCTGCAAAAGATTGAGGTGGGTCGCGAGACCTCGGTCAACGAACTGCTCCGGCTTTGCCTGGAAGAACCCAGGTAAGGTTTGCAGTTGACCCTATCCGCCATTGCGTGATGTTTGTGAGCGTCATTCTGGGAGGATTTTTCGTGACATCGAATGTACCGTTTTCGCTTGTGGGAATAGATCACGTCGTGCTGCTGGTCGACGACATGGAAAAGGCGCTCGCCTTCTACCATGAGGTGCTGGGATGCCGGCCCGGCTATTCCTATCCGGCACTCGGCATGGAGCAGGTTTGGTGCGGCGCGTCGCTGATCGTTTTGTGGGATATCACTCACCCAGGCGGCCAGAAGGCTGCGCCACCGGTGGCCGGTGGACGAAATGTCGATCATATCTGCATCGCGACGGGACCGTTCGAGCACGATGCGTTGCGAGCGCACCTGGAACATCATGGGGTGACCATCGAGCGTGAGGCGATGCATGGCGGAGCGCGTGGAATGGGGCATTCCTTTTATATCCGCGATCCTTTCGGTAATTTGTTGGAGGTGAAGGGACCGGCAGAATATCCGGATGGGCGCGCTGTGACCGCCTGATCCTCATCACCATCTTGTTTATGCAACCGCTCTGGAAGCCAAGCGTTTCCGGCAACACCTTTGCGGAGAACCAGCATGAACACACTGCTTCGATGGGCCAGCGCAGGCCTCGTCTCGTGCGCCATGGGCATTAGCGTCTTTTCCCCAGCGCAGGCCGAGATGGCGAAAGCGCCAGCAGTTGCGCAGACCGACATGTCGCACTACCGCGGGAAATGGCTCGAAATTGGCAGGACGCCCATGTGGCTGACCGATGGCTGCGTTGCGGGCTATTCGATCTATAAGCCCGGCTCCTCGCCCGGCCAGGTGCTGGTTGAAGATGGATGCCGCGAAGGATCGCCGACCGGAAAGCTCAAGACGGTCGAAGGTATTGGAACGATAACGGACGCGAAAACGACCAAGGCGAAGATGCGGGTTCGCTATCCGCTCTTCATCACCTTCAATTACTGGGTGCTCTACAATTCGCCGGACAAGACGTGGTTTATCAGCGCAACGCCGGACATGGAGAATCTGTGGATTTATTCGCGCTCCGTGCCGTCCAAAGCCAAGCTCGCTGTGATGGTCAGGAAGGCAAAGGAACTCGGCTACGATACCTCGAAGCTCGAGTTTCCCGAGTTTTGATGTCGCGAATTGTGGGGCCGCATTGCATTGCAGCTTGGGATGATCTGAGGGCCGCTTTCGCGGCCCTTAGACTTTGGCAAATGGATTAGGCTGGGCGCACCAGAATGTGCTTCTTCTTGCCAAGCGAAAGCTTGATGACGCCATCTGCTGTCACTTCGCTCGAGCCGATAAGTTTGCGCTCATCCGAAACGCTCTCGTCGTTGATGCGCACCGCACCACCCTGAACGTGCCGACGGGCTTCGCCGTTCGACGCGGCAAGACCGGCACGCACGATCAGCGAGAGAAGACCGATGCCTGCTTCCAAGTCTGTCTTCGGCACTTCGATCGACGGCAAGTTGTCGGAAAGCGCCCCTTCCTCAAAAGTCTTGCGAGCGGTTTCGGCAGCTTCCTCCGCGGCAGCGCGGCCGTGCAGGATGGCGGTCACTTCCGTCGCGAGGATCTTCTTAGCGTCATTGATTTCCGACCCACCAAGCTTTGCGAGACGATCGATCTCGTCCATCGGTAGTGTGGTGAAGAGCTTGGCGAAACGAATAACGTCCGCGTCTTCGGTGTTACGCCAGTACTGCCAGAAGTCGTAGACGGGCAGCAGATCCTTGTTCAGCCAGACGGCACCCGACGCTGATTTGCCCATCTTTGCGCCGGAAGATGTGGTCAGCAGCGGCGATGTGAGGGCGTAGAGCTGCGGCGTCCCCATTCGGTGGCCGAGATCGATTCCGTTGATAATATTGCCCCACTGATCCGAACCACCCATCTGCAGGCGGCATCCGGTGCGCCTGTTGAGCTCTACATAGTCGTAGGCCTGCAGGATCATGTAGTTGAACTCGAGGAAGGACAACGACTGTTCGCGATCGAGGCGCGTCTTGACGCTATCGAAGGAGAGCATGCGGTTGACAGAGAAATGCCGACCCACATCGCGCAGGAATTCGAGATAGTTCAAGCCGCGCAGCCAATCAGCATTGTTGATCATCAAGGCGGGGTTGGTGGCCCGGTCGTAATCGAGGTAATTGGCGAAGACGTGCTTCAGCGAGGTGATGTTGTCTTCGATCATGTCGATGGTCATCAGCTTGCGTGCTTCTTCCTTGAAGGAAGGGTCACCCACCATGCCGGTGCCGCCACCCATCAGCGAGATCGGCTGATGGCCGGTCGCTTGCAGCCAATGCAACATCATGATCTGCGTCAGGTGGCCGACATGCAAGCTCGATGCCGTCGGGTCATAGCCGATATAGGCAGTCACGGTTTCCTTGGCGAACAGTTCGTCGAGACCTGCCTCATCGGAGATCTGGTGAATGAAGCCGCGCTCATCGAGCGTGCGGAGGAAATCGGACTTGAACCTGGACATAACCTTTTTCTTTCTGGGATTAGTCGTGACCTTCACTGCATTTCAGTGAATGGCAGCGGCTTTATCATTGTTTTTTGGAAATTACACCCGTTTCGGCCATGAATGTTCGCTTCGATGGACGCTTACTCGCTACGGGTTGGGCGATAGCGGTACGGCAATGGAAAGGTAGGAAAAATGCGCGAGCAAGTCATACTCGAGACTGAGAGGCTGAAAGTGACGATGTGGGCGCCCGGTGACGTCACGCTTGTCCATCAACTGCATTCAACAATCGAGACGACTCGCTACCTCACGGGATCGGCACCCTGGAGCAACGAGAAATGCGAAGAACGATTGTCGCGCTGGATCGATGATCACCACAGTTATGGCACTACGAAGTACAAGCTCCTGTCACGTGACGACGATCGTTTTCTAGGAAGGGCAGGTTTCTCCTTCTTTGGAGGCGAGCGGCCCGATTTCGAATTGGGTTATTCGCTTTGCCAGACGGAGTGGGGCAGGGGCTATGCGACAGAGATTGGCATGGCATTGCGAAACTGGTTTTTCGACCGAAAGATCGCCGACAAGTTCATCGCCTTCACCCACCCGGACAACATCGCCTCGCAGAAGGTGCTGACCAAGATCGGCATGCGACCGTGCCAGTCGATGACCGTCGAGGGGCTCGTGTGTCCGACATTTGAATATACGGCTGCCATGCATAACCAGATCGCAGCGCGATTGAGTTGACGTGAGTTCGGTCCGGTCAGAGCATCAGGCTTGAGATTAAGCACTGTTCCAACAAAAAACCGCCGGAGTGACCGGCGGCTTTGAAGGTTCTTTCGGTTTTTAGCGGATGCGCTTGGCCGCGGGCTCCGGCACCAGTTCGCCATTCAGGCGACGGTCGAGATAGTCGCCGCATTCGCTCATCAACTCGTCCACCTTGCCGCTGAAGAAGTGGTTTGCGCCAGGCACGGTGCGGTGGGTGATGAGAATACCCTTCTGGGTCTTCAGCTTTTCCACCAGGCCGTTGACGTCCTTTTCCGGTGCCACCTTGTCCGCGTCGCCATTGATGATCAGGCCGGACGACGGGCAGGGGGCCAGGAAGGAAAAGTCGTAGGTGTTGGGCTGCGGGGCAATCGACATGAAACCTTCGATCTCCGGACGGCGCATCAGAAGCTGCATGCCGATCCAGGATCCGAAGGAGTAGCCAGCGACCCAACAGCTCTTGGAATCAGGGTGCAGGCTCTGCACCCAGTCGAGCGCGGACGCAGCGTCCGACAATTCGCCAGCGCCATGATCGAACTCACCCTGGCTGCGGCCGATGGAGCGGAAGTTGAAACGCAATGTCGTGAAACCGCGCTTCTGGAACATGTAGAAGAGCTGGTAGACGATCTGATTGTTCATCGTGCCGCCGAACTGCGGATGCGGATGAAGAATGATGGCGATCGGTGCGCTTTTTTCCTTGGAGGGCTGGTAGCGGCCTTCGAGACGACCTGCGGGGCCGTTGAAAATGACTTCAGGCATAGGTACTCCGGTCGGTTTTTATGTTTCTGACTCTTTCCCCGCGCAAGAAGACTTGACGTGGATGGTCAGCTTTTCTAAAACCTAGTTTAGAACTGTTCGAAACTTGCGTTCCGTGGCGCTGTTGGTGGTGTCATAAGGCAAGGGTGACGGAAATTTCAAGGAAAATGCGCTCTGAGGCGCGAATGATCGGGATAAAGGCACGATTTGCGCCATGGGCACAACGGAGCGCACATATCTGGACTGGAATGCGACAGCACCTTTGCTGCCGGCCGTCCGTGATGCGCTTGTTTCTGCTCTCGATCTATCCGGCAATCCGTCGTCTGTTCATAAGGAAGGACGTGCCGTTCGCGCCGCCGTCGAGACTGCGCGTCGGGATGTGGCTGCGCTGGTCGGCGCTGATGCATCGCACGTCGTTTTCACCAGTGGCGCGACGGAAGCTGCAAATCTTGTGCTGTGCCCGCACTTTAAAATGGGCCGTTCGCCCTTAAATATAAGCCATCTCTACGTATCCGCCATCGAGCATCCGGCAGTTCGCGAGGGCGGACGGTTCAGCAGGTCCGCAGTCACGGAAGTTCCGGTGACGGGGCAGGGGCTGCTCGATATCGAAGCATTGGAAAGCCTGCTTTCGCGACACGACCGGGCACTGGGCCTGCCGATGGTGGCGTTGATGCTGGTCAACAATGAGACAGGCATCATACAGCCAGTGAAAGAGGCGGCGCGGCTCGTTCATGCTGCCGGTGGCTTGCTCGTGGTCGATGCCGTGCAGGCCATTGGGCGCATCCCGGTGGAGATCGAAGCGCTGGACGCAGATTTCCTGATTGTGTCGTCGCACAAGATTGGCGGCCCGAAGGGCGTTGGCGCCCTGATCTCCCGCGGTGAAGTGATGATGCCTTTGCCGCTGATCCATGGTGGCGGGCAGGAAAAGGGTCATCGGTCTGGTACCGAGAACACGCACGCTATTCTCGGCTTTGGTGTGGCCGCCAACGCAGCGGCGCGGATGCAAAATGCGGAAAGCGCGCGTTTGGCCTCGTTAAGGAAGCGGCTGGAAGACGGAATGCGCGTCTCCGCGCCGGATGTCATCATCCACGGTGCGGATGTCGCGCGCGTCGACAACACGACCTTCTTCACGCTTCCCGGACTGAAGTCGGAAACCGGGCAGATCGCCTTTGATATCGAGGGCATCGCTCTCTCTGCAGGCTCGGCCTGCTCTTCAGGTAAAGTCGGAGAGAGCCATGTGCTGACGGCCATGGGGCAGGATCCGAAGCTCGGCGCTCTGCGCATTTCGCTCGGGCACGCGACGACGGTAGATGATATAGAGAAGGCGGTCCGCGCCTTTAGCAAGATTGCAGGACGGCGCAAGCTTTCCGGTCAGGCAGCCTGAGGGCTGGGATAAACTGCGAAATGTCAAAATTTCGCTTGCGGTGCGGTGGGAAAAACGCCAACCCGCTCTTAAATAAACGCATGAAAGCGCTGGCCTCAGATGGCTCCCGCATTTATGTGAAGCGCGAATGAAGACGGGGGTTCCGTCTTGATACGTTGACAAGCCACCGGACCTTGTATCCGGCGAGATTGGAGAACGACAATGGCAGCGGTTCAGGAAACAATCGATCAGGTTCGCCAGATCGATGTGGACCAGTACAAATACGGTTTCGAAACCGAGATCGAAGTCGATAAGGCGCCTAAGGGTCTGTCGGAAGAGGTCATCCGGTTCATTTCCGCCAAGAAGCAGGAGCCGGAGTGGCTGCTCCAATGGCGTCTCGACGCTTATCAGCGCTGGTTGACGATGGAAGAGCCCACCTGGGCGCGCGTCAATTATCCGAAGATCGACTTTAACGACCTTTATTATTACGCCGCGCCAAAGAGCACGCCAGGTCCCAAGTCGCTTGAAGATGTCGATCCTGAACTGTTGAAGGTTTATGAAAAGCTCGGCATTCCGCTGAAGGAACAGGAAATCCTGGCCGGCGTCGAGAACCGTCGCGTGGCCGTGGATGCCGTGTTCGACTCGGTTTCCGTCGTCACGACCTTCAAAGAAGAACTGAAGAAGGCGGGCGTGATCTTCATGTCCATCTCGGAAGCTGTTCGCGAACATCCGGAACTGGTGAAGAAGTATCTGGGCTCCGTCGTTCCGACGACCGACAACTTCTATGCGACGTTGAACTCGGCGGTCTTTACCGACGGTTCCTTTGTGTTCATTCCAAAGGGTGTGCGTTGCCCAATGGAGCTTTCCACCTATTTCCGCATCAATGAGAAGAACACGGGCCAGTTCGAGCGCACGCTGATCATTGCGGAAGAAGGCGCCTACGTCTCCTATCTGGAAGGCTGCACCGCACCGCAGCGCGATGAAAACCAGCTTCACGCGGCTGTGGTTGAACTCGTTGCGCTCGATGATGCCGAGATCAAGTACTCCACCGTCCAGAACTGGTATCCGGGCGACAAGGAAGGCAAGGGCGGCATCTACAACTTCGTGACCAAGCGCGGCGATTGCCGCGGTCACCGCTCGAAAATCTCCTGGACGCAGGTCGAAACCGGTTCTGCCATCACCTGGAAGTACCCATCCTGCATTCTGCGCGGTGATGACAGCCGCGGCGAGTTCTACTCGATCGCTGTCTCCAACGGTTACCAGCAGGTCGATTCCGGCACCAAGATGATCCATCTCGGCAAGAACACGTCGAGCCGCATCATTGCCAAGGGTATTGCTGCAGGCTTCTCGGAAAACGTCTATCGCGGGCAGGTCTCGGCCCATCGCAAGGCGACCAATGCGCGCAACTTCACGCAGTGCGACAGTCTTCTGATTGGCGACAAGTGCGGGGCGCATACCGTGCCTTACATCGAAGCAAAGAATGCCTCTGCGCATTTCGAGCATGAAGCAACGACATCCAAGATTTCCGAGGATCAGCTGTTCTACTGCTTGCAGCGTGGCATTCCCGAAGAAGCCGCGATCGCTTTGATCGTCAACGGCTTCGTCAGGGACGTCATTCAGGAACTGCCGATGGAGTTTGCTGTCGAAGCGCAGAAGCTGATCGGCATCTCGCTGGAAGGTAGCGTCGGCTAAGGCCTTGCTCCGCGTCATCCTCGGGCTTGACCCGAGGATCCAGTGACGCGGCGTCGCATATCGAATTGACCGGTTGGATCCTCGGGTCAAGCCCGAGGATGACGGATGTGAGAATTGAGAACGGCCTGCACCGGCCTCTGAGGCGGTCCTTGAAGCCGCACTACGAACAGGAATTGAAACATGCTTGAAATCATCGACCTGCACGCAAAGATCGCCGATACCGAAACCGAGATCATCAAGGGTCTGAACCTGAAGGTCGCCGCTGGCGAAGTGGCGGCCATCATGGGTCCTAACGGCTCCGGCAAGTCCACGCTGTCTTACATCCTTTCCGGCCGCGAAGACTATGAAGTGACCTCTGGCGACATTCTCTACAATGGCGAGAGCATTCTGGAGCTGGACGCTGCCGAACGCGCTGCCAAGGGTATCTTCCTCGCCTTCCAGTATCCGGTCGAAATTCCAGGCGTTGCGACCATGCAGTTCCTGAAGGTTGCGATGAACGAGCAGCGCAAAGCACGCGGCGAAGCTGAACTTACAACGCCTGACTTCATCAAGAAGGTGAAGGAAGCAGCTGGCGATCTGAAGATCGACATGGACATGCTGAAGCGTCCGCTCAATGTCGGCTTCTCCGGCGGTGAGAAGAAGCGCGCGGAAATCCTGCAGATGGCGCTGCTTGAGCCGAAGCTCTGCGTTCTGGACGAAACGGACTCCGGTCTCGACATCGACGCGCTGAAGATCGTTGCCGATGGCGTCAACGCATTGAAGTCGCCGGATCGTGCGACCGTCGTCATCACCCACTATCAGCGCCTGCTCGATTACATCGTGCCGGACAGCGTCCATGTTCTTTATAAGGGCAAGATCATCCGTTCGGGCGACAAGGCACTGGCGCTGGAACTGGAAAACAATGGTTACGCCGACATCATCGGTGAAGCGGCCTAATCAAAGGGCCAGGAGACCATGTCCATGAATATTCAAACGACAAACCGGCTGACACCTGCGGAAACCGCACTGGTGGAAGCCTTCACGGCCAAGTTCACCGAGCTTCCTGGCAATGGCGATGTCGTTGCTGCGCGCGACGTGCTGTTCGACGACTTGAAGACCGCCGGTCTTCCGACGCGTCGCATCGAAGCCTGGCACTATACCGATATGAAAACCCTGCTGCGCAGCATCCCCGAGGATGCCTCTGCGCCGGTGATCGAGAAGCGGGATTCAGCCGTTGCCGGATCGCAGGTTGCCTATCTACGCCACGGCAAGTCGGCAGATACCGAGATCGTCGATTTCGAAGTCGCAAGCTTTGCCGAAAGCCTCCTGGATGGCACGGCTGCCGGCTCGCTTGTGGCGGCTGACAAGGACGACATGATCGGCCGTCTGAATGGCAGCTTCGTGAGCGATGGTTACTCGGTAACCGTGCCGGATGAGGCCCAGATCGAGCGTCCGCTCGAGCTTCAGGTGATCCATGGCGCCGGGCAGGTTCACACCCGCTCTCCAGTTCGCTTCGGCAAGGGCTCTAAGGCCACGATCATCGAGCGTCACCTGTCGGTTGCGGCGGAAGCAGCACTCGTCACGCATGTCACCGATCTTGAGGTTCAAGACGGAGCGGAAGCCACCTATATCCTTTTGCAGCAGCAGGGTGCAGCCGATACTCATCTGGCTCAGTTGCGTATCAAGCTCGGCGCAGACGCCAATCTTCGCCTCTTCATCATCAATGCAGGCGGAAAGCTCGTGCGCCAGGAATTGCGTATTGATGTGGAAGGTGAGGGGACCGATCTCTCCGTGCGCGGCGTCAACCTGCTGGGTGGCGAAACCCATACGGATGTGACGATGGTTCTCGGCCACAACGTGCCAAACACGACCTCGACGGAAATCTTCCGCAACGTCGTGTTCGATCGTGCCAAGGGCATCTTCCAGGGTATGATCCGGGTCGCGCCCGATGCCCAGAAGACAGACGCCAAGATGTCCTGCAACACCCTGCTGATGTCCGACGATGGCGAGTTTTCGGCAAAGCCTGAACTTGAAATCTTCGCAGACGACGTTCAGTGCGGCCATGGCGCGACGGTTGCCGATATCAGCGACGAACACCTTTATTACCTGATGGCGCGTGGCGTGCCGCGGGCGAAGGCGCGTGCCATGCTGGTGAACGCATTCGTCGCGGCAATCGTCGAAGAGTTGGAAGACGACAATCTGGTAGAGGCGCTGGAAGGTATCATCTCCAGCTGGCTGGAAGATCATGCCTGATAACAGCGAACGCGCCGTCAAAGCGGCTCCCTACGATGTCGAGGCCGTGCGCAAGGATTTTCCAATCCTTTCGCGTGAGGTCTATGGAAAGCCGCTTGTCTACCTGGACAATGGCGCGTCCGCGCAGAAGCCGCAGGTGGTCATCGATGCGGTGTCGCATGCCTATTCCAACGAATATGCCAATGTGCATCGCGGCCTGCATTTTCTCTCCAATGCGGCAACAGATGCCTATGAAGCATCGCGCGAAAAGGTGCGGCGCTTTTTGAATGCCGGTTCGGTGGATGAAATCGTCTTCACCAAGTCCTCCACCGAGGCGATCAACACGGTCGCCTATGGCTACGGCATGCCGAAGATCGGCGAGGGCGATGAGATCGTCCTCTCGATCATGGAGCACCATTCCAATATCGTGCCTTGGCATTTTATTCGCGAGCGGCAGGGCGCCAAGCTCGTCTGGGTGCCGGTGGACGACGAAGGCGCGTTTCATATCGAGGCGTTCGAAAAAAGCCTGACGGAGCGCACCAAGCTCGTTGCCATCACCCATATGTCCAACGCGCTCGGCACCATCGTGCCGGTCAAGGAAATTTGCCGCATTGCACACGAGCGTGGGATTCCCGTGCTGATTGATGGCAGCCAGGGTGCGGTTCACATGCCGGTCGATGTCCGCGATATCGATTGCGACTGGTACGTGATGACGGGCCATAAGCTCTATGGCCCGTCGGGTATCGGCGTTCTCTACGGCAAGGCCGACCGGTTGAAAGAGATGCGTCCCTTCCAGGGCGGCGGGGAAATGATTCTCGACGTCTCTGAGGACGAGATCACCTATAACGAGCCGCCGCACCGTTTCGAGGCGGGCACGCCGCCGATCGTTCAGGCGATCGGTCTCGGCTACGCACTGGACTATATGGATAATCTCGGACGCGCGGCGATCGCTGCACATGAGGCGGATCTTGCCGCCTATGCCACCGAACGTCTGCGTGACATCAACTCTCTGCGCATCATCGGCAATGCGCCGGGGAAGGGTGGCATCTTCTCCTTTGAGCTTGAAGGCATCCATGCCCATGATGTCTCGATGGTCATCGACCGCCGCGGCGTCGCCGTGCGCGCCGGTACACATTGCGCCATGCCACTCTTGAAACGCTTCGGCGTGACCTCCACATGCCGAGCATCATTCGGGCTTTACAATACCCGCGCGGAAGTGGATGCGCTGGCCGAAGCACTCGATTACGCCCGCAAATTTTTCGCCTGACATCGGAATTGAGGATCAGGACCATGAACACCGATACGACCGAACAGCTGCAGGATCTGGCACAATCGCCTGCAGAAGAGGCTGTGCAAGCCCCTGCCAAGACCTCCAGCATCTCCCCGGATGAGCTGGCGCGGCTCAGCGACGACGTCGTCGCCGCGCTGAAGACCGTCTACGACCCGGAAATTCCCGCCGATATTTTCGAACTTGGTCTCATCTACAAGATCGACATCGAAGACGACCGGATGGTCAAGATCGTCATGACGCTGACTGCACCCGGCTGCCCCGTTGCCGGAGAAATGCCGGGCTGGGTGGAAAATGCGGTTGGCGCCGTCGAGGGCGTATCCGGCGTAACGGTCGAAATGACCTTCGACCCGCCATGGACGCCGGATCGCATGTCGGAAGAAGCGCAGGTTGCGGTGGGCTGGTACTGAGCGCCGTCGATTGCACAATCGACAACACTTGATACCGTCTCGACGCAAGACTAGATTTAAGTCCATAAACATCGGGCCTTGAACCCGACTGTCGAAGGAGTGATGAGCCCATGGGCTTTGCAGTGATGACAATGACGGAGGCTGCGGCCTCTCGCGTCAAGGCGATCGTCGATAATTCCGGCGCTGAGGCCAAGGGCGTGCGGGTCGGGATCAAAAAAGGCGGCTGCGCCGGGATGGAATACACCATCGATCTCGTAACTGAGCCTGATGCCAAGGACGACCTGATAGAGCATGATGGTGCAAAGGTCTGGATTCAGCCATCCGCCGTGCTCTACCTGCTCGGCACGCAGATGGATTTCGAAGTCACCAAGATGCGCTCCGGCTTTACCTTCAACAATCCGAACCAGACATCGGCATGCGGCTGCGGCGAGTCCGTCGAACTGAAGGCCGCAGACCTTGCCATGCTCGCCAAGCAGCGTGAGGCTGAGGCTAGCGTCTGAGAAATGCCTGTTGACATTGCGGTGCTTGTTCCCAAGCACCGCAACACTTCATTTTCCAAAGACGGTATTTAAGCGGATTGCCCCTCTAACAGGGCTTCCTGTGTGGCGATTTCCGCCATCGTCATTGCCGCTTCCCGCGTCTTTGCAGCCGCGATAAAACGACCATTGTGGCAGAAGGTTGCGCCCTCAACGCCGCTTGCCTGCTCCAGATCGCCATTGGTCAAGCCAGCCCAGGAGACGGGCAGATCGGCGCGAAGCTCGAAACCTTCTTCCGCGCGGCGGATGCCTGTGACGCACCAGTCCTTGTCACGAGGATGAACGACGAAGAGCAGATGATCGGCACCGGCCTTGACGATCGCTGGTCTGAAAGGCATCCCGATCGGCAATTCCAGGATGCGGCTTTCGCCGGTGCGTTCTATGGCTTTGAGAACGAGCGTTTCTGCTCGCAGCTTTGCGGCCTTCTTCTCGATCCCCGCTTCGACGAAGGCGCGCGCAATCGCAAGCGCGCTATGGAAGGCTGCGTCGTCAGCACCTGGTTCACGGTTGTCGAATGAAGGTTTCAAGGTTTCCAAAAGAGACGGCAAGGTGAGACCGGCAAGCTCGCCGGCAATGGCCGGGCTCAGCGCCCCATTGTCGGTAAGGTCAATCGGTAGCACAAAGCTCTTGTCGAAAGACGCGTGGACGTTTTCGATATCGGCGCCAGCAACGCCAAGCGCGGTGAGATAATCTCGACCGTAATGTTTCCACACAAGGCCAAATGAACTGTAGGGCTGACCATCCTCACGCAGCGGGGCGCCGCGCTGGTGGTGATCGAAGATCTGCGCCTCGGCATCATAGGCCCCGCCAACATCATAGATGACCCGGTCTTGCGCAGGGGTGATCCACTCCGGCGCGCGGCTGCGAACGATCTTGGCCGTCGGATAAAGCCGGGTGAGAATGACGCTGGAGAGCAATTCATCGGCATGGAAGCCGCCGGAATGAGTGACGAGGAATTCCACCGCCATGGCGCAGTAAACCTTTTGCTGAAAGTCAAGTAACCGGGCAGTTACCCGTTATTTCGACCTGCTGCAACTGGCGGCTTATTGAATGGCTGTAATTTCCAACTCTTGCTCGCCGACCGTGACAATATCACCAACGACCTTGCCGTTGAGAGCGCGAGCGACGGGGGAAACATAGGAAATGGACCCGGCCTTCGGGTCTGCCTCATCTTCGCCGACGATACGGTAGGATTGCACGCGGCCATCTTCACGCGTGAAGGTCACGGTACTTCCGAAGGAGACATTATCGTTTGCCTCGGGTGCGGGCATAACCTGCGCGGTGCGCAGCCGCTCCGCCAGATAGCGGATATCGCGCAGATGTGGCGCGATCTGGCGCCGGCGTTCGTTCACGTCCTCCACGGCATTGGCGATCTCATGCGCGGCGCGGGCAGCTTTCATGTGTTCTTCAAGGAGCTTGAGACCTGCTTCGGTGACGAGGTTGGGATGTTGCGAGACAGGGCGATCCGGCAGCTGGGTTTCCGCTGCAGTTTCCGCACTCTCTTCTTTCACAAACGCAACACTCACGGTCCAACTCCTTTAACTCTCGCTCGTTTTAATATGGGGAGCGCGGGGCGCTTCAGCAAGTTCGGCAGACCCGCTACTCGTGGCGCAATGCCTCGATAGGGCTGAGGCTTGCGGCACGGCGAGCCGGAAAATAGCCGAACACCACGCCGATAGCGGCCGAGAAGGCGAAGGCGACGGCGATGATCACCGGGCTGGTGACGAAGGGCACCCCGAGGAAGCTGACGACCGCATAGGCCAGGCCAAGGCCTGTCAAAATTCCCGCGGTCCCGCCGAAGGCCGAAAGCATGACGGCCTCGACGAGGAACTGTGTCAGAACCTGCTTTTCCAGAGCGCCGATGGCAAGCCGGATGCCGATCTCGCGCGTTCGTTCCGTCACCGACACCAGCATGATATTCATGATGCCGATCCCGCCGACCAGAAGACTGACGGCGGCGACAGCGCCGAGCAAACCCGTCAGCAGGGTAGTGGTGCCGGTCATGGCGGAGGCGATCTGCGCCATGTCGTTGACAGTGAAATCGTCCTGGCGGCCAAGCCCGATGCGCCGGCGCTCGCGCAGCAGATTTTCCAGGTCGGATTGCACCTTTGCAGTCGAGACTCCATCTTGGGCGGAGACCATGATGGAGGAAATCGTCGTCGTGCCGCCAATGCGGCGCTGATGGATTTTCAGCGGCATGATCACGGTGTCATCCTGATCATCACCGAGACCTGATTGCCCCTTGCGCGCCAGAACAGCGATGACCGGGCAGGAGATGTTGCTCACACGGATCGTCTGTCCCACCGGATCGGACGATCCGAACAGTTCCTGTCGAACGGTTTCACCGATGATGCAGCCGATTTGTCCGCCTCGGTCTTCAGCGGGCAGAAACTCGCGGCCAAGCGCTATCGTCCAGTCCTGCGCGATCAGATAGTCGTTGGTGGTGCCCACGACGCTTGTCTGGTGGTTCTTGCCGCCATAAATGACCGTTGCCGCAGATGACCGGTTCAACGGCGCGACAGCCCGCACACCGCTGATCTGGTCACGGATGGCCTGTACGTCGCTATCAGTGAAGCGTTTGGCATCGACACTGGCGCGACCGGGGCCGAATTGTCCGGGCCTGACGAAAAGCATGTTGGTGCCGAGGCGAGAAAGCTCGGACTTTACCTGTTCCGTTGTGCCGTTGCCGATGGTGACCATGGCGATGACCGCTGCCACACCGATGACGACGCCGAGCACGGTGAGGAAGGAGCGCAGCATGTTGCGGCTGATGGCGCGCATGGCGAGCCTGACGGTCTCAAAGAACATTGGTGGCCTCCATTCCATGGCCAACGGCGCTGTCCGAACCCAGACGGCCATCGACGAAGCGCAGCAGGCGCTTGGCATGGGCGGCGATATCTTCTTCATGGGTCACCATCACGACGGTAATGCCGCGATCGCGATTGAGCGAGGTGATCAGGTCCATGATCTCGATGCTGGTTTTGGTGTCGAGATTGCCTGTCGGCTCGTCGGCAAGAAGCAAGGCCGGCTTGGTGACGATGGCACGGGCAATTGCCACGCGCTGTTGCTGCCCGCCGGACAGCTCCTGCGTGGTGTGGTGCTCGCGCCCCTTCAGCCCGACCTGCGCTAGGGCCTCCATGGCAAGCGCTCGCCGTTCACCGGACTTCATGCCGCGATAGATCAAAGGCAGCTCGACATTCTCGACAGCCGAGGTGCGCGACAGCAGGTTGAACCCTTGAAAGACAAAGCCCAGCATGTGGCGGCGAAGCAGCGTCAGGTGCTCATTGTCAAAGCCGCTGGTGGGCACGCCCTGAAACAGATATTCCCCCGATGTGGGCGTATCCAGGCAGCCGATGATGTTCATCGAAGTGGACTTGCCGGAGCCGGATGGTCCCATGATGGCGACGAAGTCGTGTTCATTGATAGACAGGCTGACGCCGTCCAGCGCCCGAATGGCCGCTTCACCTTTACCATATTGCTTCACGACATCGCGGAATTCGATCAGAGGCGGTGCGCTCATGCTTCCACTCCCGCCTAGCTGCTGCGCTGGGTTGCGTCGGTGATCACTTGGTCGCCAGGCTTCAACTCATCCGAGGTCACAGCGGTGAACTGGCCGTCGGTGGAGCCTGTCTGGACCGAGACGCTGACGGGCGTACCGTTGCGCAGAACCCAAACCTGACGCTTGCCCGCCGCTGCCTGCTCCGCACCGCTGCCGCGCGAGCGGTTCATGCGCGGAGGGCGGAAAAGACCCATCAGCCCGCCGCCGCGTGAAGCGTTCTCCCGCGGTGGGGTGTAGCGCAAGGCGGCGTTGGGGACGAGCAACGCATCTTTCACATGTTCGACCACGATATTTGCGGTCGCGGTCATGCCAGGGCGCAGCAGGAGTTCGGCATTATCCACCGTCAGAATACCCTTGTAGGTCACGACGTTGGAGACGGTTTCTGACGCAAAACGAACGGTTTCGATTTTCGCCGGGAAACGGCGCTCGGGATAGGCATCCACGTTGAAGCTGGCCTCCTGACCAGCCTCTACCTTGCCGACATCCGCCTCATCGATCGAAACCTGAAGCTCCATGCGGCGCAGATCCCCGGCGATGGTGAAGAGCACCGGCGCATTCAAGGACGAAGCCACCGTCGCGCCGGGATCGACATCGCGCGTCAGGATCACGCCATCGATGGGAGACACAATCTTCGCCTTGCTGAGATTGACTTCCGCAAGCCGCAGATCTGCCTCGGATGAAAGCACCGTCGCTTCATTGACTTCCAGCGTCGCCGCAGCCGCATCGCGGTTGAACTGCGCCGCATCGAGATCCTGCTGACTGGAGACGCGGTTCTGCACCAGCGATCTCAGCCGCTCCAGCGATGTGTTGGCCGAGCCGAGATCGGCTTTCGCTTTTGCGACATTGGCTCTGGCGGAGGCGAGCTTGGCGCGCGCGCTCTGCACATCGGCCTCAAGTTTGTTGGTGTCGAGTTCCGCAAGAATGTCGCCCGCTTTCACCGGACTGTTAAAGGTGACGTTGACCTTGCGGATCGTGCCGGAGAGCTCGCTCGATATATCCACCTGGTCGGTGGGCTGCACCGAACCGGTGGAGGTAACAATGACGGAGAGATCGCCGCGCTTTGCTTCCTGCGTCGTGTAGGTGTAGCCGACCCGAGCACCGGCAAAGGCAAAATAATAGGTCGCCGCGCCAGCAATCATCAGCAGCGCGAGAAGGATATAGAGCGAACGCCTGGATTTCTTTTTTCCGGTTTTCGAAGACACCAGGATGTCGCGAAGATCGGGCTTCGCTTCCTGGCTGTTCGTTTTCTCACTACTGGCGTCCAAGTGGTTCATTCCCATTATCTGAGAGATTGCAGAAGTTGTGCCTTGATAGGTGGCTATCTGAAGAAGCTACTGCAACTGCTAAAATACGTCTGCTGGATCGCACGGCTGGAAGGATGGGTGAAGTGAAAACTTCGTAATCTTCCCGCGACGTGCATCCCATCCCACAATCCGGGACGCCTGAGCCGATTGAGAAAAAACAAACGAAAAGGTGATTTTAGCTGTTGCAGGGTCTGCGGTAACCGTGTATCTCCCCGCTCACGACATCGGCGGAGTGTAGCGCAGTCTGGTAGCGCATCTGGTTTGGGACCAGAGGGTCGGGAGTTCGAATCTCTCCACTCCGACCATTCGACAAGTCATTGATTTGTCTAGATTTGTAATTTCCCTTATATTGTTGAAATTGCTCTGGTGAACGTTAAGCGTTTTCCGCTGCGCTTGCTGTTTTCAATACGATCGACGTCTCGCAATGTGATTTCGAGGCGCCGATGGATTGCGTTTTGATTTGTGGTCTCAAGGCTTGGTATTGTCTGTCGCCTCTGAAGGCTGTCCTGCAGGAAGATGGATGGGCTTTTGCCGCGCACCTTGAAGCCTTAAGCCTCATACTCCGTATTGGAAGTGCACCCAGATCAAAACACAGAGCGCGATGCCGCCGATAATAACTGCGAGCAGCTTGCTCTGGCCGGGACGGGGCTTCTTCGGCGGTTGTGGCTTGCGAAACTTGATGACGTTATCGCTCATGATGCGTGTCTCCTCGTGTTTGTCGCGATAGAATATGCTTCGCGCGTCCCATTCAAGCGTGGCTTTCGCTTTTTCTGTTGGTGAAGGCTCTCATGTTTCGGAGAACGCCGGCTTCCTTACGCAGCTATAACGGTCGCTCTATCGTCTTTGAATTGAGGCACCGTGCTTTCGGAAAATCGGTTAGGATTCTCGGGCCGATGCTGTAGCATCTACAAAGCAAGCGGCTTGACTTCGCGCAGGAGTCAGTCCAAGTGAAATTCTGATGCCGACCGTAATAAAATGGTTACGGGAAGCCGCGTAGAAAGAGCGTCATCGCGCTTGATCGCAAGACTGGAGCAGTTGAAATGTCTGCAAAAATTTATCGTCCGGCAAAGACCGCCATGCAGTCCGGCAAGGCCAAGACGAATATCTGGGTGCTGGAATTCGACGCTGAGGTTCCGCGCAAGATCGACCCGATCATGGGCTACACGTCCTCGTCGGACATGAAGCAGCAGGTCAAGCTCAGTTTCGACACACAGGAACAGGCTGAAGCCTATGCACAACGCAAGGGCATCGAGTATCGCGTGATCCAGCCAAAGGAAGCAGAGCGCCAGACGGTTTCCTACACGGACAACTTCCGCTATACGCGCACGCAGCCTTGGACACACTAACCGTTTTCGGCGCCTCCACGGCGCCGCGAGTGGCCCCTTAGCTCAACTGGATAGAGCAACTGCCTTCTAAGCAGTAGGTCGCAGGTTCGAGTCCTGCAGGGGTCGCCATTTTCCAAATTGTCCGAACCGAAGACGTAGGTAACAGTTTTGATTTCGCTCAAAAGGTTTGTCCCTGCGCTTTCTGATGTGGGCATATCGGGTTATTTGATTTTGGGCATTTTAATCCCTATCTGTTTTCCTCGAGCAGCATTTTAGCCTGATGCAACATACCCACCCGATATAAGTGTTTGAATCAGAAGGGTTTATGTGCACCCGCCGTCGATTGCTGCTACATAATAGTGCGATGTAGTGGTCTGCCGACTAAGCCGTTTGAGTTTCCTATCGGAGAATGGTGACCAAGGGCTTGCGATTTTGTGGCAAGACGACTTTCCTCAGTGGAAATTCACGCTCGTTTAAGCCCGCTCAGGTGAGCAGCCAATGGCGCGATCATCGCGCCATTTCCTAAGTTTTGACGCGCGTTGTGGGTCGCGTCGAAGATGAGTTCGACACCGTACGAAGTTTCGAAGAATGCGGCGTAGGGGATGGCCACCTTTGAAGGAGGCAGTGTTTCCAGCTAGGAGACAAGCTCGGGTCTTGGCCTAGGCTTCTGTGCCTCGGAAAGGATGTTGGTATCGAGGATGATGTAGTCGGATCCCATTGCTGTCACTCCTGTGAACCGTCCGACCTGATTGATCGGAACCGATTGTAACGTTACGTTGGAGTGGCTGGTAAATCCCTTCCCGATTCCCGGCGCAATTAAGGAGCTAGGATCTATGGAAGATGTTCACGCATGGACGTCCGCGCGGGCGAAAGCCAACTTCGACCAGCTTCTCGAAGCCGCGAAAACTCAAGGGCCTCAATCCATTAGGGACGAGAGTGGAAGTTTCACTCTCCGCTATTCAGGCACAAAGTCCCACGAACGCGTCACGGATTTCCTAATCAAGGGTCTTCCGGAAGACTGACTTCGGTAAGGACTCGTTAAATATGGCCTGGGACTTTAATCCTAGGCGCCAAAATTAGCACACCAACGCTTCCATACCTGGCCTCGCGAGGTCTCAGTTGTCAGGGGAGAAACATCTGCGATCCAGACCCATCCTCGGGCTATCCCTCTTCATGGAAAAGAACCTGCCGTTGTCTGGATGATGCGATCGTCCCTGCCGCCCAATCTCGAGTTGGCGTCGCAGCTCGAACATAACGAAGGAAACCTATCTCCGTGAAATCCCCGACGGCATTCGAGGAGGCGCTGGCGCAGCTCAACGATGGGCATCAGGAAGGAGACTTCAACGGTCGCCGCTGGGGCGCGACCGTCCACAGATCGAAAGATGGACGACGGGTATGGCTGTTCGCCGAAGAACTTGGCGGACGTGAGATCGTGTCATTCAATCTATATCGTACCAATGATTCCGGTTCTGTTCTTAAGCCGTGCGAGATGTCTTCGGAAAAAGTCGTGGAGTTCGTTCTCCATTTTCGGCCCGACGCATAGGAACGTGAACGAAAGCCGTTCGATCGACGCTTCACCGCGAAGAAGTGAGGCCTTGGTGGGATAGGATAGGTATTCTGAAGCAGTCTCGTTTGCGTTTGATCACACGGCGGTCGCGCGCTTACGGAAGACTTTACCGAATGCTCGATGGAGCAATGCCTTGTTGGCATCGACGGTGAGCGTTCCCATTGAGATCGTTGCGCTCGATTGGCACAAGATCGCATAGGGGACCATCCGCCAAATCGAGGCCACGACCAAATCACTGAGGAACAATGACGCGCCTTAACCCGTTGTTTTAGCGATCGAGCAATCAAGCTCAAGAAGGAGAATGATGATGGGCAGCACCATGGACAAGGTAAAAGGCAAGGCCAATGAAGTTGCTGGTGAGGCGCGCCAGTCCCTAGGCGATGCGACTGACAACCGCGAAATGGAAGCCAAAGGCGCGGCCCAGGAAGCTAAGGGCCATGCACAGCAGGCTAAGGGCGACGCGAAGGAAAAAGTGAAAGACGCCGTCGACCGCGCGTGATGGATCACAAATCCGCCAAAAGCCCCGAATTGAGTTCGGGGCTTTTTTTTGGTCCACGCAGATTAAGATTGAAGTCAGGCATCGCTTTTCCGTGTTATTGGAAAGCTTGATCGAAGGTGACTTCTCCTTTTGGAACCAATCCTCCGTCGTACGCCAGCCAGCGCTGTCGACCGCCTTCCCGCCTCCATCCTTCCTCTCAGTGGCGTGTGCCGTGTTTGGTTACCTTTAAGGCGCGTAACGGCCGCGGAATGCTGGGGGGAAGGGCGCCCGTAGGCACCCCAAAGCAAATGCTCAGCCGTCTTAGCGCCGCAGGAGCAAGTCTTCTTCCTCGTCGCGTTGCCGACCGCCCAAGGCTGCGGCTACAGATGCGATGAATGCTCCGACTAGAAGAGAAACCGCACCCACAAGAGCGGTCGTCGCCGCCGCCTTACGCGCGGTATCGGCAGCTTCCTGAGCCTTCACCTTCGCGGCTTCAATCTGCCCAAGCACTGTGTCAACACGAGCGCGCGCGTCCTGCTCGTTCAAACCTGTTCGAGCGGCTACGATACTTGCGATATAGGTGCGGTCGGGTTCGGCCACTTCGCCTGCGGCCGCACCTTGCAGCAGAATACGTGACACCTCGGACGCCGCTGCGGCGTTATCGGTGCGTGCTTCCGCCGTTACTCGTTCAGGCCGCAGGAGCATGTCGGTGAAATACGACGTCGACAGGTCAGATTCACCAGATGAACCGGCGGACGACGCAGCTCCGGCGATTGTCGCCGTCGAAGCGGCAGATTCAACAGCGGATGCTCCGGCTCCAGCAAGGGACGTTAGCGACGAGGCAAGGAAACCCATGACCAATATGGTGGCGAGAGCCCAGCTTAGAAAGCCGTGTGCGGTGTCCCTGAAAAACACTTCATCAGTGTGAACCGCGGCCCACTTTGTCCGCAGTCGCCCAGTGAGGTATCCGCCGAGTGCCGATGACAACCATTGAACAACGATTAGCCAGATCGCAGCAGTAACGCCGACTGTGGCAGCCGAGCTACTCTCGCCAGACCATGGAGAAACCATGGTGAGACCGAACCCGGAGCCTAGGAGCAGCAGAATGAGAGTGATGCCGGTTGCCGCCACCGCGCCACCGATGATCGGACCCCAGGCCATTGCAGTTTGTGAGGATTCAACGGGTGTCACGCCCGTGTTGCTGGTTAAGGACATCACCATTCCTATCGTAAAAAGATAGCGAGGAGGATGATGATTGGAAGCGGAACACCCAGCATCCAGAGTAATATGCCACGGCCCATCGGAAGTCTCCTTTTGAGATTATTGAGTAGAGACCTTCAAACTATCGCTATGTTCATTAGTTCCTCCGAAAATTCCAAGAAGCCTTTGGTCCTACTGCGGTTTTCTACCGGCAATTCGTCGCGAGGCGGGCGAGAGGTGCGGACCTGGGCATTTGGGTCAGAGCAAAAGCCCTACCGCCCGGATTTCAGGCTTTTCATCCCGTGGCATGACGACCAGCATGTTGCCGGACAGTGGCCTTTGAATGTGACGCGCCTTTTTCCAGGGAGCCGCCATCCAGCAGGACGGCGTGAATCGGTTACCTATGCCTTCCGAATGAACAATTGTGCGATTGGTGTCCACGAGAGGATTCGAACCTCCGACCCCAGGATTCATACCACTTCGGCTTTCGCCGCCGTCCCGCCGTGAGGTGGGCGCGTTCGTGGTCTGGACTGTCCCTTCACCATGGGCGTAAACGCCTTTAGGTGCTGCCCATCCAGTCTCTACACCTTCAACGGATTTCTCCGAAGCTTGGCTCGGGATTGGCATGCTGGAAGCCCAACGAAGCGTTCCCCGACTTTGAGCAGATCGATCGCGTCGTTTCCGGGCGCGACCCCCAATTTCACTTAGGAATCCTGTGCTCTATCCTGCTGAGCTACGTGGACACACAGTGGCGCTTTTAAACCACTGGTCTTTCAGGATCAACCGCGTTCTGAGGCACATTTTTGATGTGCCCAGAAATTTTGAGACATCACCCCTGCAGCCGCTGTTCCGCAAGCTTCACCCAGTAGGAGATGCCATAGGCAAGCGCCTCGTCGTTGAAGTCGTAGCTTGGGTTATGCAGTCCTGCTGTGTCGCCATTGCCGATGAAGATGAAGGCGCCGGGGCGCTCCTTCAGCATGTAGGAGAAATCCTCGCCTGCCATGGAGGGATCGACATCCGCGTCGACATTATTGGCGCCGACCACGTCGCGGGCAACTTCCGCCGCGTAGTCGGTCTCTGCCGGATGGTTGACGGTCACGGGACAGTAGCGGTGATACTCCGCTTCCGCTTCAGCGCCGTTGGCAAGAGCGATGCCTTCGGCAATCTGGCGGATCCGCGCTTCCGCCATATCGCGCACGTCTTCGTCGAGTGTCCGCACCGTGCCGGCGATCAGCGCCTCGTTGGGAATGATGTTGTGGCTGGTGCCGGCCTGGAAGCGGGTGACCGAAACGACGATCGAGCGCAGGGGATCGGCATTGCGGGAGGCGATCAATTGTAGATTGGTGACGATCTGCGCGCCGATGGCGATGGGATCTGCGGTGCGGTGAGGCTGAGCGGCATGGCCGCCACGGCCTTTCACGGTGATGGTGAACTTGTCAGGTGCGGCCATGATGCCGCCCTTGCGAATGGCGAACTGGCCAAGCGGAATGCCCGGCATGTTGTGCATGCCATAGACCTCGTCCACCCCGAAACGATCCATCAACCGGTCTTCCACCATGGCGAGCGCGCCGGCACCACCTTCTTCGGCAGGCTGGAAGATGACCACAACCGAGCCGTCGAAGTTGCGTGTCTCGCAAAGATATTTGGCGGCACCCAGCAGCATGGCCATATGTCCATCATGGCCGCAGGCGTGCATGTTGCCGGGCGTGAGAGAGGCCCAGGGCTTTCCGGTTTCCTCAAGGATCGGCAGAGCATCCATATCGGAGCGGAGGCCGACCGTTCGGCCGTTCTTGCTGCGGCCGTGGATAACGCCAACAACGCCGGTGCGGCCGATGCCATTGACGATTTCGTCGACCCCGAACGCGGTCAGCTTCTCGGTGACGAAGCGCGCGGTCTCCTCCACATCATAGAGAATTTCCGGGTTCTGATGAAGATGGCGGCGCCATTGCGTCGCTTCTTCCTGCAACTCGGCGGCTCTATTCAAGATGGGCATTCTCTTGGGTCCTGACTTTAGAAAAACAGCATGCGTGAATCGTGCTTCGGCTTGCCCCGATATTGCGCCGCATAATTGACGCAATCAATCTAGTTTGCCATTGCTAGGCCATATATGGTGACTAATGCCAATCCCGCAAAGAAGACGGGAATTTGAGGACAGGCCTTGCAAGACGATCGCAGAACACGCCGCGCCGCCGGACGACTTTCGAAAACTGTTGCCGCTGTGGCCGCCAGCATAATGGCGCTGACATCGGTTGCTGCGGCCAATCCCAAGATGGTGGTCGATGTCAAGACAGGCAGGGTGATCGCGCATCAGGAGGCCTTCCGCAAATGGTATCCGGCATCGCTGACAAAATTGATGACGGCCTATATCGCCTTCAGCGCCATGAAGTCCGGAAAGCTCAGCCCCGATACGCCTGTCGTCTTCAGCAAACACGCCTCCGATCAGCCAGCCAGCAAGATGTATTTCAAGCCGGGCTCGAAGCTTACGCTCGATAGCGCGCTGAAGCTGTTGTTGATCAAGTCGGCCAACGATGTTGCTGTGGCGATTGCCGAAACCATCGGCGGTACCGAAGGCAATTTTGTCGCGCAAATGAACGCTCAAGCCGCGCGTCTGGGCATGTCGTCGACGCATTTCATCAATCCGAACGGCCTTCCCGGCGCGGGGCAATACACGACCGCGCGCGATCTGGCGTTGCTCGCGCTCATCATCAAGCGTGAATTTCCGGACTATGCGAGCTACTTCTCTCTTGAGGGTGTGACCACGGGCAAGAAGAACTACGCCAATTACAACATGCTGGTTGGCCGCTTCGAGGGTGCCGATGGCATGAAGACGGGCTTCATCTGTGCCTCCGGTTTCAACCAGGTGTCTTCTGCAAAGCGGGACGGACGGCAGGTGATTTCCGTGGTTCTCGGCTCCGACAGCCTTGCCGGGCGCACCGATGAATCCGCCGAGCTGTTGCAGCTTGGGCTGACGTCGCCAGCCGGCCAGGGGGTATCGCTTGCCTCTCTGGCACCCTATGGCGATACGCTTGCGGTGAATGACATCAGCAAGGAAATCTGCAATCCGAAGGCCGCCAAGGTGCGCAGCGAAAGCCGTGACGAGGCGGGCCGCATGATCATCAAGTCGCCCTATGTTCGCGAGATGACGCGTCCGCCGGTCTACTCCTTCGCAGGCCTGATACCCGGCACGGAACCCGTGGCAGTGGCGGAGACCAAGGGCAAGGGCGGAAGCGAAATGGCCAATGTGCCGATCCCCATCCCGCGTCCGGCTTTCTGACGCTTTGCATCTTTGGCCAGGTAGCAAATCCGTGGAGCTACGTTGCGGCTTCCCCAACCCGCGTTTGATGCTATAAGCGGCCTATTGTAACATTATAACGAAAAGGTGCCTTATGGCATTTGAACGGATTCCCGTGTCCATTCTCACCGGCTTTCTCGGTGCCGGCAAATCGACCCTGCTCAATCGGCTGTTGAAAGATCCGGACATGGCCGATGCGGCGATCATCATCAACGAGTTCGGTGATGTGAGTATTGATCACCTGCTCGTGGAGCGTTCGGGTGATGGCATCATCGAGCTTGCCGAGGGCTGCCTATGCTGCACGGTGCGCGGCGAATTGGTGGATACGCTGGCCGAGCTGATGGATGGCATCCAGACCGGACGTTTGAAGCCGGTAAAGCGGGTGGTGATCGAGACAACGGGGCTTGCCGATCCTGCACCCGTCATGCAGTCGATCATGGGCAATCCTGTCATTGCACAGAACTTCATGTTGAACGGCGTGATCACGGTTGTCGACGCGGTCAACGGTGCCTCGACGCTTGATCATCATGAGGAAGCCTTAAAGCAGGTGGCCGTTGCCGACCGGCTGGTGCTGACGAAGCGGAAGCTTGCCTCTGCGGACGCCGTCGCCGCACTTATTGCCCGCCTCGGTAACCTCAATCCCCGTGCTGCGGTTGAGGATGGCGATCAGGAGACCCGGAGCGCCGCCGTTCTTCTGGACAACAGTCTTTATGATTTTGCCAGCAAGAGCGCAGACGTCAGCCGTTGGCTGGGTGAAGAAGCCGCGCATGACAGAGATCATCACCATGGTGATCATCACGATCACGACCACGGCCACCATGATCATCAACACGACCACCATCATCACCATCACGATGTGAACCGGCACAACGCATCGATCCGGTCTTTCTCCATCATGCATGATCGCCCCATCGATCCGATGGCGATTGAGATGTTTGTGGATTTGCTGCGCTCGGCTCATGGGGAAAAGCTTTTGCGCATGAAGGCGATCGTTGCGCTCTCAGACAATTTAGATCGACCGCTCGTTCTGCATGGCGTGCAATCCATCTTTCATCCGCCACAGCGCTTGCAAGCCTGGCCCGATCCACACGATCGCCGCACCCGTATGGTCCTCATCACCAAGGATTTGAGCGAGGATTTTGTCAAGGATCTGTTCGCGGCCTTTACCGGGACGGCGACGATCGACAGGCCGGATCGGCAGGCGATGACGGACAATCCTCTCGCTGTGCCAGGTCTGACGTTCTAGCGCAACAAGCGGCATTCCAACGAAGATGCCGCGCCCTGCGCGTCGTTAAGTCGTTCGTCCCAGGAATGGGATGAGACTAGACCATGATTTCTTGTGCTTGAATCAATTACATTCGTGCCTACTAATTAATAGGCAGTGTACTTGGTTCTAGGAGAAGATTTTGCATAGAGGAGCGCAGTGGCTGAGAGAAAATGCGCAAGCCCGCTTAGCGCTTTTTGACTTTGCTTTCGAACATGCCCCTGTCGGCATCGTGTTCCACGATGTCGCCGGTCGCATTCGCCGGGCGAACCAGGCCTTCTCCAGACTTGTCGGAATTCCCCTTGATACGCTTCAGGGGATGTCATTCAAGAAGTTTGCCCATCCTGACGATCTCGACAGGGACGAGACGCTCTTCAATGCCGTCATTGAGGGTACACGCGATGGCTACTCCATCGAGAAGCGGTATATCAATCACCAGGGCGCTATCGTTCATGTGGTGATCCATCTGACAGCGATGCGGGATGCGGTGGGAAATATCGTGCAGCTGCTGTCACAGGTGCAGGATATCTCCGCGCAGAAGGAGAGCGAACGCCAACTCGCGGAGAAGGCGGCGCAACTCGAGCTGGCCATGGAAGCCGTGCGTGGAGGGTTCTGGCACATGGATGTGGCGGCCGGCCGCTTCGAGACCTCCGAACGGCTGGCACAGTTTATTGGTGGACCGGGCGCTGGGCGGCTCGATCTCGAACTCTATCTGGCGCGGGTCAATCCCAGCGACATGGCCTCCGCTGACCTGACGCCTTTGCTTTTGGGTGAAGTCGATCACTCCTGTGCCGAGTATCGGCTGAACACCGTGTTCGGCGAGAGATGGATGCGCTGCGACCGTCGTCTCCTTCGCAACCCGGATGGAACGCCGCGCCGGATTGTCGGTGTTGCCATCGATTTTACCGATGAGCATATGCGTCTCAAGGAATTCGAGCGTCGTTCGGAAACCGACGCCCTGACCGGGCTTCTCAACCGGCGTGGTCTCGCCATGCGCTATCCACTGCTGCCATCGACGTCCGGATGGACGGTGTTGCTGATGGACCTCGATGGCTTCAAGACCGTGAATGACGTTCACGGTCACTCCGCCGGCGACAAGGTGCTGCTGGAGACAGCCAGACGTCTGGAGCAGGACGTCCGCGCCGAAGACCTGGTCTGTCGGACGGGCGGCGACGAGTTCGTGATCGTCGTTGCGGGCGATCTTAGCGTTGCGGATCAGGTCGCAGCCCGCATCGTTGAAGGTATGCGCGCACCCATCGCTGTTGGTGCAACAACTGTCGAGGTTCGTGCCACGATCGGCGGGGTCTGGATACCTGCCAAGACATCGCTCGACGAGCTTCTGGCCGATGCCGATGCCTTGCTTTACAAGGCGAAAGCTGCCGGGAAGGACCGGTGGCAGCTGCAAGCCAAAAATGTCCCAGCCGCCGCGCAGTGATATGCCAGGTCGACCACTGGCCATGGCTCGATTGACCGAGTTCTGCCTGTCTTACAAAGCCCTCTGGTAAAGCTTGTGCATCAAGCGCGCGCCGCTGACGACGGGCGCTTGATGTTCGTTACTCAGCCGCAGCCTGAATATCGACCTTGTCGAGGAGAATGAGCGGATCCTGCGATGCGGCCGCGAGATCGAAGATCCCGAGTCCGTTCGGGTTCTTCGCCTTCACGGTGACGGTGAGGGTGCCTGGCTTGAGGACGAAGGCGGCAAGTGCGTCGGTCGCGCCTCTCAATTGTGGCCGCTCGGCGGCGAGTTGCTGCATCAGGAAGCTTGCGCCCAGCGTCAACGTCGTGCGCGCTTGTGCTTCGCTGATGTTGTTCTGCAGGGCGTAGAGCTTTGTCAGGAGTGCTACCCCACCTTCATCCTTCCAGGTGAACTTGATCTCCCGACCCATCACGCTGAAAAGCGCTGCGTAAGCATTGGCGACGTCGAACGAGAAGAACTCTTTGGTGATCCCGCTCAACAGGCCTGAAAGTTCAATTCGGCCAAAATCCTTGCCGCTGACAGAGATTTGGCGAATTGCCAGGCTGCTGTTTTTTTCATCCCATGCGCTTGAGAGCGCGTAAGAGAGTGTTAACTCCTTCAAGCCAAGAGCGCGCGCCTCGGCAAATTCAGAGGAACCTTCCGGGATCGGGATAACGAGATCTTCCATCTTGTTTTCGAAATCGGTCGGAATGCCGTTAACCGGATTCTTCAGCACCGTTTCAAAGTTCTTGAGCGTGAACTTGATGCGCTCGGGCTTGCCGGTTGCGGGTTCGTCGGTCTTTTCCGGCGCCGAGGTATCGAAGTCTAGACCGCTGATGCGGAAGCGTTCAAAGCTCGGCAGGAACTGTCTGTAGGGGAAAGTCGCTAGCTCGTCTGGCTCCAGGGCAGCGGCTTTGGAAAGTCCCTCTGCGGGTAAGGTCCAATCAAATGCCTTGATGCTCGCCTCTTCCATCAAGACCTTGTCTTCACCGTTGGCGATGGACAGGCCGTGCAGGCCGAAGTCTGTCTTGTAGCCCTCGATCTGCATTTCAATGCGATCGATGGTGGCGATCGACCGTTTATCTTGCGTCCCTGAAACCTTTTCGGGAGCATCGATCTTGAGGCCGATCAACTGGATGTTGCTCTTTCCAATCATACCGAAGATCGAGAGGACCTTGCCGAAATATGCCTGGCGTTGCTCAGATGTCAGATCGTCGATGTTTTGGACGGCAGTGATTGCTGCAAGCGTTTCGACAAGTGGTTGAGCGGGCATTTTGGCGCTGAAGCCGTCGCTGCGCAGTTCCTCATAACTAAATCCACTCGACTGATCGGACATGGACAGCTTGCTCACGGAAAGAGGGCCATAGACCTGCTTGGCCTCCTTGTCGTCCGGACCAGCCGTTTCCGTATACAGCCTCGCCGCGTAGGCAACGTCGACATCCTGGCCTCTGATCTCGCCGGTCGACATCGTCATTGGTTTTGGTTGAGACGCGCCGTTGCCGCCGCTTGCAGCGATGGTAGCATCGATATTTGTCTTATCGATTGTGTATTGGGCGATCCGACCATGGGCAATATCCGACATGGCCGCGTTTGTATAAACGATCTTCTGCTGCACGCTCCCTACGGATTGCGAGACCGTCATAACAGGGATGGAGATGCGCTTTGCCGACAGGCGCTCGATGCGCCTCGAGAGCGAGATGTCAGCATCTTTACCTTCTGCTTCCGATGAAGCAGGTCGTTCGATATCGGCATTCTCGATGCGGGCATTCGGAATGGCGATATTGGTTTTCGCCACCTCCATGGAGATGTTCTTAAGCTCCAACAAGCCGTCGGCAAAAGGGAGTTTCGGGCGTCCGTCAACCGAGGCAACGCTGATTTTCTCACCTGTCTTCAAGGGCAACGTCAGCTCTTTGATGTGAACCTGTCCCAGAAAGTCGACATCGACCGAAGCCGCGGTCGCGCCTCTTTCGGCAATGAGTTTTTCGACCTGTTTCTGGTAGTACACTTTCGCGCCGACCGCGCCTGCGCCGATGATGACGATTATCGCCGTTGCGGCCAAAAGGGCTTTTTTCGTTCCGCTGCCGGTCTTGGTGTTTGCTTCTTCCACGATGCCTGTCCTCTCCGGCGCAAATTACGATCCAGGACTTCTTAGGCACGGCAAAGTAGCGAAGCAAGGGGCCAATCCCCGACCGTCACAACATATTGCAGGGTTCTTCGCGTCCTTGGCGAAGCAGCAAATCAAAACGTCGAGTTACCGCCTTGCTCATCGCCGCGGGTTGGAAATGTCAGTGCCACGCGAACACCTTGCTCAGGCCTTGATGTGATCTTTGCATCGCCGCCGCTCTGGCGCATGAAGCCATAAACCATGGCAAGGCCAAGGCCCGTGCCACCCTGCTGGGCGCGCGTGGTGAAGTAAGGTTCGAAAGCCCTGTCTATGGCGTCCTGATCCATGCCGCGCCCGTTGTCTTCAACCGACACTTCCACCTCTTGCTCCAGTAGCCGTGCCGAAATGAGGATCGACCCACCAGTCGGTAAAGCGGCTGCGGCGTTAAGGCTTAGGTTGAGAATGGATTGTTCGAACAGGGCGGCATCCAGTGCGAGCCTGGGCAAACCGTCTTCAATTTCAAGCGTGATCTCGTTGTTAGGCCCAACCGCAATCTCGAGCACATCCATCATTGCGCGCAAAAGAGCGCCGATGTCGACGGAGGCTGGGTGAATGGGTTGCTGACTGCCGATTGAGAGCATGCTGCTGGCAAGTTCGCGCCCGCGATTGGCTGCCTTGCGAATCCGATTGATGTTGCGCTGCTGGCGCTCGCTAAACCCCGTCTCGCGCTCCAGAAGTCCAAGACTTCCCGTGATGATGCCGATCATGTTGCCGACCTCGTGGCTCAGTTGATGGGTCATGCGCATGATGCCATCGAGCCTTTGGGCTTTCGCCGCTTCTGCCTCCTGTCGATCAAACGCTGTGACATCGCGCGCCAGGATGACAATGCCGCCATCTGGCTGGCGTGAAATGGCAATTTCCGTGACCTGCTGATCATCTGTGCGATGACGCACGGTGATCCGATTTGCAAGCGTTCCAGGAGCTCCGTCACGCGGCAATAATTCGGGGTCTATCGCAGGGATCGTGTCGATGAACTTGCGCAGGGACAGCTTTCTTGACGATCCACCCCGTCTGCCGACAAGCTCGATGACCCGCCTGTTCATGGTGATGGGATGGCCCGTCGCGTCGAAGAGTGCGATTCCCTCGTTCATGGTCCGGAACGTAGAGCGGATCGTTCTCGCAGCCGCTTCAGCCGTGCGGCGCAGACGCGAGACTCGATCGACGCTGTCCTTGAAAGCGTGGAATGCATCCGACAGACGCACGAGCTCGGTTTCCGAGCCTCTATAGGAGGGAAGGGTGACATCCTGCTCACCCTTGGCAAGCGAGTTCATGCCGGTGGACAGTGCCGTAATGCCGCTCGATACCCGCATGACAGAGCGGATCGACAGGGTGGAGAGAATGACGACGATGAAAAAAGCAATCGCCACCATGACAATCAGTCGCGTCAGTGCGGCCGATGCTGAATCAAGTCCATTGGTCAGCCTCTCGGCGACCGCTCCGCTTTGCGTTTCCGTCGTGTGAGACAGGGTGCGGGACACGGTGTGGAGTTTCGACACCGACGACTGGATGGCGAACATTTCCAGAAGATACTGCATCTGCGCGTCAAACACGCTCTTGTAAAGCGCAAGCCCTTCTTTGCCGACCTGCGGAGCCGCTGCCGGGTCATTGATGAAATAGCCGGTCTCTGCGGTGAAGCGGCGCTGTAGTTCGCCCAGTTGGAAAAGGCTTGCAGAATTGGCGGCGGCCTGGACAAGGGCATTGAGACGCTGGCGAAGCGCATCTTCGTTTACCGTCTGCCGGGTCGCAATCTTGCCAAGCGCTGCAGCCGCCTCCGCCTTGTGTTGCTGTGCCGCGTCTGCATCCGCGGCAAGCGACATGGTTTGCTGACGAATGGACTGCAAAAGACTAACGATATCATCATTGGGAAGAGCGTTCTGGCTGTCTCCGTGCTTGTACTGCGCGATCGTCTGGAGGAGTCCATCGACTTGTGCCACGACCGCTCGGCTCTCGCTGGAGACCCGGTATGGGGACGTAGCGTTCATCAGCAGAGGCGCGCTGGACACCAGATCGGCAACCTGGCGGGAGACGAGGGACGCCCGGGCGAGACTGGAAAAGGCCTGCAGGCTATAGGCCGCCATCTCTGTCTTGGCCTTATGCAAACCGTAGATCGCAACGGCGGAAAGAATGAAGACCGACGAACAGATGAACACGATGGCGAAGGGCAGCCGAAACGCGATGGACTGAAGAAAGCGCCGGTCGATCACAATGGCGGCTCTGCGGTTTCGGTGTGCAGGACATATCCCTTGCCCCTGCGTGTCTGGATATGCTGCGGCAGGTCTGGATTGCGCTCGATCTTGCGGCGCAGGCGCAGAACCAGCACATCGACATTGCGATCAATGAAGCGATCACTCTCCGCACCGAGACGATCGAGGATCTGGGACCGGCTGACAGGTTTGTTCGGTGTCTGCGCCAGTATTTCCAGGAGAGCGAACTCGGCGCTGGTTAGCGTCTTGCTGCGATCGGCAAGGCAGAGCGCGCGTCGCGCGGACAGATCGACCGCCCAGTCACCAAGCCGCAGAGAACTCGCCTCATGCTCGCGCTCCGGTTCCTTCTCTACCTTGAGCGATGGCGCGATGCGGCGAAGGACTGCCTTGATGCGAGCCGTCAGTTCGATCGGCTCGAAGGGTTTTACGACATAGTCGTCGGCCGCTGTTTCCAGCCCGAGGACACGTTCGGTGGCACTGCCGGCGGCCGTGACCATCAGGATGCCGACATTGAGCCCGAGGTTCGTGCGGACGCGTTGAGCAAATGTCCTCCCGGAAATCCCGGGCAGATTGTGGTCGAGCAGAACGATATGGAACTGCTCGCGCCCTAAAATCACGGTAGCGTCTTCGGCAGAATGGACGACCGTCGGTAACCAGCCCTCGGCTTCGACAAGATCCGCAATCAATTCTGCCATATCCGGATCGTCCTCGACGATCAGAATCTTGATCCTCTGGTTTTGCAAAATGAAGTCCTCCCAGTATCGATCATAGGCAAGAGCGTGGGATTATTCAAAAGGTCGATGATGACTGGCCCTGTCAGATTTGTAACATTCGTAACGGAATGTCCGTGCATGATCCAATCGTTGAAAAATCGGTAACCATTCAGCGATTGCGCAAGCGGTCGGTTCTGGCATTCTCTGCGGCAAGAATGGAACGGGGAGGTTCCAGGGAGGATCGATTGAAATCACTGCTAGCGGCATTGAGCGCCGGGCTGATCCTGTGGGTTGGCGGCGCGGCCTTTGCACAGGACGGCGGGAAGCTGAGCGTGCTCTGCGCGGCGGACGAAGCCTGGTGTGGGGCAATGCAACGCGCCTACGAGCTGAAAAGTGGCGTCCAGACCGTGATGGTGCGCAAGAGCACGGGTGAAGTTCTCGATCAGATCAGACGAGAAAAGAATGCACCAACCGTTGATGTCTGGTGGGGCGGCACCGGCGACACGCATCTGCAGGCGGCGTCCGAAGATTTGCTTGAGGCCTACGCTTCCATACATGAAACCGAGGTTCTTCCCTGGGCTCAGAATTTCTTTGCCATGTCGGGTGGGCAGGCGGCTGGGATTTACGCCGGTGCGCTCGGCTTTGCATACAATAGCGAGCTCCTGCAAAAGCATGGCCTTCCGGCGCCAACGTGCTGGAAGGATCTGATCAGCGAGGCCTATCGCGGTAAGATCGTCACGCCCAATCCCAACTATTCGGGTACGGCCTTCACGATGCTTGCGACGCTCGTGCAACTCTTCGGTGAGGACGAGGCATTCAGCTACATGACGGCGCTTAATCGCAATGTCACCGATTATACCAGAGCCGGTTCTGCTCCGGTAAAGGCTGCCGCTCGTGGAGAAGCGCTGATCGGGATATCCTTCATGCACGATGCGGTGACGCAGAAGGAGGCGGGCGCGCCGCTTGTCATCGTCGCCCCTTGCGAGGGCACAGGATATGAGATCGGCGCGGTCAGCATCATTCGTGGCGCGAAGAACAGGGACGAGGCAAGGCGTTTCGTGGATTTTGCACTGAGCCCAGAAGGGCAGGCGACAGGTGCTGCTGCCGGGCAGAACCAGGTTCCTTCCAACGCGAAGGCCGTCCTGCCACCGGGAGCACCCGATCTCTCGCTTATCAAGATGGTCGATTATGATTTTGCGACATTTGGCAATCCAGAGGAAAGAGGCAGACTTCTTCTAAGGTTCGATACGGAAGTCCATCCGCCTAGCCAGTAAGCGAGCAACCTTGAACGGGACAGACGGCAGCGAGAGCATGCCGAATGGCGAAGCCATGTCCTGAGATCAGCATTCAGACGCACATCATGGAGGAAAACATGCGACTGACACTTATTTCCAGCCTGCTTCTGGCAGGAACAATTTTGATGAGCTTACCCGCCCATGCGGCCGGTGACCTCAACCTCATCTGCGCTGCAGATGTGGTGATCTGCGAACAAATGAAGGGCGACTTCGAAAAGAGCCACGACATCAAGGTCAACATGGTGCGCATGTCGTCCGGCGAGGCATACGCCAAGATTCGCGCAGAGGCGCGCAATCCGAAGACCGATGTCTGGTGGGCTGGTACCGGCGACCCGCACCTGCAGGCTGCATCTGAAAACCTGACGCTCGAATACAAATCCAAGATGTTGGACCAGCTGCAGGATTGGGCAAAGAACCAGGCAGAGAGTGCCGGCTACAAGACGGTTGGCGTCTATGCCGGTGCTCTCGGCTGGGGCTACAATACCGACATCTTCAAAAGGAAGGGTTTCAAGGAGCCGAAGTGCTGGGCAGACCTGCTTGATCCAGAATTGAAGGGCGAAATCCAGATCGCCAATCCGAACTCGTCGGGAACGGCTTACACAGCACTCGCGTCGCTTGCGCAGATCATGGGTGAAGATCAGGCCTTCGATTATCTGAAGAAGCTGAACGCCAACATCTCCCAATATACCAAGTCAGGTTCGGCGCCCGTAAAGGCTGCTGCCCGCGGGGAGACGGCACTCGGGATCGTCTTCATGCACGATGCCGTCGCTCAGACGGCAGAAGGCTTCCCTGTGAAGTCGGTCGCCCCTTGCGAAGGCACGGGTTACGAGATCGGCTCCATGTCGATCGTCAAGGGCGCACGCAATATGGAAAACGCCAAGATCTGGTACGACTGGGCGCTGCAGGCCGATGTGCAGTCGCGGATGAAGGATGCCAAGTCGTTCCAGCTTCCATCCAACAAGAATGCTGAAATCCCGAAAGAAGCTCCACGCTTTGAAGATATCAAGCTGATCAACTACGACTTTAAGACCTATGGCGACCCCGCAAAGCGCAAGGCCTTGCTGGAACGTTGGGACAAGGACGTCGGCGCAGCCGCCAACTGATAGCTCCCTTCTGCCGCCTTCATCTTCAAGTCTTTGACTGGTTGAGGGATGAAGGCGGCCCCTTTCCGATATACTCAAATTTGTGAGGTTGACCATGACACATGGCAATCGCCGGCTGGACATTGTTCTGGCCGTGGGACTGGCGGCCCTTGTGCTTGTTCCCTGGTACCGCATTGAAGGCGGTTTCTACGGCCTCGGCTGGCTGGCGGAATTCCCGCTGTCCAAGGCGGTCGCTCCCGGCATTCTTCAGATGGTGTCGGAAGGTCGCGTCTGGTTGTTCGGCGTTCTTGGGTTTTTCCTCCTGGGGGTGACAGCACGGATCGTACCGGACACCGAAAAGCGCGGCGCCTTGCTGGTGATAGCGGGCAGCCTCGGTCTTGGGTTCCTCGTCCTTCAGGGATTGGCAATCGGATTTTCCGGCTGGACTTGGCAGGCGACCGAAAGTCTCTTTGGCGCCTTGGCGGATGGTCAGCCTTCCATGGGTGCAGGCGCGGTGACAATGGCCTTCGTCTTTGTCCTTTTCATCTCCTTCGGGCTTGCCGAGCGAGGCTTCATGAAGGGCGATGCCTTTATCGTCTCATGCATCTCGCTGCTGATTTTTCTTGTGAGCGTTTTCGTCTTTTATCCGATCGGCAGCATGATGGTCGGCGCGCTTCAGGACTTCGACGGTTCCTTCAGTCCTGACGGCTTCATCCGCAACATGCGTGACCCAGGCATCTGGAGCCTTGACTGCATCATGGGCGGTGGTCGTTGCGGTGTGGCATGGAGAACCCTGTTTCTGGCGATCATGACAGCAGCAGGGTCCACCATCCTCGGTCTTGCCTTCGCACTGGTGGCGACAAGAACACGCTTTCCTTTCAAGAAGGGTTTGCGTCTGTTGACGGTGTTGCCGATTATCACGCCTCCATTCGTGATCGGCCTCGCGCTCACGCTGCTTTTCGGGCGCGCAGGTGTCGTGACCGAATTCACGTTTGGCGTCTTTGGCGTCGAACCGGGTCGCTGGCTCTATGGTCTTCCGGGTATCTGGATCGCCCAGGTTCTCTCGTTCACGCCCATCTCCTTCCTTGTCCTCATCGGCGTTGTCGAAGGGGTGAGCCCTTCCATGGAAGAGGCATCTCAGACGCTTCGTGCCGACCGCTGGCGGACCTTCTGGCGCGTATCCCTGCCGCTGATGAAGCCTGGCCTCGCAAACGCGTTCCTGATCGGCTTCATCGAAAGTATGGCCGACTTCGGCAACCCGCTGGTGCTGGGTGGGAGCCATGGCGTTCTCTCAACCGAAATCTTTTTTGCAGTGGTTGGTTCTCAGAACGACCCTTCGCGAGCGGCCGTGCTCGCTATCGTCCTGCTTTGCTTCACGCTCTCTGCCTTTATTGCGCAGCGCTTCTGGCTGGCTGGAAAAAACTTTGCCACGGTGACGGGCAAAGGAGACAGCGGCGCGCACATCGCGCTGCCGAAGTCGATGTCCATTGCAGTCCACGCGCTGGTGGTTCCGTGGATGATCTTTACCGTCGTCGTCTATGGCATGATTCTTGTCGGTGGGTTTGTGAAGACCTGGGGCTTGGACAACACTCTGACGATCGATCACTACGTTCGCGCCTTCTCCGTCAGCATCAGCAACGGCTCCATCGCCTGGACCGGCGTTGCCTGGAACTCCTTCTGGACGACGATGGAAATCGCGCTCATCGCTGCGCCACTGACGGCGGCCGTCGGGTTGCTCACTGCCTACATCATCGTCAGGCAGAAATTTGCCGGGCGCAATCTCTTTGAATTCGCATTGATGATGAGCTTTGCTATTCCGGGCACGGTCATCGGCGTGAGCTACATCATGGCATTCAACCTGCCACCGCTTGAAATGACGGGCTCGGCCCTCATCCTGATCCTGTGCTTCGTGTTCCGCAACATGCCGGTTGGCGTACGCGGCGGCATCGCTGCCATGAGCCAGCTGGACAAGAGCCTGGATGAAGCTTCCATGACGCTGCGCGCAAACAGCTTCCGCACCATACGGCTGGTGGTGCTGCCGCTGCTTCGTCCCGCGATCCGCGCGGCACTCGTCTATTCCTTCGTGCGCGCCATCACGTCCATCAGTGCTGTGATCTTTCTCGTCAGCGCCCAGTACAACATGGCGACATCCTACATTGTCGGTCTCGTTGAAAATGGGGAATACGGGGTGGCGATCGCCTACTCGTCCATGCTGATCGTCGTCATGATCACCGTCATTGCCGGCTTCCAACTCGCGGTTGGAGAAAGACGCCTTCGCCGTGAAAACCGGGTTGCCGGCGTTTCCCTAGCTACATCCCCATCCAATCCTCAGGAGAAAGCCGCATGATTACCGTCAAACCCGGCTCAGTCGTTTTCCAGAATGTTCGCAAGACCTTCGGCGCGTTTACTGCCATACCGGATCTCTCCTTGACGATCGAACCGGGCACGCTCGTGACGCTCCTCGGTCCATCCGGTTGCGGAAAGACAACGACCCTTCGAATGCTCGCCGGCCTCGAGCATCCGAACTCCGGCCGTATCCTGATCGGCGACAAGGATGTCACCATGCTGCCCGCCAATGAGCGCGACGTGTCCATGGTGTTCCAGTCCTATGCGCTGTTTCCGCATATGAGTGCGCTGGACAATGTGGCCTATGGCCTTCGATCCTCCGGGCTAAAGAAGTACGAGGCGCGTGACAAGGCGGAGGAAGGGCTGCGCCTCGTCGGTCTCGCCGGCATGGGCCATCGTCTCCCTGCCGAACTTTCCGGCGGGCAGCAGCAGCGCGTGGCAGTTGCGCGAGCCCTTGTGCTGGAGCCGCAGGTGCTCCTGCTCGACGAGCCCTTGTCGAACCTTGACGCACGTCTGCGCCGAAGGGTCCGCACCGACATTCGTGAACTGCAACAACGCATCGGCTTTACGGCTGTCTACGTCACGCACGACCAGGATGAGGCGCTGGCGGTCTCCGATCGCATCATCGTTATGAAAGAGGGCGAGATTGCCCAATCGGGAGCACCGCGCGAGCTTTACGAAGCCCCGGCATCGTCCTTCATTGCGGACTTCATGGGAGAGGCGAATGTCGTGCCTTGCGAAGTCATCTCACAGACAGGTGAGGAAGCGATCGTCCGGATCGGCAAGACCGAGCATCGCATTCCAAGCAGGCATCCGCGCGCTGGCGCGGCAAAACTCGCCGTTCGTCCAGGGTCTATCCGGATCGGCGCGCCGGGCGAGGCCGGGATGCCGGGACGCGTGCTGCACACCGCCTATCTCGGCGGGCACCTGGAATACGAAGTCGAAACGGAAGTCGGCACGCTGTTCATCGTTGATCACGACATGAACCAGACTGTGAACGAGACCAGCGATGTCACACTCAGTTTTAAAAATCGTGGCATAGCGCTCATCGACGCGTGACCTTAGTGAATTCAATCAAGGACATTGGAAATGACAGAACGGAATGACGGCCTCGAACAGCGCTTTGCGCTTGCACAGGAATTGGCGGCCGAGGCCGGTGCGATGGCGCTCGACTATTTCAACAAGCGCGACAGCCTGGTGATCGAGACGAAGAGGGATCTTCAGGACGTCGTCTCGATCGCCGACCGCAACGTCGAAACCATGCTGCGGGAGCGCGTTGCTGCGACCTTCTCCGGCGACGGCTTTCTTGGCGAGGAGCATGGCTACGACGATGGTGTCTCTGGCTACACCTGGGTAGTAGACCCGATCGATGGGACCGCGCCCTTTGTCAACGGCATGCCGAGTTGGTGCGTCTCGATCGCCGTGGTCCGGGAAGGAAAGCCAGTCATCGGCGTGATCCGCGTGCCATGTGCCGACGAGACTTATGCATCTGCTGAAGGACATGGCGCGACCTTGAACGACAGGCGTTTGACGCTCGATCCTTCCAGAAATATTCAGAACGCTCTGACCGGTATTGGTTCCAACAACTACGTGACGCCGGAACGAGTCGGTCGGATCATCAGTGATGTCATGGCGCGTGGCGGCAATTTTATCCGCAACGGATCCGGCGCACTGATGCTGGCCTATGTAGCTGCAGGCCGGCTAGTCGGTTACTATGAACCCCATATGCGAGCCTGGGACTGCATGGCCGGTTTCTGCCTGGTGAAAGAAGCGGGTGGGCAGGTCATGCCATTCTCGCTGGAGGGCGAAAAGCTCTTCGAGGGTCAGCCTGTTCTTGCAGGAAATACATCATGCTATCAGGAGCTTGTGGAAATTCATCAAACCGGTTTGGCAGCTTGAGCTTGCTCTAGTTTAAAAATCATCTTTAGCGATTTTAGAAAGCAGCGGTCCGTACCATGGCCGCTGCTTTTTCCATATATCTCAGGCAAGCATATTCGCTCGGTGGTGCGTTTTCTGCATAAAATTTCTGCGTGGATAAAATTTGAGCTTGACGAATGAGCGCGTTCCGCATTCATTGAACCAATGTGAAATTGGTACGCACCAATGAATGAGAAATCCAACATCGCTGGTCTCGATAATGCGAACTACGCGCTTGAACGTCTGCGCGAACTTATCGCTGTAAGTGCTTTTGGCCGTGATGGAAAATTGCCTACGGAGCGCACGTTGAGCGAGCGCCTTGGTGCGGGCCGCCGTGAAATTCGGCGAGCACTGGAAGTGCTTGAAGCAGAAGGCTTGATCTGGCGTCGCCAAGGGGCAGGCACCTTCCTCGGTCAGAAGCCCGATAGCTGGGGCGACCATGCGGCGAGCCTCGTCCCCGGCACAAACTTCATGGAAATCATGGAGGTGCGTCTTCGCATCGAACCGCAACTGGCGCAGCTTGCCGCCATGCGCGCCAAACCCTCCGACATTCTGCGCATGCGCGAAACCTGCGCCAAGATCTATGAGCGCACCGATGCGGATTGGCGGGAGCTTTGGGATGGTTCGCTCCATCGTCTGATTGCGCAGAGCGCGGGCAATCAGCTTTTTCTGTCGCTCTTCGACGTCGTCAATCGCGTGCGCCAAGACCCGTCCTGGCAGGCGGTTCGCGAGCGCGCCCGCCGGCTCGATGACACGCTGAAGGAATCGCGCGACCAGCATGCCGAAATCATCGACGCGATTGCGGCACGCGATCCGTCCAAGGCGGGTGAAGCCATGCGCAATCACCTCCTGACATTGCAGGAACGCCTTATCCGCCAGACATCGATGGATCATCTCGATCACGGATCGAAGGGAGAGATCTGACAGACATCACCGCGGCAAGAACCGGAACACCGGCTGCCTGAACACCATCCAGAGGAAGAACGACATGAGACAGATCACCAAATTTTCCGCCACTCTGCTGACCGCAGCATTGCTCTCCACCTCGGCCTTTGCCGCGGATATTCGCATCGGCTTGCAGGACGACGCCGACGTGCTCGATCCTGCCCAATCACGAACCTTCGTGGGACGCCTCGTCTATACCAGCATGTGCGACAAACTGGTGGACCTCGACAACAATCTGTCCGTCGTTCCGCAACTGGCCACCAAATGGGCCTGGGGCGACAATGGCAACACGCTGACGATGGACCTGCGCGAAGGCGTCGTTTTCCACGATGGCACGCCGTTTAATGCCGAGGCGGCCGTCTATACGATCGAGCGCAATATGACGATGCCGGAATCGCGCCGCAAGAGCGAGCTCGCCTCCGTGGCGAAGGTGGAAGCGACCGGCGAGTATCAGATCAAGTTCACGTTGAAGAAGCCTGATGCCAGCCTGCTGGCCCAGCTCTCCGACCGCGCCGGTATGATGATTTCGCCGAAAGCCGGCAAGGAACTCGGCGCGAACTTCGGTTCCAAGCCGGTTTGCGCCGGACCCTTCAAGTTCGTCGAGCGCATTCAGCAGGACCGTATCGTGCTGGAGAAATTCGCCGATTATTGGAACAAGGACAACATCTTCCTCGACAAGGTGACCTTCCTGCCGATCCCGGACACCACCGTACGTCTGGCAAACCTGCGCGCCGGTGATCTCGACATGGCGGAACGCATCTCTGCTTCGGATGCGGCGTCGGTCAAGGACGATCCGAAGCTGACCTATGGCGAAGTCGTGGGGCCGGGCTACATGGCCATGTATGTCAATATCGGCAACGGTCCGAAGGCCAATAATCCTTTTGGCAAGGACAAGCGTCTGCGCCAGGCTTTCTCGCTTGCCATCGACCGCGAGGCGATCAACCAGGTCGTCTTCGAAGGGACGGCAATGGCCGGTAATCAGGCGTGGCCACCGACAAGCCCCTGGTACAACAAGGACGTCCCCGTACCGGCGCGCGACGTGGAAAAGGCCAAGGCACTGATGAAGGAAGCTGGCTTCGACCGCTACGAAATCGAATTGCAGCATGCAAACAACACCACCCAGACGCAGATGATGCAGGTCATCCAGGCCATGGCGGCGGAGGCTGGCTTCGATGTGAAACTGAAGGCAACCGAATTTGCGACACTGCTTTCGGAGCAGACGGCGGGTAACTACGTGCTTTCACGCTCAGACTGGTCTGGTCGTTCCGATCCCGACGGCAATATTCACCAGTTCGTGACCTGCAAGGGTGGCATCAACGACACCAAATATTGCAATCCGGAAGTGGACAAGCTGCTCGACGAGGCGCGTGCCTCGACTGACGATGCGGTTCGCAAGGAGAAGTATGACGCGGCGACTAAAATCCTCGATGACGATCTGCCGCTGATCTATCTCGGCCATCAAGCCTATCTCTACGCGACCTCCAAAGCGGTGACCGGCTTCACCCCTTCATCCGATGGCATGATCCGCCTGACCGGTGTGAAGAAAGGCTCATAAGCACTTGATGTTCCGTCGCAGGCGCTGGCAACGGCGCCTGTGCCAATCTCCGGCACACCGGTGTTTCAAGGATCGATCCAATGCACATCTATATCGGCAAGCGGCTCTTGGTTGCCATACCGACGCTGCTTATCATTTCCATTTTTGTTTTCTCGCTGCAAAAGCTTCTGCCGGGCGATCCTATTCTCGCCATGGCGGGCGAGGAGCGCGATCCTGCCGTCATCGAACTCCTGCGCGAGCGGTATCGATTGAACGACCCGGTCGTTTACCAGTATTTCTACTGGCTTGGATCAGTGCTTCAGGGGGATTTCGGCATATCGCTGAGGACCAATCAGCCGGTTCTTGAATTGATCGGCCAGAAGCTGCCGGTCACCATCCAGCTTGCCGTCATGTCGATGTTCTTCGCGCTGATCATCGGTGTGCCGATCGGCATTCTTGCTGCCGTCAAACAGAATACGTGGATCGATTATCTTTCGAACATCGTGGCGCTGTCCGGTCTCTCTATCCCGAATTTCTGGCTTGGTATCATGCTGATCCTATTGGTGTCGGTCCATCTCGGTTGGCTTCCGGCATCAGGCTACGAATCTATTTTCGTTGATCCTGTTCGCTCGATCCAGACCATGATCATGCCGTCCTTCGTTCTCGGTAATGCACTGGCCGCGACGCTGATGCGTCACACGCGATCTGCCATGCTCTCGGTGATGAAGTCCGACTATATCCGTACAGCGAGAGCGAAGGGACTATCCAGCTGGCAGGTGGTGCTCAGCCATTCCTTCAGAAACGCTCTTCTGCCCATCATCACTCTGTCGGCGCTGCTCTTCGGAGAATTGCTGGCCGGTGCTGTTCTGACCGAGCAGATTTTCACCATTCCAGGCTTCGGAAAGCTCATCGTCGATGCCGTCTTCACGCGTGATTATGCCGTCGTCCAAGGTGTGGTGCTCTGCACCGCGATCGGCTTCATCCTGATGAACCTGCTGGCGGATGTCGTTACGGTTCTCCTCAATCCACGCATGAGGGCTGCCATATGAGCGCGACCGTTCCAATAGCCGCCCCGGTCGCCAAGCGCTCGCAAAATCGCGCATGGAAAAAGATGAAGCGCAACAAGAGCGCCATCGCCGGTCTCATCATCATCGTGTTCTTTGCCGTTATTGCTCTGCTCGCACCCGTTCTGCCGATCGCCGATCCCTATGCCACAAGCTGGAGCGCTATTCGCAAGGCGCCGTCGGCGGCCCATTGGCTTGGCACGGATGATATCGGCCGTGACATACTCTCGCGTATGATCTGGGGCGCGCAGGCCTCACTGATGGCGGGCGTCGTCTCCGTGTTCATCGCGGTCATCACGGGTGTCCCACTCGGCCTTATTTCCGGCTATTTCGGCGGCTGGCTCGACCAGGTGATCTCGCGCATCACGGAAGCCTTTCTGGCAATGCCGTTCCTGATCATGGCGATCGCGCTTGCCGCCTTTCTTGGCCCAAGCCTCACCAATGCGATGATCGCGATCGGTCTTTCTGCGATGCCGATCTTCATCCGGTTGACACGTGCACAGGTGCTTGCGGTCAAGACGGAGGACTATATCGAAGGGGCGCGCTCGATCGGGCTCGGTCATCACGATATCATGCTTCGCTACATCCTTCCCAACATCGTGCCGCCTATCATCGTTCAGGCGACATTGACGGTGGCAACCGCAATCATTGCCGAGGCAAGCCTCTCCTTCCTCGGCATTGGACAGCAGGCGCCTGCGGCAAGCTGGGGCTCGATGCTCAATGTCGCGAAGAACTATCTTTCTCAGGCACCCTGGATGGCCATCTGGCCGGGTGCAGCCATCTTCCTCGTGGTGATCGGTTTCAATCTCCTGGGCGATGGCCTGCGAGATGCGCTCGATCCGCGTGAACACTGATAATCCCGAAGGACTGATCCTATGACTGCATTCACAACTCGCCCTGAAATCCTCGGTACCTTCGGTGTCGTGACCTCCACGCACTGGATTGCATCCTCGGTCGGCATGAGCATTCTCGAAAAGGGTGGAAACGCTTTCGATGCTGCCGTGGCAACGGGCTTCGTTCTCCAGGTTCTCGAACCGCATCTGAACGGTCCAGGCGGCGACATGCCCGCGGTGATCTATTCGAAGAAGAAGGACAAGGTCGAAGTCATCTGCGCGCAGGGTCCGGCCCCTGCTGGCGCAACCATCGAGCACTACAAAGGCGAAGGCATCGACATCATCCCTGGCGACGGGCTGCTGGCAACCGTCATTCCGGGCGCCTTTGACGGCTGGATGCTGATGCTGCGCGATTACGGCACGATGAGTGTCCGGGACGTGCTGGAGCCCGCCATCCATTATCTGGAAAACGGTCATCCGTTGCTGGCCCGCGTTTCCGCTTCGATTGCCGGACTTGCGCATTTCTTTGAGACGGAATGGCCGACATCTTACGAGACATGGGTGCCGGGCGGTCGAGTTCCGCAGCCACTGTCAAACTTCAAGAACCCGGTTCTTGCCGAAACCTGGAAGCTGATCGTCAAGGAGTCTGAAGCCAAGCCTGGTCGTGAAGCTGGCATTGAAGCGGCACGCGATGCCTTCTACCGCGGCTTTGTCGCTGAGAAGATTGCCGACTATCTGGCTGGAGCTGAGGTGATGGATGCCAGCGGTTCGCGCCACAAGGGTGTTCTGACAGCCGATGACTTGGCGGGCTATCAGGCCACCATCGATGTACCGACCACCTATGATTATCACGGCTGGACGGTTGCCAAGACAGGTCCGTGGGGGCAGGGGCCGGTGCTTTTGCAATCGCTTGCGCTGTTAAAGGGCCTCGATATCGGCAAGATGGATCCGGCCGGTCCGGATTTCGTCCACACCGTCGTCGAGGCGATGAAGCTCGCCTATGCTGACCGCGAGGTTTACTACGGAGACCCGGACTTTGCGCAGGTGCCGGTGCAGACCTTGCTGTCGGACGCTTACAATGACGAGCGCCGCAAGCTTATCTCGGACCAAGCATCGATGGACCTGCGGCCGGGACTCGTGCCCGGCTTTGAGAACCAGCGCGATCTGACGCTCTCCATGCTGAACTCGATGCAGGGCACCGGTGCGGTCTATGAGCCGACCATGTCGCATCTGACCGAAAAGCGCGGTGACACCGTCCATATCGATGTCATCGACCGGGAAGGTAACATGGTCTCGGTCACGCCGTCCGGTGGCTGGCTGCAAAGCTCGCCCATCGTTCCCGGCCTCGGCTTCTGCCTGAATTCCCGCGCGCAGATGTTCTGGTTGAAGCCCGGGCTTCCGACCTCTCTTGCACCGGGCAAGCGCCCCCGCACGACATTGACGCCGTCGCTGGCACTCTTCGAAGGTCGCCCGACATTGGCCTTCGGAACGCCTGGTGGCGACCAGCAGGACCAGTGGCAACTGTCCTTCTTCCTGCGCTATGCGCACTTTGGATTGAACTTGCAGGAAGCAATCGATCTGCCGCTCTTCCATACGTCGCACTTCCCGGGGTCTTTCTATCCACGGACCCGCCAGCCCGGCAATGTCATGATCGAGACGAGCGTCGGTGACGAAACTCTGCGCGAATTGCGCAGCCGTGGCCATGACGTGACGCCCGCCGAACCTTGGACCGTGGGCCGTCTGACGGCAGCGCGACGCGATCACGATGGGCTGCTGCGCGCGGCGGCAACACCACGCCTGATGCAGGCCTATGCTGTGGGGAGATGAGCCATGACCATCAATGGGCAGACGTCTCGCGAAACAGTTCTGCGTGTCAAAAACCTGACGACCTCGTTCAAGGTCGACGACGAATGGAAGACGGTGGTCCGCGGACTTTCCTTCGAGGTGAAAGCCGGGGAGACGGTCGCGATTGTGGGTGAAAGTGGTTCGGGCAAAAGCGTTACCTCGCTATCGCTGATGCGGCTTCTCGATCCCCTGGTCAGCCGGATCGAAGGTGAGGTGGAACTGAACGGCAAGGCCATTCTCTCGCTTTCCGAGCATGAGATGCGCCATGTGCGCGGCAATGATGTCGCGATGATCTTTCAGGAGCCGATGACATCGCTCAATCCGGTCTTCACCATCGGGCGCCAGATTTCCGAGGTGTTGATCCGGCATAAGGGGATGACCAAGGGTCAAGCCAGGGACGAAACGATACGGCTGCTGGAAAAGGTACGCATTCCCAATGCTGCTGGTCGTTTCGACGAGTATCCGCATCAATTTTCCGGCGGCATGCGCCAGCGTGTCATGATTGCCATGGCGCTTGCCTCGAAACCGAAGCTTCTGATCGCCGATGAACCGACGACCGCACTCGACGTGACGATCCAGGGACAAATCCTCGACCTGGTCAAGACCTTGCAGGAAGAGGAGGGCATGGCAGTCCTCTTCATCACCCATGATATGGGTGTCGTCGCCGAGATTGCCGACCGCACCATCGTGATGTTCCGTGGCGACCAGGTGGAAACCGGCGACACCGCGGACATCTTTCACCGTGGACAGCATCCCTACACGCGCGCGCTTCTGGCAGCAGTGCCGAAACTTGGTTCGATGGATGGACATGGCAGACCCCTGCGCTTCCCCAAGGTCGATATGCAAACGGGAGAGGTGGGCGAGAGCGTCGAAGTCGCGGATACTGTGGAGGGTGGCCTGACACCGGTTCTTTCGGTCAAGAACCTCGTCACGCGCTTTGCCATCCGCTCCGGTCTCTTCGGCCGGGTGACGGGCGCTGTACATGCTGTCGAGAATATCAGCTTCGATCTCTTTCAAGGGGAGACGCTTTCCCTGGTGGGTGAGTCCGGCTGCGGGAAGTCCACGACGGGCCGGTCGATCACCAGGCTCGTGGAGCCGGAGTCGGGTGAAGTCTCTCTCGACGGTTACGATGTGCTGAAGCTCGGCCCAACGGACCTGCGTTCGTTACGGCGAAGCGTGCAGATGATCTTCCAGGATCCGTTCTCAAGTCTCAATCCGCGCATGACCATGGGTTCGGCTGTGGCCGAGCCGATGATCAAGCACCGCATCGCATCACCATCGGATGCGCGTCGAAAAGCGGCTGATCTTCTGGAGCGGGTCGGATTGTCCTCCACGATGATGGATCGCTACCCGCACGAGTTTTCCGGCGGTCAGCGTCAACGCGTGGCGATTGCTCGCGCTCTCGCGCTCAATCCGAAAGTCATCGTTGCCGACGAGAGCGTCTCCGCCCTTGATGTGTCGATCAAGGCGCAGGTCTGCAATCTGCTGATGGATTTGCAGGAACAGTTCAAAATCGCCTTCCTTTTCATCAGCCATGATATGGCGGTTGTCGAGCGCGTCAGCCACCGGGTGGCGGTGATGTATCTTGGAGAGATCGTCGAAATCGGCCCGCGTACGCAGATCTTTGCCAATCCACAGCACGCCTACACGAAAAAGCTGATGGCAGCGGTTCCTGTGCCAGACCCAGCCCGCCGCGGCATTCGGCGCAATGCCGGTATCGAAGAGCTGAAAAGCCCTGTCCGCAATGTTGGCTATGTCGCGCCCAAGAGGGAGTATCGTGAAGTTTCGCCGGGACATCTCGTGCTGGCCTGATCGGGCTACGACGAATGTGATCAACAGCGTGACCTGACATCGGGTCACGTTGGGGTCACTCGGTGCCTCGCAAACGTACCGCACCGATTTCCATCCATGCCGACAACTATCCTTGGCTCCGTCCGTTGTGGCATGATGATGCTCAATCCTGGAGGAGTCATGAGGATGGGTGATCGATCGCTGCCGGATATTCCAAGATACAGTGCCGCTTCTCGGCTGCTGCACTGGATCGTTGCCATCCTGGTTTTTCTGACATGGCCGCTCGGGCTGATGATTGGCTTCGTAAAAGATGAAGTGAAGCTCGACTTCTACCTCGTCCATGAAAGCCTTGGCTTTCTCATTCTTTGGGTCATGTTGCTGAGGGTTGGAGTCAGGCTGTATCGACGGGCGCCACCGATAGAGGAACCGACGCTGGAGCGGATTGCCGCCCACTCAGTCCATGGTCTGCTCTACCTCTTCCTCATCATCATGCCGGTGTCGGGTTTTCTCGCCACGAATGCGCATGGCTTTCCCCTGCAGTGGTTCGGACTGGTGCCCATCTGGAGCCCGATCGGAAAATCTCCAGACATCGCGCCGATATTTTCAGCGATCCATGAATGGAGCGCGTGGATCATTTTGGCGTTGGTCGCGTTACACATGCTGGCTGTGATCTTCCACCATTTGATCCGCCGGGACGCCACGCTTTACCGCATTCTTTAAAGGGACGTCGATGCGCAACCTTCACATGACCGACAGGCTCTGGACGAAGCTTCTTTCAATTCGCGATGGGAAGGACACGCTCCGCCGTAAGGAAGCCGACCCGGCGCTAATGCTTTATGGTCCGATTGCAGCGGGAAGGGACGGTTTCGTGATCGCGCAGGTCGGTCAGTCGCTCGATGGGCGCGTCGCAACGCCGACAGGCGATGCCCGCGACATTTCCGGACCTGATGGTCTGGCGCATCTGCATCGGTGCCGTGCGCTCGTGGACGCGGTCATCGTCGGTGTTGGCACGGTGCAGAACGACAATCCCCGGCTCTCCGTGCGCGAAGTCAAGGGACCAAGCCCAACGCGTGTCATCATCGACTGCAAAGGAGAACTGACGGGGAAGGAAGGACTGTTCAATGATGACGGTGCGCCGGTGATCGTCATTCAAGGGCATGACGCCCCCGCAACATCCTATCGCGCCGAGGTGGTGAAGCTTCAGCGCAGCGGCCGCGGTCTTGATCCGCGCGACATTCTTGATTGTCTCGCAGAGCGCGGACTCAAGCGCATTCTTGTTGAAGGCGGCGCGCGTACAATCGCCCGCTTCATTGATGCGGGACTGGTCGACCGACTGCATGTCGCGATTGCGCCCCTGATCATTGGTTCGGGCCCGTGCGGCATTTCGCTTCCGCCGATTGCACAGCTTTGCAATGCTCACCGCCCTCAGGCCGATATTTACGGCCTTGGGAGCGATGTGCTTTTCGACTGCTGTCTGAAGCCGCAAGCAGATTCAAGCGTTCGGAAGGGCCAGGAAATCCGTGTGGCCGACGATGCACCGGCTTCCATCTACGCTAACGCGTGACAGGCGAAAGTCGAGCCACTGCTTGAACTCTGTGGGGTCGATGTTTCCGATTTCCTGGATAGGCGTGGCAAGCCCCGCGAGAAACTCGATCTGAAGCGCCTCGGATTCCGGTCCAAGCTCCCACGGGCTGGAGGCCGTCTCGATGAAGAATCCCGCTTCTACGCACAAGCCCGATAGATAATCGGTGGCGTCTGGTCCCAAAGCGGGTCCGAAACCCTTGTCCGTGCGCTGGTGCGCGTTGAAATCGGCCACAACGGCATTATCCAAAGGGTGCTTGATCGACCATTCCATGACGCCATCATAGTTGAGTGCGGCATAAAGCCCGATCTTTTTGCGTGCTAATCGCTCGGCAAATCGGCGGCAGAAATCCTCCGAGCAGAGGTCGAACAAGGCAGAAGCGGTAACGACCCCGACATTCTCGAGCAAACTCTCGTCCAGCGTGTTCAGGTCGGCGCAATGAAACGACACATCGTCCCGCGGTCCGATCTGGCGTTTTGCTTCATCAAGCAACACCGCCTCGTAATCCAGCAACCTCCAGTCCACATCGGCCAGAAGTGGCGAGAGGGTGCGGAAGGTCGATCCGGTGCCGCAACCAATATCCATGACGACGTGCTGGGAGTGGGATTCTATGTAGGTTTTCACCGTCTTAACAAGTGAGGACGATCGTGCCGCGCGATCGGCCGGTTCCCGAAGGCGAAGCCATTCCTTGTCAAAGCCGCTCATATCAAATCTTTCAATCTGTTGGAGATGATGGTGGACGTATAGGTCCAGGTCGGAAGCTCTGCGCCCGCGAATGCGGCAGCCTCGGCCCGGCGAGCTCGCTCGTCGGGATCGATCAAGAGGCGTCTCAGCGCAAAGGCCATAGCCTCGACATCATCCACCGGGACCAGGAAACCGGCATCGCTTGGGACGACATCCGGCACGGCGCCCGTATGGCATGCAACGATCGGCAGGCCGTAAGACAGCGCTTCCGCAAACACCATGCCGTAGCCTTCATACCGGCTGGCAAGGGCAAAAATATCGGCACCGGCATAGGCAACGGAAAGATCCTCGCATTCGCCCGCAAGCGTGATGCGGTCGTTGAGGCCAAGAGCTCTGATCTGATCCTCCAGAGCCGAGGAGACAGAAGGGTCGAGATGTGGGCTGCCGATGATCGTGACCTGCCACGAAAGATCGACGATCGTTGCGAGCGATGCGATCAGAACATCGTGACCTTTCCGTCTGGTGAGGGAGCCGACGGACAGGATCTGCGGGATCTCGTTGTGTGTATTATAACCTTGCGGCGGTTGTGCTGTGCCGGGCACAGCGACGCTAACCTTGGATTCTGGAACACCAAAGTTCTCGATCAATTCGCGCGCCGTCATCGGTGAGGTGACGAAAATATGCCGCGTGGCGGCAAGCGCGTTTGTTTCGGTGTGCCGCAATCGCATTTGATCGCTCTCGCTGACGCCGGTCTCGAGCGCCAAGGGATGATGAACGAGCGCCACGATCTTGAGACGCGTTTCCTCCCGCTTTGCCCACTCGTCCATGACGCCAAAAGCAAGCCCGTCGATCATCACGAGCATGCCGTCAGGCAGCCCAGAAAGCCGCCTTTCAGCCTCGGTCAGAACGTTTGAAGACGGGGAGGGGAAACCCTCCCCGAGGGGAAGGAGATCGATCGCCCATCCAAGCCGATCGAGCCCCGCTATGATTTCGCGATCATAGCCGTAGCCCCCGGTTTTCAGCTCGAGATCACCGGGGTAGGCAAAGGCCAGCCTTGATATCAAAGGTCGGCCTCATACCAGCCGCGCGCGGCATGCGATTCATGCAACAGCACCCGAATGCGACAAATCCGATGGCTGCCCGGGCCAAGACGCTTGACGGCAACGGCTTCCGCCAACTGATCGAAAATGTGTTTTGCGATGACTTCAGTGGTGCTGACCTTACCCTTGAAGATATCGAGTTCATCGAGGTTCTGGTAATTCAAGGGTTTCAGCGTTTCGGAGAGAACGGTTGTTGCCGCCCCGATGTCGACCGCAAGACCGTCTTCGTCCACGTCTTTTGTGAAGAAAGCTGCATCGACGACGAAGGTGGCGCCATGCATGCCCTGTGCCGGTCCGAATACCGGACGCGGAAGGCTGTGGGCGATCATGATGTGGTCTCGGACTTCGACTGCGAACATGGTCTCTCTTTCGTTAGTAGCGGATGCGGTGGCAGAGCGTCGTCTGCGATGAAAGGATACGGGGATAGTCGTCGGCCAGATCAGCAAAGTCTGTCTCGCCGGATATGAGGTGATCTAGGCTATCGTCCGCCAACAGTTCCAAAGCTTTCGCCATGCGTCGGCCAAAACTCCAGCGCGCTCGCCGTGCAGGGGGCACGGCACCGACCTGCGAACTTATCAACTGCAGGCGCTTTGAGTGGAACGCGCCGCCGAGCGGAATGGAAATGATCTTGTCGCCGTACCAGCTTGCCTCGATGATACGCGCCTCGGTGCCAGCATGTTCGATGGCTTCGGAAAGCGCGGCGCCGGCTGCCGAGGCGTTCATCAGTACGTCAAATTCGCCCTTGAGCGTGCCAGCCTCTGTAAATGAGATGCCCATGGCCTCAGCATGCGCGCGGCGATCGGTATTGTTGTCCAGCAATAACGTATCGGTGCCCGCAATTCGGCGAGACAGGTTGGCGATCAAGGTTCCTACGACGCCGGCGCCAAAGACAGCGACGCGGTCACCGGGTTGGATCATGGCATCCCAGACGATATTGAGTGCCGTCTCCATATTTGCTGCGAGAACGCCACGCTCCGGGGGAAGACCTTCCGGCAATACAGCAATCATGTCCTTCGAGGTGACGAAACGATCCTGATGCGGATGGAGGCAGAATACCGTCTTGCCGATCAGATCGTCCGGGCCGGCTTCAATTTTCCCGATTGTGGAATAGCCGTACTTTACCGGAAATGAGAAGCTGCCTTCCATGTGAGGGCCGCGCATTCTGTCAAACTCGCCCTGCGGCACCTTGCCAGCAAGCACCAGAGATTCGGTACCACGGCTGATCCCACTGTAGAGTGTGCGGACAAGAACCTGATCTGCCTGAAGAGGTTCGATACTCTCTTGCCTGATGGCGCAACGGTTGGCCGTCTCGATCCACAGCGCCCGGCATAGTGTGGTCTTGTTACTCAAAGTTTCGGCCGATGCTGATGCCAAAATGGTGATCCTAATAAATGCGAATTCCAATGGAGCGTATTGCCGAGACACGCGTTTTGTTCCGTACGGATTGCTAAAATAAATTCCGTGTCTGCGAGAAATCCAACCATGATCTTCTCCGTAGAAAACAAAAACCGTCTAGGGAGAGTATGTCACATGTCGTCTGCCACCCATGCTGCTTTTCAGTTTTCCACCCCAGAGATTGAAGTCGAGCGCGCCGTCTCAGAACTCCGCTACGGTCGCCCAATCCTCTTCTCCTCAAGCGAGCGACGGCTGGCAGTTCTGGCACTGGATGCCGTTGCGCCTTCGATTTACGACCAGTTTGCGATGGCGACCGAAAACAACCATTCTCTCCTTCTCACTGCACCGCGCGCAACGCGCCTGGGCATTGCGGGTGGTGGAGACGTGCTCACGCCGCTTTCGGGCGTCAGCTTCGAGGAGGCGTCGCGGCTGTCCTACGTTCTTGGCGCAGACCGTCCCCAGAATTGGACGACAGCCGACGAACTTGCATCGCAGACGGCAGAATTGGCGCGTGTCGCGCTTCTCCTGCCTGCTATGGTCATGGCCGATGTTTCTTCCTCGCCTGAGCGTTTTGCCGGATGCTGCGAACTCTCTGCGTCACGCCTGCTGAATACAGAAATGGCGCTCCAGCGCTTCGAGAAGGTGGTAAGAACGCGCGTTCCACTGAAAGACCTGGGCAATTCCGAGTTTGTCGTTTTTCGCGGCGGTCTTGCGCAAAAAGATCAGGTTGCGATCGTCGTTGGCAATCCGGACGTGTCGCGCACCGTTCCGATCCGCATCCATTCGTCCTGCATTACGGGTGACCTGTGCAACTCGCTGAAATGCGACTGTGGGGATCAGTTGCGCAATGGTCTCGCGCTGTTGAAGCAGGCTGGCGGTGGGGTGTTGCTTTATCTTGACCAGGAAGGTCGTGGCACCGGTATCGGCGCGAAAATGCGTGCCTATGGCTACCAGCATCTCGGCCTTGACACGATCGACGCTGACGCCGAACTTGGCCTTTCCGAGGACCACCGCCGTTATGAAGCGGCGGTTGCGATGTTGGGTCACATGAACATCAAGAAGGTCGCCGTCTATACGAACAATCCAACCAAGATCAACGGCCTTCGTGCCGGAGGTATTGAGGTGGAGGCGCGCGCTCCAGTAACGGGCACCGTCACCGCCGAGAACCAGAACTACCTCCGCACCAAGACCGTCCGTGCCGGGCATCTGATGGACCTTGAAACGCTGGTCGCAGCCGAATAAGTCCAGGATCCCGGGAGGATAAAAATGGCACTAATACACGGCGAGTCGCTCGCGACCTTGAGAGACCGAAGGCCTCTCGTGCGAAATACGCTTGCAAATCTCGCCTGCCTGCTGCTCGGCACCATCGCCGTCGCGGTTCTGGTGCGTGTGGAAATGTCGCTGGGCTGGGATTTTGTCGTTGCCGCAACGCTGTCGCTTTCGGCAATATTTGCCTTCGTGCTCTACCTGCTTCCGCAATATCCGCATCGGCGGTTCGGCTATGCCAATACGGTGACGGCCATTCGAGCCTCGCTCGTGAGTTTGACGGCAGCAACTGTGCTCTGTTTCGAAAGTCTGCAGCAGGCGGACACGGTCTTATGGATCCTCGTTGGTGTCGTTGTGGTGGCGCTGGCGCTTGACGGAATAGATGGCTATCTCGCAAGGCGGTATCGTCAAGAATCCGAGCTTGGCGCTCGCTTCGATATGGAAGTCGATGCCTTCCTGATCCTCATCCTCTCGGTCGCGGCTGCTCTTCTGGACAAGGCGGGTGCCTGGGTGCTGCTGATCGGACTGATGCGGTATTTCTTCGTCGCGGCCGGTTGGCTTGTTCCGGCGCTCGCGGCTGACCTTCCTTCATCGATCAGGCGCAAGTTCGTCTGTGTGGTCCAGGTGTCGATCCTGTGCCTCATCCTCGTTCCAGCCGTGGTTGCTCCAGTCTCGAACTATCTGGCGGCGGCGGCACTGCTGGCGCTCGTCTACTCGTTTGCTGCAGACATCGTTTATCTCGTGCGCAACCGGGTGAGCACATGACGGTGGGCAGGACGCTATCGTCATCGCTCGGTCTTGCTCGCTCTCTCGTCGTTTACTACGGTCAGCCGTGGCGGCGCTTTGGATTGAAGCGCTTCTACCGCTCCCTCGTCTCTCCTGGGCAGCTTGTCTTCGACATCGGCGCTCATGTGGGAAGCCGCAGCCGAACGCTGATCGAGATCGGAGCGAGGGTCGTCGCAATCGAGCCCCAGCCTCTCTTCGCGGACTTCGTCGAAAAGCATCTTGGCAAAGAGCTTGAGGGCTTCGAACGTGTCGCTGTGGGTGCAACGCAAGGAAGCGTCGATCTGCTGATCTCCAGCCGTCACCCAACGGTTACCAGCGTTTCGTCCAGCTTTGTCGAGGCTGTCAAGAAAAATGCAGGGTTCTCCCACGTCAAGTGGGATGGGAAGGTTACCGTGCCCATGATGCGACTGGATGATCTCATCGAAAAATACGGAGTGCCCGCCTTCATCAAGATCGATGTGGAAGGCGCCGAGGCCGCGGTTCTGGCAGGCCTGAGCCAGCCCATCGACCTGATTGCGTTCGAGTATATTCCCGCCATGCCGTCGGTTGCCAACGACGCGATCGCAAAGCTTGCCTCGATCGGCGACTATCGTTTCAATCGCGTCGAGGGCGAAACGCATCGCTTCGTTTCGCAAGGGTGGAAAACGGGAAGCCAGATGCTGACGGAACTTGCTGCGATGCCGGCCGATGCCAAATCGGGCGACGTCTATGCGCGGATCGATCGTCGGTGAGGCAGTGGTCAGGCGTGGCTCGGTCGTCTCTTCAAGGCGCTCGCGGCAAGAAAGATCACGCCGGGCGCCGTGCCAAGGAGCGACAGCCAGCCATAGGTGATGCTCGCCGCCAGTCCATCGAGCGGTGCGGCTCCCAACAACGGCCAGAGCGCCATTGCCGCAGCCTCACGCGTGCCCCAGCCGCCAAAGCCTGTCGGAATGAGCATCGCCACCAGACAGAAGGGAATAATGGTCAGACAGGCGAACCAGGGCAGCTGCGTGCCCGTCGCGCCAGCGGCAATAAAGAATATGATCACGTAGGTCGAAAGCACGCCCGCACTTGTGGTTGATTGCACGATCCAGGCTCCCCGCCGCACGAAGGCTTCGGCGAGTCCTTTACGCAACGCGTTTTGCGTGGCCCATTTGGGTTTGGCGACATAAAGAGCGGCGATCGCGGCCAGAAGCAATGCGCCGGCGAACAAGAGGTAGTGCCGCAGCTGTTGGCCGAAATCCGCCTGCGTCACCAACGGCCAGACGCTGAGGCCGACGATCGCAAGAATGAAGAATGCGATCTGTCCGGATAGTCTCTCGAATATCACTGCCTTGGCAGGTTGGCGCCAGCCGCCGGGTTCGTCACCCCGCATGCGCCACGCTCTGATCGCATCTCCACCCACGCCGCCAGGGAGCGTCTGGTTGAGAAAACTTGCGACATAATATTCGCGTATTGCCTTCAGCGGGGCGATGTCCTGCCCAAGACGGCGGGAGGTGAAACGCCAGCGAAGTGCCGACAGAACGATTTGCAGCTGGACGAGCGCAAGGCACACTGCGACAACGGTCCACGAGGTGCGGGAGAGCGATTGTCCAAGAGCATTCAAATCTGTTCTCAGGACGATCGCCGCCAGAAAAGCAAGCGTGATGAAAGAGACGACTATTCGCAGTTTGTTCAAGCGGAAGACCTTTGCATTTTGGCTGCTTTTCTAGCTCAGTGATACGCACTGCATTGAGAGTGGATTGAAGTGAACGGGAAAATCGGGTTCAGCCGCAAACACATTAACTTGAAAGCCGCGATCGGCGCATTGCTTTTCTCTTTTGCTGCACTGCTCGCTTTCAACCTTCCTGATCACCCCGACGCGTTCGGTGTGGGAGCGTTCACGAGGCTACCGCTCGAATGGACGCTCATCGGCCTGCTCACGCTTTTGACGAGGGGCTGGCTGCGGCGCATCGTGATTTTCTTATGCGGCTTTATCGTCTTTCTCGTCCTTTTCCTGAAGCTGGCTGACATCGGCGTCCAGTCCGCCTTCCAGCGCTCATTCAATCCCTATCTCGATCTGAAGATGCTGAAGGATGGCTGGAACCTGATTTCAGGTACGATCGGCACACCGGCAGCGCTCGCAGCGCTGATCGGCGGCGGTCTGCTTTTCCTTCTTGTTGCAAGCATCTTTCTGAGGTCGCTCAAATGGATGGCCAGCGCAACGGGATCGACGCGGCGGATTTTGACTGCGGCGTTTGCGGCAATCCTTGTGAGCGGGGCAGGGCTTATGTGGCTCGGCTTGCCTTGGGTCGATCTTCGCACGCCTGTCTATTTGTCGAACAGACTTAGCCTCGTCGTCCGCTCCGCGGAGGATATGCAAGCTTTCGAAAAGGAGCTGGCGACCGGGCTCGGTCCGACGGATGGACGCGATCTTTTCCGAAGGGTCAAGGGCAAGGATGTCATTCTGGTCTTCGTGGAGTCCTACGGGCGGTCCGCAGTCGAAGATCCTCTTTACGCCGATGTCACAGGTCGGCGGCTCGGTGCCATCGATCAGCAGCTCAAAGCCGCGGGCTTACACGCGGCCAGTGGCTGGGTCACGTCTCCAACGGTTGGAGGTCTGAGTTGGCTTGCTCACGGCACCTTGCTGTCCGGGCTGTGGGTCGATAGTCAGGCACGCTACGATCGGCTGATGATCAGTCACCAGCCGAGCTTGAACCGGCTGTTTTCTCAAGCCGGATGGCACAGCGTGGCGGTCATGCCGGCGATCACCATGGCGTGGCCGGAAGCGGACTATTTTGGCTACGACCAGATCCTGTCGGCATCCGGCCTTCAATATCGTGGCAAGCCATTCAACTGGGTCACGATGCCGGATCAATACACCATGTCTGCCTTCGATCGGTTGGCGCTGAAGCCTGCCCATGAGCGCGGACAACGGCTCATGGCCGAGATTGCGCTCATATCCAGCCACGCGCCCTGGACGCCGGTGCCGACGCTCATCGATTGGGGCAAGGTCGGCGATGGCTCCGCCTTCAATGACCAGGCTGTCAGCGGCGACCCGCCGTCCGTCGTCTGGGCCGTTCCAGATCGGGTGCGTCGCCAATATATACAGACCATCGATTATTCGCTGGCGACGCTTGGGGAGTTCATGGAAAGGCAGCGCCGAGATGTGGTCTACGTCATCCTCGGTGATCACCAGCCGGCGTCGATGATCACGGGGCAGGGTGCGTCACGCGCGGTGCCGGTGCATATTGTCAGCGATGATGCAGACCTTGTTGCGCGCTTCGAAGCCGAGGGATTTGCCAGCGGTATGATGCCCGCTGACACGACGAAGGAGCAACCGATGAGCACGCTTCGCCGAACTCTGATCGATACCTTCAGTGGCGCGCCCTGAGAAAGGCGCGCCTGCCTGCATCAGGCAGATGCGCGTTCGCGCATGATGTCCTGCCATGCATCATAGGCCGAGAGAACCGTTTCCATCTGCGCCGTATGGCCGGTGATAAAATCGTCGCCATAGATCGTTTCGTCCGGGTACTCCGTGATCAGGGTCATCGGGACGGTATGCCGATCATCGACGGATGAGAGGCAGGGGAAGCCGTTGATGATCCGAAAACCGGTTTCGCCAGCGTGGATTTCATAGAGCGCGATCTGGCGGTTGTTGTAATCGAGAAGCCCAGGGATAGCACCGAGATGACGGGTCACCCTGTCCAGTAACGCTTCGGCCTGACGTTCCCAGTCCGGGTGATGGCGGATGATGAGGAAGAAGCCCTTCGGCAATGTCCACATGGCGAAGTTGCGCGGCACATAGCCGGAAAGTGGTCGCGTCCATTCATGCGAGGGATAGCCATGCAGATTCACATGCAGCTTGGCATCGCTCCTTTTCTCAGCCTTGAAACGGATTTCCTTCTCGAACAGGTTGGTACCCGCATTCTCGGAGGTCCGATATTCGAGATCGTCGCCGAGTGCGGTGTAACGCGCGGCATGGTGCATATGGCGCGGGTTGTCGAGGCGAAGACGCTGGTGCACGGCATATCCGTCGGGGTTCTCCAGCGGCGATATCGTAAAGTGGGCTGGCTTCCTTTGGCCAAGCTTCCGGGCCGCGCGAAGAGCGCCGACAATGCCGGTCGTTTCGTTCGGATGTTGCCCGCCGCTGATCATCACGGCGGCGTCGTCGCCGGATTTGTAGCGGGCAGAAAGGATGCGTCCGGAACGGGACCGTGCTTCGAAAGCGTCTCCGCCGATTTCGGCCAGGAGCTTCCTCACCTGGCTTTCCGCAATCGGCTCTTGAGCGGTGTCGATCGGCTGCTCATCCCCGTCTGAGAAACCTGTGGTCAGCGCCCGCGTCTCGATGACAACAGAAATTTCGCCATTGCTCTTGGCGATTTCAGGCACGATCTGTCCTGGTCTTAGGCCTCGATCGCCCAATGGGCGGCCTGACTTCTTCTGGAAAAATTCGAGAAGCGAAAAATAGAAATCCTCGTGCAGCGCCTCGCTAAGGCTGACGACCTCATCGCCGACCGGCAACGAGATGTCTTTGGCGGGGTGAACAACGCGGATGTTCAGCTCTTCGAAATAGGGCTCCTGATCACCCCAAGCATGATCGGCTATGGCTTTGATGCCTGCTTCGAAGAGCTCCTCGTAATCCGTCCCCAGTCGCTCGCCCGGCTTCCCGCCAAGCTTCAACCAGCCTGTGGGCGAGACATTGATTTCGCCGACGATATCCGTATGCACCCGGTTCGGCGCGAGGACGGTCACGTTCTCGATCCGCTCCCCACGCGTCAGCGAGACATCGTAATGAAAGTCACCGTCGTTACGCGCAATGAAGTCAATTTCCGCCTCACCAACCAGAGCTGCGAGCGGATAGGCCTCCAGGCGAAAGCGGTTTGCTGGGGCGTTGGCATGGACGGGATAGTGCACTTCGATCGCCTCGACACCATCGAGGTCGATCTCTTCCAAGAAGGCAAAGAGAAGAGGTTTGTAAGCGCTGCGAATGCGGGCAGCCACGCCCTTCTCCTGCAACCGTCTTTCCGCCTCTCTCCGGCTTTCCGTGTCGTCGAAGGTCCAGGCTTCCAGCGGCTGGCCCGGAATGGCGAGCTCGACAATTGCGTCCAGCGTTCGAGTGAAAGTCTGGTTTAAAAGCGGGCTCATGGCGATTACCTCGAGGTTCTGCCGGTCGGATCGAGGCTATCGCGCAGCCAGTCGCCGAGGAGGTTGAGACCGAGAACGGTCAGAAGGATCGCTAAGCCTGGAAAGACGCTGACCCACCACGCGGTCTGAAGATAGGTACGCCCGTCCGCCAGCATGCCGCCCCAGCTTGGGATAGTGGGATCGACGCCGAGGCCGAGGAAGGTGAGGCTGCTTTCGAGCAGGATGTTGTTGGCGACATTCAGTGTCATCAGCACGATGACAGGACCGATCAGGTTTGGCAGCAGGTGCTGGAGGATGATGCGCCAGTCCTTCACGCCGATAGCACGGGCCGACAGAATGAATTCGCGCTCCCTGAGTGTCAGCACCGAGCCGCGCACGAGGCGGGCATATTGCACCCACTGCGAGACGATCAGCAAGATGATGGTATTGGTGAGGCTGCCCCCAACGATCGCGATAAAGGTGATCGCGAGCAGGATAAATGGCATGGCAAGCTGGATGTCTGCAAAGCGCATCACCAGCATGTCCCAGAAGCCGCGGTAGTAACCCGCCACAAGCCCAACCGCCGCGCCGAAGATCACCGCACCGATGACAGAGGTGAAGCCAACGAGGAGTGAGATTTTGCCGCCGGCGACGACGCGGGCCAGCACGTCACGGCCAAGCGGGTCGGTGCCGAATGGATGGGCGGCATTCGCAAACGGCTTCGCGAGCCGCGCCATCAGATCGATTTTTTCCGCGCCACCTGGAAAGAGGACATCAGAGAAAACGACGGCAAGGCAGATCACGACCGTCAGCGTTGCGCCGAGGATGAATTCAAGACTGTTGAAGCGCGAGAGGCGCGAGGTGTTGGCAGCCATCGTCTCTTACTCCGTGCGGATACGCGGATCGACAAGCCCATAGGCAATATCGACCAGAAGGTTGATGCCGACGATCATCAGCGACAGGACAGTGATGACGGCCTGGAGAACCGGATAATCACGAGCGCCGACCGCATCGAAGGCAAGCGTACCGAGCCCAGGCCAGTTGAAGACGCGCTCGATGACGACGATGCCACCAAGCAGGCCACCGAACTGAAGACCGAAATAGGTAATGAGCGGAATGGCGCAGTTGCGCAGAGCGTGCTTGTAGAGCACCTTGTTTTCGCTCAAGCCCTTGGCGCGTGCCACCATCACATATTGCGAGCGCAACGTGTCGAGCATCGCCGTGCGCACAAGACGAACATTGGTCGCTGTCAGGATGACGCCCATTGTCACGGCCGGCATGATATAGCTTGCAAATCCGCCCATGCCGCTCGGCGGCAACCAACCGAGCGTGATCGAGAAGAGCAGAACCAGCATGGTTGCGAGCCAGAAGTTCGGAAACGACAGGCCGACGAGCGAGAAGATGCGGATCACCTGATCCGCCGTCTTGCCGCGTGATGTCGCCGCCTTGATCCCCAATGGTATTGAAAGCGCGATCGATACGGCCATGGAGATGAAGGCGAGCAACAGTGTGGCTGGGAGTGCGTCTGCAATCAGTCGCGAAACAGGGGTGCTGCCTGTAAAGCTGCGTCCGAAATCAAGCGTCACGAGCCCTTTCAGGAAGCTGAAATACTGGACGAAGAATGGCCGGTCGGTGCCAAGCGCCGCACGGATGCGCGCAAGATCGTCCTCCGTCATGCTGCCGCCGCCCTGGAACATGGTGACCGCGGGATCGCCCGTCAGACGGATGGCGAAGGAGACGAGAAGGGTGATGGCGATGACGACAAAAATCGCCTGCAGCAATCGCTTGATGAGAAAACCGGCCACGAGCTTTTCCTTGAGAAATGTCCTGCCTTGCCCGCACAAAACGGGCAAGGCGATGCGTCAAAGGGTCGAGAGACTTATTCGACGGTGACGTCGGTGAGCTTCAACCGGTTGTCCGGTGGTGCGACGAAACCCTTGACCCGCTTGTTCATGCCGTAGATTGCATTGGTGTTGTAAAGCGGAAGTTCGAGTGCGCGATCAGCGGTGTAACTGCCGATCTCCTTCAGGATCTTTTCGCGTTCGGCACGGTCGGTCAGCGGGCGCTGGGATTCCAGCATCTTGTCCAGCTTCTCGTCCTTGTCGTAAGGGTTCCACTTCTCGCCGGAGTGGTACATGGAGTAGGCCGTGTTGTCGTAGTCGAAGGTCCAGCCGCCCCATTTCTGCTGGAACATGGCGCCGGTCTTGCCCTGCGGGATGATGTCGTTCAACAGCACGTTGGTTTCGTAGGGCTTGATCGTCGCAGTGATGCCGACCATCGAGAGGTAGCTGGAAATGACCTGCGCCACTTCGTTCATCGTCGCGTCATTGCCGCGAATGTCGATCTGGAGCGTCGTGCCCGGCTTCACACCGGCTTCGGCCAAAAGCTTCTTGGCAGCTTCCGGATCGTAAGGCAGCGGCTTCAGTTCAGGATCGTAGCCAAAGGACAGTGCGCTCTGGAAGCTTGCGATTTCCGAGGCCTGTCCGGCGAGGATCGACTTCACGATCGTGCCGCGATCGACCGCCATGATGATCGCCTTGCGCACCTTCGGATCGGCTGTGACGCCGTCGCGCGTGTTGAAACGCAGCGCATCGACCGTGGGCCCTGGAACGCTGACGATCTCAAGTTTGGAGTCGCCTTCGATGACAGGGATCATGCCGATTGGAATGGTCGGCGGGATGACCAGATCCACACGGCCAGCCTGAAGTTCCGCCACTGCGGTCGCCGGTTCGGCGATGAAGCGGTATTCCAGTTCCGAGAGCTTCGGAGCGCCGCCCCAGTAATCCGGGTTGGCTTCCAGCTTGATGTTGTTTTTCGGTGCGTAGGACACGAACTTGAACGCGCCGGTGCCGACAGGATTGAGGTTGAAGTTGTCCTCGCCCTTTTCCTGGATGTATTTCGGCGGCACGATCATGGCGCCGTAGCCTGCCAGCTTGGTCAGCAGCACGGGATCGGGCGCCTTCAGCTTCATGTCCACGGTGTAGTCGTCAATAACATCGACGCTTTCGATCGACACATAGTTGGAGCGCTGTGGGCCCTTTGCACCCTGTTCGCCTAGAAGGCGCTCGAAGGTGAACTTGACCGCGGCTGCGTTAAATGGCTCGCCGTTGTGGAACTTGACGTTCTGGCGAAGCTTGAAGCGGATACGCTTGCCCTCATCCAGTTCTTCCCAGGACTCGGCAAGGCCCGGTACCAGTTTCAAATCCGGGCCACGATAGGTGAGACCGTCAAAGATGTTGGTGGCCACCGCCGCCCACTGAACCAGAAAGGTGTCGATCGGGTCCCAGCTACCCGGATCCTGCGGGCTGGAAATGGTCATTTTGCCGGCGGCAAGAGCGGGCGATGCCACGAACGCAACGCTGGCCAAAGCCAGCGATGTCACAGCAGCGGATATTCCCCTTTTGATTATTCTCATCTTCTGTTTCCTCTTCAGATGGTGTGAACGTTGGATCGGTCAGGCACTTTGAGCGATGTAGTGGCCTGGGTTTATTTCCCGATGGATAAGGATTGGTGGTTCGTCGCCCACGCGGCGCACCGGATTGGGGATCTCACCTTCGATCATGGCGATGCGACGCTCGATAGTCGGGTCGGCGACCGGCACGGCGGAGAGCAGCCTGCGGGTGTAATCATGCGTCGGGGTTTCGAACACCTGGCGACGGCTTCCCATCTCCATGATCTGGCCGAGATAGAGCACCGCCACGCGGTGGCTCATCTTCTCAACTACGGCCATGTCATGGCTGATGAAGAGATAGGCCAGCCCGCGTTCGGCCTGCAGATCCATGAAGAGATTGATGATCTGGGCCTGAATGGAAACGTCGAGCGCCGAAAGAGCTTCATCGGCAATGATCAGCTTTGGATCGGATGCGAGGGCACGGGCGATACACACACGCTGCCGCTGGCCGCCGGAAAACTCGTGAGGATAGCGCGAGGCGTGTTCGGACGTTAGTCCAACGCGCTCCAGCAACTCATCCACACGTCGTTTCACAGCCTTGTTATCGTTGATCAATCCGTGAGTGTTGATCGGCTCGGCAATCGAAAAGCCGACTGTCTTGCGCGGATCGAGCGAGGCGAAAGGATCCTGGAAGATGTATTGAACTTCCTGGCGCATGCGGAAGCGCTCGGAGGCGGACATCTGCGAAAAGCTGCGGCCATTGAAGGAGATCTCGCCAGATACTGCGTTTTGCAATTGCTGGATGGTGCGTCCAATGGTGGACTTGCCGGAACCGGATTCACCGACCAGCGCCAACGTTTCCCCTGCATGAATGTCGAAACTCACCTTCTGGACTGCACTCAGACGATGGGTCGTCTTGCCGAACAGGTTCTTGCGGATGTCGAAACGCACGAAGAGATCTTTGACGGAGAGAAGCGGCTTTTGATCGTATTTCGCCGTGTCCTGGACGCGCTCCTCACCGACGGTGACGGGTTCGCCATTCTGCAATACTGTCAATGGCAAGCGTTTGGGATAGTCTTCGCCTTCCATGCTGCCAAGGCGGGGAACAGCGGAGAGCAGGGCGCGCGTATAAGGATGTTTCGGATTGGCAAAGACCTCCCTGACCGGACCCTCCTCGACCTTTTTACCCTTCCACATCACAACGACATCATCGGCCATCTCTGCCACCACGCCCATATCGTGGGTGATGAAGACCATGCCCATGCCGAGTTTCTTCTGCAGGTCGCGCATGATGTTGAGGATCTGCGCTTGAATGGTGACATCGAGTGCGGTTGTGGGTTCGTCGGCAATCAACAGCTTCGGCCGGCAAGCGAGCGCCATGGCGATCATCACGCGCTGGCGCATGCCACCGGAGAGCTGGTGCGGATAGCGATTTAACAGTTCGGCCGCATCCGGCAGACGCACCATGTCCAGAAGCGAGCGAGCTTGCGCCATCGCAGCCTGTTTGCTCAGTTTCTCATGCAAAATCAGCACTTCGCAGATCTGATCGCCGATGGTGAAAACTGGATTGAGAGAGGTCATCGGCTCCTGGAAGATCATGGCGATCTCCTTGCCGCGGATCGACCGCATCTCCTTCTGAGAAGTTTTCAACAGATCCTTGTTTTCAAATAGAATTTTCCCCGTCGGATAGGTCGCACCCATCATATCTGCTAGACGCATCGTCGAGAGTGACGTGACTGACTTGCCCGATCCTGATTCACCGACAACTGCAACAGTCCGACCCGCATGCACCGTAAAAGACAGATCGTCCACGACGCGGCTTTCGCCAAACTCAACGCTCAGACCTTGGACGGAGAGGAGCGGCTTGCTGTTGTCCATAAGAGTAATGTCCTTCGTCATGCTCATACCAGCACTCTTGGTGCAAGGACCGTGCCAGTGTCGCAAAGGTGAAGGACATAAGCATCGTCCACGCCGGCTGCGCAGGCGCTAAAATTGGTCACAGGGTCGCTTTTGGGGCCGATGAGCAGCATCGTACTGGTTTCCTCCACAATACAAGTCGACGCTAACAAAGGCGAACAATCCTGTCCATCCTGTTGAACAATTTTTGCATATTGCCCTACAAATAGTCACATGCTTTCGCATTGGGCGATAGATGCACGCGATGGGCACTGCGCAGCATGGCATGATCACGCGGTTTGAAACTGGATGCGGTCCGGCCGAACTTTTCGGGTTTGAGGCATCTTAACCGGATGCCGCCGAGCGCGGATGAAGAAGCCGAACGCGATCCGCTCGACGGGAGTGACATAGAGGGACTGGAACCCTGGGGGCCTTTGACGAGGCATTCAGAAATTGAGCTGTCACCCTGTCCGCTCAATTCCCGTTGGCACGGTCTTCCTCGGCAAGCTGTGAAAACCAGGTCGCGTAGGCTGTGTTCTTCACGAGATGCCGATTAAGATCCGGCTCCCCATCGTCCCACCACACCTTTCCCCTCTCGCCGAGAGCGATCTTGGCTTCGTCGACCCGCGCTCTTGCTTGCGCCAGCGCTACACGATCGCCTTTTGCTTGCCGAACTGCTCGCCTCGCGGCCATCAGTTCCTTGACCAACCGTATCCTGGTCTCTTCATCCAAAGCGGGATCGCTTTTGCGCCAGAGGCGCCCGCGGACCACGAAGTACCGACCATCCGGCGTGTCGGGGTAAGAGAGGGGCTTTTCACGACTGCTCACAGCAACGACCCCTGCGCCGGCTCCATGTCCTGATGCGTCTCCATTTCACCGCGCCTTGTCAGCTCGGTTTGTGCGCTGAAGCGCACGTCGCTATCCCGGTCTTGAAGATAACTGATCAGCGTTTCGGTGCTCAGGCGATCCCAACCTTTGCCGCGATCCGGACCGGCGGGCACGCGCGGCAGCAGCCCTGGCTCGGCGCTCCAAGCCAAGAGCTCTTCGAGCGAGGCGGCGTTCAGCATATCGCGCAGGTGATGGGCGGTCACATAGGCATCTGGCATGGCGCGGTGTGCCGGCAGGCCAATCTCATGCACCAGGCCTTCCGGCATGCGCAGATAGCGTAACATCTGATTGGAAAAACGCGGCAACTCGGGCCAAACCCGCAGCGCACATTTCCACGTGCATATCCAAGGCAATCCTCCCGTCAGCCGAGTCGTGCAATATCTCTGTTCGAAGGCTGCGCGGTGGGCTGCAAAGGCCACCACGCCTCCCTCGTGGCGCAAGACGCTTGGCGCCACTTCCTTCCAAAACGGGGCGTCCGCGACCTGCTCGTCAAGAATATGATGGATGGCCATTGTGTCAGCCGTGATCGGGCGACCGGGATTGACGAAGCGGGCGCCGCGCTCGTTCGTCAGCGCCCAACGTCCCCCTTCTACGAGTGCGACATCCTGCCAGCCGATTTCGCAAACATCATTGGCGCCGTTCCCGGCGGTCTCCAGATCGATCACACGAATGCGGTGCGCTGACACCTTCAGCTCTTCTCTAGGCTCTTTCATCGATTATAAATCGAAGCCGAGCTGAGGTTGTTCCCCATCGTCTGAAATGCTCTCGTTGGTGAGGGAGGAAAGAGTGACTCCGAGCAAGCGAACGGACCGTTTGAACGGATAGACGGTCGCGAGCAGTCCCGCAGCGGTTTCGAGGATCGCGTTGCCGTTTGCGAAGGGGACAGCGCTGCTTCTGCTGCGCGTCGCTTGCGTGAAGTCGGAGTACTTGATCTTCACGGTGACGGTCTTGCCGCTGAAACCTTTGGCCTGGCAGTAGCTCCAGACCTTCTCGGCAAGTGGCTTCAACTCGTCGGTGGCCAGATTGAGGTCATCAATATCCTGCATGAAAGTGTCTTCAGCACCGACTGATTTTCGCACACGGTCGGGTCGGACCCGGCGCTCGTCGATGCCACGCGCGATGCCATAGAAATATGGCCCCGACTTGCCGAAGTGATGTGTCAGAAACTGCAGGGTCTGCGCCTTGAGATCGGCGCCGGTTTCGATCCCCAATCTGCGCATCTTCTCGGCAGTTGCCGGTCCAACGCCGTGAAACTTCTTCACCGCGAGGCCCTCGACGAATGCAGGCCCGCGCCTGGGCGTGATTACCGCCTGACCGTTGGGCTTGTTGAGGTCCGACGCCATCTTGGCGAGAAACTTGTTATAGGAAATCCCGGCGGATGCATTGAGGCCAGTCACCTCTTTGATCTTTTCGCGGATTTCCAGCGCAATCTCAGTCGCGATCGGCATGTCCTTCAAATTTTCAGTGACATCCAGATAGGCTTCATCAAGCGATAGCGGTTCTATCAATGACGTGTATTCGGCAAATATCTCTCTGATCTGCTGCGAGACGGCGCGGTAGACTTCGAAGCGTGGTCTGACGAAAATCAGGTCGGGGCACTTTCGTGCTGCGGTCACGGAAGGCATGGCTGAATGCACGCCAAAGGCGCGCGCCTCGTAGCTCGCTGCTGCCACGACGCCACGCGCCGCGGCGCCACCCACGGCAAGAGGCTTTCCGCGAAGATCAGGATTATCACGCTGCTCGACGGACGCGTAGAATGCGTCCATGTCCACATGGATGATCTTGCGAAGCGGCGAGGGGTTGTTGAAGCTCATGGAGGCCATAGAAGCTGTTTCGAACAAAAGAAGAACATAGCATGTGTGGTGGCATGCGCCAAGACATCGCGGCCAGAAGTTTGTTGCGTTGATGAAACCAGCGGACCGATGGGGAGTTTGACCTACTCACTATATCTCAGGAGATCCGTTATGGCCGACAACGCCACCAATACCATTCGCGCGACATTCGAAACCCGCGAGGCCGCCGACCTTGCTGTCGAACATTTGGTGCAGCAGCACGGCATTGCTCGCCCGGATATCTTCATCCAGTCGGCTTCCGACGAAAACACCGCAGGAACGGAATCGTCACGCGGCGACGTGAAGCGCGCCGACGCTCCCCTTGAAGGTGAGATCGAAGTGTCCGTCGATATCGCAGTAGACCAGTTGCAGGCCGTTCAGCGCAGTTTTGGTGACGCCGGTGCGATCCGCGTTTCAGGCCGTTGAAGCAAACCGTCAAGCCTAGGTGGCAAGCCATGCGTTCTTGCAGGTGAGCTTGCCGCCTAAGTCAATAACGACGTTGATGATCCCGCGTTGTGGATGTATTTGATCCGGCAACGTCAGGGATCAAAATGCAGACCTTTTCTAGATTGCCGCCACTTGAAGCGCTCGTTGTTTTCGAAGCGGCGTCGCGTCTCGGTAGCTTTTCCCGTGCAGGCGTCGAACTCGGCCTGACACAAAGCGCCGTCAGTCGCCAGATCGGCAAGCTGGAAGCATTCATCGGCTCGAAACTGTTCGAACGTGTTCCGACAGGCGTGCGGTTGACGACTGTGGGCGAGAATTATTCGATCGATGTCTCCCGACTGATCCTTGATATCGCAAGTGTCACGGATGGTGTGCGCTCCTGGACGGGTGCCAGCCAGATCACGATTGCCTGTTCCAGAGGGATAGCCGATCAGTGGTTTATGCCTCGCCTCAAGAAACTGAAGAACGATATTGCGGGGCTTGAACTCAGGCTGCGCGTTACCGACGACGTTGCGCATTTGCGGCTCGACGAATTCGATCTTGCAATCTTCTACCGCAAGGAAAGACCGATTGGGGTTTGGCTCTCTGAGCTTGGCCAGGAAGAGGTGGTCCCGGTCTCTGGCGTTGGCGCATTGTTGCTGGAAGAGCAGAAGGCGCCGGTCCTCATTTCCATTGAAGACTCTATGCGCGAATGGCAGGATTGGGGCGACTGGTGGCGATCATCAAAGATGTCCCCGCCGCAGGATGCAGTGCACTGGAAACTTGGAGATTACGGTCTATGTGTCGCGGCTGCCTCCCAGAGTCTCGGCACGACGCTGGGTTGGACATGGCTCATCCGCGATCAATTGGACAGCGGTGTCCTCGTTCCGGTGCATAACCACACGATGCGATCCGAAGGACGATTTTATCTCATGCGGCCTGCTGACCGACATCAGCGAAAGATCGTGCGCGAGGTTGCCGACTGGCTTATTGCAAACAACAAGGAAACCGCGCGCTGATTTTCGTTAGGCTTGTAAGAGACGCGCTCTGCGCCGACGATCCAGCATGAAGCGTGCGTAACCGATCAAAGTGAATATCAGCCAAGCCACCTGCGAAATCAGGGAGCCAAGATTGAAATTCCATATCAGCGAATAGATCAGAAGAACGCCGCCGAGGATATTCAGGAGGGTGTAGCGACCGTCTTCAACGCTCAGAATGCGCAATTGCAGCAGGGCATATGCGATGAGATAGAAAATTGCTCCTGCAAGGCCAACAATGTCCGCAAGCCCCATTTATATGCACTCCGTAACCGCCTAGTATAGACGCCTGGCCACGCCGGCTCATTCCGGCGACGCTCGTGTACTCCGCTTCGCAAACAAGCGGATACGCTTTGATTTCATGACCCCATGCGCAAAAATCATACCCCAGCTTACGGCTGCGTCTCTAGTGCCGAACCGTTGAGTACGATAGGCCAAGCCCCCGAGAGCCGTCCCATGAACGGCGATGATAAAAACAGGGAACTGCACCATGACACACTCCCCATCTTCCTTTTCGCTCGACCGACGTAGCTTCCTCATCGGCGCCGCCGGTCTGACGGCGCTTTCTGCTGGCTTTATCACACAGGCCAGCGCCCAGGACGCTCAAACTCCGAAGAAAGGGGGCGTGCTGAAACTTGGTATCGGCGGCGGTAGCACCACAGACAATCTCGATCCGCGCATCTTGAAGGACTGGGTTCCCGTCAATCAGGCCTTCATGATCATGAATGGTCTTGTCGAGATCGACGCCAACAATCACGCGGTTCCAGAATTGCTCGAAAGCTGGGAAGCGCAGCCGGGTGCCAAGGAATGGGTATTCAAGCTGCGCCAAGGGGTAACCTTCCATAACGGCAAGGCGCTGACGGTCGAAGATGTGATTTATTCGATCAATCTCCACCGCGGCGAGACCACCTCTGCAGCGCGTTCGATCGCGTCTGCGCTGAAAAGCGTCGAGAAAGTCTCAGACAGCGAAATCAAGATCGTCCTTGAAAGCGGCAACGCCGACCTTCCCTACATTCTCTCCGACTACCACTTCCTTGTCGTTCCCGAAGGATGGACGGATTTCAACAAACCCGTCGGTACGGGGCCGTTCGTGTTCGAAAGCTACGATCCCGGCGTCCGGTCGCGTTTCACGCGTAACCCCAACTATTGGAAGCCGAACGCCGCGCATGTCGACGCCGTCGAAGTGATCGTCATCAATGATATCGCTGCGCGCACCAATGCCATGATGTCGGGTCAGGTTCATGCGATCAACCAGCTCGATTTCAAGACCGTCGATCTCCTGCGTCGTAACCCTAACCTCAACATCGTCCAGTCGGCTGGTGGCCAGCATTTCACATTCCTGATGGATTGCACGCAGGCGCCTTATAAGGACAACAATGTCCGCCTCGCCATCAAGCATGCGATCGATCGCGAGCAGCTTTTGAAGACCGCCCTGCGTGGCTATGGCCGCCTCGGCAACGATCATCCGATCCCGAGCTCCGATCGCTTTTATGCAGCCGACCTGCCGCAGCGCCCTTACGACCCCGAGAAGTCCAAGTTCTATTTGAAGCAGGCTGGGCTCGATACGTTGAAGGTCGAGATTTCGGCCTCGGACGCGGCGTTCTCCGGCGCGGTCGACGCAGCAGCGATTTTCCGCACCAGTGCTGCCAAGAGCGGGATCGATGTGTCGATCAAGCGCGAGCCAGCGGATGGATACTGGGACAATGTCTGGATGAAGGCGCCGTTCTGCATGTCCTATTGGGGCGGACGTCCGACTGCCGACCAGATGCTGACCATTGCATACCAGTCCACCTCGGCACAGAACGATACGCACTGGAAAAACGAGACCTTCGATAAGAAGCTGATTGAAGCCCGCGCACTTCTGGACGATGCCAAGCGTAAGGAAATCTATGCCGAGCTTCAGGCGCTGATCTCGAACGAAGGCGGCGCGATGATCCCGATGTTCGGCGATTATCTCGACGCCACCTCCAAAAAGCTCAAAGGCGTCACCACGCACCCGATGTTCAACTTCATGGGTGCTCGTCTCGCTGAAAAGGTATGGTTGGACGCGTAATGACTATTCTTATCCTGAAGCGCATTGCTTTGGGTATTCTGACGCTACTGCTCGTGTCGGCGCTTATTTTCGCCGGCACGCAGCTTCTTCCCGGTGACGTGGCGTCGGCAATACTCGGACAGAATGCAACGCCCGAGTCTCTCGCTGTGCTGCGCACGGACCTCGGTCTCGACCAACCGCTGCTGCATCGATATTTTGCCTGGCTCGGCGGGTTTGTAACCGGTGACCTGGGCAATTCTCTCGCCAACCGGCAGCCCGTCGCGGATCTTTTATGGCCACGGTTCTGGAACACCATGGCACTTGCGTTCTACGCTGCCGTGATCTCCGTGCCGGTTGCCGTTCTTCTTGGGCTGCTGAGTGCGATCTGGCGAGGCACTGTCTTTGACCGGGCTGTCAATATCGCTGCTCTCGCCTTTGTGTCGCTTCCCGAGTACTTCCTCGGCCTGCTGCTGATCCTGTTCGTTTCCGTGCAATACAATCTCCTGCCGAGCCTTGCGGACACATATCCGGGAATGAGCATGGGAGACTGGCTGAAGGCGACGACGCTTCCGGCTCTGACGCTTGTTTTGGTAACGGTCGCCCAAATGCTGCGAATGACCCGGACGGCGGTCTTGGCCGTCATGGATCAGGCCTATGTGGAGACCGCTTATCTGAAGGGTCTACGTACGAAGCGGGCGGTTCTTCGTCATGCGCTTCCCAATGCCGCGGCCCCGATCGTCAATGTCGTATCCTTCAATATCGCCTACCTCATCACCGGCGTCGTTCTGGTCGAGGCGGTGTTTAATTACAACGGGCTTGGCCGCTTCATGGTCGATGCGGTTTCGAAACGCGATCTACCGCTGGTGCAAGCGGCGGCGCTCGTGTTTGGCACCGCCTACGTCATCTTGAACATTATTGCCGACGTTACGGCCATCGCGCTCAATCCGCGCCTGAGGCATGCCCGATGAAATTCCTGCGTACTGTTTCACCGACGGCATGGATCGGTCTGTTCATCATTTCACTCAACATTATCCTGTTCTTGGCCGGCCCCCATATCGCGCCTTTCGGGCAGGAGGAGATCGTTGGATCGCCTTTCGATCCGCCTTCGGCTGCCCACTGGTTCGGTCTCGATCAGAATGGCCGGGACATGCTGTCGCGCATTCTCGCTGGCGCGCAGATGTCCATTGGCGTTTCGCTCGCCGCATCTTTGTTGTCGTTTACCATCGGCATCACGCTTGGTTTCATCGCCGCTATTTTCGGCGGCTGGCTCGACACCATCCTCTCGCGCATCGTTGATACCGTCATGTGCATTCCGGTGTTGATCTCGGCCTTGGTCGTCTTGCAAGCGTTGGGATCGTCAATCCCGGTTCTCATCGTCACCATCGCACTGCTGGACTCGACCCGCGTGTTTCGTCTGGCACGTATCGTTGCGCAAGGGATCAATGTTCTCGAATATGCCGAAACCGCACGTCTGCGGGGCGAAGGTCTTTTGTGGCTGGTTTTCAAGGAAATCCTGCCAAATGCGCTGCCGCCGTTGATTGCGGAATTTGGTCTGCGTTTCTGCTTTACCTTCCTCTTCGTTGCCGGCCTGTCGTTTCTTGGCCTCGGTATTCAGCCGCCTTTCGCAGACTGGGGCGGTATGGTGAAAGATAACCAGCAGGCTATTCTTTACGGCCTTTATGCGCCGCTTTATCCCGCTGCCGCAATCGCCATCCTGACCATCGGCATCAATCTTGTGGTCGACTGGTTGCTGGCGGGCCGTAGTGCAATTCAAGGAGCGGATCGATGAGCGAAGACAAGGTCCTTCAAATCCGTGGCCTGAAGGTCGCAGCCCCCAACGGCGCCATTCTGGTCGATGGCATCGATCTCGACCTGTCACGCGGTGAGGTCAAAGGCCTCATTGGTGAATCAGGGGCGGGGAAATCCACCATCGGCCTCGCTGCCATGGGCTACGGTCGAAATGGCTGCCGCATCGTTGACGGCGAGATCGTCGTCGATGGCATCTCTTTGATGAAGATCGGCCGCGCTGGACGTGAGGCGGTGCGTGGCGCGCGTATTGCCTATGTGGCCCAGAGCGCTGCTGCGGCTTTCAATCCGGCGATGAAAATCGGCGATCAGATCATCGAGGGGCCTCTCTATCACGGCATCATGAACCGGCAGGAGGCACAAGCCTGGATGCTGGAGCTGCTTGAGGCGCTGCAACTGCCGGATTTTCGCAATTTCGGCAATCGCTACCCGCATCAGGTTTCCGGTGGTCAGTTGCAGCGCGCCATGGTTGCCATGGCGATGTCATGCCGCCCAGACATCCTCGTGCTGGATGAGCCGACCACGGCTCTGGACGTCACGACGCAGATCGAGGTTCTCGCACTGCTGCGCGATCTTATCCAGCGGTACAGGACTGCAGCCCTTTATATCACGCACGACCTGGCGGTGGTGGCGCAGGTGGCCGATAGCATCACGGTCTTGCGCCATGGAAAGCGGGTAGAGGAGGGGAGCGCCGAGCAGATCCTCGAGCATCCTCAGGAAGAGTACACCAAGCGTCTTGTCTCGGAACGCGAAACGAGCATGGCGGGGCAAGGGGTTCACCACGAAAGTGGCGAGGTCTTGCTGGATGTGCGTGACGTGACGGCTCATTACGGCCGCAAAAAGGTATTGGACAGTGTCCATCTGACGCTACGCCGCGGTGAAACGCTGGCCATTGTCGGTGAATCCGGATCGGGCAAGTCCACGCTCGCACGCGTTATCGCGGGTCTACCGCCTCATTCGTCGGGAGTGATCTCACTCGCCGGACACAGGCTGGCCGATAGCTACAAAAAGCGCAGCCGGGAAGAGCTGCGCCGTATACAACTCGTCTATCAGCTACCGGATGTGGCCCTCAACCCGCGACAGACGGTGGGCGACATCATCGGTCGTCCCATGTCATTTTACTTCAACATGAAAGAGGATCAGCGCTCCTCCGAGGTCGGACGGTTGCTCGATCTTGTCGGACTACCGCGAGACTTTGCCGAGCGACTTCCAAAAGCGCTTTCCGGCGGTCAGAAGCAGCGCGTCTGTATTGCCCGCGCTCTTGCAGCGCGTCCCGATCTCATCATCTGCGATGAGGTCACGTCTGCGCTCGACCCCCTCGTGGCAGAAGAGATCTTGCGATTGCTGCGCTCGTTGCAGGATGAATTGTCTGTCTCGTATCTGTTCATAACCCATGATCTGGGTGTCGTTCGCAGACTGGCGGACCGGACGATGGTGATGCAGCATGGCGTGATCGTTGAAACGGGCATAACCGCAGATGTTTTTGCCCCGCCTTACAAGCCCTACACCGAGCAGCTCATCACCTCAGTGCCGGAACTGCGACGAGACTGGCTTGATGGGGTGCTGGCAAAACGCGCAATCCCCGCCGCTTGAGGACGATGGCGATCTCGGATCGCCGTTCAAAATCCTATCGTCGCTACTGGAGCGCCAGTAAGGCGCATAATCTGACTGGAATATTTGAAATGACAGTGCATGTCCAAGAACACATCTGGATTCCGTTGAGCGATGGTACGCGCCTTGGGGCGCGGCTCTGGTTGCCGGAAGACGCAGAACAATCGCCGGTCCCGGCAATCCTTGAATATATTCCCTACCGCAAGCGCGACGGTACTCGTGGGCGCGACGAGCCGATGCATGGCTATTTCGCAAGCCAGGGCTACGCGGCCATCCGCGTCGATATGCGTGGGACGGGCGAGTCCGATGGACATATGGCGGATGAATATCTGAAGCAGGAGCAGGATGACGCCCTTGAAGTGATTGACTGGATTTCCCGCCAAGCCTGGTGCAGCGGCAACGTTGGAATGATGGGAAAAAGCTGGGGCGGCTTCAACAGTTTGCAGGTGGCGGCGCGCAGACCTCCCGCGCTGAAGGCGATCATCACCGCCTACTCGACAGATAACCGTTATACGGACGACATCCATTACATGGGCGGTTTGCTGCTCAATGATAATTTGTGGTGGGGCACAATCATGCTGGCCTACCAGAGCCGGCCTCTGGATCCAAAGATCGTCGGCGACGTGTGGAGAGAGCAGTGGCTGGAGCGGCTCGACAAACTCCCTTTCTTCCCCGCCCTCTGGCTCGAACATCAGCGTTATGACGACTATTGGAAACACGGTTCGGTCTGTGAGGACTGGAGCGCCATAGAGTGCCCGGTGCTGGCAATCGGGGCATGGGCCGACAGCTATACCAATCCGGTCTCCCGACTCTTGGAAAACCTTCAAGTTCCACGTCGCGGGATCATCGGCCCCTGGGGGCACATTTACCCTCAGGATGGTGTTCCAGGTCCTGCCATCGGCTTCCTTCAGGAGGCAACCCGCTGGTGGGATCAGTGGCTCAAGGGTGAAGAGACCGGCGTCATGGACGAGCCCATGCTGCGTGCCTTTGTCTGTGACACGATCGAACCCACGGGCACGCGCACCACGACGAATGGTCGGTGGGTTGGTGAGGCAAAGTGGCCATCGCCTGAGATAACTGCAAAGCGGTTCGATCTCGGCGCGGATCGTCGCCTTGGCGGAAACGCATCGCAGGCAGCGATCCTGCAAATCCGTTCTCCGCAAAGCCACGGAAAAGCAGGTGGCGAATGGATGGCAACGGGTTGCCCAGGCGAACACCCGACAGACCAGCGGCTTGATAATGGGGGCGCGCTCGTCTTCGAAACCGAGATACTGGAACAGGATCTCGATGTGTTGGGTGCACCTTCGGTCCGCCTTCGCGTTGCTGCAGATTGCCCGGTAGCGCAAATTTCGCTGCGGTTGAACGATGTTCTGCCGGATGGCCGCGTGACGCGGGTAAGCTATCAGGTCTTCAACCTGACCCATCGTGATAGCCATGAAAAGCCGGAAGCATTGGAGGCGGGCAAATTCTACGATGTAGCGATCAAGCTCAACGATTGCGGCTATCGCTTTGCCAAAGGTCATCGCGTTCAACTGGCCATCGCCACTGCCTATTGGCCAATGGTCTGGACGTCTCCATACAATGCGACGCTCAGCATCTCCGTGGCGGAGAGCAGACTTGAGCTGCCTGTTCGTGCGCCCTCGCACGAGACGAAAGTGCGTTTCGATGCACCCGCTCACGGGCCGTCGACTCCGATGACGCAGGTCGATGCTGGAACGGTCAGGCGCTGGACCGAACAGGACCATGAAACCGGAATCAATACCTACATCACGGACGGCGTGGGCGGCTTGTTCGGAGAGGGCGTCATCCGCTTCGACGAGAATGATACTCAACTCAGTCACAGCCTTCGCCGTGAGTTGACCATCAAGGACGACGACCCGCTCTCGGCGAAATACGTGCTCACGCAGAGCTATGAAATGGGGCGTGACGGCTGGCGGATAAAAATCGAAAGCCGAACAGAAATGCGCTCGGACAAGGACAAATTCTACCTGGCAGGAGAGTTGTCAGCATCCGAGAATGGAACGCTGGTCAAGACGCGCCAATGGGACGAGCGCTTTGACCGCGATCTGATCTGAGCCCCATATTGAAAGACTAGCAAGAGCGAATGGTGCTGAGTGCACCCTTCGCTCAATTGCTTGAGGCATGGCAGAAAGAGTGCGTCTCAGTTTCCCATTGGTGCTTTTGGCCAGACGAAATGAGCCTTCGAGGTCAATCCTATTCTCCCAGAGCAACGCCCTCTCTGCGTGGATCGGCGCTGCCAACCAAGCCTTTGCCGGTGATCTCGATGGCGTGCAAGCCGGAATTCATCTCGCCCGGCTTCACGTCGTACCCGAGTGATTTGAGAGGTTCTGCCATGTCTTCCGCCTTGGTGCCGGCCTCGATATCGTAGGTCCCGAAGCGATTGATGAGATGCGGCTGGGCCACCATCTCCTCAACGGGCATACCCCAGTCGATATAGGCAATCAGCGCCTGCGTCACATATCCGATGATCTGGCTGCCACCTGGCGAGCCGATGGCGAGCAGTGGTTTTCCGTCCTTCATCACGATGGTTGGTGCCATCGAGGAGCGCGGCCGCTTTCCAGGCTCGACCCGATTGGCAATCGGCAGGCCGCCGTCATGGGTCTTGAAGGAAAAGTCCGTCAACTCATTGTTGAGGAGAAAACCGTTGGTCATCAGACGTGAGCCAAAGCCGTTTTCGATCGTTGTCGTCATGGAAACGACGTTGCCTTCCTTGTCGACGATGACGAAGTGACTGGTGGACGGCAATTCCAGTGCCGCATCCCGGCCGAAGAGGAGCGCGTGGTCCCAGCCGGGTTCACCGGCTTTGACCGCATCCTTGCTCAAGGCCTTGTCGCCATCCAGCAGCCTTGCGCGCTCACCCAGATAGGATTTGTCGAGCAGGCCCTTGATCGGCAACGGCACGAAGTTTGGATCGGCCACGTAACGTTCACGGTCGGCAAAGGCAAGACGTTGGGCATCGCCGATGATGCGCCAGCTTTCCACATTCTGTGGCCCCAAAGCCTTGAGATCGAAATTTTCCGAAAGGCCGAGGATTTGGCTGACGGCGACTGCTCCTGACGATGGCGGACCCATGCCGCAGACATCGAGAGCGCGATAGGTGAAGCAGACTGGCTCTCGCTCGATGATACGATAATTGGAAAGGTCGGCGAGCGAAAGTACGCCAGGATTGCCGGTGGCTTCCCGCACTGTCTTGACGATGTCCTCCGCAATTTTCCCCTTGTAGAACGCGTCAGCACCACCTTTCGCGAGAAGCGCAAGCGTGTTTGCGTAAGATGGATTTTTTAACACGGTGCCTGCCTTCAAAGCCGCACCTGAGCTATCGAAGAAATAGGACGTGGTCTCCTTGTAGGTCTTCAACCGGTCACCCTCGGAGGCAACCAGGGACGCAAGGCGTGGCGATACCCGGAAGCCTTGTGTTGCCAGGGTCTGGGCCGGCTTCAGGAGGCTTGCCCATTCCGCTTTGCCGAAGCGTTTGTGGACGTCCTCGAGAAGTCGGACGGTTCCAGGCGTACCAACCGAGCGGCCGCCCACCACGGCGTCCATGAACTTCAGGGGCTGGCCTTTCGCGTCGAGAAAGAGTGTCGGGGTGGCCTCCATGGATGCCGTCTCCCGGCCATCGAAGGTGGTCAGCTTCCCGCTTTTTGCATCGTAATAGACGAGAAACGCACCGCCGCCGAGACCGGAACTCTGCGGTTCGACGAGACCAAGCACGGTCTGCACCGCAACCATCGCATCAATCGCGTTCCCTCCATTGGCAATCACATCACGCCCCGCCTCGGCCGCGAGCGGATTGGCCGCCGCCACCATAAAGTTTTTGGCTTCCACGCGTTGAGCCGTGGCAACCGCCGTCGCTTTTTCGGGGGCAACGGTGTCGGACGCCTGCTGTGCCGAGGCCACGGAGGTGCAGAGTGTAAGGGCTAGAAAAGTTCGGCTGAGAAGTCTCGGTTGCATTGTCCTATCCTTCTAATTGGCACCACGACCAATGTCAGTGAGACGCGACACCGCGCGAGCCCATGTGGGTCCACCGCAAAACGATTTGGTCACACTATGAGGACTGTGTCACAGCCTGTCCACTCTGACTGATGACAGGTGCACGACGTGCGGATAGGCCCCTCCGATGATAGTCCGCCATTTTACCGCCGATGCTTTTCTGATGATTATCCATCACCGGATGCGCGAAAAAGTATAAGCCGGGCGCCAGTGTAGCCGCCTCTCGAAGCGCGAAAATTTTAGCCGTTCAGCGTGCCGTCGCACGGATTGTGAACATATCACGCGAAGTTGTTGGCTAAAATCGATGCAGGATTGGTGTTCATTGTTAGGTTCAATGCACTGCTATTCCTTTTTCAGCATAGAGCAGTCAAAAAAGTATCAGCAATTTCTACGGCGTGAGGTGGAGCAATAGCTCCGGTCGCGCCTATGCTCCACCTCAACGCCTGAGACGAGCCATAAGAGGAATGGTCACGTTTTCACTTGAGGCGGACGTGCGTGAGGGAGGAACCATGATGCAGCCCGATCTGGAACTGGTCCACATTCGCAAGGGCGAGTCTTTCGCTGCTTGGCGGCATGGCTACCCGTTCCGTACGGTTCGCTGGCACTACCACCCCGAATACGAAATCCACCTCGTCGTGGCCACGTCCGGCACCTTCTATATTGGCGACTTTGTCGGACGCTTCGACCCCGGCCAGCTGATCATGACCGGCCCCAATCTCCCCCAGAACTGGATCAGCGAGATAGAGCCTGAGGAAATCGTTCCGACGCGCTCTCTCGTGATCCAGTTTCCGGAAGCATTTATTGAGGAAGCCAGTGCATGCATGTCGGAGATGGAACCAGTCCGCAGCCTGCTGGAACGCAGCCGCCGCGGCATTCTGTTTGACGATGAGACGAGCAATCGCGTCCGGCCTTTGATCGAAAGGTTGATCGAAGCGCAGGGGCTTACGCGCCTCGCGCTCTTCTGGGAAATTCTTGACCTTCTGGTCAAGGCGCCATCTCCGGAGGTTCTGGCCAGTCTCAGCTATGAACTGGACTTGGCAGGCACTGGCGATAGCGGCATCAATCGCGCCTTGTCGCATCTGCGCCAGCATCTGACCGCGCAGGTGGATGAAATTGATCTGGCTGAGATCGTCGGCCAGAGCCCCAGCACGTTTTCACGCGCCTTCAAGCGCCACACAGGCACGACGCTCGTGCGTTATCGCAACCAACTCAGGATCGATCTCGCCTGTCAGATGCTGCTGGCGGATCAGGACGTCAAGGTTGCCGAAGTCTGCTACGACGTGGGCTTCTCCAACCTTTCGAATTTCAACCGGCATTTCCTGAAACTGAAGGGAATGTCGCCGTCGAGGTTCCGAACCATATTCGCGGCCCAAAAGGCGGCAGTCATGGCGGAATAACCCACTGGCACATCGCAGATTTCATCAATTCGGACAGACGACTGTCCGGAAACGGGTAGTTGCTGCCCAAATTCCAACGGGAGGAAGAGTAATATGAAAATGAAGTCAAAGTTTCTGATGGCGACAGCCGCCCTTGCACTGATGGCCGCTCCGGCTCTGGCACAGGAAAAGCTGAAGATCGGCATGACGTTTCAGGAGTTGAACAACCCTTACTTCGTGTCCATGCAGGAAGCGCTTAAGGAAGCTGCAGCGAGCATCGGAGCCGATGTCGTCGTGACCGATGCCGGCCATGATGTTGCGAAGCAGATTTCCGACGTTGAAGATATGCTTCAGCAGAAAATCGACATCCTTCTTCTGAACCCAACCGACAGCGCGGGCATCGAAGCCGCCGTTCATGCAGCCAAAGCCGCAGGTGTCATCGTCGTAGCCGTGGATGCCAACGCAAACGGTCCGGTCGACACCTTCGTGGGTTCGAAGAACCGCGATGCGGGCTACATGTCTTGCAAACATCTCGGTGAAGCGGTTGGCGGCAAGGGCGAGGTCGCGATCCTCGACGGTATTCCGGTCGTGCCGATCCTCCAACGCGTCGAAGGCTGCAAGGCTGCACTGGCGGAATTCAAGGATATCAAGCTCGTCGACACACAGAACGGTCGTCAGGATCGCTCCGTGGCTCTTGGCGTGGTCGAAAACATGATCCAGTCGCACCCGAACCTCGTGGGTATCTTCTCCGTGAATGATGGCGGTGCCATGGGTGCGCTTTCGGCGATCCAGGGCTCCGGCAAGGACATCAAGCTGACCTCCGTGGACGGCGCTCCCGAAGCGGTGAAGGCCATCGCCGACGGTACGCCTTTCATCGAAACGACGGCGCAGTTCCCACGTGACCAGGTCCGCGTTGGACTTGCCATGGCGCTTGCTCAGAAATGGGGCGCACGCGTTGTGCCGAAGGAAGTGCCGATCGACGTCATGGTCGTGGACAGCAAGAACGCCGGTGAATTCAGCTGGTAATAACTCCTCCCAGGCTCCGTCCCCGCTTAGGCGGGGGCGGGACGCTTGGATCTAAAGACATTAGAGCGTCCTTTGTGCGTCCGGAATGACGCACGGCGCTCTAAATCCCGACCATTGAGGAGGGTAGAGTGCTCGAACTGAACGGAATAAGAAAAAGCTTCGGCAAGATCGAGGTCCTGCGCGGCGTCGACCTTCAGGCACGCGCCGGTGAGGTGCACGCGCTTCTCGGCGAAAACGGTGCCGGCAAGTCGACCTTGATGAAAATTCTCTGCGGCATTTTGCAGCCCTCCGACGGGACGATCCGCATCGACGGACGAGAGCGGCAATTCGCCAATTATGACGAGGCGATTGCTTCCGGGATTGGCATCGTCTTTCAGGAATTCAGCCTGATCCCCTATCTCAACGCTGTCGAGAACATGTTCCTTGCCCGTGAGATCCGCGGGCCGCTTCGCCTGTTAAATAAAGGCGCCATGCGCAAGCGGGCCGCCGAAATCATGAGCCGCTTGGTGGTGGATGTTCCACTCGACGTGCCGGTCAATCGGCTCTCGGTCGCCCAGCAGCAATTTGTCGAAATTGCAAAGGCGCTTTCGCTGGATGCGCGCATTCTGGTGCTCGACGAGCCGACCGCGACTCTGACACCGTCCGAGACCGAACACCTCTTCAATGTCATGCGAGAGCTGCGTCGTCAGGGTGTGGCGATCATCTTCATTTCGCACCATCTCGAGGAAATTTTCGAAATCTGTGACCGCATCACCGTTCTGCGTGACGGCGAGCTCATCGGGTCTTGCATGACATCCGAAGTGGACAACGATCGGCTGGTTGAAATGATGGTGGGCCGGCGCATCGAGGCGAGTTTCCCGCCGAAGCCGAAGCTTGATCCGTCGGCCGAGGTGGTGATCGATGTCGAGGAACTCCAGCTGAAGAAGGGCGGGCCTGTCTCGCGGTTTTCACTGCGCAAAGGAGAGATCCTCGGCTTTGCGGGGCTGGTTGGCTCGGGTCGCTCGGAAACGGTGCTCGCCATGCTTGGCGCGCATTCGGCTTCACGGCGCAGAATAAAACTCGATGGCTCCGAAACACGGTTTTCCGGTCCTGATGATGCGCTGATCCGCGGAATCGGTCTGCTGCCGGAAAGCCGAAAGGAAGAGGGGCTTATTACCAGCTTCTCCATCCTGCAAAATATCTCGCTGAACAACTACCGCAAATATCGGAAAGCCCACTGGTTCCTCGACCTGAAGAAGGAGCTGGAACACACGAAGAAAGCAATGGCGCAGGTTCAGGTCAAGGCGCAGGGACCCTATGCCCGCGTTGACACCCTATCCGGTGGCAACCAGCAGAAGATCGTGATTGCGCGCTGGTTGAACCATGACATGCGGGTGCTGATCTTCGACGAGCCTACGCGCGGCATCGACGTTGGCGCGAAGGCCGAAATCTACGCGCTGATGCGGGCATTCGCGGCAAGCGGCCACTCCATCATCATGATCTCGTCGGAACTGCCTGAGGTGATCGGCATGTCCGACAGGGTCTGCGTCTTCCGCTCCGGCGGCATCGTCGCCACGCTTGAGGGCGAAGATATCAATTCCGAAACAATAATGACAAACGCCACCACCGGGAGAGTTGAACATGTCGCTTGATGCTAACACCGGCGTTGCCGCGAAGACGGGCGGCTTCAAACTGAGCGGCCTGCTGCATTCGCCGCTGGCATTGCCGCTCGCAGGTCTGATCGTCGTCTCGATCCTAATGGGTCTTGCGAGCGACAACTTCTTCAGCGTCAATAACATCATGAACGTGCTTCGCCAGGTGTCCGTCGTTGGCATCCTTGCCGTCGGCATGACTTTCGTCATCCTGACCGGCGGCATCGACTTGTCCGTCGGCGCGGTCATGGCGCTTGTGGGAACGCTCTCGGCGGGATTGATGGTCAATACCGGATTGCCGGCTTCGATCGCGCTGCCTGCCGGACTCTTCATCGGGCTCGGTATCGGCATATTCAATGGCGCACTTGTCGCCTGGGGAAAAATGCCAGCCATCATCGTCACGCTGGCGACAATGGGAATGGCGCGTGGTCTTGGCCTCATCTATTCAGGTGGCTATCCGGTCAGCGGCATTCCGAGCTGGATTTCCTGGTTCGGTGTCGGCCGCATCGGTGTCGTTCCAGTCCCCGTTGTCATCATGGTCGTCATCTACGCCATCGCCTGGGTCCTTCTCCAGCGAACCGCCTTTGGCCGTCACGTCTACGCCCTTGGCGGCAACGAGCTCGCAGCCCGGCTTTCGGGAGTGAAGACGCAGCGCGTCAAGCTCGCCGTCTATGGCATTTCAGGTGTCACCGCCGCACTTGCCGCACTCATTCTGACCGGACGCCTGATGAGCGGTCAGCCCAATGCCGGCGTTGGTTTCGAGCTGGATGCGATCGCTGCGGTGGTGCTTGGGGGGACGGCGATCGCCGGTGGCCGCGGGCTCATCCTAGGCACGCTGATCGGCGCCGTGCTGCTTGGCATTCTCAATAACGGCCTCAACCTGATGGGCATCAACCCCTATCTGCAGGACGTCATCAAGGGCTTCATCATTCTGCTGGCCATCTATATCGGGCGCGAGTGGCGCTAGGTCAGCCGACAACCTTTCCATAACGCAGGAGAACTAAATGTCTGAATCGCTGCAAGGCAAGATCGCGGTCATCACCGGTGCCGCCTCCGGTATCGGGCTTGCCACCACCGAAGCGCTCTTGGAGCAGGGCGCCACCGTGGTCATGGTCGACTGGAACGAGAAGGCCTTGAATGAGCTTGTCGCAAAGCTTGGCGAGCGTGCCATTGCGCAGGTCACCAATCTTCTGGATGCCGACAGCTGCAACGCCATGATCCCCGAAATCCTGGCAAAGGTCGATCACATCGACATTCTCTATTGCAATGCCGGGACTTACATCGGCGGTGACCTGACGGAGACCACACCGGAAGCCATCGACAAGATGCTGAACCTCAACGTCAACGCCGTCATGAAGAATGTCCACGCCGTCGTGCCGCACATGTCGGAGCGCAAGACTGGCGATATCATCGTTACGTGCTCGATTGCCGGACACTTCCCCACCTATTGGGAGCCTGTCTATTCCGGTTCCAAGTGGGCGATTACCAGCTTCGTCCAGGGCATGCGCCGCCAGATGATCCCGCACGGCGTACGTGTCGCCCAGGTCTCGCCCGGTCCGGTCGTCTCCGCGCTGTTGGCAGACTGGCCGGAGGAAAACCTCCGCAAGGCCAAGGAATCGGGTAGCCTCATCGACGCGAGCGAAGTGGCCGATGCCATCGTTTATATGCTGACGCGCAAGCGTACCGTCACCATCCGCGACATGCTGGTTCTGCCGACCAACTTCGATCGCGTCTGATAATCGAGTGGCGGCTGTCACATCAATGGGTTCAGCCGCTTCTCTCATGTGTTGTGTGATCCGCTCGAGGAGTATTGCAAATGGCTTCCTACCTGATTGGCGTCGATGTCGGCACCGGATCTGCTCGGGCAGGTGTCTTCGATGTGGAAGGTAAGCTTCTCGCAACGGCCAAACGGCCGATCTCAATGCACCGGCAAGATGGCGGTATTGCCGAGCAAACAAGTGGTGAGGTGTGGCAAGCGGTTTGCGAGAGCGTGCAGGAAAGCGTTTCGCGAGCCGGTATCGATCCGGCAGACGTGACGGGTCTCGGTTTTGACGCAACGTGTTCGCTTGTGGTCTGCGGTCCGGACGGCGAGACGCTTCCGGTTGGCGCCCCCGACCATCCTGAGCGGGATATCATCGTTTGGATGGACCACCGCGCGGTTGGACAGGCTGAGCGGATCAATGCCGGCGACCACGCCGTCTTGCAATATGTCGGCGGGCGCATTTCGCCAGAGATGCAGACGCCCAAGCTCCTATGGCTCAAGGAAAACAGCCCTCGTGTTTACGCCCGCGCCGCGCACTTTTTCGATCTGACGGATTTTCTGACATGGAAGGCCACCGGATCGCTCGACCGCTCTGCCTGCACCGTGACCTGCAAATGGACCTATCTTGCCCATGAGGATCGGTGGGACGCTGATTATTTCAATGCCATTGGTCTCGGTGATTTGGCGGAGCAGGGCTTCCGTCGCATTGGTCAAAACGTCGTCCATCCAGGCACTGCGCTCGGCGCCGGCCTGACGGATGAGTCCGCGAAGGCAATGGGGTTACGCCCCGGCACCGCTGTCGCCGCCGGTCTGATCGACGCGCATGCTGGCGGGGTGGGTACGGTCGCGGCAGGCGGAGACGCCTCGCGATGCCTCGGTTATGTGTTTGGCACCTCATCCTGCACCATGACGACCACCGCCGAACCCGCTTTTGTACCAGGTGTCTGGGGTCCGTATTATTCTGCCATGGTTCCAGGCGCCTGGTTGAATGAGGGCGGGCAGTCCGCCGCAGGTGCTGCCATTGATTATCTGGTGCAACTGCACCCGGCGTTTACGGAGGCGAAAGAGCGCGCAAACAATGATGGCAAGGCCTTGCCAGTCTGGCTCGCCGATCGCGCGTTGAGCTTAGCTACGTCGGCTTCTGCCGCAGTGGATATCGCCAGGGATTTTCATGTGGTGCCGGAATTTCTCGGTAACCGCGCACCGTCCGCCGATCCTCACGCGCGCGCGGTCATCGCTGGTTACGGGATGGAGACAGGGGTGGATTCGCTCGTTGCGCTTTATGTTGCTGGACTTCTTGGCCTCGGCTACGGGCTTCGCCAGATCATCGAGACGCAGGTCCGACACGGTGCGCCGGTGGAAACCATCAGCGTCAGCGGCGGTGCCGGTGCCCATCCGCTTGCTCAGCAATTGCTGGCGGATGCGACTGGTATGCCTGTCGAGTTGACGGAATGCGAAGAGCCGGTTCTTCTTGGTTCGGCTATGCTTGGTGCGGTTGCGGCAGGAACTTTCCCGGATCTTTCGTCGGCCATGCCGAAGATGTCTCGGGTTAAAAACCTTGCCTCGCCAGAGGCCGCGTTCCGCAAGGTGCATGATCTGCGCTACGAAGCGTTCCTGGCGCTGCAGAATGCAGCCCGCACCATTCGTTCCAACACCCATTCCTGAATACCGTCGAAGTCAAAGATCAGCAGGCCAACGCGGCCGCATTACGCGAGGATATCATGCAGTTTTCTGGAAAGTCCGTCATCATCACCGGAGCCGGCAAAGGGATTGGACGCGCCTGCGCCCGCCTCATGGCGGCACGCGGTGCAGAGGTCGTGGCGATCAGCCGGACGCAGTCCGATCTCGACAGCTTGAAAGCCGAAATTGGCGGACGTTCGATCCGTGCCGATCTCGCCGATGCCGTCGCTGTTCGTGCTGCGATGGCAGAGGCAGGCACCTGCGATTTTCTGATCAACAGCGCTGGGATCAATGTGCTGGAAAGCGTATTGGATATGACCGACGCAGGCTATGAAGCTGTGCTCGGCATCAATTTGCGCGCCGCCATCATCACCTGCCAGGAGTTTGCCCGGGCACGCGTCGCAAATGGCGGTGGTGGTGCGATCGTCAACATCACGTCGATTGCCGGTCACCGCGGGTTTCAGGATCATCTTTGCTATGCCGCGTCCAAGGCGGGGCTTGAGGGCGCGACACGCGTGCTCGCCAAGGAGCTTGGTCCCCATGGCATCCGCGTCAACGCGGTCGCCCCCACCATCACGCTGACCGAACTTGCTGCGGAAGCATGGAACGATCCGGTGAAGAGCCAGCCGATGATGGTTCGCCATCCGCTCAATCGCTTCGCTGAAGCGGAGGAAGTGGCAGAGAGCATCGCACTCCTGCTGTCCGACGACAGCAAGATGATTACCGGTGCCATACTGCCGATCGACGGTGGTTTCCTCGCTGTTTGATCAGCGGTTTTCAAAGCTGATCAGTAGAGAAGCCGCACGCTCGGCGTTCGATGAGCGAGGCGTGACTATCGCTCCGCCTGCTTCGGCGAGTCTGTTATTGCAAGCGGATTGGCCTCGACGAAGGCGGCAAAGGATTGGGCGATATCCCCGATGTCGCCATCGACAATAAAGACGAGAACGCTGGTGCGGTCCTCTGCCGGCCACGCGGCCATGTGCACGGGCTGGTGAATAAGGTGTTGAACACCGTGGATCACCACCGGTGTCTCATGTCCGTCGACGCCGATGATTCCCTTGACGCGCAGGAGCTTCTCGCCATGCCTGTTGACCAGCAACGAGAGCCATGTCGAAAACCGCGGCCATGACACGGCGTTGGGCGTGGTTAGGGATATGGCGCGGATCGCCCCATGCGCGTTGACGTCCTGAAACGGTGCATGCGCATGGTCATGGTAGCGCTCCGCTGCGACCCAACGCCGTGCTTCGGCGGGCCGGGCTGAAAGGTCGTGGATGTCCTCCGTCAGGATCAGGCTCGCAGCAGGATTCGCAGGATCGCTGATTTCAATGCTGGCCGTCGGATTCATGGTCGATAGCTTGGCGATGAGCGCCGCTATCGCATCGGGCTCGGCAATGTCCGTCTTGGTGATGACAAGTCGATCGGCGACGGCGACCTGCCGCGCGCTTTCGGTATAGGTCTCAATGTTGTGTTGCCCATTCGGAACCTCGACGACGGTGACGATGTTGCCCATCGAAAAATGATATTTCAACATCAGATCAGCCGTCAGCGTGGCGACGATCGGGGCCGGGTCGGCAAGTCCTGTTGTCTCGATGATGAGCCGGGTGAAAGACCCTATACGACCTGACTTGCGCTTTTCGAAGAGCGACAGGATCGCCTGCTTGAGATCGCCGCGGATTGTGCAGCAGATGCACCCACTCTGCAGAAGGACAGTGTCGTCCTCGATTGTCTCAACCAGCAGGTGATCGAGGCCGATGCTGCCGAATTCGTTGATGATCACGGCGGTGTTGGAAAGATCGGGACCCGACAGCAACGCGTTAAGCAGGGTCGTCTTGCCTGAGCCCAGAAAGCCGGTGAGGACGTTGACGACGATGGGTGGTTGAGCGCCAGATGGCATCACGCCTCCCGCATTTTCGACAGAAGCGTTGGATCGAGAGGGTCGATCACCTCGCCGGCAAAAGCCTCAGCCAATGGCCACAATTGGCCCAGATGGTCTACGACGGCACTTTTTCCCGTGCGGCCGGTGAGAACATATCGATCATTCCAGACCTTCAACCGCAGGCCAAAATGAGTGAGGACTGCATTGACGGCGCTGGCCTGACGGTAGCGCTCGGCGGCAGGCGTCATCGACGCAACGCCTTTGCCGCCGCTGCTCCAATGATCCGCCGCGCCAAGCGCACCGCACAGGCCGCACATTCGCTTTCTCCCTTATGCCTTGAGACTTATGATTGCGGACGCGCCGTGCCGCTGCGCGGGTAACGCTTGGAAAAGTCAGCGGCGATCTCTTCCATGGTGACGAACTTCACGCCCTCAAACTGACGGATGTGGTCGAAGATGCGCTCGTGCATCTTGAGCACGTGGGGTTTGCCGGAAACATCCGGGTGGATGGTGAGCGGGAAGACGGCATAGTCATAATTTTCATAGACCCACTCGAACTGGTCGATCCACATTTGCTCGAGGTCGCGCGGGTTGACGAAGCCGTGGCTATTGGGCGCGGCCTTGATGAACATCATGGGCGGGAGGTCGTCGAGGTTCCAGGACGCAGGGATTTCGATCAGGTCGGTTTCGGGACCTTGGGTAAAGGGTTTCATCCAGTGCGACGGATGCTTGGAATAATCAATCTTCGTCCATTCGTCACCGACGGTGACGTAATAGGGGTGGTGGTCGTTGTGCATGAGGGAGTGATCGTAAAGAATACCCTTTTGCTTCAGCAATTCGTTGGTCTTGGAGCCGAACTCCCACCAGGGGGCCACATAACCGCGCGGCGGCTTGCCGGAAAGCTTGGTGATGAGATCGACGCATTTGTCGAAGATCGCTTCTTCCTGTTCGGGCGTCATGGCAATCGGGTTTTCATGGCTATAGCCATGCATGCCGATTTCGTGACCGGCATCGGCAACCTGCTTCATCTCATCCCAGAATGTCTCGATCGAGTGTCCGGGAATGAACCAGGTGGTCTTGATGCCCCACTTTTCGAAGAGACGGAGCAAACGCACAGAGCCGACCTTGCCTGCAAAGACGCCGCGGGAAATATCGCAGGGGCTGTCTTCGCCACCGTAAGAGCCAAGCCAGCCCGCGACGGCATCGACGTCGACACCGTAGGACACCAAAATTTCCTTCGCCATGATCGCTTCCTTCTGTAATGGCCGGGTCGGCCTGATTGAATTCAGGGCAGTTCGGTTGGAGAGAGGCCCGAGCGGCTGCCCCCCATGCTGATATGTTTGCGCATGTAATAAAGCGCACCGTCCGGATCGCCGCGTTCGATCGCCTCGAGGATTAACTCATGCTCCTTGACCGCAGGCCAAAGATCGCCAGGGTGCAGGACCGGCATGCGCTGGCTCTCCTGCATGACGCCGGCGAATGTTCGATGCATATCGACGAGGAGGCGGTTGCCGGAGATCGCCAAGATCTGGCGGTGAAACTCGGTATCTGCCTCCACGTAACCGCTCAGATCTCCGTCCTGTGCCGCGCGGCGAAAGGCGGCTAGCGTGTTGCTCAGGGCGGCAAGATCGTGCTCCGTGCGCGACATCGCAGCAAGTTGCGCAGCATAACTTTCGACAACATGCCGCAACTGGTACACCTCGCGAAGAGAATAGGGTGCGGCTTGCGGCCAGGCACCGCTCCTCTCGTCGCTGCCATCGGCGATAACGAAACCGCGACCATTGTCTTGAGCTTTGATTTTGCCGGTGGTCAACAAAACGGAGATGGCCTCACGAAGCGTCGCCCGGCTGATGTCGAGCAGCCTTGCGAGCTCCCGCTGCGGTGGCAGCGCGGATCCTTGCGACCAGTGGCCTTCAGCGATCATCGAGGCGAGTGCTCTCACCGTTGCCGCGACAGCGCTTCCGCCTGCGCTTCCCGCTTCTGCCGTTTTCCTGATCGCTGTTTCAACCAAGTGCGCACTCCATCTTGGTCTGACCAAAAGTTCTATTCAACACAGAAGATCGGATTTTGGTCAGGCCGTCAACGTCAAAGAATAGGCAATCGATGCCCAATTCTTCGCCATTTGACAATCTTGGTCAGACCAAGTTAGCTGACGTAAAGATTTAGGGGAAAGATCATGACGAAAACTGTTTGCCTCATCACCACGGGCGGTACGATTGCCTCGCAGAAAAATGCGAGCACAGGCCATGTGACGGCGAAGCTTGGCGGAAGCGAGCTTCGGGCGTCGTTGGGAAGCCGTCTCACCGGTGTCGAGCTGGTGGTCGATGAATTCATGACCGTCGGGAGCTTCGCACTCTCGCTCGAAGACGCTTTTGCTCTCGCCTGCAGGATAAGAGACCATCTCGCCGACCCCAAGATCGACGGTGTCGTCGTCACGCACGGAACCGACACAATGGAGGAGAGCGCCTATATGGCCGATCTTCTCATCGATAGCGAAAAGCCGGTCGTCTTTACCGGTGCGCAGCGGGCAGCCGACGAACCGGATGGCGATGGTCCACGCAACATTGCCGACGCGGTTCGCATCGCTGCATCTGAGACCACCCGCGGTCTGGGAGTCCTTTTGTGTTTCGAGCAGGAGTTTCATGCAGCCCGCGACGTGACGAAGTCCCACACCTCTCGCACCGACACGTTCATTTCCGCCGAACATGGGAAACTGGGCGAAGTCGATGGTGACTTGGTCATCGTGCACCGGCGCCCGGTGGGCCCGGGCAAAATTCCTGCGACGCGCGTCGAGACGGATATCGAGATCATCAAGCTCGGAATCGGCACAAGCGACCGGTTCCTGCGCTTCGCCGCCTCGGAGGGAATGCGGGGCATCGTGATCGAGGGCTTTGGCCGTGGCAACGCCACACCTGCCGTCACGGCTGCCGCTATCGATCTCGTCAAGAGCGGTGTTCCGGTCATCATGACGAGCCGATGCCAACGTGGTCGCGTCAAGCCGATCTATGGGAATGGCGGTGGCAAAACGCTTGCGGAAGGCGGCGTTATCTTTGCAGGGGATCTGAGTTCGCAGAAGGCGCGCGTTCTTCTGGCGTTGCTTCTCGGATCTGATTTGGGAGTCGAAGACATAGGCCGTGAGGTTGAGCGCTTCGGTCTTTAGTCGGCGTTTCGGTCTATCGAATGGTTGAAGCGGGACCTTTGGAGGTCTCGCTTCATTCTTGACGTCAGTCGATACGAGCGCCGCTGGCGTTGAAGAAGTGCAAATCTGCCGCCTTTGCGCCGATCTGCACGACGTCGTCCATCTCGATGCGCGAGCGTCCGGCCACACGAAAGACGATGGCGCTGCCATCTGCCAGTATGCCGTGCACGTAGCTTTCCGCGCCGACCAGTTCCACCGCAGCAACCTTGACGGAGGCGGTAAAAGCCTCGGCCTGTGGAGCGTCTGCGATCAGGTGAAGGTCTTCCGGGCGAATGCCGAGAGTGGCTGCAGCCGCTGGAACTGCCGCAGTCTGCGTCATCGACCAATTGCCAGAAGATGTCGGGATCGCAAGCAGGTTCATTGATGGCGAGCCGATGAAGGTCGCGACAAAGGTCGTTGCCGGGCGCTCATAGAGTTCGATCGGCGTACCGACCTGCTCGATACGTCCTGCATTCAAAACCACCAGCCTGTCGGCCAGCGTCATCGCTTCCATCTGATCATGCGTGACATAGACGCTTGTCGTTGCAAGCGAGCGCTGGAGCCGCTTGATCTCGACGCGCATCTGGACGCGAAGCTTGGCATCGAGGTTCGATAGAGGCTCGTCGAAGAGATATGCGGCGGGTTCGCGCACGATGGCGCGGCCCATCGCCACACGCTGGCGCTGGCCGCCGGACAGTTGCCTCGGCTTGCGCTCCAGAAACTGTTCGATCTCGAGCGCCTTGGCTGCCTGCTCGATACGGCGATCGATCTCGTCTTTCGGCGTATTGCGGTTCTTCAGTCCGTAAGCGAGGTTCTGCCGCACCGTCATATGCGGGTAGAGCGCGTAGTTCTGGAACACCATGGCAATATCGCGCTCTGACGGCTCCAAGTCGTTGACCACCCGATTGCCGATCGAGATTTCACCGCCTGAGATGCTCTCAAGGCCCGCGATCATGCGAAGCAAGGTGGACTTGCCGCAGCCGGATGGGCCGACGAGGACAACCAGTTCCCCGTCGGCGATCTGCAGGGATACACCTTTGATGGCTTCGACATTGCCATACATCTTGCGGACATCGTTCAAAACAATCTGGGCCATTACTTTTCTGTCTCCACAAGACCTTTAACGAACCATCGCTGCATCAAAACAACGACGATGATAGGTGGGATGATAGCGAGGATCGCGGTTACCATGACGTAGTTCCAGGGGGTGGAGGCGTCAGTGAAATCGACCATGCGGCGCAGGCCGATGATGATCGTGTTCATCTTGGCATCGTTCGTGACCAGAAGCGGCCAGAGATATTGGGTCCAGCCATAGATGAACAGGATCACGAAGAGTGCTGCAATGTTGGTGGTCGAGAGCGGAAGAAGGATGTCCTTCATGAAGCGGAAGGGTCCGGCATTATCGATGCGCGCTGCTTCGACCAGCTCTCCCGGGATCGTGAGGAAGAACTGCCGAAACAAGAAGGTTGCCGTTGCTGACGCCATCAGAGGCAGGGTCAGGCCCGCATAGGTGTCGATCAAACCGAGATCAACGATCACCTTATAGGTTGGCAGGATGCGCACCTCGACCGGCAGCATCAGCGTGATGAAGATCATCCAGAAGAAGAACATTCGGAAGCGGAAGCGGAAAAAGACGATGGCGAAGGCGGAGAGGAACGAGATGATGATCTTGCCGACGGCAATCGCCATTGCCACGACGAAGGAGTTGAAGAGCAGGCGTTCAAGACTGACGCCGACCACACGTTCGACACCACCGGCCACAGCTTCCCGGTAATTTTCTATCAAATGTCCACCCGGGAGCAGCGACATGGGTGGGCGGATGATGTCTTGGGACGTCATCGAGGAAGCAATGAACGTGTAGTAGATCGGGAAGGCGACAATGATGATGCCGATGATGAGGATGAGATGGCCAATGCCATTTGCGATGGGGCGTTTTTCAATCATGTCCGGTCCTCATCCGTAATGGACCCGCTTCTCGACGAAGCGGAACTGGAAGGCAGTCAGGCCGATCACGATGATCATCAGGATCACGGACTGGGCCGCGGATGAGCCAAGGTTCAAATTGACGAAGCCATCATTGTAGACCTTGTAGACCAGCGTTTCGGTCGCCTTGGCGGGACCGCCTCCGGTTACGGCATGGATGATGCCGAACGTGTCGAAAAAGGCGTAGACGGTATTGACCACCAAGAGGAAGAAGGTGGTGGGGGCCAGAAGCGGGAAGATGATGGTCCAGAAGCGCCGGCTCCCACGAGCACCGTCGATGGCTGCGGCCTCAATGAGCGATTTCGGGATTGCCTGAAGACCGGCCACGAAGAAGAGGAAATTGTAGCTGATCTGCTTCCAGGCGGCTGCGACGACAATCAGTGCCATTGCCTGGTCTCCCTTGAGCAACGGGTCCCACTGGAAGCCGGTCGAGCGTAGCAGATAGGCGAGCGTTCCCATGGCAGGGTTGAACATGAAGAGCCACAGCATGCCGGCGACGGCTGGTGCCACGGCATAAGGCCAGATAAGCAGCGTGCGATAAAAGGTCTGTCCGCGCACGACCTTGTCGGCGGCCGTTGCAAGCAGCAATGCTACGGCCATGGAAACCAGGGCCGTCAACGCACTGAAGACGATCGTGACCTGAAGCGCGTGGAGATAATTCGGGTCCGAAAGTGTATCGGAAAAATTGGCGAGACCGACGAACGTCGTTTTAAGCCCGAATGCATCTTCCTGCAGCACCGATTGATAGATCGCCTGGCTTGCGGGCCAGAAGAAGAAAATCGCGGTCAGGATGATCTGGGGTGCCAACAGGAGGTAGGGCAGGATTTTGTTCGGGAAGTGAACCGTGTGCAAGGGTGATGCTCCTCAGCCGGCCAGGGAAAAAGCATTGCCCGCATCCAAAGATGCGGGCAGCGGCTTCAGCTTATGGTGATTACTTGGAGGCAGCCGCGATGGCTGCATTGCCGCGCTCGACGATCTGGTTCAGCGTCGTCTTGGCATCCTGCTTACCAGCCAGCATGGCTTCGAACTGCTCGTTCATGATGTCGCGGACCTGTGGCAGGTTCGGCAGGCGAACACCCTTGGAGTTTTCCGTCGGTGCCTTGCCCATCATTTGAAGGATCGGCGTTTCACGCGCCGGATTCTTTTCGTAGAAGCCGGAAGCCTTCGTGGCTTCGTAAGCGGCATTGGTTACAGGCAGATATCCGGAAACCTGATGCAGGCGTGCCTGGATCGGCGTTTGCGACAGGAAGTGGAAGAACTGGGCAATGCCCTTATATTCTTCATCAGATTTTCCGCCAAAGACCCAGAGGCTCGCGCCGCCTGGAATGGTGTTCTGTGGTCCGTGACCTTCGTAATAGGGAAGCTGGCCGATGCCGTAATTCATTCCCGACTTTACGATGTCGCCAAGCCCGCCGGAAGACTCCGTCAGGATCGCGCATTCACCCGACAGGAAAAGCTGTTTCGCTTCGGACGTGCGGCCGCCGTAACGGAAGGTCCCGTCTTTGGCCATATCGGCGATCGACTGGAAATGCTCGACGAAGAGCGGCGCGTTGATCTTCAACTCCACTTTGCCGCCACCGAGGCCGTTCTCGTTCGTTCCGTAGGAGACGTTGTTCCAGGCGGCGAAGTTCTCGGTCTGGATCCAAGTCAGCCAGGTCGAGGTGAAGCCACAGGGTGCAGCACCGCTCTCCTTGATCTTGCGTGCCGCTTCGAAGACTGCGGGCCAAGTCTTTGGAGGGTTCTCCGTATCGAGGCCGGCTTTCTTGAAGGCATCCTTATTGTAGTAGAGGATCGGCGAAGACGAGTTGTAGGGGAAGGACAGCATCGTGCCATCCGGCTTAGAATAATAGGCAACGATACCTGCAAGATAGTCGGCCTTGTTAAACTCGAATCCACCCTTCTTGAGAACATCGGCGACCGGCATAATGGCGCCTTCTGCACCCATCATGACGCCAGAGCCAGCATCGAAAACCTGAATGATGGCTGGAGGCTGCTTCGACCGGAAGGCTGCGATCCCCGCATTCAGGGTTTCTGGATAGGTGCCCTTGAACACCGGTGTGATCTTGTACTCGCTCTGGCTCTCATTGAACTCCTTGGCGAGCTGATCGACCACCTCGTTGTTCGCACCGGTCATGGCGTGCCACCATTGCAGCTCGGTCGCGGCAAAGGCAGAGGTGCCAAAAGAAAGCGAAATAGCAAATGCCGCCGCGGATGCAGCGAGACGTTTCGTGGACATGATGCCTCCCTAGTTTTACGCATGGTCCAGCAACAAGCTGTCCAGGATTTTTTTTGCGCCGGAACCTCCCAGAACCAGCGGCAACTCGCTTCATTCGAAGCGTGTCATATAGAAAACGAAAACAAGTGAACGTGCAACGAAATTATGACAGTTGGTTTTCGCGGGTTGTGCAAAACCAAAGGCTGAGAACATCGATGGGCCGCTGGCTGAGGCCTGGAACACTCCAGACAATGTAGAGAAGCCCCGAAGACAATCGTCCTCGGGGCTTGTGGTTTGACGATATTGTGATCGCCGTCACACCGCTTCGCTCATTTTGTAGTCGGTGTTTGCAGGCTCTTGCTTGTGCTGGATCAGCGGGCGGTTGCCGGAGAGTTTGCGAACGAGCACATAGAAAACCGGCGTCATGAAGATGCCGAAGATCGTGACCCCGATCATGCCTGAGAAGACCGCGACGCCCATGGCTGCACGCATCTCGGCTCCGGCGCCCGTAGAGATGACCAGCGGCACCACGCCCATGATGAAGGCAAGCGATGTCATCAGGATCGGACGCAGACGAAGGCGGCTGGCTTCGATGGCCGCGGCAACCGGTGAGCGGCCTTCAAACTCCAATTCCCGAGCAAACTCCACGATCAGGATGGCATTCTTCGCCGATAGCCCGACAAGGACGATGAGGCCGATCTGGGTGAAGATGTTGTTGTCTCCGCCCGTCAGCCAGACGCCGGTCATGGCGGCGAGCACGCCCATCGGCACGATCATGATGATCGCGAGCGGCAGAGTGAGGCTCTCATACTGTGCGGCCAAAACCAGATAGACCAGCAGCAGCGCCAACGGGAACACCAGCAAACCTGAGCTTCCGGCAAGGATCTGCTGATAGGTCAAATCCGTCCACTCAAAGGAGATGCCCGATGGCAAGGTCTCACTGGCAATGCGTTCGATGGCTGCCTGGGCTTCGCCGGAAGAGAAGCCGGGCGCTGGGCCGCCATTGATATCAGCCGACAGGAAGCCATTGTACCGCGTTGTGCGCTCCGGGCCGGTCGTGGCATTCACCTTCAACAATGCGGACAGGGGTATCATCTGTCCATTCGATGAACGAACTTTCAACTGACCGATATCTTCCGCCTGGGAGCGGAACTTGGCATCGGCTTGCACGCGCACGCTGTAGGTGCGACCGAAGGCATTGAAGTCGTTGACGTAAAGGGAGCCAAGATAGATCTGCAGCGTCTCGAACACGTCCGTCACCGAGACACCCAGCTGCTCCGCTTTGGCACGATCGAGATCGGCGTAGAGCTGCGGCACATTGATCTGGAAGCTTGAGAACAGGCCAGCCAGTTCGGGCGTCTGATAGGCTTTGCCGAGGAAGGCCTTGGTGACCTCGTCAAGCGTCTGGTAACCGAAGCCTGCGCGGTCTTCGATCTGCATTTTGAAGCCGCCTGTGGTGCCGAGGCCATTGACGGGCGGCGGCGGGAACATGGCGATGAAGGCATCTTGCACCGCGCCGAATTTCTGGTTGAGCGCCATGGCAATAGCGCCGCCAGAAAGCTCCGGTGTTGTGCGCTCTTCAAATGGGCTCAAGGCGACGAAAACGACGCCCGCGTTCGAGCTGTTGGTGAAGCCGTTGATGGAGAGGCCGGGGAACGCGATTGCATGTTCGACGCCTGGCTGCTGCATGGCAATATCACTCATGCGCTTGATGACGTCTTCCGTCCGGTCGAGACTTGCAGCATCCGGCAACTGGGCAAAACCGATCAGATACTGCTTGTCCTGCGCAGGCACGAAGCCGCCGGGCACTGCATTAAACATGGCATAGGTTGCGCCTGCGAGCAGCATATAGACGACCATGACGATGCTCTTACGATTGAGCAATCCGCCGACGCCCTTGCCATACCCGTTCGAGGCTGCCCCGAACGCGCGGTTGAAACCCCGGAAGAAGCCACCCAGTACCTTGTCCATGCCGCGGGTCAGCCAATCCTTCGGCGCGTGGTGATCCTTCAGAAGCAGGGCTGCAAGTGCAGGAGACAATGTCAGCGAGTTGATGGCCGAGATGACCGTCGAAATCGCGATGGTCAATGCAAACTGACGGTAGAACTGTCCCGAGAGGCCGGAGATGAAAGCAAGCGGCACAAAGACGGCCACGAGTACCAGGGCGATCGCAATGATTGGCCCCGAGACTTCCTTCATGGCGCGATAGGTCGCCTCTCGCGGAGAAAGACCGTTCTCGATGTTGCGCTCGACATTTTCGACAACGACGATCGCGTCATCCACGACGATGCCGATTGCCAGCACAAGCCCGAACAGGCTGAGCGCATTGATGGAAAAGCCGAAAACATACATGACGGCGAATGTGCCGATGATCGACACCGGAACGGCAATCAGCGGAATGATCGAGGCGCGCCATGTCTGGAGGAACAGGATGACGACGATAACGACGAGAGCGATGGCTTCCAGCAGCGTGTCAATGACCTTGTCGATCGAGGCGCGGACAAACTCGGTGGTGTCGTAGACGATTTCGTATTTCACGCCATCGGGCATCGCTTTCTGTAGGTCCTGCATGGTCGCAGCGACCTGGTCTGAAATGGTGATGGCGTTCGAACCGGGAGCCTGGAAGACCGGGATCGCTACAGCAGATTCGCCGTCAAGCAGCGAGCGCAAGGCGTAATCGGCTGCGCCGAGTTCGACACGCGCCACGTCACGCAGGCGGGTGATCTCGCCATTCGAGCCGCTTTTGACGATGATGTTGCCGAATTCTTCCGGAGTGGAAAGCCGACCTTGTGCGTTGACGTTGAGCTGCAGATCGACGCCGTTCGGGCTTGGCGAAGCGCCGATTGTGCCGGCTGCCGCCTGTACGTTCTGTTCGCGAATGGCGTTGCTGATATCGCTGGCGGCAAGGTCGTGCTCGGCGGCCTTCTGCGGATCGATCCAGATACGCATGGAGTAATCGCCGGCACCGAAGATCTGTACCTGGCCCACACCCTCGATGCGCGCCAGCCGGTCCTTGATGTTGAGGACAGCGTAGTTGCGCAGGTAGGTGAGGTCGTACCGATTGCCGGGAGAGACGAGATGCACGACCATCATCAGGTCGGGAGAACTCTTGACGGTGGAAACGCCGAGGCTTCTGACTTCAGCGGGAAGACGCGGCTCGGCTTGCGAAACGCGGTTCTGCACCAGCTGCTGCGCTTTGTCCGGATCGGTCCCCAGCTTGAAGGTGACAGTCAGCGTCATGACACCGTCGGAGGTCGCCTGGCTGGACATGTAGAGCATGTTCTCGACGCCGTTGATCTGTTCCTCGAGCGGTGTCGCCACCGTCTCGGCAATCACCTTCGGGTTCGCGCCGGGATAGGTGGCACGAACGACGATGGAAGGTGGCACGACTTCCGGATACTCGGAAATCGGCAAGGCGCGCATGCCAATCAGGCCTGCCACGACGATAAGAACCGATAGGACGCCAGCAAAAACTGGCCGGTCTACGAAAAATCTGGAGATGTTCATGGATTAGCCCTCTCCGGGTGAATTCTGAACGCGGGAGACCACCCCGGTGGCGTGTCGCCACCGGCAGGGATCTTTCTGCATCGATTGGGAATAGGACGGGCCGAGGAAGGCCCGTCGGATCAATTATTGGGCTGCGGCGAGCTTGTCGTCGGTCTGCGGAGCCACGACCGCACCGGGGCGGATGCGCTGCAAGCCGCTGACGACGATCTTGTCTCCGACCTCAAGGCCGCTTTCGACGACGCGCATTCCCTCGGCCGATGGGCCGGGTTTGATCTGGCGGTAGTTCACCTTGTTGTCCTTATCGACGACAAAAACGAACTTCTTGTCCTGATCGGTGCCGATCGCGCGGTCGGTGATCACGATGCGCTTTTCCGACTTTGGCTCGCCTAGTCGGACGCGAACGAACTGACCGGGAATGAGATGCCCATTGGTGTTGGCGAATACCGCGCGGACGCCGATGGTGCCGCTCGCACCGTCTACCTGATTGTCGATCAGATGCAGGGTACCCTTGATGGGCGTGCCCTCATCGGCGAGCGTGCCGACTTCAACGGGGATCTGCTCCAGCGCCTGAAGTGCCCCGTTTGAGGTGGGCAGCTGCGACAGCGCCTTGGCGACGATCTCCTCGCTGGCATTGAAGCTTGCATAGATCGGATCGACAGACACAAGCGTGGTGAGAGCAGGGGATGCGGAGCCGGCGGCAACCAGATTGCCCACCGTCACATCAAGTTTGCCGACGCGTCCTGAAATCGGTGCGCGCAGCTCCGTGTAGCTGAGATCGAGCTGTGCCGTCGTCAGTGCTGCGCGGGCGGCCCGCAGTTGCGCTTCGGCCTCCGCCACATTGCTTTGGCGTTGATCAAGATCGCTTTGCGAAATGGTGCGGTTGTCGGAAAGTCGCCGACCGCGCTCCAGTTCGGTCTTGGCCAAGCCGATCTTTGCGTCCGCCGAGGCAACCTGGGCCTCCGCGCCCGCAACCGCTGCCTGATAGGGAGCTGGATCGATGGTGAAGAGCAGATCACCAGCCTTGACCAGTGCGCCTTCACGGAAGTGAACCGCTTGAATCTGGCCAGCAACGCGGGAGCGGACCTGAACACGCTCGACAGCTTCGAGCCTGCCGGAAAATTGCTCCCAGTGGGTGATGTCTTTACTTTGCACAACTGCGACCGTCACTGGAACCGCAGGCGCCTCCGCCTGCGGAGCCGCAGCAACGGCGCCCGTCGTCATGGGAAGATCGAATAGCAGCGCTGCGGCTGCTACGGACATGGCAAGTCCTATGCCGGCACCCGCAAGGGCACGGCGCTTGTTCTTGAGCGTCATGGGATACTCCTTGGCTTCGTAAGGAAGCCGATCAGTGATTGTCTAAAATGCTAATTCTTGAGGTCTTGAACAAAACCCGAAAACTCGTCGCAAACAGCCGAAAGCCACTTGCCACCTTCACCTCGATAAAGCCCTGTCCAGCCGGAGCCGGCAGGGAAAACATGCAGTCGAACTTGTATCCCTGCATCACGCAGGCGCGCGGCATAATTCACTGTCTCGTCACGCAGAGGGTCGTCCTCGGCGGTAAAAATCAAAGCTGGGGCCACACGGTCGAGCCGTGTACACTGGCACGGTGCCGCGTATGGGTGCGCTACCCCACAGGCCTTTGCCAGGTACCGGCTCCAGCCTTCGGCCCAACGCTGCCGCATGCCGATCTTGTCGGCATCCCGAAAGGAGGTCGATGCCATCAGCGGATCGATCATCGGCGACAGCAAGATCTGTCCTGCCAGTTTCCCCGGCATCCGGTCACGCGCCTTTAGCGCCAGGCCTGCGGCAACATTCCCGCCAGCCTCTTCTCCCGCCACGAACAGCAAGGATTTGGCGCTACCATACTGCTTGCGGCTATTGCTCAGACAATCGAGCGCATCGAAAGCCCGATCGATCACAGCCGGAAACTCATTGCAGGAGCCGGTGCTGTAATCCGCCTCGATGACCACCGCTCCACTTTCGGCAAGCGCTTTCGCGACCGGTAGCTCCTCGCACTGAGCCCCTTCTGCCAGAAAAGAGCCACCTCTAAGGTAAAGGACCAGCGGAGGCGTCCGCATTTTGCCTTCGTTGCTGTAGACACGCACGGACAGGGGCGTGCACGTTGTGCCGCTCGTCTCGATCTCGTGCCACCGGGTGTCCATCATCATTTCCTCGAGAGACTCTATATACGTCTCTTGTAGTGCTTTCTAATATGGATATATTGTTCGGTATAAGTTGCGCAAGCATCCAAATTCGAAAACACTATTCCAAATTCACGGACAATCGAGCGAGGTTGACAGGATGGACCAGCTAGCGGCGATGCGCGTATTCGCACGGGTCGTTGAGACAGGAAACTTCACCAAGGCTGCCAATGCCCTGAATATACCCAAGACGACCGTGACCAACATGGTGCAGGGTTTAGAGGCGCATCTGCGTACGACGCTGCTGAACCGAACGACGCGCCGCGTCATGGTGACCACAGACGGTGCACTTTACTATGAGCGTGCAACGCAAATCCTAGCGGAAATCGACGAGTTGGATGGTAGCGTTTCAAGTGCCAACGTCCAGCCTTCCGGTCGCCTGCGTGTAGAGATGGCCGGGATGTTTGCCGATAAGATCATTATTCCGAATCTTTGTGATTTTTACCAGCGCTTTCCGCAAATCCGGCTCGACATCGGTGTCGGAGACCGTCTTGTCGATTACATCGCCGAAAACGTGGATTGTGCATTGCGCGTGGGCACACTGCGTGACCAGTCGCTTATCGCGCGAAAAGTCTCGGAACTCGACTTTCTTACGGTTGCCTCACCCGATTACATCGAGCGCTTCGGCATGCCAAAGACGCCGGAAGATCTGGAAGTCGATCATCACTGTGTCGGTTACCTGAATGCCAATGCAGGACAAGTGATGAGCATGGCCTTCGACGACGGTACCCGTTCCGTTGAAATTAGCCCGCGATACATCGTATCGGCGAACGATGCGAGGACCTATCAGCATGCCGTTGTTGCCGGAATGGGTGTCGGACAATTGGTACCGTTCTCGATAAGGGACGAGATCAGGGAGGGAAAGCTGGTGCGTGTTCTTCCCGAATGGAAAAGCGAGCCCATGCCGATCTACATCGTCTACCCACAGACCAGACACGTGACGAACAAGGTTCGCGTTTTTGTAGATTGGGTGGCAAAGCTGCTGAACAGAAGCGCACTGGGAACCTTATAATTTACTTTCATAAAGTTTTTTAAACGACTGAAAACAGAAGATACAGTCTCGTCATCATTTCCTTCGTTGCGTCAATCATGGATTTGCTGTCGTATGGATAAGGAGGCGCAAGTGATGTGAGCGATCAATTCAGAACGATCGACGATCACAAAGCGCGCGCGTTTCAAGAGGAGGCAAGAAATGACCAAACGTATCGTTTTCACCGGGGGCACAGGCAAGGCTGGGCGCCATGCCGTTCCCAAGCTTCTGGACAAGGGATACTCCGTCCTGAACATCGATTTGAAGCCCTTGGACTTGCCCGGAGTGAATACGCTGATCGCGGATATCACCGACAGTGGTCAGGTCTTCAATGCTCTGACGACCCATTTCGGTTTCGATGGTTTCGAAAACGGCGCTCCGCCTTCTGCGCCCGATGCCGTCGTGCACTTCGCGGCGATCCCTCGGGTGCTGATCGAGCCGGACAATGAAACATTCCAGGCGAATGTCGTCGGCACATACAATGTCATTGAAGCTGCAATGAAGCTCGGCGTCCGGAAAGTCGTCATCGCCTCAAGCGAGACCACCTATGGTGTGTGCTTTGCGGAAGGAGACAAGGACTTCCACTCGTTTCCTCTCGAAGAGGATTACGATATCGACCCAATGGATAGCTATGGTCTTTCCAAGCTCGTAAATGAGAAGACGGCACGTGCCTTCGCCATGCGATACAAAGCCGATATATACGCCCTGCGCATCGGCAACGTGATCGAACCGCACGAATACGGCAACTTCCCGGCCTTCATTGATGACCCCATGTCTCGCAAACGCAATGCCTGGAGCTATATCGACGCGCGCGATCTCGGGGAGATTGTTCATCTGTGTATCGAGAAGGACGGCTTGGGCTTTCAGGTGTTCAACGCGGTCAACGACACGATCACGGCCGATCTTCCGACCGCCGAATTCCTCGCCAAGTATGCACCCAATACGCCTGTGACGCGCGAAATGGGAAGGGACGAAGCACCGCTGTCCAATCGTAAGGCGCGAGAAGTTTTGGGATTTAAAGAGGAGCATCCCTGGAAGCGCTATGTGAAAAGGTAGGCTCGGCCTGTCTGACGACGACGTAAAAGTGATGGCGGGTCCAAACGCGGATCCGCCATTGGCCTCTTCTCCCGTTGATGCGTAAGCCTCCCCCCGCTTCAGGCCGTTCTTGTTTCGTGCGTCGTGATCTCAAAGCCGCTGCACATTTTTGCCTGGACCATGCTTTAACGCTTTTTCTTGATCGTCTTGTTGCCGCGCGGTCCGCTCAGCACTGGAGTACGGCTGCTGTTTTCGGCAGACAGGCTTCTCCAACGTTCGAGGCGACCGGCATCGACCTCGCCTTTTGCTATCGCATCTCGTACCGCGCATCCAGGTTCATGCGCATGGGTACAGTCGCGAAACCGACAAAGAGGCGCTAACTCTGTGATCTCGGCGAAGAGCGTATCTATTCCATCGGTGATGTCGCTGACGTAGAGCGTCCTTATGCCCGGCGTATCGATGACCCAGCCACCGCCTTGAACAGCATGCAGGGACCGCGCCGTCGTGGTGTGCCGGCCCTGTGCATCATACTCACGGATGGTTCCGGTTTTCTGCATAGAATCGGAGGCGGTCAGTGTGTTCACCAGCGTTGACTTTCCAACACCGGATGATCCCACCAGTGCAACAGTTTGACCCATGCCTAACCACGGCATCAACGAGACGACAGCATCGGCAGAACGCCCATTCAGCGCAATCACTGGGAGATCGCGCTGCAATGCCTCTGCTTTTGACTGAAAATCCCCAACGTCTGCCGTTGTGTCCGCTTTGGTTAGCACGATCACGGGCTTGCTTCCGGCCTGGTCTGCCATGATCAGATAACGTTCCAGCCGGGCGGGATGGAAGTCCGCATTGCATGAGGTCACAATCAATAATGTATCGATGTTGGCGGCAACCAGTTGCTGGCCACGTCCGCCCTCCTGGCGTCTTTGAAACAGGCTTTTTCTGGCCAGTCTGGCGACAAACATTCCGGTCAGCGGATCGGCGAGGATCCAGTCGCCGACTGCAAAGTCTGCTGTGTTGCTGTTGGCTGGTAGTTCCAACGCAGCAGACCCCGCTACATCGATTGCCTCCACGCGTGAACGGTGAACCGATGATATGCGTCTTGGCGCCAAGCCGGAGTCTTTCTCGCTCACTTGATCGGCAAAGAAAGGGGACCAACCGAGTTGCTCAAGAGACGGGGTTATCGCAGTCGTCATGAACTGTTGCCTCGCCTATTTCTGGGGATCGCGGCTCGGCAGAGATCTTGCATAAGCGGCGGCTTCTCCGGAGTAAGGGAAATCTTCGCCCAATTGACGATCGCCATCGAGCACCTTGAACGTTGGACCATCGACCTCAGCGATCTTGTAGCCATTCACGTACTCAAATTTCGGCGTTCTAAAACCCATCGGTGTTCCTTCGCTCAGGCAAAATTGCTCTTGGAACTACCTGTCTATCAGGCAGCACCCTAAAATACGACGTGCAAAACCGCCGCGTCACTCGATACTCGATAGCGCGTCGATATCTTGTCCGATGGCACAAGCTGGGGTCGCTCGGATCTGAAGGCGATTGGACCTTAGTTTTTCTTCTTCTTTTTCTTTTTACCGGACGAGACGACGATATCCCGGTACTCGTCCATATCCCCCTCGAAGGTGGTGACAGTGCCATTGTTGACAAGCCACAGGCGGTCTGCAGTCGCTTCGATGAGATGACGATCATGCGAAATCAGGATGACCGCACCATCATAGTCGTTGAGAGCCTCGATCAGAGCTCGACGACTATCGATGTCCAGATGGTTCGTCGGTTCGTCGAGGATGAGCAGATTGGGCGCATGGAATGCTGCAAGCCCCATCAGCAGACGCGCCTTTTCTCCACCGGATAGATCCTTGGCCGCGGTTGCCATCTTTTCGGTGGCAAGACCCATTTGCGCGACGCGTGCACGCACCTTGGACTCAGGCGCCTGCGGCATCAGCTTGCGCACATGATCGACTGCTGAGTCCTCAGGCACCAGGTCATCCATCTGGTGTTGAGCAAAAAAACCAACCTTAAGGGAAGGCGCTGTGCGCAGATCTCCAGTCTCCGGCGCGAGACGGCCGGAGATGAATTTGGCGAACGTCGATTTACCGTTGCCATTCGATCCCAGGAGCGCGATGCGGTCATCATTGTCGATGCGCAGATCGATACCCTTGAGGATTGGATTTCCAGGCTCATAGCCAACAGAACCACCATCGATGGCGATGATCGGCGAGGCAGGCTGCTTTTCCGGGGTAGGGAATGTCATGGGTTGAACGTGATCTTCGATCACAGAAGACACGGTGCCCATCCGCTCCAGGGCCTTGACGCGCGATTGTGCCTGCTTGGCTTTCGATGCCTTGGCCTTGAAGCGGTCGATGAAGCTCTGCAGGTGCTTGCGCGCTGCTTCGTTCTTGACCTTGGCCTTGTTTTGCAGCTCGTCGTTTTCGGCCTTCTGGCGTTCGAACTGGTCGTATCCACCACCGTAGAAGGTCAACTTCTTCTGGTCTAGGTGGACAATCGCATTGACGGCGTTGTTCAACAGGTCGCGGTCATGGCTAATGATGATGACTGTGTAAGGATAGCGGCGAATGTAATCCTCAAGCCAAAGCGAGCCTTCCAGATCGAGATAGTTTGTCGGCTCGTCGAGCAGTAGCAGGTCAGGTTCGGCAAACAGTACCGATGCCAGCGCCACGCGCATACGCCATCCACCGGAAAAGGATGATGCGGGGCGAAGCTGGGCCTCCTGATCGAACCCAAGGCCTGCCAAGATGCTGGATGCGCGCGCTTCGGCCGAATGCGCGTCGATATCAACGAGCCGCATCTGGATGTCAGAGATGCGTTCCGGATCGGTGGCTGTTTCCGATTCCAGCATGAGCGCAGCACGCTCCTTGTCGGCAGCCATGACAATCTCGATGAGACTATCTTCAGTGCCTGGAGCTTCCTGAGCCACCTGACCAATCCTGGCATTCTTCGGGATCGAGACTGATCCGGTTTCGGCGCCGTGATCGCCTGTGATGACTTTGAACAACGTGGACTTGCCGGCACCATTGCGGCCGACAAGGCCTGCCTTGGTGCCGCTTGGAAGCGTAACGTTGGCTTTATCAAGGAGGAGACGTCCGGCAATGCGGGTGGAAAGATCGGAAATGGAAATCATGAAGACGTCTTGGTCAAACTTGCGGGTGATAGCAAGCGCTGGAGGTTCTGCGCCTTTGATTAGGGAAAATAGAATTGTTTGTGGATGCTGCGCTGCAACACGTCACGCGTGAAGAACGCGGGCTTTCACAGACCGAAAAGGCATCTACGCGGAAATCAGGCTTGGACAAGACAAGCTGGTGGGCGGCATCTGCGGCCTAGATGCATGGTGGTACACCTGCCCTTAGGAGAGGTTTCTGCCGTAGACCTGCAACGCTATCAGAAACGTCAGACAGCCAATCGCCGTCAAGATCAGTGCTTTCTTCCCGGCCTCCTTGTCTCGATATGCCAGCGCCGCAATGAACGTGCACACTGTCCAGATACCCGTCGTCAGCATCAACAGCCACGAGTAGATGAAGGGTCCGAGATCGTACCCGCCCCCGCCGATGGAAGGCCCGGCAGACAGATCAATCTGAAGCGAGATCAGTACGCAAACCGGAACGGCAAGCGCCGCGAGCCAGAGCCAGAAAGACCATCTGCGCATTGTTACTCCATCAGCCTAAAATCGACTGCAGCGGCTTGGCGGGTCCATGCAGCAATCTGCTTTAGAAGGAGATGTGTTGTTTGTCATGGCCTTCCCAATTATGGGTTTCGTTCTTACGATCTTGCGCGGTACGAGGTGTTCAACCTGAACCGTTGCGACGCAGGCGCACGAGGTCATACAGATGACAGTTGTTGAGCGTGCCTTCAAAGAGTGAAAGCTAGCGCGGCATGCGTGCAAATCCCTTCGCCAGGATCGGTCCCGTTGGACGCCCTGTTGGCGAACCGCCTGCTTGCTCAAGCGTCAGCTCATAGAGTTGATCGGCGCGTGGTTTCGGAAGGGCTGGTCCTTGAAGGCGAGCCGAATGCACACCGTCAAGTAGACCAAGCGAGACAGGCCCCACATCCCGCGATGGCAGGGTCCAGACCTGGATCGTCTTGTCGCGCGGAACGGTGAAATCGGCCAGCAGCCGGACAGAGGCTTCGTCATTGCCGAAATCCTCCACGACCGCCTGGACTTCGCCGGCATCATTGACAAGCACCGCGATGACCAGCGGTTCTACCGTTCTGGTCAGGCTGTAGACGAGCCCAACGGCCAGAAGCAGTGACGCGGCGAGAGAGGTGAGCGCTGCGAACTTCCAGCGCCTTAGGCTGTTGTCGTTTCCGACTGGCTGGTCAGGGGCGCGATGGTCTTGACGGGGCAGAGCAGACTCGATGCGCCGCCAGAGGTCTTCGCTGACCGATTGAGGAGCCAGGCTCGTGTCGAGTGGCAGGAACCGATCCCTGCTTGCCGCGATCGCGGCCTTGAGTTCAGGATCACGTTTCATGGCATCCTCGATCTCTCTGGCTTCAACCGCGTCGAGCAATCCCAGTACATACTCGTCGGCAAGATGAGGCACGTCCTTGCGGTCATAGTTCATGCCAGGCACTCCCGCAGTGCCGACAGTCCACGCCGGATCCATGATTTGGCAGTACCGAGCGGAATTCTCAGGCGACCGGCGATTTCGCCGTGTGAGTAACCGCCGACATAGGCCATCAGAATGCCTTGCCGCTTCGTGTCCTCAAGCGAGCCGAGGCATTCATAGAGGCGGGAATTGCGGTCCAATCGATGCCAGGCCGCCATGATCTCGTCTGCCTGCTGATCGTCGCGAAGCGTCTCAACGTCTTCGACCACATGCTCTCGTCTGCCGTCACGAAGCAGATTGAGCGCTCTGTTGCGAACAATGGCATAAATCCAGCCGCGTGCCGAACCGCTATCGGAGCGGTACTGATGGGCGTGCGTCCAGATGCGGATGAAGGCGTCCTGCACCACCTCTTCTGCAAGCTCACGACGCCGAACGATACGTTGGGCCACGGCGATAAGCTTGCCTGCCTCCTGATCGAATATCTGACGCAAGGCCAGCCGGTCGCCGTTGGCGCAGCCATTGAGCGCTTTTTCTAGATCAACCGGCAAAGAGCCCATCGCTGTCAAACTCATCTCCTCGGATCGGAAAGGTAAATCCGCTGTGCCATCTATACCCGGGCCGCGGGCACTTAGATGCAGCTTTCAAAAAAATTTTCACCTGCTGCATCCAATCGCATCACCCGCGGTGTCTTCAAGATGGAGGGTTGAAAGCCATGTGGCGAAACCTTCTTTGATTTTAAACGCACGGGAGAAGAATATGCAGACCATTCGTTTTGCTTTGGCAGCCTCCATATCCGTCATCGCTACGGCGACATCCGCGCTGGCAGCGCCGGTATTGGGATTGAGCGGCGACAAGACACTCGTCATGTTCGACACGGAAAAGCCCGCGGTGTCGAAGACGATGGAGGTCACAGGCGTCGATAAGCTTGTCGGCATCGATTATCGCCCCGGCAACAAGACCGTCATTGGCGTTACGCCCGATCATCGCATCGTCAGCATTAATCTGGAAACGGGCGCTGCAAGCGATATAGCGAAAATGGACAAGATGCTCACGATCACCAATGCTCCGGTGGTAGTCGACTTTAACCCGATGGCGGATCGTCTGCGTTTCATGAGCGGAACCACCAACCACCGGGTTCACCCTGACACGGGTGCGGTAACGGTTGACGGTACGCTCGCCTTCGAAGAGGGCGATATGCACAAGGGCGAAACGCCGAATATCGTCGCGGCCGCCTATACGAACTCCATCGGAAAACCGGAAAAGACGGCGATGTACAATATCGACGCCACCATAGGCGCATTGATTCAACAAACGAAGCCGAATGATGGGACGCTGAAGGCGATCGGCAAGCTTGGCCTCAAGGATAAGCCGGCGACCTACGCCTTCGATATTCAGGGCATGGAAGGTAGCAAGAACACGGCCTACCTTGCTGCAAACAAGATGCTCTATACGGTCAATCTCGAAACCGGCAAGGCGACCGAAGTCGGCGCGATCACCGGCGTGGAGAATGAAGTGAGAGACATTGCCGTTCTGCCGGCGATGTAAGGAACGAGGGGGCGGGCGGCTATAGCTGACTGCCTCCTTCCGTTTCGTCGACTGTCGGGCGGGACGCCGGGTACTTGCGTCTCTCGACTGTCATCATCGCCGAATTGAGCTTGCCGGGCCAGGGGGTGTTTACGCTAATCTGCCGCTCACGCGATTCTTGAGGGAGGAAACGATGAGCCGCAACATCATTCTGGTCGATCCATTGCCGAGAACGCTGGACCTGATCATGGAGCCTTCCGTTCGAGCCCGTCTGGAGGCGCTCGGCGAGGTAATCGTATCCGAAGACCGCAAGATGCCCGCCGAAGAGGTGGAGCGCTACCTCCCAGACACGGTTTTGATTTTCGGCCAGACTGACATGCCAAGAGAGCGTTTGGAACGCGCGCCGCGATTGAAGGCGATCATCAATGTTGAATCGAATTTTCTGCCCAATGTCGATTACCAGGCCTGCGTCGAGCGAGGCATATGGGTGATCACACCGGCGTCGGCTTTCGCGTCACCGGTTGCGGAAGCGTCGCTTGCCATGGCGCTGGACCTGGCACGCGGCATTACCGCAGCGGATCGTGAGTTCAGGCAGGGCACCGAGCGTTATGGACTTGAAGGGAATTCGGCGACATTCCGCTTTGCAGGAGCCCCGGTCGGCATCATCGGTTTCGGCGATCTTGGTCGTGAACTGCGTGAGCTTATTCGACCGTTCCGAAACACGGTCCGCGTGTTCGATCCCTGGCTACCGAAGGAGATTGTCGAGCGGCTCGACTGCCTGCCATCGACGCTTGATGAACTCCTGCGAGAAAGCCAGGTCGTCTTCGTCTTTGCCAGTGTCACGAGCGAGAACGAAGGTTTCCTCGGCAAGAAGGAATTCGCCTCGATGAAACCGGGTGCGGCTTTCCTGTTGATGAGCCGTGCCGCCGTCGTCGACTTTCCGGCGATGCTTGAGGCTGCTGCATCGGGCCATATTAGGGTGGCAACCGACGTGTTTCCGGAGGAACCAGTCAAGCCAGACGACCCCGTCCGAAGGGTGCCGGGCATTCTTCTCTCCGCTCACAGGACTGGCGGTACTCGCGATGCCTTCTATGCTTTGGGCTCGATGGCCATGGCGGATGCAGAACTTATCATGAAGGGGCTTCCACCGAGGCTTTGCCGTCGTGCTGATCCGGCGACGGCCAGCATGACGAGGTCGAAGCCGGTTTCTGTTTCATAATCATGAGCTTATCCGCATAACCTAACGGTGAATTTGGCTATCGCGGTTGATGGCCTCATATGGCTGCTTGACTCTAGGTCGGTCACAAGCGTTTCGCTGTTACTTTGTGCTCGTGTCGGCTTCCGCAAGAATCTGCTCAAACTGTTCCAGTTGCTTTTCGCCTGTCCCGCTTGAAACCTGGAAGATCAGCCTGTCGTCCCGTCGCACTGCTCCTGCCTTTTTCGTGAGCTGTGCGAGCACCTTAGCAGGGGTCTTTGGTGTGAAGGTCAAGGCGAGCGCCTTCGGTCCCGCCTCGAGCTTTGAGATGCCTAATCGCGCCGCGCTCAGTTGAATGCGGCTTGTTCGCAGCAGGATGAGTACCTCCGAAGGCAATTCACCGAACCTGTCCTCAAACTCTTCTTTCAGATCATCTATCTCGAGGAGGCTGGAGGCACGGGAGAGCTTGGCATAGAGATTGAGTCTGGTGGCGGGATCCGACACATAGTTCGCCGGTATCGTCGCCGCTGTGTCGAGGTGAAGGATCGTCTGTTGCGGGAAAAGTGATGACTTCTTGCCCAGTTCCGCGACAGCCCCAGCCAAAAGCTTCTGGTACAGTCCGACGCCGATCACCCTCATATGCCCAGCCTGATCATCACCGGCGATGTCGCCACCGCCACGCAGATCGAGATCTCGCACACTGATTGCCAAACCGGACCCCAACCGGTCACTCTCGACAAGCGTGGAAAGCCGCGACAAAGCGTCGTCGCCCAGATCTGCCCCCTCTTCCAATAAGAGGGTCGCTCTGCCCTGCGCGCCAGAACGGCCGACGCGTCCGCGCAGTTGATGAAGTTGAGCAAGCCCGAAGCGCTCTGGGTGCCATATAAACATGGTATTAGCCCGCGGCACGTCCAGCCCATTCTCGATAATGTTGGTGGCGAGCAGGACATCTCCATCGCCTCCCGCAAAACCGACAATGGTCTCGTCGATTTTTGCTGCCGGCATCCTGCCATGCGCCACCTTGACCGACAGTTCTGGCACGATGTTTTTCAGTATGGTTTCGACACCTTCGATGTCCTCAATACGAGGAACGACGACGAAGCTCTGTCCGCCTCGGCGATGCTCCCGCATCAAACCCGTTCGCATCGATGCGCGGTCGAAAGCAGCGAGTGAGGTACGCACCGGACGCCTTCGCGATGGCGGCGTTGTGAGAAGGCTAACCTCCTGAACGCCAACCATAGCCGATTGTAGTGTTCGCGGAATTGGCGTCGCCGACATCATAAGCGTGTGAAGGGAAGGCGCGAGCTTGTTCATCGCACTCTTCTCTTTCAACCCAAAACGATGCTCCTCATCCACGATCAACAGCCCCAGCCGCGCAAAACGCACATCTTTTGCAAAGATCGCTTGCGTCGCCACGATGACCCCGATTTTGCCCTCAGCCAGAGCCGCTTTGGTTTGCTTGCTTTCGGCTGGCTTCACCAGCCGCGACATCATCCCGACAGAGACGTCTGTCCCTTCGAAGCGTTGCTGGAAGGTTTGGAAGTGCTGACGCGCTAAAACGGTGGTGGGCGCGATAACGGCAACCTGTCCGCCAGAGAGGGCCACCGCCGCCGCGGCACGCAGCGCGACCTCCGTCTTGCCGAAGCCGACATCTCCGCACACGAGGCGGTTCATCGCCTTTCCCGATGCGAGATCAGACAAAACATCGTTGATCGCTTTTGATTGATCGCGGGTCTCGGCAAAAGGAAAACGGCGCGTAAAGGCTGCAAATTGAGTGCGAGGAGGGATGAATGTCTGCGCCTGTGAGGATTGCCTCTGCTTGGCAATCTTCGAAAGGTGACGGGCGGTTGAAACGATGTCCTGCGCGATCTTCTGGCTCTTTTTGCTCCAGGCCTCGGTGTGGAGACGATCGAGCGAAACAGCATCAGGTTCGGAACCATAACGCCAGAGCTTGTCGAACTCTCGCATGGGAACGAGGATGGAATCTCCATCGCGATACTGCAATCGGGCTGCGTCGCGCGCGACGTTCTCGACAAGGATCGTCTCGAGATCCTTGAGAACGCCAATGCCATGATCTTCGTGCACAACCACATCACCGATCCGAAGCTCGGGCTCGGTTAGCAATTGATGAGAGTTGGTGTCGGCCATCGGTGCATCGGGTGCAGCAACGACGACGATACCCTCACTCGTATCGACAAAACCTTCCTGGAGATTGCTGGCAATCTTCATGAGACTGCCAGGCGTCGCTCTCAAAACATCATCCCATTGGGCGACGGTGCCGTTGGGAGCGTCCACGCCCTTCTCCAGTCGCCGATAAAGGGCCTCGGCGCGCTTGCCGTTACCCGCGATCAGAACCTTCTTATTCTCTTGAAGGGCGTCCTGCGTAAATCTGGTGACCGACTTCCGGTAATCGGCGTCATAGGGCTTCGTCGGCAGATCCTCACCATCGTCGATTTTTAGGGTCTCCAACCCCATACGACCGGTCTGCTCGTCCCATTCGCCGCGGTCGAGATAGAGCGACTGACGCGACGCTGCATCCGCTGCGCCGAAATCAATATGGGCCTGCTGCGCGTCGTCGATGATGTCCAGATAGTGTTCGAGCCGCTGATTGATACCCTGTCCCAGGATCAGGGTCGTATCACCGAGGAGATCAAACACGCTAGGCATGAGATCGTAGTGGCGAATGAGCGAGTTCTCGATGGCACTTGCAGATGGACCGGCGTCTTGAGAAGCGTCATCACCCTTAATAAGTTCCGAAGCGGGGCCAACCGATACGTGCTCCAAAGAACTTTCCGTGCGCTGCGATAGGCGGTCGAAGCCATGCAACTCAAGAATATTGTCATTCTCATCAAGCACAATCCGCATGGGCCCGGGAGCACCGGCGGGGTAGATGTCGATGACGCAGTCACGGACAGCCAATTCCCCCGGATCGTCGGCAACGCCTTCTTCCGTATATCCTGTGCGTGCGATGAAATCCATGAACGCATCGCGGTTGAACGATGTGCCGACCTCCAGTTGGAAAACGCTCTCGGAGATCGCGTCTGCTGGCGGGACGCGTTGAAGGATTGCTTCCAATGACGTCAGCATCAGGCGACGGCTGGAACCCCCACCAATCCATAGTCGCAGCGCGTCCATTCTCCGGCCCATGCAGTGACGAGACGGGAGAACGCGGTCGTATGGAAGGCAATCCCATGGAGGAAACACAATATGGTTTATCTCAGGGAAAAGAGCAGTGATGGCCTCTGCTATCCGGTCAGCCTCTCCCTCGCTCGCCGCAACATAGCAGAGTGACGTTTCGGATTGGGCAAGCAAAGCAGCAAGCCTCGTTGCAACGAATCCTGGCGGTAGCTTTGGTGTCTCGATCGGCTGAGGGGCGCTGGTAGATGCGGCGGCTCTTTTCTCTTTGGGTCTAGACGCGCTCACATCCATTCGCATTTCTTTCATAAGCAATTTCACCAGCCATCGAGAACAAAGTTCCCAACAGCTTGTTCCTTGCCAACGTCATCTTTGCAGCGCGTGAGCCCGTGCGGATGCACGATTGTGACGGCCCTTTAGCGAGCCGTCGAGGATGCGTCCATTTTCGCTTCGATTGGATTTGAACGATCAGAGATCCTTTGCAATACGCAGACCGTCGTAGATTGCGGCGTGGGTGTTACGCGCCGCTACCGCATCGCCAATCCTGAAAAGCTGAAACGTGCCATTCTCGTTTCGCGTCACGGATTGGGCATCGCCTGCAATAAGGTGATCGTGGGAGACTTCACCACCGTTGATTGATTGCGGCTTGAGCTCGAAGTAGAGTTCATCCAGCGGCCGTGTTCCGTGGTTGACCACCACCTGGTCGAAGAGCTTGCGCTTGTCGACACCACCATAATCGCTGCCGATGTGGGCCAGCAACTGGTTTCCGCTTCGCTCCACTGCCGTCAACGTATAGGTCACCGTGAACGTGGTTTCGAGCTTCTGCAATGCTCTGATATAGGGGACGAGATTCATGCCCATGACCTCAGGCGCAAAGGCGCGGTCGCGTGTCATGATCTCCACCTTCGCTCCGGACTTCGCGGCAATCTCGGCAGCTTGAAGGGCTGCGTGGTCGCCGGCATCGTCGTAGATCAGGACGTTCGTGCCAGGTTTGACGTCGCCCGAAATGATGTCCCATGACGACACCACGAGTTCGTTGCCGGCCGCCAATACATCGGTATGGGGAAGTCCACCTGTGGCAATAATTACCACATCTGGCATTTCAGCTTCCACTGTTTCCACATTCGCCCAGGTGTTGAAGTGAAACTGTACGCCGAGCTTTTCGCACTGGCTCATTCGCCAGTCGATAATGCTGATCATCTCCCGGCGGCGCTCGCTTTGAGCCGTCAAACGGATTTGCCCACCGGCGTTGTTAGCGGCCTCGAAGACGACAACCGAATGGCCGCGTTCGGCAGACACCCGGGCCGCCTCAAGCCCCGCGGGTCCCGCCCCAACGATGACCACTTTTCTACGTCGCGTGGCTTTTGGGATGGTGTGAGGGATGTCGACCTCTCGTCCCGTTGCGGCGTTGTGGATGCAGAAGGCCATGCCGCCCTGGTAGATGCGATCGAGACAGTAATTCGCCCCGACGCAGGGTCGTATGTCATCCTCCCGCTTTTCCATGATCTTACGGACAATGTGGGGGTCTGTCATATGGGCGCGCGTCATTCCAACCATATCGACCTTGCCGGAAGCGATGGCGTGCCGAGCCGTTGCAACATCGGGAATTTTTGCGGCGTGGAACGTCGGGAAATTGGTTGCTGACCGAATCTGACCGGCGAAATCGAGATGCGGCGAATTGGCCATCCCCTGGATCGGAATGACATCCGTCAGTCCCGGGTCTGTATCGATATGGCCGCGGATGACATTGAGGTAGTCGATAAGGCCGCTATTCTTGAGGCGTCGCGATATTTCAAGACCTTCTTCCGAGCCCGTGCCATTCTCTACCCGCTCATCTGCCGTGTAACGAATGCCGAGAATGAATTCGTTGCCAACGCGCTTTCTGATTGCACCAAGCACGTCGAGACAGAATCGCATGCGGTTGTCGAGCGAGCCGCCATACGGGCCATCCAGCTCATTGGTGCGAGGCGAGGTAAACTGCTCGATGAGATGGCCGTATGCCTCCAGTTCCACGCCATCCATGCCGCCTGCCTGCATCCGCTCTGCGGCGTCGGCGAAGTCCTTGATGATCCGCTCGATATCCCAGTCTTCTATCTTCTTGGGAAAAGCGCGGTGCGCGACCTCGCGATGATGCGAAGGCGCGACCACCGGAAGCCAGTCGCCCTTGTCCCATCGGGTGCGACGGCCAAGATGGGTGAGTTGAACCATGATCGCCGAACCCTGCTCATGCACGGCGTCGGTCATTTCGCGGATCCAGGGAACGATCGCGTCCTTATAAGCGAGCAGGTTGTTGAAAACCGGAGGGCTGTCTTTCGATACGGCTGCTGATCCGGCCGTCATCGTTAGTGCAACTCCGCCTTTCGCCCGCTCGACCGTGTATGCACGATATCGCTCCTTTGGCATCCCGTCTTCCGGATAGGCCGGTTCGTGCGCTGTGACGATGATGCGGTTTCGGAGCGTCAGGTGCTTGAGTTGAAAAGGCTGGAGGAGGGGATCGTTCGACATCGGCTTTCTCCGCGAGAGGGTTGTCGTCCAACGTAAAAAAAATGTACATAGGTGTCAATATTAAGAACATGACAGTACATTGGTTCGATGCACGTGTGATCAGGCAATTGTTCGCGTTCCACCGGTTTGATAGGAACCAACCATGACAGAGATTTCTAACGACAGCGGTTGGCGCGGATCGCAAGAGGTGTGGCTGCAGGCTGCCTATGAAGCCTTATTGGAAACCGGCGTCGAGTCGGTGAAAATCCTGCCGCTTGGAAAAAAGTTGAACTTGTCCCGCACGAGCTTCTACTGGTTCTTCAAGGACCGGGAAGAGCTTCTGGCGGCGCTTCTCACCCGCTGGCGCGAGAAGAACACCGGCAATTTGGTCAAGCAGTGCGAGGCTTATGCTGAGAGTATCGTTGAAGCGATGTTCAATGTCTTTGATTGTTGGATTAACCACGAACTGTTCGATCCACGCTTTGAATTTGCGGTTCGGAGTTGGGCCCTACAGTCTGAGGACATATCGACAGAGATAGAAAACGCCGACCGCGCAAGGCTCTCGGCGCTACAGCAGATGTTCATGCGGTTTGGCCACACCGAGCTGGACGCGGACGTTCGGGCGCGCACGACCTATCTCGTTCAAATCGGCTACGTTTCGATGCGCACGAAAGAGGACATTTCTTTGCGCATGAAACGCATTCCTCACTACGTCGAGGTGTACACAGGTATCGCGCCCCAGCAGCGCGATCTCGACCGCTTTTTTGCCCGCCATAGCTTCAGAGGTGCTGATCTTGGATGATTTTACGACCGTCCACGGCAACTCGATTTGAGTTCCCTGCGAAAATTGCTGACAGAATGCTGTGCCTACCGTGTCAGAAGCTAGGTCGACGCTTAAGCAGTTTTATCAGGCAGCGTAAGCCCGTGTAGGATCGGCCCCACTATCCGCACTTCTTGAAAGCGTCCGGTCCGGCCTCGAACGCCAGCCTCGATAGGGATGCTTCGGCGGTCAAAGGCTTGTCGAACAAATAGCCCTGACCCAAGTGGCATCCTGCGGCACGCACAATTTCACGATGTTCTTCGGTTTCGATGCCTTCGGCGACGATCGTCAACTTCAGCCGGTGGGCAAGATCGCATGTCCCGGCAATGATTGCCGCGGCTTCCTCGCAATGCGATGCGCCGCGCAGGAATGACTGGTCGATCTTTATTTTATCGAAGGGGAAGCGACGTAGATAGCTGAGGGAAGCGTAACCGGTGCCAAAGTCATCAAGGGATATTCGGCAACCCATGAGTCGGAGTTCATGAAGAACGGATAGCGCGCGTTCGTCATTCTCGATCAATGTGCTCTCCGTGATCTCGATCTCGAGGCGCTCGGGCGAAACGCCATTTTTTGTCAGAGATGCGCGCGTATGGAGCACAAGGGATGGATTCGTCAGCTGAGCTGCGGACACGTTGACAGCAATAAAGGTGTTGATCGGAAGAAGGGCTGCCTGCTGGCAAGCCGCTTCGATAACCCAAGATCCGATAGGGCCGATCTGGCCGCTCTCCTCAGCGATCGGAATGAACTCCGCAGGGGAAATAAGACCAAGTTCAGGATGTTGCCAGCGCAACAATGCCTCGAAGCCACGCGTCGTGTCGGTGGGAAGATCGACGATCGGCTGAAAGAGCAGGAATAGCTGTTCTTTTTCCGTAGCCGTCGCGAGATCGGTCTGCAGGCATTGCCAACGTGTCAAGTGTTGGTTCATGTCCGGGTGAAAGGTCATGAACTGGTTGCGTCCCGCCTTTTTTGCTTCGTAAAGTGCGATATCCGCGTGTCTGAACAGAGTTGAGCCGCGATCGGAATTGATGTTGCAGGAGCTGACACCGAGGCTGACGCTTGAGGTCACGAGCCTGCCATCGATGTCGAAAGGCGCACGGACTTCCTGCAAAATCCGCTTGCTGCATTCGACGGCCTCATTTGCTGCGTTCGAGCCAGTGTATAGAATGCCGAATTCGTCACCGCCAATGCGTGCAATGACGCTGGCGCCGATACACGACGTGCTCAGTCGCTTAGACAGTTCGACAAGCAATCGATCGCCAGAGGCGTGCCCCAGCGTGTCGTTGATCATCTTGAAGTGATCGACGTCGAGGATGATTAGTGACTGCTCGACATTCTGTTTACCCGAAATCGAAGCGTGGAAGCCAATCCGGTTTGCGATACCCGTCAGAGAGTCTATTCTTACCACGCGGTCCAGCTTGGCATTCTGGCGGAAAACAAACACCAGCAGAACGGCGCCGAAGGCAACGAACGTCATCGTGACAAAACAGATCGTGGCAAAGATGATGCTGAGCTGGCTCTGGTTCTGCTGAATCTCGTCGCCGACATTCGCATGCGAAAGCGAGCCAAGTCGCAGCACGGGTCCGATGAAAGGCTGAAGTTTCGATACACCTTCGCGCATCGCCGTCGGAGAATGTGGTTCTGCGACCAGCGGCGCCAGCGTCGATACAACATTCTTCAGGTCTTCCAGCATCGCCTTCTGCTTTGGGTCGCTGTTAGACGAACTGGATGACAGGATCTTCAACCGATTGTTGATGATGCTGAGCCGAAACGCGACATCGCCGATGTCGCCTGATGTCTGACTTTGCTGAAGAGCAAATTGGAGGCGCAGCAACTCGACCGCGGTTTGACCGAGATCGAAGGTGCGATTGTATCGGGATGCTTCGACGATGTGGCGTTGGTAACTGAGAGCAAGAAAAGAACTCGCAACAGCGATCAACGCAAGTACGGCCGTGACAAGTGTCAGCGTTATCTTCGTACGCCGGTAGCGGACTGGAAGGTCAATTGTGTCCCCGATCGCTCTCACTGGACGTTGATTTCCGCAATCTGCCACACAGCACGACTGTAATAGGTCTGATGCTGCAATTCGGGGCGGCTATCGAATGGGAAAACCAGAAACACCGGACCCTTGTCACTGACCGGCATGATTCTGCCGTTTTGGCGGGTTGCTAGGAGCGCACCGGCCTCTTGCAGCTCGGATATATCCGCTTCCACTTCGTAGTCATTCAAAGCGATGATCTGTAACTTCGTGCCGCTGAACTGCGTAGAGGACAGGAAATCTTTCAGCGACACGCCACTGAATTCGGTCACGCCAGAATGCCAGGGCGTGGTCGTCGAAAAGGTGGTCTGGGGCATCTTGTCCATTGCAGAGAGATCAAGAGCGATAGAAGTTTGCTGTCCAGAAGACAGTCCCTGAACCTTCAAAATTGGTTCGGAAGAATATGCAGGATTACTGCCTACAACACCAGCAAGCGCCAGCCCGGTCAAGAAACGAACAAATACTCGGCGAGTTGGCATGGATCATCCCCAATTTGATTTTCAAGCCATACCTCAAGCATCGTTGTGTTCAATCTTATTTCATTATGATATTATGTTATGTGTAATAATTATTTAACGGCGCGTTGGCAAACGTTCGACTTTTAACGATTGTTATCGAAGTCCTTACATTTGAAACTCGAAATACTTCGTGCTGAAACACAATCATGCCTCATTAAGTCACAGCTGCAGGCAGTTGAACCGAATGATCGATTAGCCGAAGCTCAGATTTTATCTCATGGCGAGCTTAAGTTCTTCGTCTCGGCTTTGAGGCGATTTCAACATGCAGGTGGAACAATAGGTTCCGCCTTGACCAGATAAAAACGGCAGCAACCACCGCGTTGGCGGAAGGTTTCTCTGACCGCCTTTCCGTGCCGATCATACTGCGTCAAGTTGAAGTAATGAAGCTCGCGATTTGCAAGTGGCGAAGCAGGCGTTTTTAGGATGCTCATCGCTGCAGCTTCGATTGCGTCGAACCGCAGGCCGGCATCCAGAAAGCGTTGAGCAATCGCGTCGCCGAACAGTCTCCAAAGAGCAGCGCGTGAAAGCTTTGTTTTTGCATGAACCCGATCGATGACGAGGTGGAAATGCTTCTCGATCCCGATCCTAAAGAGGTCTTCGTCTAGTCGGCCATACAGGATACCGGCCTCGTCGAAACCCATATGGGCGCGCCGCGATGGATAAATCTTACCGTCGTGCACTTGCTTCTTGGTGTCTAAGGAAAGCGCCACTGAAGCCGGAGCGAGTTCAGGAACAAGACCAAAACCGAAAAACAGCGGAACAGTTGTAGCGGCAAAGATGTAAGCGTAGTCGTTCATCAAAAACGCGCCGGCGGTTTGATATCCGTCCTTGCATATAACGCGACTGCTCGAAGGCGAGGAATTCGTCCATAGCCGTGTCATCTGAGAAGAACGTCTGAACATTGATCCACTCGGTGCCAACTGGTTCCAGCTCCGCACGCATGTCTGGCAGATAAGCGGCCTGCGTCTCAAATGCTTACAGGACGAGCGCTTTGCGCGGCAGATATGTGTTTTTGGCTATAGCCATCGTTTGAACCTGACGATGGACAGAGCTAGCGAAGATTTCGAGGCAAAGACGTGAACAAAGGTCGATCCGAGATTGAGGCGAGGCGTCTTGTCACGGTCATGACCCAAACGGCCTTTCTCTGAAGTAAAGCGTCCTGTGCTCATGCAACGGTCTCTTTTCTCCCCAGCAGCCAGAGGAGATAGGGTCCTCCAATCAGCGCGGCGAAGAGGCCGACTGGTACTTGGTACGGGTAGATGACGATCCGTGCCAGCCAGTCGGCACATACGAGGATGCCAGCTCCGAGCATGATCGTTGCGACCAGTTGGTGTTGAGGTGTGCGGAATCCGAGGAGCCTAGCAAGGTGCGGTGCTATCAGTCCCGTCAGGCTCAAAGGGCCGACAAGCAGTGAGGCGACTGCAGTCATCAATGCAGCGAAGACGGCCAATATAAACCGCGGGCGGACGACACCGACGCCGAGACCTCGCGACAATCCGACGCCAAGTGGCAGGATGGTTAGCCAACGCGTCATAAAAAACAGCGGCGCCGTGAGTACGACCAGTGAAAGAATGGATGACCACGCTTCGAAAGAACCGGCGCCGCTGGTTGATCCTGCCATCCAGTTGAGCAAGACGTAGCTGCGCATATCTCCTTGCGCCAACATAATGGTGACGATCGCCATGCAAAAGGCGCTGACCGCGATGCCTGCGAGCAGCAGTCTTTCTGACGAAAAGCCCGACTTGCCTGCAATCGCCATCATCAACAAAAAGGCGAGGAGTGAGCCGGAGGCGGTGCTGACAAGCATAATGAAGCCCGATGGCATACCGGTCAAAAGCAGGGCGAGCGTCAATCCAGCTCCGCCCCCGCTTGAAACCCCAAGGACCTCCGGGCTTGCGATCGGGTTTCCGGTCACCCGCTGAATGACGAAGCCAGCTGCGCCAAGCATGGCGCCTGCACCACCCGCGGCAAGAATGCGTGGCAGGCGAAACGGTAGAAGCTCGAAAAGCAGTGAACCTGTCGCCACACTCCATCCATCCAAAGTCGGACTGACGGTAAGCGCGAGAGCGAGGACGAGTATCACACCTGCCGCCATAATACATAGCGTGGTGGCGGGTCTCCGAAGATGTCTAGCGACAGCACTTCCTGCCTGGGTCGCGTTGGAGACACCGTGAACCCGTGGCAGAAGAACCAGCAGCAGTGGTCCTCCAAGTAGAGCAATAGCGGCACCCGTCGGCGCGAGATCGGAAAAGCCCGCTCCCAGGATTTGCGTCAGGCAGTCGCCGATAAAGAGGATGGCGGCTCCCGTCAAAGGGGCTGCCATCATGAACTGACCCGTGGTACGCGCACCGCAGATCCTGGCGGTAGCCGGGGCTGCAAGTCCCAAAAAGCCGATAACTCCGACTGCGGCCGTGACGGAGGCGGAGAGCCAGACGCTGAGTACGAGGATGGCGAGCCGGACCCATAACAAGACGATACCGAGGCTCCGAGCGCTCGCGTCGTCCAATGCAAGGACGGCCAGCGGTTTCGTCAGAAGCGCGGCCAGGAGGATTCCCACCAGAAGCCGAGGTGCCAGCGAAAGAGCAACGCTCCAATCCTGCTGATTGAGCGCGCCTGCGCCCCATATATTGATCGACAAGGCGTATTCACCACGTGCCAGGATCAGCGTCACGCTGAGCGAGGCGGTGATAAGGCCGACAATCATTCCTGAAACGGCAACCGTGACCGGATCGAGCCCGCGCCTCCAACTTAGGGCCAACACAATTGTCACCGCTAAGAGGCCGCCCGAAAAGGCGGTCAATTCACGCGACACACCTGCCACCACCGGTGAAAAACTTAAAGCCAAAGTCAGTGCAAGTTGAGCGCCGGACGCGATACCGAGCGTAGAAGCATCCGCGACCGGGTTGCGTAACACGCGTTGAAGAAGAGCACCGGCAAGGCCGAGCGCCGCACCTGCTATGACAGCGACTGCCGCGCGGGGGAGGAGGCTGCTCCACAACAGGATCTCATCCAGCGACCGCGCGATTGGCGCATCGCCCGGGACATGAGGGCGAAGTGACAGTAGCGCGCCGAATGAGAGGATGCAGGCCAAGCCTAGGGCGAGAGCAGGAAGGATGGAACGTCTTGCGGGCCTTATCGTCAAGGAATCTTCAGCGGCTTCGGACACCTGAAATTCCTTCAGCAAGAAGTTCGGCGAAGCGACTCGCTGCCGGTAGCGCTCCATAAGGATTGATTGACTTCAGCGTCAGCACGCGGTTCTCACGAACGGCGGGAAGGGCGTTCCAAAATGCGCTCCCAATCAGTCCCTCAAATGCGTCTTGGGGATGAGGCGGTATGAGGACGATAGCCGCGTCGGGCATGGACGCGAGTGTCTCAATGCCCATAGGCGCAGTGGCAGAATAGCTTGTAGCGCCATGCCATGCGCTCATCAGTCCTAATCTTTTCAACACCTCCCCGAACATGCTGTCTGACCCGAAGACCCGATAATGTCGCGCGTCGCCGATATTGATAGGAAGGACAGGCCTTCCATAATCTTTGGTGATCATACGTTTCAGATTATCGAGCCGTGTTGCGACCGCGTCGACCATTATGCGGGCCTGAGGAAGCTCCAAGCGCTCACCGATGGCGATCGTTGCTTGTTCGGCGAGAGTATAAGGGTTTTCGCTGGCCACGTAGATCGAATGGCTTTCGACAGGCGCGATACGGCTCATGAGCGGATCGGCCCAGGCGTAGAAATTCGAGTTAAAGATGAGGTCCGGACGCGCAAATCGGAGCGCTTCGAAATTAGGTGTGCCGCGTAGGCCTATATCGGCGACACCTTCCGAGAGGTCCGGCTTGACCACGACATCTTTGAACTGGCGGAGTTCCGCCGCCGCGACAACATTCGCGCCTACAGTCAGGAGCGTTTCAAGAAGGGCCCAATCGAGTGTAGCAACCCGAGGCGCCACTGGTGTCGCTTGTACGCCGCTCGCCGCCGCAAGTACCGCCGCGCCCGAAAGCAGAGTTCTTCGGGTCATATGCACGTTCAATGTGGCTCCTGTCACAAAGGCCCTCGACTTACAAAGCCGAGAGCCTTCTTCGAAACATGTGTTAGTTTGTCAACTTACCAGGCTTTGCTGATTTTGAATATTAGCGTGCGCGCGTCACCGTATCCGCAGGCACCTTCACCGCGGCAGGCTTCCACGTAGGTCTTGTCGAAGAGGTTGGTAACGTTGAGCGACGCCGTCCAGTCATCCTTCTTGTAGCGGATCGCCGCATCGACAACTGTTGATTCAGGTACGCTCTTCGTATTCGCTTCGTCCGCCCAGGACTTGCCCTTGTAACGGAGGCCAGCACCGATGCTGACGCCCTCAAGCAGTCCAGATGTCACGGTATAGTCCGCCCAGAGAGACGCAGAATGCTCGGGGACGACATAAAGCGACTTGCCGACAAGAGCTGGGTTGGGATCGTTTTTGGTCACTTCGGTGTCGGTATAGGCGTAGGACGCAAGTAGCTTCCAATTTTCGTCGACATTGACCTTGCCTTCGATTTCAAAGCCCCTCGACTGCGCGCCACCCAACTGATCTGTAAATGGTGCAGTCGCGATCGACACGGTGGCATTGCGCTTGTTGATCTGGAACACAGAGGCCGTGATTGAGGCATCCATAAACTCAGGCACATACTTGATGCCTGCTTCATATTGCTCCCCTTCCTCCGGCTTCAGCGGGCCTTGCAGACCGCGTCCGACAAGCGGATTGAAGAAGGTTGAGGCGCTTATGTAGGGCGTGACGCCGTTGTCGAACTCGTAGGCGAGACCGGCACGACCGCTCCACGCACCATCGGTATCTTTGAAGCTGCCCGCCGGCGTCAGCTTGTTGTCGAAATCCGTATGAACGACGTCGTAACGGCCGTTCAGCGTCACCAGCCAGCCACCACCGAAGCGGATTTGGTCCTGGGCATAGAGGCCGAGTTGGTTCATCGTCACCGTCTCGTTATAGAGCGGCGCGGGGGCCAATTGGGGTTGCCCATAGACTGGATTGTTGACGTCGATCGGACCGGATCCGAATACCGAGTTCTGGACATTGTCGATGCGATATAGGCGGTAATCCACGCCCAGCATGACCTTGTGTTCGATGCCGCCCAGATCGAAGGAATTTTCGATCCGGTTATCCCATCCGACCGTGTCGGCGGCGGTGTCGCCCTCGAAGTTAAGCCGATTTAGCGATGTCGACTGTGGAGCGGGCGGTGGAGGAGACGCCGTCCAGAGGTACGGGTAGACGAAGTGCTCGTACTTGTTCAGGTGCCCATAACGGAGATTGGAGGTTAACTCCCAGCCGCTATCGAAGGTGTGCTCCAGTTCATAACCAGCCATTGTCTGACTGTAGCGGCCGGTATCGATATCAGGTTCGCCAGGGAAGAAGCGGCGTGGAATTTTGCCGACACCAGGGCGGTCGATGACAGTGCCCTCATAGGGTAAGAAGCCATTGCCGGTGTGCAGTTGGTCCAATCCGGCATAGGAAGCCCAAAGAGTGAGTTTCGTGTCTTCGTCAGGCGAGATCGTCAGCTGCGGCATGATGAAGCCGCGGAAATCGTGCGTGTAATCCGTATAGCCGTCACCGCCGCCGATCTTGCCTGTCAGACGATACTTCATCGTCCCATCTTCATTGACCTTGTCGGAAAGGTCGAAGGCGCCATACCCGTTTCCGTTGCTGTTGATGCCTGCTTCTGTGTAGTAATAGGGGGCATCCGTCGGTCGCTTGCTCGTCATGTTGACGATACCGCCCGCATTTGCGCCGCCATAGAGAACCGATGCTGGCCCCTTTAGTACCTCCACGCGCTCAAGAGCGAATGGATCGATCTGGAAATTGCCGAAACCGTAGGAAAAGAGGCTTAGCCCATCGAGGTAGACACCGGTCTGGCTCGCGTCAAAACCGCGAATGTAGTACCAATCCGTATCCGGATCATTGCCGAAGGGCTGGGTCGTGACGCCCGGGGTATAGCGTAAAGCCTCATCCACCTTGTTGACCACGCCCCGATCATCCAATTCCTCACGGCCGATGAGGGAGACCGCCTGGGGGATTTCCTGAATTGGTGTGTCGCTCTTCGAACCGGTAGAGGATTTCTTCGCGACGTAACCTTTAACGGAGCCTTGACCATCTTGGTCTCCGCGGATGACGATCGGAGCAAGCATGGTCGCGGCCTCTTGTGCATGCGCCGGCCAGGTAGAGCAAATGGCGATGACCGCCACTCCGTACAGCTCAAACCTCGCCCCAAATCCTCTTTCAGTCTTGTCCATTATGTGCCCCACTACACAAACTCACCGCCTCTAAGCTCGATGCGGCCCTGTAATAGGTGAGCAACTAACTCATCTTTACCCCGGTGGATTGGCTTGATCTGCAGCAATTGGATGTTTTTGGGCGATCTGCCATAACAGCCAGTGGAAATTTGTAAAAATGCACCGCCCGCCTGCTAGCAACGGGGGCAGATTTGCCGCTTGCTTGACATTGGTCACGACTGGCGAGCTTTACGCCAACGTGCTGGTGTCGTCCCCAGATGCTTGCGAAATACTTTGGTAAAATGCGCCTGGTCGGAGAATCCGGTCTCAGCTGCGATCTCGGTCAGCGGTTGGGTATCCAATGAAAGCAGTTCCTTCGCCTTCTCCAACCTGGTCCTCATCTGCCACTCATGCGGCGCCAGACCAGTCGATGCCTTGAACGAGTGGCTGAAATGCGATTGCGACATTCGGGTGAGCTCGGCAAGCTCCTGCAGACGGATGTTGCGGGCGCAGTTTTCGCTGATGAAATCGGTGGCTCGGCGCAATTGCCACCCCGCAAGAGTGCTCCGCCGCCGCGGCGATGTTTTTTCCAATTTCAGAACGTCAATCAGGAGCGCCAATGCAAGGCTGTCTCCGTAAAGATCGTTCAGCGGCGCGCTACTGGCAAGTTCGGTCGCGATCAGTTCCGCGAGTGTCATCACTCGCTGGTCGAAGAACAGCAACTGTGGATCCTGGAGCTTCTTCGGATCGATTTCTTCTGAAAGCCGCTGGACCAAGACATCCGCATCGAAATGGATATCGAGGTGCCGGACATATTGCACATCGGCGAAATCAACCCACAAATCCATGTCAGCGGGAATGTAGGAAATCGGGCTATGACCATCCTGCGGCGTGCCGGAAGATTTAGGAGACAGCTTTACGTTCGACCGACCACGTCCTCGCTGGTCTAAGAGGATAAAGAGGCGGGGGTCGCGAGCTGTATAGTGACCGCCTGCATAGGAGGCGCACTCGACGTCCCAGAGATCGGCAGTTATCCCATTCCAATAGCGGCGGCGCAGCCCGCCCATGACAGAGAAACCTTCGATCCTGTTCTCCATCCGTGGCTGGAAATTCATGAATAAGCACCCCAAGGCAAAACTTGCATATAATTATCAAGTTCTCTAACTAGCTGCAATCCTAGACTCGACCGCGCCGCGCGCGTTCCTGGCGATATAGGGCAGGCGTGTTACCATGTTGCCAAATGAATGAAACATGACCTCGCTTGATCGAGAAACATGCAAGACGGGTGATCGATAATGCTGACGAACGCTGAGCCTCATACCTTAGAAGCAGTTCCGCCTGTTGTTTCGCTTAAAGATGTTAGTTTCGCTGTCGACGGCCGGGTCCTACTCCAACCGCTAACGCTCGATATTCCTGCGGGTCTCTCAGTTGCTCTGATAGGTCACAATGGCTCAGGCAAATCCACGCTCCTAAAGCTGATCGGCCGACAGCAACCCGCAAGTGGAGGTAAAATCCATTTCGAGGGAAAGCCGCTCGAAAGCTGGGGTGCCCGAGAATTCGCTCGCCGGCTCGCTTACCTTCCGCAGCGAACGCCAGTTGCACCTGGTATGCTCGTGAAGGAACTGGTCGCGCTTGGCCGCTATCCCTGGCACGGAGCGCTCGGACGCTTCGGCACGTCAGATCAGGCCAAAGTCGATGAGGCAATCGCTCTTACGGGCATTCGGCCGTTTGCGGAACGGATGGTTGACAGCCTGTCCGGCGGAGAGCGCCAGCGTGTGTGGCTCGCCATGCTCGTGGCTCAGGACGCCACTTGCCTGTTACTCGACGAACCCATCTCGGCGCTCGATATCGGTCAGCAACTGGACGTCTTGTCGCTGACTCGGGACCTTTGCCGAAAAAAAGGCATCACCATCATAACCGTTCTGCACGACATCAACATGGCCGCGCGCTACTGCGATAGGGTGGTCGCCTTGCATTCCGGCAGGCTGATGGCGCAAGGCACACCCGAGGAGATCATGACGGTGAAGGAGCTTGCGCGCATTTTCGATGTCCGCATGGATATTCTGCGGCAGCCATCAAATGGCCGGTTGTTGGCTTTCGCGCAATAGGTTCTAGGGGATGCTGTGCTTGCTGGGCGGCCAATGAAGGTGCGCGACGGCCCGTGTCATATGGCGACGCCGCAGCTTCGGTCGAGAGCGGTCATCATCTCTTAAATCGCGAGGGGCTGGCAAGTTCTGTGCGCACCCACAGTACATAATGTCGTAAATGGGCCAATCAAGGTTCATAGCATTTACTGCGAAATGTGATGGTCATGCGTTGTTTAGTAAGAAAATTCTTTCGCTCTCGCAATTCTGATCCTTTGGCCAATGGTAGCATTCAAAAAGTGATTTTAGCGATCTTCGCGAAAAATATTTGAGGTTTTTTTATGGACATTGGAAAAAAATTGTCGTAGGAAGCGCTCCTCGGTGAGCTTATCGCTCGCCACATCACATTTTCATTCGGGTCGAATGGTGTTTATGCAAAGGCATTCATCACCGGTTTGAACCCTCGTTCCAAAGCTTGCGGTGGCGGTGATGTCGCAAACAAGCTGTAATCCTGTCGATGTCCGCTCCTGCAAAACCCTGAGGTTGTCAGGGCCAACCGCGATAAAGAAGGAGAATGCCCTTGCTCTAAGCTGGGCTGAATTAAATTTATGAATTCTCAAACTGAAAATGACGCACTGGCTCTGCCGGTTACGACCAAAATCAGTCTCAATAACGTCTACAAGATATTCGGTGAGGACACCGACAAGGCGCTGGACATGGTTCGCGCCGGGAAGACGAAATCTGAAATCCACTCCTCGACTGGATGTTCGGTTGGCGTCAACAAGGCAAGCTTCGATATTCAAGCCGGCGAAATTTTTGTCATCATGGGCCTCTCAGGCTCGGGCAAGTCCACCCTCCTGCGATTGCTTAACCGGCTGATCGAGCCCACGGCGGGTTCGATTGAGATCGATGGCCAAGATATCACCAAAATGTCCCGTCGCGACCTGATCGAGGTGCGCAGGCGCGATATCAGCATGGTATTCCAGTCCTTTGCTCTTCTGCCCAACCGCACAGTGATCAACAATGCCGCCTTCGGACTTGAGGTTGCCGGTATGGGAGAAGCTGAACGTAACGCAAAGGCGCTCCTGGCGCTGGAAGCTGTCGGTCTCGCCGGTTACGCAGACAGCATGCCCGATGAGCTTTCAGGGGGGATGAAGCAACGCGTTGGCTTGGCTCGCGCGCTTGCCAGTGAACCCACAATCCTGCTCATGGATGAGGCATTTTCCGCTCTCGATCCATTGATCCGCATGGAAATGCAGGACGAACTTGTCCGCCTCCAGGCAGAGCACAGCCGAACCATCGTTTTTGTCAGTCACGACCTCGACGAGGCGATGCGCATCGGCGACCGGATCTGCATCATGCAAAACGGCGATGTCGTTCAGGTCGGCACGCCAGACGAAATCGTGATGAACCCGGCAAACGACTATGTGCGCTCCTTCTTTAGAAACGTTGACGTGACTCACGTCTTCAAGGCCGGCGACGTCGCACGAAAAACGCAGGTTACGATCATCGATCGGCAAGGTGTAACCGCTGCCGCAGCGCTCGAGCGAATGAAAACATTCGACCGCGAATACGCAATTATCCTGGGGCGTGACAAAACCTATCACGGCGTTGTTAGCCAGACCACGCTCGTCGAAAATATGCGTTCTGGACATTCGGACCCCTATAGGGCAGCGTTTCTATCCGAGATCGAACCGATCCCAGCTGACGAGCCTTTGTCGAACGTCCTCGGACGTGTCGCTGCGAGCCCATGGCCGGTTCCAGTTGTCGACAACTCCAGGCGCTACCTCGGCTCCATCAGCAAATCGACACTGCTTGAAACGCTCGACCGCGCGAGCTGATTTCAGCATTTCCCCCAACCGGCCAACAACCGGAGTTTGACTATGAATTTCGATATAGGGGACGGCGTCGATGCCGTCGTCAATTATGTTCTGGACAATTTTTCACCCTTCTTGGACTTCGTCGCCACTGTGATCGGGTTCGTGACAAGTACCATCCAAGAAACGCTCACTGCCATTCCCATGCCTGTGGGCATTCTCATCTTTGTCATCCTGTCGTTTTGGCGGGTCGGCGCAGCTTTTGGTGTGTTAGCTGGACTTGCGCTTTGGCTTGTTGACCACATGGGACTCTGGACAGCGATGATGGAAACGCTGTCACTTGTCATAGCTTCAACATTGATGGCTATGATCATCGGTCTTCCGCTCGGGATCGCCATGGCGGGAAAAGATTCCGTTGCTGCGCTCGTCCGACCGGTCCTCGACCTCATGCAAACCATGCCCGCATTCGTCTATCTCATTCCTGCGGCAATGTTTTTTGGGCTTGGTGCGGTACCCGGTGCTATCGCGACCGTCATATTCGCCATGCCGCCAGTGGTGCGGCTCACCAATCTTGGCATCCGCCAGGTGCATGTAGAGTTCATCGAAGCTGGAAACGCCTTTGGCTGCACTCCTTCGCAGTTGCTTTTCAAGGTTCAGTTGCCGAACGCCATGCCCTCGATCATGGCGGGCATCAACCAGACGATCATGCTGTCGCTTTCCATGGTTGTCATCGCATCCATGATTGGCGCAGGCGGCATTGGGAACACGGTTCTCACCGGTATTCAGCGTCTCGACGTGGGCACCGGTTTCGAAGGCGGTCTTGCTGTCGTCATCCTCGCTGTGATCCTCGATCGCCTTACCCAAAGCCTTGGAAAGCCTCAATCTGCCATTTGGTCGGGGCTTTTCAAAAGAAAGAGCGAGCGCAAGGAATTGTCTCCGGCAACCGCCTGAGCGCCTGCGCCGCCCAATGATGCGGATGCTGAATCCGCAAATTGAAACCTCCCAAAAGGAGAACATATGTTCAAGATACTTTCCTCGGCCCGCCGGGCCGCACTTGGTGGCGCCATTGGCTTTGCTGCCGCTGTGCTTTTTGGCTCGACAGCGCCGGCGATGGCGCAAGATGCAAAAACCGTCAAGCTCGGCTTCGCCCCCTGGTCCGACGCTGAGTTCGTCACTAAACTTGCTGCCAAGCTGATCAAAGAAAAGCTCGGCCAGGATGTGGAGCTCGTCCAGACGGATGTCGCCCCACTTTACCAGGGCGTGAGCCGTGGCGACATTGATGCAATGATGATGGCGTGGTTGCCGGCAACCCATGCGGATTACTTTGCGAAGGTGAAGGACAAGGTCGAAACGCTCGGCACAGTCTATGACGGCGCGAAGCTGGGTTGGGTGGTGCCGGCCTATGTTCCTGAAGCAGAGATTTCTTCGATCGAGGACCTGAAGAAACCCGACGTTCAGAAGAAGTTGTCCGGCACGATACAGGGCATTGATCCGGGTGCTGGTTTGACCCGCCTTTCACAGCAGGCGGTCAAGGACTATGACCTCGGCGAATACAAGCTGCAGATTTCCAGCGAAGCAGGCATGCTAACGACAGTTGACCGGGCGATGCGAAGTGAAAAGTGGTTCGTCGCCACGTCCTGGAGCCCGCACTGGATGTTTGGAAAGTACGAGCTCCGCTATCTCACAGACCCGAAAGAATCCTTGGGTCAGGCGGAGCATGTCGACATCCTCGCATCGAAGAAATTCAGGGAAGAAAACCCCAAGGCTGCCGAGTTTCTTTCACGCATGAAGGTGCCGCTCAACGACCTGGAAGCGGCAATGTTCACAGCCCAAGAGACGTCTTACGAGGCTGCGATCGAAAAATACATCCAGGATCATCCAGATCAGGTGAAGGCCTGGGTTGGAGAACAGAGCTGATGAAATCCGGCCTCCTCAGACGATAGTCGAGGAGGCCGGTTCATTGCCGGGGTAGGGGATATGATGCAAGGAACCAATCACAAAGCGCTGACCGATACCGACACGCTCGGAGGACGCATCTCGTTGGCGCGTGATGCATCTGCGCTGTCACTCGATAATGCTGCGAAGATGGTCGGCGTGGAGAGCAACGTTTGGAGCGCGTGGGAAAATGACCGGAGCGAGCCGGGTCGTGAGTACCTCGAGACGATCGCCGCGTCTCTGCAGGTGAGCGGAGTATGGCTTTCGACAGGGTTCGGTCTCGGGCCGCGATGGCCAGGTGATGAGACGCTTTTCTAAAATTGTCCAGGGAGATCTGAGCACCCGCTCTATACATCACCCGCATGCGAACCTTGCAGCATGTCTAGCCGACGATATTTTAAAAATGGCGCACCTGTACGGGGTGCGCCAGTTGACGGCGACGCGTGGTCATAGTGATGGCCGAATGGGCACACGCGCTCATGTTTGCCTTCATCGATGACGCTCATCATACGCTCCGAAGAAATTTCAGTCACAAAACGTTTAGGCTCATAACTGTTCTGAAACCCTCATTTGATAGCGTCAGACTTCAACCAGGGTTCGGTTATGATGCAAGTACAGATACGTTTGGCCGAGATTATCGAAGCCCTCAGCAAGGCGCTCGATATGACCGAGGGCCAGCCAGACGGGCATTGCATCCGCTGCTGTTACATCGGAACGAGCATCGGACGAGAGATCGGCCTCAGTGAGCCAGAGCTGCACGATCTCTACTACACACTTCTGTTGAAGGATCTCGGCTGCAGCAGCAACGCTTCGCGCATTTGCGAGCTTTATCTGGCGGATGACATCAGCTTTAAGAATGATTTCAAGCTGGTCGATGGAAGCCTGGGGCAAGTCCTGAAGTTCGTGATCAGCCACACCGGGGCCAAGGCCGGTCTTGCTGAACGTTTTCGCAGCCTCCTTAACATTCTCAAAAATGGGGGCGAGATTTCCACGGATCTTATACAGACGCGGTGTCAGCGCGGCGCAGACATTGCGCGACAAATGCGATTTTCGGAAAACGTCGCAGAGGGCATCATTGGTCTGGATGAGCATTGGAGTGGGCGCGGAAAGCCGAGCGGACTTGCCGGAGAGGAAATCCCGCTTTTTTCGAGAATAGCGCTCTTGTCCCAGGTAATCGATGTGTTCCAGGCCAGCAGCGGCCCCCAGGCCGCTCTTGACGAGATTGCAAAGCGCAAGGGCGATTGGTTCGATCCCGCTCTCGTTGATGTCTTTGTAAGGATCGCGTCTCAGCGAGAATTCTGGGAGGAGCTGGCCTCGCCCGACTTAGAGAGAATTGTTCTTGATTCCGAACCCGGGCAGCACGGGGTCTTGGCCGACGATGATTATCTTGATGATATCGCCGCTGGTTTTGCGAAGGTGATCGACGCCAAAAGTCCGTACACTTCGGGCCATAGCGAGCGCGTTGCGCTATACACCGATCTTATAGCGGAAGAAATGGACATAGATGTCGAAACCCGGCGGGTTTTGAAAAGAGCGGCTTTGCTGCATGACATCGGCAAGCTTGGTGTGAGCAGTACTGTGTTGGACAAAGCTGGGAAACTCGATGATGAAGAGTGGAGCCAGATGAAGCGACACGCGGAATTTTCAGAGCAGATTCTTTCTGCGATTGGAGCGTTTGCCAACGCGGCCCTGATCGGTGGCGCTCACCACGAGCGTCTGGACGGAAAAGGATATCCGCGAGGTTTAAGCGCAGAGCAAATCCCGATGGAGGTTCGGATCGTTTCCACCGCCGATGTCTTTGATGCACTGACTGCAGACCGACCTTACAGGCAGGCTATGCCGCTGCAGGAGGCATTCTCGATACTTTGGGAAGGCGCGGGCCGATCACATGATCCTATCTGCATCAGCGCCCTTGAACGTGCCTTAGCACGAACCCCTCTTACGACATTTGCCCGTCAGTTGGCGCTGCAGGAGAATACTTCGTCTCCACATGAGGCAACGAAAGCGGCCTAACGCCTGCCGCGGCAGGAAATGGGCGATCCGGCAGTAAGGCTCCAAATGGCTAGGCAGTTGCCAGAAGCCACACCTCCCTGGAACATCGGTTGCGCCGGGCTGGTAAAAGTAGCTAACCACTCACTTGGGTTCTGTCAGCTTAAGGTGTTTGCTAACGGAGACCGCCATACCGCGGCGGCTGACGCCGAGTTTGGCGAAGATGTTTTTCAGATGAAACTTAACGGTCGCTTCCGAAAGTCCCAGTTCCCGGGCGATCTCCTTGTTGCTTCGTCCTTCGGATAGAAGCCTGAGGACAGTGATTTCGCGAGCGCTCAGCAAGCCGGGCGCAGCCGGTGCGGCCTCCTCGTCCGGCAGATTGGGCGCGACACGGCGCGGCTTACGGTCCAGCCCGTGGCCGACAATACGGCTCATAAACTCCACCGCATTCGGGCTGAAGACCTTGAGCCCGAACCGACGGACGATGGCGCGCATGGTCGTTGCCAGATCATGGCCCTCGTCAGTGAAGAGTTGCGTCGCTTCGTGTGTGCGGGCAAGCGCGATGGCCGATTGCAGATAGGCGAAGGCCTGTTGCTGTCGGCCCGCCTTCCAGGACGCCTGGACGGCCATGATCTCTGCCAGCATGCGATGGTAGGCGCGGCCCGAGGTTCGGGCGGAGATAATCAGGGCTTCAAGAAGCTCCAGAGCCTGGAGGGCCTGCCCGTGGGCAAGTGCCAGCCGCGCAGTCGCGATGTCGAAATCATAGGCTTCTCGCCAAGTCCAGTTGTCGGCGCCGCTTGTCTCCTTCAGAGATGTTGCCCTCTCCACAGCCTGGCTTGCGGACTCGATCATGCCGGCGCGAACAAGAAGATCGATCCGCATGATGGCGACCGCCGTCTTCAGCCGGGGTAGGTTGCGCTCTACTGCCACTTCTTCTGCTTTGTCCAGAGCAGCTGCTGCGGCATCGAAGCCACTGACCTGCAGACGGCTGCGGGCCAGAAGCCAGAAGAGCCGAGTGAACAGGTCCACCCAGCTTTCACCCCTGATCAAGGGCTCCATGCACTCGGTGAGACTCTGCTCTACTTGCAGTACATCACCCTGTTGATACAGCACATCGGCTATGGCGAGACGTACGATTGCTAGAAGATTTCGATCGGTCCAGTGTACCCGCTCCACGAGTTCTTCCGCCTCACGGCAGAATTGCAAAGCGGCGGAAAATTCACCTTTCAGCGTGCTAACAAGGCCGAGATGGATGAGCATGAAGACCTGCGCATAGGGTGTTTTTTCCTCGCGGTAATAACCGAGCGCCTTCAACGCGGCGCGTCGGGCCTCTTCCAGATCCCCCGTGCGGGTATAGATGATGCATAGATGATTGAAGAGCCAGGCCAGCTCCCAGGTGGCATGTGGCGGCAGGGCGGCTGCAGCGCGCTCAAGCCGTCCTGCCTGATCTATCGTCATGCGGCGGTCTTCATAGACGTCAATCAGGCTGTCGATATGATCGAGGACGCTTCGGTCAACGGCGGCAAGGGCTGCCGCCGACCATTCGCCGTTTTCTTTGAGACTATCTAGCCGCTCGCGTCCGGCGGTGGCATTTCCGCGTTTCGACAGCACTACCGCATAGGACACCATCAATCCGGGCGAAGCATGCAGCACATCGGGCGGGAAATTATCAATCAGATGCTCCAGCACTTGATGGCCGGCTCTGAGGAAAATATCGACGCCGCCGGCCTTACCTATGATCTCTTCTGCCATATGGAAGTCGCCGCTCTGGGCGGCATGGGACACGGCACGCTCCAGATGGGTGCGGGTGGCAAACCAAAGCGCGGCTTGGCGATGCAGCGCTTTTTTGTCGGCGTCCGAGACAAATGCGGCATTGCGCTCAAGGCAGATGCGAAGTACGGGATGAAGCGAGAGCCAGCCATTCTGCCCGTGCTCGATGACCGGATGCATGGTCTCGATCGTCGCTAGGTCTTCTTCCGACAGATCGCTGAAGCCGAGGTCTGATGCGAGATCCAGACGAAAGTCCTGAAAAGGCGACAAGCTGCGCAACATCGAAAGAACGGCGGATGAGAGCCGGTTGACGACGGTTTCACGGGCATAATCCGTGAGATCCGGGTGGGCGCCCGCAAGTAGGAGGCGGCGCTCTTCCTCCGTCGGGTCGCCCGCCACGATACCTGCGGCGAGCTGTGCCAGTGCCGGCCATCCGCGGGTAATCTCCATAATGGGATCGACAAGCGCCGTCGTGGCGCTGCCTGACAGAAGCCGCCGCAACTCAGATCGTCCAAACTCCATGTCCCGCGCGGTCAGTTCCGCAAGCACGCCACGCGCTTTCAGCCGGGCGAGCGGCAATTGCGCGGGCGAGCAGGAGGATAAGGCAATCCGCAGGTTGTCGGGTGCAGACAGGATCAGCCGTTCCAGCAGACGGTGGCTATCGGCACCTTCGATATCATCGATATTGTCGATGAAGACAACGGTCTCCCCCTCACGCCTGGCAATGCTTTCCATGGCATCGGTCAGCGCTTCCTGCTTGCCCGCTAGGGCCGCAAGCCCAAGCGATTGAAGCAGCTCACTGACGAAGCGTTCGGGTGACAAAATACCGGAAGCATTCAGCCAGGAGCAATGAGAGATTGCCGTTTCGTGCAGTCCCGGCAAGGTCAATCTTCCATCCACCAACCGCTCATAAGCTGCCTTCATCAGGGCGGTTTTGCCAAACCCGGGCGGGGCTCGCAACACGACGATCTGCCGGGCGAGGCCCGCTGCCAGTTTCGACAAAAGGTAAGGTCTTTCGATGCCGGAAAAGAGCATACGGGGCGGGCTGAAGCGCAAGCCGGCCGCCGCGAAGGTTCTGACGGTACGCAACGGCTTTTCTCGCAGAAGACGGCTCGGCATGAATTCTCTCACATCCCTGAACGACCCTCTCATGCCAGGACAAAATGCTGGAAGAGAGAGCCGTTATCAGTGCCCGACACCCATCGTTCGTCAAGAGCCAAGTGGCTGATAGGCTTGCGACAGGCCGAAGGCGCCGGGACCGAAGACCGCAAGAGCCTCCGGCGTGCGCATGATTGGCGGCACCCTGACAGCTAGCACATTGACGCGTTGACCGTAACGCAACCGCTCTGTGGTGATCGCCTCTGCGGTATCGATATCCAGAATGGTGATGAGATCGGGGACGATGGCAAGCACCCGACCGTCTTCCTCCTCGGCGACGAGATTTTCGTTCTGGATGCGGATTTTGACTTTCGGCTTGGATGGGTCGAATGGTTCGATGGTTGCAATGCCGACCGACCAGCCATTCTGTTCCTTGCGTGCCACATCGGCTATCTTGCCCGCGGTGATGACCTCGGCGTAGCCATAATGGGTGCCGGAGAAATACGAAATCAGCGCTTCGACCAAATTGCGGTGCTGTGCCGCGGCTTCACGCAATGTCCGGCCTATGCCGATGGCAAGAGACATGGTGGCTGGGACAGAAACCCTTTTCGTTGTGCGGCCGTCCATGCCGTAATTGACGATATAGGCCTGGCCGCCCATGCGGATCGTCACGCCGCGCGCCAGCCATTCGGCCTTGGCCGCATCCTGCGTTTCGATTAGCACGCGGTTGCCGCGTTCATCGGCGACCGCAACCGGGCTTGCCGGCACGCCGTAGACGTTGAAAGTCTCCATTTCGAGCTGCGGAAAGGCTCGGCCCATGCCGTCGGCATCAATAACCGGGACACGTTTCTTGGCGGCAAGGATGATCGGCACCATGGAATTGATGCCGCCTGCCTCGAAGGGGATGATCGCATCAACATTGACGCCGGTATGATCCTCATAGGACTCCAACGCCAGATTGCCCTCGTCGCCGGACGGGTTTTTCTCAATGAGGATGGTGGGTGCGCCCATGGCGCCGCAGGCGACCACGGTTGCGCCATCCGGCACATCTTCGAGCGCGATCAGATCGACTGGGCCATATTGTTCGATTGCCGCCTTGGCCAGAAGCTTGCCAATGTAAGGATCGCCGCCGCCGCCGGTGCCTAGCACCGCAGCACCCACGGCCAGATCGTCAATGTCCTGATCAGTGATGGTTGCCATCTCAGTCAATCTCCTCGATGGAGGTAAAAGGTTCTTTCAGACCGAAGCAGGCAGGTCCGAAGACGTCTAGCGCTTCGGGCGTGCGCATAAGTTCTGGAACAGACACCGCAACCACCGTCACGCGCTGGCCGTAGCGCAGGTTTTCGCTGGTGATCGGCTCTGCGGTCTCCGTGTTCATGATCGAAATCAGGTCCGGCACGATGGCCCTGACCTTGCCGTCCTGCCGTGCAATGAGGTTCTCGTTCTGGATTTCGATTTCCATCTGCGAGGAAAAGGGTGTGATCCCGTCGATGAGTGCACGGCCGATGGTGAAGCCTGCCTTCGTCTCGCGCATGACATCGACAATTTTGCCTTTGAAGATGACGCGGCCATAGCGATAGAGCGTCGAGGGCAGGAAACCCAGCAGCGCCTCGATGGGGTTGCGATGTTCCTCACGCGCTTTTCGCAAAACCTCACCGATACGGATCGCGAGGGTCAACGTGTTGGGGATGGCGGTGCGCTTCACCTCAGCGCCGCTCATGGCATATTCGGCAATATAGGCGCAGCCTCCCATGCGGATGGCCACGGCGCGCGACAGCCACTCCATCTGTCTGTTGTCAACCGCCTCGATCAAAGCACAATCTCCCCATTCGTTGCTGACCGCCATGGGCGAGCCGGAGACGCCGTAAACGCCGAAGGTCTCCATTTCCAGAAACGGAAAGGCGCGCCCCATACCGTCAGCGTCGACGATCGGTAGGCCAAGCCTTGCGCCGACGACCAGAGGGATGGTGGAGTTGATGCCGCCGATCTCAATCGGCATGGTGTAGGCGGCCTTTCGGCCTAGGCGCTTTTCCAACCGTCTAAGCGAGGCAACCGCTTCGTCGCCCGAAGGGATTTTTTCCACAAGCACGGTTGGCGCGCCCATCATCGCCGTCGGGATGACGAGGCAATCGTTCGAAAGATCCTTAGGATCGATCAGTTCCACTTCGCAGCCTTCGTCCAGGCATTGCTGCACCATCAGACGACCAACGTAGGGATCGCCGCCACCGCCGGTGCCGAGAAATGCAGCACCCACTGCAAGATCGGCTAAATGTTCTCGTGTGAGTTTCATCATCGTCCCCTCAACCAATCACAAGATCGCCGACCGCCTTGACGCGGATGCGTGTGGCGCTGCCCGGCAGATAGGCGAGCGGTACTTCTTCGATGTCCATGATCTTGACAGAGGAGGGTGTCGCACCTGCCTTGATCGCACGTTCGGATGCTTCCGCCTTGGCACCTGCCAGAACGGCATCGCGCGAGGTTCCCTCCAGCGAGAAGATGCGGTCTACCTCGCCACCCACCTGAGCGATGGCCGCGCCGATGGCATTGGCGACGGAAGCGTTTTCAGGTCTTAGCACCTTGGAGGCGGAGGGCAGGTCGCGTGAGACCAGAATCGAACCGCCGCCGACGAGGATGACGGGAAGTGGCTCGGCGCTGGTCTTCATGCGGTCTACTGCCTCATCGACCATGCGGTGCATGGTGGCGAGCGCGGTTTCGATGGTCTTTGTCGGGATGTGCGCGACGCGGGAGCGGTCGCCAATATCTTCCAAGCCCGCGGCCACCACGATATCCGTCGTCGTCAACGTGTCGCCGCCAAAGACGAGCGCCTTGGTGGTGATCTCGTAGCCGACCGAATCTGGCCCGATGCGCTCCCCATCGTCACGCACCAGCGAGCCGCCGCCGAGACCGATGGCAAGCACGTCCGGCATGCGGAAATTGGTGCGCACGCCGCCAATATCGACGGCAACGGCAGATTCGCGCGGAAAGCCATGGACCAGCATACCGACATCCGAGGTCGTACCACCGATATCCACCACCATGGCTTCCTTGGCACCTGCCAGCATAGCGGCGCCGCGCATTGAGTTTGTGGGGCCGGAGGCGAAGGTCAGCACCGGATAGCGCTCCACATAATCCGGCGACATCAGCGTCCCGTCATTCTGGCTGATGAAGAATGGCGCCTTGATCTCTAATTCCTTCAGCGCATCCCGGAAGGAGGAAACGACTTTCCTAGACAGTTCCGCCAGCGACGCATTCATGATTGAGGCATTCTCGCGTTCCAAAAAGCCGACGCGGCCGATTTCATGGCTGAGCGAAAGGGCAATATCCGGCACTTCATTCTTGAGGATCTCAGCGGCTCGCAGTTCCATTTCCGGCGTGACCGGTGAAAAGACCGAAGTAACGGCAGCCGTTTTCAGGCCGCGTTCGCGTACGGTGCGGGCGACCTCCATCAGGCCCTTCTCATCCAGCGGAGCGATGGTGCGCCCGTCGAATTCATGGCCGCCGCGCAGCATGAAGGTGTGTCGGCCGAGCGTATCGGCCAGATCTTTCGGCCAGTCTGTCAGTGGCGGCAGGCCTTTCGTGGCCGGCAGGCCGAGGCGGATGGCGGCTACTTCCAGCAAGCGCTTGCGCTCGACCACAGCGTTGGTGAAATGGGTGGTGCCGATCATCACCGCCTGGATCTGCGAGACCGAAACCCCGGTCATGGACAACAGCTTCTTCAATACCGCCACGATGCCTGAGCCGACATCGGCGGTCGTGGGGCTTTTGCACGCGCCAAGCACCGCCGCGCCGTCCATAAGGGCGGCGTCCGTATTCGTCCCGCCCACGTCAATGCCTATACGCATGTCTTTCTCCTATGACTGACAAAGGAAACCCTTCGCCCGCGACGCTTCATCCGAGGGCGTGTCGTTTCGCTCGATTGTTTTGTTTGGATGCGCGGGCCGTCAGGCCACCAGCACCTCTGACCGTTCGGGATCCCAGCTCACGCCGCAGATTTGCCCAGGCGACAGTCTTGCGACATGGGACTGGTTCTGTCTTTCGGCGACCATGTCCTGTCCGGCGACCGAAAGACGGTAGCGCACAAGCGCCCCCTGGTATGTTTCCGAGACCACGGTGGCGGGTAGGCCAGTGCCCGGCTCGCCGATGATGAGGTTTTCAGGCCTCACCACCAGTTTGACGGAAGACCCACTCGCAAGGTCGCCGGCGGGAAGGCGGGTCAGCGCCGTCTCTGCGCCGAACCCGACCGCCAGGCGATCGCCGTCGCGGCCCTTCACCGTTACATCGATGACGTTGGACTGGCCGATGAAAGTGGTGACGAAGAGTGTTTTTGGCCGCTCATAGATTTCCTGCGGCGTACCGACCTGCTCGACACGCGCCTCCCGCATGACCCCGATCCGGTCAGACATGGTCAGTGCCTCATCCTGATCATGTGTGACATAGACCGTGGTGATACCGAGCGTTTTTTGCAGTTCCTTGATCCAGTATTTCATTTCTTCGCGCAGCGCCTTGTCGAGCGCGGATAGCGGCTCGTCCAGAAGCAGGATTCGCGGTTGCGTTACCAGCACGCGGGCAAGCGCCACACGTTGCTGCTGCCCGCCCGACAATTGCCGCTGATAACGATCCTCGTAGCCCATGAGGCCGACCTGTCTCAGGGCGAAGGCAACGGCCCTATCGATTTCGGCGGGCGACTTTTTCCTGAGCTTCAGACCGAATGCGATATTTTCCGCGACACTCATATGAGGAAAGATCGCGTAGTTCTGGAAGACGATACCGATGTCGCGCTTTTCCGGCGGTAGGAACGTCACGTCATCCGAGCCGATCAGGATCTGGCCGGAAGTCGGCCTGATGAAGCCTGCGATCATTCGCAGCGTTGTGGATTTGCCGCAGCCAGATGGGCCAAGTAGCGAAAAGAACTCGCCCTGTTTGATATGTAGATCGACACCGGCGACCGCTACGTTATCGCCATAGGACTTGACGAGATTTTTGAGTTGAATGTCCGACATCGTATCCGATCGTCCTTCAGGTCCGCGCTTCATGCCTGTCGTCACGTGTGGTTTTGACGGGCGGTCGTTGCGACCGCCCGCTCCGCTTGGAATCAGCCAGCGAAAATCTCGTTTACGGTCTCGACGATTTCGTCTTCGTTCTTGAGATAGGCCTTCCAGTCCGGCAGCCAGAAATTCTTAATGGCATCGGCGCTGTTGACGATACCGGCCTTGACCAGATTGTCGGGTAGCACGGCATTGGAGACGGTGGGACGCAAGTAGAATTCCTTGCCCATATTGGTCATGAAGGACGGCTCAAGTGCGCGGTTTAACAGCGCGTAGGCAAGCTTCTTCTGGGTCGGCTCGGAATAGCGGCTGATAGTGTATGTCTGGGTCAGGATCGGCTGAAGCTCCTTCCAGTACATGACGGCGAAGGGCGCACCCTTATCGCGCGCCTGCATCGGCTCGGCATCGCTCTGCACAGCAATCACGACTTCGCCGCGATCCATCAATGTCTGCATGTTGCCGGTGAAATCGGAGATCTTAGCGGGCATCAGCTCCTTCATCGCCTCGAAGCCGGCTTTCAGGTCGTATTGATCCTTGCCGAAGAGTGAGCAGGCGACGAGGAAGAAGTCCATCTGCAGCGTGTTGGAAGTGATGTAAGTGCCTCGCTTGCCCGCAAATTCCGGCTTCCACATATCCTTGAAGCTTGTGGGCGGCGGGTTCACGAGATCGGTGCGGTAGGCGTAGACATATTGGTTGAAGGCCCAGGTGACTCCGACGCCATTGGATATGGCGAAGGGCCAGAGGTTCTTACCGTTCGGAATATTGGGCAGGATTTCGTCGATGGTGTGGAAGAAATCTCCCGCATCAGCCGTCTTGAACATTTCCGGCAGATTCCAGTTGGTGATGTCGAGCGGCGGCTTCTTCGGTCCATTGGCCACGAACTTCGGAAACCACGGCCAGGTGGAATCATATTCGATCTTGCAATTGAAATCCTTGGCGAAGTCGTCCAGCAGATATTTGTGGACGAGTTCGCCCCACGGCCCGCCCCATTCGCCGACGCGCAACACTGCGCCGCCAGCATCGAAGACGGAACCGTCATACTTCACGTCCTGCGAGAAGGCGTGGTTGATGTTGAAAAGCGGCAGCGTTGCCGCGGCAGCGCCGAGTTTCAGAAGCTTGCGGCGGTTGGGATCGAAGGTCTTTACGGTCATGTCCATGTTCCCCTTGTTGTTCGAACTTATGGATACGGGTCTATCCCCGGCGGTTCAGCCGCCGAAAATGCGCTTCAGATTGATGAGTTTCGAGGTCGCCACCATCGAGGCGACGACGAGGATGATGGCGAAGATGCCGGCGGCCGCTGCTGTTGGCTCGAAGGCGTAGCGTAGTGCCACGTACATGGCCATCGGCAGTGTTTGCAGGTTCGGCGTCGAGAGAAATAGCGTGACCTCGAACTGGCCGAAGGAAATGATGAAGGAGAAGATCGTGCCTGCCGAAATGGCGGGCGAGATGATTTTTAGCGTCACTAGCCGAAAGGCGGTGAACGGCGAGGCACCAAGCGAGCGGGCGGCCTCTTCCAGGCTGCGGTCGAAGCCGACGAGGGCCGCTGTCACCGTGGCGATGACGAACGGGCAGGTGACGATGACGTGGCCGATGATGAGGCCTGCCATGGACCGGGCAAGGCCGATATCGGTGGTGACATAGAAAACGTAGAGCGCGAGGCCGAGTACGACGCCGGGCAGCACGATCGGCATCATAAAGAAGGCGCGCATCGGGCCGACCACACGGCTTGACGAGCGGGTGAGAAAGAGAGCCGCCATGGTGCCGAGCACGGTGGAAATAACCGTCGAAATGCCGGCGACCATGAAGGACACGCCGTAGGCCGAGAGGAAGGTTGGCGAGGTCAGGAACGCGTAGACCCACCGCAGCGACAGCCCCTGTGGGGGGAAAGTCAGATAGTCGCCGGAATTGAGGCCGGACAGGATGACGATGACAACGGGTGTTAGCAGGATCGTCAGCGTCAGTGCCGAGAGCACCTTGAAGACCAGCGGAATGGATGTCTCTTCGCGCATCAGCTGCGTCCTCCCGTGGTGCGCATGGCGGCGCGGTGGTAGACGGCGATCGCCATCAGGCTTGTCACGAAGAGGACAACGGCAATGGCCGCGCCGAATTGCCAGCGGCCGGTCTCTGCTACCTGCTGGTAGATGTGTATGGGCATGACCATGACCTTCCAGCCACCCATCAATGCTGGGACGACATAGGACGATATGGCAAGCGCAAAGACGAGCAGTGTTCCGGCCAGAATGCCAGGCATGGACAGTGGCAGCACGACGGAGAAAAATGCTTTGCTGCGAGAAGCGCCAAGTGACCTGGCTGCTTCCTCCAGTGATGGATGGATGGATTTGATGATGCCGATGAGCGAAAGCACCATGAAGGGCAGGGTGATCTGCACCAATCCAACAACGACGCCGAAGATATTGTACATTAGCGGCAGCGGTGCCGAAATGATGCCGAGGCGAAGCAAAGCACCGTTTATGAGACCATTGTCGCCGAGCAGCACCATGAGGCCGTAAAGTCGTATGACCATGTCGAGCTGCATCGACGACAGGACGAGGATCATCAACATCGTGTTGCGGCCGGGGTTGACCGTCTTGGCAATCACATAGGCCAGCGGATAACCTAAGACGAGGCAAACGAGCGCGACGACCGCTGAAATGCCGGCGGAGCGCAAGATCGACTCGTAATAGATAGGCCGGGTGAAGATACGCACAAAGTTGTCGAAGGTGATATCGCTGGAAAGCGTGATAACGCCCGCGACCGACTTGTTGAAGGCGAGACCGAAGAGCGAAGCCGTCGGTACGACGAAGAAGACGATAAAGAAGAGTAAGGCGGGCAGGATCAGCAGCCACAGGCCATGACCGTGGATGAAGCCGCCTTTGCGGACGCGGGGCGCGGACGCATCTCCGTCTTTTCTGGATACCGCTGTGAGTGCCGTTGATGCCATTTGCGCGGGTCCCGCTTATTGTCTCATTGCGCCGCCTGCGGCAGCATCGCTGCGCGCAGTGCGTCGTAACCCAGCAACTGTTTTTCAGGCGGTGTGGGATAGGTCATCCGACTTTGGGTCAATCCGGCCCGAACGATACCTGCGGCCACGGAGATGGCCGTCGGGATCGGGTCGATGACGGGCACGTCGATACCTTCTGCCAGCAATCCTTCGCGCAGGCCTGCCGCACAGCCCATCAGCCCGGTGCAGCCGAAGATCAGGGCTTCTGCACCGTCTTCCTCGACGGCTCTTCTGCCTTCCTCCACCAACCGCTTGGCGGTGGCGGCAAGATCTGCCTCCAACTCGAGGACCGGAATATCGACGCTGCGGACGGAGGCAAGCTTGCTGGAAAGCCCGCAAAGGGCAGCGGTGTTTTCAAAGGACGGGATGAGCCGGCGCATGACGGTAATTACGGAGAACTTGTGTCCCAGCATCGAGGCAACATGCATGCCGGTCTGACAGGGGCCGGCGACCAGCATGCCCGATAACTCACGCGCTGCACGTAGACCGGGGTCACCCATGCAGTCGATGATCACGGCATCTACACCTTCGCGCTCGGCACGCAAGATTTCTACGAGAGTGCCTGGAACAGACATTGCCGCTTCGAACTCGCTTTCGATCGAACCCGGCCCTGTCGCGATTTCTGCGTGAGAAATGCTAATCCCCGGATACTCTATCGCTTTTAGGTCTTCAAGCTTGCGAAAGCCGCGTGTGACGAGCGGCGATACGATCCGAACATGGACTACATTGTCACGCATTCTCGATACCTTATCCGATCACTAAGACTTGCTAGCTGGGTCGAAGCTCTGAGTCGCAACAGTTGTGGTCTCCTCCGCTGTCGGGGGAACCGTTTTGCTTGCTTCCACGCTTACGGTGCATCGGCTTTGCTCTGGACGGAAGGGCTGTGGCGAATAGGAGGCTCGATTTTTCGGATGGGTAGGAGGGGTGGTTTAGAACTCCAAATCCTATCCCTTAGAATAGGTGAGTTTGCGTGTAATTAATGCATTTCAGATCGTTGCTTAAAAAATACGCGAATAGTTTGGGCTCTGGCACTTTTCTGAACGTGCGAAAGTTGCTCGTTACGTGTGGACAGGGGAGGTGGGGTTCGCTGTTTACAGGCATCGTCGTTTTGCTAACAGCCGCGCGCTTTTTTAAGTCGCCAAAGCGGCGCACCATAGATTAGGGAAGGAGCTTTGAAGAGGTTGGGCGGGCGTTAGATCCTAGCGTGACCACTTTATACTTGAAGTCTTTTCGACGGAGGCGAGACCACACCGGGTTGTCGCCTTTAGCGACCTCAACGCATTCTCCGGGAGCCGTGTCACTCTAGGTGCGCTATGCCGCGAAACGCATTTGGTGTTATCCCAGTGGTTTTCTTGAAGGCGCGCGTGAAGTTGGCGTGGGACGAAAATCCAGCGGCCAACGCGACGGCTTCAATGGTCCAGTTCTCGTCGGAGAGCCTTTGCTTGGCGAGCGCCATTCGCCTGTCGTTGACGAAGGCATGCGGGCTCTTTCCGGTTGCCAGCTTGAATGCCCTGGTAAAATGCCCGACACTCATGCACGCGACTGAAGCAAGATCGGTGACCGTCAGATCATCGTCTAAATGAAAATCGACATATTCTTCCACGCGCATAAGCCTCTTCGCCTCGAGTGGCTTTTCCGCCCTCACAGTCAGCGCGCGGTTTGTCGAGCGACCGGAGTAGGACCTTATGAGATGGGCCGAAAGAGACATTGCGAGGGTTTCGATAAAAAGCCGCCCGCCGGCGCTCTCGCAGGACATTTCCTGTAAAATCTGGCCAGCCGCAAACTCGATGAACGGATCCTCGTCGATCGCTTCGTACCGAAGTTCGATGCGCGCCGGATCGAGGTCGTATTCCCGCAGCATGGTGTCGGAGAAAGGCTGTCCCGGCAGGAAGATGTGAAGACAGTCGTCCATTTGCTCGGATACGGAGATGAACTCTTCCTCAACGCCGGCGGGACAGAGCCAGATTGTACCCCGTTTGGCCACTGTGTGCTGACGCATGCCACCTCCGCGCCGGTCCACGACGGATCTCCCGCGTAGAAGCACCGCGATCTCGGTGTCCCGCGGGACGAGGGAGGGAAGCTCTCCGGCATCATGGCGCCACCGTTCCGCAAGCAGGTTTAACCAACCATTGGCGTTCGATGTCTGAACCATGGTTCCGGTGACGTATTTATCGACGGAATGAGCCAGCAAGTGTCTTCTCCGCGCCTTGTGGTTTTGCCAATATCAATAGATGCAAGATTGAGGCCACTTGCACCACGATGGTGATTTTCGCAGAAACTGAATAGCCAATCGCAGAAGCGGATAAAGGCAAGCCGACGAAACGCTGCCAGACTGCCCAGAATTGAAGCGCTGCCTATCGAAGGCGCAATAACTGGGAGTTGAACATGTCACGCACCACTGTCGTCGGAGCCTGCCCGCATGACTGTCCAGATACCTGTTCCATCCTGACCACTGTCGAGGACGGCAAGGCGATCGCGGTTCGCGGCAATCCAGACCATCCCTTCACGCGCGGGCGTCTCTGCGTAAAGGTCAATAACTATCAGGATCGCGTTTACAGCGACAAGCGCGTGCTCTACCCCATGCGGCGCTCCGGCCCGAAAGGCAGCGGCCAGTTCACCCGGATCACCTGGGATGAGGCGCTGGCGGAGATCGCCGCGAAGTTCAAGGACATCATCGCGACCGATGGCGCCCAGGCAATACTTCCTTATAGCTATCTCGGAACGCAGGGCATCATCAACGGTCTGAATGTCGGAGATCCCCTGTTCAACAAGCTCGGCGCAACGGTCAGCGAGCGCACCTTCTGCGATTCCGGTTCCTGCACGGCCTACATGATGACCATCGGCCACACGCCCGGGGTTGATCCGGAAGCCTTTATCCACTCGAAATACATCATCCTCTGGGCTTGCAATACGCTCAGCACAAACTCGCATCACTGGCCCTTCATCGAGCAGGCAAAGAAGAACGGCGCGAAGCTGGTGGTGATCGACCCCGTGCGCACCCGGACAGCACGCTTGGCTGATTGGCATATTCCAATCCGGCCTGGGACGGACGGCGCGCTGGCGATGGCTATGATGCATATCATCATCAAGGAAGGACTGATCGACCGCGACTATATCGATGCGCACACGGTGGGCTTTGCCCAACTCGCCGAGCGTGTGGAGCAATATACGCCGGAATTCGCCTCTGCCGAAACCGGCATCCCGCTGGAAGATATTTATCAGCTGACGCGGGAATATGCCTCGACCCCGCCTGCCGTCATCCGCATTGGCGTTGCGGTGGAGCGCCATGCCGGCGGCGGCCAAACGGTACGCTCCATTGCCTGTCTGCCAGCTCTGATCGGTGCCTGGAAGCATGTCGGGGGTGGGCTTCTGCAATTGCCGATCTGGGCATTCCCCGTCAACTGGGGTGGATTGATGCGCCCAGACCTTCAGCCGGAGAAAATGCGCGTGATCAATTCCTGGCAGCTTGGCCCGGCGTTGATTGGCGAGCTCCCGCTCGATCCACCTATCCGCTCGCTCTTCGTATACAATGCCAACCCTATGTCGATGGTGAGCCAGCAGGGCAAGCTGGAAGCTGGTCTCGCGCGTGACGATCTCTTCACTGTCGTCAGCGAGCACTTCATGACCGATACCGCCCGCTACGCGGATATTCTTCTACCGGCTACGACCCAACTCGAGCAGAAGGATATTATGTTTTCCTGGGGCCATCTCTATTTGTCTTACAACAATCCGGCGATTGAGCCGCTGGGTGAAGCCGTGCCGAACACCGAACTATTCCGGCGTCTTGCCGGAGCGCTCGGGATCAACGACCCATTCTTCCATCGCTCGGATGACGAAATGATCGCGCAGTCCATGGACTGGACGAGCCCTGTGATGGAAGGCATCGACCTGGAGACGCTGAAAGAAAAGGGCTACCTCCGGCTGAACATGCCCGCTGCAGGTGAATGGGCGCCACACCGAGACGGCAACTTTCCGACGCCGACAGGAAAATGCGAGTTCAAATCGACGCTTGCCGAGACCGGCAACTTCGTCGCCCCGCTCTTCCGCCAGGGTTATAATGGCGACCAGTCGGGAGAGCCTGTCGATCCGCTGCCGCACTACATCGCGCCGAACGAGAGCCCTGCCAGTGCCCCGGCACTTGCCGGTAAATATCCGTTGAGTCTCATTTCCCCAAAGAGCCATGCCTTTCTCAACTCGAACTACGGCAACCTGCCTGCACAGCTAGCTCAGGCCGGTGAAGAACAAGCCGTTATCCTCCATCCGAGCGACGCCGATCTTCGCGGCATCACCGCCGGTACGCCTATCCGCGTCTTCAATGATCGCGGCGTCTTCGAGGCTTTTGCGACGGTTTCCCAAGATGTGATGCCCGGTGTGGTGGTCGCACCTGCCGGTTACTGGCAGCGCTCGAACCGCCGCGGGCCGACCGTCCACGCGCTGACGCCGCCGGCATTCGCCGATCTCGGACGCGCCCCGACCTTCTCGGATGTGCTGGTTGAGGTGGCCCCAACGTGACAGCCCCTATCGGTTTCGCACCAATTGGATTTTTGAAAGGGCATAATAGACATGACCTATGTCGTGACTGATCAATGCACGGGATGTCGCTATACGGAATGCGTGACCGTGTGTCCCGTCGAATGCTTTCATCTCGATGATGAAATGACCTATATCGATCCCGAGAATTGCATCGACTGCGGCGGCTGCGTGCCAGCCTGTCCAGTCGGCGCGATCCAGGCGTCCTATTTGCTTGCGCCCGAACAGCAGAAGTGGATCGAGATCAATCGTCGTCGGGCGGCGGAAACGCCTGTGATTACCAGCCGTCTCGCACCGCTTCCCGGTGCCGACGAGCGAAAAAAGGCGCTCGGCCTATGACGACGCCGCAGTATCGCGTTGCCATTGTTGGGGCCGGACCGAGCGGTTTCTACGCTGCGGAAGCCCTTTTGCGCGCGCATAAGGATGTTGCCGTCGATCTGTTCGAGCGGCTGCCGGTCCCCTACGGCCTGGTGCGCTTCGGCGTCGCCCCCGATCATCCTAAGCTCAAGCAAGTCACGGCCGTTTTCGACCGGATCGCTGCCATGCCCGGCTTTCGCTTCGTCGGCGGTGTCGATGTGGGGACGGATATTAGCATCGCGGCTCTGCGGCGTGCCTATCATGCCGTTGTCCTTGCGACAGGCGCGTCGCTCGGTCGGGAGATTGGCCTGCCGGGCGAGAAACTGGCGGGTAACCGACAGGCAAGTGACTTTGTCGGCTGGTACAACGGCCATCCCGACCATCGTGACCTTGCTTTCGATTTTTCAGGTGAGCGGGCTGTGGTCATCGGACATGGCAATGTCGCGCTCGACGTGGCGCGCATTCTCCTCAAGACGCCGGATGAATTGCGCCAGACGGATATCGCCGCGCATGCGCTGGAGGCACTTGCCGAAAGCCGGGTTCGCAACGTGCATCTCATCGGGCGGCGCGGCCCAAGCGAAACTCGATTTTCGGCTAAGGAGCTGGGCGAGTTCGATACTTTGACGGCCTGTGATCCGGGAGTTGATCCATCCGATCTACCGGCCGATGCCTTCTCGCATGGCGATGGCTTCGACATAGAGCGAAGAGCCTCGTTGGACCTCCTTGAGCGCTTTTCCCGCCGTGTCGCGACCAAGGAACGACGATGCCTCTTCCGCTTCCACCTCGAACCCGTCGGCTTTGAAGGCGGTGAAGGGGTCCAAAGCGCCGTCTTCAGGCGCAACTGTGTGGAAGGAGCGGCGGAGGAATGCGTTAGGATCGACACGAAGCTAGTGTTTCTCAGCGTCGGCCGCCGAACGTCACCGATCGAAGGTATCGCCTACGATGGATCGCGCGGCGTTCACGCTAACCGAGGCGGCCGCCTGATGGTCCACGATCGGATCGATCACGGCCTCTATACGTGTGGTTGGAGCAAGCGTGGCCCACAGGGAACTATTGGCACCAACCGCGCCTGCGCGCTCGATACCGTGGAGAAGATTCTTGTTGATCTCGATAGCCTGCCGTCGCCGGAACCAGGCTCCACTGACAGGCTCGTCTCTTCCATTGGCAGACGGCACGGAGTGCCCCTCGATTTCGATGCCTGGCGGATTATTGATAGCGCAGAGGTAGCGCGTGGCTGTGTTAACGGCAAGCCACGCGAGAAGTTTGTGTCGGTGGACGACATGGTCGCTACAGCGCGAGAAAGGGGGATCGCATGCTGATGGAAACCTCTCAGGCCTCTGCTCGTCCTCTCGTGGACACCTTTGGCCGCAGCGTCAGCTATTTGCGTCTGTCTGTGACCGACCGTTGCGATCTGCGCTGCGTCTATTGCATGCCGGCGCGAATGATCTTCATGCAAAGGCAACACCTTCTGTCCTTGGAAGAACTGGAGCGGGTCGCGCGCGCCTTTATCCAGCTTGGCGTGACCAAGATCCGCATCACCGGCGGAGAACCATTGGTGCGCAAAAATGTCATGACCTTGTTTAACAACCTCTCGCCGTCTCTGCGGGACGGCTCCTTGAAAGAACTGACGCTCACCACCAACGCCACACGTCTTGCAGATCATGCAGCGGCGCTGGCAGAGGCCGGCGTGAGGCGTGTCAACGTGTCCCTCGACACGCTCGATCCTCGCCGCTTCACCGAACTCACACGCGGTGGTTCACTGACGACAGTTCTCAAGGGGATCGAGGCCGCACGGCTTGTGGGACTCGCCATCAAGATCAACACAGTTGCGTTGAAGGGTGTAACGGAAAAAGAGATAGATCAACTCATCCGTTTCGCCCACGGAGATGGTATGGACTTGACGCTTATCGAGACGATGCCTTTGGGGGAAATCGGCGAGGATCGATTGGCTCAGTATCTACCGCTAGACAGCTTGCGCCGGCAGATGGAAGAGCGTTGGACGCTCAATCCCGTTGCTCTATGCACAGGCGGCCCGGCACGCTATGCCCGCATCGAGGAGACCGGTGGTTTGGTTGGCTTCATCACGCCGCTCACCCACAATTTCTGTGAAGGTTGCAACCGCGTTCGGGTCACTGCCACAGGCTTGCTGCATACCTGTCTTGGGCAAGAGGATGCCGCCGACTTGAAAGACGTCATGCGCGCTTCACAGGACGACAGAATGTTGGTGGATGGCATCCGCGCCGCGATCCAAAGCAAACCAAGAGGCCATGACTTCGTTCTGGACCGAATGTCGGCGCCCACAATCGCTCGTCATATGTCGAACACGGGCGGCTGATGACTAACAAGAATGGCTCGACGGCCCGGCTTGACTGTCGCTGGCTGCAGGCTTCCACGACTGGCTGACGTCGCTTCGCCCCAAATCGCTTGCAAACCTCTTGGTAGACGTTAACCTAGCGATATATCGCGCGTGCCATATGCGGCGAAATGATTGGAGTTCCGCCCTTGGTAGACTTACCCTATATGCTTTTGACGGGTGCTAGTCGTGGGATCGGGCACGCTACGGTCAAGCTGTTCTTGCAGCACGGCTGGCGAGTATTGACGGTGTCGCGGCAGCCATTTTCGGAGGAATGCCGCTGGCCATCGGCTCGCGAAAGCCATATTCAGGCCGATCTCGCCGACCTTTCCGGTATTGACGAATTGGTCCAAATGGTACGCAGTCGTCTTCCTGATGGCAAGCTGGCGGCGCTGGTAAACAATGCAGGTATCTCGCCGAAGGGGCCTGAAGGCAGCCGCCTTGGGGTGGCCGAAACCGATGCGGCGACCTGGACAAAAATTCTGAATGTCAACCTGGTTTCCACCGCTCTCCTCGCTCGCGCGCTACTGCCTGAACTCCAGGCCGCGCGGGGTTCCATCGTCAATGTGACATCGATTGCGGGCTCTCGCGTCCATCCCTTCGCCGGGGTTGCCTATGCCGCGTCCAAGGCCGGACTGGCCGCGCTTACCCGTGAACTTGCGCACGAATTCGGGCCCCGCGGTGTTCGAGCCAATGCGATTGCTCCGGGCGAGATTGCCACCTCAATTCTATCTCCCGGCACAGATGAGCTCGTTGAGGCCGAGGTGCCGCTGGGGAGGCTCGGCACGACGGACGAAGTTGCCAGGACCATCTACTTTCTCTGTACCGAACAGTCATCCTACATCAACGGCGCAGAAATCCACATCAACGGCGGACAGCATGTCTGATGTGACGAAACGTTCTGGCCATGGGAATGTCGCTGTTCGCCTTCTCGGCAATTTCGGCAACAGCCAGCACTGAGGCGCCGTGCGTCATGCTACACGCATAAGCGCTCTCTCTTTTCAGAGTCTATGCATCGGCTGAGGCGTGCCTTTTAGTAGCCGCTGTCTCGATTACCTTCATTGAGTGGCGGCATTCCCGCCAACACGCGTGTCGCATTTTCGAAGATCTGTGCAACGACATCTTTGGGATCTGGCATGGACGCGATGTGAGGCGTTGTAAATATCTTTGGATGGTCCCACAGGGGGCTCTCCTCGGGCAGCGGTTCTTTCGCGAAAACATCGAGTACCGCTCCGCGAAGGTGGCCGCTGTCGATTGCTTCGATCAGATCAGCTTCGACCAGATGCTCGCCGCGGCCCATGTTGATGATTGCAGCACCTTTCGGGAGATGGGCGAACAGCTTGGCATTCATAATTCCGCGCGTGGCGCCTGTGAGGGGAAGCAGGCAGATCACCGCGTTGCAACCGGAGAGAAACACCGGCAGTTGCTCGTCACCGTAATAGGTGATGATGCCCGCTTCTTCCTTGGGTGAGCGTGCCCATGCGCGGACATTGTAGTTGAGGGCAAGAAGGCTGCGTCCGACGGTCCGCCCGATCGCACCAAATCCTAGTATGCCAACCGAGTAATCGCGTGCTGGGATCTGCGAAGGGCGTTCCCAGCATTTCAGTGCGGCATTTTGCAAATGTCGGTCCATCTCGCGATGAAACAACAGCACCGACCAGATGGCATATTCTGCCATGCCAAGCGCATGCCGGTCGTCCACGACACGGCAAACGGGGAGAGAAGGGAGGCTTGGATCGGCGAAAATGGTGTCCAGGCCGGCAGCGATACTATGGACCAATCTAAGGTTTGGCATAGTAGCAAGAAGCCCGTGAGGCGGATTCCAGGCGACCGCAACGTCGGCGGTCTCAAATCCGGCCTCTGGATAAATGCTGAGTCTCGCGCCCAGCCCGGACGCGTTGAAGGCGTCTTTCAGAAAGCTCAGGTCGAGAGTGCTACTGATTAGAGCTATGTGCGGCTTGTGATTTCGTGCCTCATTCATCGTCTCAATCCTGTCCAAGCCCGTTCCGGGGTAGCGCATTTTTGGCACAAAGCCGCAAACGCGTGCCATCCGCTTAATTTTTAATCCACATTTTAGTGAGTTCAACTTTTATGCAAAAATGGCGCAGTCTTGCTTGACACCCAGCGCTTATGGGAGTCAAGATGATGTACCAATATATTGGTATATTGTTACTGCGATGAGATCGCAAAGTGACGTCTGCAAGAAACGAAAATCCATAAGGGGAACTTCATGCGACGACTGATTTCTGCATCCCTAGCCATTTTCATGATGACAACCGCTGCATCGGCGCAGGCTGTTCCAGGGGGTAAACTGAACCTGATCGTTCAGCCCGAACCGCCAAGCGTTATGATCGGCACCACAACAAATGGGCCGGCCCTACTGGTCGGTGGCAATATCTACGAAAGCTTGCTCCGCTACGATGAAAACCTCAAGCCCGAGCCATCGCTCGCCAAATCCTGGACCATTTCCGATGATGGCCTGACCTATACGTTTACGTTGCAGGATGGCGTAAAATGGCACGACGGCAAGCCGATGACATCGGCTGACGTTTTGTTCTCCGCCAATGACTATCTTATGAAGATGCAGCCGCGTCATCGCAACTTGATGACCCATGTGGATAGCGTGACCGCGCCGGACGAAAAGACCGTCGTGTTCAAGCTGAAGCAACCTTTCGAAGCCTTTATCCGCGGTTTGGCCTTCTACACGATGCCGATCGTGCCCAAGCACATTTATGAAGGTACCGACTACGCGACGAACCCAGCCAACGACAAGCCGATCGGAACGGGCCCTTTCAAGTTCGACGAATGGAAGCGTGGGAGCTACATCCATCTCGTCAAGAACAATGACTATTACATCAAGGGCAAGCCTTACCTCGATGAGCTGTACTACCAGGTCATTCCAGACGGTGCGTCGCGGTCCGTTGCATTCGAGACAGGCAAAGTCGATGTCTTACCGGGCGGATCGGTTGAGAATTTCGACATTCCCAGACTGAAGGATTTGCCCAACAGCTGCATAACGGAAAAAGGCTGGGAGTACTTCGCTCCGCTATCGTGGCTATGGTTGAACAACCGCAAGGCACCGATGGATAATGTGAAATTCCGCCAGGCAGTGATGTACGCGCTCGATCGCGAGTTTGCCAAAGACGTTTTGTGGAACGGCTATGGAAAGGTTGCAACCGGTCCACTGTCGTCAAAATTGCCCTTCTACAAGGATGTTGAACCGCATTATCCACACGACGTCGATAAGGCCAAAGCACTGCTTAAGGAGGCCGGCTATGACGGCAAGCCTCTGAAGCTTCTCCCGCTCCCATACGGTGAAACATGGCAGCGCTGGGCAGAAGCGGTGAAGCAGAATCTTGAGGAAGTCGGTATTCCGATCGAGATCGAAGCGACGGACGTTGCGGGTTGGAATCAGCGCACGTCGAACTGGGATTACGACATCGCCTTCACATATCTTTACCAGAATGGCGATCCAGCCATAGGTGTGGATCGCAACTACAAGACCTCTCAGATCGCAAAGGGCAATCCGTTCAACAATGTCGAGGGCTATTCCAATCCGGAACTCGACAAGCTGTTCGAGCAGGCAGCCGTGGCCTATCCAGCCTCCAAGCGTCAGGAACTCTACGATCAAGTTCAGAAGAAGCTTCAGGAAGACGTGCCGGTCGCCTGGCTGCTCGAGCTCGGTTTCCCGACGATCTATAACTGCAAGGTTCAAGACATCGTCACGACGGCGTCAGGCCTTCCGGAATCCATGCGCGACGCCTGGATCAAGAAGTAAGTCGATATTTGGCGGAGATCAGTCTCCGCCAATCATTCAGACCGAAAACCCTAGTCGGAGCCACGCTCATGCTCAGATTCATCTCGGGGCGCCTGTTAAAGGCAGCCGTGATCTTGATCTGTATCACCGTGCTCAACTTCTTTCTCATTCATGCTGCGCCGGGAGACCCGGCTTCGGTGATGGCGGGAGAAGCAGGTGATGCCGATCCCGCCTTCCTTCAACAGCTCCGAGAACGGTTTGGTCTCGATCAGCCACTTTATGTGCAGCTTTGGATCTATGTGTCTTCGGTCCTTCGGCTTGATCTCGGTTACTCCTACCGTCAGCAGCTACCGGTGCTTCAGCTCATTAGCGAACGTTTGCCTGCCACGTTGCTTCTCTCACTCTCCGCTTTTGTGATCTCGCTCGGTCTCGGTGTTGCGGCTGGCGCTTTTGCTTCTGCCCGGCAAGGAAAGTGGGCCGACACGATCATCTCGCTGGTGGCGCTGATCTTCTACGCGACACCGCTGTTCTGGCTGGCGCTGATGGGCGTCTTACTGTTCTCCGTCGAACTCGGCTGGCTACCCGGCTTCGGTTACGAAACGGTCGGGGCCAACTACACTGGCGTTGCCCGTATGCTGGACATATTGCGGCACCTTATTTTACCCGCCATGACGCTCGGCCTGTTTTTCATGGCCGTCTATGCCCGCATGACCCGCGCCTCGATGTTGGAGGTTGGCAGGCTCGATTTCGTCAAGACTGCGAAGGCCAAGGGTCTGCGTCCAGGCATCATCCAGCGCCGCCATGTGCTGCGCAACGCTCTCTTGCCGGTCGTAACCCTTGCCGGTCTGCAGGCGGGGCAGTTGGTCGGTGGAGCCGTGCTGATCGAGACTGTCTTCGCGTGGCCGGGCATCGGCCGGCTGATGTTCGATGCATTGTCGCAACGAGACTATAATCTTTTGCTTGGTGTGTTTGTCGTCTCCGCCGCGATGGTCCTGCTCTTCAACCTCATCACCGACGTGCTTTACCGCCTCGTCGATCCGCGCATCAAGGTGGCGTCATGAAGGATTTCTGGAAACGCTTTTCGCAGAATCGCGGTGCTGTCGTCGGCCTCGTTATTTTGCTCCTGGTCGTCATTGTATCGATCGTTGCTCCCTTCCTTTACACCAAATCCCCCTGGGCAATGGTCCAGCGGCCGTTCATTCCGCCTTTCACCATGGATGCCTTCTTACTCGGTACGGATCCGATGGGGCGTGATCTCGCTGCAGGTCTCGCTTACGGTGCCAGGGTGTCGCTTCTCGTTGGTCTTGTCTCGACCGTGGTCTCTCTGCTGATCGGTATTCCGATCGGTGCGATCGCCGGTTACTTCGGCGGTTGGGTAGATGATGTGCTGATGAGGTTCACCGAGTTCTTCCAAAGCGTTCCGAGCTTCGCGCTTGCAGTGGTACTGGTGGCCATTTTTCAGCCGAGCATCTATTCGATCGTGATCTCGATCGCCATCGTCTCCTGGCCTCCTGTCGCCCGCCTTCTGCGCGGCGAGGTGATGTCGCTCCGGTCGCGTGAATTTGTCGAGGCAGCTGTTCTTTCCGGCCAAAGGCACTCAACGATCATCTGGCGGCAAATTCTGCCGAATACACTTTCGCCGATCATCGTGCTTGCCTCAATGATGGTGGCTGCGGCGATCCTGATCGAAAGTTCGCTTTCGTTTCTCGGATTGGGCGATCGCAACATCATGTCCTGGGGTTACATCATCGGCGCCGGTCGCACCGTGATCCGCCAGGCCTGGTGGGTGAGCTTTTTCCCCGGCCTTGCAATCCTGTTGACTGTGCTGGCGCTGAACCTAGTCGGGGAGGGGCTGAACGATGCCCTCAACCCTCGCCTTGCGCGAAAGGGGAAGTAAATATGGCCGACACCATAAATACCGATGACGTGAGCTTCGAAGGGACTGCTTCGGCCGTTCTTCATCCGGGAGCACTGGAGAAAGAAGGGCGCGGTGACCCGGTCGTCCATATCGACCGGCTGAGCATCGCATTACCGGATGGCGCAGACCGGCCCTTTGCAGTCGACCGTGTCAGCTTCAAGCTCTTTCCTGGCGAAATGCTTTGCGTAGTCGGCGAAAGTGGCTCAGGCAAATCGATGTCTGCCAATGCGCTGATGGGACTATTACCGGATACGGTGCGCGTGGCGCAGGGCCGCATCCTCCTAGGCACGACGGATCTCGTTACCATGCCAGCCGACGCGCTCTACGCCATTCGAGGGCGCCGCGTGGCGATGATTTTCCAGGAACCGATGTCTGCGCTCAACCCGCTGATGAAGGTTTCGGCGCAGATCGAGGAGGTTTTCGAAGCGCATGGGTTGCTGACACCAAAGGAGCGAAAAGAAAAAGCGCTGTCGCTTCTTACGGAAGTCGGCCTGCCAGATCCGCCGCGCGTTGCAGCCAGCTACCCGTTCCAGCTTTCCGGCGGTCAGCGCCAACGCGTCATGATTGCCATGGCGCTGGCGTTGGAACCGGAGGTGCTGATCGCAGACGAGCCGACCACCGCGCTCGATGTGACGACGCAGGCGCAAATTTTGAAACTGATCGCCAAGCTCCAGAAGGAGCGCAATATGGCGGTCATGTTCATTACCCATGATTTCGGCGTCGTAGCCGAGATCGCCGACTATGTCAGCGTCATGCAACTCGGTCGAATAGTCGAACAGGGGACAGCGGAAGAAGTCCTTTTCTCGCCGAGACACCCATATACGAAGAAGCTGATCGCTGCCATTCCCCGCGCTGGCGAGGGCGTCAAGCACGTTGACGACCGGGAGCCATTGCTCACAGTCGAGAACCTTTCGAAGGTTTATCGTATGGGCACGGGGCTGTTCTCCAAGGTGCGCGAGGTGAATGCGGTCAAGAACGTGTCCTTCACACTTTGCCGTGGCGAAACGCTGGGCATTGTGGGGGAAAGCGGATCCGGTAAATCCTCAGTGGGACGTTGTCTCGTACGGCTGCAAGATCCCAGCAGCGGGCGCATCTTGCTTGGCGGTCAAGACATGGCGCATTTGAAAGGCGAAGAACTGCGGACCATGCGCCGGCGGATGCAAATGATTTTTCAAGATCCTTACTCATCGCTCAATCCGCGCGAGAAAGTCGGGCGTATCATTGCCTCAGGGCCTATTGCTTATGGCGAAGATGAAAAGAAGGCGTTGGCGCGCGCGGCCGAATTGATGGAGATGGTCGGTCTCGATCCGAAAGCGACGAACCGTTTTCCGCACGAGTTTTCTGGCGGTCAGCGCCAGCGTATCGGCATTGCGCGGGCGCTGGCGCTCGAACCTGAGATCATCATCGCCGATGAGGCCGTTTCAGCCCTTGATGTGTCGATCCAGGCCCAGGTCCTGGAACTGCTGGGCCAGCTCAAGAAAGACCTCGATCTCTCTCTCGTCTTCATCACTCATGACCTTCGCGTAGCGGCAAAGATCTGCGACCGTGTGATGGTGATGCAGAAGGGCGAGGTGGTCGAACTCGGCAACGGGAACACGATCTTCGATAAACCCCAGCACCCCTACACGAAGAGCCTGATCGAGGCCATTCCCGGTCGGGCGAAGGAAGCGCTAATGACGGCCTAGTGGAATGAATTTGACACTTGATGCCGACGTGAGCCGGCCTTGATGATGAAATGTCAAAATCAGACCACTCGTCCGGTCGATATCAACCAAGTTGCGGGCTTAAGAGCCCGTTTGTGGAGCAGTACATGACGATTATGCCGAATTCTGTGGAAGCCCGCGACATGGCCTATCAGATGCATCCGATGGTCAATCTTCGAAAATACGAAAAATCAGGCGGTCTCGTGATCGAGAGCGGCGACGGGATCTATGTCACCGACAATACGGGAAAGCGTTATATCGAGGGACTAGCCGGGCTGTGGTCGGTGGCGCTGGGCTTCGGCGAAAAGCGTCTAGTGGAGGCCGCCAAGGCACAGATGGAGAAGCTGCCCTATTATCATAGCTTCGCCTACAAGACTCACGGACCTTCGGTCGATCTGGCGGAGATGTTGATCAAGCTCGCTCCCGTGCCGATGTCGAAAGTGCATTTTACATCCTCGGGTTCGGAAGCCAACGACCTTGCCTGCAAGATGGTGTGGTACCGTTCCAATGCGCTTGGCAAGAAAGACAAGAAGAAGATCATCGGCCGGATCAAGGGCTATCATGGTGTGACAATCGCTTCCGGTTCAATCACCGGCCTGCCTCGCAATCATGAAAGCTTCGATCTGCCGCTCGACCGGATGATCCACACGTCATGCCCATCCTACGTGCATTTCGCCTTGGACGGCGAGAGTGAAGCCGATTTCACCAAGCGCATTCTGAATGATCTGGAAGAGCTCATTCTGAAGGAAGGTCCGGAAACGATCGCTGCCTTCTGGGGTGAGCCTGTGATGGGCGCTGGCGGCGTGCTGGTGCCGCCGGATGGTTACTGGGCCGGCGTTCAGGAGATACTGAAGAAATACGATATTCTTCTTGTCGCTGACGAAGTGATCTGCGGCTTCGGCCGCACGGGCAAGATGTTTGCGTGCGAAACGCTCGGCATTGAGCCGGATGTGCTGGTCGTGTCGAAGCAGATCTCGTCGTCCTACATGCCGCTTTCCGCGATTATCATGAATGATCGCTTTTATCAGCCGATCGCCGATGAATCGGATCGGATCGGCGTCTTCGGCCACGGGTTCACCGCGTCCGGTCATCCCGTCGCGACAGCCGTCGGTCTAGAGAATCTGAAGATCATCCAGGAACGCGACCTTGTCGGCAATGTCGCGCGCCTCGAAGAAAAGTTCCTCCACGGACTGGCGGCTCTTGCCGAACATCCGCTTGTGCATTCGTCGCGCGGCATTGGCCTTCTTGGTGCGCTGGAGGTCAACCCATGGGCGGATGCAAATGCTGGGGACGCCGCTGCGGCGGTTGCGGCGGCATGCCAGAACGAAGGCCTGATCATCCGCAATATTGGAGAAGCGATCTGCTTCTGCCCACCGTTGATTATCACTGCCGAGCAGATCGACGACATGTTTGGTGCCGTCAGTCGCGCACTGGCCACCGTTCAAGCCACGCGTGCCTAAGCCTTGAGGATTGAGATATGGATGTGACGAACAAAACCGACCTCGGCGAGATGACGGCCGCGCAGCTCTCGCAGCTCTTCGCCTCGGGCCAGGCGTCCCCCGTGGAGGCCGCCAAGGCATCACTGGCACGGATCGAGGAGTTCAACCCAAGCGTAAATGCATTCGCTTACGTCGTGCCGGAACTGGCACTGGCAGAAGCGAAAGCATCGGAAGCGCGCTGGAAGAAAGGAGAGCAACTTTCCCCCATCGATGGTGCGCCGACAACAATCAAGGAATTGACCCCCGTGAGGGGTATTCCCTGGCGACGAGGATCAGTACTGGGTTCGACAACGCCATCGGAGAAAGAGTTTCTCATCATGGAACGCCTGCGTGGCGCTGGCGTCACCGTCCTTGGCACAACAACATCGCCGGAGTTTGGCTGGAAGGGAGTGACCCACGGCCCGGCCTTTGGAAATACGCTCAATCCATGGCGTACAGATCGCGCCTCCGGAGGCTCTTCTGGCGGTGCAGCCGTTGCAGCAGCGCTCAATATGGGCGTCCTGCATGAAGGGTCTGACGGCGCCGGCTCGATCCGTATTCCGGCCTCTTTCTGCGGAACATTCGGTATCAAGCCGACCTATGGCTGGATCCCTTCCGACACACCGACGCCACTGTTCGAGCTTGCGCATCGCGGCCCGCTGACTCGGACGGTTGAAGATGCGGCGCTGTTCATGAATGCAACAACGGGTCCGACCCCAAAGGCGATGTATGGCTACTGCCCCACTCCAGTGCCGAACTGGCATGAAGGAACCAAGGCCGCCAACATCAAGGGCATGAAGATCGGTTACAGTCGCAATCTTGGCTACGCCGAGGTCCAGCCGGACGTGGCCGCCGCCGTCGAGCGCGCCGCCAAGCGGCTGGCCGACATGGGTGCCATTATCGAAGAGGTCGATCCGGGGTTCTCCAATCCGCAGGATGCTCTTCTCGCCCTTTGGTACGCCGCCGAAGCCAGAACTGTAGAGTTGATCAACCCAACGGACGAGCAAAAAGCGCTTATGGATCCAGGCCTGATCCGCATTTATGAGAAAGGCTGTGCCTATACCGCGCGGGACTATGTCGCGGCCGAACAGGTCAGGGCTGATCTCAAAGTGACGATGGCGCTGTTTCATGAGACCTATGACGCGCTCATGCTGCCGACCATGCCGACGACAGCAATTGAGGCAGGTGTGGATTTCCCAGGCGGCATCGAAGGCAAGGACTGGTCTGACTGGTCGCCATTCACCTATCCGTTCAACATGACCGGCCAGCCGGCCGTGTCGGTACCGTGCGGCTTCGATCAAGGTGGCCTGCCGATTGGTTTGCAGTTTGTTGGTCCGCGCTATCGCGATGACATCGTGCTCGCGCTGGCCGCGGCCTACCAATCGGCCTTTCCGGAGGAGACGATCAGCGCGCCGAGGCTCGCCTGACATAAGACAATGTGCGGGGACCGACGATGGCCCCGTGCCCATCATTCAATGCAATATCGGGGAACGGGAACATGGCTTCCACGGCACACCAGGAAGCGGCAAGTGCGCTTGGCGCGGAGCTAAAGACGAGCGCGACCACCGTGCTTGCGGATCAGGCAGAGCAGATCGCGCGAGAGAAATACGGCTTCGTCGGAAGAGCGGAATGGCTCTGGGGCGAAAAAGACAGCAATTACCGCCTGACGCTCGGTGACGGTAAGGAATATCTCCTTAAGATCCTCAATCCGGCCGAAAATCCTGCCATGACGAGCATGCACAGTCAGGCGCTTTTGCATGTCGAAGCTGCCGACCCGGGCATTCTAATCCAGAGGATCATTCGAACGCTCGACGGCGAGGCGGATTTCCGAATGACCGATGATGAAGGTGCCACCCGCGGGGTGCGCATGGTTACGTTTGTTCCGGGAAAATCCCAGAAATCGCAGCCGCATTCTGCGATCCAGCGCTATCGCATCGGCGCGTTGTTGGGTCGGATGCAGAAGGCTCTTCAAGGCTTCACACATGAAGCCGCCCATCATCGTATCACCTGGGACATGTCTCACGCAGCGGGGCTGCGGGACTTGCTGTCCATCTTCGGCGACGAGGCGCAACGAAGGAGGCTGGAGGCGGCGATGACGGACTTCGAAAGCCTGATCCTGCCGCGCATAGCGCAACTGCCCGCGCAGGTTATCCATAATGATTTCAACATGGAAAACATTCTCGTCAGAGAGGAGAATCCAGACGCGATCAGCGGCATCATCGATTTCGGTGACATGGTGCATGCACCGGTCCTATTCGATGTTGCGGTGGGTGCGGCCTACCAGATGGGGGACGCTGCGGACCCCGTCGAAGCGATGTGCGATTTCCTCAAAGGATATGCGACGGAAAAGCCGCTGTCCGATCAGGAACTCGAACTGATGTATCCGGCAATCTTGACACGCATGCTGATGCGACTTGCGATACAGGAATGGCAAGCCAAACTATTTCCGGAACATAAGGAACGTTACACCCGAAATAGTCCCACCGTCTGGGCACAATTTGCTCGCCTCGATGCATTGCCAAAGGATGATACTATTGCGCGACTAGCAGCGGCTTGCCGCACGTCCGTGGAGAGACCGGCATGAACAAGCCAGCAACGACGATGATCAACGGCTTCGACGCGTCGCGTCTGGCCAGTCTGCCGGAGCGGGAGCGTTCGATGATCGAACGTCGTCAGGCGTTGCTCGGCCCGTCATACCGATTGTTTTACGAAAATCCTCTGCATCTCGTGCGCGGAGACGGTGTCTGGCTCTACGACCCTGACGGAAATGCTTATCTTGACGCGTATAATAATGTCCCCTCCGTCGGCCACTGCCATCCCCGCGTGGTTGCTGCGATTGCCGAACAAGCTGCAGTATTGAACACACATACGCGCTATCTCGACGATAAGATCCTTGCTTACTCGACGAGACTGCTTGCAACATTCCCCGAGGAATTGAACCGGGTCATGTATTGCTGCACCGGTAGCGAAGCTGTTGATCTGGCACTACGCATTGCCGGCTATCAAACCGGTGGAACCGGTATCATCATCACCGAAAACGCTTATCACGGCACGACAGCTGTAACGGCCGCCATCTCTCCATCGCTGGGCCCCAACATGCCGCTTGGCATGCATGTGGTCACCGTGCCGGCACCCGATGCCTATCGTGCCGATGGCGGGGACGTCGGCGACATGTTTGCGCAGGAGGTTTCCAAGGCGATTGCTTTCATGCGCCGCCGTGGGATCAAGCCCGCCGCCTTCATCGCCGACAGTATCTTTTCGACCGACGGGATATTCTCGGAGCCAGCTGGCTTCTTGAGAAAAACATTGGAGGTTGTGCATGAGGCCGGGGCGCTTTACATCGCCGACGAGGTGCAGCCGGGCTTCGGTCGTACAGGCTCTCACATGTGGGGCTTCATGCGCCATGGCATTGTGCCGGACATCGCTGTGATGGGTAAGCCGATGGGCAACGGCATGCCTATCGCCGCTGCGGTGATGAAGAGCGATGTGCAGGAGCGTTTTGGCCACGACATTCGCTATTTCAACACCTTTGGCGCCAACCACGTTTCGATTGCCGCCGCCAATGCCGTCCTGGACATCATCGAAGATGAGGCGCTGACCGACAATGCGTTGTCGACGGGCAACTACATGCTGGAGAGCATGCGTCAGCTACAGCAGACATTTGACGGCATCGGAGATGTTCGGGGCGCGGGCCTCTTTCTCGGCCTTGAGTTCGTGAGCGACCGCAAGAGCCGCACTCCGGATGGTGCCCGCTCGCTGGCGGTCGTCAATCGTATGCGTGAACATCGCGTCCTCATCAGCGCGGCAGGCATTCACGGCAACACGCTGAAGATCCGTCCACCGCTGCCCTTCGGACGCGAACACGCCGATATCTTCCTCAACACGCTCGAATCTGTGCTGCACGAAACGAATTGATTTCGAGAATTGCTTTTAGACCATCCAAGGTTAGACCATGACAGCGTCACCTGACATTAACGCCGAACGCTTGTGGGCCGACATCATGACGATGGGGGCAATCGGCGCCACCGAGGGCGGCGGCAGCTTTCGCCCGGCCCTTTCTGACGCAGACAGGGAAGGGCGCAACCTGTTTCGTTACTGGGCGCAGGAGGCCGGTCTCACAGTCACGGTAGACGAGATCGGCAACATGTTTGCACGGCGGGAAGGTGAAGACCCGTCTCTGCCGCCACTGATGATTGGCAGTCATCTCGACACCCAGATGCCCGGCGGCAAGTTCGATGGCGTCCTCGGCGTACTCGCTGGACTTGCTGTTGTGCGATCGTTGAATGCCGGAGGCATTGCGACGAGACGGGCAATCGAGATCGTCAACTTTACCAACGAGGAAGGCGCGCGGTTTCAGCCGGGCATCATGGGGTCCAGCGTTTTTGCCGGTCTCTCGCGGCTTGATGAAGCCTTGTCACGCAAGGACGATGAAGGAACGCTTCTCGGCGACGAGCTTGTTCGCATCGGGTATGCGGGATCCCGTCCAGTCGGTGGTCGACCGGTGCATAAATATTTAGAACTGCATATCGAGCAGGGACCAGAGATGGAGGCGGCCGGTGTCACGATCGCCGCCGTTTCCAATAGTTCCTGGGGTTGCAGCGGATTCATCGATATCAAAGGCGAGAATGGCCATTCGCAGACCGCACCGATGTCAAAGCGTCGGAATGCTCTGGTTGCGGCAGCTCAACTCATTATAGAGATCGAGGCGATAGGCGCGGAGAACGAGCCCGATGGAATGGTGAGCGCCACAGTCATCCGGAATTGGCCGAACAACCGCGTAAACATTCCGCACTTGACCAAGCTATCATATGTCATCGTTCATGCGACGGAGCCGGGTCGGGCCGCGATTATCAACCGCATCGAGTCTGCTGTAAAACGGATTGCGGATGAGGCTGGGCTATCGATACACAACGCCAATTCGCATTATCGCCAACGGCTGGATCTATCGAGTGAGCTTTGCGGACTGGCACTGGAGGCAGCAGCGAACCGTGGCTATCCATCCATGACGCTGCCGACGCTGACGTCGCATGACGCCCTATCGATGACGCAGATATGCCCCACCGCCATTATCTTCGTCCCCTGCAAAGGCGGCATCTCGCACAGTGAGAAAGAGTGGTGTGAACCATATCAAGTTGCAGCAGGTGCCAGAGTTCTCCTCGACATGACCCTTAAGATCGCCAACGAGCTCTGACGCTCAGCGGCAAAACATCATCCCATGGTACGGGAAACGGGCGATGTGATACTATGTTGTACTTATTGAACTGCGCGAAAGAGGCATTGGGTGAACTTACACACGAAACTGGGATTAGGTGACACGAGCGTGACCGAAGGCGCGGGCCTACCCAAGGCACTGTGGGCCTATAATGTCATCCGCGACGCAATCATTACCATGAAGCTGGCACCCGGAGAGACGCTTAGCGAAAAAGATACCTGTGCAGAGTTGGGTATCTCGCGCACCCCGATGCGCGAAGCAGTCTTGCGTTTGGCCCAAGAAGGTCTGGTCAACATCGTTCCCAGCGGCGGCACCTTCATCAACAAGATCGTCATGAAAAAGGTCATCGAAGGCCATCTGGTTCGCTCAAGCCTGGAGATGCGCACAATAAGGCTTGCGGCGCGCAACTTCGATCCGGTTTATGAACGCGACCTTGACCTTTTGATTTTCCGCCAGCATGACGCGGCCAAGCGGCGCGATGTGAATGAGGCCTTCAACGTCGACAACGAATTTCATCGTCTCTTGTGCAGGATTTCAGGCTTTCCGGACATCTGGCAAACAATCCACAATGCCACCGGTCAGCTTGATCGCGTGCGCCGCCGTGGCTTTCCAAAGATCGGTTACTTTGATGAGGTAATCGCAGAGCACGTAGCACTCTCTACGGCCATAAAGGCCCGTGATGAGGATGAGGCCGTGACTTTGCTCAGACGCCATCTCAGTGGCATTTCGGCCGTGATAGAGTATGTCGTTCAAACAGATGCAGACGCAATCAGTGGACGAGACCATATCGCTTTGCTTAATGGACTTGAGGACCTTTAACCCTTCTGGTCGATCGCCGGTCTACGGGCAAGATGCTGTGTGCGCGCATCCATACTTTCCGAACGGTAACGGGTCCGCCGTCGCTTAAAGGGCGCGCCCTGGCAATACTACTTCCACATTTCGCGCATCCGCGCGCCGACATCGATGCGAATTTGCTGTGCACTACGCTCAGATGCCGCAGCCGAAACTTTGGGCCAAGTCATAGTTTCGAAATATTGAAGCAGAGTTGCTGGGATGAACCTGGAACGTGATGCATAGACGTGTCGATCGCCCTGCGAGTTCTGCCCATGGGTAAAAAATCGCTGCGGCGTAATCAGCGCCAGGCTGTCCTTCGCGCGTGTCATTCCTACATAAAGCAGACGCCGCTCTTCTTCGAGTTCCTGTGTCGTCCCCGTGCCTAGATCAGACGGTATGCAGCCATCGACAACATTCAGCATGAACACTGAGCGCCATTCCTGGCCTTTCGCAGAATGTATTGTCGAGAGGACGAGGTAGTCCTCATCGAGCAAAGGGACTCCTGCCTGGTCGCTCGTAGCATCCGGAGGATCAAGGGTCAGTTCGGTCAAAAACCGTTCGCGGGACGCGTATCCGCCAGCGATTTGCTCAAGCTGTAGAAGGTCAGCTTTACGCGTATCGGCATCTTCATGCATCCGCTCAAGATGGGGTTCGTACCAAAGACGGGCCTGAGCTACGTCCGAGGGCCACCCTTGCTGCGTTTTCCCAAGACCAGCGAGGAGCGTCACAAAAGATGTCCAATCTGCACCCGTCTTTGGTGGCGGCGGGATTTCCGCAAGTGCCATGATCGGTTCAGGATCAGACGAGATAGTATCGAGAATAACACCAGCCTTCTTCGGACCGATGCCTGGGAGCATCTGCAGCAGGCGAAATCCGGCAACCCGATCGCGCGGGTTTTGCGCGAAACGCAGGACGGACAGCATGTCCTTTACATGGGCGCTGTCGAGAAACTTGAGACCGCCAAATTTGACGAAAGGAATGTTGCGTCGGGTAAGCTCAACCTCAAGTGCACCACTATGGCTTGATGTTCGAAAGAGAACAGCCTGCTGCTTGAGCGTCATTCCCGTTTCGCGATTGGCAAGCACCTGATCGATGATGAAGTTGGCCTGTTCGGTCTCGTCCTTGACTGTGACAAGTTTCGGGCGCTCGAGCGACTCCCGCTCCGTCCACAGGTTCTTGGTGAAACGCTCGCGTGCAAGTTCGATGACACTGTTCGCTGCCGCCAAGATCGGTTGCGTCGAGCGGTAATTGCGGTCGAGCGTGATGATGTCAGCGGCTGGGGTGAACGACGTCGGGAAGTCAAGAATGTTACGGACCGTCGCAGCGCGGAAGGAATAGATCGACTGGGCATCGTCGCCAACCACAGTCAGACCGCGACCACCCGGCTTCAGCGCCATCAACACGGAGGCCTGCAATCTGTTGGTGTCTTGATATTCGTCAACCATAACGTGGTCGAACCGCTTGCCGATATCATCGGCTAGATCCGGATCGCCGACCATTTGCGCCCAGTAGAGGAGGAGATCGTCGTAGTCGAGAACGTTCTGGTTCTGCTTTGCCTCCACATAGGCCGCAAACAATTCCTTAAGCTGCTCTTCCCACATAGCCACCCAGGGATAGTGCTGGCGCAGTATCTCGCTTAACGGTGTCTGGGAGTTTACCGTACGGGAATAGATCGCAAGACAGGTGCCCTTGGTGGGAAATCGGCTTTCAGTTTTTGAAAAGCCTAGCTCATGACGCGCCAGGTTGATCAGGTCCGCACTGTCCTCTCGATCGTGAATCGTAAAGTCCACGTTGAGACCGATCTGCTCGGCATACATTCTCAGCAGCCTTGCGCCGATACCGTGGAATGTGCCGGACCACGCAAGTGCGTCCGTCAAGATCGCAGAGTTAGAGCCCAGCACATTGCGGCAGATTCTCTCAACGCGGCGGGACATTTCCGATGCTGCTCTGCGTGAGAAGGTCATGAGAAGAATGCGCCGAGGGTCGGCACCATTGACGATGAGATGAGCGACGCGGTGCGCCAGCGTGTTTGTCTTGCCGGAGCCTGCACCGGCAATGATCAGCAGTGGTCCTCCCGTTTCGCCCTCAGCCAGTCCAACGCCATGCTCGACGGCCTTACGCTGTTGCTCATTTAGTTTCTCGAGATAGGCGACGGCCATAAGATCTTACTTAATGCCCAGATTGCAAAGGAGGGTTTGGAACAAAGGCTGAACATACGTGACTCTTTAGCTGTATGGAAGGTTTTCTCATGCCGTTGAGCGATGATTTCTTCCAGAAGAGCAGGAGGATGGTCGACGAAATCCGACGCGGCTCGTTTTTAGAGAATGCGCCTTTGATTTTCAAAGCATGCGCAAGTTTTGGCGGCGGGGCTCAGGCTGTCAATTGCGCGATCAGTGCGCCAACTCTAGCGACTTAAATAACCGATGATGCTTGGTGTGGCCTAGTAGGCACCAATCACTAGTCCCCAAACGACTTCGTCATGTGACCGCTTGGAGTCAGGGTGCGATTCTGCCGCGGATTATCGTCTCCGAGCTTCCGCTCGGGTCAGCGCGCCACCGAGATTGATCGAGGCGTAATGCGCCTTCTTGTTTTCATACATGAGGGCGTCAGCACGTTTGACGACAGACTCGATTGTCTCGTCTGCTTCGCTGGTCGCGACGCCGTAGGACATGCTCAGGGGAGCAGTCGAGTAGAACTGATTGTTGATCCGCAGAAGTTCAAGGATTGTTTCCATCATTGTGGCAGCGGATTTTGCATCTGCGCCGGGCAACAGGACCGCAAATTCATGCCCGCCTATCCGGCAGGCATGATTCGGCGACGCCACCGCGCCATTGAGGATCTCGCCGAAGCGGCGCAAGAGTCCATCGCCTGCGTCGTGCCCAAGTTGATCGTTAGCCTCCTTTAAGCCATTAAGGTCAATGATGACGGCGGAGACAGGGCGCAGCGATTTGCGCTCGAGGCGGTTCATCTCGTCGGCATAGAAGGCGCGATTGTAGAGTTTGGTGAGGACGTCATGCTTTCCGAGATATTCGAGATAAGCCTCTGCCTTCTTGCGTGCCGTGATGTCGGCGAGCGCCACCTGTACGCGAGACCAATCGCCTTCGTGACCCGGGAACACGGAAAAATGCAGCAAGATGTGACGCATTGAACCATCTAGCGCGTAATTCACCACTTCGCGGTGATGAAAGAGATTGCCGTTCCAAAGCTCCATCAGTTGTTCTCGGAAGGGTTTCTCCATGTCGTCACGGAAAATTTCGCCAAGCCGGTGCAGAAGATCGTTTTGATCTCTTGCGCCAAACAGATCGAGCGTTGACTGATTGACGTCTATAACCCTGATCTCGCTCATACATTGGCGCACAAATTCCGGGTGAACGTCCATGAATGTGCGGAAGTCGGTGATGCCGCGGTCACGAATGTCTTCAATCAGCGTGCGGATGCGACTGAAATCCTCGATCCATAGAGATACCGGAGAATGCTGGAAAATGCCCTCCGCCTGACGCCTTTGTTCGGCTTCCGCACGACGGGCGTCTTCGCGGTCGGTGATATCCTCGGTGGTCAAAAGAACCCTGCCGAGCGTCTCTTCATGACCTGGTAGAACTGTTCCTCGCAGCTGGATGTCGAGCCTGCGCCCGGAAATCGTGTAATTGACGTTCGTGCTCGAGAAAGACATTGCGCCATCGAAGAGCGCGGACAGTTCGTTGATGTGAGTGTCCAGCATATCATCGCGGAAGACGGAAGTGATATTGGCGACCAAGTGCTCAAGGCTATCCGCTTCGAAAAGGTCCAGAGTTTTGGCGTTGACAGCAGTAACGCGGATCCGCGTTGAACAGGCATGAATCCGACTGCGATCCTCTCTCAGGAACGCTTTGATATCGGTCACTCCCTTGGAGCGCCAGTCATCGAAAAGCGCCTGCACTCCGCTGAAATCTTCGATCCACATGGCGATCGGCGCAAGATTAAAGATATCGGACTCTAAAGCATCGATCATCGGATTTCCTGGGGTAAGTTCAAGCACTGGAATGGACCGCGCTGCCGAGACTTTACGAATAATATGTAACCGGTGCTTTAATAGTATTGAAAGTCCTCGATCAAAAGATGGGTTGGCGCGTGCGAGCCCGTAAGGATCGGCATTTCCGCAGGGGCCAACACGAAAGGTCAATCCAAGCGAATGTTAACGGTCGGGACATTGAACAATGTTCGTCATCATTCGTTTCTGTTCGCAAGCTGCGGATTGAACCTCCCGATTGCTTTTCGAAGTCCTTTATCGTGGCGGAGCCGCACGCATGCGCCGAACTTCATCTATCGAAACCAGTATTTCCAAACAGCTCGCAAAGAAGGCAATGCCAATCGCGCTTTCAGTCGTTGCGATCGGTGTGTGCATGACAATTTACCTGTCGTTCTGGATATCGTCAGAAGACAAAAAGGCAGACGACGCCGTCCGGAGAAACGTTGCATATCTCACAGATGTCTCCAGCCTCATGTCCCATATCCAAGACGCAGAAATCGGACAGAGAGGGTTCCTTCTCACAGGCGACCAGCTTTACCTTAAGCCTTACACCACTGCGATGGAGTCGCTTGATGGGATGCTTGATAAGCTTGCTGCGGGAGCGGAAGACGCATCTGTCGAAACAGGAAGCATCCCGACCCTGCGGAGTCTGGTTGCCCAGAAGAAGTCCGAGCTCGAACAAAGCGTGGAATATCGCCGTAATGGGGACGACAGCGGCGCGATAGCGCTTGTCAAAACCGGGCAGGGTAAAATCCTCATGGATGGGATCCGGTCTGTTTTGGCTCAGATGGAGAAGGATGGACTGGAGCAGCTTGCGAAACGTTCCGACGCAGCCAGCGCTGCGAAGACGCGGATGCACTTTCTCCTTTTGTTGTTCGCCATAATGGTCGGCGGTATGGCGATACTGGTCGTGCGCGCCACGGTCACGCGGGCGAAAGCGGCTGAAAGGACGAGAGATGAACTTCTTTCACATGCGGATCGGCGTCTGATGGCGGTCATGGCAGCCGACCTTGTTGGTTACAGCAGGCTGATGGAAAACAATGAGGCCGACACTCTCGAGCGTTTAAAGGCGGCAAGAGACGTCATCGACACGATAATCGAAGACAATAGTGGTGTGATCATAACGACAGCGGGCGATAGCATCGTTGCGGCATTTCCAAGCGCGCTTTCAGCGATCGACTGTGCGCTCCAGATCCAGAAATTTATGGTGACGCACAATGCCGACAGGCCAAACGACGATCGCCTTCTATTTAGAATAGGAATGAATGTCGGAGACGTCATCATAGATAACGGAGACATATTCGGTGACACCGTCAACATCGCCGCTCGGCTTGAGGGCATCGCTGAGCCCGGAGGCATATGTGTCTCCCGGTCCGTCAGGGATCACATCAGAAAGCAGAGAAAACTAAAGTTTGAAGACGCTGGTTTCCAGCAGGTCAAAAACATTTCTCGACCGATCAGCACGTTTAGGGTTCGCGAAGCCGCCTAGATATGTTCAACGCTCTCGATTCCACGGACAAGGGGTATGCTAAAGGCCTTCGGAGCGAGAAACGTTCTCAGCCGGAAACGTTACCTTGTAAGCACGAAATCAGCGCGATCGCGGATCTGTTCGGATGAGGGTAAAGGAAACCCTCCAACTTGGAGGGTTTCGCAGGAGACGCGATCTTCGATTGTTTGGTTAGAGCGCGCTTTGCCGAACAACGGTGATTTTGCCAAGTTGAACCAGCGGCGTGACGTCTAGGCTTGTACCTTTGTCAGCCATGTCGAGGCTGTAGAGAAATTCCCGCCCAGCCGGATCGTTATCCGTCGCCTGGATTTTTTCTCGACCGATGTATGGACCGGCCGGGATGGAAATTCCTGAAGCCTCACAGTCCTCTATTGCTCTAAAACGTACGGGTGCACCTTCCATTTGTACCTCCTCGGGATTTGCAAATGAAGAATATGCAGCTGGTACTGCCGGATTGATGCCCTGAAACAAACCGTGATGCAATTGCCGGTGCCGATTTTCTTGAAGAAGAGACAAATTCTGTTCGGAATGGCATGGGGAAAAGGCAACTTAACAGGCGATAAACGTTAGCTATTTCGTTTATGATGCGGTTTCAGAACGAGCATGCTGGAGAGATCAATGAGCGACGACACTGGGGGCGATCGCGGCCGTGACGCCGAGGCACCACAGGACATTCCGGCAAAGGGTTTAAGGGATGTGTTCTGGCGCGTCGTCAAGGCGATCATGGCTGATCGCGTGACGTTGATTGCTGCTGGCGTCACCTATTTCATGTTGCTGTCGCTGTTTCCTGCACTCGGTGCCTTGGTGGCACTCTACGGATTTGTCGCAGATCCCACGGCGATTATGGCCCACATCGGTTTCCTTGCAGGTGTCTTCCCACCTGGATCGTTCGATTTGATAATGAACCAGCTGACATCTCTCACGCAGCAGGCGACATCGACAAGGAGTCTGGCGTTCTTTGGCGGCTTGCTCGTAGCGATCTGGAGCGCCAACAGCGGTATGAAGGCATTGTTCGACGCGATGAATGTCGCGTATCAAGAAGATGAAAAGCGCAGTCTTGTTCGTTTGAACCTTCTATCCCTGGGGTTCACTTTTTGCGCGCTTGTCGTCGCAATCATTCTGATTGCAGCTATTGGCGTGCTGCCCGCAGTTCTGAAGTATCTGTGGCTTGATGATTGGCAGGAGTTTCTTGCCCGTCTAGCGCGTTGGCCATTCATCATCCTTGTCTTCGGCTGCGGAATTTCAATGATCTACCGGTATGGTCCGAGCCGCGAAGAAGCAAAGATCAAATGGTTAAGCTGGGGCGTCGTCTTCAGCACGGTGCTCTGGCTGGTCGCCTCCGTCTTGTTTTCGTTCTACCTTGAGAATTTCGCGAACTATAATGCGACCTACGGCACTCTCGGCGCCCTCATTGGGTTGATGGTGTGGGTGTGGATTTCGGTCGTTATCCTGATCGTCGGAGCAGAGATCAACGCCGAACTCGAGCATCAAACGCGCAAGGATTCGACAACCGGCTCACCGAAACCAATGGGGGAGCGTGGGGCTTATGTTGCTGACACTGTTGGTGAAGCGGCCAGGGACGGGAGTTTGTGATCCGGCGAGGCGCGGGCAGCATGCAGCGACTGGGTGGAGGCGGCATTTTACGCCCAAACATGTGCTCTCGTTGAGGCTACCATTTTTGCGATCACAACGAGTCTGCTGCGGTGTTGTCAGGTTGTGCGTGGCCCCGGCAATAGAGACGGGGCCATAGCGTAATTACAGAACAGTTACGTTCTCTGCCTTTGCCTTGCCCGTCTTACGGTCCTGGCCGACATCATAGCTAACCTTCTGTCCGTCGGTCAAAGCGCCACCGAAGCCCACCGCGGAGATGTGAACAAAGACGTCCGGACCGCCGTTGTCTGGGGTAATGAAGCCGAAGCCCTTATCCTGTGCGAAAAATTTAACAGTACCAGTTGCCATGTTGTCCTCGTTTTATCGATTGGAAACTGCCGCAATATCGACTGTTGCGTTCAACTTCAAGTTTTTCCGTACGCTACCAACGCTGGGCCGCAAATGGAGATGCCTCTTTCGCCCAGCCACGCATGTGCAGGGTCGCTCTCCATCCTGGAGCCCAGAGCATGGCGACGCTCATCCAGCGTCTCGACTGGAAGAGGGAAACTAGCATGACCGTAACCAGCGGCTCGGTTGGGCACGATTGCGTTATTAGCGCCACCAGATCGGATTGGCGGCCAGTGTCCAGGCGTCCGGGAAACCGGCGACGATCGTCGTCTTCCTGCTCAGAAAAAACCCGGAGAGAGCGCGACCTAGGGGCGTTTTTCGTTTCCATTGCATACTAAAGATGGGAGAGGGCTGTGTGAGTGAAGATGACCTCCGTCTGGCATATGGTTCGATCTCAATACATCGGCGAGGGGCTGGTAGACCGAGCGGGTATTCTCCGCGGTTATATCGCTAGAAAGAAGTCCGTTGAAGCAAGGTCGGTTATCGTCCCAACCGGGATGATTGATGATCGGATAAAGGCAGATGCCCTCGAGAGGCACACCTGCCTGCATCGCTTTCGCTGCTTGCGAAGCCACATATTCGAACCATTCCGCTCGCCGCTCGTCTTCGATACCCGTCTCGGCAATCAGAATAGGTCGGCCATAGCGGGCATAGGTTTCAGCCAGTATCTTGCTCAGCGGCTTGTAAAGTGGATGGCCGATATCGATCGGAGGACCGCCGTGGATCCACTGATTGTTGAAATAGTAATTGACGCCGATGATATCGAGAAGCTCCGGCCTACCACCGATTTGGGGCCACATTCTTCCTGCGATAAGGTCCCAACCTTGAAACTGCGCTTGCCTGTGGCCCTCGCTGGCACCCGCTTCCCACGGTCGGGTGGGATCGGTGATGACGTTGATGACCGGATCACAGTGAACGAAACGCGCTCGCGGCTCGATCATGAGGATAGTTTCCATCGCAGCAATCGCCGCTCGGGCAAGCTGTACCTTGAGTTCGTATCCGCGGCCATTCGCAAAGGGGTTGAGATAGCCGGCATCTCCGCCGCCCCAGGAGAAGAAAGAGATTTCGTTGACGGGGCAATAGAATGGGACATCATCGCTCTCCTCACGCACCAATCGGGCACATGCGCCGGCAAACAGGGCAAATCGATCCACAAACTGCGGCGACCAAATGTCGAGATCGTCCGGCCACCCATAGTGCAGCAAGTCCCAGATCACCTGCGTTCCGGTTGATTGCGCCGCCCTTAGCATCGGACGAATGCTTGACCAGTCATAACCGCCTTGTCTTTCGATAAGATGCCAACGAATGCCATCGCGAACGGTTCGAATGTTGAAGTCTGCAAGCTGGTTGTAATCTCGAGCCGCATGCACGTCGTGACCGACCGCAGCAATCATGTCGAGACGTCGACCTTCAGCTGATCCGGTGGAGCGGAGCCGGTGCGTCGAACATTCGAAGCCGCCTTGCAAAAAACTCTTGAACAGACCCGTCGGTCCAGAAGGCTTTCGCCCACTCAGCACCTCAGCAAACAGCTTTTCCCATTGAGGAAGGACAGCTGTAACGCTGTATGTGGCTTCCACCTTCCGTCGGAGCGCTTGTCCCAGGGTCTCACGCAAAGCGGGGTTTGCTATCAGCCGTTCCATGGCTTCGGCAACGACGGAGGGATTGTCATACGGCACGAAAATACCGCTCACACCGTCTTCTATCTGCTGCATCGCGCCGTTATCGGGTGTGGCAATGACGGGGAGGGCGGCAGCGCCGGCTTCCGCGATGACATGTGGCATGCCTTCGCCCTTTGACAACCAAACAAATATGTCCATCGCCGACAGCAGGGTCGGGATATCCTTTCGATCACCCAGAAAGCGCAACACGCGGTCCAAATTTCGGCTCGTTGCAAGTGACTGCAGGTGTACAGCATAGTCTGGAAGGAAGGCGTCCGGTCCGCCGATGATCACGAAGCGGGTTCTCGGATCGCGGGCATGAACCAGTGCCGCGGCTTCGATGAAATCCTCGACGTTTTTTTTGGGATCCAGCCTGCCGACCCAGCCGATCAGGGTCTCGTCCGGGTTCACGCCAAGCGATGTTCTTATGGCGGCCCTTTGATGAACTTCGAAATCCGACAGTTCTACCATCGACGGAATTTCGATGGCATCACCTTCTCGCCCCGGCATGACAAATGCGGCTGCGTCTCGGATAGAGCGGCATACGCCGACATAGCGACTGGTGAAATGCTTCGGTCCGGCAAGCGCCTCAGATACCAGCCCGCCATGTTCGATAAGCGGCGGGCGCCAGTGCAGCCGTTCCAGCGCAGGATAGATATCGGCGACGTTCTGGCAGGATATGACGATGTCATAACCTGGTATCTTGTTGGCGAGATAGGCAACAGTGTCTTCAAATGAAAGGTGGTAGGGGGTGGTATCCACCTCTACTCCAAGTTCTCGCAGTTGCTCGTGCGTCTGGTGCGGCATGTTCGGCTTGTGGAAACAGGCGACGACATCCAGACGATAGCGGCTGCGATCCAGATGCCGGGCGAGAAGCCTGACTTCCGTCTCCTCGCCGCCCACGACCAGCCATGCGAAGACGAATAGAATGCGAATGGGTTGTTCGTGAAGCGTCATTCGTTGACCGCGAAGATGATTTGCAGAAAATCCGGGCGGTTCGTGACGAGGTCTGCCAGGAATTGCGGGCCGTCTGCGAAAGGGACAACATGCGTGATCATGTGCTCGCGAATGATCTTGCCGTGTGATTGGAGGAGCCCGATGGTTTCGTGCGCCAGGCGCCGCCTTGTCCACAGGCCATCCAGTCCGCGCGGGACGCGATTGATCTGGGCACAGCGAATGTTGAGGCCATTGTGGTGGAATTCCTCGCCAAGCCGCAGCGCGTCAGCCCCACCCTGATAGAAGGCGAGATCGATGACCGTGCCTTGCGGACGAAGCGCTTTAAGCGCGACGTGCAGACTTTGGGGGTGCGCCCGGGTCTGAAACACGACGTCTGCACCGCGATCCCCTCCGCCATTGTGCCAACGGGCTTTGGTGTGCTGCCATGCAGCATCCTCTGTCATGGCCGTCAATCCCATTGATTGCGCCTTGTTGCGGCGAAATTCCGAGGGATCGGCGATGATGACATCGAGTGCGCCTGCCCTTTGTGCAAATAGCGCCGTCATCAGGCCGACCGTGCCTGCACCGATAATGACGACTTGGCGACCCGCTATTCCTGAACCGAAGTTGGATATCGTCTGTCCCAGCGCATCCGCATCCGCGTGGAGAATGCCGTTGGCAGCGATTGGGCCCATCTGCGCAACGAAGACGCCGAGCATGGGGTCGATGTCGTCAGGCATCGGCACCAGCACATCGTGAAACGGGTCCGCCGTGTGACCGGATTTATGCGCATAGGTGGTCGCGAGAATATCGCCTTCACCGAAACCGGAGGTGCGGGATTCTGCAACACGTGCCACTTCCATATAGCCGAGGAAGGGGACCGGATAATTCAGGTCCGGTTCGTTTTGCAGGAATACGCCGCGTCCCGGATCAAACCGGGAGTGAAAGTAAGGATTGGTGTTTTTCATGAAGGTGAGTTCGGTACCTGCCGAAAAACCGGTATAGAGCGTGTCCATCCGCACTTGACCGTCGCCGGGAGGACCCTCCTCGTAATCGAAGAAAAAAGCCTTTCCCGGTGCCTCGATGCCGAGCGAACGGATGATGCGGTGACCAGGCGCCAGCCCAGGTGGCGGGTCATTTCGCGGCTCATGATGGAGCGGTGAAGCAGGGTTGCGAGTGACGGTGGGTTGGTCGACCGCCACGGGCTCGCCGCTGCGAGCCGATTGCACAACGGCGAGGGCGATGCGATGGGTGGCAAGCGCATCCTGATAGGTGCAGCGTATATGGTTTTCACCTCCACGCACCGCGTCGATGAAATCGCGGTCTTCACGCCAGACGGGATCGCCATCCGCACGGCGGGTCGGTCGCCCCGCACCAACGTCGACCATGATATCATGGTCGGTCAGCTCAATGGCCAAACGATCCGCAAAAATGTTGAGACCGATGCGGTGACTCCAGCCAAGCAGGCATGTGGATGAGATGTTGGCGATGACCCCGGACTGAAAGGTGAGACTTGCGGTGGTGACGCCGGGCACGTCGAAACCGGGAAAATTACTCCGATCCTTGAAACCGACACGGCCATAGACATCGGTGACTTCCCCGACAAGATAGCGAGCCAGATCGATGATGTGGGTGGTCTGCTCCACAATCTGCCCACCGGACATCTCCGACTTCCACCACCATTGCGGCGGCGGGGTTTGGTCCAGCCAGTAGCCCGAAAGAAGCTGGGCGGGATTATCCTGGAGCAGGTTGCGAGCTTCCTCGACTGTATCGAGGTAGCGCCAGTGATAGCCGACGCCGGTAATCAGATCGGCAGCCGTGACGGCGGCGCTCAGTTCTTCCGCCAATGCCAGATCCAGGGTGATCGGCTTTTCAACGAAGAACGGGATGCCTTTGGAGATCAGATCCCGCTCGGCCTCACCGTGGGCAAATGGTGGCACGCAGATATACACGGCGTCCAGCGGCTGTGCGTCCAGCATGTCGCGGTGGCTCTCAAAGGCCCTCGCGCCGAAGCGGCTGGCGGCCTGTTCGGCGCGGGCGAAATCCGGATCAGCAAAAGCGACGAGCGCGACATCCTCAAAACGGCTGAGAATATCCAGATGGCGGTTGGCAATGCCGCCCGCGCCGATGAAGCCGATACGCGTTTTTTCCATGGAAGCGTGTCCTTGTGTGAGGGGTGCGGCGTGCGAAAGAACGCGCTGGTAAACGGAGGCGGTCTCGGCCGCCATGCGCTGGGCGGAAAAGAGTGTCTGAAAACGTTGCGCGCCGGATTGCCCGGCGACCCTTGCCGCTGCGGGATCTTCAAGCGCGCTGATAAGCACCTCCGCCAGCGAGGCAGGATTGCCGGGGTCGGCGAGAAAGGGATGGCAGGAGCCGAGCGCTTCGATATTTCCACCGATATTGGTCGCGACGACCGGGAGCCCGATGGACATGGCTTCCAGCACGGCCAGCGGCAATCCTTCAAATTTGGAAGGAAGAACGAAGAGATCGGCCAGCGCCATGAGATAGGCGATATCGGTTCTGTGGCCCAGGAACAGGATCTGCTGTTGGAGGGACGCTGCCTCTACCAGAGCCTTGATCGTTTCCAGTTCTTCGCCCCTGCCGACAAGAAGGAGGACAGTGTCGGGGTGGGCAGCTAGAACGGCTGGCATTGCCGCGATAAGGCTTGCATGGTCTTTCTGCCTGGAAAAGCGCGCAACGGACAGGAGAACTGTTTTACCGTCAAGTCCGTCGACTGGAGGCGCGTGTCTCTCCCCCTCCGGTCTCAGTGCGAAGATACCGTTGCGGACAAGGCTGATATGTTCTGGATCGACACCATTATCCTCGAAACTGTCGAGGGCGGCTTGTGATACGGCGATGCGGTGGGAAAGCGATGCGCACTGGCGGGCGTAGTTCTGCTGTTGGTCCGTGTCCGTCAAAAGATAAGGCAGGTGTTCGGTTCTGATGACAGCTATGTTGGCATCAAGACCCGCCGTTGCAATGTGATGACCCTCCCAGCCGATACCCGCATGGACGTGCAGGAGCGATGTGCCGGTGGCATGCAGCCAATACCCGAATGTCTCGATATCATCGATGGCCTTGATGGCGAGCCCGGAGCGTGCGGCTCGCGACAGGAGATCGCCCTCGGTGTCGGCATAGGCCGCAACGGTTACGCTCCACTCCTCGTCAAGAGCACGGGCCAGTGTCAGCATGTGCTCGCCCATGCCGGATGGATCGAGACTATCGGTTGCAAGGACGATCCTGCGAGGTTTTTCGCTCATAGACCGGGCACGCCTACGACTTCGCCGAGGATAATTGGTTTGCTGGCAGCTGTCTTCCGCGAGGTGCCTTTAGCAGCCTGCATATGGGCAAAACCGGTGCTGGAAATGACGCCGTCCACGAGCCCCTCCATCGCCAGGAATGTCTTGTCCCAGGACGAACCTTCCAGCATCTGATCGACAGGTTTCCACCATGCGTTGCCGCTTCTTGCCAGCAACAGAGCATCGTCGCAGGCTTGCGCAAAATGCTGCGGATCGCTGGCGATAAAAACCCCTTCCACCTCTCCATAATGACGGATGACATCCTTGATCGCCGTGCTGATCACAGGACGACCGGCGGCCAGATATTCTGGTGTCTTCGTAGGGCTGATGAATTGGGTGGAACCGTTCAATGCGAAAGGCATGAGGGCAGCGTCCCAGCCTGAGACGTAGGCTGGCAATTCGCCGTAATGTTTCTGTCCGAGATAGTGGATATTCTGTGCCCTCGGCAAATCCTCCGGCGCAATCTTGGCGATCGGTCCGATGAAAATGAAGGAATAATCCGACCTTGCCGCAGCCAGGGATGCAATGAGTTCGAGGTCCAGACGCTCATCGATGACGCCGTAATAACCAAGCTTTGGGCCGGAGATGGCTTGCTGATCGGCCGGCTCAACAACCCTTTGCCGGGCTTGGTGAAAATGATCGACATCGACACCGGACGGGAACGGGTGGATGTTGCTATGCTGCTTGCATTTCGCCTCATAAAGGCTGTAGCCGCCGGTGAAGACAACATCGGCCCGCGCCATCAATGCAGCTTCCATGTCCTTCATGCGGTCCGGTGCGAACCTGAAGTTCGCAAGCTCGTCCATGCAATCATAAATGACCGCGGCCGCATCGATATGACGCGCAAACTCGTACATCGCGGGCGTGTAGAACCAGAGAATTGGCCGTCGTGCGCCTGACATTGCTAGAAACTCATCCAGAAGTCGACTTAAGGCCAGGTTACGCTCGGCTGCATTCCACCAATGAGGAACACGCGGGCGTATCGATTTGACGGTAGTGCCCTCGAATGGATGGATTTCAAAGTAAGCGAGATGGTGGTCTGTAGGTATATATTCTTCGAAGAAAAAGACAGCTCTCTGCTTCGCAAAGCGGGCCATCAAATGCTGGGGACGCTGTAGGACGAAATCCCACCGCAAATGCGAAAAACAGATGAGCGGTGCTTCCCGCTCGTTGATTGCAAGTGACTGCGAGGAGATCGAACTAGAAAGGTTCATTGAGGCATCCGGGTTTGAGGACGTAACCGAACCGGACGCAATTAGCTTTGTTCCGGACGAGGGGAAACTTTCTAACTCTTTGACCTGCGCATGATTTTGCGCAGTTTTTCAACGGAGTGCGGCCACGTCCAATTGTCGATCACGGCTTGCCGGGGAGAAAAATCATCGAGTTTTTCCAGCATCAACAAAATCGCTTCGTGAAAGCTTTCTGCCGGTGCGGCCCATCCCGTCTTGGGAGTGATGTATTGCAATCCGCAGCGCAGCCGACTGTTGGCGAGAACAGGAAGACCGGCCAGCATATATTCAGTGAGGATGGCCGGCGCACCGTCATCAATGCCACAGACGACGCCGATCTTGGCGAGGTTCATCAGTTGGTTGACCTCTGCGAAGGGAACACCTGGCGGGCCGATGAAGTCAACGTCAATACCGAGGTCAAGCGCACGTTGGCGCAAGTCATCGCCCAGTTCCCCATAGCCAAAAACGCACAGACTGCGGATCGATCGCGGCAGCTTTTCCAAAGCGTCGAACAGGATGTCGTGACGTTTATAGGCTTGGGCAGCAGCGACATAGACGATGTCGTAGGGTTTCGGTCCAACAATGGGGTGGAACTGCGTTTCTGATGCGAATTCAGGCCCGATCGGCAAAACCGCGGTTGCCATCTGCGGATGGCGCTGCCTCACCTCTTGTGATTGCCATTCAGCCCCTGTCAAAATCAGATCGAAGCACTGACTCACCTCTGGCGGAATGCGTAGAGCAGGGGCATCAATGGAATTATATATTTTATAGCTTGGCCCGCAGGCGTTCAATATATCCTGTGAGACGCCAAGGCCCCATATGCAAAGGATCTCCGGCGGGCCGAATGTGGCGAGATGGGCCACCATATCATTGGAGTGAAACGGCGCATCCGGTCCGTTCATCTGAAATGCACGGCGGATGATAAGGGGCGCTTGGCGCATGTCCGGCGCGGGAGGGCTCTCACCGCGCCAATGTGTCCAAATTTCCACGACATCGACCAAACCCGCTTTTATGCAGGCAAGAGGCAGACGTTCAATATAACCGCCTTCGACGCGAACATCAGCCAACTCTGTGCATTGCGATGCGGGTTTGCCGCGTTCGCCGCTCTGCCATTGCGTTTGGAACTCTTCAATAGACGGCACGACGCCCGAAAAGGCATCCCCGTCCTGGAAGTCGCTGATCACAACGAGGCGTCTGAGTGTTTGAGTTTCTCTCATCGCGAACGTATTCCAATTTCGCACGAGTGGTTTTGGACGGCGCCCATTTTAGGAGTGGTGAGTTCCACCCCTAAGGAAAAAGGCCGCCCGAAAGCGGCCCAAATCATTTCCGGCGTGCGGCAGGTACCCGCAAACTAGGGGGGGCAGCGGCAAGAGCCCCTACCGATGTCAGTTCAGAGAGCGGGACGGTTGTAACGATCGCGCTCGGTCTTGATCTGGTCGGCGTTATAGGGATCAAGCGTGTCGTCGAAGCGGTTCCAACCCTCTTTCTTATAGGCGTCACGGCGCGCTACTGGATCGACCAAGTTCGATCGCTTGAGAATAGCTTCCGCTTCCGGAACCATGCCGTCGTCCACCTTTGCGGTCACGATAGTGCCGCCACGGCGTACGCCTTCCGCATAAACGTGAGCGTCTTCTTCAGATACACCTGAGTCCGTCATGGCACCTACGATGCCACCTGCCGCACCACCCGCCACGGCACCAGCGGCGACGCCAGCAGCGGTTGCTGCGAGCCAACCGGCGGCCACGACGGGGCCGACACCCGGGATGGCCATGAGGCCGAGGCCGGTCAGCAGACCACCTGCACCGCCCACAACTGCACCTATGCCAGCGCCCGTTCCAGCGCCTTCTGCGGCCTTGGATTCGCTGCCATCGTGGTGATGAGCGTTGTTCGAGACGATGCTGATGTCATTCGATGGCACGCCTGCTGCTTCTAGTTGAGTCACTGCCGAATGCGCATCCGCATTGTCGTCGAATAGTCCAGTTAGAGTTTTCATCGGGTTGTCCTCGATTGCGTAAATAGTTGTGATCCAAGGTCTGGCCTTGAGATCACCGCCGGATGCACGCCACTTTACTTGGCGACAATGTTGCCCTGGTAATCCATGGAGATCATGACGGACTTGCCGTCCTTCATTCCAGCGGCCATCCAGATTCCCTTGTCATCCTTCTTGAGGTCCTTGACGTCGGAATAGCCGGCTTCTTCTATGCGGCTTTTTGCCTGCGCTTCGGTGAAGCTGTTAGCACCCTCGACAGGAGCAGTCGGATTCTTGGTTTCAGGAGTCGCGACTGCAGGCGTGTTACCATCTGTGCTGGTTGCTGGAGCCGACGTCTGGGCAGCAACAGACATCGCTGTGGCGCTCAGCAGCGCCACTGCTAGGATGATCTTTTTCATGATGGTTTCCTCTCGTGGGGGTTGCGTTTCGTGTTTCCCCTAAGACCTAACTGGAACCCCCAACATTCGTTCCTGTCGTTGAGAAATTTAAGCACGGGCTAAACCGCGTTTGTCTTGATAGGTTCGTGTTCACGAAGGACAGCGAAAATGGATCGATCCGTCACACCCGGCGTCACGGGTTTATTCCCGTCACCCCTGCTGGGTGGAAATTATTTATGTTGAAGCAGGCACTGTCCCACAACTGACGGCAGCACCAGAGGTAGGAGATTTCAGCTCCAACTGCGTGAGTTTCATCAATTCCGCTAAACCTCGGCACGATCTATCGTTCATCCATTGGCTTTTCACCGCGGCCTTACTTTTTCACTCGAATAATTTGTCGTGACTTTTGAAGCGGTAGAATCTCGCGATCGAGCGACAGCATCGGCCCGAAAATCGGACTCGATTTTCGGAAAGCACGATGCGTCGATTCAAAAAAGGGTAAGCGTCCCTTGGGCGTCCAATAGGACGCCCGGCGCTCTAGCAGCAATCCTCTCCTTCATGGAATAAGGCGGTTTTTACGCAAGCTCTCGAAAAGGGCGAAAAACGCATCGTCTGTGGGTTGATATTCTCTGAAGCCCAGACGTCGGCTTTTGCCCATGTCGGTGACCACCTCGATGGGACGACCCAGATCCGCATCGGTGTGCCATGGAGATGCGAGGCGGGCGATGTCGGACTCCACCAGGCTGTCGCGTTTCGCGATGTCGCTCCAGATCGCAGCATCCTCACTCATCTGCTCTAGAAGAGGACTCATGGTGCCATCGAATTCGGCAGGCTCAATGTCAAACCAGTTGGCGATCCGCTCCCACATCCACTTCCAGCGGAATATGTCTCCATTGACCACATTGAACGCCTCGTTGTGGGCCTGCGGTGTCTCTACCGTCCACAGCAAATGCTTCGCCAAGAGGTTGGCGTCTGTCATGTCGCTCAGACCGTTCCATTGGGCCGAAGACCCCGGAAAGCGGAAAGGACGTCCCGTCTCTCGGCAGATGGTAGCATAGACGGCAAGGGTTGTTCCCATGTTCATGGCATTGCCAACGGCCTGCCCTATGACTGTATGCGGACGGTGCACGCTCCAGGTAAACCCATCACGGTTGGCGGCAGCAAAAAGCTCATCCTCCTGCGCGTAATAGAAGTTCTCGACATCAAGCCTGCCTTGTTCTTCACGAAATGGGGTTTGCGGCAAGGTGCCATTGCCATAGGCCTCAAAGGGACCGAGATAGTGCTTGAGACCGGTGACCAACGCCACGTGCATGTTGGGATTGCTCGAGCTCAGACCATGCAGCAGATTCCGGACCATGGACGAGTTCACGCGGATATTTTCTGCCTCGGTCTCCTGACGCGCCCATGTGCTGATGAAGACGGCATCAGGCTTCACATCGCTCAGCGCCTGTGCTGTTGCGCGCGCATCCTGCAGGTCGGCAGCGACGGGAATGATCTGTGCGTGATCCTTTGGACGTCTTGCCAGACCATAGACTTTCCAGCCTTCTTTCAGCAAAAGCTCTGAGGTCGCGCCGCCGACGATCCCGCTTGCACCAACGACCAATGCTGTTCTAACCATGATGATACTCCACTTGCGATCTCGGCAGAGTTGGGCATCCAGGCGCTCGACATCCAGACGGCACCAGTTGGGGACATAGATACCAAGAGGTGACTACATGAAGCCGGGCAGCGATGAGGAAGAGTGGCGCGAGGACTGCGCGCCCCGCCGGGTGCTGGAGCTTTTCTCGACGAAATGGACGAGCATGATTCTGCACACGCTGCACAAGCTTCACCAAGGTACAGCCAGGACCGGCGTGTTGGAACGTAGCCTGCCGGGCATCTCAAAGAAAATGCTCACGCAAACTTTGAAGGAGATGGAGCGTTCAGGTCTGGTCTCGCGCCATGTGCATTCGACAAGACCACCGGCCGTCGAATATCGATTGACCGATTTAGGCAATCGTTTCGTCGAGCCCGTAGAGATGCTCTATGGCTGGGGGAGGGATAATGCTGATGCACTGGATGCACTCGAACCTCGCACCACCTCAAGGCGCTAAAGTGCGATGTGATCAATTCAGTGTACCCATCGCGATTTTTCGAAGCTCGATTCAGATCTTAGCGCCGATGCTGCAGAGCGCGTAAGGCTAGAACGTGAAAGCGCTAGATCACGTTTCTTGCGAGAAGATCGCTCAAGCGACGTGATCCCATCCCTCTTCGCGCTCGGTCCGGGGGCTTTAAAACAGGCCGCCGCTGCAATGCACCTATTTTCGCAGAGGCCGAGCGCCGGAGTGCTTCGGCGTTTCTGAGAAACGGCTGGTCGCCTCAGAGCTCGCTCGTGGCTCATCGCCCCTGTTTCCGCATGCTTCACTGAGAGGGCAGCTGAGCTATTTCAAAAACAGGCGGATGACGAGCCCGATCACCGCGACAGTACCGACGCCGGCCAGCCATAGGGCGACAAACCAGGCCGTCTTGCGAAGGGCCTCGGCCATCAGTGATATCCTTCCTCCGGATCGATCTTGCCGCGGAAGACCCAGTAGGCGTAAGCGGTATAGGCAAGGATCATGGGGACCAGTATCACGGCGCCGACGAGCAGGAACTTCATCGAACTCTCTGGTGCGGCCGCTTCCTTGATCGTCAGGACACCGGGTATCATATACGGATAGAAGCTGATCCCAAGTCCGACAAAGCTCAACACGAACACGCCGAGCGCCGACAAGAACGGCTGCAGGTGCTTCCCTTGGGTCAGCCCGCTCCAGAGCGCAAAAGCACAAGCCGCTAGCAGCAATGGTACCAAGGCCGAGAAAAAGGCGGTGGGCCAAGCGAACCAGCGTTCGAAGTAAATCCGGTTGATGAACGGTGTCCAGAGCGACACGATGGCAATCAGCGCCAAAAGCGCCAGGCTTAGGGGACGCGCGAGCTTTGCCGACCGCGCCTGTATATCGCCCGAAGTCTTGAGATTGAGCCATGTAACGCCGAGCAGTGTGTAGCCTGTGAGAACGGCGACGCCGGTCAGGATTGAGAAGGGTGTGAGCCAGTCCCACCAGCCGCCTGCGTATTGCCTACCGGTGACCGCAACGCCCTGCACAAGTGCGCCGAGAGAAATGCCTTGCATGAGAGCTGCTACCGAAGACCCGATCCAGAAACCAAAATCCCAGAGATGGGATTCATGGTGGGTTCGCCATCGAAACTCGAATGCGACTCCTCGGAAGATTAGGCTGACCAGCATCAGTATGATCGGCATATAGAGTGCTGGCATGATGATTGCGTAGGCGAGCGGGAACACGGCCATGAGGCCGCCGCCCCCGAGAACCAGCCATGTTTCGTTGCCGTCCCAGACGGGAGCTATCGAATTCGTCATGACGTCGCGGTCGCGACGCTTTCGGAAGAACGGGAAGACGATGCCGATCCCGAGGTCGAAACCGTCCAATACAACATAGGCGAGGACGGCGAAGGCGATGATCCCCGCCCAGACGAAGGAAAGATCAATGTCCATGGCGGCCTCCAAGCGAATGATCCTGCGTTGCGCCGGGCAAGATGCCTGCCGTCCGGATCGGGCCGGCGTCAAGTTCCTGATCCGTGTCGAGAGGGGTTGGCGGACGTCGCATAAGCTTCAGCAGGTAGTAGACGCCCACGCCGAAGACGACAAAATACACCGCGATGAAGATGAGCAGCGAGGTCCCGACCGCGGGAGCGGAAACCGGCGACAGGCTCTCGGCAGTTCGCAGATGCCCATAGACCGTCCAAGGCTGACGACCGACCTCAGTCGTGTACCAGCCGGCAAGGACTGCCACGAAACCGGAGCCGCCCATGGCCACCGCGACACGATGAAGCGATGGCGTGTCATACAGCGTTCCTTTCCAGCGGGCCCATAGCGACCAGAGCCCGACACCGAGCATCAGGAAACCGAGGCCGACCATGATCCGGAAGGTCATGAACGGCATGAGCGCCGGGGGACGTTGGTCGCGCGGCCATTCCTTCAGACCCTTGATCTCGCCGTCCAACGAGTGCGTCAGGATCAGCGAGCCGAGCTTGGGAATCTCGATCGCGTAGCGAGTGGTCTCTGCTTCGTCGTCCGGTATGCCGAAGAGGACAAGAGGGGCGCCTTCCTTATGAGTCTCGTAGTGCCCCTCCATAGCTGCGATCTTCGCTGGCTGATTTTCGAGCGTGTTCAGGCCATGCAGGTCGCCGACGAAAATCTGAACGGGCGTGACGATCGCCGCCATCCACATCGCCATCGAGAACATGATGCGGGCCTGGCGGTTCGTCCGATCCTTCAGCAAGTGCCAAGCGCCGACCGCGCCCACGGCAAAGGCCGTGGTCAGGAAGGCTGCCAGCACGGTATGGGTCATTCTGTAGGGGAAGGAAGGGTTGAAGATGATCCTCCACCAATCTTCAGGCACGAAAATGCCGTTCGCGTCGACGCTGAAGCCAGCTGGCGTGTGCATCCAACTATTGGCCGACGTGATCCACGTTGCGGAAATCAGCGTGCCTACAGCTACCATGGCGACCGCCACCATATGCGCGGTGTCGCCAACACGCTTGCGGCCAAACAGCGCGATACCGAGGAAGCCCGCCTCAAGGAAAAATGCCGTCAGGACCTCGTAACCCATCAGCGGTCCGATAACAGGTCCGGCTTTGTCTGAAAACGCGGACCAGTTCGTGCCGAATTGATAGCTCATGACGATCCCAGACACGACGCCCATCGCGAAGGTCACTGCGAAGATAGTCTTCCAGTATTCGAAGAGCTTCAGGTAGGCCTCGTCCCGCTTCCACAGCCATAGTGCGTTTAGAACGGCTAGGTAGCTCGCTGTCCCGATCGAGAACGCGGGAAAGAGAAAATGGAATGAGACGGTGAACGCGAACTGTATTCGCGCCAGCATTTCTGCTTCGAGGCCGAGGAAGGTCATGGTGACTCCATCACTGATGACCCTCGAACTTAGCAATGTAGCCCGATGTTCCGGGCAGGCGTTACCACTTCATAGAGTCGATGGAGTGCATAGTAAGCTCATCTCAAGAGCTTCCAAGGACGCATGGCGTCGCGTGACGCAATGTCACGCCTATTGTCGCCACCATCTGCTTGCTTGCGACGTTAATCTTGGAAAGCCACGCTCAGGGCTCGTAGGACATCTATCGGAATATCAAGGGCCTTTTTGGGAGCCGATACTGATGTCCTAATTTTCGTGGACATAGTTTGTCGTCCGCGGAGAAGTGAGTCTCCGCGGACAAACCTTTGATCTGCTCAATTCTTCACGGTGTCTTCGAGGAAGAAGCGGCCGAGTGGGTTCTGGTAGAAGTTGGAAACGTTCTTCCGCATCACGTTGATATAGGGGCTGTAATAGAGGTCGATCCAGTTCACGTCTGCCTTGGCCATCTTCTGTAGCTCGACATATTCATGAAATCCATGGACGTGCTCACGAGTTTTGATATCTGGGGCGCATCGTGGGACAAGCGAGACATTTAAAACATTCAACGGCGATCTTGCTTGTTTCGTGTATCTTTGCGGCACCGTGCAGCTCCGCATATGCCCAGGAACTATCTCGGCAAAAAACCAAGCGAGTGACCGCGCAGGATGCTGCCCCTACCCAGCTTTCGACGATCGTGATCAATGGCGCAGCTGACGGCGCCACGAACAGGTATCAACCCGTCGAGACGTCCACGGCCACTCGCACGAACACCCCCCTGCTGGATATTCCTCAGGCCGTCAACGTCGTCAGCCAGGAGGTCCTTCAGGATCAGCATGCGACGAGCTTGGATGAAGCCCTGGCAAATATCAGCGGTATTTCACAGGCGAATACGCTGGGCGGCACGCAAGATTCAATCATTCGTCGTGGTTTCGGCGACAACCGAGACGGCTCGATTCTGATCAACGGGATGAAGACTGCCTTGAACCGTTCGTTCAATGCGACGACGGACCGGGTAGAGGTGCTCAAGGGACCGTCTTCCACACTGTACGGTATCCTGGATCCAGGCGGCATGATCAATGTCGTGACGAAGAAACCAGAGAACACTTTCTCCGCCGACATTTATTCTAGTGCATCCAGCTTCGGCGGTGGGTCGGCAGGTTTCGATGTAACCGGCCCGCTTGAAGGGACCGACCTGTCATACCGGCTTATCGGCGATTACAAGCACATCGATTACTGGCGCAATTTCGGCGAAACCAAGGATTGGCTGATCGCACCATCGCTATCCTGGTCCGGTGAAGACACGGACGTAACGGTGTCTTACATGCACCAGGACTACAGCACGCCCTTCGATCGCGGTACGATCTTTGATTTGACCACCGGCCACATGGTCAATGTGGATCGTAAGATCCGCTTCGATGAGCCCTATAATGTCACCGATGGCAAGTCTGATCTCTTTCAGGTCGATATTGAACGCCAGCTCTCGGATGACTGGAAGCTCGGCATTGACTATAGCTACAGCCACAATGTGTATTCCGACAACCAAGCGCGCGTCTTAAGCTATAGTGCTGCTACCGGCGGACTTACGCGCCGCGCTGATGCCACGCAAGGCTCGACCATCTACAATCATGCTCTGCGCTCGGATTTGACAGGCGATGTCGAGATCGGCGACTTTCGGCACGAAATCCTGATCGGCGCCTCCTACGACTACGCTAACACGCTACGAGCCGATCTCCTGCGATGTGATAACGCTACGGGTTTCAACATCTATAATCCGGTCTACGGAACACCGCCAGCTTGTACGACTGTTTCGCGGGCCGACAGCGACCAGACAGAGATCCTCAGTACCGCTTCGTTATATCTGCAAGACAACTGGCATCTGAGCGACCAGTGGATTGTGGTGGGAGGTCTGCGTTATCAATATTACGATCTGCTGGCGGGCAAAGGCCGCCCCTTCAAAACGAATACGGACAGTCATGGTGATGCGCTCGTCCCCAATGCCGGGATCGTCTATAAGCTGACGCCTGATGTTTCCCTATATGCCAACGCCGCGAAGACATTTCGACCACAATCTTCCATCGCTAACCCCTACGGCAATCTCGACCCGGAAGAAGGCGTTTCCTATGAGGTTGGTGCCAAATTCGAGATTGCGTCCGGTCTGACGGCAAATTTCGCCCTGTACACATCGGAGAAAAAGAACGTCGCCTATTCGGAGCTGGACAATGGAGTAAGCGTGGTCAACACCGCGGGTCTCGTACGCTCGCGGGGCTTTGAAGTCGATATTGCTGGTTCGCTGACGGATAACATCGATATCATTGCCAGCTATGGATACACTGATGCAGAGGTCCTCGAAGATCCCACCTATGCTGGTAAGCGTCTCGTCAACGTGCCCGCGCACCGGCTCGCTTTATGTAGCCTATGATTTTGGCGAGATTGGCGGAAGCGGCAACACCCTGAAGGTGGGTAGCGGTGTGCGCGCTGTCGGAGAGCGTGCTGGCATGAACGACAACGCGTATTTCCTTCCCGGCTATGCTGTCGTCGATGCTTTCGCGACCTATACGTTGAATTTCCAGAGACCCATCGCTCTGCAGCTTAATGTGAAGAACATTTTTGACAAAACGTACTACACCTCCTCAATCGGCACGACAGCTCTCGGAAACTCAGTCGGTGAGCCGCTCAACGCGACATTGACGGCGAAGATCAGTTTTTAAAGTTGCGTTGTCCAGTTCGCTACGGCCAAAGACGGCATGTTGCAAGGCAGGCAGAGGATCGAAGACGACCGATCGGTGAGTTTACGCCACGTAGGAATGTCGGGAAGGATGCGCCCCCGTGACTTGGTATTCGAAGTGCTTCCTTTGCATGCCTGAGGTCAACGCCGCACGGGCGTTGCAATCACTCCCGCCAGATGAACTTGAAAATCTGCGCTTCGATGGTTTGGATCCCTTCGAGAGCGCTCTCGTCCAAAAGCGCTACGTCGACTCAGGAGGCCCTCGTAGCCACGACCCGGAGCTGATGATGCAAGGGATCGGCTGAGGGGTGCGGAAGCAATTCGTTTGCCCCTGCGATCTCAACGCGATTCCGTCCAAGGGCTTTTACGCGGTAGAGCGCGCTATCGGCGCTTGCAAGCATCCCGGCGAGGTCGTTGCAGTCCGGTGCCGCGAGGCCAACACTGACGGTGGCCAGAGTTTTCAAGCCCTCTGCCCGAGCGGCTTCTTCGGCGAACCGGCTTGCGATTGCTTGGCCGCGACTGAGAGCTTGGGAATGGTTGCACAATGGCAGAAGCGCAGCGAATTCCTCACCGCCCAAACGGACGAGAAGTGCGCCCGGGCCTGCTTCTTTGCGGGCAGTGTCGGCGAACAGTTGCAAAACCTTATCTCCGGTTGGATGTCCATGACGGTCGTTGATTGCCTTGAAGTGGTCGAGGTCGAAGGCGAGCAGTGAGACGGGGTTATCATGCCGCCTCTACGGTCCGTAGGGAGCGATGTTGAAGCAGCAGACTGGCTTCGTTGATCGCTTGGTCCACGCGCGCGGTGACGCTGGGAGAAGGGACGCCCTCTGCGAAATCACGGCTCGACGCGTAGATTGCCGTTGGAGTAACGAAGGCTTCGAAGAAGGCGAAGAGGGGCCGGAGTTGATGCTCGACCATGAGAGAATGGCGGTCGCCTCCGCCCGTAGCAGTCAATAACACGGGTTTGCCCCGTAGATCTGCGGGGTCGAGCAGATCGATAACGTGTTTGAATAGACCCGTATAACTACCCTTGTATGTTGGTGAGCCGATAACGAGGGCCTCTGCGTCGATGATGGTTTCTACCAGCCTTCGCGCATGCGGATCCAGGTCGGCTACCGAGCGAGCGGAGAGCAATGACAGTCCAAGCTCCTCGACATCCAAAACGATGTGGCCAAGGCCGACGCGCTTGGCCAAAGCTTCGGTGACAGTTTCGACAAACCGTCTTGTGCTGGACGGACGGGTGGTATTGCCGGAAAATCCGACGATCAGATTATTGCTCATTGAATATCCATTTTTTGGCGCGGACGCCTCTTCCTATTTGATTATGCATGTTAGGCGGTTTTGATGATGGCGAGTTTGGGAGGCAATGCCTGCTCGGTTTCGGCCTTGTCCCAGCGATCAAAGGCAGCCTTGCCAAGGATCGCAATGGAAGTGTCTTCCTGGGGGGCGTGGACGAGGACGGATTGAACGTCGCGGAAGTGGCGTTCGAGGCCGAGGTCTTCGTTGAGGCCGGGATTGCCGATGCCGCGAACGGCGATCTGAACCGCTTCCCTGATCTGGCGTCCTGCAAGAAGCCGCGCGCGGATCAGGCGCTCGGCATCGCTCAGATCGCCATCGAGCGCCCCGAAGATGATCTGGCGCGCGCCGGACACCAGAAGGTCGATTTCACCGGAAAGGGTGATGAAGCGCTCGGTCTTGGCAATGGGATGGCCAAGATTGGTTGGAACGCGCTCGTGGGCGAAGCGGATGAAAGCGTCCTGAGCAGCTTCCGCCGCGCCGAGATAGATCGCTGTCAGCGCAAGCGTCATGGCGGCATGGCCGCGATTATCCTGTTCGGCAACCGACGGATCGACGAGATCAAGTACGTGTTCTGCCGGGATCTCGACATTGCTATACTCGACGTCGTGCGAGCCGGTCGCCCGCATTCCAAGGCTTTTCCAGTTCTCGATAATGGTAATACCGGGCAGGCCGTTTGGAACGACGAAGGTTCCAACACGCGGCTGGTGCTCATCCGTATGAGCCCAGACGAGAAAATGCGTGAGACCATGCGCGCCCGTGACGAAACGCTTGCGACCGGATATTGACCAGCCATTCGCCGTTTTCCTCGCAACCGTGGCTGGAAGGCCGCCGCGTGCGGGCGACCCGAGTTCGGGTTCAACGCGAGCGGCGTTCAGCAAGAGCGGCTTTTGCCTGACCTTTGACAACAGCTCCTTATAAAGCCCCTCCGGCCAATGTCCTCTCTTAGCCTGGGCCAGATGATTGAACAGGGTCATGGCGGTGATGAGTGCGACGGACGGATCGCCGCGCCCCAATGCCGCGAGAATGTGCGCCGCCGTGCTGAGCGTGCCGCCCTGACCGCCATATCGCGTCGCGACGGTGCTTTCGAGAAGCCCCGCCCGATGAACCGCACGTATGCCGGCCCAGGGGAATGCACCGGTGCGATCGGATTCCGGTGCGGCCTCAGCCACCTCACGAACGGCGTAATCGAGTGTCATGGGATCGTAAGACATGCGGGCAACGACCTTATAGCTGAGGGAGCGAAGCAGTGTTTCGCTGCGGCCACCTCGTTGACTTGAGAGGAAAATCCGTCCGATTGAGGAACCGGACGGTATGGTTGCTGCATGGCGCTCAGGCGGCCGCCGCCTTGCGTTTGGCGTCCTCGCGCTCGCGGATGCCGTCGCGCACCAGCGGCAGGATGTATCGGCCGTAATCGACGGCATCGTTATAATTGTCATAACCGCGGATCGAGATCAGATCGCAGCCGAGATCGATGTAATCGAGAATGGAGTCTGCGATGGTACGGGGCGATCCAACAAGCGCCGTCGTCGCGCCGCTTGCATTAGTAGCAGTCACGGTGGGGTACCAGAGCGCCCGGTCATGCACATCGCCTCTCTTGGCGATATCAAGAAGCCGTTGGGAACCGATATTGGCTGGCGTCGCCGCATTGAGAGGACTGCGGGAGAGACCTTTCTGGCGGTTTGCGTTCAACTGGTCGAGCACGCGATGCGCCTTCTCCCAGGCAAGGTCATCGGTTTCTGCCACGATGGGGCGGAAGGTGACCCAGATGCGCGGGCGATCCGTTCGGCCCGCCTTTGCCGCTTCGGCATAGATGCGGTCGATCTGTTCCTTGGTTTCTTTCAGAGGCTCACCCCAGAGGCCGAAGATATCGCAGAGCGAACCGCCGATGCGATAGGCAGCATCGGACGAGCCTCCGAGCGAGATCGGGATCACGCCATTGGTAGGGCGAACAGCGCTGCGGAACTGCTTGAACTGATAATATTTGCCGTCGAAGTCGAAAGGCTCTTTTGAAGTCCATGCCAGCCGAAGAATGCGAATATACTCCTCCTGGCGCTCATAGCGCTCTTCCTTGTTGAGAAAGTCGCCTTCACGCGCCTGCTCTTCATCGCTGCCGCCGGCAATGAAGTGAACGACGACGCGCCCGCCGCTCAACTGATCGAGTGTCGCAAGCGATTTGGCCGCCACCGTCGGGTACACGGTGTTCGGTCTGAGCGCGACGATGATCTTGATATTCTTCGTATGCGCAAGCACCGTCGCTCCAATCGTGAAAGGATCGAATGACGAGGACGAATACGGGATAAGAGTATAGTTGAAGCCGTAGTCGTCCAGTGCGCGCGCATAGCGTTCCAGAAATTGCGGATCGACTGGTGCATCGGGAATTGGGTTCAAATCGTTGGACGCGTTGGGGAAACTGACGCTGATGAATTCGGCAGCCATGGGAGCTCCTTGAGGTCTCTGTGAATCTGCGTGAAGGCTAGAGGGCCGTGAGCGAACGAGGAAGACAGGTCTTTCTTTTTCTATGGAAATTGTAGAAAATATTGCCAGCCTGTCTTCCGCGGGTGAAAACTCGGCGGCGTTGCTGTTCCTATGCGTGCTGATAGTGCATGGCCTGCCATCCCAGAGAGGGCGCGACTGTGGTGACGAAGTCCGTCAGCAATCTGATATTTTCGGACAGCCCAAAGGCAGGAGGCAGGAACAGCACAAGTTCGTCTGCCGCTGCAAGGCCCGGATCGCTGAAAACCTTCTCTATCACCTCATCCGGCTTGCCTTGAAAGACAGGAGAAATAATCGCGCCCGACGGGGGGGCGGCAGGCGGCAGCGCGCCCTTCGGGCGGGATGCGCCGATGCCTGCCGTGCGGCGCTCGAGGTCATAGGCTGCATAGGTCGCACGGAGTTCCGGGGTCGTGCTGACCAAAATGGATGCCGCCACGGCAACCGGCGGCGGTGGCGTCTTCCAGAGGCGAAGCCAGTGACTGCGATAAGCCTCGATGATCCTTGCCTGATAGTGGCCGAAGCTTTCTCCGTCCTCCTGATCGTGCAGGACCGTTCCGCAAATCAGGCCAATACCGAGTTCGGCGGCCTGGATCGCCGAGGCGATGCTGGAAGAGCCTTGCCGGATGCGGCTTCGCAAGGTGGGACTGTGTGGCGTAACGCGCAACTCAGCCCCTGGAGCAGCGCCTTTGTCCTTGTCCGTGACCGTGTGCAGAACATCCCCGGAGATGGCGGCGAGGAAGCGGGACTGACGGCGCTTTGCCTCTGTTCTGGCGTCCGTCTCGACGGCACCGAAAATCGCGTCGAATGCCCCGTTTGCTCCCGTCGCAAGGGCAAGTTCCAGGCGCCCGCCGATCAGCAGATCGGTGGTGCCTGCCGCCTCGGCCAGAAGGATTGGGTCCTGGTAGCGCATGGGAATGACCGCCGAGCCAAGCGTGATGTGGCGCGTATGTTGTCCGGCGGCAGCAAAGAAGGGCAGCGGCGAAGACAGGTAGTGGTCGAAATGGCGTTGATAGGCCCAGCCGGATTGATAGCCCAGCCTTTCCGCCTGCTTGAACAGTTCGATACCCTGCCTCAACCCCTCCGCAGGTCCGTCATCGTCATTGAACGAGACCCGCGTATTGAAGCCGAGCCGCTGCTTTGGCCGGAAGGAAGCGGGAAGGTTGAGAGACGGTGCCGCCATGTTCATGCGGTGTACTCCTTCTGTCGGGCAGACCGGGCAGCCGGAGGAATGGACGTTCCAGCCGTGCCGGACGGGATCGAGTTCAAAAGCGACACGGTGTAGTCGTGCTTTGGATTGCCAAAGATGTCTGAAACGGTGCCGTGTTCAACGATGCGCCCCTTCTGCATCACCGAAACGGTATGCGCGAGCTGACGAACCAGCGCCAGATCGTGCGAGACGAAGACATAGGTCAGGCCGAGCTTTGCCTGGAGCGATAAGAGGACCTCGACGATATCGGCCTGGACGCTGACATCGAGAGCCGAGGTCGGTTCATCCAGAACGATCACGTCCGGTTTGAGAACGAGGGCGCGGGCTATCGCCACCCGTTGACGCTGCCCGCCGGAAAGGGCGGAAGGCTTGCGCTGTAGCAGATGCTCGCTCAAGCCGACATCGGTAAGCGCTTGCCTGACGGCGGCAGCGCGCTCTTTGCGCGTGCCGATCTGGAAACGGTCCAGCGGCTCGCGAACGAGCTGCTCGACCTTCCATGTGGGATCGAGCGAGGTGAACGGGTTCTGATAGACGAGCTGAAGATGCCGCCAGACGGATCGAAGCGACGAAACGTCCCTACTTCCCACTTGCTCTCCTGCGACAGTAATAGAACCGGTTTCCGGCTCGTCCAGCCCCAGCAGCAGACGGATAGTCGTCGTCTTGCCGGAACCGGATTCGCCGACTAGCGCGTGGGTCGTGCCGGCGGCAACCGAGAAGGAGATGTTGTCCACCGCCGTCAAGATCTTGCCGTCGACGGAAAAGCGCTTGGTCACGCCGTTGACCGAAATCTTTGTCTTACCCTTATCGCCGAGGCGATCGAAACCGGGATCGCGCAAGGTCGCATAGCGGCTCGGATTGAGCGCGGGAACATCGCCATGCAGCTTCCGGGCATAGGACGAGGTTGGTGAGGAGAAGACGGCAGATGTTCGCCCCGCCTCCTGCACGGCACCGTTCTTCAGCACGATCAGGCTTTCGGCCCGCTCTCCTGCGATCGCAAGATCGTGGGTGATGAGCAGCATGCTGATGTTCAGATCTTCCTTTAGCCGGGATAGCAGATCGAGGATACGTTTCTGCACGGTGACGTCGAGCGCCGAGGTCGGCTCGTCGGCAACCAGAAGCGAAGGTCGTGGCAGAATGGCCAGAGCGATCAACACGCGTTGCAACATGCCGCCTGAAAGCTGGTGCGGATAGGACCCGAAGACGCGTTGCGGGTTGTCGAGACCGACTTTTGCCAATGTATCGAGGATGAGCGATTTGCGGGCAGCCGGGTCGGCTTCATCAGACAAGGCAGCAGCCTCCTGAGCCTGCGATCCGATCGTCCTCACGGGATTCAGTGCGTTCGCCGGGTCCTGCGGAACAAAGCCTATGTCACGGCCCCGAAGTGGCCTGAAACGACGCTCCGAAAGTCCGAGAATATCTTGCCTTTCAAAGAGGACACGACCGGAGGCGCTTGCCCCATTGGGCAGAAGCCTGAGCACCGCCTTGGCGATCGTGGATTTGCCAGAGCCTGATTCTCCGATCAGCGCGAGGCTCTCGCCCTGCCGGATATCGAAGCCGACATGATGGACGACCTCTTGCCGGCCATAGGAGACCGAGAGCTCTTCCACTTTCAGCAGAGATGTCGCCGGCACGCGTGTTGGAGCGGTGAAATCGGTTTTCTGAAAGACGGGTTTCAATGCGATTTGCGAAGCCATCGGCTGATCCTGTTTGCAGAGAGGACGGTCACGATCGTTACGAGCGCGGGCGCATAAACGAGCCAGGGCCATTTGAGATAGTCCTTGCCGATCGAGATCAGCAGGCCCCAGTCGGAGGAGGGTGGTGGGTCGCCATAGCCAAGGAAGGCAAGGCTGGCGATGACGAGAATCGACTCGCCGAATTGCAGCACCGCAAGCGGCAGCATGGAGCGGGAGGCATTAGGAAGGACGTGACGAAGGACGATAAAACCACGCGAGCCGCCGAGCAGAAAGGATGCCTCCACAAAGGTTGCCTGACGCGTCTTGATGACTTCGGCGCGTGCAACGCGGGCAAAAAAGGCAATCGCCGATATGCCCGTTGCGATCGCAGCGTTGATGGTTTCGAAGCCGATGGCGGTGACGACGATGACGGCGAGCAGGAATTTCGGGATCGACAGCAGCACATCGACAAAGCGGGCAAAAACGACATCGACCCAGCCGCCGAAAAATCCGGCCAGAAGGCCGATCAGCCCTCCAATGACGACACCTATCACCACGGCTACGAGCGCGCTGGAGACGGATGACGCCGTGCCATAGACGACGCGCGAATAGACATCGCGCCCGAGATGGTCCGTTCCGAACCAGTGTTCCAGACTTGGGGCAAGCAGCTTGTTCGCCGGCACGCCGTTGATCGGGCTGTGGCTGGTGAAGAGCTGAGGCGCGACCGACCAGGCAATGACGATTGCGATAACCAGAAAGGAGAGGGCGACCGTCACAGGAATGTTGAGGTTTTTCAGTCTTTCCAGAGGGGTGGTGACGGGGACGGTATCGGAAAAGAAGCTCATGACTTTGCTCCTGCTTCCAATGTGGGTGAAGCCTCATCGGCAGCCCTCTGGCGGCGCTTGCGGTCGACGATGAGTTTCACCCTTGGATCGAGAAGCGGATAGAGGAGATCGGCGATCAGATTAACGACGACGAAGACGACAGCGCCGAGCGATACGATGGCTTGCAGAACTGGCAGGTCCTGCGTGCTGACCGATCGTTGCACCAGGCTGCCGATCCCTGTACGCCCGAAGACGGTCTCGGTGATCAGAGAATTACCGAGAAGTTCGCCCACTGTAAGGGCGATCACGGTGACGACCGGGAGGGCTGCGGGTTTGAGAAGGTGGCTGGTGAAGAGGCGAGAAGGCGCAATGCCGCGACTGCGGGCGACGGCTGCATAATCTTGCTCGGCTTCGTGATCGAGATTGGCGATCAGCACTTCGGCGATCTGTGCGGAAAACGGGATACCGATGGTGACGGCGGCGAAGAAAGTGGCCCAGAAACTGTCCGGCTCGATAACGCGAAACAGTCTCAGCTGAAAGCCGAAGAGGTGGATAAGGAACAAACCGATGACGAAATTCGGCGTCGATAGAAACAATGATGGAAAGGCGCGCAGCACTCCTTGCCCGTACTTCTTCGGTACGACCTGCGTTCCATAAGCCACTGCGAAGGCCAAGGTCAGTGCCACTGCAATGCCCGAGGCGGCAAGAACCAGCGTTGAAGGCAGGACCTCGGCGATCAGCGTCGAAACCGGCCGGTTGGAGCGCATCGACATGCCGAGATCGCCGGTTAGAAAGGCCGAAAGCGAATTCCAGAGCTGGACGAGGATCGGTTTGTCCAACCCTTGCGCTGCAATGATTTCGGCGATTTCCTGTTCGGTAAAGCCGTTTTGCGGATTGCGCAGCACGCTTGTGATCGGGTCGCCAGGCAAGATGCTGACGACCACGAAGGTGAAGACATAGGCCAGAAGGATGACGATGATCGCCTGGCCGAGCCGCTTCGCGGCGTAGGTAAGGTATGCATTGCTCATAACGTCACCTCCTGGCTTTCATCTCACTCGGACAGGTCGGAAAGATAGGCGGTGTAGTAGCTGGCATAGGCAATGCCGTTATACACTTCGCCCTTCAGCTTCGGTGACTGAACGTAGATGCGCTGAACGATCTGCGTCCTCGGAATGAAGTAGCCCTGCTCCAGGACATATTGCTGCAGCTTGTCGAGCAGCGGCTTGCGCTCTTCGATCGAGCCCGCACCGGCGATCTTGTCGCGTAGCTCGTTCAGCACGCTGTCGCGCTCATCCAGTGCAAACCAGTTTTCACCATTATTGGCATTGGTCAGGATGCTGGCGACCGTGCCTGCGTCGATGAAGCTGCGCGTGACTTCGTAAGCAGGAACCGCAGACCCGCCGAATTTGACCTTCTCGCCGAAGGTCACGACATCGTAAGCGCGGATATTAACCTTCCAGCCCACCTTGCCAAGCTGCTGGGCAATCAGCTCATCGACCGACTTGGAGGTTGCAAGATAGGGATTGGAGTGAAGGGTGATCTCCAGCGGTTTGCCATCCTTGACGCGCACACCGTTCGCGCCCTTTACCCAGCCCGCTTCATCCAGAAGCTTTTCCGCCTTGTCGGGGTTATAGGCAAGCAGGTCGCTATGGTCGGTCGCGCCTGGCACATTGCTTTGAATGAACGAGGTCGCGAGCTTCCAGTCCGGTGTATAAACGGTGTCGATGATCTCCTGGCGGTTGATCGCCGCCTGAAGCGCCTGGCGAACCTTCACATCGTCGTAGGGCGCAAGCTTGGTGTTGACCGCCCAACCATTGACGAAGCCGAGATAGCGCGGCGTGGCGATTGTGAAGCCTTCCTCCTTCAGCGATTTCAGTTCCTGCGGAGAGGCATTATAAGCGACATCCGCCTGGCCGGACTGAACCGATGCCACGCGAAGCGACGGCTCTGAGACGAGCTTATAGGTAATGCTGTCGAGATAGGCAGGACCCGTATGGCCGACCGCAGCGGGCCCCCAGTTGTAATCCTTGCGCTTGACGAGGGTGACATGATCGCCCTCCTTCCAGCTTTCCACCACATAGGGGCCGCTGCCAACCGTTTTGCTGAGGTCCGCCTGGACGCTTGCAGGCTGGGCGATTGTCTTGGGAGAGATGAGGATCGACCCGTGATAGCCGAGCGTCGGAATGAAGCCGAGCGTTGGCTTTTTGAAGAAGACCTTCACCGTTTTCGCATCCACGGCTTCGGCGCGGTCATAGGTCTTGGGGAAGAGACCGATCGGGTTGATGCCGTCGTTCTTGCGGCCCGCATACCAGATGTTGAGATTGGCAACGACGGCATTCGCGTCCAGAGGCTCGCCATCCGAAAAGGTCACGCCACTCTTCAGGTGGAGCGTGAATTCGGTGGCGGTGTCGTTCTGCTCCCACGTCTCAGCGATCCACGGGCTTACCTTGCCCTCGGCATCCACATAGACGAGCTTGTCGGTGACATGGCCCCAGATGTGGCCCTGAAAGCTCGATATGGCGCTGTTGTTGGGAATCCATGTATCGCCGAGGGAGTCGATGAGGAATGTGATATCACCGCCATCATGCGGGCGGTCCGCTGCCTGTACTGGCAGCGGTGCCGTGGCCGAAAGGAAGAGCGCCGCAGAGGCTGCGATCGACGCCGTGACCAGCAGCTTGCGTCGGGAAAAAGAAGGCAGTGAGAGATGTCTGACCATGATGTAGTCCTGAGTGAAATATTGAAAATCTTGGGATGATCTGGCTGTCGAACGGCGCCGCAAAGCATGCGAATGTCCTTCCCCGCCGCACACGCGACGAGACGTCGAAAGCCTGTCGATGAAAGGAAGAGCGTGCTGTTAGCGCTGGCCAGAACGTGTCGAACGCTTGCCAGCGTCTAGAGCGCGCCCGCTTCTACATAGTTCGGTCATGAGCAGCCCCCTTGCGTTGATCTGTTTATCTTGACGCCTAATCTAACAGCGAGGCGGCAGAGAGAAAGACTGGTTGTTCTTTTTCTATAGTTTTAGGGGATTAATTGCCGCCATTTTCGCTGCTGGTTGGATTGCTGTTTCAGCGCCGGTTGGAACCAGTGCCGGCCGGCTTTGACGCGTATCGGCGTGAGACCGCCAATTCCTCGCCGCCTGTTGCGAAAGTGATGGCCTCGAAAATTGTCACCCTCGGCGGTTCGCCCGCATAGCGCTCGACCTCGACCCTGGCGATCTGTCCAGTCGAGCCCTGTGCGAGTTTCGAGGTGCCGATATCGCGGGTCAGAATGTTGGGGTTGCCGTGGATGCACATCGTCCGCTCCGCCGCCGGATCGTCCGGCTCAAACCAGGCGCCCGTCGAAAGCTGCAGAACGCCTGGCATCACGTCTTCGCTCAAGAGCGCGCCTACAAGGCAACTGCCTCTTGCATTGAAGAGCCGGACAATATCGCCCTGCGAAATACCGCGTTGGCGGGCGTCCTCCGGGTGAATACGTACGGGCTCCCGCTCTTTGATCTTGGTGGAACGGCTGTAATCGCCATAGTCGAGCTGGCTGTGAAGCCGCTGCCGGGGCTGGTTGCAGACGAGGTGGAGCGGATAGAGATTAGCTTCACCGTCCGTTTCGCTTCGCGCCGGGAACCAGCGCGGATGGCCCTTGCAGTCGTCGTAACCGAAGCTCTCGACCGTACTTGAGAAGATCTCGATCTTTCCCGATGGTGTCGGCAGCAGCGCGGCCTCCGGATCTGCCCGAAAGGCATGGGCCGGGCCACCATCATCAGCCTTCGTCGGCAGGACAAGCTCGCCGCGCTGCCAGAATGTTTCGAAATCCGGCGCGTCGTGCCCCTGCGCTTCCAGCGCCGAGCGGGTTGTTTCGTAGAGAAAGGCCAGCCATTCGCGGCTGCTGCGCCTTTCGGTAAACGCATCTGACTTTCCGAGTTGCTGGGCAATGCCGGCGAAGATATCGTAATCGTCTCTTGCCGCACCGACGGGATCGATCAGCCGTTTCATTGCAATCATCAGGGGGTCGCGGTCTGCAGCGCCGATATCGTCACGTTCCAGCGTGGTTGTGGCCGGAAGCACGATGTCGGCATGTCGCGCCGTCGACGTCCAGGCAGACTCGTGAACGATGATCGTCTCGGGACGCTTGAAAGCCGCACGCAGGCGATTGATATCCTGATGGTGATGAAACGGATTTCCACCCGCCCAATAGACCAGACGGATATCCGGATAGCGTAAGGAGTGGCCGTTATAGTGAAACTCTCCGCCGGGATCGAGAAGCATGTCCGCGATTCGGGCGCAGGGAATGTAATCTGCCACCGGATTTTTGAACTGGTTGAGTGTCGGTAGAGGAACGGCCAGCAACGTCTTGCCGATATTGCCAAGCGCGCCGAGCGAGTAGGAGAAGCCGCCGCCATCGAGCCCGATCTGGCCGAGCATCGCTGCCAGCACGATCCCCATCCACACCGGCTGCTCGCCAAAATCGGCTCGCTGCAGCGAGTGACTGACGGTGATCAAGGTGCGGTTGCTTGCCATTCTCCGCGCAAGGGCTCGGATCGTTTCAGCATCGATCCCGCAGATCGAGGCTGCCCAGTCCGCGCTTTTGGGCCGGCCGTCCTCTCTTCCCAGAAGATACGTCTCAAACGTGTCGTATCCGATGGTGCAGCGTCGAAGAAATGCGTGATCGTGCAGCCCTTCGGTAACAAGCGTGTATGCCAGCCCGAGCATGAGCGCGACGTCCGTGCCGGGTTTGACCGCAAGCCATTCGGGGCTTAGTTCGGTTGCAAAGTCGTCTCTTAATGGGCTGATGGAGATGAAGCGCGCGCCCCGTTTGCCAGCCCCGCCCAGCGTCTGTCGGACCGTATGCTTGCTGATACCGCCGCCATGGACATCGGCATTCTTGATCGCCATGCCGCCAAAAGCGACGAGAAGCTCGGTGCTGCGTTCGATGGCGTCCCAGGTGACGCTCTTGCGATCGAAGCTGTCATAGGGACCGAGCACATGTGGGATAATCACCATCGCGGCCCCCGAACTATACGTGTTCACGGATCGTACATAGCCGCCAAGCACGTTCAGAAAGCGGTGGATTTGGCTTTGGGCATGGTGAAACCGTCCTGCACTCGACCAGCCATAGGAGCCACCGAAAACGGATGACGGACCATGCGTTTCATAGATGCGGCGAAGTTCCGCGGCGACAAGCGCCTCGGCCGTTTCCCATGACACTTCGACGAATTCGTCCCCACCACGCCGTTGCGTGTGGGTGCGATCTTGCTCCAACCATCCACGCCGGACGGCTGGCCGCTGGATGCGCGCTGGGCTGTCGGCGACGGCAGACAGATTACCAAGCAACGGTGATGGGTACGGATCCTTATCATGGGGCCGAACCTCTAAACGACCGTCATTTATCCGCCCAGAAAACGCGCCCCAATGGGAGCTGTGGGGTTTAAAGAGATCCATCACTGCACTCGCTTTTCTCAGAACGGTCGCGGCTGCGTCTCACGGCAGGATCTTTCCGGGATTCATGATGCCAGCGGGATCCACTGCCCGCTTGATGACGCTCATCAGATCCACGGCATCGCCATGCTCCTCGCGAAGATAGGCGATCTTGCCGGTTCCCACACCATGTTCTCCGGTCGATGTGCCGCCCACCGAGATCGCGTGGCGAACCATTTTCTTGTTGATTGCAGCGACTTCGACGAGTTCTTCCGCGTTGTTTGGATCCACGGCAAAGACAACGTGATAATTGCCGTCGCCGACATGGCCAAGGATCGCAGTGGGAACCGTGCAGTCCTTTAGAAGCGCTCGTGTCTCCAATATGCAGTCACCTAACCTCGAAACGGGGACGCAAACATCCGACGACCAACCCTTGGCGTTCGGCCGTTGCGAAACGACGGCGTAGAAAGCATTGTGGCGGGCCTTCCACAGTCGGTTACGCTCTTCCGGCGCATTCGCCCACTCGAAATCCTTGCCGCCATTCTCCTCGACAATGGCCGAGACCATCTCGACCTGTTCCGCCACACCTGCCGGTGAGCCGTGAAATTCGAAGGCGAGCGTGTCCTCGATCTTCATATTTAGCCCCGAATAGGCATTGACGGCCTTGATCAGGCCGCGGTCCATCAACTCTATGCGGGCGATGGGGATACCGAGTTGAACGATCTGAATGGCAGAGGCGACGGCCTGTTGCACATCCTCAAAGGAGCAGAGCGCTGCGGATATGGTCTCCGGAATCCCGTACAGACGCAACGTTACCTCGGTGATGATTCCAAGCGTCCCCTCGGAACCGACGAACAGGCGGGTCAAATCATAGCCGGCGGAGGATTTTCTCGCGCGGCCGCCCGTTTTGATGATCTGGCCGTTCGGGAGAACGACCGTCAAGCCGAGCACATTTTCTCGCATGGTGCCATAGCGGACCGCGTTTGTGCCAGAGGCACGTGTCGCAGCCATGCCGCCCAGCGAGGCATTGGCGCCAGGGTCGATGGGGAAAAACAAGCCAGAGTCCCGTAGATACGCGTTCAGTTGCTCGCGCGTCACCCCAGCTTCCACCGTGCAATCCAGATCTTCCACGCTGACGCGCGTGATCTTCGACATGCGCGACAGGTCGATTGATACGCCACCTCTGACAGCTGAGAGGTGTCCTTCCAGCGATGTGCCAGCGCCGAAAGCGATAACCGGGATATTCTCCGATGCGCAAAGCTTGACGATCTCAGACACTTCAGCGGTTGTTTCGGCAAAAGCAACAGCCGCGGGAAGCGCTGCGGCATGGTGGGCCTCCCCACGTCCGTGCTGCTCTCGCAGAGCAACCGATGTCGAAAATCTGTCACCAAGAAGAGCGTGGAGGGCTTGCAACAGAGGGGGCGAGAGTGACGTCATGGGTTGCTTTCCGGAAGAGCCGCGCGGCGCGTCTTACGGAGGCGGCATGCGGGAGGGTCATGTTTTGCAGGCAGGCGGGAGCGCCGCCTGCCTCATCTTGTCGGAGGCTCAGGCAGCGAGCCGTTCGCCCTTGAGATGGCGTTCAAGAAAGTGAAGGCTGTCCTGGCCCCAGTAGAGTTCGTCCTCGTAGCGATATGTTGGTACCCCAAATACGCCGGCAGATTTCGCCGTCTCGTAACTTGCTTTGCGAAGGTCTGCGATCGCGCCGCTCTGACTCCGCTCTTCCAATGCCGCGGCATCAAAGCCTGCGGCACTTGCGATCGCAAGACGCACTTCAGCGCTGCCAATATCCTCGCCTCGCACCCAAAACGCCTCCTGAAACGCCAGGGTTAAGGCGAGCCAGTCCTCGCCGGCTTCAAACGCTGCCACGACAAGGGCGCCCGCGGGTGCGGGATCGGAAAGGCCTGCACGATTGTCGAAGCTCAGTACCTTTCCACGCAAAGCCGCCCAGCGCTTGAGATCCTTCGTCCAATAAGCACGGCGAACTTCGGGCCGATTGCGGGAGTAGATCCCTCCATTTTCTTCGATCAGTGGAATAACATGGGGTCGTATGTTGACGTCGTATTGAGCCGCGAGCGCTGCAAATGGCTCAAGTCCAATAAACGCCCAAGGCGAGCCGATGCTAAAGAAGTAGTCGATCGTCTTCGTCATAAAGAGCTGCTTTCAATCGAGGGAGAGGGGGGAGAGGCTGTATCGAAAACGGAAAGAGCGCAGTCGCGAGCAAGCAAGACTGGCTGCGGATCTCGTCCGACGGCAACCGTTGCCAGCGCTCCCTCGTAGAGAAGCGCAAGGTGGGCGGCTGTCAGTTCGTCTGCGATCCCCGCTTTGCTCAGGATCGTGGAGAAAATGCCGCGAACCACGGCCTTGTGGTGCCGCGCGACCGAGCAGACCTTGTCGGATTCGCCGTGCTCGGCTACGGCCAGAGCAAAGGCGCATCCTCGAAAATCCGGGCTGTCTGCTTTTTCATGGAGCCGCTCGAAGATTGAAACGATCTGTGCTCTGGGTGGCAAGGCGGAGGAAACCACCTCATTCAACGACTGGACGACCCGGTCATGACGCGCCGATAGATAGGCGGCAACAAGGTGATCCTTGGAAGGAAAGTGCCGATAAAGCGTTGCTTTGGCAACGTTCGCCTCTTCGATGATGCGATCGATACCGACGGCCCTGATGCCCTCGCGATAGAAGAGACCGCCTGCCGCGGCGATGATTTGGTCCGATATGGCTTCTCTCATTGTATTGCGTCACGCTGCTGGATTGAAATTACGGGAAACGGCGGGCTCCTGCTGTGTTCTCAGTCCTACGGGCAACGTGTCTGAGTCTTGATTGAGTAGTGCAATAATCGCCTCCAGCGCCAGGGGCTCTGTGAATTGCGCCTTCTCGGCAAGTTGACCTGCCAAGCGTTGAACTGCCTCATTGTACGGCGTCGCAACGCCGTGAAGCCGGCCAAGAAGCACGATCTCGCCATTGAGAAAATCGACTTCACTCGATGCGCCACGCGTGAAACTCTGCCACGTGGATTGCTGGCCAGGGGAGACGCCGCTCCCCGGCGCAACGCGCCAGTTGGAAATGTCTATGCGGCGTTCTGACGGCGAGGCGAGGGAATAGCCTCCAGCCTGAAGCGCCTGCGTTGCCTCATTGACAAGTGCGGTGCCGATATCTTCGCGGAGATCCGGCTTGCCGTCAAACAGCTCAAGAGCGTTCCGGACATTGTGAAGGAGCTTTGCTGCCTTCCATCGACGGATATCGCTGGTGGCTTCGGCAAGATATCCTGCTTTGGTCAGATCCTCTGCGATCTGGTCGCTCAGCGCATCGTGCCCCACCGGAAACCGCCCGACCGTGGCAATACCAAGCTGCGGGTCTCCCGCGACAGCGACCGTGCCAGTTCGCGTAAAGAGGGCTGGGGTGAGAATGCTCGCCCCGTAAACATTGGCAAATGTGCGAAGAGCTGCAGCTTCTGTTGCAAGACCGTTCTGGAATGTGACGATCGGCAAGGACAATGACGCCGGCAGGCGTGAACCGGCGACGTCGCGCCATGACCAGAAGGCGAGCGCGCTGGCTGCTGCATCCTGGGACTTGACCGTGAGAAGGAGAATGTCATCCTTTCGCAGCTCTGGCGGCTCTTCTAGATCAAATGCGGAAAGTTCGATTTGGCGCACACCGTCGGGCCTGCGAAATGTCAGACCATGCTGCTTTATATGCCTGATCTGAGCACCCCGCCCGACGAGAACGTAGTCGATGTCGGACAAGGCGAACTGGGCAGCGAGGCTTGCGCCGACTGCGCCAGCCCCGATGATGATATAGCGTGACATTTTCGGCCTTCTCCCTCATGGGCGGTCGGTTGGATAAGACAATGTCTACGACCGCGCTGCCCAGGTAGGAAGACCGGTCATTCCTTTTTTCTATTAATCCTGTAGAATATTATTTCCCGAGCCGATTTTTCTCTCAGGGCACGAGTTTTGTCGCCAAGACTTGTCTGTGCGTTTGCTTTTGTCGGATATGCACGCGGACTCCGCCTCCCTCGCGGAGACTATTCGAGAGAGGACCAAGGCCCTCACATCTTGCAGGCGCGGTGGGCAAGATAGCGCTCAGGTTGAACTGTCCGGGAACGTCGTCTCCAGGAGAGTTACAACGCCTTGGGACGTGAGCCAATCCAAGGCGGCGACCACTCGCAATCCTGATAGCGCCCTGTTTCATCAGCGCCTGCGTAATGGATCGGCCCATGGCACGAAGCGCCGCTCTATAAGTCGAGCAAGCCATTCGAGTGCGAAGGCAATGATGGCGATCACTACAATTCCCGCTATGACAATATCGGTGACCAGGAACTGCGCAGCCGACTGGATCATGAAGCCGAGGCCGCGGGTGGCTGCTACCAGTTCGGCTGCCACAAGTGTCGACCAGCCAGTCCCAAGCGCAATGCGGATGCCGGTCAGGATCGACGGCACGGATGCAGGCAGCAAAACGCGTGTCAGGACCTGGGTGCGGGTGGCGCCGAAGGCACGGGCGGCATTGACGAAATCCTTTGGCACGGCTTTGACACCTGCACTCGTCGACAGGATGATCGGTGGTAGCATGGAAAGGGCAATCACCGTCACCTTCGAGGCTTCACCAATGCCGACCCAGATGATGATCAGCGGAAGGTAGGCCAACGGCGGTAGAGGCCTGAGGAACTCGACGATCGGGTCGAGAACGCCTCGACCGACGCGACTGAGAGCAATCAGCAGGCCGACGGGAATACCGAGGGACAGGGAGATAGCCAAGGCGCCAAGCACGCGCCCGAGACTTGCAGCAAGGTGCTCCAGCAAAGTGGAGTCTACAAACCCCGTTGTGAAGAGCGTACCGAAGGCGGCCGCGACAACTGGCGGAGAAGGCAGAAAGACTGGGGAGACGACGTTGAGGGCAGACGCTATCCACCACGCTCCCAGAAGCGTGAGGCCAGTGAGAATCGAAATGGCGAGGGTTGGAACGCGCAGGCGCGATTGCCAGGCTTTGGGCTGTCCGGTCACGGAATGGCTTTCTGCTTTGATCTTTGCAGTGTCGGCAAGGAGCGTCATGCTGCGAGTTCCTCATCTGCCGTATCGTGAATGAGCGCCGTCAATCCGTCATGCATGCTGCGGAACAGCGGAGACTGACGAACTTTGCGCGGATCGACACCGGACAGGATTTCCTCGGCGAAGCCGCTTTCGAGAATGGTGCCGATCCGGCCGGGATTTGGCTGTAGCACGACAATGCGGGTCGCCAGCAGCAAAGCCTCCTCGATGCTGTGTGTGATCAGCAGAGCGCCGGACTGGCTCGTCTTCCAAATGTCGAGAAGGAACATTTGCAGTTTTGTACGTATCAGGGCATCCAGCGCGCCAAGCGGCTCGTCGAGCAGCAGGAAGCTTGGTTCGGCAGCAAGCGCCCGGGCAATGCCGACGCGTTGGCGCATCCCACCCGACAGTTCCCATATGCGCCGGTCGCCAGCACCGTCAAGGCCGACGCGGATCAGGAGATCATTGGCGATCTTGCGGCGCTCCGCAGGCGGCACGTTCTTGAGCGATAAGGGGAAGGCGATGTTATCCCGGGCATTCAGCCACGGATAAAGTGCGTCGTCTTGAAAGACGACAGCTCTCTCTACTCCTGGGCCGGATATCGGCCTTCCGTCGAGCAAAATAGTACCTGATGTCGGAGCTTGGAAACCGGCTGCCAGATTGAGGAGGCTCGTCTTACCGGAACCCGACCGGCCGATGACCACAACAAATTCACCGCTGGTGATCGAGAGATTGATACGCTCCAGAACGTGAACATCGGGCGCTGCTTTGCTCCGGCCGGGGTAGGTCAGGCTGACGGTGTCAAAGGTGAGGCGACTGGGCATGGATTTCCTCGCATTACAACTGGAAGAACCGGCACGGCATGCCGGTTCTCAGGTAGGCTCAACGGATCAGAAGGACAGCTTTGCTGCGTCCTGAACCCAGTGCGGAGAGACGTACGCGCTATAGTCGTCAAGTGTCGCGGGGATCTTTCCTTGCTCCTTGAGGAAAGCCGAGGTCGCCGCGACAGCCTTGACCGTTCCGCCGCCCAGCAAGTCGGCGCCAGCCTGCTCTTGAAGTGTGGGGAAGATATAGCCTTTCAGGAGTGCGGGAACCTCTTCCTGTTTGGCGCCGGTAAGGCGTGCGATCTTCACAGCTTCCGGCGATGTCGCGTTCCAGGCTTCAGGGTTGGCGCGGTAAGCGGCAGTCGCATCACCCGTCACCTTGACGAAGGCTTTGACAAGATCAGGATGCGCGTCGGCAAAGCTCTTGCTGACAATCCATGCGTCGAAGGTCGGCCCGCCCCAGTTGGCGACATCGGCGGATGTGGCAAGTACCGTGCCGGTTTTCTTTATCTCGGAAAGTACCGGGTCCCAGACATAAGCACCATCGATATCACCGCGCGCCCAGGCTGCGGCAATTTCCGGCGGGCGGAGGTTGAGGATGTTCACCGTCTTCGGATCGATGTTCCAGTGCTTCAAGGCCGTCAACAGGCTGTAATGGGCCGTCGATACGAAGGGCGTCGCAATCTTTTTTCCTGCTAGATCTTCCGGCTTGGTAACTCCTCGAACGGCAAGCGCTTCCGCCTCACTGATGAGACCGACGAGAGCAATCGTTTCAATCGGCAATTGGCGGCTTGCGGCAGCTGCCAGCGGTGAGGAGCCGACGTAACCAATATCGATCGAACCGGATGCAATCGCGGCGATTACATCCGCGCCACCATCGAACTTCTGCCAGTTGATCTTGGCTTTCGTCGCTTTTTCGTAAGTGCCGTCCGCCTGTGGCACACGGGATGGCTCGACGATCGGCTGGTAGCCGATATTGATGGTCGTCTCGGCACTCCACGCGGGCGTGGCGAGGAAGGAAGTGCCGACGGCAGAGGCTGCGATAAGAGCGGCGAAAGCGCGGCGGGAAAGCTTTGTCATGAGCGGTTCTCCATGTGATATCTCATGACATTCAATTTATGAAATCTATTCATTTTATAGAGATATGAGCGACCGCTTATCGCTTTATCTTTGGGCGTAACATTCTAAATTCTCGGGGATCTGCAGGAGAAATTTCGCAACACCGCACTCGGTGGCAATACTTCGGGCGCCTGCCCCGATGATGGGTTAGCGGGATTGGATGAAGTGCGCCGTAGTCAATAATCCCGAGACGTTGTCACCCTGTTGGAGATCAATCCTCATTCCTGCTGGTGAGTTTCGAGTAGCGGGAGAAGCTCTTTTCCCTGCCGCTCAATCTCTCTCAGGTAAGGCGTGTCCGATAATATGAATTTCGTGATGCCGAGGTCTCGGTACTTATTGAGGGAGGCAGCGACATTCACCGCCGACCCGACGAGCCAGGTGGTCGCGGCTCCACCGCCGCCGACGCGTCCCGGCGCTGTGTAAAGGTTGTCGTCGAGCACATCACCTTGTTGTTGCAGATCGTATAATCGCTGCTGGCCCACCGCGACGGACTGGAGATGATCGTTCCAGCGTGCGCCGCTCCCTTTTGCCATTTCGGCGACCCTGTCTTCCGCATCACGCCAGGCTTCCGCGGTCGTGCTTCGAACGACAGTGGTGATACGCAGGCCAAATTCCAGTGGCGGCAAATCGCGGTCCAGCCGTTTGCTGAGGTCCTTCAGTCGCTCGATACGGTCCTTTATGGATTGCAGTGGTTCGCCCCAGAAAAGCTGAACATCCGCTTCCGTTGCCGCGACCTGTTCCGCAGCATCCGAGGCACCGCCAAAGTAGAGCTTCGGATGCGGGCGACCTTCCCTCTTAGTGATCCGGGGCTGAGCAGTTGAGTTGGAAAGCTGAAAGTGCTTCCCGTGGAAATTCACATTTTGCTCGGTCCAGAGCCGTCGTACCAGCCGCATGAATTCCTTCGTGCGGGCGTAACGTTGTGCCTGATCGCCTTCGCTGTCTCCATAGGCGGCGAGATCATCTCGACCTGAGACGATGTTGATGCGAAGGCGTCCGCCCGACAGCTCATCAAGAGTTGCTGCCGCGGAGGCAAAGTGCGCTGGCTGCCAATAGCCTGGGCGAATGGCAGCCAGTGGTTCGAAGGTTGAGGTTTGCGCTGCGAGCGCTGTGGCAACCGTAAATGTGTCCGGCCGGCCCCAACCAGTTCCGATCAGCGCGCCTTTCCAGCCGTTTTGTTCCAGCGCCTTGGCGTGGGAGGTCAGGGTGGCGAGGCTGTTATGATCGGCTGATGCAATGTCTCCCCGGTGGCCAGCTTTCGTGTCGTTTGGAATGTACCAGAGAAATTCGCTCGCGCCGCCCATGCCGTCATCCCGAATGTCATTATCTGTGAATTTCGTGAGGCGAGTGCCTCACATTGAAAGCATTCCAGACGACAGGCAGAGCAACCAAGCAGGGCAATCCAAATTGGTGAAGGTGAGAGGAAAGTAATTTGCTGTGTCAGAGCCTTCGCAGTAAATTCTACCGATTTTATATGGTTTGGTGGCAATCGCTTCGATGTCGGCGTCAAGTTGCGAAGGTTGCCCGCTGCCCGTGCACCTGAGCAGCCGTCAGAGCGTCGTGCGAGGGTCCATTAACAGATCGACGCATGCGCTTTTTCGAAAGTCGATCTTCCGATAACGGCAAAACATCTCTGAGACCGCGACTGCTTTATTCTAAAGCCCGTACAAACTTTAGAAAGGGGCACCTTTCAGAAGTTGATCAAAATCATAGATTGACTTCATTGTTTTAAAGGGAGCAGACGATGAAAGTTGTTTTGGGATTGGCGCTTGGTCTTTTGGCATCCGTGACGACCTTTGGTCAGGCGCTGGCGGCCGAGCTTTCCGAGATACGCATCGATTGGGCGACCTATAATCCTGTCAGTCTGGTGCTGAAGAATGACGGTCTGTTGGAGAAGGAGTTCAGCAAGGACGGCATCAAGGTGACCTGGGTGCAGTCCGCGGGCTCCAACAAAGCGCTGGAGTTCCTTAATGCCTCATCGCTGGATTTCGGCTCGACCGCAGGTGCTGCCGCGCTCATCGGGCGCGTCAACGGTAATCCCATCAATTCGGTCTATGTTTACTCCCGTCCTGAATGGACGGCGCTTGTGACCCGGAAAGACACCGGCATTGCCAAGGTGGCGGATCTGAAGGGTAAATCCATTGCTGTGACACGCGGAACAGATCCGCATATTTTTCTGGTCCGCGCTTTGGCGGAAGCTGGCCTTTCCGAGAAGGATGTCAAACTTGTGCTTCTGCAGCACGCGGATGGCAAGCTGGCGTTGCAGCGTGGGGATGTTGATGCCTGGGCCGGTCTCGATCCGATTATGGCCTCGGCTGAGGTGGAGAACGGCGATGTCCTGTTTTATCGCAAGCCGGAGAACAACAGTTGGGGCGTTTTGAATGTTCGTGAAGCCTTTGCCAAGGAACATCCCGAAGTCGTTTCCCGCGTGATTGCTGCCTATGAGGTCGCGCGTAAGAAAGCGATCGCCGAGCCCGGTGTTCTGAAGGCTGCGCTGGTGACTGCAACGAAACTGCCGGATAGCGTCATCGCAAAGCAGCTTGAGCGTACCGATCTCAGCCATTCCAGGATCGGTGACGAGCAACGGGAGACCATCGAGGCGGCAGGCATCGCCCTGCAGCAGGCGGGCGTGATCAAGACGGATGTTGATGTAAAGAAAGTGACAAGCGACTTGATCGATCCGACCTATGGTAGCGCGCTCGGCCAATAGGGAGTTGTTCAATGGCGTTGGCCGATTTGTGGCGGGCGGACAGTCAGAAGAAAGAAACCGGGATGCGTGCGATACGCGTCCCGGTTCTCGACAATCCAGTTTTCGGCCTGATATTTCCATGCATTCTCCTTCTCCTATGGGAGGGTTTGGTCCGTTCCGGACTTATTGAGGGACGGTTGATGCCGCCGCCGTCGCGCGTCTTCCAGACCATCGGCGAACTTGCATCTTCGGGCGAACTGGCAGGTCACATCGGCATTACGCTCTGGCGTGTCGCGGTCGGTTTTTTGGCAGGCGCTGCTTTTGGCACAGTCATCGGTGCCGTCACCGGATATTCACAGCGTTTGAGCCGTCTACTCGACCCAACGCTGCAAGCGCTTCGCGCCATTCCATCCATTGCCTGGGTCCCGTTGTTTATACTGTGGTTTGGGATATTCGAAGCATCCAAGGTCGCGCTGATTGCCGTCGGTGTCTTCTTTCCCGTCTATCTCGGCGTTTACGGCGCCGTTCGTGGTGTTGATCGTAAGGTGGTGGAAGTCGGTCGAATATTTCGTCTGTCTGATTTCCAACTTGTGCGGCGTATTCTTCTGCCTTCCGTCTTGCCGGACTATGTGCTGGCACTTCGGGCCGGTCTCGGGCTTGGCTGGATGTTCGTGGTGGCTGCGGAGTTCATGGGTGCTTCGAACGGGCTTGGCTATCTTCTCGTGGATGGGCAGCAACTGGGCAAGCCCGACCAGATTCTGGCTGCGATCCTCATTTTCGCTGTCTTCGGAAAGTTGACGGACACGCTGCTGATTGTCGGTAGCGCGCCTTTTGTTCGGTGGCATGATCACCACGGCCGGAAGAGATAAGATGTTAATCATAGATGCACTATCGAAGACCTTTCCCAATGGCACGCAAGCGATCAGTGGCTTCAGTCTTGAGATCAAGCCGGGAGAGGTGCTCGCTATCATTGGTGGCTCTGGATGTGGCAAAAGCACGCTGCTGCGGCTTGTGTCGGGTCTTGAGAGCGCGACGCGCGGCCGCATCATCCTCCAGGATAAGACGCTTACCGAACCCGATGAACGTGTGAACCTTGTTTTCCAGGAACCAAGGCTCTTTCCGTGGTTGAGTGTCGCTGACAACATCGGCTTCGGGCTGAAGCACCTCTCTCGCGAAGATCGTCACCTTCGTGTTTTGCAGGCGTTGGACCGTATGGGGCTGTCGGCCTATGGAGACCGATGGGTGCGCGAGCTGTCCGGCGGTCAGGCACAGCGCGTCTCGCTGGCTCGCGCTCTGGTGGTTGAGCCGGCGGTTCTGTTGCTGGACGAACCGTTTTCGGCGCTTGATGCGATGACGAGGACATCTCTGCAAGATCATCTCTCGGATCTATGGCTCGAACAGCGCACGACCATGCTGCTTGTTACGCATGATATCGAAGAGGCTGTCGTGCTCGCCGACAGGATCGTCGTTATGCAGCCATCGCCTGGACGGATATTCGAAACGGTCAGTGTCGATCTCGCGCGCAAACGGGATCGAAACTCTACTGCGTTCACTGCGTTGAAAAGCCACCTGTCGGAGTTGCTGGAACGCTCCTTAGCGGTGAGCGCTGATCATGGTGCGGCAGTGAATGCTGCTTGAGTGCAGCTGCTCCCCCCACTCTTGCACGCAGTTTGGATGTTTTCAACGGCAGGCCCGGACAGGGTAGAGCGTTGTCGGAAACGCACGAAAAATAGAATAGTGATCTTGTAGAGAATCTTGACCCGCACCCCTTAGCTGGCGAAACTATAAGTCTCACAAAGGGAGAAGGTGAAATGCCGACTGGTTTCAATCTGTTTTCGCTCGACATGTTCAAGATATTTAAACCAAGCGCTCCCAAGGCGGAATTTACCCCTGAGGAAATGCCGCTGCATTCTCTCGGTCGTCACGACGAAAGCAAAAATCGCGATCGTGAGCAAGAAGCGGAAATCGCCTTCTGGGGTCTCGCCTGCTACCCCGTTGTTTAGGGCGGGACGGTGCAGCGTTGTCAGCCTTGCTTCAGGATTGACGTAAAACTATGAAGTCTTTCTCTCCTGCGTCATCTGACCGCGTCAGCGTGGCAATTATCGGCGGTGGATTTACGGGCGCTGCGACGGCGGTGCATCTTGTTGGAAGCGAAGACACTCCCGCCGACGCATCCGTGGTCGTCGTGGAGCCCCGATCTGATTTGGGCCGCGGTCTTGCGTATAGCGCGATCGATCCAGCACACCGGGTAAATGTTCCTGCAGCGAGGATGACGCTTTTTCCCGACATACCAGATGATTTCGAGACTTATCTGAGAGATTTGCCGTCCGAGCACGATGGTGACCTTATCGCACACGATGGCTCTCCCTATCCCAGACGGTCTGTCTTTGGCGATTATGTTTCGGCACGTCTTCGGCCCTATTTGCAGAGCGGGCGTATCGGTCACTGGCAAACAGACGCGGTAGCGGTATCTCAAAAAGCTGGCAGTTATGAGATTATCGGGGCCGACGGAAATGCGCTGCTTGCCGATATCGTTGTATTGGCGGTGAGCCACCCGCCGCCTTCGCTGCCCAGAGCGCTCGTGCCTTTCCAGAACGACCCAAAGTTGATTGCGGATTTCACGGTTCCTGATGCGATAGACGCAATCGATGCTGCGCATCGCGTTCTCATTATAGGCAATGGCCTGACCGCTGCCGATGTGGTCGCGTCGCTCAAAAGACGTGGACATACCGGCCACATCACCTCTGTATCTCGCAGAGGGCTGAGATCGCGCGGCCACGGACCAGCCGGGCAGGACCCTTTCGGCGATTTTCTGTCCGAGCGACAACAGTCTGCCAGCGCCCTTCTTCATGCCATCCGTCAACGTCTAAGGGAGGCAGAGGCTCAGGGCATGACCTGGCACTGCGTCGTTGACGCGGTGAGGGGGCAGGGGCAGGAGATTTGGAAAAACTTACCCGTCGCCGCGCGCAGACGCATCGCCCGGCACGTGCGACCGTTCTGGGATGTCCATCGCTTTCGGGTCGCCCCCCAGGTTGAAGCTGCTGTGGAGCAGGCAATCGCAAGCGGCCAAATGGATGTTCGTGCAGCCTCGCTTTCTTCCATTACGAAAAACGCCGCACGCTATCGGGTCGTGCTGAGGCCTCGCCTAAGTGGGGACGTCGAGGCGCTTGATGTCGATGCCATCGTCGTCACCACGGGGCCGGCACATGGCGGCATTCTCCAAAGTCAGCCACTGTTTCGACAACTTGAAGAGGCCGGAGTCTTGCAGGCTTGCCCGACCGGGCTTGGTATCCTGGTCGACGCGCAATCTCATCCCATATCGACCTTTGGCGAGAGCACCACTTCGCTCTTCATCGCCGGTCCGCTTGCGCGAGGGGCGTTTGGAGAATTGATGGGGCTGCCCCAGGTAACGGAGCATGCGATCTTTGTCGCGGCGGGTGTTCGCGATCTGATGTGTAGGAGCAAGATCTCGCCCCATGCGAACTACGCAGTCGCAGGCTGACGGTCGGGTGTTTCAGGAGACGTTTGTTCCGCTGGCGGCACGCGTGTTGGAATGTGGTTTCTTATCAAGTTTGTAGACTTTTGTAAGATCGGCGACACTTCAATGCGCCTATAGGATCTGACCATGACAGTTGCCAAGCCACTCGATTTTCTCTGGTTTATCCCTAGCTCGGGAGACGGCGCCTATCTTGGTTCCGACGACCTGAGCAGGCCTTCCGATCCCGGTTACTTTCGCGAGATCGCCAAGGCTGCGGATCGGCTGGGCTATTCGGGCGTGCTGATCCCGACGGGTGCTGCCTGTGAGGAGTCTTTTATTCTTGCCGCTGATCTTGCAGCACATACGGAGAGACTGAAGTTCCTCGTCGCGATCCGCCCGGGTGTCGCGTCGCCTGCCTACTATGCGCGAATGGCGTCTACGCTTGACCGTGTTTCGAACGGCCGTCTGCTTCTCAATATCGTCGTGGGCGGGAGCGCTCAGGAGCTTGCTGGCGATGGGATATTCCTTCCCCATGACGAGCGGTACGATCACGCGGACGAGTTCTTCCAGGTCTTCAACTCACTTATTGCCAACGGTCACGCCCATCTTGATGGCCGCTACATAAAGGCGATCGATGCGCGCCTTGGTCTGCCGCCTGTTCAGCAACCCCATCCGCCAATCTATTTTGGCGGATCCTCCGATGCCGCGATCGACTTCTCCGCTGGCATCACCGACAAGTACCTGACCTGGGGCGAGCCGCCCAAGCAGGTTGGGGAAAAAATCGCCAAGGTACGGAAAGCTGCCGAGGCGCACGGGAAGAAAGTCACGTTCGGTATTCGGTTGCACTTCATCGTCCGTGAGACGGATGAGGAGGCCTGGGCAGCGGCTGACAGACTGATCTCCAAACTGTCTGACGAGACGATTGCCGCGGCGCAGGAAGTCTTCGCCAAGAATTCGGATTCCGTTGGTCAGGCGCGGATGGTGTCTCTTCACCAGGGTCGGCGCGACAAGCTGGAGGTTTCGCCGAACCTGTGGGCGGGCATAGGCCTCGTCCGATCGGGAGCCGGTACGGCGCTCGTCGGTTCACCGCAGACGGTCGCGGCTCGCTTGCGTGAGTATCAGGAACTGGGCATCGACACCGTTATAGCCTCCGGATACCCCCATCTGGAGGAAGCCTATCGCGTTTCCGAACTGCTTTTCCCGGAGATTGGCCTCCCTGGTCCCAGAGGGCAGATCCGTTCGTCCTTCGGCGAGCAGCAGGTCTTCGGCGGTGGCGGACATGGTGGCAATGTAAAAACTGCTTCCGCTCTTGGACCCTCGCCTACGAAGGTGGCGGCCGCGTCACAAGGCTGATAGCTGCAGCCGTTCAGGAACGACGTCCCTTGCTTCGAGGCAGCGGGCCTTGCACTTATGGATGATGCATGTGTACGACCCTGATTGTTCCTGGACTGAATGGCTCACCTCCTGGTCACTGGCAGGACCATTGGCTCCGTGACGATCCTTCGGCCAAGCTGGTCGATCAGGATGACTGGCAGTGTCCAGTGCTGCAGGACTGGTTGGCGCGGTTCGAGGCCGCGCTGGCCGATATGGACCAAGCCTATGTCGTGGCGCACAGCCTCGGCTGCGTGTTGATTGCAAATATGGCCGAGCGGCCGCTGGCCGACAAAATCAAGGCCGCACTCCTCGTTGCGCCTGCGTCGCTGGAGGAAGTCGAGGCACTGCATCCCTGCATCGTCCGGTTCGGCAAGTTTCCAACGTCGCCTCTTCCCTTTTCGAGCCTCGTGGTCGGTAGCACTACCGACCCTTACATGAGGGGTGAAGAGGTGACGCAGACCGCCCGCCTTTGGGGCAGTGATCTCATCAATCTCGGCCCCGTGGGCCACATCAATATCGCCAGCGGTTTTGGACGATGGCCGCGGGGCTACGAACTTTTTGAGACGCTTATCCGATCTGGAGATTTAACAACGGAGCAACCCGCTCACCTCGTTTTAGAAGGGGCCGAGCGGGTAGCGTAGACTCCGTCGTCTTTCTAAGACATGTCGCGATCTTTCAGATTCGCTCCTTGCGCTTCAGTTCATTGGTTTGGTGCATGTTGGCATAGCAAACCCGCTTCACACTTTTGCGCGACATGCTTTAGTCCTTCAGACGGAGCACAGAAGATGATCCATCTCGTCGGATGTCTCTAGCGATCATATCGATCCGCTCGTCATTTGAACAACGCACTCAAAATCTTTCCTTCAAGCGCGGCCAGTTCCGGCGCACCGTGACGGCGTGGCCGCGCAAAGGAGACCTCGATATCAAGTGCAATCCGACCGGCATCGATGACGATAATGCGGTCGGCAAGCGCCACGGCCTCGGTGACGTCATGGGTAACGAGGACGGCTGTGAATTTCTGCTGTTGCCAAATTTCTTCCAACAGCCGCTGCATCTCGATCCGGGTAAGCGCGTCGAGCGCTCCGAGCGGCTCGTCCAGTGCCAGAACCTGCGGCCTGGCGACAAGGGCCCGGGCGAGTGCCACGCGTTGCCGCTGCCCACCGGAAAGAACGGACGGCCACTCGTCCGCGCGGTCATCCAGGCCGACGTCGCGCAGGATCGAGAGAGATCGCTCACGTGCCTCCGCACCCTTGGAGATACCGGTCAAGCCGACACCGACATTCTTTGCGACACTCGCCCAGGGCAATAGACGGGGCTCCTGGAACATGATGCGCGTGCGTGCGCTTCCATCATGCGATTTGACGGTGACGGAGCCGGAACTTGGCTTGTCGAGCCCTGCCAACAGCCTAAGCAAGGTGCTCTTGCCGCAGCCGCTTTTGCCAATCACAGCGAGGAACTGGCCGGCGGGGATATCGAGGTCGATGCCCTTCAAAACCTGCTTGTTGCCAAAGTCGCGCGTAACGCCTCGAAACGACACTGCGGTGGCCAATCGCATGGAAGCCGGAACTGCAGCTGGTTCGGCGAAAGACGCTTTCGACGCGGTTGGGATGTTGACAACGGACATTAGTCTAAATTCTCCACGTCTCTGAAGGCTTCAGGCGGATTGAAAAGCAGGATGCCATTGCAGGGTCAGCCGTTCCAGCAGACGCGCAAGCGAGTCAGCAAGCTTTCCGAGCAAGGCGTAGATAATAATGGACAACAACACGACGTCGATCAGCAGGAATTCCCTGGCTTGCATTGCCATGTAGCCGAGGCCTGAAGAGGCAGCGATGTCTCCGCGACGATGAGAGTAAGCCACATGATGCCGAGCGCATAACGCAGCCCGACGAACATTGCCGGCAGGGCGCCCGGCAGGATGACCTGAAAGAAAAGCGCCGAAGACGACATGCCGTATGTGCGGACCATTTCAACAAGCTGGCGATCGACGCTCTGTATGCCGAGCAACGTGTTGACATAGATCGGGAAGAAAACACCGAGTGCCACCAGGAATAGCTTGGCCTCCTCGTCAATCCCGAACCAAAGGATGACGAGTGGTATCAGCGCGAGGTGAGGGATGTTACGGATCATCTGCAGTGTCGTGTCGGTGAGATTGCGCGACAATGCCGACAGACCGTTCATCAACCCAAAAACGAGGCCGATCGTCCCACCGATCATGAAGCCGGACAGCGCGCGTACTGTGCTGATGGCGATATTGTGCAGTAGTTCACCGGATAGCAGCAACCGCCAGAAAGCCTCTGCCACCGCAGATGGAGGCGCCATTGTACTTGCTGAAATCCAGCCTGCGCGGCTCGCTATTTCCCACAGAATTATCAAGAGGGCTGGAAGTATCCAGCCGGATATCTTGCCTGAGACAATGCGGTTGATGCGAAACATCGAGACTGCTTCCCTGGTGCCTAACGCCTGGCTCGTCACCGGACGGTCATGTTGAAATAAACATCGGCGCGCCCTGGTGAGCGCGCCGATCAGCGTGAATGAGGTCAGTTCGGCACGCCTAATTCGTTCCCTTGGCCCTTCCAGACTGCGTCAGCCACATTGATTTGCTTTGGAATGAGGCCAAGCTTGAAGAACCTATCAGCCGTTTCCTGCTGGCTCTTGGCGATCTCCGGCGTAACAGGTCCGATACCGAATTCGGCACGGTTTGCAGCCAGCGTTTGCGCCTCAAGCGGCACATTGGTCACGTCGTGTAGAGCCTGTGCGACCTTGTCGCGATTGGCGGCCGCCCATGTTGCCGCAACCTTAAGGGCCTCGATCGTTGTCGTGACAGCGGATGAGCGGCTGCGAACTTGCTGTTGGCCAAGAAGTAGGTGTTCACCTTCAGCGTCTCAGCAGATGTCGTAAGCACGCGCGGCTTGTATCGCGTTTCAGCGATTGCGAAGTAGGGGTCCCAGACGGCCCAGGCATCGATCTTGTCGCTGGCGAAGGCGGCAGCCGCGTCCGGCGGGCTAAGATAGACAGGAGTGATGTCCGAAAACGCCACGCCCGCCTTTTCCAGTGCCGCAACCAGAAGATTGTGCGCGCTCGTTCCCTTGCCGACGCCGACCTTCTTGCCCTTCAGATCAGCAACGGTCTTGATGTCGGACTGAGGCTTAACAAAAATCGCGTCGCCGGCGCCATTGGAAGGAAGGGCTGCAACATAGGTATTCGCAGAGCCTGCGGCTTGCCCGAAAATAGGCGGAGCATCGCCCGTCCACCCCAGATCGATCGAGCCCACATTGAGCGCTTCGATAATCGGTGGCCCCGCGTTGAACTCCACCCACTTTCTGATGAAGGATGTTCTTTCGCTGGATAGCCAGGTGAAGGCCGGCGGTTGGCCGAAAACGAAATATGTGGGACGGGACCTTGCTGGTGCTGTATTCGGCGTTGTCGGTTTCGGGGAGATCGGCCAGCGCGCCGCTGCCCTTGCCCGTGGACTTGGGATGAAGGTTATCGCATATGATCCCTTCGCGGCGGACACGTTAGAGACCGCGGTCAGTCGAGACCTCAGCGAGATACTGAGAACTGCTGATGTTGTCAGCCTGCACTGCCCGCTGATGCCGCAGACACACCATCCCATTAATTCCGAGCGCCTGTCACTGATGAAGCAGGATGCCTTTTTGATCAATACTGCCCGCGGGGCGGTGGTGGATCAAGCCGCGCTTGTTACAGCGTTGCAGACGAAATCGATCGCGGGGGCAGCCCTCGACAGTTTTGAGGAGGAGCCTCCTCCCAGCGACAGCGTGCTTTGGACTTTACCCAATCTCATCGCCACGCCGCACGTCGGAGGGGCGAGCCGCTCGGCCCTGCGAAACATGGCGGTACAGAGTGCCACCCACATCATCGGCGTGCTCGAGGGCAGGGGCTATGACAGCCAGGCTCTTGCCAACAAAAACCTCGCATCTGCCGCCTGAAATCACCGACATTGAGGAGAAATAGAATGATTGGATTCCGCGTTTGCAAACGTGAACGTAAGGTCGAGGCAAAATGGGTAGATGCCTTTCGTACTTTGCCCGTTGCCAATATTAGCGATGTCATGAGCCGCATGACGGCAGGTGGTGCGGCTCTTCGTCCCTACTATACCGGCGGCATGATGGTAGGTCCGGCAGTTACGGTGAAGGCTCGCCCTGGCGATAATCTTATGGTCCACAAGGCGCTTGATATTGCGGAACCCGGTGACATCGTCGTTGTCGATGCTGGCGGCGATCTCACCAACGCGATTATCGGGGAGTTGATGGTGGCGCACGCGGTTCAGCGCGGCCTCGGCGGAATCGTTATCAACGGCGCAATCCGTGACAGCGCCGAGCTTTCCGCCGGTACTTTCCCGGTCTTTGCTCTTGGGGTCACTCATCGCGGCCCTTACAAGGATGGGCCAGGCGAAGTGAATGTTCCGATCTCGATTGGCGGGATGGTGATCAACCCCGGCGATCTCGTATGTGGCGATCCGGACGGCTTCCTGAGTGTCTCCATCGACGATGTGGAGACTGTTTTCGGTGCGGCGACGAAAAAGCATGTGGCCGAGACGAAGCAGATGGAAGCAATACGCGCGGGGAAGAACGACCGAGCCTGGGTCAATGCGACGCTGACGAAACTCGGTTGCATCGATATCTGAAGCGACTAGCCGCCGCGAATTTCACGGCGGCTACTCTGGGAAGTCCCAGCTTCTATAGAAACACACAACCATCAGTTCGATTTCGTTTAAGAGCAGTGAGTGTCTGGCTACACGTCGAAGACATTTAAGTTGTTCAAAGCATCGATTTCCAGCATCCACGACTTGTTAGCGCCTGCCGGGACCGGTGCTCCACAATGCGTTGTTCAGGTCCAGACCTGAAGCAGGAAAATTCTCGACGAGATCGGTACTTTTCTCAGTTGCCCCACTTTTTCGACAGGCCTCTTCTAGAGTCCGTTCCCGATAACAGGCCCTGTCACGACCGGATCATTAAACAGCTTTCGAAGCTCCCGCTCCAGTTGATCTTGTGTATACGGCTTGCCCAGCCGTGCAACGTCAAGATCAACTCCAGGCGGTAGTTCTGCGTAGCCTGAGGCGATGAGTATCGGAAGCTTTGGAACAATATGGCGGACTGCAATGACCAGATCTGCTCCGGTCATGCCAGGCATCGAGTAGTCGGTAATTAGGAGGTCAAAACAGCTTCCGTCCCCCAGGTACTCCAAGGCTTCTTTCCCTGAATGGGCTTCAACGACATCGTGACCGAGGTCCATCAGCATATCGGCTGAGCTCATAGCTATGAGAGGATCGTCATCCACCAGCAGGATCCGTTTCGGTCCTGAAGCGCTCGCGGTTGGTGCTAATGATACCTCAATCGGTGCTGAGTCGTTCGTGATTTCGGATGTCGAGACTGGGATCCACAGTTCCGCCTTCGTACCCCTACCCAACTCGCTTGTCAGCTTGAGATCACCTTTCAACTGGGACGCCAGGCCGTGGATCATGGAAAGGCCGAGACCGGTGCCTTTTCCAAGTTCTTTTGTCGAGAAAAACGGCTCTACGGCCTTTCGCAAGGTTTCACGATCCATTCCGTAACCTTGGTCAACCACAGAAAGGACGACGTAATCGCCTGCCGCAAGCTCACCGTCCGGCACGGACTGATGGACGTGGTTCAGGCCAATGGAGATTTCACCGCCATCCGGCATGGCGTCACGGGCGTTCACAACAAGATTGAGGAGCGCAAGTTCAATCTGGTTTGTGTCCGCCGAAACTAGCGGGAGATGATCCGGCACGTCAGTTCTAACGACCACTGTGGAGCCAACGGATCGTTTCAGCAGGTCTTCCATTCCGGTAACCAGCGCGCGCATATCGACCGGATCGATGCGCAGATCCTGCCTGCGGGCGAAAGCGAGAAGGCGCTGGGTGAGGGAGGCGCCACGTTTAGCACCCTGTTGGGCGCCCTCGATCAGGCGGACCGCTCTCGCATCCTCGCCAACATACTTTCGAAGAAGTTCAAGATTGCCGAGCACGGCCATCAAGAGGTTGTTGAAATCATGAGCCACGCCGCCCGTCAGTTGGCCGATCGCCTCCATTTTCTGGGACTGGCGTAACTGTTGCTCAGCTCGCTCTCTTTGAGTCACCTCTTCCATGACTGTCGCATATGCCTTCTCCAGGTCACGCGTACGCGCAGCGACGCGCTCTTCCAGAACCTCATTCAACAGCCGTTGATGCTCTTCCTCTTCCAGACGTGAGGTGATGTCGGCCGATACGCCGACAAGCTTGCTGGCCCTGCCAGTGCGGTCGCTGTAGAGCTGGGCGCGAATCTCCACCCAGTGGGTCGACCCATCGTTCCAGACCGTTCGGTATTCTATCGAGTAATCGGCGCCCGTTTCGATCGTCGTACGAACAGCCAATTGCATGCGCTCGAGATCTGCAGGATGGATCGATGCCAAAAGGTCCGTATAGGCAAAACCTTCGTCGGGACTACGGCCGAAAATGGATCGAAATGTTGCCGAGGTGGTTAGTTCATTGGTCGCAAGATCAAGCTCCCAGGCGCCAAGGCGGCCCGCGGCGAGGGCCGTCTGGAGGCGACGCTCGCCTTCATCGAGCGCCTCCATTCTGACCCGGGCATCGAATTGACGGCGGCGACCGCGCATGGCCGACCTTGCAACGCTTATGAAGCTCGTTGCATGAAAAGGTCGCTCGACAAAACTCACATTTCCTACCACTTCAGAGAGCCTCGCCGCAGTCGGGTTCCGCTCAGGTCCGCCGCCACGGTTTGTGAGGATGATGAAGGGCAGGTCAGACCAACTGGGCTGTGCTGCGATCCAAGCGGAAATCCCCCTCAGGTCCGCTGAACGAAAAGCCTCCTCTGTCACCACGGCGAAGGCGACGTTGTCCTTCAGCCCGGCCACAAATGATGCAATATCGGCGACCAAGATGGAAGAAACGCCAGCTTCGCTCAGGAGTGACGCTGCAATTTGTGCATCGCGGCCGATCGGAGCATAGACAAGTGCGCTTATGTCGCTGTTAGAAATTCTTGCTGTCCTCCCCGTTAAGAGGAAGAAGAGGGTGCTGATCGCCGACAAAGTTTGGAACGCCGCGAAGAATCCCCTGGAAGCCGGAAAGTGGTTCTCCGAGGGTCAGTCCGTTACCCGATATCTTGAACTCACGGATCGTGTCTTCGTGAGGCCCCGTGCGCTTCTTTATCACAGATACGGCGCGCCGGACTTTTCCGAGCGCCTCGAAATATCTGAGAAGGATGACGCTATCTGCAAGATAAGTGACATCGACGGGCGATTTCATATCCCCGACGAGCCCATGCTGGGCAACCGTCAGGAATGTGTTGGCTCCCTGCCTGTTGAGGTATTGTAGCAGTTCATGCATGTGCAAGATGAGAGCATTCTCTTCCGGCATTGAAGCCTGGTAGCCATTTATGCTGTCGATAACGACTGTTTTGGCATCGTAGGTTGAGACACGGTCGCGCACACGCTGTGCGAATTCCCCCGGTGATAGTTCGGCGGCATCGAGTTGCTCGATGTGGATGTGCCCTTCTGCCTGCAACTTCTCCAAGTCGATACCCATCGATCTGGTGCGCGCGTATAGGAGACCAAGTTCTTCATCGAAAATAAAGATCGCTGCCCTTTCGCCACGCTCGACTGCGGCGTTGACGAACTGGAGGGCAAACAGGCTTTTTCCCGTTCCAGCAGGGCCGATGAGAAGAGTGCTCGATCCACGCTCCACGCCTCCACCGAGCAGGCCGTCGAATTCGGCAAGACCGCTCGATAGGGTGGTTCGTTCAAATTCGGTTCTGTGCTCGATCGCGCGAAGGCGCGGAAAGACTGCAACGCCACCCGTCTTGATGACGAAATCATGATAGCCGCCGCGAAACGCCTGACCGCGATATTTGATCACTCTCAATCGGCGGCGCTCGGAGCCGTAATCCGGAAGCAACTGTTCGAGATGAATGACACCATGGACCACGCTATGGACGGTCTTGTCAAAATTTTCCGAAGTCATGTCATCAAGCAACAGCACCGTCGCATCGGAGCGCGCGAAGAAGTGCTTCAATGCGAGGATCTGTCTGCGGTATCGCAAGGAACTCTGCGCCAGAAGGCGAATTTCAGAGAGGCTGTCAATCACGACGCGCTGGGGTTTAATCCGCTCAAAGGCTTGGAAAATCAGCTTTGTCGTTTCCCCTAACTCGAGATCCGAGGAATAGAGCAGGCTTTGCTGTTGTTCGGCATCGAGAAGGCTTTCCGGCGGAACGAGTTCAAATATCTCGATCCCGCTACCAATCTCCATGCCATGCGATCTGGCGCAATCGCGCAATTCTTCGTCCGTTTCCGACAGGCTGATGTAGAGGCAGCGCTCCCTTCGTTTCTCTCCTTCCATAAGAAACTGCAAAGCAATCGTGGTTTTGCCTGTCCCTGGAGAGCCCTCAAGCAAAAAAACATGTCTGCGTGTAAAGCCACCGGAAAGAACATCATCCAGTCCTCTCACGCCGGTTTCTGCTTTTAGACTCAAAACCTGGCGCATATTTCCTCCCTACTTTTTAAATACGTAGAGTGCGACTCTAAGAGAATCAAGGGTATCGGTGCGAGACTAGGGCCCAGACGCCCACCCAGTGTCCGCCCCGCGCAAGCAGTGCCTGTCGGACAGGGATCCTGGCCTTGGATGATAACGGGAGTATCGATCGCCGATTTGGAAACGAACACGGCCCCAGTCGACAGGGCCATGTCTGCCAGCTAATACGTTTCGGAGCTGAGGCCACATTCCGTTCGTGGGAGTGACGCTCTCAAGCACGGATGCGACGTGCAGGATTGTTGATTCTGCCTGCCACCCGCCGACGATCTCGACGTTGATCGGTAAACCTTCCTTGCTCGTTCCAAATCTTGGCAGCTTCCCAAACTTGGGGGGGTGGTCACGATGCTATAGGGCGCCGCCTTATCGTTGGTCCTGCCGCCTTTTCTGTTCCCGGATGGCAGAGGCCTAGTGCGGCCGCCGTGTGCCACCAAAGCGTGTCGGCCTGCCGAACGATAAGGCACTCAGTGGTGAAATGGATTGAAACTCAGGTTAAAACCGAGCGGAATTCGAACGCCAGCGACTACGTGCGCAATCGTTGGCTTGATAGGTGAGTCAGGTCACTTCAGAGAATTGATCAGATGGATCTCCCGCTTGCGAGGTCGGACCCAGCATGTCATCTTCCCCTGTCAGCAGGTTGGGAGATACGTCCATGGAAATGAAATGGTTGGAGGATTTCCTGTCTCTCTGCCATTACAAGAGTTTCACGCAGGCTGCCAATGACCGCAATATCACACAGTCGGCACTCAGTCGGCGCATCCAGCAACTGGAGCAATGGGCCGGTCTTCCGCTTATCGATCGCTCCACCTATCCGGTGCACCTGACACCTGCTGGCGAGAGCTTCCTGCCGCGCGCTAGGAAAGCGGTAGACGCTATTTCGGCGCTGCGTGAGGAAACGCTGCAGCGCCACTCAGCACCTGACGAGATACTGTCCTTCGCTACCATGAGTACTCTGGTGTTGACTTTCTTTCCCCTTTGGATGGAAAGGGTGGAAGCGTCCGGTGAGCCATTCCGTACGCGCTTCTCAGAAGCCTATTCGTCTTTCGCCACCAATGTTTCCAAGCTCTTGCGCAACGAATGCGATTTCCTTCTCACCTATTCTCACGATTGTGTTCCGGCGATCCGTGAACTTGTCGACTACCCCTATCTGACGCTCGGGTCCGAACGGGTGATTGCCGTTTCCGCTGGGGATGGTGAGGGCAAACCCCTCCACAAGCTCGCGCTTGATGGGGCGCCGGTCAATTATCTCGGTTATCGCGACAGTTCCTTCTTCGCCCAGGCGCTGCCCCAGGCGATTTTCGATCGAGCGTCCTTCCAGCTCAACACCGTTTATGAGAACGGAATGTCTGCCGCACTGAAGGCCATGGCAGTTGCCGGACACGGCGTCGCGTGGATTCCCGAGAGCCTGGCGGTGGCCGAGATGAAGAATGGGCAGCTGGTTAGGGCGGCAGATCCCACGTTCGACATGATCGTAGAAATCCGCCTTTACCGCTCCTTTCGCCTGCGATGCAAAAGCGCCGGCCGGTTCTGGAAGCGCGCCGAGGAAGTCGGCACGCTCACGGACCGCGTCGCTCTTTCTGCCTGATCTTCACGCAGCCGTTGCTGGCGGAGAAAACAGGCCGTTGAGGAAGCGAAGATCCGCCCTTTCATCGAGTCGCTCTAGGCCAGCGGAAATCGCCTCAGCTTCAGGTGCGCCGTCGAGGCAATCTGCAAATTTCGCCTGGCGATCCTTCTGCGAGAATGGATTTGCCAAGCCACCCCGCGCAGCCTGGCGCTCGGTTTCCAGTACGCGTCCATCAACCAGTGTGACCTTGAGCCTGTGCGGCAGCTGATAGTTTTTCGCTTCTGCCTCCTCGGCCGCGCCGTAATGGGTCATGCCAATCTTTGCGAGCAGCGGATCGGCAGCGAAGACGTCGACTGCGGCCGGGGTGAAGTCGGAGAGCGACAGGGTTTTATTTCGCAGCGCTAGTGCGAGGCAATATTGCATGGAAAACCGGGCCTGCATCTCGTTCTTGGGTTCGGGATAGGCAAGATTGCGATAGTTTGCGATGCCGACATGGCAGTTCGCGGATACGATTGCATCCGGATCGATGTCCGTTTCGCGCATGAGGTCCAGCGCCGCATCGACGATGAGGTGGGTAGAGCCGCAGCAGGGATGCAGCTTCGGCATGACTCCTACTGTCTCGATCGTATGTTCTCGCGTCGCCGCGATTTCCGCAACGTCATAGCCTACGGGCCGTGCGCCACCGAACATTTCTACAAAGCCTTGCTCGCCCTCTAGGATATCAAGTCGCCCGTGCATGCCTTCGGTCGCCAATAGGGCCGCTTCCACCGCGTTGCGTGCGGCCATGCCCGCGTGGAAGGGTTTTACCGGCGTGCCGAATTGGCCCTTGGTGCCTGACGCCATGCTGGCACCGAGCGACAATGCGCGGGCGATGCCCGCCGAATCGAGACCGATCAGTTTCGCCACACCTGCGGCCGTGCCGATAGTGCCGACGGTGGAGGTGCCGTGCCAGCCTGCCGTATAATGCGAACCCCCGACGCCGCTACCGACAAAGGCCTGCGCCTGTAGCCCCACGAGATAGGCATCGACCAATGCGCGCCCGCTCGCGCCGACGCGATCGGCAACCGCAAGCAGGGCCGGCACGATGACCGCCGATGCGTGGCTCATCCCCGGGCGAAAATTGTCGTCATAGTCCAGCGCGTGAGCCGCTGTGCCATTGACCAACGCGGCGACGGACGGAGACTGCCGGCCACCGGTGACGAGCGCAGCGTCTCCGGTGAGTTGCCAGCCTAAAGCGCGAGCCACGGCGACCGTGCTCTTGTCGTTGCGGCCGGCATAAAGGCAGGCGATCGTATCGGTGATCGCTTCCCGCGCTAAGCGGCGAGCGGTGTTGCTGGGGGCGGGCGGAGCGGCGCACCAGGCGGCGATGGTTTCGATGACGGTCATGATCAAAGGCCTCTTGTCTACTTGTGGCAATGCACTTTCTGGCGGTCCCGACAGACACGGTTCGTAGAAAACTGAGTTTGATGAGCTCAACCATCAGGACGTGTCATCGAGCGCGGCAAGCATCAGGCGCAGCAGCCTTCCCATTTTGAAGCGGTTGACTTCGCGGCCGGCAATCCCCGTATCGACGCGGTGGACGACAACCATCTCTAGCGCCGGGATGACGATGCAGTAGTGCCCACCGGCACCCATGGCGGCGTAACTGCCCTTCGGGGTTATGGCGCCGGGCAGGAACACGCCGTCCCGTTCCAGCCACCACATGTAACCGTAGCCGCCGTGGGTGCCCGCGTCGGAATAGGGCATGACGCATTCCTGCGCCCAGCCCGCCGGTAAGAGTGGCACTCCGTCCCAGATTCCCTGCTGCAGGAAGAGTTGCCCGAAGCGGGCAAGATCCCGGCTCGACATGCGGAACGGATAGGCGCGGTGATGGCTGATATCGAAGCTCTCGTGCCAGCCGTCCGGCGTTCCGCCCTCAAGCGCAAAATCCACCATGCCGATTGGCCCGGCGATGCGGCGCGCAAAAGCGTGATGCACCGTTTCACCGGTCACCTTTTCGAAGATCGTGCCGAGCGCATTGAAATCCCAATTGTTGTAACACCAGAAGGTGCCGGGCGCATGCGAATGACGCTTCTCCTTGATGCGCTGCATCCATGGGGTTTCGTAGCCCGCCGGATGGTAGATGCCCGACCGGGCCGTCAGGAGATCATAGACGGTCGCCTGCCTTTCGATGGTGCTCAGCCCCTGGTAGTCGTCGATACCAAGACTTTCCAGCGTGGCCGAGAGGTCGATCCTCCCTTCCTCGACCTCAAAGCCGATCAAAGCCGCGAGGAAGCTCTTGCGCATGGAGTGGCAGAGAAACTTCTTTTCTGCGTCACCGATCGACAGCACCACCTTGCCGTGGTGGACGACGAGCAGCATATCGGTTGCCTGCGATGCCACGCAGGCGCGCACCGCTTTCAGCCGCTCCTCGCGAAACGCGGCATCGGTTGCAGTGGCTTTCCCTTGCCGATCGTGAACCGGATGCGAGTTAGAGGAGCCCTTGGTCACGCCACCACCTCGGCATCGCGCGCAACGGCCTCGATGCTGGCTTGCAGGAACTCCTGGGTATAATCCTCCTTCGCTTCGGATTTGCGAATCTGTCCAGCCGTCAGTTCCTCGATGATACGCCCCTTGTGCATCATGCCAGCCCGCTCGCAGATATGGGCGATGACCGCGAGGTCATGGCTGACCATCAGATAGGTCAGGTTCCGCTCGGACCTCAGGCGTTTGAGAAGATTGAGTATTTCGGCCTGGACGGAGACGTCGAGCGCTGAGGTGGGCTCGTCAAGCAGCAGAATATCCGGTTCGATGATCAGAGCCCGGGCGATCGCCACGCGCTGGCGCTGGCCGCCCGACAATTCATGCGGATAACGGTAGCGGAAGGACGCACCGAGGCCGACGGCGTCGAGTGTCTCCGCAATGCGTTCGGATTGCCGGTCGAAGCCATGGATCTTCAACGGCTCGGAGAGGACCTTTTCGACGATCTTACGCGGATGGAGCGAGCCGAAGGGATCTTGAAACACCATCTGCGCCCGGCGGAAAAAACCTTTGTCGCGCTTCTTCGGGAGTTCGCGCTCGTTGAGCGTCAGTGCGCCGTCGTACTCAACGTTTAGGCCAGAAAGCGCCCGCAGGATGGTGGATTTTCCGCAACCTGATTCCCCGATCAAGCCATAGGCTTCCCCCTTGCCGATGCGAAACGACACGTCGTCCACCACGCTATTGCGGGCGTACTGCGGGCCGAAGCTGATGGAGAGGCCGATCGCCTCAATGAGGGGTCGGCTCGGTTTCATATCAGAACTCCGTTGCGATAGACGGGACCATCGAGCCAGGACGGATCACGTACTGGCACGTTCAGTTCATCGGTTTCGGCGTCGAGACGCGGCAGGCTCTGCAACAGCGCCTGGGTGTAGGGATGCTGCGCCTTGCGCAGGTCCCTAGCCGGTAAGTCCTCCATGATCCGGCCGGCATACATGACCAGGACACGGTCGCAGAAGCTGGCGACAAGATTGAGATCGTGGCTGATGAACATCAGGCCTGTGCCACGCCTCGTCACCAGTTCGTCGAGAATGGTCAGCACCTGGCGGCGCACCGTCACGTCGAGGGCGGAGGTTGGTTCGTCGGCAATGATCAGGTCAGGCTCGGGGATCAGCATCATGGCGATCATGATGCGCTGCCCCATGCCCCCAGAAACTTCGTGCGGAAACAGTTTGAAGACGCGCTCGGGATCACGGATCTGTACTGCTTCCAGCATGGCGAGCGCCTTCACCCGCGCCTCCGCCTTCGGCGATCTGTGATGCAGGCGGTAAGCCTCGACGATCTGTTGGCCGATGCGCATCAGTGGGTTCAACGAATATTTCGGGTCTTGAAGGATCATCGAGATGTGGTTGCCGCGGATTTTTCGCATGTCCTTTTCGCTTGCCGCGAGAAGGTCGGTATCCTTGAAGCGCATGTGGCCTGCGCTGATCGTTGCCACTTTTGGCGTCAGCTTTAGGAGTGCGCGGCCCGTCTGCGACTTGCCCGAACCGGATTCTCCGACAATGCCGACTTTCTCCCGGCCGATGGTGAATGACACGCCCCGTACGGCATCGAATGTGCGCTGCGGTGTCTCGAAGCGGATTGTCAGATCCTTGACGTCAATGAGCGGCTTATCCATGTCGGGGATCCAGTATGTCGCGCAGGCCGTCACCCAGCAGGTTGAAGGCGAGGCTGGTGAGCAGGATAGCGATTCCGGGGATTGCGGCGATCCACCAGCTGGTCATGACGAACTCGCGGCCGGAAGACAGCATCGTGCCCCATTCCGGGCTGGGCGGCTGAGCGCCGAGACCGAGAAAACCGAGACCGGCGGCGGTGAGAATGATCGCGGCCATGTTGAGTGTGACGCGCACCACGACGGAGGGAATACACATCGGCATGATGTGGCCGAAGATGATGCGCAGGTTCGAGGCGCCCTGCAGGCGTATGGCGGCGATGTAGTCCGACTTGCGAATAGTCAGCGTTTCGGCGCGCGAGAGCCGCGCGATCGGCGGCCAGGAGGCGAGCGAGATGGCGATGATCGCATTTTCGATGCCCGGTCCGAGCGCCGCGACGAAAGCCAGCGCCAGGATAAGGTTCGGGAAGGCAAGGAACACGTCGACGATGCGCATCAGCATAGTATCGACCCAGCCGCCGAGATAGCCCGCCGTCGTGCCGACGATGAGGCCGATGGGCGCCACGATGACCGTCGTTAGAAGCGCTATGTAAAGGGTGATCCGCGCACCGAAAAGAAGGCGGCTGTAGACGTCCCGGCCGAGTTCGTCGGTGCCCAGCCAATGTTCCGTCGACGGCGCGAGAAGACGGGCCGCGAGGTTTTGCTCGAAGATGTCGTGAGTCGCGAGGAGTGGCGCGAAAAGTGCCGCCAAAAGCAGTATAACGATAACGCACAATCCGAAAAGCGCCGAACCGTTGGCGCGTAAGCGTCGCCATTGCAGCCAGAATTGCTGCATGCGGGCATGGAAGGGCGAGGTAGGCACCGGCGCGCGCAGCCACGCGCCAAGCCCGCTTCGGGCGTTGGCGGCAGGAAGGGGCGGAGAGATGATGGCTTTTTCTCTCATGTGGCCTCAGTGGGTTCTGGGGTCGAAGACGCGATAGAGAAGATCGCAGATCAAGTTGAGGGTGACGAAAATGACGCCGACCAGGAGCGAGCAGCCCACGACCGCATTCATGTCACCAACGAGCAGGGCATTGGTGAGGTAACGGCCGAAACCGGGCCACGCGAACACCGTCTCGGTCAGCACAGCGCCTTCGAGAAGGAAGGCATAGGAGAGCGCCACCACAGTCATGACCTGCACGGCGACATTGCGGAAGGCGTGGATCCATACGGTGCGCGCCCAGGACAGGCCTTTTACGCGCGCGGTGACGATATATTCCTGTGACAGCTGCTCGATCATGAAAGAGCGTGTCATGCGGCTGATATAGGCAAGCGCACCGAAGCCGAGGATCGAGGCGGGGAGGATGATGTGGCCAAAGACGTTGCGAAAGACTTCCCAGTTGCCGACGATGGCCGTGTCGATCAGGTAGAAGCCGGTAATCGGTTCGATATCGAATTCATAGATGAAATCGATGCGTCCCGGCCCGCCGATCCAGCCGAGCGTGGCGTAAAACAGCACCAGCCCCATCAGGCCGAGCCAGAAGTTTGGCGCCGAATAACCGATCAGCCCGGTGAAACGGATAGCGTTATCAAGCCAGGAATTGCGATACATGGCCGAGAGTACGCCGGCTGGAATGCCAAGCCCGGTGCCGATGATGATCGACAGTGTGGCAAGCTCGATCGTCGCCGGGAAAACTCGGGCGATATCGTCGATAACAGGCTTGCCGGTCGTCAGCGCATTGCCGAAATCGAGCGACAGGATGCCCTTCACATAAACGCCAAACTGATACCAGAGCGGCTTGTCCATGCCGAGCGCCACGCGCATCTGCTCATAAGCCTGTTGTGTGGCGTTATCGCCGAGAATTGAGGCGACGGGATCGATCGGCAACATTCTGCCGATGAAGAAGGTCAGTGCCGCAAGCCCGAACAGGGTGACGAAGATCGGCAGCAGCGTCTTGCTGAGAATGGTCAGCAAGACGAAAACCGGATTGGGCTTCATCCTGTTCCCCGCATCGCTGCTGGGATCCGAGTGGGTGAGGTCCGCCATGATCGGGCCGCCTACTTGGATGCCAGGTCGTAATAGACACGGAAACCGTTCCAGGTCCAATTCTGAACCTTATCGCTCATGCCGAGAATGTTGTACATCTGGAACATGATGGCCATCGGGCCGGTCTCCATGACGTCCTTCTGCAGAGAGGCATACATTTCGTTGCGCTTGGCGGGATCGCTTTCCAGAAGCGCCGCCTGAACGCGCTTGTTGTAATCCTCATTCTGGAATGCTGCGCGCCAGGATGGATACTGTGTCAGCTTGGCTTCCGGGCGGTTGTCCGGATTGAAGACAAGGCGCGATGCATTGCCATGTGCATCCGGAACGCCCGTCTGCCATGCCTGCATGCCAGTCTGGAACTCACGACCACGAATGCGGGCGAACAACTGGGCATTGGCCATGCGCTCTATATTCAGTTTCACGCCGATCTTGGCGGCATTGGCCTGAACACTCTGGGCGATCGGTGCCGAATGCGGCAGGGTGCCGATCAGAACGCTGGCTTCGAAACCATTCGGATAACCGCCCTCGGCCAATAGTGCCTTGGCTTTTTCGATATCGAGCTTGAAGGGCTGGCCTTCCTGCGCATCGAGAGCGCCGACGGCACCGAGCTGTGCGAAACTTGCACGTGGCACGCCGAGATAGGTCATGACCGATTTGCCCAGACCGTCGTAATCAATGAGGTAGCGCATGGCGAGGCGCACCTTTTCGTTCTTGAAGATCGGGTCGTTAGCGTTAAAGGTCCAGAAGAATAGCTGCGGTTTGAGCACGCGTTCGACCTTGAGGCCCGGCTTGCCGTCGAGATCGGCCAGATCGTCCGGCGACAAGTCGCGGGCGATATCGACGTCGCCCTGTTGCAGCAGAAGGCGCTGCGTGCCCGGCTCGGCGACGTGGCGGATCAGCACGCGTTTCAGCTTCGGCGCTTCACCATAATAATCGTCGTTGGCCTGCAGAACGATGGACTCGCCGGCATTCCACTGTACGAGCTTGTAGGGGCCGACGCAGGCTGTGTTGGTCGCCAGGTATTTGTTGCCCATATCTCCGTTGACTTCCTTCGAGGTCAACGTCTTCTGGTCGAGGATGGCCGACACCCGGTTGGCGCCAATCGCCTGCAGGATCAGATTTGTCGGATAGGGCTTGTCCAGCTTCATCACCAGTGTGTTGTCGTCCGGCGCGGTGATGAGATCTGCGACGTTTTCCTTGTTAAAACCGTATTCGGTCATCGCCGCGGCATTGCCGAAGCCGAGCTTGATGACGCGCTGCATCGACCAGGCCAATTCCTTGGCGGAGGCGGCTTCACCAGTCGGGAATTTCATCCCCTCGTTCAAATGGAATGTGATCTGCTTGCGATCCTCGGAAACATCCCAGCTTTTGGCCAGCAGCGGCACGACCTTGGATTCGTCATTCGGATCGAAATCCACCAGTGAATCGCAGGTGTTCTGCAAGAGTTCGTTGGTAACGACTTCGCCGACCTGGGCCGGATCGAAAGTGCTGATAGCATCGATGTTCCACGCCATGACCAGCGCCGATGACGGCGTGGCCGCCTGCGCCGGCAAGGCGATGGAGGAAAGAAGGGCGGTCGCGGCAGCGATTGCCTTCTTATGCTCGGAAAAATGTTTCGTCATCATGCTTTCAGTTCCCCTTGTTTTTAGATCTTGAACGCTGATTTTGGGCCGGGGGCCTTTTGGCGCCCCCGGTTATTTCGTCTCACGCGGCCTCCTTCGGGCGCGGTTGCAGCGGTGGCTGCACATCGGCCGGGATCGGCCAAACGTAGGCGGTCTTGCCTAAGCGCGCCTGATGGTCGGCCTTGGCGGCGGCCAGGAGATCGGCGTCTTCCAGAAGGTCGATCGCCGTGCCGGCCATCATCTTTGCGGCATGGGTCATGCCCTTGTGGGCGGCGGGCGTCTTGCCCTGCGCCGTGACCTGCCAGGAATGTCCCGGCGTACCGATCGCGATCGTTGCGGCATGCGCCTGCACGGTTGGCATGAGCCAGCTGACGTCACCGACATCGGTGGAGCCGATCATCGGTTCGCCATGAACGTCGAGTGGAACGATGAAATCACAAAGTGGCGTATCTTCGCGGCGCGGCAGGCCGGTGCGCAGATAGGCGTTGTCGATGTCCTCGTCGCTCAGCGTCGCCTGGATCTTTGCGGCAAACGCCTTGTCCTCGGCATCGAAGGGGACTGGGCCGAGACGCTCCAGATTGCGCTGCATCGCCTCTTCCAGCGGTCTGTTGGCAAGCAGATTGGAGACGGCGCTCATGATCGAGATTTCGACAGTGGTGCCGGTCATCATGGCGGCACCGAGCGCCACCTGCTTGACGCGCTCGTTGAGGTCCAGCATGCCCTTCAGGTCACGCGAGCGGATAGCATAACGCACGGCCGACTTTGCCTGCACGACATTGGGCGCGATGCCGCCGGAATCCAGCATGGCATAGTGGATGCGGCTGGAGTCCGGCACGTGCTCGCGCAGATAGTTGACGCCGACATTCATCAGTTCGACGGCATCGAGCGCGGAGCGGCCGAGATGTGGGGCGGCGGCAGCATGCGAGGCGCGACCGGTGAACTTGAAATCCATGCGAGTATTGGCGAGCGACTGCGCACGGGCGACTTCCGTGAAAGCGCTCGGATGCCAGGTGATCGCCGCATCGACGCCGTCAAAGGCGCCTTCGCGGGCCATGAAGGATTTTGCCGCGCCGCCCTCTTCGGCTGGGCAGCCGTAATAGCGCACGCGGCCCGGCTTGCCGGTTTTTTCCAGCCAGTCCTTGATCGCGGTCGCAGCGAGCATCGCGGCGGAACCGAGCAGGTTGTGACCGCAGCCATGGCCATGGCCGTTGCCGGGCATCGGCTTCGGCTCGGCAATCCCCGCTTCCTGACTCAGCCCCGGCAGCGCGTCATATTCGCCGAGGATAGCGATGATCGGCCCGCCTTCGCCGGCTTCACCCATGACGGCCGTCGGAATGCCCGCTACGTTATCGGTGACGCGAAACCCCTGCTGGCGCAGCATCGCCGCATGTTCGGCTACCGAGGCATACTCGGTGTAGGCGATTTCCGGCATGCCCCAGACGCGGTCGCTCAGGGCTTCGAACTCCGTCCTGTGCTCATCGACGAGATCCCAGATCGGCTCACTGTTCTGCATGTCAACACTCTCCAATACGACTTGCTGTCAAAGATGTTTTTCGAGGAAGCGGGCAAAGGTAAGGAACACCTTCAAGCGGTTTTCGAACCGGGCGAACCCATGCCCCTCATGGTCGATCCGCAGATACTCACAGTCGTGGCCGAGGCCACTCAGGCAGGAATAGACGTCCTCGCTCTGGCCCATCGGTACGCGCGGATCGCGATTGGCGTGGACGATGAGAAGAGGTGCCTTCATGCGGGAAATCCGGTTGATCGGCGAAAACCGCTCCAATGCCTCGCGCATCGCTGTCGGATCGCCATACTCGGCAGCGCGCTGCTGACGCCCCCACGGGCCGGTGGCAATAAGATGGGTGAGGAAATTGCCGACACCGTAGAAATCGACGCCGAGTGACCAGAGTTCGGGATCCTCCGTCAGCGCGGACAGAACCATGAAGCCTCCATAAGAGCGACCGAACACGCCGATACGGTTGGCGTTCACGTCATCGCGGGCGCCCACCGCCAGCCGGATCGCCCTCAGGTCGGCGACCGAATTCATCCGCTTCTCGCGATCGTCGAGTTCATGGAATGTCCGGCCATAGCCGGTGCTGCCGCGTACATTGGGCGCCACGACCATAACTCCCTGGCTCAGCAGGAACTGCACGTCGGCGCGAAAATCCGGCCGCCACTGCATTTCGGGGCCGCCGTGTACGATGAACAGTACGGGGTAGCCATCGGTCGGCGGCGGTGTTTTCGGTGTGTAGACGCAGGCCGGTATGCCGAGGCCGTCGAAGCTCTCGAAACGCTCGATGACCGGATCGACAAAGCCCGACATATCGAGCCCTCTCGCATCCACGCCCACCAGTTCCTCGAAATGACCGGCTCCAAGATCGAGCCTCCAGATTGTCGGCGGTCTCGATGCGCTTTCCAGCGGAAAGATCAGAGAGCTGTCATCAGGTGTGAAAGCGATCGAGCCGATCACGCCGGATGGTTGCTCCTCGAAAGAGATGAGGCCGCTGCCATCGCGATCGACGATGCCGATGCGGCTCCAGCCATCTTCGTTTGCGAGAAACGCGATGCGGGTCTGATCGGGAGATAGCGCGAGCGCCTCGATATTGTGGTTGGAAAGCTCCACCACCGGCTTGGCGCTGCCGCCCTCAGCCGCAAACCGGTGGATTGCCATGAAGTCGCTGTCCTGGTCGCAGACGGTCACACCGCCGCTGCCATCCTTGAAAAGTCGGGCGGCAAGATAACGCGCCTTGCCCTGATGCGGCATCAGAGGGGTGAGGGCACTTTTGTCGATATCGAGACGGTAGATGTCCTGGTCGTTGCCTGAGCGGACAGATTCCCGCACGAGAAGCGATTGACCGTCCGGGAAAAAGGCCATCACTTCGCGCATGCCACGACCGCTGAACACGGTTGAGACCTCGCCGGTGGCTATGTCCATGATTTGCACATCCATGTCATGGGGCGATCGGGCGTTCGAAGCGTAAGCTATGCGCATGCCATCCGGCGACCATGCACCCCACAGATGCACGACGGTCGGTGCTTTTGTCAGTGGCAGGGGCGCGGAGTCGAGATCGGGTAGCAACCACAGTTGATGGCGTTCGTCGCCGCCGCAATCCACGGTGAAGAGAATTCCGGCTCCTTTAGGGTTGAAAGCGAAAGCGCCGACCGGCTCCGGCATGTGCGTCAGCTGTCGCGCTGTCCCGACATTCTCCGTCAGGGGCCTGACAAAAAGCTGGTTGAAGCCGGTCTCGTCGGAGAGGTAAGCAAGCCATGCACCGTCGGGCGAAACCGCAGGCGTCTTGACGGCGCGAACTTCCAAAAATGGATTTATGGCCGCGGCTGTAAACATCTTCGCTGTCATGCGCCATGCTCCATCAAAGCCCGCTCGGTGGGATGCAGCTGATCGCGAAGCCTTTCACCCGCAGCGACCAGTTCCTCAAACATCGCGCCCTTGGTGGATTGGTGATTGGCTTCCGTAACGATCGTGAAGCCTGCTTCGGGCCATGCCCGGTGCAGCCGCCATGCCGACAGCATCGGCGTGACTGTATCATAGCGACCGTTGACGATCTGGCAGGGCAGGTGGCGTATCCGATCGATTCCGGCGAGCAGCTGGCCAGGCGCCAGAAATGCGCCGTTCATGCAATAGTGCGTAAACAGCCGTGCCACCGAAAGCGCTGACTTGGGATCCAGCAACGTTGCCACGTGGGCGGGGTCGGGAAGAAATGTCTGGGTCTTGGCGGAGAATTCCCGCAAACTCAGTGCCGCAGCCACTTCCGTCTGCGCGTTACCGCATGTCAGTCTGCGATAATAGGCGGGGAGAAAATCATGGCGCTCCGCCTCGGGAATGAAGGCTGCGAACTCTTCCCAGTGATCCGGAAAGATTGCGCGCATGCCGTTGAACCACCACTCGATGTCGTCCGGCCCCGCCAGGAAGATGCCGTGAAGGCGAAAGCCGAAGCAGCGCTCGGGATGCGCCTGCCCATAGGCGAGTGCCAGACAACTGCCCCAGGACCCGCCGGCAACCAGCCAGCGATCGATGTCGAAATGATTGCGGATGGATTCGATGTCGGTGATCAGTGCCGAGGTCGTGTTGCCCTCAACGCTCGCAAGTGGCGTGGACTTGCCCGCACCACGCTGGTCGAACGTGATGACGCGGAATGCAGACAGATCAAAACTTTGGATCTGTCCCCGGGATATGCCGGCTCCGGGGCCGCCATGAAGCAGGATCACCGGGATTCCTGTGCGGGCTCCGTGGTCTTCGACGTTCAGAACATGGCCGCCCCCCACGTCAAGCTTAAAAATCCTCGTTTTGCTGTCACCATCTGTCATCATAGAAGGCCAATCACGACAAGCAGAAAAGTCGGCATTTCTGCTTAAATTATAGTCGGAGTTATATTTTGGGCATCATGGGCGCGAAGCTGCGCGAACGTCCAATGCAAAATTGAAATCGCCCATTCCGTTTTGGAATAGTTGGGGATCGCAGCTCGAGAGCGCGAGCGAACGAAGTGTAGGTCGTACCACCCAATCGAGGTTCGATATCTCACTGGCTAGGAAGGTTCGCCTCGGGCTGTTGATCTGCGAATCACACTCATCGGTTTTGCTTGAATGAAGCGATCGGCATTTTCAATCGTTTTGGCGGACTATCTCGGGGTCGATGGTAGGAATCCATCAGAGGTAGGAAGCATCTCCAATGAGGCCTCTGCTTGCTGCTCGGATTGTGCCTCTTTCATTTAAGGAGTTGGCCTTAGATTGACCTCGTATCGCGCGGATATCAAATATCTGATCCGCCATCGCGATGGCTTGGGGCACTACTGCCACACCGTGATGGGTGAGAGCTCACCCATTCCTTGACACGTTTGGGCATGATCCCACCCAATCAAAACTAGATTTCGCTGAAGGCGGCGAATGATTTCTTTTCTGCGTTGTCTCCTATTCCCGCTTATGTACCATCGCAGTGGGGAGGGGAGAGGAGGAATTTTCATGCATTTCAGCAGACAGCTTTTACCGGCTATGGCATTTATTACGATCGTTGCCGGGTCAGCCTCAGCGCAACAGGGTGACGGCGGCGAGCCGAAGAAGACAGACTGCCCTACAGCCTTGCCAGCCGGCGCAGAATGTTTCGCTGGCCAGGACACACAAGGCGCCTATTACTGGATTGCAAAACCAAAGAATTGGAACGGTACTCTGGTCGTGCATGCCCACGGTGGTCCGCGCGCTGCGAAGCCACAAGCGGATGACCCGGTAGAAGATCTTACGCGCTTCGCCGTGACGGTTCAGGAAGGCTACGCTTGGGCGGGATCTAACTATCGTCGGCAGGGTTACGGCGTGCGCATGGCGGCGGAGGATACCGACAGCGTAAGGCCCATCGCCATTCAACAGCTTGGCAAGCCGAAACATGTCCTGCTCCACGGCCAGTCATGGGGCGGCAATGTTGCTGCGAAGACCGCGGAGCTTTATGCGCTCGACTGGCAGGGCCGCAAAAACTACGACGGAGTCGTTCTGACCAGCGGACTTCTAGCCGGAGGGAGCCGTGGATACGATTTCCGCGCCGATCTACGCGCGGTCTACCAGTATTATTGCAAAAACCACCCGCGCGCAGACGAAGTGCAATATCCCGTTTGGCAAGGCCTGCCGAAGGGGGTGACGATGAAGCGTGACGAACTTGAAAAACGCGTTAATGAATGCACAGGCTTGGCGCTTGCGCCGAATGAGCGTACAGCACAACAGTCTAGAAACCTGAAAAACATCCTTGCGGTCACCAAGGTGCCGGAAAAAACTCTTGTGGCTCATCTTTCTTGGGCGACTGGACTTTTCTCCGATATCGTTTGGCGTCGGATGGATGGAAAAAATCCTTTTGACAACTCGAAGGTCACGTACACGGGGTCTGATGATGATACGGCTTTGAACAAAGGCGTTGAACGTTTTGAAGCCAACCCGGACGCGCGTCGGGCCATGGCGTACGACGCCGACCTCACCGGTCAGATCGTTTTGCCAACCATTACGCTCCACGCAGTCAATGACCCTACAGTCTTCGTAGATCACGAGGCGATCTACCGCCAGACGGTAGAGGAGGCCGGGAATAGCGAACTGCTTGTACAGAATTTCTCCGACGAGGCGGAGCATTCAAAACTATCAACTCCGCAGTACGCAGCGCTGTTTACTGCAATGCTGACCTGGATCGAAGAAGGTAAAAAACCCACCAAACAATCCGTGGCCTTGCTTTGCGAGGGAAAGCGCAAGATTTACGATGAGGCATGCAAGCTTTTGCCTGACTACGAACCAAAACTCCCGGCGGAGTGAGTTTTATCTGTATGTGTGAACCGCGATAGCCGCCTGTCAGCGGCTGTCGCAACTACGAACATTTCAGCTCCTCTAAGCAGCGTATCGACTCAATGGTAAAACTAGGCGCTGCCCCACCACTAAAATTATTGAGGCCCATAGGTCACGACGATCTTGGTCCCCCACCCCTGACTTGAACTGAGCGACTGCCCGCTGTTATGCCAGCTTCAAGGCACCTCTTAGGATCGAGTTGTTCGAGCCATGCATCGATTAAGCCCGCATTGAACGCATCACCTGCACCTGTGGTATCAACGACATCGACATCGTGAGCTGGTGCATGCCAGATACTTCCATCGGACGAAATCCAGGCTCCTGCTCCCCCGACTTTAAGAGCAACGGTTGGGAAAGCTTCTGAAAGTTTTCTGATCGCTGCGTCCGGGGCTTCATAGCTTGTGATCGCGGTGGCTTCCTCAAGGTTGGGCAAAAAGACATCTACGCCGGCACAAGAATTCAGGAACCCATCATCATAGATTAAAGAGGCGTCCCAACTCGGGTCCAATGAGACGGACATTCCCTTATCTTTTGCGCGCGACACCAAGTCCGGGATTTCGTGGAGAGTGGCAAACTCCGCGATGTGCAGATGGCGTGCTTCTTTCCAAGCTAGAGCATCGTCCAGCGTTGAGGGTAGTGCTGACCCAGCGCGGCGGGTCAGAAATGCTCTGTCCTGACCGACTACTGCCGCCACGGTCACCTGTGGTCCCGCATCCGGTGAGTGATCTATAAATTGGAGTTCAACGCCGCTGTCTTTCATTTTTTCGCCGATTATGGACGAAAGCGCGTCATTGCCCAACCTCGCCAGCAAAGCAGCCGGTCGGCCGATGTCAGTGAGGTGTGCTGCCGCGATGTAGGCGCCACCACCCGCCGCAATTTCCAAGTCGCCCGCAAACAATTCGCGGCCCAATACAGGCAACTCCTCTAACCCAGTGAAAATAAGGTCGCAATAGATTCGGCCGATACTGATAACCGCTGCTTTTTCTCTCGTCATCATGCGCGGCCCAGAAGTTTTTCCGTCTTTGCATCGAAAAGGTAAAGCGTCCCGCGCTCTGCCCGGCAGTGCAAGTGACTACCCACGTCAGGGATGGATTTGTCGCGCGCTGTGGCTATGACCGAACCGTTGTCTATGTCCAGGTGCACCAACGTTTCTGGACCTAGCGGTTCGACCGCCGTCACAATGCCTTCCAGCGCAAAGCTCCCGGTATCGGACATGCTTTCCCCGACCAGGAGATCATGGGGGCGCACACCTATCAAAAGCTCACCCGTTGCCGAAGGGACCGCGCTGGTGGCAGTTCTGGTTCCCCGGAGAAGGTTCATCGAGGGACTACCTATAAATCGGGCGGTAAAAACATCGACCGGAGATTCATAGAGCTCCGTTGGTGTTCCGACCTGCAAAATGTGCCCGTCCTTCATCACAACGATCCGATCCGCCATGGTCATGGCCTCGACCTGATCATGAGTTACATAAACGGTCGTCGTTTTGAGACGCTGATGTAGACGCTTAATTTCGATGCGCATCTGCGATCTGAGCTGCGCGTCGAGATTGGAAAGCGGTTCATCGAAAAGAAATGCTGCTGGATCACGCACCATGGCCCTTCCGATGGCGACACGCTGGCGTTGCCCACCCGAAAGCGCAGCCGGTCGACGATCCAGGAGGGCTTCAAGTCCGAGGACTTTGCCAGCATCTTCAATGCGCCGCCTTTTTTCTTCGCGATCGAGCTTGGACGTGTAAAGTCCGAAACCGATATTCTGGCGAACAGTCATATGCGGATAGATCGCATAATTCTGGAACACCATGGCGATATTGCGCTGTTTTGGCTCCTTTTCGTTGACGATCTTTCCGCCGATCTTCAATATTCCGTCAGAAATCTCCTCTAGTCCTGCAATCATACGAAGTGTCGTGGATTTTCCGCAGCCTGATGGTCCGACAAAAACCACGAATTCTCCGTCGCCGATAGCGAGATCTATACCCTTTACGGCCTCGACTTTGCCGTAGCGCTTTACCAGTTGATTGAGTTCAATAGTCGCCATTATCGTGCTCCCGTAAGGGCAGTGAATTTTTGCTCCAATTCGGCTGCCATTGCGGCCTCATGATCGGCTGCCCGCTGTGCCTCCTTCTCGAACGCGAGAAGTGTGTCGCGATATACGGCGATCGCGGCCCGCATCGGGTCAGGCGCAGGCCCACCGAACCGGGCACGGACTTCAACAAAATGTTCTGGAGAGACGATGTGCCTGAATTGCCCCTCGTCCAATTTAGTTTCTCGTTGTGTGAGCCCGGCAAAGGCTTGCCGGAAAGGCTGGTAACCAGCGTTTGGGAGATCGCCGCCAGAGGCGACCACGCTCTTTGCCACTTGTGCAGCGATTTCGTGCGCCTGACGGAAAGAAAGGTCTTCGATGCGCACGAGAGAGTCGGCGAGCTCGGTTATCGTAATACACGAGCGCCGGATGTTTTGGTCAACGCGATTGGGGTCGATGATGATCTGGCTGACGAGGCTGGCAAATAGATCTAGCACGCGGCCTGCAGTCGCAAACGCCTCATAACCAGTGCCTTGGCTCTCGCCCTCGCTATCGTTCATGTCTGTAAATGGTGTGTTGTGCATGATGTCCAGCATGGTGCGTGCCCGGCCAAGCGTCTGGCTGGCGAGATGCCTCAGATGCTCGATTGGAACGGGATTTCGCTTCTGGGGCATAATGGATGAGATCTGCACCAAGGAATTCGGCACGTAAATCTGTCCGACTTCGAAGCTTGTCCAGAACTGGAAATCCTGAATAACCCTTCCAAGGTGCAGGAACATAAGCTCGATGGCCGAGTAAGTTGATGTCGTGTAATCAACAGCTGCTATGCAAGAGTATGAGTTGCGAACAGGTGCGGCAAAACCAAGGAGGTTCGCCACACGGGCGCGATCAATGGGAAAGCCGGAGGTTGTGATGGCAGCGGCGCCCATAGGCGACAGATCGACAATACGTCTGGCCTCGCCCAAACGCTCGATGTCCCTGATAAGAACCTCGATCGCCGCGGAAAGATAATGGCCGAAGGTCGTAGGCTGAGCGGGCTGTCCATGTGTGTAGGCGACGATCAGGGTTTTGTCGTTGCGCTCGGCCGCATCGATCAATGCTTCCAGTAGAATTCGCGACTTACCGCTTAGCCGGTCGATCTTATCTTTAAGATTAAGCTTGAACAGAGTGTGATCGATGTCGTTGCGTGACCGTGCTGTATGCAGTCTTCCTGCAACATCGACGCCGATGCGGGATTTCAGCTCTTTTTCAATTAGGAAAAAGAAGTCCTCTACCTCGCCGGTATAGACGAGGGTCGAGGGATCTATTGCTTGATCGATGTCCTCTAATGCTTTTGCGATTTTTGAAGCGGTGTCGAAATCAAGAATTCCGGTCTCGTGGAGCATGACAAGGTGGGCGCGATCAATGCGCCGAAAGCCCTCGGCGTGATGGTGTTTAGCGCCATCGAATAGCGGGCGAAGGACAGTTTCCTTATACACATTGTCTGGAAACACACTGGTATCGGAGATATTTGGGCTGTTACGGGTCATGATGTTATCCTTTCAGTCCCGCCAGCATCACTCCACGCACTATGTAGCGTTGCAGTACGATGAAGACGATGAGGGTGGGGATGGTGGCGATAGCGGCACCCGTCATGATCATCTCCCACTGAATCTGCTGTTCAACCGCAAAGCTCGAAAGCCCAACCGGCAATGTGTACAGTTCCTTGCTTGTTGTGACGATCAGGGGCCAGAAGAAGGCCGTCCAGTTGCCCAGGAACGTAAAGATGGCAAGCGCTGAGAGCGCTGGCGTCACCAGAGGCAGCGCGACCTTCCACCATATCTGGAATTCATTCAGGCCGTCGACACGCGCGGCTTCGAGAAAGTCATTGGGGACGGACTCGAAGAATTGCTTCATCAAGAATGTTCCGAACGCTGTCATCATGCCGGGGAACATGATCCCCCAATAGCTATCGAGCCAGCCGAGCTGACTGGACATCAGATACCACGGTATGACGAGCATCTCGGTGGGGATCATCAAGGTCGAAAGTATTGCAAGGAAAATAAAATAACGGCCTCGGAACTCGAACTTCGCCAGCGTGTAGCCGACAAGGCTATCGAAAAAGCAGTTGGAAATCGTCACCAAGACGGCAACAACCGTCGAGTTGAAGAACCAGCGCAGGAAACGTCCGTCCGCCAGAACGGTAATGTAGTTATCGAGGGTCGGCGCTGCAGGGATTAGCCGAAGATCGTAGACCTGATCGGCTGTCTTAAAGGAGGTAGCGAACATGAAGAGCAGCGGTGAAACCATGATCAGGCCACCGAGGAACAGCAATGTCCAAGCAAGAATACGACCTGGTCGGATGCGGGCATGGGAAAGCGGCGGAGTTTCGCTCATTTCTTTTCCCTCAATATCCAGAGTTGGAGCAGTGAGACGAACAACAGGATGGTGAAGAGGACGACTGTCTGAGCCGCGGCGTAACCCATCGCGTAGGAATTGAAGGCCGTTTGGTAGATCATCAAGACGAGCGGCTTGGTTGAGCCAAGCGGACCCCCCGGGTCGTTTGTCGTCATATTGTAGACTTGGTCAAAAATGCGCAGGAAGCCGATCGAAGAAAAGACCACGAGAAAAACGGTCGTTGGCTTTAGAAGCGGAAGTGTGATCTTCCTGAGGATGGCCCACTCCCCAAGCCCGTCAATTCGGGCAGCTTCGTAGAATGTCGTTGGGATCGCACGCAATCCAGCCATGAAGATGATAATCTGGAAGCCCAATCCCGCCCAAATGGCTGTCACCATAACTGAATAGAGCGCCTGATCGGTGGACCGAATGAACGGTTGTTGGGGTACCCCCAGCACGCCGAGAACATCATTTATGATGCCGATCGGGGGAGGCTGGTAAAACCAGCGCCAAACCCAAGCCATCGCGGCGGCCGTCGTCAGGTAAGGCAAGAAATACAGTGCCCGGATGAAACCGTGCAGGATCCGTACTCGGTCCAGGAAAAAGGCGATCACGAAGGCCAGTACGAGACTAATCGGGGTGCCGACGATGAGGTAGGTAAAGGTGTTTTTGAACACTTTCCAGAACTGCGGATCTTTGAAGAGCTTCACATAATTGGCGAAACCGATGAATTTGGCCGGTCTTAAAAGATCCCAGTTCGTGAATGATAGCCAAAAGGCCTGAAAAGTCGGGTAGAAGCGGATCACGCTGTAAAACAGGATAGGGATCGCTAGGAAGCTCCATATCCATATGAGACGCTTTGTCCGCATGGGAAGGCGATCTCGCAAGGAGCCGCCGGGGCGGCCATTCGCCACCCCATCTTGATCAATCGCCGCCATGGCAGAAACTCCTATCAGGGTTGCGCCGCGTCGATGATTTCCTGCTCGGCCTCAGCCGCCTGCTTGATCGATTCCTCTACCGACTGGCCTTCAAGAAGGACACGGTTTGTCATGTCAATGGCGTTTTGGCGCTGTGCGGCTTCGTCCAGAAATATCGTTGTGTGAGCATATTCGAGACCCTTCAGGAACGGGCCGTAGATAGGATCTTTGAGGTTTGCGTCCGTAAGAGCCGCAGACCGACGTGCAGGGAGCTCCCCAACAGTTTTCAACCAGATCGACATTGCCTCCGGCGAAGAGATATAGGCGAGAAATTTCTTCGATGCCTCGAGCTTTTCACCGGTGGTCTTTGCACTAATACCATTGGCGAAATAGCTCGCGTAGTTGGAGCGGATATTCTTGTCGTTAGTTGGAAGTTCGGTAACGCCCCACTCGAAATCTTTGATGGTGCGGAACGAGCCGAGGCGAAACGTCCCGTCTATGGTCATTCCAGCTTTGCCAGCACGAAACGCTGCCTGACCTTCATCCATAAAGCCGGCTTGTCCGATCTTCTTTTCGAGCTGGAGGCTGGTATAGAATTTCAGGGCCTGGATGCCAGCGTCGCTGTCATAGGCGACCTTACGGTCATTGTCTGTATAAGGTTCCCCGCCATATTGCCGAATGAGAACTTCGCGCCACCACTGATGGTCCTGTCCACCCATATCGAGCGTTGTTCCAGCGACAGTCAGGTTTCCGGCATCGTCATGCTTGGAAATCTTTTCAGCCGCAGCCACGAACTCGTCCAGGGTTTTGGGAGGATTAGCGGGGTCGAGACCCGCTTCCGTGAAGAGCTTCTTGTTGTAGAACAAAGCAAGTGACCGTACAGCCGTCGGCAGGCCATAATAATCATCTCCCCGCTTCATGGCGCTGATGATGGGGAAAAATTCGCTTTCGATCTTGTCATGGGGGAAGGCGTCCGAGGGTAGTGGCTGCAAGATCCCTCCTGCGGCAAACTTGTCGAGCCAACCGTAGAACAGCTGCATCACATCCGGCCCGTTGCCAGACATATTGGCCGCAATCACGCGTGTCTGATAGTCGGCGTAAGGAAAAGTAACCTGCTTGACGGTGATGTCTGGATTGGCCTTTTGGAAATTAGCGATCAATTCATCCATCGCTTTGACCCGTGTATCGAAGACATACTGCCAATATTGTATCTCAACGGCCTGCGCGGCGTTGAATGCAAATGTGCTGAAGCCGGCGACCAATCCGGCAAATAGAGCTGTCCTGCGCATGTGAGCCTCCTGTTTCTCCGTCCGGTCTTCCGGGTACGGAGTGATCGTTCCCTTTATTCACGCCTTGGCGCGTGACTCATCGACTTCAGACCGTAACGTTTCGTCGAAGCGCAACTGAGCCGGTCGTCAAGATCGGCTATACGGTTCTCTGAAGGCGCGCATTTGTCAATAAGATAATTTACTTGAATTAATGTATTGCGTGTATTCTCGTTCCGGAGTTATGTGTTTCAAGCGGACCGGAAGTGAGAAATGACGTTACACACGATGGAAGCCTATCCAGTCGCTATCGGAAAAAATCCTGAGCGAAGCCGTGAGCATAATCGGCGGGTCGTTCTCGATATCGTGCGCCGGCATGGATCGCTCGGACGAGCTCAACTTGCGAAAATCACCCATCTTACTCCCCAGGCAGTTGCCAACATTGTCGATGAACTGGTCGGTGAGAAGCTTCTGAAAGAGTTAGGTCGACGGCGTACAGGTCGGGGACAGCCGCCAATACAGTTTGCCGTTAATCCAGACGGTGGGGCGACCATCGGAGTGGAAATCGCCGCCGATCACATGGTTACAGTGGGCCTCGACCTAGCCGGAATTCTGCGCGCGCATCGCGTAACGCCTTTGACCGACACGTCGCCCGAAGCCATCCTTAAAACCTTTTCAACAGATCATGCTGCAGTCGCAGACCAGGTGGGATGCCGATTACTTGGCACGGGCGTCGTCATGCCGGGGCCGTTCGAGATCGATGGTATGACCTCGGTTGGTCCCACGACTCTCTCCGGTTGGAACGGGATTGACGCGCGGCAAATGCTAAGCGAGGCATGCGGCCAACAGGTCGTTGTGGAAAACGATGCAACGGCTGCGGCTGTGGGCGAGCGCCTGTTCGGTGCGGGGCAATCTATCCCGAATTTCTGTATGATCTATTTCGGAGTTGGTATCGGCCTTGGCATGATCCAGGACGGCGCCCCTTATCGCGGTGCCTTCGGAAATGCTGGCGAAATCGGCCATGTGACTGTTTCGCCGCGGGGTCGAGCATGTCCTTCATGCGGCCAGAAAGGCTGCTTGGAAGCCTATGCGTCCGTCTACGTCCTCAAGGAGCGGCTGGGTCAAGCAGGTATTGCCAACACCGAGCTCGACAACCTGGAATCCCTATTCAAGATGCAGGATCCAACGGTCATCGACTGGATCGATGATGCGGCAGCGCATCTCGCTCCCATGATCGCCATGCTCGAAAACATTCTTGATCCGCAGACAATCATTCTGGGTGGGGCACTACCCGAGGCGATCATCGCGAGCATCATCCAGCGGATGGGAACACTGCCGACTTCGGTTGGTAGCCATCGTCAGCGCGAATTACCGCGGGTCATGACCGGGAAATCCGGTCAGCTGACCGCCGCGCTTGGCGCTGCTGCCTTGCCGCTATTCGACATCGTGACACCAAAGCTAGAGACATCTCTGGGCACCGCAGCCGTTATCGACTGAAATTAAGGGAGACAAGCATGCTTAGTCCTCGTGAGCGCATCGAACGCCAGATGGCCGATCCCTGGCTCATTCGTCTCCATCGTAGGCTGAGTGCGCTGACTTCCACAATTACCGTAATGCATACGGGTGCGCATCCAGATGATGAGCAGAACGGGTTGCTGGCCTATCTTCGGATGGGGCTTGGCATGCGCACGATTATCGCATGTTCGACACGCGGAGAGGGTGGACAGAACGCGTTGGGGCCGGAGCGTCTGGGCGCGTTGGGCGTCATCCGATCGCGTGAATTGGAAGAGGCCGCCCGGATTATCGATGCAGATGTCAGCTGGCTTGGGCACGGCCCAGCGGATAGAATTCACGATTTCGGCTTCTCCAAGAATGGTGACCAAACGTTCGATCGATGGGGAGAACAGCGCATTGTGGAACGATTGGTTCGCGCCTACCGTAAAGAGCGGCCGGATATCGTCATCCCGACCTTCCTTGATGTGCCCGGCCAACACGGCCATCACCGGGCCATGACGCGAGCTGCCAGAAGCGCTGTTGCGCTCGCCGCAGATCCTGCCGTATTTCCTGAGCACGCTGCCGAAGGATTGCGGCCTTGGAAGGTGGCGAAGTTCTACCTTCCAGCATGGTCTGGTGGTGGCGACACCTATGATGACGAGGTTCCTCCGCCGGACACAACGCTGGTGGTCGAAGCGGTCGGCAAAGAGAAGGCGACCGGCGCCGAATATGACCGGATCGGCGAGTGGTCCCGCTATTATCACGCGTCGCAGGGCATGGGGCGCTGGCCAGAACAGCCGCAGCGTATCTGGCCCTTGCATCTCGCCATTCCAGGAGAAGGGGCGGGTGAGGAAACTTCTATCCTCGACAATCTCCCATCCTCATTGGCGGACCTCGCAGGTTTTGATGGCCTCGATCCGGCTCTCGCAAAGGCGCTTATCGAAGCCGACGGGGCTATTGCTGAAGCCATTTCAGCCTATCCGGATACTCAGCGGATAGCACGGTCGCTGCTCACCGCAGCCCATTTCCTGCAACAGGTCGACGAGAGCTCTGGTCAGCCGTTCCGAGAACTGCATGGGCACAGGATTGTCACCAAACGCAGGCTGGTGGATTTAGCGATTTTGACCGCACTCGACCTCTTCGAACGAGCTTACAGCGAGCCAGCTGATATCGTTCCAGGAGGGACTGCAACGCTTCGGGTCGAGTTATCCGACAGAGCGAGTGAGTTTCAAGCCGACGTTAAGCCGGTTCTTCCTGCGGGTGTAAGCTATGATGTTCGATCGCTTTGTCGGCCGGTCGTTTTTTCTCTCGCGGCGGACACTAATGCTGCTGTTTCTAGTCTCTACCACCCAGGCTGGAAGGCCGCAGGGGGCAACGGCCACGCGTATGTGCAGATATCGGCCGTTGTGGATGGGCGAGAAGTGTCTGGTCTTTTCGACTTGGAAGAACCATTTTTTGTCACCCCCCCTCAGTCGTTGACGCTGAAACCCGATGCTCTCCTCGTCCCAAAGGGACAAGATCAGAACAACATTCGTTTTGCGGTAGATATAGACGGGGGACATGCCCCGATCTCTTTCAAAGCCGCAAGCGGTTGGAGCGTGCGCCACTCAGGAGGCGACTGGTTTGCTGAGCTCGCAGGCGAAGGCGCAGCAGGTCTTGTCCAGCTGGAGGCGCTTTCCGGCGGGCAACCGGCCTTTCAGATCACGCCGATTGCTTATCCGCATATCGGTCGGGCACGCTTTCTGTCGCCCTCGACTTTGAAGATTTTGTCGCTGGATCTCAAGCTGCCTAAAAATGCGCGCGTCGGCTATGTTGGCGGCGGCGCAGACAGAGTGGGTATTTGGCTCGCGCGCATGGGCTTAAATGTCACTGAGCTCGACGCGCATGCGCTTGGTGGCGATCTCTCCGCCTTCACAACTATCGTCGTTGGTATATTTGCTTTTGGGATTCGCAGGGATCTTGCAGAGGTAACCGAAAAAATTCATCACTTCGTCGAGAGCGGCGGGCATCTCGTTACCCTCTACCACCGACCGACCGACGGATGGGACCCCGAAGCGACGCCTGTGTGCCGGCTTGAAATTGGCAAACCCTCGCTTCGCTGGAGGGTAACGGACCCAGCAGCAGAGGTCATAGTGTTGCAACCCGATCATCCGCTGCTCATCGGTCCCAATATTATCGATGCCTCAGACTGGACCGGCTGGGATAAGGAGCGCGGTCTGTATTTCGCCTCGAGTTGGGACGACGTCTACGAGCCGCTGCTGGCCATGCATGATGTTGACGAGCAACCCTTAAAGGGCGCACTGGTCTCGGGTGTGATTGGAACAGGGAGACACACCCATGTCAGCCTCGTGCTGCATCACCAGATGGACAAGTTGGTTCCAGGTGCTTTCCGATTGATGGCCAATCTTGTGCAGCCGGCGTGAACGACGAAGAAGAACACGACAGGCACCTTGGCCCGCAGAGGAGCGACTTCCATGCGGGTATTGGCTGGCTATTGCTGGACATGGCTCTTGTCGCTGGCGGGATGACCGCGCTGGTGAAAGCTCAGGGTGTAAATTATCCTGCCTTCCAACTCGTTTTCGTTCGGGCGATGATCGGCCTGCTCTTCATCCTGCCGCTCATCTGGCGACACCGAAAAGAGATGAGAGCCGTTCGATATCCCTGGCGCAACCTTTTCCGCATTTGCTGTAATGCTATCGCGTTGACGAGCAATTTCATTGCGATCGGCTTGCTTCCTCTGGCGACTGTGAATGCCGTAGGCTTTTCGCGGCCACTTGTGACAATGGCGCTTGCTGTTACCTTGCTTGGCGAGAGCGTGAACCGGTATCGATGGGCTGGAGCCTGTCTTGCTTTTATAGGTGTGGTCGTTGTCATCAATCCCGTAGGTGGAGAGATCAATGCAGGTGTTCTGGTTATCCTCCTCTCTGTTATCTTCGGTGCTTTAGCGGTAATACAGGCGCGCGCCCTGCGGGCAGAAAACACGACCGTGATGATGGTCTTCTATACGGTCGGACTTGCCGTTATCACCGCCATTCCAGCCGTATGGACATGGAGGCCAGTCGCCCCATTTGACTGGATTCCCCTCCTCGGAATTGGGCTATTGGCGCAACTTGGGCAGTATTGCTTCCTGCAGGCCTATCGTAAGGCCGCTGCCAGCATTCTTGCGCCTGTCAGCTATCTGTCCCTTCTGGTCGTCACAGCTGTTGGATATTTCGTGTTCCAAGAGGTGCCTGAACAAAGGGTGTTGCTGGGGATCGCGATCATTCTGATTTCGCTACTGTCGACGGCGATCCTTGAACGAATTGCCAGGCCCCGGATGTAGGGTGGATGTACATTTTGATCACAGGGTTGACGAAAAACATCCCAGAGAGATCCTACTGAATGTACTCGCCGACACCGACGATAGATTTTAGCTTAAACGCTGCGCTTGGAAACCGCAGTTTGGGCATTCAACAACCCATGATCCGCCGGCTGCCCAACGACTTATGATGCCACTGCGCGCCTTCTGGACAAAGACCATGCGATGTTGAACCTATGCTTCGTCGGGACCTAAAGGCGTTGGAACGTTGCCGTCAACGATATGGTGGTCGGCGCCTTCCCCCAAGGCTCTTGAAATTTGTGAACTTGAGCCCTTCCATGTTGTCAACGATTCCAACATCTTCCGCCCTTATCATCCCCGGCAACATATGATGACAGAAAACCTCACCTCAGGAGAAACGCTCGCGAATGATGGTCGACCTCGCTCAGCAGTATCATTGATGACGGCGCGGCACTCGAGCGCATCATCGACGAGTTGACGACAAGACCAGTCTTGATTGGCAGGGTAGATCGCGCAGTTAGTGCGATGCTCCGGAGATGACGCTCGGGATGAATTGGCCATCATCGCTGCCTTCAGTATTATCCACTCCACGTTTTCTGATCTCTTCGACCAGCGAACCTAAAGCCAAATCGAGGCAGTAGGTCGAGAATTCAAGGTCGAGATCCTTAGCGCTGTTGCGCGCATAGGTCACAAGCCGTGCAATCGAAACCAGCTCTGGTGCGATATCGTCGTTTTGATCGGCGTTCTTCTCACGAGTATTTAGTGCCATCATCAATCCTTCATTCCAAATCAGTGTTCTAGGTGAAGGATAAATTAGAAGTTACGGAATTGCGCGTGACATAGGCGTGACACAGCTTGGGGTGCCGAGCAGGATCGGACTACAACCAGCGTCCCTAGAGGATTTTTCGCCACTGCCTCGTCGAAGCGAAGGTCCATGCCGTAGGAACTTCTACTCGGCGGTCGTCAGCCGTCGCTATTGCATCCAGCAACTCCAACGCATCACGCCGCTTCTGGTTGATAGCGTTCTTCCGCAAGAGCATTTGTAGGGTTTCCCGAGATGAGTTGTTCGGTAGATCGGCGTTGGCGACGATTGCCCGGTAAGTTCGCTCTTTAAAGAACATTCGTTTGGCGCTTGTCATGAGGCTCGCATATTCCGCGTGATCAAGTTGGCACCGCAAAAACAGATCTTCGAGAGTTGCCAAGACGTTCACCAAGGGCTCGGACAGGGACACGTAGTTCATCTCTCTTGGACCATGGATTTGCGCGACATCGGAATCGTCAACGAGTTCGCCACTTTCATAAAGGCTGTAGATCTTGCCAATCCCGGCCATCCCAAATGCGGCACATTCCGCAGCCCTCAAAGCGCCCATACTGCTTGAGCCGTAAACGCGAACGCCCTGAGAGAGAGCGAATAAAATTTCCTTGTGCCAGATGGGGGCTACATCTTCGAAATATCCGTCAATTAAACCGATCACCGTGGCACCTTCGGTGACGGCTGCTACGAAATCTCCGTGCTTGGCCGGGCCGCGGACTTCGACATCCGTCGGTACCAGATTCACTGCATCCGGAAGCGTCGGGCCGGCGAATACAACCTTCATAGCTAAAACAACGCCTTCGATATACCTCGGGCCCCAAAACGTCTTTTTCGCTCCCCTGGCGGATTTTCAAGGTCAGGCACCAAGACTTTGGCGACTGAGAATGGAAAATCCGGCGGTGTCAGCGGAGCGACGACGACAGAGGCCACAGATGCAGTTTCAAGATGCTTGAGCACGGTTTCGAACATGTCTTCCAGTGGTCCAAGGCCTACCGTCTTGAGGGGAGGGAGGGGTCTTGGCTCGGCGTTGAAATAGTTCCGAACTTCCTGCGGTAGGGGCCGTTCGAACGTCTCTGGATAGATGTCGTCCCTTGCGCCGCCGATATAAGTCAGGCGGGATTGAATCGCTTCCGTAATTGCCCGGATTGCGGCTCGCGCGGGATCGAGATGCGCACCGCTTCCCTTTGTCACGTCGATGAAGCGCGAATTGCTTCCTGATGTGATTGAGGCCGACCCCAAAAACGCTACGAAACAGGCGATGCCGATGTCGCTCGTAATATCGAACAGCCGAAGTTCTAGACCTGCCGTTTCAATTTTACTGACGAGCCCATCTATGACTGGATCCAGAAGGCTGCGAGGGTCGAGGCAGGTCTTAAGGCGCTGATCTGCGTTCGCTATATTCCACAAAGTTTCTGCATCGCGCTCGATACGTTCCAGGACTCCATGGAAGCTCGCTTCTAAGAGTGTATTTCCAGATGCTAGGCCATCCGAAGACTGCCAGAACCTAACCACCTCTGGAGTACGATCCAGGATGACAGCTTCATAGGGAACCCAGGTTTCAACTTTGGATAAAACATCTCTTGCCCGAACCCATGTTAGCATCTCGTCGTCGGCTATGTCGTTCTGACCTTGGGCGATGAGACCCACGAGGTTATCGACCACCCGCCCTTCCAGTTCCAGGCTCGCTTGTGTTGCAGTGATTGTGTCGATCGATGGACTGCCGGCGATGGCGCGCTCGAGCGCCTCCATCGTTGCAGACACTTTAGCATCAGCATCAGTGATACCCTTGCCGTGATGGATGACGATCGAGCGAGCGTTAGGAGTAACTGCGCTCCAGACGGGAACACCGATATTGTCGAGACCAGTCAATCGAGATACGCGAGTGATCCCGTAGCGTGGGAGGAAGGATGCGACGCGCTTGAGCGTCTCCTCTGGCGTGCAGATACGCGCCGAGTAAGTGGCAGAGCGGGCCTCAGGAAGGTACGGCATCTGATCGTTTAACATCACTGTCTTCCGAGGCCGCATCGTTGGCTAGCTTATCCGTCGAGATGACCGGAGAAGGCGTCGTCTGCCGATTTCACGGAGACAGCGAAATCCACGCCTTTGATGATCGTAGCTCCGCTAGCCCGGAGTTTACCCGCTGCCTCCAGCGCGCTTCCTGCCGGCGGCTGAAAGGGCTTAACAGTTCCTGCATCAAGATCTGCAACCCATAGGCCAGTCTCACCTGGCGCTCCGATAACGACGATTCTTGCCATGCTAAAAATCCTTCTTTTGGCTCATTTGCTTCAAAAGCCTGCGCTTCGCAGGCCATCACGGTAGTGATCTTTCTGCCATTGCTCCTTGAACGGCACGGCGGTCAGCCAAGTATCCACATCGAAGTCGGGATTGGTTTCCCGAGCCTTGCGCACGAAGCTCTTCGCCCTTTTTTGGTCGCCAATCATCGCCCAGCTTGCGGCGGAGAGGCGGTTAGCGAGCCCTCTGTCGGCCATGCGCTCGATATAGGATAAGGCTTGCTCGTACTCTTCGAGGCAGTAGGACGCGCCGGCTGCTGTCCAAAGGTAGACATCGGGGCTCAAGGGGTTGAGCTCGATGGCTTTTTCGATTTTCTCGAGTGCTAGGCCGGGCTTCGATGCATGGACAAGGGTGTCGGCGTAGTCCGCGGTGACATCGGCATAATGGGGGCTGAGCGTCTCGGCCAACTCCAAGGCCTCAACGCTTTCATCAATGCCGCCTAAGAGCATCTTAGCAACACCGAGTTCTCTGTAGCCGCCGACCATGTCTTGGCCAGCCGCGATCGCTTTGTTAGCATGTTTCTCGGCTTCTTTCAGAAGTTGAGCGTCTCCACGTGCCGTGATTAGCCATTCCCTTGAATAAGTTCGAGCGATACCGCTCAATGCTGGCGCGAAATAGGGAGAGTGATTGAGCGCTGCTCGAAATTCTTTGCGTGCACGGCGAATATCTGGAAGACCAAGGTTCTTGAGATGTCGCTGTCCGAGGAGGTAATGGTGGTATGCGGTCGGGCTTTGCTCGAAATATTCCCGCGCCAGCTCGTTGCGCTCTATTTCCCCGGTGATCGCCATGGAAATTCGGCGAGCTATCTGACGCCGCTGGACGGCCAGACTGTCTTTTTCCATGTCGTAACGGTCCGCCCAGATGACCTCATCGTTTGCGAAGTAAACCAACTGCACGAAGAGGCTGCATTGGGTGCCCTGGCCTGAAAGCCTGGTATCGAGCACGTAGGAGATGGAATGCTGCGCGATCGTGGTGGCCTTATCCGACTGCCGGCTGATCTGGGCGGCCGTGTAGGGAGCGACCACAGACACCGAGGTCAAGGAACATAGCGCGATGGTGACGTCCTCAATAAGTGCGTCAGCGAAAGGGAGCAGAGGCTGGCGACCGGCAATGCTCTCCACTGGCGGCAGGAGTACAAGCCTCGGCATGGGGCGCTTGAGGCCTGTGTTTGCTTTAGCGCCCAACTGGTCCCCAATTCCTTGCTGCGAAACGGCAAGGAGAGTGCGCTGCTTCTCAAAGACCTTTTTGACGACATTCAGGGCATGGACATCGGGATCGAGCGTCAGGTTACCCCACAGCTTCTGTTTCTGGCCTTCGTAGATGTTTCGGAAGGCCTCTACCTTGCCCTCGGTGGAATAGGTCTCCGCAAGCAAGCTGACGATCATCTCGTCATCCGGGTCGTGCTGAAATATGCGCAGGGCCGCATCCTTGACGAGCGCGATATCTTGCGCAGATTTCGCGATCGGTATCGCAGTGATTAAGGCTTCCCGTAGGCGGGATAGGTGTTGTGCCCTTTGCTGTCCAATCCAGGCTGAAAGTGCGGCTCCTGTGCTGTCGACGTTTTCGAGAAACGCATGACTGAAGAGTCCGACTAACGAGCGCAGATCAATCAGTGCGTCCGAAACAGGCGGGGCTTCCAATTCCGCAATGTCGCAGTCGATAGCCTTAGTATTGAGCTTTACATCGGAAGCAGTGATTTGAACGAATTGATGACCCAATTCCTGCTGGCGGCCGTCGATCCTCGATAATGACTTGCGCATATTGGTATATGCCTGCGCCGGCTCGACCGCGTCCCATAGCAGCTTCGACAACGCCGTCCGCGATTGGGCACGTTGCGGGTGGACAAATAGGTAGGCAAGGATGATTAAACCCTTCTCGGAGAAGGTGACAGCATTCCCCGAAGGATCAACGAGCCGAAGTTCCCCAAGTGTCAACAACCTGAACGCCATTGATCCCCACTACAGTTCCGTCATGGTTGTCCAAAAGCCCAGATCTGCGATCTAGCTGTTCAATCTAACTTCCACCGATGAACGCCCTTCAGGGGCAATAGGAAGAAGCTCGTTCATCTCGGCCATAGCCTTGACGAGCGCCACAATCTTTTGGCGGACGTTTGCATCGGGAATTTTTAAAAACGACTGGTTTAGGGCCATGCCCTCGCGGGATTGAAGAAATTGCGAAACGTAGCTCATCGTCGTGAAATCTCCGATGCCTGCCGTGGTGACCAGTTCTTCACTCTCTTGGTAGAAGAAGAAGCTTGGCGGGACGCCGAGGACATTTGCGATCTTTTGCAGACGGCTTGCGCCAACACGGTTCGTGCCCTTTTCGTATTTCTGGACCTGTTGAAACGTCACTCCGAGTTCGTTCGCCAACTGCGTCTGGCTCAACTTCAGCATCAAACGACGCATGCGAATACGACTGCCCACAAACACGTCAATTGCATCGGGATTTCTTTTGGGCATCATGGATGAATTCCTAAAACGACTGGCTTTACGTTGTGCTGAAACGCGGCCAGCATAGCTCGGGTGACTCGCATTTATTCTTCAGCTTGTATTGAAATTTAATCCAATTTCAATCTCTGGTTTGTGCGCATTTAAGATTTCAAACAAGATTACTTAAGTCTAACAAACGCTGCTCTGACGCTCGTGAAGGAGAACGCATGCGATGGGCTGCTGTTCTTGGCCGCGTGCACGCTAAATTTCTTGGATCGAAGATTCAGGGTAACGGGCGCCGTCCGTTGCGGCAGCTCTCTGAGGCGATAACTCAGCTTTGGGATCAGATTCGAAAGCGGTCGCTTAAAGATGGGCACGGAGTTGGTCCATGTTCAACGCGCTCATCCGAAAGAGCTACATCGTGGGATGACTTCTCGTCCTAGACTGCCCGCAACTGATGAGGCAATGGATCGGCCGAGGGGTGCAGCAGCAATTCGTTTGGGCTTGCGGTCTCAACGCGGTTCCGCCCAAGGGCTTTTGCGCGGTAGAGCGCGCTATCGGCGCTTGCGAGCATCCCGGAGAGGTCGTTGCAGTCCGGCGCCGCAAGGCCGATACTGACTGTGGCGCGAGTCTTCAAGCCCTCTGCCCGAGCGGCTTCTTCGGCGAACCGGCTTGCGATTGCTTGGCCGCGACTGAGAGCTTGGGAATGGTCGCACAATGGCAGAAGCGCAGCGAATTCCTCACCGCCCAAACGGACAAGAAGTGCGCCCGGGCCTGCTTCTTTGCGGGCAGTGTCGGCGAACAGCTGCAAAACCTTATCTCCGGTTGGATGTCCATGACGGTCGTTGATTGCCTTGAAGTGGTCGAGGTCGAAGGCGAGCAGTGAGACGGGGTTATCATGCCGCTCCCGCAGCATCCGAGATGCCTGCTCGAAAAAGGCATGGCGGTTCGCAAGTCCAGTCAGTTGGTCGGTTTGTGACATACGGAGCAGGTTGAGCTTTTCCTCCTCTCGTATAATCATCAAAAAGGACATTGGCATCGCCACCGAGTACAAGACAGCCTCGTACATCGTCGCCTTCCCGATGATGGAGATCATATCTTGCCCGTAGCGCTCAATGAGAATAGGGGCAATGAACGCTCGGGCAAAATAGAACAGGGCATGGAAGGCCGAAATCGTTACTGCGACCGGACGGGAGCGCAATCGCTGCACAGTGCGGCTGCGCAGGAGCATCCATGCTGTCAGGCCGCAGGTCAGAGCGATGGGGATAGACGAGACATGGTTCCAGAATGCGGCCGGGAAGTGCGTGCCAGCGATTGCCCAAGCGATGGCTAGGAAGCTTAACGCTGCGACGGACGAGCAGAAATGCCGTTGACCATCAAGCCCGGCGACTGCGTTAAGGACCAAGAGGTATCCTGACATCATCAGGATGTTGATCGCCGCCATACCCAGCACGACTGGAAAGTGGCTGCGGTTCATGGCGAGCATGCACCCGAGAACGAACGCGAAGAGTGCCGCGGCCAGAACACCAAGCACACGTGCGCGACCTGGATGGGCCTGCCTTTCCCAAAGGAGAAGCGAGGCTGACACCAGCAGCGTTCCGACGGTCAAGTACCAAAGTGTTTGTAAATCGATCTGCATTGCTCTGCCTGCCTTACGTCAAAGCCTACAGGGTGGTCTCTATAAGATTCCTTACGTCGTCTCTTATATCGCGGATATGGTTGGCGTAACGTTAAGCGTGCTGGGTGCTAAAATTAAATCTAGGGATGTGTTCAGGCGGAAGGGTTTGGCGGCTGATTGAATGCGGCCGTCGACGGGCCTGCCTGGCAAGAGTAGATGGTCAGTCAGATCTCGCAACGGTCCATATCGCAATGTTTCGCGGCTCCACCAACAAAGTAGCTAGGTTGCCATGCCAAGCCGCTCGATAGGGTCGATTTAGCTAGACGTTGAGAACGTTCTCCCCATCTGTGCATGTTTCATGAAGCTGGAAGGCGTTGCCCGCGAAGCGCTCGCGGTACCTTTACACGTGCTTAAACAATCGTTGCCGGCACGTGCCGTGAACAACTATTCATCCGATAAATAATCCCACTTTAGCGGTTTGATCCCAGGCAAGCGGTCTTGGTTCAGATCACGCCATCCGCCCAATAGTCGCAGCCCTGCGAATTGCCTCGATCATGAGGGCGAGCGAGGTGAACACAGCAGTATCCGTCCGCATTGTCAGCCCTACGGGGCCGCTAGTATCGGAGGTGTTAAAGGGCAGAATCGCAAGTGCGCCCGCTGCGACGTCGTCGACGACTACACCTTCTGAAATGATCCAGATGGCTTCGCTCATGCGGACATAGGCGCGTCCAAACGAGTCTGAGACTGTTTCGATCTGCGTCTTCGGCATCGCCACGCCTTGTGCGATCAAAAACTGTTCGACGATTGGGCGGATCACCGAATTGCGGGTCGGCATCAAAATTGGGTAATTTGAAAGCTCGGTGAAGAGATCGGCCTTGCCTGACAGCAGTCGATGGCCGGGACGAACGACGAAGACAACCTGCTCCGAGTAGAGGTGCTCGAAGCTGAGGCCCGTCATTTTCTCCGGTGTGGCAAGCCTGCCGACTACAAGATCAAGGTCACCCTGGCGCAATTGCTCAAGCAGGATGGCGTTTTCTCCAGTGACAATCTTAATGGAAGCCTGCGCTGCTTCAGCGAGAAAGTGCGTCATGGCCTCGGGCATGATGCGCGCCGATACCGTCGGCAGTGCGCCGATGCGCACCGGCGGGTCGGTATGCGCCGCTTCCCGTGACACAGCGTCTACCGCCTGGCGAAGGGCGGCCATCGTGGCGCCCGCATGGCGCAGGAAGATATCGCCGAGGCGCGTCGGACGAATACCGCGACCTTCGCGTTCGAAGAGTGCGACGCCTAACACATCCTCGAGTTCTCGCACCGTTTTGGTGACTGCCGGCTGGCTGATATGCAGCACGTTGGCAGCTCGCATGACGCTCTTTTGTCGCGCCACCTCGATAAAGGCTTGCAGATGCCGGAGTTTGATACGTGGATCGATGAGAGAAGCCATAACCACCAAGTTATGAGAAATGCCGAAAATCTCATTTTACTTAACCAGCGCGATCTTGCAATCTCCGCACAAGAGGAGTGAGAGATGAATTTTCTTCAGGTCGGCGATGCCGCGATTCACTACCGGACCAAGGGTCTGTCGGCTGGCAAACCGGTCATCGCGTTCGTCAACTCGCTTGGCACGGATTTCCGTATATGGGATACCGTCATCGACGAGCTTGGCGATGCTTATGCCTATCTGCTTCACGACAAGCGCGGCCACGGCCTTTCCAGCGTCGGAACGCCGCCCTATACGATAGAGACTCATGCGGACGATCTTATCGCCCTTCTCGATCATCTGAAGATCGGCGAGGTCATCGTCTGGGGGCTGTCGGTCGGTGGCCTCATCGCGCAGTCGGTTGCGATAACACATCCCGAGCGCGTTGCGGCCCTGGTCCTTTCAAATACAGCGCAGAAAATCGGCACGGCCGAGATGTGGAATGCGCGTATCGACGCCGTCCGCGCAAACGGGCTTGAGAGCCTTGTCGATCCCGTGATGGAGCGTTGGTTTACCCCTGCATTTCGCCGCGACGACAATCCGCTTTACGCGGGCGCTCGCGCCATGCTGCTTCGCCAGTCGGCCGAGGGCTACTGCGGCACCTGCGCGGCGATCCGCGATGCCGATTACACCGATGCTCTTGCTCGGCTCGTTGTCCCAACACTTTGCGTCGCTGGCGATCAGGATGGATCGACTCCACCTGAACTCGTAGAGTCGCTGGCCGGTCTCGTTGCCAACAGCTACTTTGTTAGGGTCGGCAACAACGGACACATCCCGCCCCTGGAGCAGCCGACTGCCTACACAGCTGCGGTCGCGGACTTCCTGAAGGCCCTTCCGCCAGGCGATGCCAAACCACTATCCGTCGACCGCCACAGCCGCGGCATGGCCACGCGCCGCGCGGTGCTGGGCGATGCCCATGTGGACCGCGCGAGCGCGCAGGCGACATCTTTCGATCAGCCGTTTCAGACATTGATCACCGAAAGTGCCTGGGGCACGGTCTGGTCCAGCGATCGCTGGACAAAGAGAGAGCGCTCAAACGTGACCATCGCGCTTCTTGCAGCACTTGGGCAATATGAGGAGATGGCGATGCATGTCCGGGCGACCGCCAATACCGGTTCCAGTGAAGACGATATTCGCGAGGCGCTGATGCATGTGGCGATCTATGCCGGAGTGCCTGCTGCCAATCATGGCTTCAAGATTGCCAAGCAGGTGCTGGCAAACCGAAACGCATCCTCCCCGCTAGAGGAGCAAACGACGTGAGCAATCATCCACCGGAAACCGGCCCCTTCTTTGCCCGTGATCGGGAGATGCAGCCGCAGGCCTACACGCCCTGGTACAAGACCTCCGTTTTGCGCTCGCCACAGCGTGCGCTGATTTCGCTTGAGGGCACCAAGAGCGAAATCAGCGGCCCGGTTTTCGGTCATGGGTTGCTAAACCCGCTCGATAACGACCTGATCCTCAACTATGCCAAGCCCGGCGAAATGCCGATCGGGCCGCGCATTCTCGTGCATGGCCGCGTGCTCGATCAGTGCGGTGCGGGTGTCGCCGGTGCGCTTTTAGAGTTCTGGCAGGCCAATGCCGGCGGGCGCTATCGGCACAAGAAGGAAAGCTATCTCGCCGCCGTCGATCCAAATTTTGGCGGTGTCGGTCGCACCATCACCGACGAGAATGGCTATTACTGGTTCAAGACCATTCAGCCCGGTCCCTATCCATGGCCGAATGGCGTGAATGACTGGCGCCCGGCCCATATCCATTTCTCGGTCTTCGGTCATGGTTTTCAGCAGCGGTTGATTACCCAGATGTATTTCGAGGGCGATCCGCTCATCTGGCGGTGTCCGATCGTCAAGACGATCCCTGACGAGGAAGCCATCCGTCGATTGATCGCGCCGCTCGACATGAATGCGACCATTCCCATGGATATGCGCGCCTACAAGTTCGACATCGTTTTGCGTGGTCGCCGCTCCACCTTCTTCGAGAACCGCCCGGAGGGGAACTGACATGGTACAGCCGCTCGATTATCTGAAGGAAAGCGCCTCCCAGACGGCGGGACCCTACGTCCATATTGGCTGCACACCGAACTTCGTTGGCATCAACGGCGTCTTCAAGCAAGATCTCGGCGCGGGAAAACTCTATGACGACCAGGCCACCGGCACCCGCATCACCATTCGTGGCACCGTCTTCGACGGCGGCGGCTATGCGCTGAAGGATGCGCTGGTGGAAATCTGGCAGGCCGATGCTCAAGGACTCTATAACAGCCCGAGCGAAACGGCCGGCGCTCCCGACCCCCATTTCGCCGGCTGGGGCCGGTCGCCTGGCGATATGGATACCGGTGAGTTCCTCTTCGAAACGATCAAGCCCGGCCGCGTTCCATTCAAGGATGGACGCTTCATGGCGCCGCACATCACCTTCTGGATTGTCGCGCGCGGCATCAATATCGGTCTACATACGAGAATGTATTTTCCGGAGGAGGACGCGGCAAACGTGGCTGATCCGGTGCTGGCCCGCATCGAACACAAGGACCGCGTTCCGACGCTGATCGCAAAGCCGGATGGCGAGAATGCCTATCGCTTCGACATCCGCCTGCAAGGCGATGGCGAAACCGTCTTCTTCGATATATGACCGCGATGACCCTCTCGCCCTTTGATCATCCTTTCCTCTCCGGCCTCTTCGGCGATGCCGAGATCGCCTCGCTGTTTTCTGCAGAGGCCGATATTGCCGCTATGATCCGCTTCGAGAGGGCTCTGGCACTGGCCGAGGCAGATTGCGGTATACTCGCCGTCGATATTGCGGAAACGATCGACGCCGCGCTTGGCACCTTCGTGCCGGATATGGCCGGGCTTGCGGATGGAATGGCGCGTGATGGCGTCGTCGTTCCTGCGTTCATTCGACAGATGCGCGCGGCAGTCGGTGGGGTGGCTGCGGAGAAGGTGCATTTCGGTGCAACTAGCCAGGATGTAATCGATACCAGCCTGGTGTTGAGACTGAAAGTAGCGAACGACATCATCCAGGCTCGGTTGGATGCGCTGATCGGCGATCTCGACGGACTTCTGGAACGCGACGGCAACAAGCTGTTGATGGCGCATACGCGGATGCAGGCTGCAATCGAGATCAAGGCTGCCGACCGGATCGGTGCCTGGCGATCACCCCTGGAACGGACGCGATCCCGGCTCGCCCATTTTGCCGTCGACGGGTTTGCCTTGCAGTTCGGCGGTGCGGCGGGAACGCTCGAACGCTTCGGTGATGATGGTCCGGCTTTGCGGGCTGCACTCGCCGGCCGTCTCGGTCTTCACGATCAGGCTCAATGGCACAGCCAGCGTGACATGATCACGGAGTTCGGGGGGCTGCTGTCGCTTGTCACCGGCAGCCTCGGAAAGATCGGCCAGGACATCTCTTTACTTGCCGAGGCAGGGGCCGAGATAAGCCTCGCAGGTGGCGGCGGGTCTTCCGCCATGCCGCACAAGCAGAACCCCGTTGCAGCAGAACTGCTGGTCACGCTGGCGCGCTTCAACGCAACACAGGTTTCGGCGCTTCATCAGTCGCTTGTTCATGAGCAGGAACGGTCGGGTGCCGCCTGGATGCTTGAGTGGATGACGCTGCCACCCACGGTATTGGCGACCGCCTCCGCACTCCGGACTGCGCGCCGACTGCTAGGCGACATCAGACGGATCGGGCGAGAGCCTGAAGAATGTGGCGGCCATCACACTTAGGAAATGACCTGCGAGAGAGGGTATTGAAACATGATCGCTGCTTGCCGCGTGATGTTTCCTTATGCGTTGAAATAATTGGATAAATAGGAATAAAGTCGCTCCGAAAATCAGTCGTAAAAGCTGCATTTTCACCCTTCCTGAGCGTTGACTTTAAAATGAACTAACTGGTACAAACATTCAGAGGTCGGATATGGAGGTGCTTAGGAGAGCTCTTCTTGGAACACAGTCCGGCAAGAACAAGGGAGCGTTCGAAGCCTGAGTGCGGAGAACGGGGAGACGACCCAACGGCGGGCTGATGCCTTAACCGAAAGGTTGCGGAGGAACCATGTCATACAGTCTCGACTTCTCGGCGGTCATCGATCGCCTTCCCGAGCTGCTCGTCGCGTGTCTTGCCACCATCGGCCTGGCGCTTGCCGGCATGTCGCTGGCGACCGTCATCGGGATTCTGGGCGTCGTAGCACGTCGGTCACGCTTCAAACCGTTGCGCGGCTTTGTCATCGGCTTCGTAGAGCTGATCCGCAATACGCCCTTTCTGGTCCAGATATTCTTTATCTTCTTCGCGCTGCCGCAGCTCGGTCTGCGTCTTAATCCGACAGTGACTGCTATCGTCGCGCTGGCGCTTAATGGTGGCGCCTATGCGATCGAAATCATTCGCGGGGGTGTGGATGCCGTCCCAAAGGGGCAGGTGGAAGCAGGGCTCGCGCTTGGCCTCGGTCGCGCGCAAATCTTCCGGCACATCATTCTCAAGCCTGCGCTGCGGGCAGTCTACCCCTCGCTCACCAGCCAGTTCATCATGCTGACGCTGACGACCTCCGTTTGCACGTCGATCGCCGCTTACGAACTCACCTCGGTGGCGCAGAAGATCGAGGCGGATACCTTCCGCTCCTTCGAAGTATATTTTTCCATCACGCTGCTCTACCTCGTGATTTCCTCGCTGATGATGGGCGTCTTTGGTCTCATCTCGCGCATCTCTTTCAGCTACCCGGTCAAGTGAGGAGACGATCATGGCAAGCATAGGCCCCAACGAACTATTCTTCCTCATGCAAGGCCTGAAGTGGACCATCGCATTGACCTTGATCGGCTTTGCTGGTGGTGGTGTCTTCGGCCTTCTCGTGGCATTGGCCCGCACTGCCGAAGTCCCATCCATCCGTCGCGCAACGGCTGGCTATATCGCGGTCTTTCAGGGTACACCGCTCCTCATGCAGCTATTCGTGGTTTATTACGGCGTGGCCCTGCTCGGCTTCAACATCGATGCGTGGATTGCTGTCGCCATCGCTTTCACACTGCATGCCAGCGCCTTTCTTGGTGAAATCTGGCGCGGTGGTATACAGGCTGTTCCGAGGGGGCAGACGGAAGCGGCTCGTGCGCTCGGCCTGCATTACAGGTCGATCATGAAGGATGTTGTCCTGCCGCAGGCATTGCGCATTTCGTTGCCGGCCACCATCGGTTTCCTGGTGCAGCTCATCAAGGGCACGTCGCTCGCTGCCATCGTCGGCTTTGTCGAATTGTCGCGCGCCGGCCAGATCGTCTCCAATCAGACGTTCCGTCCGCTTACCGTTTTCGCCATCGTTGGCCTCATCTATTTCCTGATCTGCTGGCCGCTCTCTCTTTGGGGTGCCGGCGTTGAGAAACGCCTTCAGACCGCCGCTCGATAGAGCGTCGTGGAAAGACCCGTCGGCTTTTCGAAAATCGGCTTCGATTTTCCGGACGATGGTGGAGGAGATCTACTTTCGTGACCATGCATTCATCAGTTTACAAGGAGGATAATATGATGAAATCCAGCATGACTTTCGGTCGCCGCAGCGTACTTGGGCTAATAGCCGCCGCTGCCGCTCTGCCCTTCATGGCCCCGGTCGATGCCGCGGCCGGCACGCTTGAGGAGGCGAAGGCGAAGGGCAAGGTTGTTATTGGCATTCAGGGAGACAACTCGCCTTGGGGCTTCGTCAATTCTAGCGGGATCCAGGATGGCCTCGACGCGGATATTGGCAAAGCCTTCGCCAAAAGCCTCGGTCTTGAAGCCGAGTTCGTACCGCTCGCCGTTGCCAACCGTATTCCGGCGCTCATGACCGGTAAGGTGGACGTGCTTTTTGCAACGATGGGCATGACGCCGGAGCGCGCCAAGACGATCCAGTATTCGCAGCCCTATGCCGGCAACGTTCTGTCGGTCTATGGGCCCAAGGACAAGAAGATTGCCGGTTTTGACGATCTGAAGGGACTGAATGTCGGGGTACCAAAGTCGAGTGCCATGGACACCGCCATCACGGCGGGCGCAGGCGACAAGGCAAGCATTCTGCGCTTCGACGACGATGCCGCCAATATTCAGGCGATCGTCTCCGGTCAGGTCGAGGCCGTAGGCGGCAACCAGTTTTATGGTGATCGCCTGAACGCTGCGGCCCCCGGCAAGTATGAGTCCAAGTTCGACCTGACGACCCTTTACAATGGCGCGGGCACCCGTCCGGGAGAGAAGGACTGGAACCAGGCCATCAACACCTTCCTCGAAAAGATCAAGGCCGATGGTGAGTTGCAGGCGATTTACACCAAGTGGATGAAGCGCGAGGTTCCGAAGTTCCCGGAATCCATGCCTGACGTCCCCTTCACCGTGAAGTAAGGGAGGTTTCCATGCCGCAATCCGCCGCCCAGGCTCCGCTGATTGCCCTCGAGGGCGTCGGAAAGTGGTATGGAGCCTACCATGCACTTAGGGATATCAATCTGACGGTTCGCAAAGGCGAGAAGATCGTTCTTTGCGGCCCGTCCGGCTCTGGGAAATCGACACTGATCCGCTGCATCAACCATCTGGAGGAAATCCAGGAGGGGACGATCACCGTCGAAGGCACCAAGCTCACCGATTCCGTCCGCGCCATCGATGCCGTGCGTCGGGAGGTGGGCATGGTGTTTCAGAGCTTCAACCTTTTCCCGCACAAGACCATCATGGAAAACTGTACGCTTGCGCCGATGCGGGTGAAAGGGCTGTCCAAAGCGGATGCTGACGAAACCGCACGCAAATATCTCGCTCGCGTGCGCATCCTCGATCAGGCCGACAAGTATCCCGCCCAGCTCTCCGGCGGCCAGCAGCAGCGTGCGGCAATCGCGAGGGCGCTGTGCATGGAGCCGAAGGCGATGCTCTTCGACGAGCCGACCTCGGCGCTCGACCCGGAAATGGTCAAGGAAGTGCTGGATACGATGATCGGCCTTGCCCGCGACGGGATGACCATGATCTGCGTGACCCACGAAATGGGCTTTGCCCGTCAGGTGGCGGATCGCGTGGTGTTCATGGCCTCGGGCGAGATCATCGAGGAGGGGCCGCCGGAAGAATTCTTCCGCGATCCCAAACACCAGCGCACGCGCACCTTTCTCGGCGAAATCTTGGCGCACCACTGAAGCAAGCGGCGGGATGACCCGCCGCGCCTTTCACGCCGCATAAACGGTCCAGATCCATGACAGAACGAACCGCCTATCAGGTCGGCCTTATTGGCGCCGACATCCAGCTTTCGAAATCGCCGGCGCTCCACATGCGCGAGGGTCGCGCACACGGACTCGACTATTCTTACGAACTCGTGGACATTAATGTCCGCAACGTGCCGGAGACCGCGCTGCCCGACCTTCTTGCGGAATTGGAAGCCCGCGGCTTTGCCGGATCCAACATTACGCATCCATTCAAACAGGCGGTAATCTCCCATCTGGACGAGCTTTCCGAGGACGCCCGCATGCTGGGCGCCGTCAACACGGTCGTCTTCCGAGATGGCAAGCGCATCGGTCACAATACCGACTGGTACGGTTTTTACGAAAGCTTTCAGCGCGGTCTACCCGATGCCTGGCGCGATCGGGCGCTTCTCATTGGTGCAGGTGGCGCCGGTGTCGCGGTTGCCCATGCCGCATTGAAACTCGGCATCGGCAGGCTGGATATTTTCGACCAGGACGCGGACCGTTCGGCACGGCTTGCGCGTGAACTCAACATCCGCTTTGGAGAGGGGCGGGCGACGCCAGCCAAAACGCCCGCAGCCGTGATCGGCGATGCTGATGGTCTCATCCACGCAACACCCGTTGGCATGCCCGCCCATCCCGGTATTCCCGTTGCTCCAGATCTGATTAGTCCGCGCCACTGGGTTGCCGATATCGTCTACATGCCCCTCATCACCAGGCTGATCGAGACCGCTGCGGCGAAGGGTTGTCAGACATTACCGGGCGGCGGCATGGCGATTTTCCAGGCTGTCGGTGCATTCAGGCTATTCTGCGGACGTGAGCCGGATGCGGAGCGGATGAGCGCACACTTTGCGGAGATGCTTCAAGCGGAGGCTGCCGCATGAGCCTATTTTTCGTTCTGAACGGACCGAACCTCAACCTGCTCGGACAGCGCCAGCCGGAAATCTACGGTCGCGAGACTCTTGCCGATGTCGAAGCAACGTGTCGCGAGGTAGCGATGGCCTCAGGTCATGAACTCTTCTTCGCCCAAAGCAATCGGGAATACGAGTTGATCGACTGGATCCACGAGGCACGCGGCAAGGCCGCAGGCATCGTCATCAATCCTGGTGCTTTCAGTCACACGTCGATTGCCATCCTTGATGCGTTGAACGCATATGAGGCGCCAGTGGTCGAGGTCCATATTTCCAACATCCACAAGCGGGAGGTCTTTCGCCACCACTCCTATGTATCGATGCGAGCCGACGGCGTTATCGCGGGTCTCGGTATCGACGGCTACTGCGTGGCGCTTCGCCATCTTATCGCTCGTCAGACCCTATAGCGTCGATATGTTCGGGCCGCACCACATAGCGCAGGACCATTACAGCCACGTGGCGGGCCAGCGTTTGTTGCGCTTGCGGCGTGAAAAGGTCTTCGCCGAAGATGGAAGAGAAGGTCGGAGCGTTAGAGACGTTGAAGAAAGAGAGCGCACTGATCTGCCAGTGGAGCTCCAGTGCCTCGATGCCTTCACGAAAGACACCGCTATCCTGACCGCGCTTCAGCACCGCCTCGAGCGCGGCAATGGCGGGACGGTTGAGGCTTCGGATGGACTTCGACATCTGCACATGCCGGCCGTGATGGATATTTTCGATCATGACCATGCGGATGAAGGCCGGACTGCGGCGGTGATGCTCGAAAGTGTAGCGACAGAGTGCGTCGAGCGCAGCCATCGGGTCAAGATGGTCCAGTGCCAGATCGCTTTCGCCACCGCGCACCTTACTGTAGGCTTCTTCCAGAACATGCTGGTACAGGCCTTCCTTGTCGCCAAAATAATAATAGATCATGCGTTTGGACGTTTTCGTCCGTGCCGCGATTTCGTCTATCCGCGCCCCGGAAAGACCGTTCTGGGAAAATTCCTCCATCGCGACCGCCAGGATGTCGCGCCGCACGCCTTCCGGATCGCGCTTTGCCGGACGCGCCTTTTTACCCTCAGTGGTCGTCGCGATGCTCGTCATGTTTCCCCCGGATGCTTTGCATCCGCGTTTTTCCACGTTCCATATTAACCAACTCGTACATAAACACGAAAGGTAAGGCAATATGGCCCAGTACCAGACAGACAAGCAGAGCGTGATGATGCGCACGTCGATGGCGACAGTGTCGATCAGCGGCGAGTTTCCTGAAAAACTGGCAGCGATTGCCCGTGCTGGCTTTGACGGCGTCGAGATATTCGAGAACGACTTTCTGACCTACGATGCCTCACCACGCGAGGTGGCAAAGATCGTCCGTGATCATGGTCTGGACATCACGCTTTTCCAGCCGTTTCGAGATTTCGAAGGCATGCCGGAGCCTCACCGCAGCCGCGCCTTCGAGCGGGCGGAGCGCAAGTTCGAGATCATGCAGGAACTTGGCACGGATCTCATGCTGATTTGCTCGAACGTATCGCCGATCTCGCTTGGCGGGATAGACCGGGCGGCAGCTGATTTCCACGACCTTGGGGAGATGGCCGCTCGGCATGGTGTGCGTGTCGGTTATGAAGCACTGGCTTGGGGACGCCACATCAACGACCATCGCGACGCATGGGAAATCGTGCGGCGCTCTGATCACCCGAATGTCGGCATCATCTTGGACAGTTTCCATACCTTGTCCCGCAAGATCGATCCCAATTCGATCCGCTCTATTCCCGGCGACAAGATCTTCATCGTGCAGCTTGCCGATGCGCCACTCTTCGACATGGATTTACTCTACTGGAGCCGCCATTTCCGCAATATGCCTGGAGAGGGCGAACTGCCAGTCGTCGATTTCATGCGCGCTGTGGCGGCTACCGGCTATACCGGCCCGCTCTCCCTTGAAATCTTCAACGACCAGTTCCGTGGCGGATCAGCCCGGGCCTTGGCCGAGGACGGGCATCGTTCCCTCGTAAATCTGATGGACCGGGTCCGCCGCCGCGAGCCCGATATCCGCCTTTCCATGCCGGCGATGCCAGACCGGGTCGAGGCGAAGGGGGTGGAATTCGTCGAGTTCACCTCGGCACCCGAGGAACAACAGACCCTCATCGATCTTCTGCAAACGCTTGGCTTTAGACGCACCGCCCGGCACCGCAACCGCGCTGTCGATCTCTATACCCAGGGCGACATCCGTATCCTGATAAATACGGATGAGAGTGGCGATAGCTTTGCCGGCGCTTCCTATGCCGTACATGGCACCAATGCCTATGCATTTGGCGTCAAGGTCGATAATGCCGAGCAAGCGCTCGCCCGCGCGCGCGCACTCGGTGCGCCTGTCTTTTCCGAGCCCCGGAAGCCCGGCGAAGTCGCGGTGCCCGGCATCCAGGGCGTCGGCAACGGTGTCATCTACTTCCTCGACGATAATGCGCCGCTTGGCGGTATCTGGGAAAGCGAATTCGAGGCTTTGGTTGACGAGGGCGGGTCGCCCACAGCGCATCTTACCCGTATCGACCATCTTGCCCAGACAACCCATTACGACGAGATGCTGACGTGGCTTCTGTTCTACACATCGATCTTCTCGACCCGGCGCACACCGATGGTCGATGTCGTCGATCCGGGTGGACTGGTGCGGAGCCAAGCCATCGAAAGCGAGCCGCAACCGCTTTTCCGCCTCACCATGAACGGTGCTGAAAATCGCAAGACCTTTGCCGGCAAATTCCTGGCAGAAGGCTTCGGCACCAGCATCCAGCACATCGCATTTGCGAGCGACGACATCTTTGCGACTGCCGAGGCGCTGAAGGCCACCGGCTTTCAGGCGCTGCCGATCTCGCGAAACTATTATGATGACCTCGAGGCGCGCTTCGGTCTTGAACCGGATTTCTCCGATGCGCTGCGTGCTGCCAGTATCCTTTACGACCGCGACGAATACGGCGAATATTTCCAGATCTATAGCCGCACTTTCGGTGAAGGGTTCTTCTTCGAAATCATCGAGCGACGCGGCGCCTATAACGGCTATGGCGCCATGAACGCGCCCTTCCGCATTGCCGCCCAGCGTCGCCTACTGCGACCGGAGGGCCTACCGAAGCTATAGTCGTTCTTTGTTGCAACACACGGACACCGTGTTGCTAGCGGTGGCTCAGACGGGGGTATGGCACCGGTGGTAGAGAACGGCATCGCAAATTGGAACAATGCCCGGACGTTGCAGTGCTATCGAGGATGCTATGCGGCAAATGCCAATGAGGAGCACATCTCTCGCGAGATCCCGCTCCTCATCAAGGCAAGATATTTTTTGTTTGCCTAAGGACGCCCACCTCTACGCGGCAGGGTTTGCGATCCGATCAAGCTTGGCCCAGGCGTCTCGACATTTCCTCCCGTGTCTTCCCGCTACGGTGCAGGATGAGGATCACGGTGGTGGTGCCGCAGATGGCCGCGATGGGCAGCAGCGTGTAGAGAAGTTGCTGCGGACCCATGCCGCTTGCCAGGAGCCAGCCAGCGACGAGAGGTCCGACGATTGAACCAAGCCGACCGACAGAAACGGCAAGGCCGACGCCGGTGCCGCGCACCTCGCTTGGATAGCATTGTGGGGCAATACCATAGAGCAGCGCCTGTACGCCGATGACCGTCGCGCCGACAAAAGTGCCAGCCGCCAGCGCCGCCGCAACATTGCCCGCGGGCAACATGGCAAGAGATGTGATTGCCAGCATCAGCCCGATAAAGCAGAGCGCTGCGGAAAAGGCAGGCCTGTTGCCGTCCAGCAGCCGCCCGCCAAGGATGGCGCCAGCTGCACCGCCGATATTGAAAACGATCTGCACGGTCGACGCCGTTTCACGCGCAAAGCCCAGTGACACGAGAATCTGCGGCAGCCAGTTGAGAAGCAGATATACGACGATGAGGCCGAAGAAGAAGGCGGCCCAGAGCAGCAGCGTCTGTGGCAGTGCACCCGGCGCCATCAGCACGTCGCGGCGACGGGCATGTGCCCTTGCATCGCGTGTCACGCGGAACGGTCCCATCATGAGTTGGAGCGGCAGGGCCAGCAGCAATGGCAAGATGCCGCCTACCAGGAATATCGAGCCCCAGTCGTCATGCAGGCCAAGCAGGGCGATGAGGCTGGCGAGTGCGCCACCAAGCGGCACGCCGGCATACATGATCGCAACTGCCCTGCCGCGCCGCTCAGGCGCAACGGATTCAGCGGCAATTGCGATGAGATTAGGCAGCGCGCCCCCAAGGCCGACGCCGGTCAGAAACCGCATCGCAACCAAATGCTCGAACGTGTCGGAGAAAGCCGTGCCGATCGAAAACAGGCCGAAGACGATCAGCGAAAGGGCAAGCCCGTTGCGCCGTCCAAAGCGATCAGCGATCACGCCGCCGCACAGCGCGCCGAGCACCAGTCCGAAGGTCGCCGATGAGAGGAAAACGCCCAGCTGTGACGGTGAGAGCCCAAAGGCGGAAACAAGTTTCGGCACAGCAACACCCGCTGCCTGAAGGTCGAAGCCTTCGATAATCGCGGCGAGAAACACAAGCACGAGTGCGCGCGTTCCCGTCCCCGCATGAATATGCGTGGCTTTAGTCATGATATTCTCCTCCCAAAGGCCGCCTGAGCGGCAATCATGCTTTCATTTGGCCTACGTCTGACGGAGCCTCAGCGATAACTCCCGCAGTCCTCCCGAGCCTATCCTCTGCGAGTAAGGGCTCCCTCTCTTCAACGCCGCCGCTCGAAGGCGATGGCTAAAACTGTAACCGTGCTTTCTGCCCGTTCAGATGACGTCACGCGCCCTTCCAGATGCGCGACAACAATTGGCGCAGCACCTCGCGTTCTCTTGGCGTCAGCGCACTAAATGTACGTTCCTCCTGCGCCATGACCCTCGCGCGCCATTCGGCCACGGCCTCAGCACCCGTCTCACTCAAGTGCAGATGCTGAATGCGCTGGTCCTCATCATCGGCGAGACGTTCAATCCATCCCTGAGTGTCGAAGTGCGCGAGGATTGGTGCGAGATTGGCCCGCTGCAGCCGCGCCTGCCGGCCGATCTCAGCTGCGGTGATACCTGGCGTCTCATCGATCAGGCACAGAACCGTGAAAGGTATTGGTTTGATCTCGTCGCCCAGCGCCTCGGCAAAACCCGCCAGATCGAGGATCGAGGCCCGACGCAGATGGTAACCGAGGAGATCGTCCATGACAGGCGCTCTTAACCCTTCAATGTCCCGCATTCTCGCCTTCACGCGTCGCCCTTTTCAAAAATAGTAAAATTTGACCCTTGTCAGTTTTGTATCGCTATGTGATATAGCAGTCAATCGCTATTTCACATAGCAATGTTTGAGGTCGGGAGCCTCGGACGCTCTAGGGAGGAGAAACCATGACATCGACATCGAACCTGTTTCGACGCGTGAATCCGATTAGCGGCGAGGTGGCGAGCGAAGCGCCGGCGCAAACGCCTGATGAGGCGATAGCTGCAGTCGATGCGGCCGCTCGCGCCATGCCGGCCTGGGCCGCACAAGGGCCGAATGCGCGCCGCGCCGCGCTTCTGAAAGCGGCTGATGCCGTCAGTTCAAAGGGCGACGCCTTTGTGACTGCGATGATGGCCGAGATCGGTGCGACCGAAGCCTGGGCGCGCTTCAACGTCATGCTTGCAGCGTCGATGCTGCGCGAGGCCGCGTCACTCACCACTCAAGTTGCTGGCGAAGTTATCCCTTCCGACAAGCCGGGCTGTCTTGCCATGGCCATTCGCGAACCAGCGGGCGTCGTGCTTGGCATCGCGCCCTGGAATGCGCCGGTCATCCTAGGTGTGCGGGCGTTGGCCACTCCTCTGGCTTGCGGCAATGCAGTGGTGTTCAAAGCAAGTGAACTGTGCCCTAAAACCCATGGCCTTATCGTCGAGGCCCTGGCGGAGGCCGGATTGCCCGAGGGTCTCGTCCAGCTTGTCACCAATGCGCCGCAGGATGCGGCAGACGTCGTCGGTGCCTTGATCGATCATCCGGCTATCCGACGTGTCAATTTTACCGGCTCTACGGCCGTCGGGCGAATTGTCGCGATGCGTGCGGCACAAAACCTCAAGCCCTGTGTTCTGGAACTTGGCGGCAAAGCGCCGCTTGTAGTGTTGGACGATGCGGATCTCGACGAGACAGTGAAGGCAGCTGCCTTTGGCGCTTTTTTCAACCAGGGCCAGATCTGCATGTCGACGGAACGGATTATCGTCGTCGATGCTGTGGCGGATGCCTTCCTTGAAAAATTTGCCGCCAAAGTGCGGATGCTCACCGCTGGAGATCCGCGCCAGGGTGCGGCACCGCTTGGCGCTGTTGTGGATATCAAAACCGCCGATAAGCTTAAGGGCCTGATCGACGACGCCGTCGCCAAGGGTGCAAAGGTGATTGCGGCGGGCGAGCCGAACGGCGTGCTCGTTCCTGCCCATGTCGTCGCGGATGTCAGCGCTGGAATGCGCCTCTATTCCGAGGAGAGCTTCGGGCCTGTCGTCGCGGTGATCCGGGCGAAGGACGAGGCCGAGGCCATCCGCATTGCCAATGACAGCGAATACGGTCTTTCGGCTGCCGTCTTCACAGGAGATGCGGCCCGCGGCCTGAAGGTCGCTCGACAGATTCGCTCTGGGATTTGCCATGTTAATGGCCCCACGGTGCATGACGAAGCGCAGATGCCTTTCGGCGGCGTCGGGGCTTCGGGCTACGGGCGCTTTGGCGGCAAGGCCGGTATTGCGGAATTCACCGAGCTTCGCTGGATCACGGTCGAGACCGAAGCCGGACGCTTCCCGATCTGATCTTACGTCGAGCCTGTGCTCGCCTTCAAATCATTTAAAAGGAAACCAATTTCATGACCGAGAATAGCAGCAAGGCGGACGTCGTCGCCGTCGATATTGCCGAAGGCATCGCCTGGGTCCGTTTCAACCGTCCGGAAAAGCGCAATGCGATGAGCCCCGAGCTGAACCGCCGGATGATGGACGTGCTGGACGAGCTGGAGTTCCGCGAGGATGTCGGCGTTCTTGTCCTTAGCGGCGAAGGCACGGCCTGGACGGCTGGCATGGATCTCAAGGAATATTTCCGTGAAACTGAGGCCAAGGGTCTGGCTGGCGTGCGCCAGAGCCAGCGCGAGAGCTATGGCTGGTGGCGTCGTCTGCGCTGGTACCAGAAGCCGACTATTGCGATGGTCAATGGATGGTGCTTCGGTGGCGGTTACGGTCCGCTCTTCGCCTGCGATCTGGCCTTTGCAGCGGATGAGGCTAAGTTTGGTCTCTCCGAGATCAACTGGGGTATTCTGCCAGGCGGTGGCGCAACGAAGGTAGCAGTAGAGCTGATGCCCTTCCGTCAGGCCATGTATCACGCCATGCTTGGTGAGCCGATCGACGGTCAAAAGGCCGCTGCCTGGGGCCTCGTCAACGAAAGCCTGCCGCTTGCCTCGCTAAAGGGCCGGGTGACCGAGGTTGCCAAGGTTCTGCTGGCCAAGAACCCCGTAGCCCTTAAGGCGACCAAGGATGCGGTGCGCCGCGTCGGCGTCATGACCTATGACGAGGCTGAGGATTATCTTGTGCGCGCTCAGGAAGCCGCCAATTCCTACGACAGTGAAGGTCGCAAGGAGGGCATCCGCCAGTTCATCGATGAGAAGACCTACAAACCGGGTCTCGGCTCTTACGACAAGAGTAAAATCCACAGCTGATAGAGGTTTTACTGGGAGGAGGACCAACATCATGCATAACTGGCTAGCCCCCGATCCGGTGGGCCTGCATGCGCAGGCGCGCCCGGAAAAACTCGCCCTTGTCGATCTGGCGTCCGGGAGGCGCTGGACCTATCGGGGCCTCGACCGGGCGATCGAGCAGGCAAGAGCGGCAATCGACACGCTCGGCCTTGGGCCGGGTGACAGGCTCGCGTCGATTGCACGCAACTCCGCCGATCTTGTGATTGCGCAGCAGGCCTGTCTGCGGTCCGGCCTTATCTTCACGCCACTGAACTGGCGGCTCGCGGCTGCCGAGATCGATGCTATTCTCATCGACTGTACCCCCGCACTGATCCTCGTCGACGGATCGTCGGCAGGTTTCGCGGTGCCGGACGGCGCAAGACTGCTTGATATCGCAGCGTTTACTGCGCGTTGCGAAAGTGCGGCGGCAGGCGAACGAGGCTCTCCGCATGATGCCAACCGGCCTTGCGTCCTTCTCTACACCTCCGGAACGTCCGGCGTGCCGAAGGGCGTCATTCTAACTCCCCAGACACTGTTCTTCACCGGCGTCAATTTCGGCGTGCTGGGGCAGGTGACATCTCAGTCTGTCTTTCTCGCGGAATCGCCCTTCTTCCATGTTATCGGCCTGGTAACCTCAGTCTGGCCGCCATTGGTTCAGGGCGGTACGGTGCTGGTCTCATCCGGCTTCGATCCGGTCGTTACCAATTCCCGGCTTGCGGACCGTGCGCTCGGCATCACCCATTACTTCTGCGTCCCGCAGATGGCGACGGCGTTGAAGGACGCCGATGGTTTCCAGCCGGAGAACTGGTCGCTCGCTGCGCTTTTCACCGGCGGCGCTCCGAACCCGCCTGCCAATATCCGTTGGTGGCTGGAGCGTGGCGTTGCCATGGTGGATGGCTACGGAATGACCGAGGCTGGAACGATCCTTGGCATGCCGCTTGATCCAGCGCTGATCTCCAATCATGCGGGCGCCGTTGGCCAGGCGGGACCGGCCACGGCCATTCGCATCGTAGATGCCGAGGGCCGGGAGGTGCAGGACGGGACCGCTGGCGAGATCATCGTCAAAGGGCCGCATGTCACGCCCGGTTACTGGAACCGACCCGAAGAGCGCGATGCCGCCTTCACGCCGGATGGATGGCTGCGTACCGGCGACATTGGACTTCGGGATGCCGATGGGTTCGTGACCGTTGTCGATCGCCGAAAGGACATGTTCATTTCGGGCGGTGAGAACGTCTATCCGGTAGAAATCGAAAGCGTCCTTGCCGAACATCCAGCGGTCCTCCAGGTGGCGGTTATTGGTGTGCCGGACCCGCGCTGGGGCGAGGCGGGGCATGCCTTCGTTATCCTGTCACCAGGATGGGAAGACGCGGAGGGAGAACTTCGTGCCCATTGCGAGGCGCGGCTTGCCCGCTTCAAGGTGCCGAAACATTTCCGGATCGTCACGGAACTGCCCCGTACCAGCACCGGCAAAATCCGCAAGAACAAGCTCCGTGAGAGTCTTTCCGCCTGACCGTCCCGTTCCCCCCATCCAGCAGCGCCGCCAAGCGACGCTAAGCCAGTTAGGAGACAATCATGCGCACGCAAGTCGCTATCGTCGGAGCCGGTCCCGCCGGACTTATCCTTGCTCATCTCCTCCATGCCTCGGGCATCGAGACAGTGGTGATCGAGCGGCAGACACGCGCCTATGTGGAGGGACGGGTGCGGGCAGGGGTGCTGGAACAGGGAACAGTGGACTGCCTGTCCCGCCTTGGGCTGGACCAGCGTTTGCGCGAGGAAGGGCTGCGCCATTCCGGCACGCATCTGTCCGCCGACGGCGATGATTTTCGCATCGATCTCGAACAGGCTTCGGGCGGTGCTTGCGTTACGGTCTATGGCCAGCAGGAGGTGACGCGCGACCTTTTCGAAGCCGCCGAGGCGCGGGGTCTGACGATCCTCTTCGAAGCGAGCGACGTCGGTCTCCACGATATAGAGACGGAAAAACCCTTCGTTACCTTGCGCACGCCGTCCGGGGAGGTCCGGGTCGACTGCGATTTCGTGGTCGGCTGCGACGGGTTTCATGGCATCAGCCGCCAGGCGATCCCCAACCATGTTTTGCGCATCTTCGAGCGTGTCTATTCGTTCGGCTGGCTCGGCATTCTCACCGAGCGTCCGCCTGTCAGCGAGGAACTCGTCTATGCCAGTCACGAGCGCGGCTTCGCGCTTGCCTCGATGCGTTCCATGACGCGCAGCCGCTATTACATCCAGTGCGACATGGGCGAGCGGCTGGAAGACTGGCCGGACGAACGTATCTGGGATGAACTGGCCGTGCGGCTTGGACCCAATCTCGGAGCACGGCTCCAGCGCGGGCCTTCCTTCGAAAAAAGCATTGCGCCGCTGCGCAGCTTTGTTGCCGAGCCGATGCGCTATGGCCGACTGTTCCTTGCCGGAGATTCTGCCCATATCGTGCCGCCGACTGGAGCGAAGGGCCTCAATCTCGCAGTGTCTGACGTGACCATGTTGGGTCAAGCGCTGGCGGAATTCTACAGTGAGCGCTCGGGCGCGGGGATCGACACCTATTCGGCGCGAGCGCTGGGGCGCGTCTGGAAGGCTGAGCGCTTTTCCTGGTGGTTCACCACCCTTACGCATCGTTTCCCCGAAACGGGAGCTTTTGAGCGACGAATGCAGGTGGCAGAACTCAGCTATCTACGGAGCTCACCACGTGCGCAGGCAAGTTTTGCCGAAAACTACGTCGGCTTGCCCTTATAACGGGTGACGGCGCGCTCAAACGAGAAGCCCTTTCAACTCCCCCTGTACTGCACCCAGCGCAGGCAGATAGCGCTCGACCAAATCCTGCATGGAAGCTGCGGAGGCGGCGACACCGACATTGAGGGCGGCGATTGTCTTGCCCCGGGCGCTCTTCAGCGGCACGGCCAGCGAGCGCAGCCCGATCTCGACTTCCTGATCGATCATCGCATGACCACGGGCGGCGGTCTCTTCGATTTCAGCCATGAGAGCATTGATATCGGTAAGCGTCATCGGCGTGCGTGCAACGATGTCGGAGCGCTCCAGAAAGGCGCGACGGTCTTCTAGGGACAGGGAAGCCAGAAGGACCCGCCCCATGGATGTGCAATAGGCGGGCAGCCGCGATCCTGGCATCAGGGCAATCGACATGACGCGACGCTGGGCGGCACGTGCGACATAAACGATTTCGGTATCATCGAGGATTGAAACGGATGTGCTTTGTCCGATGTCTTCCGACAGTTGATCGAGAAAGGGCTGCACGATGCGTGGCAGTGGCATTGAAGCGAGGCACCCCGTTCCAAGTCGAAGTACCTTTGGTGTGACCGTGAAGAATTTTCCATCATAGGCGGCGTAGCCGAGCTCGGCCAGCGTCAAAAGACAGCGTCTTGCTGTCGCACGATCCAGTTGGGCGATCTCCGCCGCCTCGGAAATAGACAGTTTCGGCCGTTCGGCGCTGAAGGCTTCGATAATGCTCAGCCCTTTGGCGAGGCCACCCATCATGTCGCGTCCACTCACAGCCATGTGCCGCCTCCTTCAATATTGTGCGATAATCGAACAAATATACTATATCGCACAAATAGGCTTGATGTCGATCCGAGTTGGGATTTACCTGAATCTTGAGCGGGCCAAATGACAGGTCGCTGGAGGACAACGGTATGGACAAGAGGATACACAGCCTGGCGGATGCTGTGGCTGATATCGAAGATGGCGCAACGTTAATGATCGGCGGCTTTGGTGGCTCGGGCGCGCCCATCGAGCTCATTCACGCTCTTATCGATCGCTTCAAGGAAACGGGTAAGCCCTCAGGGCTCACGGTTATCAACAACAATGCCGGCAATGGCCGTATCGGCATCGCGGCGATGATCGATGCTGGCATGGTCAAGAAGATGATCTGCTCCTTTCCGCGTTCATCCGATCCGCGGGCCTTTACAGATCGCTACCTCGCAGGCGAAATCGAGTTGGAACTGGTGCCGCAGGGTACGCTTGCCGAGCGCATTCGCGCCGGCGGTGCCGGCATTCCCGCCTTCTACACGCCGACCGGTTTCGGTACCGAACTTGCTGACGGCAAGGTGATCGCCGAATTCGACGGTCGCAAATATGTGCAGGAGCGCTGGTTGAAGGCCGATACAGCGCTGGTCAAGGGGCATCTCGGCGACACCCACGGCAATCTCACCTACCGTCTGGCCGGGCGCAATTTCAATCCGCTGATGTGCATGGCGGCCAAAAGGACCGTCGCGCAGGTGTCGAAAATCGTGACGCCAGGAGAGATCGATCCGGAGCAGGTGATCACGCCAGGCATTTTTGTCGATGGGGTCGTGGAAGTGGCTGATCCGCAACAGGAAGAAGCGCTGATCCGAGCAGGAGTGGCATACGCATGAGTGACGCACCCATGATTGATACTCGCGACGACATCAAGCTTTCCAACGCCCAGATTGCCTGGCGGGCCGCTCAGGATATTGCCGACGGCGCCTATGTAAACCTCGGCATCGGCTTCCCGGAAATGGTCGCAAAGTTCCAGCCCAAGGGCCGCGAGGCGATCTTCCATACGGAGAACGGCGTCCTGAATTTCGGTGAAGCGCCGCCCCCTGGTGAAGAGGATTGGGATCTTATCAATGCCGGGAAAAAGGCAATCACGCTGAAGCCCGGTGCGGCCTTCTTCCACCACGCCGACAGCTTCGCCATGGTGCGCGGCGGACATCTGGATGTGGCGATCCTTGGGGCCTATCAGGTTGCTGAAAATGGTGATCTTGCCAACTGGCGTGTCGGCTCCAAGGGCGTGCCCGCGGTGGGTGGCGCGATGGACCTTGTGCACGGTGCAAAACAGGTGGTGGTCATCACCGAGCATGTCACCAAGGATGGCAAGCCGAAACTGGTCGAGCGTTGCACCTTTCCCCTCACTGGCGTCGGCTGCATCACGCGCGTCTATACCAGCCATGCGGTGATCGACATTGTGAATGGCAAATTCGTCGTACGGGAAAAGCTTGCAGCCATGACTATGGAGGAGCTTCAAGCCATGACGGGTGCGAAGCTACATATCGATGGCCATGTCGACGAGCTAGTGGTTCCGGCGCTGTAAGGAGTAAATCAATGACCGAAGCCTTTATCTGCGCTTATATTCGCACGCCCATCGGCCGTTTCGGCGGATCCTTGTCATCTATTCGTGCTGACGATCTCGGCGCAGTGCCGCTCAAGGCGATGATGGCACGTTATCCGACCGTCGATTTCGACGCCGTCGATGACGTCGTCTACGGCTGCGCCAACCAGGCGGGGGAGGATAATCGCAACGTTGCGCGCATGTCGTTACTGCTGGCAGGTTTGCCGGTTTCGGTTACGGGTACCACGATCAACCGCCTGTGCGGTTCCGGCATGGATGCCGTCATTACCGCCGCTCGGGCGATTAAGTCGGGCGAAGCGGAATTGGTGATCGCGGGCGGCGTGGAATCGATGAGCCGCGCACCCTTTGTTCTTCCAAAGGCAGAGACTGCCTTCTCACGCAATGCCGAAATCTACGACACCACCATCGGCTGGCGTTTCGTCAACCCGATGATGAAGAAGCAATACGGCGTCGACTCGATGCCTGAAACTGGCGATAATGTCGCGATTGACTTCAATATCGCCCGCGAGGATCAGGACGCCTTTGCCGTGGGAAGCCAGGCGAAGGCCGCTGAAGCCCAGGCCAATGGCCGCCTTGCTAAAGAAATCACGCCGGTGAGCGTGCCGCAGAAAAAGGGTGATCCGCTGATCGTCGATCGCGACGAGCATCCGCGTGCGACATCGATGGAAGCGCTCGCCAAGTTGAAGCCGGTCAACAAGATTGAAGGCGGCACGGTGACCGCTGGCAATGCCTCCGGCGTCAATGACGGCGCGGCAGCGCTTATCATCGCTTCCGAAGCTGCTGCCAGAAAGCACGGCCTGACGCCCATCGTCCGCGTTCTGGGTGGCGCGACGGCGGGGGTTCCCCCGCGCATCATGGGCTTCGGTCCCGCACCGGCAACCAAGAAGCTGCTTGCCCGCCTCGGCCTCGCTCAGGAGCAGATCGACGTCATCGAACTCAACGAAGCGTTCGCCTCCCAAGGCCTAGCGACGCTGCGGGATCTCGGCATTGCCGATGACGACCCGCGCGTTAACATCAATGGTGGAGCCATCGCGCTCGGCCATCCACTCGGCATGTCCGGCGCCCGCATCACCGGCACGGCAGCGCTTGAGCTTTCCTTGTCCGGCGCGCGTTACTCGCTTTCCACTATGTGTATCGGCGTGGGGCAGGGCATCGCGGTCGCGCTGGAGCGGGTGTAGGCTGGGTTCAATCCTGAAGTGCGTGTTGCGGATGATATCAGTGGATTATCAGCCACAGGGAAGATGTAGTGGGACGGTAAATACTTCCATGGTGGGTCGAGAAGCAGCCTTGGCGATCGCTTCAGCATCGACGGCATCATTTTTCTGACGCTTCACTACAGGCTTGATGTGCTCAGGGGCCTTAAGACGCACATCCTGGCCCAGCTTTCTAATCTCGCGACACCAGTGATGGGCCCCGGCGCAGGCCTCCCGTGGGAGGGGGGCCACAGGCCTGCCTTGCGAGAGTAGATGGTCAGGCAGACCTCGCAACGGTCCATATTGCAATATGTCGCGGCTCCACCAACAGAGCATCGATGTTCTCATGAAAAGCCGCTCGATAGGGCCGATTTAGCTGAACCTTGAGCACGTCCGCCCGATCTGTCCATGTTTCATGAAGCTGGAAGACGTTGCTCCGCTCCGGATCGACGTGCAGCGTGTATCGCACAAACGTCTGCTCATGGCGCATTGCGTCTAGTACCGGGTCGAGAAGGGCGAGGAACCGGCCAACTTGCTCAGGTAAAACGTGGAAGGTGATGACGTAGGTTTCAGGCTGTGTGTGCGAGGTCATCTTAGCGCCTCCGGAAACAGGACGGTAATGTTTGTGGCGCCTTGCAAAGTATATCTGCGTGACACTCTTCGGATCGGAATCCGTGAGGGCGCTGATAGTTGATACCTGCGGGGTGCCCGATCAGAGGTCGACTTGATCATGCCAACACCCGGCCGCTAATGTCGTTGGCAAGCCTTGAAGCGTGCGTGACCATAATTCCATGTGCCACCCCTTCGTAAACGACAAGTTCCGCGCCGGGTATCGTGGCAGCGTAAACGCGCCCACTGGACTCCAGCGGCGCGGAAACGTCGCAGTCGCCGTGGATTATCGTGACTGGCAGTTTCAAGTCGTGGGCTTCCGCCGAAAGGTTACTCAGCGCGATCGTCTGTTGGAAAGCGACCAAAGCCCGGCGAGAGCAATCCATAGCCATTGAGCCCATCCAGTCCTTGACGCGTCTATGGGCGCCGGGAGCGAAGGGGTCGACGTTGGCGTCGATCCAGCCCGACAGGTTGGAGGTGAGTTCTCCGCACAGCCTTTCCACCATTTCAGAAGTTACTCCACCGACGCCAATGACTCTAGGCCCGGTTGCACCCACTAGAATGAGCCTTTTGATCCGGTTGCCATTGTACCGCGAAAGGTAGCGTATTGCTTCGCCGCCGGCGCCGGAGTGCGCCACAAGCGTCACGTTCGAAAGGTGGAGAGACCTCATCACCTCAGCGAGATCGTCGGCCAAGTCGTCGTAAGAGTAGGTCGCCCGATCGGTAGAACGACCGTGTCCGTTTCGGTCGTAAGCGATGGTCCTGAGACCTGCGTCATTGAGACGAAGCCTAGTTTCACCCCAAATTCGGCTGTCCATAGCCCATCCAGCCAAGAAGAGCACGGGCGGACCATCACCCCAATCGCTGACGTGAAGAAAATGCCCGTCTCCGCGTGAAACAAATGCCGGCATCATACGAACTCCTTGTCGAGGAACCCGATGACCTCTTCGATTTGACCGTCCTGCGTTGTGCGGATGATGTCGGTCCCCGTGGCGATCAGCCTTCCGTCCTCGCCTGAGAGCGTCCAGGAGAACCGCGCAAATGAGCCATGCCCGTCAGGTTCGCCCCGAAGTGTAAAGGTGTGGCCCGGGAGTTGGGCCCGGACACCTGCGATCATTGCAGAGATGCCCCCCCAACCTTCGCTTGCCATTATCGGGTCGGCGTAGCGAGCTCCCGGTGTCCAGGCGTTGGCCAGTCTCTGGTCGCGTGATGTGGCGTCAGGATCATTCCAGAGCGCAAGATACTCACTGGCCAGCAAGTCGGGATTTATCATTGTCCGCCTCCATATTAGATGACGAACCAAGAATGCCGCAGCCGCTAGACGAAGACGATTACCTCCGAGGTAATGACTTAGACGATCCAGACCGTTAGTCTCCGCCACATGAGCGCAATATCGACGACCCTTGGTGAGGCATTGAGAATGTGGCGGGCAAGACGCCGACTTAGCCAGCTTGATCTCGCGGGCGAAGCGGAGGTCTCTACTCGCCATCTCAGTTTCATTGAAAGCGGCCGTGCGTCTCCTAGCCGCCATGTGCTATTGCGTCTTGCGGAAGCACTTCGCTTACCTCTGAGAGAGCAAAATCAATTACTGCGTACCGCGGGCTTCGCCCCGATCTATGAAGAGCGTGGATTCTCATCTCCAGACATGGAAAACGCTTTGGTTGCCGTGGAAGCAGTGTTGCGAGCGCATGCGCCCTTTCCGGCGCTGGCCGTCGATCGGCACTGGAACTTAGTGCTTGCCAATGATTCCGCGCGGCAGATGCTGATCGGCATCGATGAGAGGCTGCTGAGGCCTCCCGTAAATGTGTTGAGAGCGACGTTCCACCCACAGGGGCTGGCGCCAAGCATTTTGAACCTCGCCGAATGGCGTCACCATGTTTTGTCACGACTTCGAAGAGACATCGATCAATCTGCTGACCCGGTACTAGAAGCGCTCCACACCGAACTCTCCGGCTTTCCTTTTCCCGCTAGTCGCCGCCCGCCAAGCTCTACCGAGCGCATTGCCGTGACGCTTTCCATTCGCAGCGAAGCAAATCGTGGCGTGATGTCGTTTCTGTCAACAACGACCGTGTTCGGCACTGCGGTGGACGTTACGCTCGCCGAACTGACGCTGGAATGCTTTTACCCGGCAGACGAGAAGACGCGAAAATCTCTAATGGAGGGAATGACCAAGCCATTATGAGCCGTTTGTTCAGCAGTCCGAGCGTTCTTAGACCAGCTTCACCGCACGAACATGTTAGTCATCTTGCCATGCAATGGCGGCAATGCGCCAAGCATTCTGAGTCCGCACCAACTGAATGAGCTTTGCGCCGCTTCCACCGTAGGGTTCGCCCGAGAAGATTCCACTCTTTGCGTAGGTCGAATGGCGGCAGGCTATGCCACGCAATACCTGAGTGGTCGCTGAAGTCTCCCACTCATGAAAGTTGATAAGCGAGCCGTCGCTGAGCATCCGCTCGCGCGGTACGATGAACGTATCCACGTTCATCGTTTCCACCTCAGCAGCATTGGCTCGCACGATGACTGCCTCAGGAAGAAACATTTCCCGCAGCCCTCGCACGTTAATGACCCGTCCGCTGCGGTTGTCGAACGCGGCATAAAATCTGCCGACCAATTCGTTGATTGCTGCGTGCAAATCAGGATTGTCACGTTCGGTGGTCATAGAAGCCTCGTTATTCCTATCTATGGAATTTACACCTACCCTAATAAGGCAGCGTGGTTCAACGACAGCGCTATGTTACGTCTACGAGGGACACTGATGAGGGGAGCGCGTGAATGCATTCCGCAGGCGAACGGATAGCTGCCAAAGAACTGTAAATGCTCGCCAACTTCTCTGACGTCAGCTCGGTGCCTCGTCGCAGCTGCCTGATCACTTCGTCGATCGCAGATTGCCTGGAACTCTGGTCATATTCCACCAAGCCGCCTTTGGCCGCCGTTGACGTTCCGATCCGTGCAAGCGTCTCTTCCAATATGTTCGGTATCAGCTTAGTTTGACGCGACCAGATAATGTAAGAGCTGATGACGACTGAGGTTCGATGGACGCACTTGCCATGCAAAATGAAGCCCCGAATGTCATTTTGACCGATCGTCTTACGATGCGGTTGCCAGAGGTGTCTGATTTTGCGGACATGGTTCAGCTCTGGAGCGATCCCGATGTCGTCCGCTATATCGGAGGCCGTACTTCCACTGACGATGAGGTTTGGCAGCGCCTTTTACGTTATAGAGGCCTCTGGGCGCTGGTTGGTTATGGCTATTGGACTATTCGTGAGACCAAGACCGGTGATTTCGTAGGGGAGATGGGTTTCGCGGATTGGCACCGCGCCGGCCTTCCTCAACTGAAGGGCGTGCCTGAAGGTGGATGGGTTCTTACCTCTGCAATGCAGGGAAAAGGTTATGCCCGAGAGGCATTGAACGCTGCGCTGCAATGGCTTGATAGATCCATCACACCGCGTACGTCTGCGTGCATCATTGCACCTGAAAACAGGCGATCCCTCCGCCTTGCCGAGCAATGTGGCTATCAGGAGGTAACACGAACCGCCCACCGGCAAACCGATACGCTAGTTATGGTGCGCGATCATTTGCCTAGGGGCCATGATTGCGGCGCTGATTGAATTTTGGTTGAAAATTCGCTCAAAATGGCTCGGCTGGGAAACCTTGAATTTCAGAAATTGCTTGTTGGAAAAGTCTTGAAATCCCATCTGTTTTTCCATCGCGAGCGACATTGGTTGCTACCTTTTTGCATTGGGTTTGGGCTTAGTCAACCGGGCGTGGGCGCAGGAATAATTTCCGCTTCGTGCCTCAAGAGGGCACATAGGTGATGGTTTAAATTCGGGACAAACTAAAAAATTGTTGCAACGTATCATCGCAGACGGTCCTCACGCTCTTTCCGGAGCAAATTGCTTTCAATTCGGAGTGGGTGATAAGCGCCCTGGAATGTCCTGCCCACCGCAAGCAATCTTCAAGTTTTGCAAGCTTCTGCCCGCCATTTAAAGGTGCGACTATAGAGCCGTTGGCGTGAAGGCGCTCGGTGGAGAACCTCCGGCCATCCATTAACGAGATATGGACTTGATGCGGTAGGCGCTCAACGCCGCGCTCTTCTTCTGCGCTGTAAGAAGTAATACTGATCTTCGCCATGTGGGCTCGGAAACTTTGCCGCGTAGCAGCTTGAGGAGTGAAATCACGGAGTGATAGTCCTCCGCCCGAGAGCGCGACAGCCAAGCAGTAATGCATGGAAAACCTCGCCTGCATTTCATCGGTAGGATCGTCATAGGGAAGATTGTCAAATGCAGATCTTCCAACTTTCGTATCGATCCGTTCGATGTCATCAAGCGAAAATCCGTATTTCTTTTGAAGGTCCAACGCCGCGTCAATGGCTCTGTGAGTGGATGCGCAGCATGGATGAAGTTTCGTGACCAGACCGCGGGTTTCGATGATGTGCTCCTCGTTCCATGTGAGGTCCGCCCACCCCGTCGCTTCGTTGCCTCCGAAGAGATCGAGGAAGCCTTGCGATCGTTCGAGGATATCGAGCCTGCCGCCCAAACCCGATCGGGCAAGTAACGCGGCCTCGATCGCATTTCGCGCCGCGATGCCTGCGTGAAAGGGTTTTGCTCCGGTGCCAAATTGTCCTTTTGGACCCGAGGCCATGCTTGTGGCGAGGCTCATTGCGTTTGCTATCTTAGCTTCGTCAAGTCCGAGAAGGACGGCCACACCTGCGGCGGCTCCGACGCAGCCGATTGTCGAGGTTCCGTGCCAGCCCCGATTATAGTGCGAGGGGATGACGCCGAAGCCAATGGATCCCTGCGCTTCCAGCCCGGCAAGATATGCTCTGACCATCATGTGGCCCGAAAACTCGTCGCTGCTCGTCGCGACGGAGAGAAGCGCTGGCACCAGGACCGCTGATGCGTGGGCGCGTGCGGGATGAAAATTGTCATCGAAATCGAGGCAGTGGGCGGCAGTGCCGTTGATGAGGGCAGCGATGGAGCGCGATGCGCGGCCTCCTGTGAAAACCAGCGATGCGCCAATTTCATTGATCTCGTCACGAAAAGCTGCGGCCACAGACCGTGGGGCAGCGTCATTCCTGCCCGCAATCATACAGCCGATAGTATCCACAATCGCGTCTTCCGCCCGCTCTATTGCGATTGCTGAAAAGGACGTTCTTGCAATGACCTGTCGGGCAATCTTTTCGAGAACGGTTGTCATTGACGCGCTTCCTTGCAAAACTCGGAGAGAGCTGCATTGATGAACGGGCAGGTCTATCGGCGCAATCTTATGCAAATGACGGGTGACGTTATCCGGGAGAATGAGACTGAAAAAATCGGGCGACGTTCAGATCAGCATCAAGCATATTCAGGCCTTCGAAGCGATTGCGGCCACAGGCTCAACCATTGCCGCTGCCGTTGATCTCGGTATTTCTCAATCCAACACCAGCCGACTTCTGCATCAGTTGGAGATCTACCTCGGTGTTCGGTTGTTCGACAGGGATAAGAACCGACTTTCGATGACGCGTGAGGGGTTGAAGCTAGGACCGGAAATCCGCGCCATTGCGGACAAGCTTACGGCTCTGAAAATAACGGCGCAGGAACTGGAAGAGGGACGCTCGACGGAAATCCCGTTGAGGATAGCATTTCCTGCGAGCCTTTCCGCAACGCTTGTGCCGCGTCTGATCAAGAGATTTCTGGCCGAAGCAGGTCCCGTCAGAATCGAAATTGCCTCTGGGAATTATCTTGCGATAGAACGGATGGTAGCGGAAGGGGCGGTCGATCTTGGTTTCACGCGCCTGCCGTCGCCGACGCCGGGACTTCGCGAAGAGCACGTCATGCCGACGCGTAATATTTGTGTTCTCCGTAAGAGCCATCCGCTTGCCGGTCGGGAGAAGATCAACGTTGAACAATTGAAGACCGAGGATCTGATACTTCTCAATCGGGAGCGGGCCGTCCGTCATGAGTTGGAAGCGATCTTTTATCGCGCAGGACTTCGCCGCCGCCCGGCAATCGAAGCGCATTCCGTCGGTTGCGGCTGCGCTCTTGCGGCGGAAGGGCTGGGCATCGCAATCGTCAGCGAATTGCTGGCGCTTGAATATCAGGCCTTGCCACTGGCATTCGTTCCGCTTGAACCGACCATCTCCGTCGATTACGCAATCGTCAGTTCCGAACTCTCCCCGCTTCCGAAAATCGCTCTGCCGTTCTTGAACTACATCCGGGAATGGGCTTAAGCGTTTTCATATCGGCGGGAGAGGGAGTGGCGAAAGCATGATCAATTTCAGGCAGCTTGAGGTTCTGAAAACCCTGCTTGCAACAGGGTCGACGATCGCTACCGCCAAGAGCATGGGGCTTAGCCAGTCCGGCGTGAGCCGTCTCCTTCAGCAGTTAGAGACCGATCTGGAACTGAGGCTTTTTGATCGAGATAAGGGCAGACTTATCCCAACGCCTGAAGCCAGTATTCTGGCGCGGGATGCCGAAACGATCCTGCTTGGATTGAACAGGTTTTCAGGACTGGCGGAAGATCTCCGCAGCGGTGCAAAAGGGCCAGAACTGGTGCGGGTAGGGCTTCCCAGCAGCATGTGGGAAAATTTCGCGCCCGCGATGATGAAGGAATTCGTGCGTGATTACCCGTCGGTCCGGATCGAAACCTTTTTCGAGACGACATCCAACATCGCACGTCTGGTTGAGCAGAAGGTCATCGATTTCGGCTTTCTGCGCAACGAACATCCCGCTTTACCTGGGATCGATATGGAAATTGTGGCATCAGGCACCAGCGTTTGCGTTCTGCCCGAAGGTCACGAACTTGCGTCGATGAAGGAAATTAGTGCACGGGACCTGCGTGGGGTGCCGCTTATTCTCATCGGTCGGCAAAGGCCGACACGTATGCTGCTCGATCAGACCTTTGCGCGCGAAGCCGTGAGGCAGAACGTGAAAATCGAGACTCATACCAACAGTTCGGCCTGCTCCTATGTGGCTCACGGTTTGGGAGTTGCCATATTGAGCAGCTTTTTTGCCAATCTCTACCAAAACCTTCCTATCGTGCAGCGCCCATTCGTTCCGGTCACCAAGCAGGAATTTGCGCTCGCAACCCCCTCTGGCACGTCTGCTTCTCTGGCAGCAAAAGCCTTGATGGACGCGCTCAAGCGCCAAATCGAAATCTCACAAAAGCATTGCTCTAGCTGTTAAGCACCGCGCCACAGATCAAACTCAACGCGCACCTGCGTCTGCAAAATATGCATTAGCCTATGAAGATAATGCATAATATTGCGCTCATTTTTTTGATCCGTCATAGTTTCAAACATAACAGCCGGTGACTTTGTAGATCCGGTCCCGCCAATCGCGTTCAGGGGAACCGATGATAAGATTCATATTCCATCGATTGCTGATGGCGATCCCGACATTGTTGATCGTCGCAATCACAGTCTTCGCTCTTATTCGTTTCATCCCAGGTGATCCGGCAGCTCTGATGCTGGGAGACATGGCGACACCAGATCAAATTGCCGAGATGCGCACTGAACTTGGCCTCGATACGTCACTGCCGCAGCAGTTTTTCGTCTGGGCGGGCAATGTGCTGAGCGGTGATTTCGGCCAGTCTATCGTGAACAAGGAGCCGGTGCTTCCGCTGGTTGTTTCGCGCTTCATGGTTTCAGCCGAGATCGTCGTGGTCGCGGTCATTCTGGCAAGCCTCATCGCGGTGCCAGCCGGTGTCATAGCGGCGTGGCGCCAGAACAGCGCCACGGACCTCGTACTGATCGGCACGGCGACAGTGCTGCTTTCGATCCCGACCTTCTGGCTGGGATTGCTTTTGCTTCTTTTCTTCGGACTGAAGCTCGGCTGGCTGCCGGTGCTGGGATATGTGTCTCTCTCGGATGATTTCGTGTCCGGGCTGTTGTATCTGATCCTGCCCATCATGACGCTTGTCATCCATGAGGCCGGGGTTCTGATCCGCATGGCCCGCGCCTCCACACTGGAAGTGCTGCGGCTGGACTACATCACCCATGCCCGTGCCAAGGGACTCTCGGAGCGGGCGGTTCTCTGGAGGCACGCTTTCAAGAATGCCTTCGGTCCAACATGGACGATGATCGGCCTGATCCTTGGAAATCTGCTTGGCGGCATCGCCGTCATCGAAACGGTGTTCACCATTCCGGGCCTTGGTCGCCTGATGGTCGATAGCATCTTCCAACGCGACTACCCCGTCATTCAGGGCTGCCTTCTCTTCGTCGCCATGTCCTATGTGGTCGTCAACCTGATTGTCGATCTCCTATATCCCCTCTTTGATCCGCGCGTGGTGGCCGAATGAAACAGGTTTCTCTCAATGGCCTGATCGGCGGCGTTCTGATCGCTGCTCTGCTCATCGTCGCAGCCCTGAGCCTCTTCTGGACGCCTTTCGATCCAATGAAGCTGAGCTTCACGGCAAAACTGGCTTCTCCCGGCTCACTGCATCTCCTCGGCACTGATGAGTTCGGGCGAGATGTACTCAGCCGCCTTATGGTCGGCGCACGAGCAAGTGTCTGGATCGGCTGCCTTACGGTCGGTTTCGCCGTTGTGGCTGGTACGTTGATCGGTCTCATCAGCGGGTATGCCCGTGGCTGGATCGATGGCCTGATCATGGCCGTGAACAATGCACTGCTGGCATTCCCCGGCATTTTGCTGGCACTCGGACTTCTCGCGGTGTTCGGCGCAAATCAATACGGCATCATCTTCGCGCTGGGCATCGCATACACGCCGTCCATGGCGCGCGTCGTTCGAGGAGCCGTGCTGTCATTGCGGGAACGCGAATTCGTCGAAGCGTCCCGCGTGATGGGCAATGGCGAAATCTTCACGATGTTCAGACACATCCTGCCCAATTGCCTTGCCCCAATTACCGTACTTGCAACCTCGATGTTCGGCTGGGCCATCCTTTCGGAAAGTGCCTTGAGTTTCCTCGGTCTCGGTGTTCCGCCTCCCGCACCGACATGGGGCAACATGCTGGCTGCAGGTCGGCCTTTCATCGAACAGGCTGTCTGGCTCGGACTCTTCCCCGGCCTCTGCATCGCACTCACATTGCTTGGCATCAACCTTCTCGGAGATGCTCTGCGCGATAAACTCGACCCACGCATGAGAGGTTTGAAATGACTGAAGGAAAGCTTCTCAGCGTCCGCAATCTTTCGCTGGAAATCGTCCGTCGCGATGTCGGCGTGGTGAAGGATGTCAGCTTCGATGTCGCGCCGGGTGAAATCTTCGGCATCGTCGGCGAAAGCGGTTCGGGAAAATCTCTTGCGACAAGGGCGATTGTTTCTCTGCTGCCGCCCGTCATTCGCAAGACGGCAGGTACGGTCATCTTCAAGGGCCGCGACATCACCGCAATTAGTGAAAAGGACTTGCGCACGCTGCGTGGTGCGGAGATTGGATTGGTTTTTCAGGAGCCCATGACCTCGCTCAACCCGTCCATGACGATTGGACGGCAACTGGAGGAGGGGCTCGCACTGCACACGCAGGATCAAGCCTCCACGAGGCGCGAGAAAATTCTCTCCATGCTGCAACGTGTCGGCATTCGCGATCCTGAGCGAGCACTGACGTCCTATCCACATGAGTTCTCCGGCGGCATGCGCCAACGCATCATGCTGGCATCCGTCATGCTTTTAAAACAGGCGTTGCTGATTGCCGATGAACCAACGACGGCGCTCGATGCGGTCATTCAGCGCGATGTCATGGAACTGATGGTGGAACTGACGAAGGCAGAAGGCACGGCAGTCCTTCTCATCAGCCATGACCTACCGATGGTGGCCCGCTACACAGACCGGATCGTCGTTATGGAAAAGGGCTCCATCGTTGAAGCCGGTACGACTGAGCAGATACTGGAACTCCCCCAGCACCCTTACACGCGCAAGCTTCTGTCATCCTTGCCCGTGCGCGGTGAAGTCAGGCCTATCGATACGATATCCGCACCGATGATTTCGGCCCGCAACATCGTCGTGGATTATCCTGGACGGAAGTCGTTTCTCAAGAAGGGCGAGCCAAAACGCGCACTGCATGGAGTCTCGATTGACATTCATGAAGGCGAAGTTGTGGCTCTGGTCGGCGGTTCCGGGTCTGGCAAGACGACCTTGGGACGCACGATTGCCGGATTGGTCAAGGAGACTGAAGGCGAGGTTCTTTTCCAGGGGCGCACGCGCGATCAGGACTGGCGCGACTATCGCCTCAATTGCCAGATGGTTTTTCAGGATCCCTACTCCTCGCTTGATCCTCGCATGACGATCCTTGCTCTCGTTGAAGAGGCGCTGCGTCTCGTTCCCGGAATAGACCGGGTGGCGAAGATGAAGCGCGCCTACGAAACGTTGGAAGAAGTTGGTCTCAACGCCGAATTCGCCCTTCGCTATCCGCATGAACTTTCGGGCGGACAGCGGCAGAGAGTGGCCATTGCCAGAGCGATTGCGCGACGACCACGATTCCTCATTGCCGACGAGCCCGTTTCGGCGCTGGACGTGACCGTTCGCGCGCAGGTGCTCTCGCTCTTTTCCGATTTGCAGAAACGATATGGCTTCTCCTGCCTGTTTATCAGCCACGATCTCGGCGTCGTTGAACAGGTCGCTGATCGCGTCATTGTCATGCAGGACGGCAGGATCATCGAGGAAGGTGACCGCAACACGATCTTCGACATGCCGAAGCAGGCCTACACCCGGCGCCTTCTCTCGGCAATTCCCGCGCTCGATCTCAACGAGACCGGCGGCGTGAAACTCAAGTGGCGCTTGGAGGCGTGACGATGAATACTGCACCTATGATATCCGGCAATCTCGGATCAACTGCCGAAAGGCTGAACGCTATCTGTAATGCACAGCCATTCGTCACGCGCTTCAGCATTAAGAACCTGCGCAATGGCGAGGTTTTTGAACGCGGAGCGGATGAGGAAACGCCTTCCGCCAGCACCCGTAAGACCTCGATCATGATGGCGGCGCTGAAGGCTGTGCATGAAGGTAGGCTCGATCTCGACGAGCAGATTGTCTACGAGGCGCGCTTTGCCGACGAAGTCGCAAGCGGAATGTTTCGCTATCTGACGCCGGGCATCGTGATCTCGCTTCGCGATGCCATCACCGGCATGATGGTGCTTTCCGACAATGTCTGCACCAAGATGGTCTTCGAGCGCCTGACGCTGGAGGAAGTGGACAGCTATTGCAAGGCAATCGGCATGGAAGGCACGCATCACCGTTTTCTGATCCCGCCGCTCGCTCTGTCTCCCGATCATTCCTTGAAGTCCGTTACGACGACGACGGCGCGCGATCAAATGTTCCTGCTTCAGTCGATTCTCGATGCTCAGGGTTCCGAAGAGGCTTCGAAGCGGTTGGGCGTCTCCAAAGAATTGAGTGCCTACGCCTTGCAGACACTGAAAAATCAGATTCTGCGATACGCCATTCCTTCGCGTCTGCCGTTCGGTACGGTCGTCGCTCACAAGGGCGGCACAGGGAAGCGCGGCCGGATGAATGCGGGCATCGTCTACAGCGATGGTCAACCGCTCTACATCATCACCGCTTTCACGGATCAGGTGCCGCAGGAGATGCCGGATGGAACACCGGGATACACCATGTCTCTCGAAACCATCGGACGCCTTTCGCGTGTCTGCTGGGATGAGTTTCGAGCTTGAGCCAACAGCATTGAAACCAACAATAACAGAGGGTAGAACATGAAAAGCTTACTTCTTGCTGGAACTATATTGATGGCGCTTTCGGGCGCGACCCACGCGCGCGATATCGTCATTGCGCAGAGTTCGGATCTTCGCAGCAACATCCCCGGCGTCAACCGGGATGGGAATACGGATGGCGTCATCCTCCATATTGTTGAAGGACTTGTAGGCTACGCCAATAACGGTGAGGTCAAGCCGCTGCTGGCTGAAAGCGTCGAAACGTCGGACGATGGCCTGACATACACCTTCAAGCTTCGTCAGAACGTCAAGTTCCACAATGGCAAGCCACTGACCGCAGATGACGTGGTGTGGAACTGGAACCGGTACATGGACCCCGCCACGAAGTGGACCTGCGTCAAGGATTTCGACGGCGGTACAGTGAAGGTGACAACTATCAAAGCCGTTGATGGACAAACCGTCACCATGTCTCTGGAAAAGCCCTCTGCTGTCTTCCTCGGTTTGATGGCGCGTCCGGAATGCGGTTACACCGGAGTGATCTCAAAGGATTCCCTCAAAGCGGATGGTGCGTTCGACAAGCCAATCGGAACCGGTCCGTTTAAATGGGACGAGTGGAAGAAAGGCGAATACATTCATCTGTCCAAGTTCGATGACTACCAGTCTCCGGCCAATGACGGCAAACCGGATGGCATGGTCGGCTCTAAGCGACCGCTGGTAGATGGCATCAAGTTCATGGTCATTCCCGATGCATCGACCGTGAAGGCAGGTCTGCAGTCCGGTGTCCTTGACACGGCGGAAATCTCGCCCGACCTCATTCCCGAGTTCGAGAAGAGCGAAAAGGCCAAGGTCATTATTTCGCAGAACAACGGCAAAAACCTCTTCTACATCCAGACCCGCGACCCCGTCATGAGCAAACAGGGTGTTCGCCGTGCAATCGCGATGGCGCTTGACATGGACGAGCTTGTTGCTGCGGCCTCCAACGGTACCGGGAAGGCCAACGGCTCGATGGTGGCGTCAGACTCGATTTACTTCAGCGAGACGCAGAAGAAGCGTCTGCCTTACGATCTTGACGCTGCGAAGAAAGAACTCGAAGCGTCCGGCTACAAGGGTGAGCAGATCAACATCATCGCCAACAAGCGTGGCAATGTACCCAGCTTCCCGGCAGCCGTTATCGCTCAGGCGATGTTGCAGCAGATCGGTCTTAACGTGCAGATCGAAGTTCTGGACTATGCGACGCAGGTCGATCGCCGCCGCTCCGGCAATTACCAGATCATTTCGCAATCCGTCGCACCCCGTCTCGATCCTGCGTTGATGTACAGCTTCTATGTAGGCGACAAAGACAAGAATGCCTCGCTCATGTGGGACAACCCCAAGGCAATCGAACTGATGAAGGCCGCTTATGCGGAAATCGATCAGCAGAAGCGTCAGGCAATCTTCGACCAGTTTCACGAGCTCATGTTGCAGGATATGCCAGGCATCTTCCTCTACGACATGATCGACGTTTGGGGAGCGACCAAGTCGCTTGAGGGTCAGCCGGTCTGGCAATCCAACGCGCGGCTTTGGGAAGTGTCGGTCGGCAAATAACCCAGTCATAAGGCGCCGCGAACAAGCGGTGCCTTTCATATGCACAGAAGCCCTCTGCCATCATCGATGCGCGGTGCCGGTTTCGCTTTGTCTCGAGGAACAGCATGCCAGATCAATCAGCCCTGAAATCACTAACGCAATCGATCGACGACCTAGCTCCTAATTTTACATCCATAAGTGATCAAATATGGGATTTGGCAGAACTGAAGTACGACGAATATAAATCAGCCGAACTTCTTGTTGAGACATTGAAGCAACATGGTTTCTCCGTTGAGGAAGGCATCGCGGGAATGGAAACCGCATTTGTCGGCCAATACGGGCATGGCAAACCTGTCATCGCATTCCTTGGCGAATATGATGCTCTTGCAGGCATGAGCCAGCTTGCGGACATCGATGAGCAACGGGAAGGTGAGCCGGGTGCCAGCGGTCACGGCTGCGGCCATAACCTATTAGGAGTCGGGTCTCTCATCGCGGCAATCTCGCTGGCAAGACATTTAGAGGCTAACGGTCTGCCGGGGACAGTTCGATATTATGGTTGCCCTGGAGAGGAGGGCGGTTCCGGCAAAACCTTCATGGTGCGGGCAGGTGCCTTCAACGATGTGGACGCCGCACTGACCTGGCACCCAGCCCCATTCAATGGCGTCAGATCGACAAATAACCTCGCGGTACTTGAGTATTACTATAGGTTCAAAGGCACTGCCGCGCATGCCGCCAATGCGGCTCATCTTGGGCGGTCGGCTCTCGATGCCGTTGAACTGATGAATGTCGGTGTCAACTTCCTTCGCGAGCACATGCCGCAGGATTGCCGCGTGCATTATGCCATCACCGATGCAGGCGGACGTGCCGCTAACGTGGTTCAGGCAAAAGCAGAGGTGCTTTATCTCGTTCGCGCGCCCGAAATGTCCCAGGCTCTGGCACTGGCCGAGCGCGTGGATCAGGTCGCGCGCGGTGCCGCCATGATGACCGGAACTGAGGTGGAGATCGTGTTCGACACCGCCGCCACAAACTTGCTGCCGAACCTCACGCTCGAAAACGCAATTCACGAAAATCTGGTAGCCATTGGGCCGGTGCCATTCGATGAGGCGGACATCGATTTTGCACGCAAAATCCAAGCGACATTCACGCCGGAAGCTATCAGAAGCAGCATCAAACTCTACCAAATCAAGGGCGATGTCTTCTCTAACGAAAAAATCGATGGATCAACACCATTGCATACGGGCCTGCGCGCTTTCGAAGGCCAATCTCACTTCCGTGCAGGGTCTACAGATGTCGGCGACGTGAGCCGCGTTACTCCGACCGCCCAATGCTGGGCTCCGACTTGGGCAATCGGAACCAACCCTCATACATGGCAGGTGGTAGCACAGGGGAGAAGCCCTGCAGCTCATAAAGCGATGGTGCATGCCGCCAAAGCCTTGGCCGCCACAGGTTTGGATCTTGCCACGTCGCCGCAGCTATTGAATGAAGCGAAGGCCGAGTGGCAAACAGCGATGCAAGATGAGCCCTACGTTTGTCCAATTCCGGATGAAATTTTGCCGAGCACTAGTCTGTAGATCATATGGTGCCAGTTGATTTAGAGCGGTTGTGCGGCGCTGACGACCAGTTCGTCGATCGCCGCGTGCACATCGGCTTGCCACGTTCTATCGTCATAGCAGCCTCCGTGGTTCGGGCCATGGAATTCGCACCTACCCTAGTGTGGCGGCGTGGTTCAAAGAACGCTTTTGCGACTTCTAGGAGCGAACTTGAGGAAGGCATTTGATGGCTGCACTCCGCAGCCGAAAGGGTTGCTGCCAAGAAATGGAATTGCCTCGAACCTCTCTAACGTCAGCCTAACCTTCGTCCCCGCTGTCGGTTTGCTTCGCCGATCGCAGATTGCCGGGGATCGTCTTCAACTGTCACCGAGCCAGCTTGAGGTGCGTTCGACGTTCCATTTTTGGGCGTCAAGTTGGCGATTAGGAAGGGCCTTAGAGGCCCGCTGTTCCTTCTCGCCAACTAGGATCACTCAAACGGATAAACAATACCTTCGGGCGAAGCTTAGGAGATGTCGCAATTCTGACCTTCGTCAAGCGTGCGAACGAGTTATTAGAAAATGACCAAATTATCGCCCGCGTTGGCGGGGAGTAATTCGTGGTCGCGTTAGCTACCTCAGATTTAAAAAAGCCGCCGACCGCGTTGTTGACCGCGAGCATACGCGTCACTGTCGGAAAGGAGCTGAAGATTTTGAGGCTGTCGTGACACGGACAGGGACGCTCTCTACCGGGTCAAGCGGGACGGTCGGAATCAGGTCGCAGCATGAGCGGCAGGTCTTCTTCTAACGACTTGTAGCGTTCAGATCACTCTTGAACAATTTAAGTTAGTAACTCAAAAATCTGTGAGTATTTCCGGTTGTGAATAGTTGACACCGGAATGCGCAATTGCACACTCAAGCTTGGGGACGATTCATTGGGCATACTGTATGCGCTAGCATGTAGCAGGGGTAATTTGCATTCATGTCGGTACTACTTCGAACAATCCAGGCCTTTCCGACAGGCCGTACGACCAGTGAACTGTTGGCGTTGCTCAACATAGACTTCGACCCGCGCAAGCGTACGGCGATCTATGCCGAGCTTTCGGCGCTAAGTGAAGCCGGGAAGGTGACTAAGGGGCGGGATGGAAAGTGGCGGCCCGTTGCTACTTCAGCCAAAGGCGTGGGATCAGCCATCCCCCAGGCCGCAGCCGTTAATCCTGCAGAAGATAACCTCCTGCGACCGGTCCACGCGACATTCCGCTCATCGACTCTAGTGGTGAATGATACGCAAGCACTCGACGGTCCCGTTTCGATCGACCCAAACGCGCTGTTGCGATATTATAGGTCTGCACTGCGATCAGACCCCAGAGGGGCAATCACCCAGGTCGAGGACAGGCACTCAGTTCAATGGCAACTGTTCACGGGACTTGGCCCGTTGATACCCGAAGACGGTCAAGTGCTGACCATTTCTATTCCCCTGGAAGAGTTGCCGGGTGAGTTCCGCCAAGCGCTCGTGAAGCGGGAGGCGAATGAACAGACGCTCGCCGTCGGGTGGCCGCTGGGAGTTGGGAGGAAGCAAGGCGTTCCCGTGGTCTGGCCGGTTGGCCTCATCAGCGCCGAGTGGAAACGGAGTTCCACCCACCTTGAGGTGGTGATCGATACCGATGACATCGTTGCGAACCCCGACTGGATCAAAGGGGTCGCTAAGAGTGCCAACTGGAAAGAGGCAGGACTACGCGATGTTTTTGCCCAGTCAGAGGGCTTGGGACTTAAACAGGATGAATTTCTTTCCCGCTTGAAAGAAGCTGTTTCGAGCACCTTTCGGGGGAAAATCTCCGGGCAGCAGATGCGGATCGAGCTGGATCCAGAAAACGTCGGTGTTCACGACATAGCGGCTCTATTTCTCCCTACAGACACCACCTTCACGGCTGGTGCGGTGCGCGATCTCGATACGATCGCATCGTGGTCGAAGGAAAAACTCGCGACGACGGCATTGGCGCCCATACTCGGACTAGAGCCGTCCTCGGTGGAACGATTGACCCCGGTCATAAACACCGGTGATCTGAACAGAGAACAGATTGAAGCGGTCAGGCAAGCCATGACCGCGCCACTGACGGTGGTGACCGGCCCTCCAGGAACAGGTAAGAGCCAAGCGATAGTCTCGATTGCCGCATCGGTGATTGCCGACGGCGGCAGCGTTCTTGTTGCGTCCAAAAACCACCAAGCGCTGGATGCGGTCGAATCAAGGCTTGGCGGGATCGCCCCGCAGTCTACATTCCTGGTTCGCACGCTCGATCCTACTCGCGATATCGACCAATCATTCGATCGGGTTCTCGATGAACTTGTCAGTGAGGCGTCAAGAGGGGCAGCAGAACCTGATTTGGTCTTGCGCTCCAAAATTTCAACGCTTGCCCAAAACCGAAATCGCGTTCTCGACGAAATAGACCACGTCTCACGGATACATGGTGCGATCGCAGAGCTTCTGGAGCGGATTGAAGCGCTCCGAGCAAGTACCAACGGAGCAACGGTAGTTGTTGAGATCGCCAATGTTAGCGGCCTTGCGAGGCTACTTGGTTTCACGCTGCATGCACTCGGCTTGAGATCGAGGTCCAGTGGTCAGAGTCAGCTGACGGGTGACGAAACAAAGTTAGCCATCCTCAACGAGCGTCTCACGAAACTTCGCGCGGAATTGGCGGCAATCGAAGTTAAAGGCGATCCAGTCGCTATCACGCAAGAGATCGGCGAGGTAGCTAGGGAGCTTCTCCCCAAGGTACTGGCCTCTCAGGTCAACCTTACCGAATCTGATCGCCGCAGGCTCGGTGAAGAGCTTGCTAACCTTGAGCTAACCCAAAATTCCGGGCCATTGCCAGCTGATCTTGCCAGAGAGGTTGTAAGCCATCGGCCGCTTTGGCTTGTGTCGGTACTTGGCGCCGCGCGTCGGGTGCCGTTGTCCGAGAGCTTGTTCGATCTCGCAATCTTTGACGAAGCGAGCCAGTGCGACATCGCATCTGCGCTTCCGATTTTCGCTCGGGCGAAACGTGTCGTAGTCGTGGGCGATAATCGGCAGCTATCTTTCATCAGTCAGCTCGGCATTGCGCATGACCGAAATCTCATGCAAGCCCAGAACCTCCCCGTATCGAAAATGGGTCGGTTCGCACAGAGTCGCCAGTCTTTGTTCGACCTGGCGGATCTGACGCAAGGTGCGGCGAAAGTAATGCTTCGAGATCAATACCGATCTGCCGCAGATATCGTTGCCTACATAAATGATCATTTCTATGGTGGACAGCTCCGGGTTGCTGGAGACCAAGTCAAATTGCGAGCGCCAAAAGGGATGAAACCGGGCATAGCTTGGACTGATGTACCGGCGCCCACGTCGCCAATGATCGGAAACGTGAACAGCAGTGAAGTCACTGCCATCACTAAGCATATTCGGATGATCCTCATCGAGCAGGGGTATAGCGGCTCGATCGGAGTAATCGCTCCGTTCCGGCCACAGGTATACGCGCTTGAACAGGCAATCTTTGCCGAGATAGGTGAAAAGCTTAGCGCAAAAGCGGAACTTCGCGTTGGCACCGTCGACAGCTTCCAAGGCCAGGAAAGGGACCTTATTCTCTTTTCGCCTACACTGGGGCATTCGAGCGCGACCAGCGCCGTGACTTTCGTCCAGAAGGACTGGCGACGCTTGAACGTGGCGATCAGCCGCGCCCGTGCGGTTGCCCATGTCTTCGGAGACCTAATCTACGCCAGGACTGGAAAGGTCGGGAGCCTTCAGCGGCTTGCGGCAACTGCGACCGAACCGAAAGGGCGCGTGGGCGAGGGCACCTTTGACAGCAATTGGGAGCGGATAGTTGACGCGGCGCTGAGAAAGCGTGGCCTCAATCCGATACCTCAGTTTGAAGTCGCCGGTCGGCGATTGGATTTTGCTCTTTTCGGCAACGGTGACGTCAAGCTCGACCTCGAAGTGGATGGTCGACACTGGCATGCAGACACCGATGGAAAGAGGAAAATCGGCGACCATTGGCGTGATCATCAGTTGAAATCCCTCGGCTGGAAAGTCCAGCGCTTTTGGGTGGATGAACTAGCTCAAGACTTGGAGGGATGCATTGAACGCGTCGCAAAACAACTTTCCTAAATCGCGACGTTTTACCTTCGTTGCTTTAGCCCTTGGAGTGCTTTCGGCAGGGGCGGTCTCGGTTGCATTGTTGCAGGTGGATGCACTTGAACGCGATTACGGTGCTATCCGCGCCGATGTTCAGCGCTACAACACTGAGCGAACCGAAGCGTTAGGCCGTCGCGATGACGTCCTGTCCGAAATCTCACAGCGAAGCGTGGAGGCGGATGGCGTTCGAAAGACAATCGCGGACCTTAATGCTCAGCGGGACCGCCTCAGTGCTGAGATCAAGCAGCAAACGGAGGCCCTCTCCGACGGTTCCGAGAAGCTGCGTGTGTCCCAAGAGCAAGCGAAGGCAGCGGCCGAAACCATCGCGGAAGCAGAAGCGGCTCAAAAGACCCTGGTGAGCTTGCGGTCGCAGAATGCCGATCTCCAGGAAGCAATCGCGGCAAATCAGTCGAAAATTGACCAGTCCAACAGTGATATAGCGCAGGCGCAAGACCGGAAGGCAACTGCCGACGCCGCCGCAGCAGCCAGCGAAAAGCTCCGCCGCGATAGGGACGCAGAGGTAGCTAAGCTCAATCAGCAGCTTCAAGACTTGGATGAACGTCAGCGTCAGGTGGCCGATTTGACTGCCCAGCAGACCGCTTTAACGTCTCAGATCACCAGGCTCACAAAGGAAATTAGCGACAAGCAACGTACCTCCCAGGGTCTGGATGCGACCATCGCTAAGCAACAGGATCAGGCTTCGAAAGCGAAAATTGCTGGCGCCAAAACGGATGCAGACATGGCTCGTCAGGAAAGCAACCGAGCCGAGCTCGCGAACCAGGTCAGCGTCCTGGAGATGAAAAAGGCGTCTCTGAACGGGGATCTCGCTAGCCTGACAGCGTCGGCGGACCGGGCAAGGGCAGACGCCGCCGCCGCAGAAGGGAGACTGAAGGTCGCTCAGGACGGGTTGGCGGAATCCCAGAAGGCGCTGCCGAGTGCGAAGGCAGAGTTGACCGACGTCCAGGCCGATCTAGCCGCCGCGATCATCCAAAGGGATAGCGTCAAGCTTGAGGTTATCAGCCTGCAGGCATTACGCGCCAAAAACAGCATCGAGAAGGCAGGTGTCGATCGGGCAAGTGCAGAGAAAGTCACTTTGGAAACAGCGGTGACCGATCTGCAGAGCAAACAGGCTCAACTGGCAAAAGAGCTGGAGTTGAAGCGGAACGAGCTTACTTCCGTAAGGGATGAGCTAGCAAACCTCAGTGGACGAAAGGGCGTATTGACCCAAGAAATCACGACACTCAACGAGGCGAAAGCATCGAATGTTTCCGCGCTATCCGCTTTTCCGCCTCCTGCAGTTCAATCGGCACCCGAAGCCGTCCAGCCTCCACAGCCATAATAGAAGAGCATCACCATGTTGACCGGAAATATCCTGATCCTGCTCTTTGCTGCACTCGCCGTCTTGGTGCTGATTATCGTTCAGACGACCTTTGCCGTGCTCCATGACCGGGTAGTCACCGCTGCTGGTCCGACTAGATCGCTGGAATCGCTGGAAACGGCAATTGCGGACAAGAGGATGGCACTGAGTGACATCGATAACGAGCTGGGCGAGCGACGAAAGGCGTTGGCGAACATCGCTGATGTCCAGGCAGACTACGATGCCACGAAGCGACAGCTCGACGAACTGAATGCCGAATGGCTCCAAAAAGATGAGCGGAAGGATGAAATCCGGGCTCTGCGTGAGGAGATGGAAGCCGAGCTTATCCAAAAGCAGGCCATCGATGCTGAACTTGCCTCCGCCCGGGCCGACCTTGATGCCGTCCACGACCGACTGGCTGCGGCGGAGAGATTGTTCGCGTTGAACGATGAGATGAAGCGGGAGCAGGCCGCCTTGGAAGCAAAGATCGCGGAGATGCGATCGGAGGCTATCCAGCTTAGCGAAGCCCAGGAGCGGGTGCAGCGCCTGGAAAGCCTGTCGCAGGAGCTGGGTCGCGATGTCTCTCGCATCGAGGGGCTTCAGCGTGCTGCAACTGAGCAGCTCGCGCAGATGCAAGAAACCCTTGGGGTGGAGCGTCAGGCGACAGCAGCCGCTCATGCTGAATTTACGCAAATCTCGGCAAAGATAGCGTCTGCGGAAGAAAGACTCCGGTCTATTTATGGGGAAATCATATCTCTTGAAGACCGTCGCACCTCTCTTCTGGCGCAAGTCGCGAAAATGGATAGCGACTTAGCCGAGGCGACCGGAGGAGCGGGGCAGCCGACCGAAGAGGCCGTCGAGGAGCGGCTGAAGGAATTGAAGGCTTTGCCGCCGGTCCTATCGCAGATGAAGAGTTGGAAAACGCGAGCTGCAGAAAACGAGGCAGATGCCGTTCAGCGGGTGCTGCAGCGATTGGAACAGAGTGGCCTGCACTACGATCGACGGATCGTATATGCCTTGCACACTGCCATGAAAACTAACGATACTACGCAGATGGCTGTCCTCGCGGGTATCTCGGGTACCGGTAAGAGTCAGCTGCCTCGGCAATATGCTGCTGGTATGGGTATCGGATTCTTGCAGGTTCCAGTTCAGCCGCGTTGGGACAGCCCGCAGGATTTGATGGGCTTCTACAATTACATCGAGAAGCGGTATCGTCCGACCGATATGGCTCGGGCACTCTTCCATCTTGATGTCCTGAACAATGAAAAGAGCGAGTTCAAGGATCAGATGATGATGATCCTGTTGGACGAAATGAACCTTGCGCGTGTCGAATACTACTTCTCCGACTTCCTGAGCCGTCTCGAAAGCCGCCCTCCCGTTTTTCGGGTTGGGGACAAGTCCTTGCGTAAAGACGCGGAGATCGAACTCGAAATCCCAATGCCGAAGGGCATGGACGCACCTCGTATCTTCCCCGGCTACAATCTGCTGTTCGCGGGAACGATGAATGAGGACGAGAGCACCCAATCGCTTTCGGACAAGGTCGTCGACCGCGCCAATGTGCTCCGTTTCTCTGCTCCGAAGACAATCCGCACAACGTCGCAGGGTGGGGTGGTTGCTGAGCCAGAAGCTCTGTCCGCCGCCCGGTGGCGCTCTTGGGTCAAACCGGTATCCTCCGTCGAAGCTGATCATTTGGTCACAGACAGTGTCGATAGGATGGTTGGTCTCATGAAGGGATTCAAGAGACCATTCGGCCACCGTCTGGGCCGGGCGATCATGGGCTATGTCGCGAACTACTCATCCTTTGATCGAACACAAGATCTACGCGTTCCTCTGGCAGATCAGGTCGAGATGCGCCTGCTTCCGAAATTGCGCGGTATCGAGGTCGAGGACGGCAACGACCACGCGTTTTCAGAATTGATGAGCTTCGTCGGCGATAAACTGCAAGATAGCCATCTCGCAAAAGCTATCGAAGATTCAATCCGTTCGGCGAAGGACGGGTCCGGTCAGTTCGTGTGGAACGGGGTGTCACGCTGATGCTCCATTTAGGCAGACCATGGGATCGTAAATCGGTATCGGATGGGAAGTTCGGGCCAAACGATTGTCTGGTCAGCGAAATGCGCGGTGAAGCAGCTCGGGGTGGAGGCCATTCCAGACTGATGTCGGGCCGGTACCAAGACGGACCTGTAGAGCTTATTCTTCACCCATATCCGAAGACAAAGAATGCCCTACGACCGGATAGGGTCGGATTTCCTGTCAGGCCGCGCGGTGTCAAGGAGCACGAGACGCCCGAAGATGTGCGGGCGAGGGAGTTGCTTCGCCGAATGAATGAGGTTTTAGCACGGGTTCAGGAGCTTGGCGAAGCTCTTGAGGATCCACTACATGTGTGGCCACGTCTGCGCGATGCTTGGGAACGCGCTGAGAATGAAGACGATCCTCGGATGGCCGAAATCGTGCGTCAGGCGCAGGATATTCTTCCTCGGTTGAAAGCTTTGGAGCCGCGTATCAGACGGGTACTTCGGCGCACAAGAGAACTAACCTCCCTGGATCGAGTTCAGGAGATGGATCGGGCATCAATGCGATGGCTCGTCAGGCAGCCAGGACGCACGATCGCGGAAAGGGCTGGCACCAGTCAGCGAATTCTCGCTACGGTCCGGCGAGAAAATTTCGATACGCCAGAGAACCGGGTACTCCATGCATACTCGCGGCTGGCATTTCAGGTGTCGCGAGAATGGATGCAGGAGCACCCCCGCGCGAAGCATAGCCGTCGGTACGGGCAGGTCGAGCATTTCGGCCGGTTCTGCAAGGCGTTCGCGCAAATGCTGACCGACCTTGGAGTGGCTATTGCAGATACTGGGGTCGTTCCAAATTACGTTCTGATGCAGGATGTTAGCTACAACGGGATCTACGAAGCATGGGACCGTCTCCTCGAAGAGGACAAGGTTCTGGACGACCTTTGGGCTTGGCAAGCTGAAACCTGGACGGATTTCTCGGTTCTAGCTGTTGTTCTCGCACTGAGCGAGCTTGAAGAGGCTGAGCTTGTCGCGCAATCCCCTATAGTCTGGCGGTCAGAGGCCTCGCTGGGAAGGTGGTTCGAGCAAGATCGCCCTGTTGCTGTTTTCTGGCTTAAGAACACTGGTCGAATTGTTGAGGTGCAGTCGAGGCCCGAAGCACCAGGCCGGATGCTGTCACTCACCAGAGCGCACGTTTCACTTCGTATCACCGATATCGTGAAAGGTGGCATGCCCCGTAGAGTGGCTGTGTGGACGCCTCACGCGATGAGCCGTATAGACCTCATTGATGCAACCGAACGAGCGAACGAGCGCTTAGTAGAAATACAGCCGTTCGGCCAGACGGAGGTGCTGCGTGATGGGCTGATTTTGACGCCTTCTCATGGTCAGTACGAAGCCTGTATCTCTCGGGGAACTCGAACTCGGGTCAATGGTATAGCTTTTGAGGCGTCAGGCGCCGGGTTGCGCCAAGGGCTTGATGCTATTCGAGCCTTTGCGCGAAGCGAAATCCACGCGGCGGGCCCATGAGGAAGCTGTGCGGATACGACTTGAACGGCTGGCGCGACCGTGCTGCGAGGAACTGGAAAGTAGAGCCGGACGGCGAAGAGAAAGAAGTGGCAAGTTCCCATGTCGAAGGGGGCATCTTTGGTGTCGTGGTTGAAACCAGCGCTAAGGCTGACGGTGGCTTCGTAGGTGGGGCACAGGCGTCAATATCTCCTCACGGTCTTGGTGCTGGATGGGGCCTCGTCGGTGCAACTAGGAAGCGAACAAGGGTCGCCGACGTGTTGGGCGGGGAACCAACAATCCCTCACCTCGTCGCTGCACTAAAAGGATTGTCATCGGGCGCCAGTTTTGGCGTGGCGAGCCTCGACGATCACGCGGAAACGAGCGAACTGCTTCAAGAACGATTTCTAGGCTCGTTGCGAAAAGCAAAAGTATCAACTCCGCTCTTGGTTTGGAGATCTGTCCTCGCAACGATCTTCGCCATCGACGAAGGAACTGTTGATGAGGGGCATAATGTCGGAATTGTTTCCCAAGCCGCCGACGGCATCACGGTCCAGAAGCTTAGGGTACGTCGTGAACGAAGCCATGGGGAGACTGTGCTGGCGCCCGAGCGCCGTTCAACTGGTAAGTTGATCTGCTCCGACTGGGGATATCGCGGGCTGGAGACGAGTGCGAGGGCTGCCGTGATAAACGCTTCCTCTGCTGATCGTACGGATCATTTAGAATGGGCTCGGTCAAATGGGCGTCTTGCACTCGGCGTTTCCTCTGGAGCTGAAGTTCTCCGTCAAAGCAATGGCGACTGGCAAGTACTGGTCCCCCCCGAAACAATCGATCACCAGCGAATATCTGACCTCCCTGATCTTCGTCAGACGATTGCTGGCTGTGATGTGATCTTGCTGGAGACCCTGACAGAGGGGGTAATCAGAGATGCGTTTCATTCAGCAGTGGTTTCAAGCGCAGGACGCGAAGTAGTTCTTCTGCCAATTGACGCGGTTGCTGAAGGTGCTCTGTCTGCCGCGAGACGCTTGAGCAAACGCGATCCCATTTACTTCGACTTCCTGCCCCAGATATCGACTATCGTGCAAAGGCGCGAAGCGGTCGAAAGCTATGATCTCGTCGATTCTGATGAAACCCTTCCGGCCGGAGAAGTCTACCGAAGCCCCAAACCAGCTCGGCTGGCCATTCAGGCGGGGCAAGATCGGTTTTCCATCTTTTTGCGTAAAGAGACCGCCGAGTTTCCTCGTAAGGCAGAGGTCAACATTGGTGTAAAAGTCGACCAGACAGTGCCCGTCGAGCTGTGGGTTGAGCAAAGTCCTGCTTCAGGCCGAGCGAAGATTCTCGTTCATTCTCAGAAGTTCGGACATCAGTTCCAAGTGGATTGGGACAGCGCGGTAGAGCTGAACGAAAGCTGGGATACCCTGATTCAAGGCTTTCAAAGACCAGCACCCACGATCCCAGGCAGGTTGGTGCTCGCTTGTGGCATCGAGGCCTGGAATGACAGTCCGCGTGGAGACGGCCTTTTTACGCTGCTTGAGAAGAACGTAAACCGTGCAGATGTTGACTGGAATGGTCTTGCAAATCGTTTGTCGGCGCGTCCCGGCGGCAAATACGCAATTTCCAGCGACGGGACGATCCCTCCAGGTGTCGATGCGGCTGCGGTCGCCAGACTGGACCGGTTGGTCGAGCGGGCGCTGGACGAGGTTCGACGCGGTCTAAAAGGAGAGGCTGTAGGCACGCAGTCCTTCAGATTCCTGACATGGCAGTTCCGTCGATGCCCGCCCGAGGTGTCTAGATGGCTTCTGGAAGCTTGGGAGAAAGAGGTTCGCGGCCACTCTATCTTTACGACAGGCCCGAGCTGGAAGCTTGCGTACCAGGGCTTAGGTCGCGTCGCCGGTAACCAGAATATTGAGCTGCAGGCCATCCACAAAATCCTCGGCAAGACCATAGACCTATGGAAATGGCAGAAAGAGACTGCCGCTATGGCGTTTTTGTTGTCCCGATCAGACACGGCACCCCGGCTTTTGACCAGAAAAGATGTCGATCGCATCGCCAAGCGCGTCCTTCGTGAATTTGAAGAAAACCTTGGCTCCACATACACACGGTTCCAATATGCACCCATGCTACTCGTCGGCCTGCTCAGGTGGCGGGTCGTCGAACCATTTGCCTTGGTGGAGGGGCAGGACCCGGTTGCTGATAGACTTGTAAGGGCGGTCGAGCGGGCGATTGCTGACATCCGGCACAAGGATCGAGCGCGGCCGCTCGCAAAGTATGGTCTTATTTTGGAACAGGTCCTTGAAGAACTTCGAGGTGAGGGCTCTAATCCTGAACTGCTGTTGGACATTTATGGCGGAGCCGATGGCGGAGAGGGTGACGCTTCGGCTTGATAGTTTTCACGTTAGGAATCGATGTGACCACGTACTTATTGAAACTAAATTGCAAAATCCATCTCGGTGGTGCATCCCCAAGACCGAAGGCAGCGTCCGAATGGGAGGGTGCATCAGTTCGTTTTCCAAATCCCCGCCTGATCGCCGGGGGTGCAGGTCGACCTGTCCAGATGGGCGATAGGCTCATTGTCTGGACGCATGAAGACCCTGGTTTCGGTCTCGGGGCAGGGCTGACCGCGCAGGGTACTGCGGGCGAAGTGGTTGCAAATGACGTTGAAACCACCGCAGTTTTGACGAATGTCGAGCTTTTGAACCCTCACTTTAAGCTTCGCGGTTGGTCGGGTGGCTCATCGGGCAGTTCCGTGATCGACCACATTCTCAGCCATCGCCATCTTCGAAGTTATGAGTTGGAAAGCGCGGAGCTTGACGAGTTCCAGCGCATTGTTTCCGACTTCATGGCCAAAAAAAATGAGATGCTGGCTACCACAGCCTACATGTCCGAGGAGCAAAAAGCTCTCCTTTTAGACGAACCGGCTATTCTTGAGGGCTTTGAGCGCCGGTTTGGTAGTCAAGAGTTAAGACCTGAACAGGCCGAGTTTCGAAAAGCCTTGATTAATAGGTATAAGGGCCGGTGCCCAATCAGCAAATGCGCGGTACAGGCGGTGCTACAGGCTGCCCACATCATCCCGTTCTCAGAAAACGTCCCTCTTCGAAACGATATTCGAAACGGTCTCCTCCTCAGAGCAGACATTCATGTTTTATTTGATAAGCTTCTGCTTTCGATCCATCCTAAGACAGGTGTAGTGGAGGTGGCGCCCGAACTTCTCAGCAGCACCTATAAACAGTTCCAGGGGCTAGAAATTCAGCATTACGCATCGTCCGTGCTTTTGAAGGAACAACATCAGTTATTCCTTGCTGCGCGGATTGAAGCTGCGAGTTGATCGAAATCATGAAGGTTCTTGGGGCAACGACGCTTTGTTGGCGATGATAGTTTTTGGAGCGACGTCTAGTAAGGGCTGCAACATCCACTTATGCGGTGAGCTGCAATTGCTGGAAGACCTTTAGTTGATGAGAAGGTGATATCCTCGAATGGCGAGTTGTGACCTCTCGACGATGCAATAGTTACGGGATTTCCTCGGACAAGAAAGAAAACGTTGTCAATCGTTCAGCCGCTTTCTCGAACTCTACTTGCTGAGCGCTTGTGGCGGCGTTCCACTTTGGCGGCATCTATCTACGAGGGCGCAACAAAGCTCACTCACCTTTCGAGGGCGCGGTGCGTTCGTAACCGCTGTCCCACTCCCACATTGCTGGCGGCCTCCTGATCTGTGATCGCCTTTCCATGGATGAAGAATGGGAGTTTCTCCATGGAGTCTACGTTGGAGTTTCTCACGACCAGGAAGCCTGTACGTGAGATTCATCGTCAATGGCCAGACGAGGTCAAAGCAAAGATCGTTTCGGAAAGCTTGCGGCCGGGCACAACAGTCAATGAAGTTGCGCAGCGCTATGGATTACGAGCCAACAGCCTTTCCACCTGGCGGACGATGGCACGGCAGGGCAAGCTGATCCTGCCTGCACCGGGGGATGCGGTAGAGTTCGCGGCGGTAGTCGTCGATCCGCCGGTTTCAGAACCGCCGCCTAAAACGGTTGGTCGCGCCGAGATTGTCGTCGGCCCTGTCACCATCCGTCTTGAGGAAGGAGCATCTGTGGCCCGGATTGCTGCTATCGCTCGTTCCCTGGCGGCGGCGACATGATCTTTCCGTCGAACCGCCTGCGGATCATGGTGGCGACCAAACCCGTGGATTTCCGCAAGGGTCATGATGGCTTGGCGGCGCTGGTGAAGAACGAGCTGCACAAGGACCCGTTTACGGGAACGGTCTTCGTATTCCGGTCACGCAAGGCGGACCGGCTGAAGCTGATCTACTGGGATGGCTCCGGGATCGTCATGGCCTACAAACGGCTGGAAGAGCACACGTTCACATGGCCCGGTATCAAGGATGGATTGATGACGCTCACCCACGCCCAGTTCGAAGCGCTGTTCGCAGGCCTCGATTGGCGGCGGGTTCATGCCGTCAGGACGAGAACGCCGGAGACCATCGAATAGCTGCGGCAAGACGACTCAGGACAACAGATTCCGAAAGCAAATCGGCACAGAATTTGGTAGGTTCCAGCCATGCTGAACGCCGCCGATCTTCCCGATGATGTTGCTGCCCTGAAGGCGATGCTGATCGCAGCCCAGGCACGCGAGACGGCCAAGGACGTCGCGATAGCAAGTAAGGACGAGCATATCGCTCGCAAGGACGAGCGGATCGAACGGCTTGAGAAGCTGGTCGCCGCCTTCACGCAGGCAGCATTTGGGCGCAAATCCGAGAAGACCGATCCCGACCAGTTTGATCTGGCATTGGAGGACCTGGAAACGGCGATGGCCGCGATCCATGCCGAGGACGAGGCGGACACTCCTGCTGGAACTAGGACGACCAAGCCACGCACGACCAATCGTGGCTCTCTTCCAAAACATTTTCCCCGAGTGGAAGAGGTGATCGAGCCAGCAAGCCTGATCTGCGCCTGCGGCGGTTGCCTGCATTGCATCGGCGAAGATGTCTCCGAACGTCTCGATGTCGTACCGGCGCAGTTCCGAGTTTTGGTCACCCGCCGTCCCAAATATGCCTGCCGGTCCTGCACCGACGGCGTCGTTCAGGCTCCTGCTCCAGCGCGATTAATCCAGGCAGGGTTGCCGACGGAAGCGACCGTCGCCCATGTTCTGGTCTCCAAATATGCCGATCACCTTCCGCTGTATCGGCAGGCTCATATCATGGGTCGTCAGGGCCTTGATCTCGACCGCTCCACGCTCGCCGACTGGGTCGGTCGAGCAGCCTATGAGCTGCGTCCCGTCTTCGATGCGCTGATCGCCGACCTGAAGCGCTCGACCAAATTGTTCATGGACGAGACCCGTGCTCCGGTCCTTGATCCAGGCTCTCGCAAAACCAAGACCGGATACTTCTGGGCGTTGGCACGGGATGATCGACCGTGGAGCGGCAGTGCTCCGCCAGGTGTTGCCTTCACCTACGCACCTGGTCGCGGAGGCATTCATGCCGAACAGATATTGCGGGGCTTCTCCGGCGTCCTGCAGGTCGATGGTTATGCCGGATACAACAGACTGATCGCGCCTGAGCGTGTTGGCCCGAACATCCGGCTTGCCTATTGCTGGGCGCACGCTCGTCGCAAGCTGGTCGAGATCACCCGTAACGGAACAGCACCCATTGCCGAGGACGGTGTCAAGCGGATCGGCGAGCTGTATCGGATAGAGGCCGAATTGCGCGGGTTTGATCCTGAGGCTCGTCTCGCTGGACGGCAAGAGCGATCAACGCCACCCGTCGCAGACCTGCATAACTGGCTTGTCCATCACCGCGCCCGTGTCGCAACGAAGTCTCCACTCGGCGAGGCTTTGGCCTACATCGCCAAATACTGGGATGGCTTGCAGCTCTTCCTGACCGACGGCCGCATCGAGATAGACAACAACAGCGTCGAGCGAACCATCCGGCCGATAGCCCTCAATCGGAAGAACGCACTCTTCGCAGGCCATGACGCCGGAGCCGAGAACTGGGCGACCATCGCTTCGCTGATCGAGACCTGCAAGCTCAATGCCGTCGATCCGCTGGCTGATCTGACCGCCACGCTTACTGCCATCGTCAACGGCCACAAGCAAAGCCGGATCGGCGAGCTTCTGCCATGGAACTTCACCCAATTGGCTGACAGATCAGGCGACGCACCATCATGACGTCATCGATTTCCCTGCCATCATGTAGGAAACCGCCAGGAATTCTGCCGACCTCGATGAAGCCTTCCCGCTGATAGAAACGTATTGCCGCTGGATTCTCTGCTGTTACAGCCAGTTCCAACTGCAGAATGCCGAGGTCCCGCGCATAGTCTGTAACCGCACCTAAAAGATTCCCGGCAAGTCCGGTACCGCGCAGGCTCTTGCACACATAAACCATAATAATCGTGGCACGATGAGCCATCTTGCTCGCGCGTTGTCGAAGCAAACCAATTATGCCCACGGGTTCGTCGTCCTGAAACGCGACAAAAACTGGGTCGTTCAGACGTTGCTTCCACTCTTCGACAGATAAAGCAGCCCAATCTTCATAGCTGCTCGCATAGAATGATGGTTCAGAACGAAGCGCTTCCAGACGAATACGCCGAAACGCGTCCACATCGGCTGCTTCAATGCGCTTGATTGTTATGCCGATTCCGACCATCGGGACCCTCCTGCAGTGTCCAGGTAATCTCAATAAAGGTTGCACCAATCAATGCAATACAGCCCATGTCAATAGTATCGGAGTGTGGTCCCGTGCCACCGCTTACGTGCGTTCGTGTCGCCAAAACGCAATAAAGCAGTATCTGAAGTTAGGTGCCGTTGCAGGCACGCCGCATTTCGAGTGCGGTGCATTCGACCACTCTGCCACCTCTCCGGCGCGCATGACTTTTAACCGTCGTGCGGGCGGTTCTCATAACCAACAAAGCAGCCGCTTTCAGCTCTCTAGCGATTAAACGGAACGAATGTGGCTTCACTGTGCCGTATAGTCAGGCGATTGACTTGGTTCAGCTATTCCCAGGATGACGCCCAAAGGCATACTGTCCGTCTCCCGCGCCCAGTCTATGTATCCAGTTGAGCTCCTCCCTTTGACAAGCGCGGATGCTGGAGAGGGTTTGGAAAACGGTATGTCTCGCATGAGTTCCAGATATTCGCCGCGTTCGACCAATTCGCCATCCTCAATTAGCTGTTGCCGAAGTTTTCTAACGTTCGCCGGCAGACTATCGGTGATTCTCGCATTTATCCTGGAGCCAGTTATCAACGTGTAAGCGCCGTCCTCATAACGTAGAAACGCACGGTCATCAGGGCGTCTTGGCAATGTCGAATAGAGCCTGAGCGATAGGCCATCGTTTTCAATAGTGGAATCTGGTGTCGTCTTGGAAGACGAGGGCGATGCAGACGTGCGCTCCTGGACAGAAAACAGATCGTATCCCAACGCCTCAAGCACGTAAATCAGATTGCCGAGATAGGTTAGCATCGTCGCGATGTCCGCGCGCGGCAGGTTAGAACCCGTCGGCTTATTGGTATTGGCGACCAACACCTTTCCGCTGTTACGTTTCAGGCTAGACCAGAGTTCGCGTTCGAGCCACTTGACGTGTGCTCGCGTCAAGTTGTCGTCCTTGCTTGTAAAAATCAGGAAGGTATCAAACTCGATGGGGAACTTTCCATTCGTGTAACGCTGAGAAAAGTCGTCGCTCTCACCGACATAAATTTCCGGCAAATCGTCATCAGCGCTGGAGCGGATCAACAGATAAACGCAAGATCGACTCAGAACTTCGTCCTCTAATGCCTTCTTAAAAAACTCAGGCTGCCCAGTGATGCCGACGCCCGTCCAGTTGTCGAGCTCAATAGTCCTGAGACTACGAGGATCTCGACCAGTGATAAAGATCTTAACAACCCTCCCCGTGGGTGGCTGAGCACTCATTCCTTACCTCACACGACCGGAAACGTTGACCTCAACTTTTCGAGGTATCCCCTGTAGCATAATACGATGAAATCATGTCAATGCTGATTTGAGGTCATAGGCTGGAGCGAAATATTGTTAGACTTGTTTTTTCGGATTGCCCGCCGGAGCGATAAAAGGACTGAGTCCGAGATCCAGGCGGATGTTCGCCAGTTCATTCTGTCGGCGCCTTTCGACCTTGATGACAGTGACGTTTCAGTTGTTTCCCTGGAAAGCCAGCTCGGCGATCGTCGCCGAATTGATGTCGAGGTTGGTTCAACCGTAATCGAAGTCAAACGCGACTTGCGTAAAGGAAAAGTGAAAACAGAGGCTGTAGAGCAGCTTTCAGGCTATGTTCAACTCCGCATGGCGCAGTCGGGCCTCCGCTATGTTGGAATACTGACTGATGGCAGTGAGTGGATTTGCTACGATCTTGTGGATGGTAAGCTACGTGAGGTATCGTCAGTCTCGGTCGACGCAAACGCTACTGATCTGGAGCGGCTCGTGGTGTGGCTTGAAGGCGTTCTCGCAACGGCGAGCGACATTGCACCTACAGCGATAAATATTGAGGCTAGGTTGGGCGCAGGAAGTAGCTCTTACGCACTCGATCGAGCTGGATTGGAGGCCCTTTATCTGCGAAACAAAGGTAATCCAACCGTCATAGTGAAGCGAACCCTGTGGTCTCGGCTTCTCACCTCGGCACTTGGCACTCAGTTCGAAGATTCAGACTCACTGTTCATCGAGCACACGCTACTGGTGAATACCGCCGAGATAATTGCTCATGCTGTTCTTGGATTATCAATTCAGTCAATGAATCCGGTAGCTCTATTGGCAGGCGAGAAGTTTGATGAAAGCGGGATTCACGGAGTGGTAGAACCCGACTTTTTTGACTGGGTGGTGGAAATTGAAGAGGGTGACGTTTTCGTCAAAACGCTTGCCAAAAGGTTGTCGCGCTTCGACTGGAGTGCCGTTGAGCAAGATGTCCTCAAGATTTTATATGAAAGCGTTATTGGCACTGAGACCCGCCAGCGTCTAGGCGAATACTATACACCCGATTGGCTTGCCCACGTCGTCGTTCAAAAGACAGTAACTGACCCGTTAAATGAGCGGGTGCTAGACGCTGCTTGTGGATCGGGCACTTTCCTATTTCACGCAATCAAACAATACATTTCTGCCGCCGAAGCCAGAGGGGTAGCGGTCGGTGAGATTCTAGAGGGAGTGACGCAAAATATCATCGGGATGGATTTACATCCGGTTGCGGTAACCCTTGCTCGGGTCACATATTTGTTAGCGATCGGACGCGAGCGATTGATCGACCCCGGTCGTAAATCTATCCACATACCGGTTTACCTGGGCGACTCTCTGCAATGGCAGGAGCAAAATATTGATCTCTGGTCCGCAGGTAATCTAGTCATTCGCGTTGACGACAAGCGCGACCTTTTTGGTAATGAACTATCGTTTCCGGACCCTCTACTTGACGATGCATCTCGATTTGATGATCTGGTGAATGAGATGGCTAACCGCGCCGCGCACCGAAAACAAGGTTCCGCAGCTCCATCATTAAGGTCAGTGCTACAACGCCTAGCAATTCCGGCGAAATTTCACGCAATTCTAGAGAGCACTTTTGGAACCATGTGCCGCCTTCATGACCAAGGGCGTGATCATATTTGGGGCTATTATGTTCGAAATCTCGCTCGACCTTTGTGGCTCTCACGACCAAAGAACCGCGTGGATGTTCTAGTTGGTAATCCGCCATGGCTTGCTTATAGAAAAATGACTACCGATATGCAGGCAACTTTCAAGCAAATGAGCGACAGTCGCGGCTTATGGGCGGGCGGTGAGCTCTCGACGCACCAAGACTTGTCGGGACTTTTCGCAGTTCGGGCTTGCGAACTTTACCTGAGAAAGGGTGGGAAATTCGGCTTAATTCTCCCTAATGCAGCGGTCGATCGAGAGCACTACGCTGGGTTTCGAAGTGGCCACTACGGCGGCAAGGCGGGAGATGTCGCGATCGCCTTCGAGCCATCATGGGATCTCCGCAAGATCAGGCCGCATTTTTTCCCGCGAGCCGCATGCGTAGTTTTCGGAATCAGGGAGGACCATACGCGTTCAACTCGCGAGGGTGAAGGCACGTGGGCTGGACGAAGGATGCCCGAGGAGGCGGAAATCTGGACGGGACGGTTGCGTAGTCCAAACATGTCTTGGTCGGAAGCAGAGGTTAGCTTCACGAGAACCGCCGGAAAGGTTCGGACCATTGGACAACTCTTGAAGTCACCGTATGCCGCCACATTCACGCAAGGAGCGAACATCTTGCCCCGCATGGCTTTCATGGTTGAGAAGCAAGAGATTTCCGTTCTCGGAATTCCAGCAGGTAAGGTAGCAATCAGATCGTCGCGGAGTGTGCAAGAGAAGCAGCCTTGGAGGGACCTGCCCAGCATCTCCGGCGTGGTCGAAACCGAATTCGTGCGACCATACTACACGGGCGACAATGTTTATCCCTTCCGAACCGGTGAACCTATGTTCGCGGTCATTCCGGGCGGCCTAGCGGGTATTCTCGATCAAAATAAAATCGACCTCTATCCAGGCCTCCAGCAATGGTGGTCACGGGCGCAAGAACTTTGGGAAAACAACCGAGCGAACCCCAACCTCTCTTTGTTCGATCAGATCAACTATCAATCAAAGCTCTCAAAGCAGCTTCCTGGTTTTCCGCTTCGCTTAGTCTATAATCGGTCGGGAATGCATATCGTCGCGGCTAAGGTTGCTGATTCTCGGGCGGTTTTTGGTAACGGTTTGTATTGGGCTCCGGTCCATTCCATAGACGAAGCAGATTTTCTTTGCGCCATTTTGAATGCGCCAGTGACGACGGAACTTGTGCGGCCCTTCATGACCTATGGAAAAGACGAACGCGATATTGCGAAGCACGTGTGGGAAGTCTCGATACCCATGTTTGACTCCGATAACTCAGATCATATTCGACTGTCGGAGCTGGCCAGAGCCGCCGAAAGTATCTCTGCCACATTCGAAATCAATCCCGCTCTTCATTTTTCGGCAACGAGGCGCCACTTCCGTGAACTAATCAACTCGACACCCGAGGGACGTGAAATCAACGAGATTGTTTACGGAATTATCACATAGCGTCGGTTGGGCATTGTGATTCAGCATCTGGCCGAGAGGGGTGTCGTAAATCCAGGAATGCTTTACAAAGCCCATTAACTTATGTCGCTCTCGAGGGGCCACAGCAGGTTTTCGATTTCGAGCGGACAATAACATTGGTCGACTTCATCGGCTGTCTAACCGAGAGCGCAACGAGATGAGCCAAGCGGCCCATTTGTCTTGAAGGCAGATAAGAACCGCTTCTTTGTCTAAATAAGGGTATGCGTCCCATACGACACGCACACCATTGTTCTATACCGGTCTCGCTCCTGCCAGCGGTACTCGTGGAATCGTATCCCCTTCTCCGTTACTCGCGTTCACGTGCACCGGTGTTTAGGAGAGGCGAAAAGTGGCTTTTACCAATCTTCAACAATTCTTCTCGCGTAAAGCTTCCAATCTCCCGCAGCATACAAAAAAACCGCCGTGTTAAAAGAATCACGTAATAAACTATCGTGGATGGATATGTCCGCGCCGCGAGAATGCCACGCACAAGCCAGCTGTGCAAAATAATTAACGATGCCAAAACAGGAACATGTTTGAGCGTGCACCGTTGTGGTTGTTGCAAACAAAATAGTTAACGTTCTATTTACCATACAGCACGATGATTGCCGGAATGTTGGCGAAATTTGCGGATAAATGATCAGCGTTAAGGGAACGTCGATGACACTGAAACTACATAGGAGGGGCGAATGACCGGTTTTAAACCGCAAGGTACCACTATGGACACGTTTTCAAAAACCGAGAAAAATCTCTACGAGCAATTCAAAAGCTTCGGTTACTCCCAAGAGGTGTCGAAGGCTATTGCCTATTCGTTTACGCAATACATGCTGAACTACCTTACCGAGGAAGGTGTGGCACGCCGCATAAGCGACAGCGGGGCTGATGCCCGCACCGTGCTGTCACTCGTTAACGCGTTCCGTCAGGCGAAGCAGACTTCGCACGAGAGATCGCCCCTACTTCCGGCCAAGGATGCTTCTCCGAGCTTCTGCCAGACCATGTGATGAATGAACTTGGTTGACGACGATCTGAATAATCCAGGGCTTCCTCCCGAACAGGTCGTCGCCCTCACCAAGGCAGCTGTAGGTATTGCAGCTGAGTTTCCTCACAGTATCCTTCCAAGAACCCAGATCACAACGGCAGAAACGGAAATCAGCCATCTGATTTCTGAGGTTTACTTGGTGCGTCTGAGAAACGCCGCTGACAGAGGTACCTTGTCAAACGATGCACAGTTATATCTCGGTGCCGCTATCGGTCTATTCGCTCCCGCGCTGGAATGCCTCTACAAGATAATCCGAGCTCCCGCGTCAGAACTGACGGCGATCCAGACGCTTTCATTGATGGGCTTCTGTGTTTGCGCGTTTATGACATTTTCCCTGAGAAGGGCAAAAAAATCTCACGAAACAGTCGATCTAATTTGTAAGGAGATCGAGTCGCGTAATGGCACCCCGGTGGCAAGCAAGACGTAGCGAAACCCGATCTAGGGGATGCAAGCATGGTGGTCAGAGCGATTTCCGCGGCGGTCTTGCGTTTTTACAGGGAAAATCGGTGTGAATTGCCAACATCATTTCTGATGGTGAGGCTTTGAAGCGCCCCACCATTTCGTCCTCTCTTAGCGCACGCTTCCACACTTTGCATGCCGCTTTCGAAAGTCCCCAAGAACGCATCATTTCGAGGGCGATTAAGCCCAACTAAAAGATTGAGCCAACCAGGCCACAATTTGTGAAATCGATGCAAGGCAGGCGGCTACAGCAGCTATACCATTCAACTTCGATTGCAATTGGAGGCTTTCAACAAGGTCAATATACTTGCCTTTTGAGAGAGCAAAAATATTTCCACCAAGGACAGATCCAACTGTCTGTGTGCCGGGAGGGGCGTCAACTTGTGCAATTGACGACTTGTACCAGTAAAGAGCGGCGACAGCGCCGCAAAAAATCGAAATCCAGTTCGCGAGTTGATAGATCATAATTGTCTCCAAGTGGGCTTTGGTAATCGCATAACGAGTAAATCTTAAAAATGCATTCAGGGACGCTGCACACGCCTCAGTCGCATGGATGCCGATGGGTGGTTTCAAAGCCCAAGCCAACTGTAAGGTAACGGGCATTGTACTCGTCCCGGCGATGAACGACCATTTAGCGCGTGTTAACTACGCGCGTTGTCGCCTATCGCTGATCGCTCACAGCAGAGTTCCTTGAGGCGCCGCCTCCTCAAGAGGCAGCAGTATCAAGCGGTCGTCAGGCAAGGGCCGTTGAAGTGCCTTTGCCTCATCCCATGGCGCGTTCATCCACACATCAACCTCTTCGCGCGTTGTGAGTATAACCGGCATTGCCTTGGGGTGGATTGCCTTGACGATGTCGTTCGGTTCGCAGGTAAGGAAGCCGAATAGCTCATGATTGCCGTCTCGCGGGTTTTTCATCGACCCGCGCACGCCATGCCAGTCTGTCCAGATGCCGGCGAAGAATGCCAGCGGCTCACTGTCATCAATCGCGCACCAGCGCTTCGTCTTGAGAGGCTTCGTGTCCTCCCATTCGCAAAACTGCGTCCACGGTACGATGCAGCGGCTCTCCGGTTTCAGCCAGCGGCGCCGGTGAGGCGAGGTGACGTTGCGAATGTTGGTGACGCCGGTGTCTGGTCTATCGCCAAGTATGTTCGGCGGCGTAGGCATGCCCCAGGTGAGCCCGACGAGCTCGCGCCCACCATCGCGATTACGGATGACCGGGGCACGGCGGTCTGGGTAGATTTCCACCTCCGGCTCAAGGTTCAGCCTCTCGCTCATCACGCCAGCGATATCTCGCATCGCTTCTTGATTTGTTCTGACCTGATAGAGATTGCCCATGTGTCACCTCGGCAATTTGGCTACGGTCAACTCGACATGGCCCTTGTGGTTGCGCTTACTACAACGGAGCAGCGTCTTGAGGTCGTCAAGCGTCCTGCCTGGTTTCGTGACCTTGTTCACTCGCCATCGCTTGTTCGATTCGTGCCCGCAGTACCGGCATTTGCCGAATACTATATGCCAGTTGCAAAGCGATTCCAGGCTCGGGGAGGCTGGCTTCTCATAACTGATCTTCTTCGTCTCGTGACCGCGATAAAAGCTGATCCGGCACCTATCGTGATACTGCTCAAATCCCTTTTTGCACTTGATGATGTCATTGGCTATCCGCTGCCCCAACGTGATCAAATCGACGTCGTCATACATCGATGCTAGGCCATCATAATCCAGTCGCCGCAGCATCTCGCAGTCCAGGCACATGACGAAGATATGCTCCTCCTTCAGCGCCGAAAGCGTTGCAAAGCCTTCAGCCGGCATCGCGCTCCTCGTTCGGTGCCCAGCCTCTCGTATATCCCGCACTTATGGCGGCGGTCGCCAAAGCGAGCTGCTCCCGGAGGTGCCGCACATCTTCCAACAAGGTTTCGATCGCAGCTCGGTGGTCACCATCATGCCAAGAGGTGGGCAACAGGGTCCGCTGCAGGTTCTTTTAGCGTCGGGCGCACATTCTCAATCTCCGTCTTCGAAGTTCAATTTTCGCATGTTGTGGTCGGGAAGCACGCGCCCTTCGTGCTAGCGATGTTCTGATTATGTTCCGAGGCTGCGCAGAGTCAAGAATGAATGAGAGGAGTGCACTAGCGATATTCACAGCTTTGCGCTAACAGCTCCGAGAAGTTGGACGCGAGTCCTCTTTGAACCGTCGCCAGTGTTGAGATATCTCCTTTACAATGTAAACGGGCTATCTCTTAGGCCTGCACAAAGCCCCGTCGATAGGCATGATAAAAGCAACAGTTCTCTCACTTATCCTGGCACTCACTCCGTCACTCGCGGCAGCCGCGGATATCACCGGTCGGGCGTCCGTTATCGACGGCGACACGATCGAGATAAACGGCGTGCGGGTCCGTTTCGAAGGCATTGATGCGCCAGAGAGCCGCCAAGTGTGCGAGAACGCCGCCGGCAAGGCGTACAGATGCGGCCAGACCAGCGCAAAGGCTCTTGATGCCTTCCTTGCAAAGTCACGCCCCACGACGTGTACGGCGACGGGCTCAAGCTATGAACGCGTGGGAGGCTATTTCGTGCGGGCGGATGATGCTGACATTAACTCGTGGATGGTCCGTAACGGCTATGCGATCGACTGGCCGAAGTACTCCGCTGGTCGATACGCCTCCGAACAGGCAGAAGCCCAAGCGTCACGTGTTGGTATATGGGCAGGACGTTTGACCCGCCTTGCGTTGTGCGTGGCGCGAGCTGTGACTGAGGTGCCTTACTGATCCCTGTCGACCTCAATTGCGCGCCAGTAAGGAAAAGCCGCTTGGTGTTTGTCGCGCCAAGCGGCGCCGTCCTTAATTCTTCTGAACTGCTACAGCCAGAAGTTTCCACCGGATAGACGTGTTGGATTGATGGTGGTGATGGTTCTGAGGAGGAAGCGGATTGCCCTTGTTAACTGCGATTTCATCGCCGCAGTGAACGCATCTATAGATGCCCGAATCTGGGGATATCCACCCCGATGTACGTTCTTGGTTGAAATTGTCGTGTTTTATCTGGGTGAAGTGAGAGGAGTCACTGTAAAGCATGCTTGTTCCTTTCCTGGTTGCATTACCAAGAGATCATGCACGCAGTGATTCGCAGAGTGGCGTTTGAGCTGAGTGCCAGGATTTCCCAGAAATTCACACCGTTGATCGGCCGCAGCTCGGAGAAGATAAGGGCGTTCCTCGATCCGAGGACCAGTATCGGACGGAGGTAGAAAACAAGCTGCCGCAGTAACGCGAAAGGCGACGCAATCCCACCGCCGATAACGTGGAGGTCGGTTAATACCTACAGGCCTAAGCTCGCCTTCGCCTCAGCCTCAATTTTCCGCTTCATGCAGGCTTCCAATGTATCATCATCAGACAACTTGTACGGACGGCAATCGTCAACGAGACGTTTGAACTCGTCGTCGGCGTGATCCTCCTTTGGCTTACGACGGGCATCGAGATGGTGCTCGGCTTCGAAGAACTTTATCTTGGCAGTGTCCTTCTTCCGGCCTTTTCCAATACTGATCGCCTTAGGGATGCGGCGGTAGGTACCAAAGAGATCAAACCCGTCCGGTGTGAGCGCTCTCGCCCCTTTGCGGCTATTCACCTCGTTGTTCAGCTTTATCATTGCAATATCAAGAAGCTGGTCCCTAAGTTCCTCAAGCTCGCTCGCGTGAGTGGCGCGCATCCTGACCAACACATCAGAGTTGGGTGCCTCGCCATCATGCCTTTCGGCCATGATTGATCGATTGATGCCTTCCATAAGGTTCCGAAAATCGCTCAACGTTGTTTTCTTCGACATTTGTAAGTCACTCCTCCGCAAAGCGTTCAACCGTTCACATGCATATGATTTACCGATCGCCGATGATCTGGAGGCTCATAGGCGAAGGAATATAAAGTGAATTTTTGGAGAACGAAAAATGAAAATCAAGTACCGTGATCGCGTCAAACGTTCAAAATCGCCGGCATTTGGGATGATCCACAGTTAACTCATTCGAGCGGACCCCTATATAAATGAAATTGCCGTAGTTTGCCGCGATAATACAGCGGACGGGCATCCTCGTCAGCGGGAGGAAAACTAGCTCCCGCCCCGAGTAACCGCTCAAATTACAGAAAATTTCCGGATGTCTGTTAGCTGCCAACTTCTTCCATTTTTCTGCAATTGCCCCAACGCTGCAACACTTTGACCAGCTTTATGGGCTTCTACTGCCGCTAGATAATCTTGCGGCGAGAGGAATAGTTTGACAGTCACAACTTGACCATCCTCGTTTATCCACCCAACTTCGATTTGGCGTTTAGCCTCCTCAAGTAGGTCCGAAGGATTTCCTTCAGTTTGAAGCTTTTTGATTCGGCCTACCACCTGCGCGTCCCGCGCGGGATCTTCCGTTCTCATCGCCTTCGAAGCTTCTCTTAGAATATCTACATGATGATATTCGAGGATAAACTCTGAGTTCTTTGAGGCGGAGAGGCTTTCCCATTCTGGAGACATTGCGATTCCAAACTCAATTTTTGAAACCTGAAGATCTTCTATGATATCAGCTATCGCATCACACATATTCGAACTTAACCCCTGCTCGTCAGAGACTATAGCTGCCGTGCTGTTTTCAACGACCGCCGTTCGCAGGGATGCAAAACCAGTTGCTACTCTTTCAACTACGCGTCGCTCGAAAGGTATGTCTTTCCCATCCGGGATAAGAGCCGGTTCGTCGTTCAATCCTACCGGCGACTCGATTTGGAACCCAAAGCTTCCCTTGAATGTATGCCCGAACCTACACCTCTCAGAGTATTCAACACCTTCTTTAGAGAGGCGTTTGTAAAAACGCCCACCGGTGACCTCGGTGGTTGCTGATGATGCCAGGAAAGTTTTCATTCTCTCAATGTATTGAGCCGCGATTCTCAGCTCGATCGACTCATTCCTCACATATTCCGAAGGAATTTTACTTGTAATTATGTCGTACGCGAGCGATCGAATGTCATTGATTATGGCTTCACTGGTCTTATCGTATAGCTGCGAGATCGTTGTTATGGCAAAACGCACGTCGCGGTAGCGTTTCTCATTATCGCTCATAAAGATTTCGACCGCGTCATTCTCGGCGTCCTCGGGTAGCCAAGCACGACGAATATTGTTGCGAGGTGCGTCGATATTCCAACCGCGACTGCGAAGGTATCGGAGAACCATTCGGGGCTCTATTTCCGCGCGGGATAGGTTAGAATCCATCATCTCTAAACACCGCCCGTCTTACGCAAGCGCTCTTGATCTAGCAAAAGATTTAAAGTCGTTGCAGTTAATACGTTTGTTCTAGGAATGAGAATTTTCTTTGTCGAATGTTCATTTTGAACAGGATCACCCGAAAGCGTAGTGAAATAGCAACATCTACGAAGGGTCATGAAATCTTCGGAAAACTCCGCCCACTCCGGCTGGTTCTCTGGCACACAAAGCAGGATTAGGACCGCGCCGATACCCTCAGGATCACGTGTAACCAAGTCGTTATAGGTTTTTGTCTCGATATGGTACGCGACTTGATCGTTCTCGTGGCTCCAGTTTTTAGTGCACTTCAGCTGATAATCAAGCGGGAAACTGGTCTCTACTCGTCTGGAGCCCCGAATCGCCACCTGCCTAAAGGTCCCGTCGAACCCATAGTCAAACGCTCTGTCAATCGAACAGTTGACACCCGCCGTGCCGGAGATTGCGTGAATGTATGCCCTGCTAAGGCTCTCTTGGGTATGCTGGACTGTTATCATTCGGCACTCAGAGATACTTCCGACCAGAGGAATTGATACACCAATAAATGTTAAAGAATGTTTTGGGCGTGCAACCTTAAGCTTGGAAGTCACCCTTCTTGGGGCGTCGAACGCTTTTCACTCTAATAACCTCCCGGCCGTGACATGGCACTGCGATTGCCACACAAGCTGCCATCCGCTGCACGGTCATAATACGAATAGCAGTTGCCGGGATAGCGGCGGTACGGAGCGTAGCCTCCACCACCGCAGTTGTTGTTTGCGCACACAGCCACAGCAGTTCCGACGAGCGCCACGGCGACAAGTGCGGCTGCTGCTTGGTCCTGGTTCTGCACCATCTGCGGGCAGTCGTATGCCTGCACCCCGCGCCGGTTCAATTCTCTGAGAATGTCTTGCTGGAAGGGTGGATCCTGGCTTTGCAAGAACGTGCGACACAGGGTCGGCTTGTCGATCGATTTCGGATTGGCCTTAAACGCCTCCCGAGAAGTCGTGCACGCGGCAAGCAAGCACGAAAGAACTAGCACACCAACGGTGCGCAACGCATGATATTGCACGAAATCCCCCAACGCTTTACCCGCGTGCAGAAAAGCACGCGCGCAATCAAGAGTCGATGTGCGTTAGGGTCTGCTGATGGACCATTTTTGGGCTCTGAGCGCTACCGTTCTTCTTGGCGGCCGCGCGCAATCGCTTGGAGAAGCGCAGCCGTCGGCATCGGCACGACCTTGCCTGGATCGCTCCAGGTGCCGGGGCTCATGAGTGCATCGGCGATATCCTCGTTTTTCAAGCCGCGCCGCCAGTCGCCACACTGTGTGCCACGATGAATAAACGCAGCTACCCGTTAGGGTGACCTTTGAAATAAGCCGGAAAATATAATAAAATGTGTCAAATATAGCGGAGAGGGTGGGATTCGAACCCACGATACCCTTGCAGGTATGTGGCATTTCGAGTGCGGTCGATCTGGAGTCAATCCTACGCCGTTTTACAGCCCGAGACCTAACCCCTTCTTCAACGACTGCTCGAGTTTATACGTCCTTCTCTGTTCGGTCGTAAGCGCCCGCTCAACCAGCCGCGCGACGTTCCTAATGCGATCAACCTGCTGAAGCTGATCTTTGCCCAGCCGCAGATCCATCTTTTCCAGCTCCAGCCTGTTTCGCGTTCCGAAACGTTTCTCCAGCGCATTGACGATCGCCTGTGCCTCTTCCAGCGCCTGCTTGCCCTCTGGCGTCTTGGTCATTTGCTCAAGGAACTGTGGCTTCTCCTCGCTGGCGAGCTGATCGAACGCTTTTAGGATCGCCTCGCTCGTGGGTGTCAGACTAGGCACTTCGACGATATCGCGCTTCTCGCGGTGCCACTCTTCCGAGAGCCTCGCTTCGTTCAATCGGCGGTCCCAGGTTTCGGCCGCATGTCCGACATGGCTGGAGAGGCCCTGCGCTCTGCGCAGCGCCTGCTTGCGCTCGGCATTGTCGCCGAAGAGACCGCTCTTGCCACGCAGAACCCCAAACTGCTCCGGCCGTTCGCGCACCGCTCTGACCAGTTCAGCTCTGTCGATTTTGTCATCGAGGATCAGGCCCTTGAAGGTGAGCGCGACGGTAAATGAATCCTGATAAACCGGACTTGCCATTGACTGCAGATGCTCGATCTCCCGCTCCAGATGCGGCATGGCATTGTCCCTCGCGACCTCCTCGATAGTGCGGTCGTAATGGGTGATCGCTGGCACGAGCGGGGCAGGGATCTTTTGCTGTTCTATGCGGTCCTGTTTGAGCTGTTCCGTCGTTTCGACAGCACGTTCTTGCTGATGCGTTTTCGCTCCGAGTGCGGCGCGCTCCAACTCGTTCGGTCCACTCGCTCTCGCCTGCAATCCGCGCCGGTCGGCAAACACCTGCTCGTAGTCGAGCGTGGTTTCCTTGACGCCGGAGCGGCCCATGCTGGCGACTATCTCTTTCATGTCTCTCAGCTCGTCACGACCGGCATAGAGCGTCACATCCTCACGATGACGGGTCATAGCGACATAGGTCAGATGCCGATCCATGGTGGAGGATGCCATGACGAAGGCGCGGTCGACGGTGGCGCCTTGAGCTTTGTGGATGGTGGTGGCGTAGCCGTGATCAAAGGATTGGTAATCTTTGACCGGTAGAGCGAGATGGCGGACGTTGTTTTGTCCGCTTGAAGATCCGTCGAGCCGCAGATGTAGTGCGTTCGGCTCGACGGCTTCCACCGTCCCCAACATGCCGTTCTTGACGCCAAGATCGCGATTGTTTTCCAGGAGGACGATGCGATCGCCAGGCGCAAAGGCCCGCTTGCCATTGACCGTCTGATAGACGAGCTCGCGATCGGTTCGTGCGCCACCATTGCTCGTACCAACCTCTCGCTGACTGTCAGATTTCTCAAGCAATCCTTCCGCCTGAAGTCGGTCCCGGATACCGTCATTGATGGCGCGAACATCGACCCGCCGATGGGCGAGTGCGATGCGTGAGCCGTCTGGGTTCTGCGCCCGATCGGCAAGATAATCGCGGATCAGATCGGCACAGGCTTGCTCTTGATCATTGGCAAAACGGATACTGTCGCGCTCCGCATAATGCTGCAGTCCCTCCGCCGTGCGATGGGTGGCAAACGCGACGGACGCCTCCCGCTGCCAGCCATGTTTCTGCCGGCGGATGTCTGTGAGTTCGACGGAGCCGATGCGCTCCGCGATGGCGCGGAACGGCGAGCCTGCACCGATCGCCTGAAGCTGCTCATGATCACCGACGAGCACAAGCTTGGTACCTCGCTTCTCGGCCTCTGCAACGAAGCGCGCCAGCTGACGGCTTGCCACCATGCCAGCTTCATCGATGACGAGAATGTCGTTGCGGCCAAGCTCATTTTTGCCGCGGCTCCAGCCATACTCCCAGGAGGCAAGCGTGCGCGCTGCAATTCCGGATGATGTGGCCAAACCTTCTGCCGCCTTGCCGGCAAGGGCCGCCCCGTGAACACGATAGCCTTGCGCCTCCCATGCCTCGCGTGCAGCAGACAGCATTGTCGATTTACCAGCACCGGCAAAGCCAATCACCGCTGCAATCTGGTTGGCGGATGTGATGTGCCGAACAGCGGTCCTTTGTTCATCCGTGAGCCCCGAGCCACCCAGCATCGCATCCTGCCGGCGAAGCGCCTGGTCAATCTTGTTTGTGCTCACGCCATGGCTGTTTCTCTCTGCCATGCGCAGGCTGCTTGCGGCCATCGCGTGCTCGACAGTGATCATTTCATGCGTCGAGTATTTTGCCAGTTTGCTGTTTTGCGCAGGCATTAGCTCAACGAGCTGCGGCGAGGCCATGACTGCGGCAAAGGCGCGCTGGAAACCGTCATTGTCGTTGATGTAGCGATGGATGGTGCGGGCGATATCATGACGATCGAAGACGCTTCTCTCGTCGGTCAGGATGCGCAAGACCTCTTCCGGCTTTCTGCGGATCAGATCGGCGTTTTTCTTCGCCGCCTTGTCTTCCATACGAGCTCGGGAAACATCCAGCCCACGCCGCTCCATCTGGCTGGCATGCACACCCATATGCTCGGTTGGCGAAAGCTCCAGGCCACGGTCGAGATGCGATCGGTGATCGACACGGATATCGAGACCGGCCTCCAGAAGATGGCGGTTGGCGTGATCGGCGAATGCCTTACGGATATCGCGCATCTGCATATGCGATGTCGGAAGACCGTTTGCCAGCAACCACCTGTTCTCGCGCTCGATCATGGTTTTTTCGCCAAGACCGTCTGGTGTTACCTCGCGCGTCGTCATCATCACATGGGCGTGGACATTGCGGATGTCGCTCTTGCCCTGGGGAACATGAATGGCAAAGTCGACCGCAGCGCCGTAACGATCGGCGAGATCCTGAGCAAAGGCACGCGCAAGTGACAGGCGCGCATCTGCACTGAGCTCATGCGGAAGAGCAATCTCGAACTCGCGGGCAACGCGGGAATCCCGACGACGCTCTGCCCTTTCTGCTGCGTTCCACAGTGCTGAGCGATCCAGCGCCCATCCGGCGTCGATATCGGCAGGAAGAACGATCTCGGAATGAACCACGCCCTTCTTGGCAGTAAAATCATGGGTGAGGCCGTCACGCTCGTTCGTCAGCAGACTTGCGGTCCGGTAGGCAATGGCCGCGACGGCACTTCGGCCGCCCGATCGGCTGACCGGCTTTGCGCTGCAATGATAGATCGCCATCATTCCCCCGCGATAGACAAACCGACAGGCAGACAGTCTCCAACTGTCCCGTCTCTCCTGACAAAAGCGCGCAAACCACGCGCCAAACCATGCTCAACTCGTAAGTGCGCCCTTGTGCCTTAACCGGGGGTAGCTGCGACATGGCGACTATTCAACTAGCACAAATGCCAGTGGCCAATTCCAAATGGGTTTCCTTGAATGCCGCGCTTTGACCCACAAACAGGAGGGAGAGCAGGGATGCGCAAACCCATCGAGCAACGGATCAGGGAGCTGGAAGAGCGGAAGAAGGCGCTGCAATCGCGATTGGAGAAGCAGCAACGGGCAGAAACGACACGGCGCAGGATGCTGCTCGGATCTTTCGTTCTGGAACGGCTGGAGCAGGACGGTGATCCCGCACATCAACACGAAGAGCTAAGCGGGAAACAACTGCGTCAATGGCTGGCACGCGAGTTCCCGGCCTACCTGAGCCGCGATGTTGACCGAGTTTTGTTTGTCGACCTGCTGTGGCCGCAGAATGAGACCAATGCGTCGACGCAGTCCGCGGAACGCACTGAACTGGATGGTACCGTCGACGAGGCTGCTGCGACGCTTCAAGATCACGCGCAACGCTCCACGGGCGAGGACGGAGGCACCGAGCACTCATGACGGTCTGGGGCTTTGTGAAGGCGGTCGTGACTGCACCGTTGCTGGCAGCCATCTGTGCAGCAATCGGCTGGGTGAATGCGGGCACGATCATCTTCCTCGACTTCGTGGTGCATTGGGCCTTGGGCGCGGAGCAGGGGCTGATCAGTCAGGTCTTGCTGGTCGTGGCAAAACACCTGCCGCTCGTCTTCGGTGTGTTCGGGTTCATGGGGGCCTTCGTCTCCGAGGTGCCGGTGCAATCCGTGTTCGGCACGGCACGCTGGGCCAGTGCAAAAGACATCGCATCGATGGCGGGGAAGCATCGTGCCGGTCTCATCATTGGACGCGACCCTCAGAAGAAGGCTTTGCTGCGCTATGACGGTCCATCGCATCTGATGACGATGGCGCCGACCCGAACCGGCAAGGGCGTTGGTACGATCATTCCAAACCTGCTGACTGCGCAGCGCTCGGTCATCTGCATCGATCCAAAAGGCGAGAATGCCAGGATCACGGCGCGAGCAAGGGAGGGCTTTGGAGCACTGCATGTACTCGATCCGTTCGGGGTGACAGATCGGCCATCCTCCTGCTTCAATCCGTTTGCGCATCTCGATGCCAATGATGTCGATATCGCCGAACATGCTGGCACGCTTGCCGACGCTCTTGTCTATGACGAGCCGGGGAGTTCCGGTGACGTACATTGGAACGAGGAAGCCAGGGCATTGATTGCCGGTTTGATCATGATGGTGGTTGCCAGCGAACCACCGCATCGTCGTCATCCGGCAACGCTGCGCGACTATCTGACAAGACCGCCAAAGGCATTTGCCGATCTGCTGACACGGATGCAGGAGAGCGACCGTTGTGATGGTCTGATAGCGCGTGCCGCCAACCGGCATCTGGGCAAGTCCGATCGCGAGGCATCGGGCGTTCTGTCGTCGGCGCAACGCCACACACACTTCCTCGACAGTCCACGGATGAAGCGGGTGATGGAGCGATCGGACTTTTGCTTTGCCGATCTGAAGCAGCGAACGCAGAGCGTGTTCCTGGTGCTGCCAACGGACAGGCTTGGCACCTATGCACGATGGCTGAGATTGATGATCAGCCAGAGCCTGACGGAGATGGTCAGCGCGGGCAGAGGCACACCACCATCCGGAAGCGTTACCGCACCAGAAGCGATGTCAGCGACATTGGGCAGGCAGAAGAAAGAGGCTCCCGGAAACAGGTCCGTTCTGTTTCTGCTGGACGAGTTTGCGAGCCTTGGACGGTTGGCTGCTGTCGAGCGTGCCATGGGGCTGATGGCAGGGTATGGCGTGCAGCTCTGGCCGATCCTTCAGGACATTCATCAACTGCGGGGTCTCTACGGCAAAGGTGCCAACACCTTTCTTGCAAATGCCGGCGTGCTGCAGGTGTTTGGTGTCAATGACATCGAGACGGCGGAGCTTGTTGCGCGCTCGATCGGCAAGCGAGATGCGCATTACATGACGGAGTCGCATAGTGAAGGCAAGCAGACGAACTCGGAGCACATTGCTGCCCGCAACCTCATCAATGCCGACGAGATCATGCGACTGCCGGACGATAGGATGATCCTCCTTCGGCAGGGGCACTATCCGGCAAAACTGCGCAAGATCCGGTACTATGAGGACAAGGAGTTCAAGGGCCTGTTCGAGCGGATCTGAGAGCGATACAGGCGCCAGAGAAAGCGACAGGCAAAGCGACAGACAAAGCGACAGACCAAGCGACTGCCATCGAACGTAAACGCGGTTCAGCAAACATCAAGACGGGCCAACGCTGCGACGGAAGATGGAAAGCGATGATCGAGCCTGTCCTGACGGGAACGCGCTCACACATAGCGCCGAAGTGAGCGGCAGGACAGGCGGGAGTCTTGCTCTGAAGGTGGAAAGGGAAACACCGGTAACGCCATCAACGGGCACGATGTTCTACGACGAAATGAAAGCCGCCTGGATGACGCCAGGCGGCTTTCCGTCGGTCACGACTTGCGGCAATCAGCCTTTGCGATCGAGCTCGTCTTCGACTTTGTCGCGACTGTTGCCAACAGACTTGATCGCACTCTTCACATCGTCCTTAGAGACGTGTTCCTTGTTAGCCTCATAACGGACTTCATGGTCCTGTCCGCCAGCAACGCGTGCGCGATCCTGGTTACGGCCTCTTTTTGTCTCCGACATCGGTCTTCTCCTCATGTTGAGGAAGACTAACCCGGCAGGATTCTGCTGGTTCCAGTCATCGAATGGCGATGCACTGGTCTTCGTGTCAGTTCGTTCGGTTCAACGGTCTGTTGCGCGGAGCTTGTTCTCTCTTGATAGACGCGAAGCACTTGTTAGAGATCGCATCTGTGAAAGCCGTGACTACGAAAGGGCGTTCGTGCCCGCGGCATCCGACCTCCAAAAGTCGACTAGCACTTTTGCCATTTGATGAATGTTGCGAAGCGTATAAGGTCCATGAGTACCACCAGCGCGATCAGATCGCAGCGATAATCGGAAGCCAGTCAGACCCCGTTCCCATGATGAAATCCTCCCTCGATCATATCCCGCACAGAAAGCAGCGAGAGCTTGCCCGTGCGCTGGAGATCCTGCACGAGGAGTTCGAGGATGCGCTGAACGAAGGCACGGCCGACTTCAAAAAGCGCGGACGCATTCTGAAAATCATCCTGTTCGGTTCTTACGCCCGTGGGACCTTTGTCGATGAGCCGCATACGATGAAGGGCTATCGCTCGGATTTCGATCTGCTGGTGATCGTGAACAATCGCAAGCTGACGGACCATGCGACCTACTGGTACAAAGCCGCCGACCGGATTATTCGCGACAGCTTCATCGAGACACCGACTCAGTTCATCGTCCACTCGCTGCGCGAGGTGAACACGGAGCTGAAGAAGGGCCACTACTTCTTCTCGGACATCCGCAAGGAAGGGATCGTTCTCTACGAGCTTGATGACGAGCTGTTGGCCGAGCCGAAGCCTCTTACTGCGCAGGCGAGGCTTCAAGTTGCTAGGGAGTCCTTCGAAAGTCGGGGTCGGCTTCTAAAACAGTTTTCGGAGGGAGCGCAATTTCACATCACCAGGGGGAACGTCGACCTAGCAGCGTTTGACCTGCACCAGACGATTGAGCAGGCCTACACGTGTGTTCTGCTGACCCTAACGAATTACGCCCCGCCATCGCATAACATCAAGTTCCTGCGCTCACTAGCTGAAGAGCAAGATCTTCGACTAGTTGAAGCGTTTCCACGCGATCACCACCGGCAGAGAGCCTGGTTTAATACAATCAACGAAGCCTATGTTAAGGCTCGATATTCAAAGCATTTCGAGATCAGCGAAGAGGCGCTTGTGTGGCTTGGTGACCGGACGGCGCATCTGCTGGAATTGGTGAAGACCGTCTGCGACGAGCATATCCAGAAGCTGGAGCGGGATGTCTCGCGGTGAAACACGTAACGCCAGATTCCGATCAGAATTCTGGCTTATCAGTTCTAGTAGTCAAGACCGGCGATCCGCCGGCAATTGCATTTCGTGCCGATGGCAGCATGCAGTGAACGTGACACAATCTCCAGTGGTCGTAAGGATGCGTAAGGATCGTCGAGAAATTGTGGGGTTTGCTGTCGAATCCTGCCCTGTCGGTGCCCCGGGCGGCAGCCTTCCGTCGCCATCTCAAGCGCCGAGTGCCGCTGTATTGGATTTAGTAGCTTGGCAGGAAGTTAGAAAAAATACGAATATCCTGCTTGCCCGCCACAGCGGTGGGATGACTGATGTGCATTAAGCAGGTTTCGGAACCCAAGTTGGGCCAGCGCGTGTCAAGAAATATTGGGAATGTGATCAAATGCAACGAATCAGGATGCGAAAAAAAACAGCGTATTTCGTTTTTGTAGCATTATTTGCAGCGCTGTTTTCAAGCGCGTGGATTGTGTTCGGCCCATTTTCATTAGGTGCTTTCGTTGCGTTTATCGTTCTGCTGTTCGGCATGAGACTGATTTTGCGAAGGTGCTTTGAATTTCACGAGCGTTGAAAGAACTCGTGAAGTGATTGGTTGGATGAGTATGGTGATCATGAGGAAGCGCCTGAAAAATATGTTAAAGCAAGGGAAGTGAATCCTGCCAGGTTTCTGTGTCGGTCCGGGCTCCGACTATATGATGAGCACGGGAGAAGTGACACCCTATGAAAGTGCGGTTGTTGCTGAAGTCTGTCAGGGCTGCTGTACATCGCGGGGTACGCGCATGACGACGCTTGTTGCTGGCGCGCTGCTGGCGGGGGCCGATTGGTTGGGTGACGCATGATGTTCTTTCCGCAGTAACAATCATCGGCGACGCTTATATCATCAGTCAGCAGATCTCGAAGGCGGACGACCGCACAACACTTTGCAAGACAACGATGCGTCAGAATGCGCGAAGGAGAAAAAAGATAAGGAAAAGATCGGGGAGATGGATGCGGATTTCACCCATAAGCCTGGCGACAAGGACTTTAATAGAGACAGACCGGGCACGGTCGACGATGCGAACAAGGATTTTGACGACCTCGTTGGAGGCAATGCGATCGATAAAGGAAATGGTATTAGGATAGGCAAGCTGTCTGACGGCCGGACCGTAACGGTGCGACCTGAAAGTAAAAGCAATGGGCCAACACTTGATGTTATCAAGCCGAACGGACGGCCTTTCCGAAAATACAGATATCCTGGCAGCCCATCGACATGAGGCCAAAGATGAAATCCGATCGATATGGAATAGACAAGGAAGTTTGCCGTAGGAACGGTTGCAGGATTTTCTTTGGCGTGGACTGGCTGGATGACGCCGAATTTGAAGCCTTCGAGGCATTTTTTGGCTCGCGTCAGTTGTTCGTTTCAAGCGGCGATAATCCACTCGAGGGTTCATCCGCCTCTTCGTTTTCCGAAGCGGTTAAACTGGAAAGTGAGTTTGTCGACGAAGAGAAGTATATTCTGTCGCCGAACGACGCGCTCATTTATGTGAGCGATGACCGAGATGTTTTCCTTGTCGCCGCACCAAGCGAGCGTCTTGCAGAGTTAAGGGCCGAAATTTCGGCGCGGGGCGGGAGCACATATTCCTCCCTCGTGCGCACAGGCACCATTGAACCCAAGAAGCAGGTCAGGGCGTATTTCGATTATTGGGCGGATATGAACTTTGAGATCGATTGACATCTCGGCAGAATGTCGGTCCAACCTTCTTCGAGTACCATAGTCAGGAAAAATCAAGGATCAAACTGTCCGTCGTCGAAGAAGATGAGAACATCAAGATGACGTCAGCAAAGGTAGAGCTGAGTTAGGCATGCTTCGCGCCCTTTTTAGAGCAATGATATTAGCGGGTGCATTGACGCCTTTCCTCGAGACGCATGTGGCGGCGGCGAACATGGAGGTGATAAAACCAGTAAAAACTCATATTACGATAATCGTCGATGATCCTGTTCTCAGAACCGGAGGAACGGTTCTCGTGGTGCCGCATGAGGTCTCCCAGGACGTTTGGCATAAACTTCGCAATCGACCGGAGAAATCTATGCTTCAGGATAATCCGAAGGCTAGGGAAATCAGGGACGAGGACAAATTGCTTGAGGTAAGGGTCTCTAGCAAAGTTTCCGTTGTCGAGTTCGACTATCCAGCTGACGGGACTTACGGGTTCAATCTGGTTTCCGGGGATAACTCCAGGCAGTCTGCCCTGCGCACAAAACGCGTTTTGGTGGGCAGCGGATATTACACCGATCAAAAGACAGGAACACGAGTGGACTGGGGCGAGGTTTCAACGATCCACATCTTTGGGCCTGACGTTGATGAGAGTTTTAGCCGATCGGTGAGAATCTCATCTAACGAAATAATGAATAGTGGCGCCGACGAAGTTGCGGGTGAGGGATTTGTAGTTCGTCGGCTCAACGATGAGCAGATAAACCGGGCAGTGATCAAAGAGCCGAAATAGGAGCAACTATGTCGAGGTTCACACTTTATACGAGCTTTTTCACATAAATGTAGCCCATAGGGTGCTTGCAGACAGTGCGTGAGAGACGATGTGCCGTTGCCGCAAAGTGCATGGTTCGATGACGCCATCAACATAATCCTGAGAGGTCCATTTCGACGTGTTCGGCCGCTTTGAACTAACCCGCTTCCTTCACTACACGAGTTTAACTCGCAATCGCGAACTCTGACAGATGAAGCATGGTCAAGTTTTCAAAACCCATTGACGCCAAGCGGTCCGCCTTCCAAAAGCAGGGGCTCTGCTGGATGATGTTGACCTCGTCGATATCATCGTCGTTGTACGCACTTGGATTGTAACGCCGCCCAGCGAGATGTGGGATAATTCGTTCTACGGACCGCACGCGACGCCCTACTTTATGAGTGAGCGCGACCAGCGTGATGTGCAGGAGCGTGAGACATTGTGATCAGATTTATGGTCTATACTAGAATTTGTGTTTTCACGATCAAGAACCGTCCGCTGTAGCGCAGCAATCAGGATGAGACGCTCATTGAGATTGCCGCTAAACAGGTCGCGATTGATGATCAGCCAGAGCCTGAAGTAGATGGTGAGCGCGCGCAGAGGCACATCACCATCCGAAAGCGTCACCACGCTAAACGGGGCCGCTACGACATGGTCAACGCCAGGTCCTTGACTGCGCGCGTCAAAATAGATAATTAAACGTATCATTTTGTCATTTGAAGATATGTTTAGGTATCATATGTCAATAGAGACGACTATATTGGTTGAGATCGGCGGTCTCTTGAAGGCAGCGCGTAAAGGCTTGGATCTGACACAAGAGCAGGTCGCCGAGATGGCTGGCATATCGCGGCCACGCTATCGCGAGATTGAAAGCGGAAAGAGCGCTGCCCGCACGACCACGCTGATCAATATCGCACGTGCGCTTGGTCTCGAACTGATGTTCATCCCGCAACCGATGGTGCCGGCTGTCAATGCGCTGCTTCAGCCGCATGGCAGCGACGACGATTTGCCTGCGTTCGTTGCCAGTTCCAACGGTGATGACGATGCCTGATGCGTATCTCGATCCAAAGCGCATCTCCTCGCTTGAGGTGCTGCTGAATAACCTTAAGGTCGGCACAATTGTCCGGACGCCTGGTGACTTCAATGCATTCAGTTTCGAGGAAAGCTATCGCGCAACTGGTGGCTCTCCTGTGTTGAGCCTGTCCTTTCGGGCGGCTACCGGAGGCTTGCGCAAAGACCCGAAGCCTGTCGCCAGGGCCTTGCCAGCTTTTTTTGCCAATCTGCTTCCAGAAGACAAACTGCGCGAGGCTATGGAGAAGCACCATGCCGGCAGCGTTCGGCCCGGCAATGATTTCGATCTTCTTGCGGCGCTCGGTGCGGATTTGCCAGGAGCTGTCCGCATCGTACCGAGCGAGGGCGCAAGTGCTCTATTCAATGCCCCCTCGCGTCCTGAACCGAAAGCCCGGTTTTCTCTTGCTGGGGTGCAGATGAAGCTCTCTGTGATCAAGAATACGGGCAAAGGCGGCGGTCTCACCTTGCCCTTGGGCGACGCGCAGGGTTCGTATATTGCGAAATTTCCGTCGACATCGTTTCCAGGTGTTTCCGAAAACGAATATGCCAATCTGGCTCTGGCCGAAGCAATTGGCATGGATGTGCCGGAACGAGAACTTGTCGATCAGTCGGAATTCGAAGGCATTCCTAAGGAATTTGAGACGCTCTCGGATGGAAAGGTCTTGCTCATCAAGCGCTTCGACCGCGGCACGGGAGCGACGCGGATCCATATCGAGGACTTTGCGCAGGTGTTCGGCATTTATCCATCGCGTAAGTATGAAGGTGCGGCCTATCACGATATCGCTGCGGCTCTGAACGTCGCTGTTTCCCCAGCCGCAGCGCTGGAATTTGTGCGCAGGTTGGCTCTGGCTGCGGTCACGGGAAATGGTGACATGCATTTAAAAAATTGGTCGCTGATTTATCGCGGAGCGGGAGACAAACCCGAGCTTGCGCCAGTTTACGATGTCCTTTCGACGATCCCCTACATTCCGACAGATTCCATGGCGTTATCCGTTTTGGGCGAGCGATCCTTTAAAGCACTGAGTGCCCAGCGCTGGAAAGCGTTCGCAAGGCGTGCGCGCTTGCCGGAAGCTGCTGTTCTTAGAGCGGTGGTCGATACCGTCGAGCGCGTCAATCAAATCTGGTGGTCGATGCCACAGCGCGAGGTCGTGCCGATAAAAGTGCTCGAACGGATTGATACCCATGTCAAACTCATGACGCCGATTCTAAGTACCCTGGGCGAGTAGCTTGCCTTTCCCAGATATGAAAGCGTTTCGATCAATGTTGAAGTTTGTCGATCTGTGGATAACGGACGTACAAAGCGGCACGTTTGGAGGGTAAGCGTCGTCGTTGATCTGCCTGTTTTGGGTCGCGATTATCATGATAGAGATTGCATATGGGATTGGGCGTATTCATCCACCGCACAGACTCGATCTACGAGGATAGCCCGGCTGAGCAGTATCAGTTCCCTGGCCAGTATCTCGGTCGCGTTCAAAGCTGTGCTGGAGATTGGATCATCTACTATGAACCTCGAAAGGTCACTGCAACGCGTGGATATTTCGCTGTCGCCAAGGTCGCTCAGGTTATTCGAGATCCCAAAGCGCCAGTCATGTATTTGGCGCTTATCGAACCTGGCAGCTATCTCGATTTCGTAAACCCCGTTGCGTTTAGTGGGCAGGATGGTGTTGTTGAGCGAGGCGTACTGAACGAAGCGGGGCGGATTTCTGGCCGTGCACAGGCTGCGGTCCGATCAATATCTGCTGCCGATTTCAATCGGATTCTGTCGTTGGGATTGGCGGAAGATCAACTCGAATTGCCGCGAACCGGCGAGTCGCTGGAGACGTCATCGCTGAACGATCTTTCCGAAAGAGTTCAGGAGCCCTTCCTATACGAGCGCGATAGGGAGCGGATCATGCAGCTGTCGTCTCGAATTGTCAGAGATCAGCTGTTTCGGCGTCTCGTCCTACAAGCCTATGATAAACGATGCGCGATAACTGGACTGAAGCTGATCAACGGTGGTGGTCGTGCCGAGGTAGACGCCGCTCACATCCGACCGGTCGAGCGAAATGGGCCTGATATCCTAGTGAACGGAATTGCGCTCTCTGGAACCGCTCATTGGATGTTCGACCGTGGGCTTATCTCCCTGTCGGATGAACTCGAGATTCTGATTTCGCGTCACGCGAACGATCACGATAGCATTCTAGGGCTAATCAACAAGACGGGAAGAGCGATTGTCCCGAGCGGTGTTCACCAACGGCCGCATCCCCAGTTTTTAAGTTGGCATCGCGAAAACACCTTCAAGCACTGACGTTGGCCGACGAATTTATCTAATGCCTTCTGGCGGCCCTGATTAAGAGTCCCATGTATCTACGACTTTCTGGTCCCTATCCATGGCGTATTGGGCCGGATTGAAATTGTATACCGCTTTGACATATCCCTCCGTGATGACTACATTGGGTTTAGTTGCACCGGGAGATATGAAGAGATGGAGCAGGGCTCAGTTTTCAAGACTAATCGTAGCCAAGCGGTCCGCCTCCCAAAGGCAGTCGCTCTGCCTGACGATGTTAAACGCGTCGATATCGTTGCGGTTGGACGCACTCGCATCATAGCGCCCGCCGGTGAGATATGGGATAGCTGGTTCGACGGACCTCTTGTGACTTCCGACTTTATGGATGAGCGCGACCAGCCTGCTGCGCAGGAGCGCGAGGCATTTTGATGCTCAGGTACATGCTCGATACGAACATTTGTATTTTCACGATTAAAAACCGTCCGCAGCGGGTGCGGGAGGCATTCAATCGGTTTCAGGATCGGTTGTGCGTCAGTTCGGTTACCATGATGGAGCTGATATATGGGGCGGAAAAATCGGCAAGCCCCGAGAAGAACCTCGCTATCGTGGAAGGGTTCTCTTCGCGGCTTGGCGTCCTTCCCTATGACGAGCCGGCTGCAAGCCATACAGGTGAGTTACGAGCAGAGCTTGGACGCCTCGGTACTCCCATCGGTCCGTATGATGCACTCATCGCAGGTCACGCGCGCTCGCGCGGGCTGATCATGGTTACAAACAACCGCAGGGAATTCGACCGCGTGCCCGGCTTAAGGGTAGAAGACTGGACCAAAGAGGACTGATTACCCTCTGGCCCCGTGGAAGGCGGCCGCTTGCTGGATTATGACGCATGGCGAGCCTCCGTCTTTCTCAAGGCGTCGTATCGTTCAACATTGGCCTTGGGTTCATTGGTGAGCGTCAGTGCCTGAGGGGCATCGAGGGTCGGCGGCGTGAAGGATTTACCGTCAACGAGCCGATGCAGCAGGTTCAGCACATGCGTCTTGGTCGGAACGCCAGACTTCAGCGCCATGTCGACGGCAGACGGCACTGCCTGTTCGTCGTGCTGAAGGACGAGGGCCAGGTTATCGACCATCTCTCGATCGCCGCGACCAGGAATGCCAGCGAAGACACGGAAGGCATGGTTATGGGCATCGAACAGCATCTCATGCGTCTGCAGGAGGTATGCCCGGACGATGAAGGCCCTGAAGTAGCTCAGCTTCGTGTGGGCGATCTGCAGCTTGGTGCGCTCATTGCCGATGATCGCCCAATCTTCTGACCAGTCGAACTGGAAGGCCTCGCCTGGTTCGAACGCCAGGGGCACAAATGTCCCGCGGCCCGTCGTCTGCAATTCCCTCTGACGATCATCGCGCCATTCCCGCGCAAATGCCGCCACACGATTGTAGGAGCCCTCGTAGCCGAGGCTGACAAGATCAACGTGTAGCTGCTTCATCGTCCGCTTCTGCTTGCGGCTCTTCTTCGACTCCGTCTTCAGCCAGGCCGATAACCGATCTGCAAACGGATCAAGCTTGCTCGGCCTATCCGGCACGTTGAATTTCGGCTCCACGCCGCCGGCCCGCAGATATTTGCGGATGGTATTCCTGGATAAGCCGGTCCTGCGGCAAATCTCCCGGATCGATAGATGCTCTCGAAAATGCCAGCGTCGGATTACGCAAAGTAACGCCATGTCGATCACTCCAGAGCCCCCGCTGAAAACATGCGAGGGACGGTTGAAACATGGGTCAATTCTCAATGGAAATATCTGGCTGCGCCGGGTCAGCTCTCAGTGGAAATCAACACTAATGACGGAAAAAAGCTGCGCCGGCGACGAGAAGGTGAAGACTGCGACAGGCTCAGAGGAATTACCTGAGCGCATTGCGTTCGTTGCCCTGGCAAACGCCTCATCAAGGGCAGCTTCACTGTCTGCTCGGATTTGAATTAAGGCTTCTCTCATGGTTTCTGCCTCCTCTTGATTATTTCCTTCCGAAAATCGGATAGGAGGGTATCGGTCGTCGTGAACGAGTAAGGATGCTCAGCTCCGTCAAAGTGACGATGATTGCCTTTACCGCGTTCGTTGTCGAAACCGACGATGCGGCGACCGTCCGTTCCGTAAAACAGTCGATACTTGAACAGGTTCGTGCTACCAGGAACGGGCTCCGGCACTTTTCAGACAACGATCTCGACGAGCGCACCGTCTGGCAAAACAGTTTTCGAACGCTCGATAAGTACCGCCGCAATCATGTTGTCATTTACGCCATCGGTCCGGTTTGTTGTCAACGGCGGCAAAGGTTCGAGAGAGGGCTTTATGGTATATTGTACCTATATATACTTAATTAATACACATATTCTATATTTTATACTATGTAAATGGAATAATTTACCCTGAAATGGATTGGCGGGCGTGATTTGCGAGCGACGCGAGTTCACCAGTGGTAGGGATTGGCACTTAAAGTGTAGATTGGCCGAGGCAAAAAATATAAATTAATTGAAGCTATCTTGGGGAAGGGATTTGCGCCGTGGATTAGTTGGGGTGCATTTGTTTGCGAGGACTGATAATTCTGACTGTTATAAATAGATGATTTTATAGTTTTTATG